>ERZ791899.11-NODE-11-length-279411-cov-34.868197_pt1 | contig 279411 bp, 182 predicted proteins | sample MGYA00510151_ERZ791899 | MGnify/ENA primary metagenome ERZ791899 (study PRJEB30046, sample SAMN00792118) | human gut metagenome | study: EMG produced TPA metagenomics assembly of the A metagenome-wide association study of gut microbiota in type 2...
AAAACCTTATTTCAAGGTTGAGAAATAAGCATCCAATAACTTTTTGGCAGCAACAAACGAAGTCAGTTTGCCATTCAGCACCTCTTCCTCTTTTGCAGCCAACATAGAAATTATCTTTTCATTATTATAGAAACTATCACGCAAATGCTCGTTGATAGACTCATACATCCAATACTTGGCCTGTTCATTTCTGCGATATTCAAAATAACCATTCGCTTTCACAAAAGCGAAGTATTCATAGATCATATCCCAGATTTCTTTAATTCCAATACCATAAAAGCCGGAATACGTCATTACTTTAGGACTCCAGCCCGAATCAGGAGCAGGAAACAAATGTAAAGCATTGCGGAAATGACTGGCAGCCAGTTTTGCTTTCTCAATATTGCTGCCGTCGGCTTTATTGATAACAATTCCATCCGCCATTTCCATGATACCTCTCTTAATCCCCTGCAATTCATCACCAGTACCGGCCAGTTGGATCAGCAAAAAGAAATCCACCATAGAATGCACTGCCGTTTCGCTCTGCCCTACTCCAACCGTTTCAACAAAAATCTTATCAAAGCCCGCCGCCTCACAAAGTATGATCGTTTCACGAGTCTTACGAGCTACCCCTCCCAACGAACCTGCCGACGGACTAGGCCGTATAAAAGACTTCGGATGGACAGATAGTTTCTCCATGCGGGTCTTATCTCCCAAAATACTGCCTTTAGAACGCTCACTACTGGGATCAATAGCTAAAACAGCTAATTTTCCTCCCTTCTCAAGCACATGCAATCCAAATACATCAATAGATGTACTCTTGCCGGCACCGGGCACACCACTGATACCGATTCGCATAGAATTTCCGGAATAAGGCAAACACTTCTCTATCACTTCCTGGGCAATAGCCTGATGTTCCGGTTTTACACTCTCCACCAAAGTAACCGCCTGACTCAATACGGTCACATCACCTTTTACGATGCCTTCTACATATTCACCTACGGAAAACTCACGACGACGAGGTTTTTTACGTAGTTTCAAATAAGGATTCACAATAGATGGTTGCTCAATACCTTTGTTCACTGTCAATCCCTTATATTTTTCACTATTTTCAGGATGTTCCATAGCTATTTTTTTGAGGTTACTTTTACTTTAATAATTATCTTCGGATTGTTAGGATCATTGGTTATCATCAAGACACGCGGAGTACCCTTTACTTTCTTCAAATTTTGACCGAAAGCAGTAATCTTCAACTTGGTAGACGCACCCGGTTTCAAGACACGTTTCTTCAACTGGACCCCCAAAGCAGAATTAAACACCTGCAAATCAAGAATTTCCAGATTAGATTTTCCTACATTCTTAACAATAATCGTATGTGCTTTCTTTTCATCGCTTTTCAGTTCTCCCATCTGCAACTCTTTGGCAGAAAGATGAATGGCAGGCGGATTCAAGCGTTCCTGCTGGCTGATATGCGAGAAATCCGGCAATAATATGGCAGAAACCGGAATTTCATTTTCCTCTCCTACCTTATCTCCCGGAAAACGGGATAGATAAACAGAAGCTGTTGTCAAGCCCAATTTAGGCAGCTTATCCGTATCAAGAGTGATCTTGATTTTACCCGTACGTCCCCTTCCTAATTTTTCCGGAGTTGCAACAGCACTGAGGTAAGGAGGCAAATGCATCAGCACAGGGGTATATAGTTTATCTGACGTATTGGCAACCAACAATTCCATAGTCGGTTTATCACCTTTATTGGCATCCTCAAACTCTATTTCTTCCTTATCCAGACGAATAGCGCCAATTTGAAAAGGATGTGTGAAAGTGTAATTCTTAGGATCGGCTGTTACCTCTCCCCGGATAGCCAGATAGATAGGTTTATTCGAGGCATTGCAATAAATGCCTACGCTCTTCTGAAAACGTCCGATGGCTTTGGCGTCAAAAGTAGAACTGACAATCCCGGTCTTTCCCGGTGCAATCGGTTCTTTGGTCCAATCAGCAACCGTGCAGCCACAAGACGTTGTCACATTAGATATCACTAAAGGTTTATCTCCTTTATTAGTGATTTTAAAGGTTGCCGTCACCGGATTTTTCCATAAAATAGTTCCAAATTCATGCGTTGTCTTATCAAATAATGCTTTGGGTTGTGCCTGTACTCCCAAAGTCACTCCCATTAACAAACTTACTATCAGTATAATATGTTTCATACAATTATTTTATGCTTTTTAGATAGCAAAGATAGACAAAAAACATCCTTTACCCATTTTTTCAGCCTATAATTTATTTTATCTTATGAATAACCTTTATCTTTGTCCCGCATTAAAAATCAGATAAATTATGAAAATAGTAAAACATTACTGGTTCGTTGCCATTGCATTGATTACAATGATAAGTTTTTCTTCATGTGAAAGCGATGAGGAAAGAGGATTTGACATTTCAGGATTATACGGTAAGACTTGGTGGGGCGATATGGGATTTGAAGACCGATATGGAGGACCTCTTTACAGTTACATCACATTCACCTCAGGTGCTTTCACAGATCATGGTGTAGGTACGGAAGAGCGCTGTTACCATAATGATGAACTTTATAGGGTATATAAGTTTGACTGGGAAATTCAAAACGGTTGGTTGTATCTATATTATTCAGATGGTTATACATTTATAATTGAATATCCATCCGTTTCAGGCCGCTATTTTTATGGCACGGCTGAAGATGGTTTTGAAATAAGACTAGAATGGGTGGACGGCAGAAGCATAAGAAAAAAGTAAGTTAGCAAGCTAACTTACTTTTTATGAAATCACACAATTAATTCCAGACATCCCGTGTCTTTATTCCACCATCACCCGATATCCTCCCGTATGCCCTCCGAATTCCGGAGCATAAGCAGACTGAACAGTTGCAATTCCGGTCTGATATTCTCCTGTCCGGTTCACATACACCTGATACTCTATCACATAAGTTCCTTTTCTCATCTGATCGATAAAGAACTGAGTCGAAGCATCTTTGGTAGCCTGATAATATCCCAGCCCGTTACCCCAACGGAATCCCGAAACTGCCTGTAACGGTTCCATACAAGCTGCACGGTCATCTTTGATCTGAACAAAATCCATATCACGGTCAGCCTTCACAGTCAGGCGAACGGTAATCTTATCGCCAACCTTCAATGGAGCTGATTCATTCAAAGCCTCATTTCCTTTATATAATTGACGGCTGACAGACAATCCGTTTCCCTGCTCACCTATTTGATCCATACTTTCCAGATATTGGGCATAAACGGCTCCCCAACCCATTCCGGTTCCTTCTTTATCCACCCTTACTTTCTTGATATTCATCACATCACCGGACACCGTCTTCTTGATATAACCGATGGCATCATCTGCCGGAGTCCGGATCACTTCTTTACCTAAAGTAATCTCTACTCCTCCTGTATTTGCCAATAAATCCGAAGCTCCTGTAGCCATCAATGCATACACCGCATCAGCCGTGGCAATCGGCGTTTCCCAAGTCTGTGTCTGTTTCTGCTTCAACAGCCAGCGTTTCATTTCATCAATAGCTTTCGTATCTTTTGTTATACGCTGTATAGCTTCCATAGCAGCCACTTCAGTCGGAATTTTATAACTGAACCATGAATATCGGGCTTTAGGAGTATCAAAGTAACGCCCCATTTCATCCGTCACAACAGAATACTCCATCAATGACTGCATAAACAGCCTGGCTTCTGCCACCTTACCGGCCTGCTGCAAGATGATAGCTCCCAACGCCTTTCCATAAATCGTCAGTTCTTTTCCCTCACCGGACAACTTGTCTATGAAATACCGGTTCACCTTTTCATCAACCGGAGCCTTGCCATCCAAAGCACAGATATACAAATACCTGAGAACCTGCTCTGACGGACGGAGGCCGACGGCTCCTTTCTTTTCAGCTTCTTTCATGGACTTATACTCTTCGGCTGCCTGCTTGCCTAAATACTCGAACCCTTTTTGAATCATAGGCTGCATCCGGCTGTCAGCATCCTGATGAGTCAATGCATTCAGCCGGACAAGCATTTCCATTACCTGAGTAGTTACATAGCGGCTGCCTTGCATACCTTTATACCAACTCCATGCGCCATCGGCATTTTGCAATTCTCCCAGTTTTTCTACAGAAACAGCCAGTTGGCTATTCATTGTATTCAGGTCAAACAAAGTGGCGATACGCTGTTTTTGTTCGGCTTCATTGGTAGCTTCTGCCAGCCAGGGAGTTTCAGCCAGCAGGATATTTTTCAGTTCCTGATTCTTTTGCAGATTGCTCATAAAAGTCTCCTTCGTGCCACCTTGAGCCTTCCAGCTATCAAAGACTTGCTTGATACGGGGATTTTCTTTGACTATATATGCAGCCAATGAATGGGCATAATAAGCGGTAGCCCAGGAAAGAGCATCTTCATTCTGAGGATGAGCCACTACAGGCAAAGCCTGCACGGCATACCAAGCCGGATGGGCAGTAAATTCTACGGTCAACCGTTGTTCGGAAGCCGTTTTGCTATGCTTGTTAAACAGGTTTTCCAAAGAGAAAGTATGCGCACCTTCCCCATTCACGTTCAGAGGAACGGTTTCCGTCACCCACTGTTTGTCTGTCAGAACGGGGATGTAACGCTGTTCTCCATCACTGAAGGTATCTCCATCCGCTACCATCCGGCATGCCATTACCGCATATTTGTCACTCACTTCAAAAGTAAAGTTCATATGCCCGGTTTCTCCTCCCTTCACATCAAACTTCTGTTTTTGTGAATAGAATACCTTTTCTGTTTCCGGATTAAACAATTCCATGCGGACAGTCCCTTTCACTCCCTTGTCCGACAGGTTCATCAGTGAAGCGGCAATATTCGCTTTATCTCCCACGCGGACAAAGCGGGGCATATTAGGCTGAAGCATAAACTCCTTGCTGGCAGTAGCGGTAGCTTCTATCTTTCCATAATCCACATTCCGGGTATGTGCCAAGCCCATAAACTTCCATCGGGTAAGGCTTTCGGGCAGTACAAAGGAAATACTGACTTCACCTTTTTCATTGGTGCGGAGCTGTGGGTAAAAGAATGCCGTTTCCGCAAAGTTTTCACGTATCTGTATATCACCCGTTTCTGCCAGTTCTTCAGAACTGCCCATTTCTGCCTTTTCCTGTGCAGATGTTTCTACCATTTCTTCCTGGAGCACCATATCAGTAACAGCCTCCTGGTTCATCACAGCATTTGCGGCACTCCTGCCTCTAATCTTCAAAGCTCCTGCAAGAGTGGCACGAGGACTGCCTCCGTAACCTACCACCATAGCCTCCATTCTTCCTGTAGATGGAATGATCAATTCACTATATTCCAAAGGAACCGCACGGAGCCTCTTCAACGGGAAATCAACATACAAATAAGCATTCCGCATATAGGATGTATTCCAATAAGTCAAAGGAACCACATAATGAAAGTCCACTCCAAAGTCCAACTTATGTGCACTATAGATTTTATCCAGAGAAGCATCATACATAGTAGCCAGCATTTCAGCCTCAGCCGGGCTTCCATCCGGATAAAGTACCGTCAGTTTCCATTCCTCTTGCTGTCCAGGACGGAGTTTGTCACGGAACGTAGTCCATTTCAGCTGCAACTTCTTTTCAGGGGCCGGTTTCATAATCCGTGCATTATGACTGTAAAGTCTGCCATCTTTCACAAATGCCATACTTACCAGAATGCCGTCACCATATTCCTTCTTATAAGGGAAGCGGAAACTGACCACCGAGTCAGAAAGCTCTATACGTTTGCTTTCCAAGCGCTTATTTCCTGCAAATACATCATAAAGCAGATAGACATTCTTTTCGCTGCTACCTATATATATAGTCGCGGGAGATGCTGCATCAAATTCCAGACCATCCTGATAGAACCAATCCGTTATCACGAAGGGCGGACGCTTGTCATTCAATGAAAACAGAAGGAAATTCTTAGATGCCGTACACTCTCTGCCCTGTGTATCTTTAGCCGAAAGCTTCAAACGATAATTACCGGAAGGCAGGGCATAAATAGCCTCAGGAATAAAACTCCTGTTAGCTTCCACCGTACCGGTCAATACCTTTCTGCCTTCTTTTTCCTGACCGTCTTTCTGCTTCTCCATTTCGACTACCTGATAAGTAACCGGAGTATCTACCGGCTCACCCGAAAGATTCATGGCTGTCAGTTTTATTTCCAGCTTCTTTTCTTTCACCAAATTATCGGGCAGGTTATCCATATTCAGCACCATTGAAGTGCTTCCTAAAGGCAATGACAAATTAGCTTGCTGTGTCTCACCTGCACCATCCGTTACATCCGCCTGTATGTTGTACGTATAATACCACAACGGAGATTCTCTCCTGTCCGAGTCTATTTCAAAATGCACCGGAACGCTGAACTTACCGTCCGCATCGGTCATTGCCTCTCCCTCCCAACGGGCTGAACCTCTGCCCATAAACCGCCAGAACCAGGCATAGGAACGAGATATATTATAGTGTACCCTGGCATTCTGCACAGGCGCACCGGCAAAAGTCTTTGCCATCCCCACTACTTCTATAGAGTCACCTACTTGATACTCCACTTTCACGGGCTCAAACGTGACATCAAAGGTGGGACGTTTATATTCTTCTACCTTAAAACTGACAGAAGTATCGGCCACACGCAAGCTAAAATAACCGGTCAGGCAAGGAGAGGGCAAAACAAACTGTCCGCTGAACGAACCAAAACCATTCGTCCGTACTTCTACTTTTCCTGTTTCATTATTATTCGCATCATATAGGGATACCGCATATTTTTTATCCGCCAGCACACGCGTAGAATCCTTTTCCATTTCATAAGCCAAGCCGGATACATATACGGTTTGACCGGGACGGTAAATGGAGCGGTCGGTAAATAATTGCAAAACTTCTTTCCTCTTGCTCTCTTTATAGTAATAATCGTTTTTCCAAAGATTCAAGATGGGCATCGCATTATCAGCCGCCGTATGTGCATTATACCAGTATTTGTTACAATTCAGGAAATCCAGTTTCAAAGTACCCTGTTTATCCGCCTGGTAGGTCTGTTGGGGAGAATAACCTCCCCCCTTCTCCGTATAAATGGTTACTTCCGCCTCAGAAACAGGCTGTCCGCTCACTGCATCTACCACCACCAGTTCCAACGTACCATCCGGCAGAGGACGATAAATGGTCTTTAAAGCGGTGACATTCATTAATGTTCCGTCCGAAACGCCCTTCTTCCCATCGGGCACTGCCTTTAAGAAATAAATTCCCGCTTGAGGAACCTGTATGGTCAGGGTGGTATCGACATTCAAATAATCTGTAGTAGGTTTCAAAGAAAAATGCTCCTCGCGTTGCAAACGGGCATATTTACTTTCAAAATGGGTGGTTCTGTTCTGCAATACGGCAGAGGTAACGGGTAAATTCACCTTATATAACTGCAAAGTGATGCCGGTAAGGTTTTTATAATTTACCTTCACCGACTGCTGTTCACCCGGGTAAGCCGTAGCTATTTCCAGTGAAAGGCTTGCATTCAGAATTTCCTTTTCTATATTCTTCAGTTGGTTGATACCTTCGTAACGGGGGTATCCGGCTATTCCTTCACGAACTATCCGCAAGCGCTCTACCTGATTATTTTGATACTGTAGGAATTGTGCCAAAGCCAGATAAGCTTCAGGAACTGTTTTCACAGCCGGATAAGTATGAATCCACTTCCGGAGTTCCTGTTGGCATACGTCATTCGAAAAGTTTCCGGAAAAATTGCGGTACAGGTAATTCAATGCATCTATCCCGGTCAGCAACCAGCCCTCGCGCTCCGTTTCCGTATCGTATGCTTTCAGCAAGGACTGATAAGTCTGCATGACAGCTGCCGTCAGGTCACAATCAGAGACGGGAACAAACTGATAAGTAACAAACTGATCCATATCCGTCATATCCGCAGGCAGACTGTTTGTCTGATTTGCTTTAGCAGCCGCCTGCCACCTGTACTGCTGCATGATTTGTATGGCACGACGTGCCAGCAGGTTGTACAGATTATCACGAAAATACCGTTTACTAGTCTCTCCCACTCTCACCATAGGTCTCAATTTCTCGACCGGGATAAGTAATAACCGGTCCTTATCCTTGAGAGAGGCCTGCAAATAGCCAAATCCTTTTTTTACGTCGGCAAGCATGGTCATTTCACCCAGAATGGAATACAATATAGCTTTGTCTTCCACACTGCCGGTTTGGGAAGCCCATTGTTCCAAACCATTCATATCTACCTTCAAGCTATCGGGAGTTAAAAGGGAACGGTACTGCATGGCAGTGAGATAGGCTTTCATCATTTGCGGTACATTCTGTTCCGCTTTTGCTTTATCGTAGATTTTCATTGCTTCGGAAATAACCGACTTGGGCAGATCCTTTCGTTCCAATACTTCCAGTTCTTTCCACAAATTGTCATAGGTTTGTGCCTGCATAGGAGCAAATACGCTCATTACCAGTAACACTATCAAAGATAAATAACGAATTTTCATATCTACAACCTTTTAGTTCGTACTAAGTCTTCTTTAACAAAGAAACGAAATAGATGTTTAAAGACTGCATACGTTTTAATTAAAATAACTAAAAGGTAGGGAAATAGGTTCATTGGAGGGTTATCAATGGGCAGCCATACCAATTTTTAAACTTAGCGGAATAAGCCATTTCCAGCATAAGTTCGTCAGTCAGTTCTTGTTCGTCAGGCAGTTCAGCAGTATCAAGCTCTTTACGAAAAGCGCCAAATAGTAACAATCGATATTTCCGGTCATCACCCAGCAAACGCCATGGTGTAGCAAGATTCGGCAAAGCCGCAACAGCTTTCCGCAAATATGTATCGGCAGAAGGATTGCCACACCAGCGGGCAATGTAACCATAGCGAGCATAATCAGACGGAGTATCTCCCGGTGCAGGTCGAAGAAGCAAAAGTCTGTTATGCAAGTTCTGATAAAATAACGTATCGGTTTGCCGCCATCTTCTGACACGTTCATTTGTTAGCAAGCGAGGCATATAGCGAACGGCATTCACAAACGATTGCAAAGCAAGTTCTTTCTTGTCTTGCCGGTATTGTACATCTGATAAAGAGGCCAGATAAAGCGAATTTTTCGGATAAGCCGCAACAAGCCCGTTCAATAATGTTTCGGCTTCACCTGTTTCGTTTTTAGCACAATGGAGACGGGCTTGTAAATAGGTGATTTGCAAATCCTCAGGATGCCTTTCCGATGCTTCCTCCAAAGCTTTTGCCGCTTCACTCAAATGTTCCGTTTTACCATCTCTTTTATAAAGTGCCATCTCTTCTATAGCCTTGTTCACCCATTTGGGGGTAGCCTCCATAGATTGCGAGGAAAGAATATTCCAAGCAATGAAACAAACCAGTGCCACAGCCGGAAGTATATAGCCTGACGCCTTTCTCTCCCTCTTCTCCTCCATCACTACTTCCCCACTCTGCAAGAAAGCCAGCAACACATAGAGCATAAAGAATGTAAAAGGCACACACAATAATGTGGCCTGGGTCATTTCTTTTGCCAGCAAGACCAATAGGACACAACCTATAATCCTACACTCCGACCGTTGCCTATGTTTCCATATAAAATGTAGTACCACTACCGTCAACAGCAGATAAAACATTACACCCAAGATTCCTTTCTCTACCAACAATTGCACTATAATATTTGGCGCGAACGATGTAAAAGCATGCGTACTGTCCTGATTCATGGCATGGTCTATGGCATAAGTAAAATTACCACTTCCATAGCCCAGTAACGGACGTTCACGAAATGCGTTCCAAGCAGCGTGTGCAGCATCAATCCGTCCTTCCGTACTTTGTTGCTGGGAAACCGTACGGTTCATTTGCAAAGTTGTTTTCATTTCCTGTGGAAGAAAACAAGCAGTCAAAACAATGGCTGTCGAACCGACTGCCAGCAAACGTATTTTTTCCCGTTTTGTTTTCATCCACAAAAGCCCCGCCAATAAATAAATGCCTAAAGAAATATAAGCTCCCCGTGAAAAAGAAAAGAGAATTGCCAGTACACATAGAAAAATGAATAGGGCAGAATAACGTCGCGCAAGACATGTCCATCCTAAAAGAATGAGCAATACTTCCGCCCATACATTCGTAATATAACCCAATGGACGAAATAGAAAACGGAAGTGATAAGTATCCGCAAACCCGGCATTTAATACAGAATGACGAAAAACGAAAAAACTCCCAATAGCCAACAACAAGGCTATTCCTATCGGGATAAGTCCTCCTTCTACCACCCAATGAAAGATAGATCCTTCAGCCAATATCCGACGAAGCAGAAAGTAAACCGTCCAACCAAAAACAACATAGAATGCCGGAAAGATTGCCGGTGCCATACATTCTGCCCAATAGCATGAAAACAATTCATACACCGTAATAAGAGAAAGAATCCAATCTATCCGTGTCCATTGGCGAAAGGGCAATGCCCCTACCCATGCCAAACCGCATGTCGATAGCAGCAAACCTATATGATAGTTGTCTTCCATCCGGAACAAAAGCATTGCCATTATCGCTAATACCAGCAAAGCCATCCCTACACATGCCGGACGGGAAAGAGAAAGTTTACCTGCCGACATATCGCTTCATTAAAGGAGTTACCAGTCTGTACAAAAAGTATCCTATTAACATCAAAAAGAGCAATTGCGAACCGATATTACGTAGCAACGCAAACGGAGGTGTCATATTATTAGACAAATAAAGAATCAATTCGTTTGCCTTATCGGGAAATGTATGTACAAACCGATAAAAGAACCTTGGAATGATATAAAAGAAATAGAATCCCATAAACAAATTCACCACAATAGAATAAAGCAGTAAACCGTACTTTTCCAAGGAACGGATTTGCAGTAAATAAGGTTTCTTCTCTATTGGATATTTACAAATACGCTTATACCAATAACTGAGCAGTTCCAATGACCGGGCGCGCAAATTGGGTACACCCAAAATGTCGGACGCAATCCAATAACCATCAAACTTGAAAAAAGGGTTCAGTGTCATCAAAAAGCTCAAATTCATAGTAAGAATAAGATAACGCAACATATCATTATTTGTCAACAAAAAGGCTATCAACAAAGCAAGCAACCAGTAACTTTGAAAGTAAACACCGGCAATGTTTACTACACAGCGTTGCATCCGGTTCAGTTTCCATACCTCCGTTACATCCGTATAGAGAACCGGAAAGTTTAAATAAAGCCCGAAACCTATTCCTCCATGGTGCAAGCCAAAATATTTGCAAGCAGAAGCGTGCCCCAATTCATGAAAGAACGAAGACAGGAGCATAAAGACAAATAACCCTACTATCACATAAACGGTTACTTGACTATTGAACAGCAACAAATTATCAGTAACAAGAAAAAAACAGGCATCCAATATAAAAGTAACAAGCAAAACAAGTAACATACCCAGCTTGTTGAACAAGAAACGAAACCTGTCCGAAAACCTATCTATGGTTACCGCACTAAACAATTCCTTTTCATAGAGAAAAGTACGTTTCTTCTCTGTAGCTGCAAACAAAGGCTTAATAAACTTGTTTATGACTTGCTGTACTTGTTCTTGTGTATATTTCCCCTCTTTCCTGTAGATATAGGCAGCAATGCCTTCTTCTTCCGTTTGGTATTGCTGCAATGTTTCCACCAATTCCGTAACAGCTAAACTGGTTTCATAATATAATCCATTACAGGACAAAAGAAACCTTTTCTCCTGTACAGAAGAAGAGAACGGATGGATAATAATATTATTGTATAGATTCATAATTATTCCACTTTCAGTATAGCACTATTGATACTTCTGTCCACACTGTTATTTTCACGAGAGGTCTTCTTGCCGAAATCGAATGTATAAGCCAACTTAACATAACCGGCGAAACGATCCGGCTTAGCCAACATACTATTTTGGCAACGATATATCTCACGGTCCATCATAGACTTTTCCTTAAATTTAGTGGAAAAAGGATTAGTCACGCCCACTTCCATTCGCCAGTTTTTGGGATTCCAACTAACGTATCCTCCACATTGAGCAGCCATAGTAACAGACATCAGGTTAAAATTAAGCCACTTGGTCTTCGACTTGGCATACAAACCATACGAAAAGTCTTTCCAGTAATAATCCACTTGCAGATTACCCCAAAAATTATCTAAACTTTTAGAAGTAGAAGGGTAAGTCACATATCGCCAGCCCCCATTCAGCCGCATCCGTAAATGGTCTGTTACCTTCCATGTACCAAACAATTGGACAGAGAAATTGCGATACTTACGGTCACTGTTATAACTCCGCACCAATTTATTATTTTCTATACTGAAATCCTCATATCGCATATAATTGATCATATCATAAGCCACATTCGCCCCCACAGTAATTTTCCCGAATTGCCCACTGTAAGCAATAGAAGGAGTGGTTTGGAAGGGTACCCGTTGATGAGGGTTTCCACGTCTTATTTGCAACGAATCTATTTGTTGTTCCACCGTATTCAATTGGCTGATATCCAGGAAACCACTGCCGACAGGACAAGTCAGTCTGATTTGTTGTTGTGGTGCAAAAGTATATGTTACATTGAAACGCAAACGAGGAGAAAGTTTGCTTTTCCTGTCATCGTGATGTAAACGATATTGGATATATGAGAATCCGGGACAAACCCGAAGGAATATTTTTTTTCCAAATCGTTGAGTATAATCCAAAAACAACATGCTTTCTCCTTCCCAAAAATGTTGCCAAGGAATATTACCAATCCGATAATCGATCGAACTGACAGTATGAAAATGAAAGCCCTGTATGGTCAATGCGTTTCGATGCTTGAACTGAATGCCGTAATTGAGAATGGCATAAAGTTCATACATATCTTCTTGATTGTCGGTAAGGACAGTGTAGTCATTCTCTTGATAACTATAACGGTATTGGTTGTGCGTATAACTGCCCACTACCGTCGTTTCCAAATACTGCTTGTCTGTTACGTTCCAATGTCCATACAGTTCCAGATTAGGTTTCCAACCTGATTGGCTTACATTAGAGAAACTTTCTATGTTTTCCTTGTCACCATCATACAACAACGATCTCCGGTTATAATTATCAGGAGAATCACTATGTACCAAAGACAATTTTCCCGAGAGCAACCGTTTATCCTGCTTATTGGAGATATTCAACTGGGCATACTGGCTATTATTCTTCACACGGTCGTCCAACAAGGTGGACTGTCTGCGAACGACACGATCGGTAAAAACGAATGCCTCTTGCCTGTCGTCCGTCAGTTTACTATATTCCCTTTGAGAAAATCCGGCAAACAAAGTATAATCCATAGCCTTTTTAGACAGTTTAGCCACCACATTATAATCACCACTCAAATATCCTATTTTTTGATCGGCATTAAATGACACATAGCCCCCACTTTCATGTTGTTTCATCACGAAATTAATGGCGGAAATGTCATTCATATATTTTCCTGTCGGCACATCGTAATACTCTATCTTCTCAACATCCTTCGGATTCAAATTCCGTATCTCACGCGCATCAGCCTTGCGTCCGTCTATATAGAGAGTTGTCTCGCCGCCAATAGCCGACACCTTCCCATTTATCCGGTCTACTTCCACTTCCGGAATCATTAATCGATATAGCAAGTCGTAACCAGAAGCAGAATGCCTTACCTGCGTTTTTTCCGGTATAATCAAAACATGATCCTTCTGCCGGATAAAAGAAGAAGCATTCACCATGACTTCTCCAAGTCTTACAGTTTCAACATCCAAGGCAACAGGTTCCAAACGAACCCCATCCTGCAAAACATGAACAGGAATGAATTTCGTCTTAAATCCAATGGAGCTAATACCCAGCAAATAATTACCTGTATAACTTGCTTTTATCTGATAATGCCCCACACTATCCGTACAAACACCAGCCACGAAAGTAGAATCAGGATGCAACAAACGTACTGTGGCATAAGACAAACCATTGTGATTTTCATCCCAAACGGTTCCACGTATGTTTTGCGCTCTCAAACACGAGAGAGAAAGCGTGAATATCAGTATGGATAACCCTGTCAATTTTAACAAATAAGAAGAAGTCATAAAGTATCATATTTATTTAATGGGAAATTGTTTTAAAGAGCAAAGCGAAGAACCTGAGCATATTTAAAGTACAGATCCTTCGTTTTACCCCAATAGACAGATAGCTTCTTTAGGTTTTGAATATTTTTCCTTTATTCTAAACTATCTTTTAATATGTGCCATATTTGCAAACCGTATATGTAGAACTTGAATGACATTCTTCACACACGAAGCTACTCAACTGAGAATTTAAATTATCAGTTGAAACCAAATCAAGTAAACCGTTAGGAATCAAAGGGTCTGTTTCCAAACGTTTTTCCAATTCATTCACAAACATTTCATCACATAAGTCGTTACTAATGGAATCTATTCCATCAAAACAAGTCTTTACATTTTTCTCTTTCATAGGACAAAATTAACAATTATTTTCATATGCTATATAAGCTTTATTTACAGACAATGGAAAAATCCTTTTAAAACTATCACAATACATTGATTCGAATCCATTTTTTGAATAAGGGAGCCGTGCCAAACATGGCCCCCCACACAATAATGCATATTTACAATCTTGACATCCTTTTAAGTTTCCCACATTTCGTTTAAACCAATGATCACGAACTTCTGACCAATGTATCTTATCATCTGGCAAATATGTACCAATGGTAAACTCTTTTCTCCCAACAAGTTCAAGGCAAGTATAAATATCCCCATACGGATCAAAAAGGAAACAACCATATTGTGACGAACAAGAAGCACCATATAAACGACAACGGGATTTATTTTTCAAAGAGTAATAAAAATGATGATAGATTCCATAATCATGTGTATATATTTCTCCATTATATTCTTCCTTATGCATTTTGTTTAGTTCCATAACGGATGAAATATAATCGATATCATTTAGCTTATTTGTATTATATTCAAACTCTCGCAAGAACGATGATTTTATCTCAAAATTAGGATTTTGTGTATATCCTAATAAATCAAATTGTTCTTTTAAAGACATAAAATCATGAAAATTATTCTTGTCTGTATTGACTTTCAATAAAACATATATTCCTCTGTCCAAAAGAGTTCCTACATTAGTTACAATCTTATCAAAACTATTCCCTTCAACATAATGAAATCTACGAGCATTATGATGTTTCATATTACCATCAAGAGTTATTTGAAAAAAACTAAAATATTCAGAAGACAATATTTCTTTGAAATAATCTACATCATATCCATTGGAAATAACTTTAAATGTATAACCTAATTCAGCTCCTTTTCGAACTATGTATTTGACAATTTCTTTATTTTCGCGAAGTAAAGGTTCACCACCAAACAATAACAATTGCTTAAAATGAAGTTTTCTTTGAGGTTCTATTTTTATAATAGCATCGTATGCCTTATCAACAATTTCTCTAGTAAAAACCTGTTTAGACCATTTTTCACCATCCTTAGAGATCTTATTTTCAAAACAATAAGGACACCGAAAATTACAATCATAACTCACTATAAATCCAAACGTTTTATATAACTTACTTTGAGCTTGGTGCAATTTATCAGCAAACTCAATTACATATTTCTTTTCTTCAGCATCACTTCTTGAAGTTAGATATCCTCTTTTCAAGAAAAACTGAATTACATCCGATGAAAAATAAGAATTTAAAGGATACTCCTTCATCTGGTTCCATATATTTCCTTCTACAATATCTATTGCTCCAGTATAGCCATGAACCAACATATATTTTCCTTCATTCCCTTCCAATCGTACTGGAATTGTATATGATGACAATCTTAATTTTTCCATATTAATGCCAAATTACTGTATCATTTTTAATTTCAAAAATTCTTTCCTCTCGTCCTCTAGTATAGTCACGCAGCCAATATAAAGCACCTATAGGAATGTTCTTATATAACAATCGATCATCCTCCATTGCAATTTGTTTTCCTAAAGATTGCCAATTACCCTCATTCATATAAAACAATTCATACTCATGGCCTCTACGAATACCATTATCATCATTGCGAATGAGGTAACGAATCTTAGAAATAGTAACAGGATATTCCAATTCTAATCCTCCCCAGCTTAATGTATCATTAGTATGAAAAAAAGACAAAGGATCTCCATCAAATAATTTATCCACCCCATTTCGTGGATAAAACTCACTTACTGTATAATTACCTATCGTTTTTCCTTTCAATGGTATATCTGAATTTGCTGAATAGAATTCCACTTCAGCCATATTACCCCAAGTTTTATCCGAAGAGAGGTATCGAACATATTTCACTTGTGCATTAGCATTACTTAAGGGATAGATTGTAGTATATTTAAAGTCAGGTTCTTCTGAAATAGTATAATAAGTTAAAGGATTATGAAAATCCAAATTATCAGCTCCTTGAAATTTACAACCAAGCATGGTGCTTGGAATAAATCTCAAATTATTTGCCTGAGGATTTTTTCGTTCCAACACATAATCTATCATTGTTGTTTGCGGAGTAAAATATGTCATTTGCCCCAATGTATCCAATAAAAACGGATTTCCCAACAATTGTAATCGATCATTAATAAATAAAGCGGGATGATAGACTATATTAGGTCCTATATCCCTAAATTTTGCTTTATTTTCTTGAATATTTCCCCATGCAACTGGTATCCAACCAGTAGGATCAAAAACACATAAATAAGCAAACTTTTTATCTGTTTTTCTAGACAAATTCACTATTATATCTTTTGCATTTATGAACGAATAATTAGCTGTCACATCTTCACAACAAGCGTTTCTAAAAAAATCTGGTATTACTTCGTGTCCACACTGCATAGCTAAAGAAGATTCTTGTTTGCTAAAAGTCATACGATAAACTTTAGGTATCTCATTTCGGAAACGCACCAAATGTTTATCCGACTTATCCTCTGCCCCTGAAAAATCATGAAAGATACTATCATTGTCATAAACTACATTAAACGAATGTCCCATATTACCTCTTCCCCAATGGGGCACAATCTCTATAGCTACAGGAATTCCCAAAGAACGCATAGCAAAAAGAGCTAAACTAGCGTAATCATTACATAGACCGAATTTAATATTCATTAAAAGACTAGAAGGCAATCTGACAGGATAAATCGATTGCATGGAAATACGAACAGGATATTTCATTAATTCACAATTAATAATATCACAAGCCTGTTTTGCAGTATGAACGCTATCTTCCAGAAATAACCTAAAATATTCTCTATACCGATTCCTCCATGATTCAGGCATTTCCGTACTTACTCGATAAGGTAATATCCATTCACAAAACTCATCAAAAGAGAGGTGCTCATTCCACGGGTATTTCCATACGGAAAATGCTTCCTCGATATTTTCAATCAAATAATCAGCAGATAAAGTCTGTACATCCCAATTTACTTGTGTTTTATCCTCCATATATTTTGTCTTACTCCTAAACGCATCATAAATGGCAGGAATATCATATCTCAACTGTTTAATTTGGTAGACAGAATCAATAAACGTATAATATTCATCAATCAAATTGCCGGTTAAGTAGTATTTATCCGCCATATTCTCTATCAGAAACAGAGCCGCTTTCAACTTCAACGAGTCACCACTATCCTGATAATGCCGAATCACTTGGAAAAGCTCTTTCCTGTTACCTCCGGCTTTTGACAGTGCTTCCTCCACTCCCGTTTCCGCAGTCTGCATCTTGCAACTACAAAGGAATAGCGCGGTTACTGATATTATATAGAGAAGAATACGATACATAACCTACCTTTTAACCCACGTGAAAATATCCTATCACATAATTAGCACCCTGCATCACAGTGATGCAGTAATTGCCTGCCGGAAGCAAGTCAATGGGGATAACGTATGCTGTGTCAACTGTTACATTAGACAATTCCAAATACGCTTGCCGTCCATCTTCACTTGTAATGGCAATGGATAGATTCTCCAAAACTTTATCCGATAAAATCAAAAGAGCATTTCCTTCTTTTATTAAGGTAGGACATGAAGATAGAGATCGGTTATCAATTTCATTTGCCCAACCATCTTTTACAGATATATTTTCAGCATAAACCACCATACTAAACAAAGCCGATACAAGGCAGCATAAACTCACTATAAATCTTTTCGCTTTCATCATAGTATTATCATTTAAATTTGATGATGTAAAGCTATACAAAAAGATTCAGAAAGGTTCAAAGAATGATTTGACAGACATTTGACAATTTGCTAAGCACTTATAAATCAACAATTAACTTATCCAAATCTTCTCCTGTACCATCTCGTCCCGACATCTTTTTATAAAGCCGTTTACGGGTCTGGGTAATGGCAGAAGGGGTACATATCAAGATGCGAGTCATGCTCATGCAGTTTAAAGACAACTTAATGAGGTAGCATATATATAGTTCCCTTTGCGACAGTTTGGAACAGAGTTCATACAAGCGGTCAGTGAATTGAGGATAAGCAATATCAATAGCCGTGCGAAGCGCATCCCAATCCTCTTCCTTCACTTTCAGTTCCTCCTGCTCTGCTTGATGAAAGAAAGCATAAATACCGGAGTTGCGGAAAGCATCTTCCCGCAACTCCCGGCTGGAAAGCAAAACGGCACTTTGATGCCCGGAAGCTTCCAGCACCTTCCTCTGAGAGAGCAATAACTCCTGCCGGAGCGTGTCATTCTGTTTACCGGCTTCCACCAATTGCCTTTCCACTTCCTGCAATTTCCGCTCGTTCTCGCGCATATAGGCCAAGCTATGCTTGTATTGTTCTTCCTGTATCAACCGCAAACGCCTTTCCTGCTCTATGGCTTTCTGCTTCCTGATGCGGATACGCTGAATGACAATAACACCCAAGGCTATGGAAAACAACAGAACAGATATAAGCAGATAGATTTGCCTTAAATAGCTTTCATTCTTCAAATCCAGCTGATGGTTCTTCTGTTCTTCGTGCTGAAAGCTATAAGACAGATGCAGTTTCTCCACCGCAGCGGTTTGGGTTATAGTATCTATAGAATCTTTTAAAATTTGATATTGCTTGTCATAAGACAATGACAGCACCTCATTTCCCTGCGTCTTTTCCAGTTCCGCCAAGCAAAGATTAACGTAACACCGCTTATGAATATTGCCATATTTCAACGTTTCTCCCCAATAATAACGAGCAGAGTCCGCCAATCCTTCCTTGTTATATATACGGCCCAAGCATAACAGTACATTGTCAGACTTATACTGAGTAGGCAACACTTTCAATAAAGTCTGCTTTGCCAACACCGTTGAACCTTTCCTATAATAAAAACATCCCATTTCTCCGGCTACCGCATCCGCTTTTTTATACATCTTGAATTTTCGAAGTATCCGGTAAGCCTCCTTATAATAATAGAGAGCACTGTCCTTCTCATTTTTCCCGTCATACGTCCGAGCCAAAGTAGCCAACGTATTGGCATACCGCACCGAATCTCCCAGTTCCCCGTAACACCGCAGCGCTTTCCGCATCATACTTCGGGAGTCATCATAAAGTTCTTGATAAGCAAACAAGATTCCCATCTGCCCGTAAGTCATTCCCTGCAAAAGGGTTTGCTCCGTGTCCTCACCAACCTCGACAGCTCGGTGATACGCCTTCAAAGCCTTGGGAATATCGTTCATGTCCCGATAAGTGCCTCCCAAATAGTAATAGGATTCGAACAAGCGTTCCTTATCACCCTTTTGCTGATAATAATCAACGATGGAAAGAATAACGGAATCGGTGGTATGCGGCATATAAAGTTTGTCCTCTGCTTTTATAGTAAGCAAACGATAATACATTTGTGTTTCCTGAGGAGCATTGGAGATGCTGTCCGCCAATGTCTCCAGCAAAGCCAAAGCGCTGTCGGGACGGGCATCCATGCAACTCATGGCCTGTTTCATAGCTATAGGATAATCTTTCCCCGATGTACAGGAAAACAGACACATGCATCCTGCCAGCAAGTATATAAGCATTGCGTTTTTCATATCTACAATCTTTTAGCTCGTACTGAGTTTTTTTTTACAAATATAGCAAAACCAGCGATAATTACACCCTAATGGGTATAATTTATTAGCTTCTTTTGCATAATATACCCGAAAGGGTGCAAAGTATTAGCCCAAACCAGCGCATTACGGAAAACCAGGAGTATTCAGCAAATTCGTGATACAAAGAAAAAGGACAGGAAAATTCCTTCAAAAGCTTCAGCCTCTCCGCAAACCCTTTGCCAGTGGGCATTCCGGCTGAAGGATTACACCGGAAAATGCTTCAGCCCGAAAAAAAATCCTTCAGCCGCACCCTCTGGGAGTATGCGTACTACGCACAGATTGGTTCCCCAATGCTTCAAAAGTCCTATATCCAGGCACTTGTCACCGTATCGCACCCCTAAATGAGCAAACTGACACAACCGGAAACATATTCTTTTTCATCAGGATAAGTTTATATTTTCTGTCCATCACTTAGGTGAACACGCCATTCCACTTTGGTGAAGATCCATTGTCACCTGTATAAAACGGCTGCTTCACTAAGGTGAAGCAATAAAGCTATTACGGCAGTCAAAGCAAACTCTTCCTAATAGTAACATCATTTCCAGCAGTCATAAAAGCACCAGAGAAAATGAACTTCCACAAACACATCCCGAACAACCAAAAACTGAAGCTTCCATAATCGGGCTGAAGGAATTTCCAAAGGCAATCCTTCAGCCACTTTGCCCTATTGACGGGCTTTTGCTGAGAGGCTGAAGCTTCTGAAACAAAAAACAGGGCAATGTCCCCGGAGGCACTGACAATCACCTCAATGGTAGCAGAAACCGACAAGTGTACACATGAAGCGGCAGTTTCCGAATAAAATAAGCCCTCTCCCGCATATATAGCCGGAAATATCGTATATTTGCTCTGTACTAAAGAAATAGAACCACTATGAAGAAAGAAGAATTAATGCGGAAAGCCATTGAGCTTTCTATAGAGAATGTGGCAAACGGCGGCGGACCCTTTGGAGCCGTAATTGCCAAAGATGGTGAAATCATTGCGACCGGAGTCAATCGTGTCACTTCACAATGCGACCCCACCGCCCATGCGGAAGTCAGCGCCATCCGTGCGGCGGCAAGCAAACTGGGAACATTCAACTTGAGCGGATGTGAAATTTATACTTCGTGTGAACCGTGTCCCATGTGTCTGGGAGCCATTTACTGGGCACGGCTGGATAAAATGTATTATGCAAACAACAAGACGGATGCCAAGAATATAGGGTTTGACGACTCTTTTATCTATGATGAGTTAAGCCTGAAACCTTCGGCACGCAAGCTGCCTTCCGAAGTTCTTTTGGCGGAAGAGGCGATAAAGGCATTCCAACAATGGACAGAGAAAAGTGACAAAGTGGAGTATTAATAGAAAGGCGCGGACAAAATCCCTATCATCCGCGCCCGAAATCTTTATAAGATCTTAAAGACTATTCTTTTACCGGCGTATTTTCCAACGTAGCTACTACGAAATCATAGAACTTGCCTACAGAAGGAATAAAGCAGCGTTCATCCGGTGAGTGAGGAGAACGCAAGGTAGGACCGAAAGAAATCATATCCAATCCCGGAACCACCGCACCGATGATACCGCATTCCAAACCGGCATGAATCACTTTCACAGCAGGTTCCGTACCGAATTGTGCCTTATAAGACTCCTTCATGGCTTTCAGAATAGGAGAATCCACATTGGGTTCCCAGCCTGAATAACCACCTGAACGGGTTACTTCCATACCTGCCATAGAGAAACAGCTTTCCAATGCAGTATTCAGATAATCCTTCATTGAATCGCGTGAACTGCGGGCCAGGATTTTTATCTCCGCCTTGCCACCACCTATAGAAACAATAGCCAGATTGGAAGAGGTTTCCACGGTATCGGGGATAGTAGGAATCATACGCATCACTCCATTCTGACAAGCATAAATGGCATCCACCAGATTATCTTTAATTTCATCGGGAACCATCATCGCAGGCAATTCCACCCGTTCTGCCTTGAAGCTGATCGGTGTTTCGTGTACATGATATTCTTCATTCCACAATGCTTCGCACTCCTGCACAAATTCCAGTACGTCCGCTTCTTCTTCAGCCGGAACCGTAATGACCACTTCACATTCACGAGGAATGGCATTACGCATATTGCCACCTTGCCAGGACACCAGGCAAGCCTCATCGTAAGTTATCACCTGGTTCATGAAACGAGCCATCAGCTTGTTGGCATTGGCACGTCCTTCATTTATTTCCAATCCTGAATGACCACCGCGCAGCCCTTTCAAGGTAACTTTCAAAGCAATGTCAGCCGGATCTGTTTCCACTTCTTTATATTCCAACACTGCTGTCAGGTCTTCACCGCCTGCACAACCGATATACAATTCACCTTCTTCTTCCGAATCCAGATTCAACAGAATATCACCGTCTACCGTTCCCGGCTTCAAACCGAACGCACCGAACATACCGGTTTCTTCGTCGGCAGTAATCAGTGCTTCCAACGGACCATGTTTCAGCGTCTTGTCTTCCATGATAGCCATGATAGCGGCAACACCCATGCCATCATCGGCTCCCAAAGTCGTGCCTTTAGCTTTCACCCAATCTCCGTCAATGTAAGTCTCGATAGGATCATTTTCAAAATCATGCACTGTATCGTTATTCTTCTGAGGAACCATGTCCATGTGAGCCTGAAGAATCACCTTCTTACGGTTTTCCATCCCCGGAGTGGCAGGCTTGCGGTAAATGATATTACCGGCTTCGTCCTGGAATGACTCTACGCCTACACTTTTTCCAAAGTTCAGCAAGAACTCTTGCACTTTCTTCAAGTAACCCGAAGGGCGGGGAACCTGAGTCAATGAATAGAAATGCTTCCACACATTCTGCGGAGCGAGAGAGAGAATTGTACTCATAACTTCTTAGTTTTATTTGTGAACGGCAAAGCCGCTAATCCATATATACCCAACAAAATTAATAAAAAAGTTTGTATTCCATGCACTAATAAGGCAAAAATTCCCGCATCTTCTTTTCCCACTCCATAGAGCATCATCATCGTTATGACAGCAAAATGCCACGGACCCGCCCCATTAGGAGTCGGAACTACTACCGCAATGCTACCTACAGCAAACATGACCAGTCCCGCCATCACTCCCAAATTATCGGAAAAATCGAAACAAAAGAAAGAAACATAGAATTGCAGGAAATAGCAAGTCCAGATACCGACGGTATAAAGAATGAACAGAGGCATCCGCTTTACATGACGCAAAGACAGTACACCGACCCATACATTATGGAGAATGCCTTTCACCTTAGCAAAGACCGTCACATTCCTGATCAGAAAAAAAGCCAGCACCAATACGGCCAGCACACAGACGATAGTGATATAGAAATGCCCCGAAGTAAATACCTGTGCCAAAACCGTGGTATCCGTGCCGGTTTCTTTAAAAAAAGTATCGAATACCCTTGCCTGCATTATAAGAGTTACCCCTGTAATCAACGACACACACAGCGTATCAATCAGCCGTTCCGTAACCACCGTACCCAGAGATTTGGAAAAAGATGTACCATCATATTTAGCCAACACCCCGCAACGGGAAATCTCACCTACACGGGGAACAACCAAGTTGGCGGCATAAGACACAAAGATGGCATACACACAATCGGATGTTTTGGGATGCTCGCCCAACGGAGCCAGCGTAAGCTTCCACCGCCAGCCACGAAAAATATGGCTAAACACACCAAACACTAATGACACTAACATCCACCCATAGTTCATTCCTCCATCCAAGACCTCCCACACCCGGGAAAAATTGAATCCGTGATACATCCATATCAGTATCGCAGCCCCCAAAAATAACGGAAATGCAATCTGCAAACCTTTATTTATAATCTTTTTTAATCGAGTTCGTTCCAAAATCTGTGTATATTAATTTAGAATGTTTACCTTTGCACGATGCAAAGATACTATCTTAGCGAAATAAACCTATTTATTAACGATAGAAAAATAACGGAATGGGATTAGTAAAGCCAAAAAAATTTCTAGGACAACACTTCTTGAAAGATCTCAGTATTGCAAAAGATATAGCCGATACGGTAGACGTGTGCCCTGACTTGCCAATTCTGGAAGTAGGACCGGGGATGGGGGTACTAACCCAGTTTATTATGCAGAAAAACTGTCCGGTAAAAGTGGTGGAACTGGACTATGAATCTGTAGCCTATCTCCGTGAGAACTTCCCTGCCCTGGAAGATAATATCATTGAAGACGACTTCTTGAAACTGAACCTCGAAAAATTATTTGACGGAAAACCTTTTGTCCTGACCGGCAACTATCCTTATAATATATCCAGCCAGATATTCTTTAAAATGCTGGATTACAAAGACCTGATACCCTGTTGTACCGGAATGATCCAAAAAGAAGTGGCCGAACGCATTGCCGCCGGTCCCGGAAGCAAGACATACGGCATTCTCAGTATCCTGATACAAGCCTGGTACAAAGTAGAATACCTGTTCACCGTACACGAACATGTATTCAATCCGCCTCCCAAGGTGAAAAGTGCGGTCATCCGTATGACACGCAATGAAACGACGGAACTGGGATGCAATGAAAAATTGTTCAAGCTCATTGTAAAAACAACATTCAACCAACGGCGTAAAACTTTGAGAAACTCTATTTCTTCCATTTTAGACAAAGAGAACCCATTGAGCGCAGACCCCATTTTCAACAAACGCCCGGAACAGTTGTCTGTACAAGAGTTTATCGAACTGACCAACCAGGTGGAAGCGGCGCTGAAAAACAAGACGGATATTGTCTATAGCAATGATATCGCCCGGAAAGGAACAAACAAGAAAGAATAACACCTATTTATTATATTAACGGAAGAATAGGATGAATAAAGAGGAATTAGAAAAAGTAGAGCAGCTGATCGAGCAAAAAGACTCAGAGCAACTGAAGGACTTGCTTGCCGGACTGCATCCTGCCGACATAGCAGAGCTGTGCAATGAACTGGATGCGGAAGAAGCACGGTTCATATACCTGTTACTGGACAATGAGACTGCCGCCGATGTCCTTATCGAAATGGACGAAGACGCCCGTAAGGAATTCCTGGAAATCCTTCCCTCTGAAACAATCGCCAAACGGTTCGTTGACTACATGGATTCGGATGATGCCGTGGACATTATCCGTGAAATGGACGAGGACAAACAAGAAGAAGTCCTCTCACACATTGAAGACATAGAACAAGCCGGAGATATTGTCGATTTGTTGAAATATGACGAAGACACTGCCGGTGGATTGATGGGTACCGAAATGGTAATCGTAAACGAAAACTGGAGTATGCCCGAATGTCTGAAGGAAATGCGCATCCAGGCGGAAGATATGGACGAAATCTATTATGTATATGTAGTAGACGATGACCAGCGGCTGCGCGGTGTGTTCCCGTTGAAGAAAATGATCACCAGCCCTTCCGTATCCAAAGTGAAGCACGTGATGAGAAAAGAACCGATATCCGTCCATGTAGATACCCCTATAGACGAAGTGGTACAAACCATTGAAAAATATGACCTGGTCGCCGTTCCGGTAGTGGACAGTATCGGACGCCTGGTAGGACGGATTACGGTAGACGATGTGATGGACGAAGTACGTGAACAGGCTGAGCGCGACTACCAGCTGGCATCAGGTTTGTCACAAGACGTGGAAACAGACGATAATGTATTCCGCCAGACTACAGCCCGTCTGCCCTGGCTGCTCATCGGCATGATAGGCGGAATAGGAAACTCCATGATTCTGGGCAACTTTGACAGCACTTTTGCCGCACATCCCGAAATGGCCCTCTACATCCCCCTTATCGGCGGAACAGGGGGGAATGTGGGAACACAGTCCTCGGCACTTATCGTACAAGGACTGGCAAACAGCTCGCTGGATGCCCAAAACACCTGGAAACAAATAGTAAAGGAATCTGTAGTGGCCGTAATCAATGCTACTATTATTTCTATGCTGGTATATATCTATAATTTCATCCGTTTCGGGGCAAGTGCCACCGTGACTTATTCGGTTTCATTCAGCCTGTTTGCAGTAGTCATGTTCGCTTCCATCTTTGGGACCCTGGTTCCTATGACACTGGAAAAACTAAAAATAGATCCGGCCATCGCTACAGGTCCGTTCATATCCATCACCAATGACATTATAGGTATGATGCTTTATATGGGCATCACCGTATTACTATCCTGACACATTTCACTACAGATTACATAGATTGAAATTCAGAGAAAAACAGATTCACACAGAAACCGGCAAAGAATCACAATAAAAGAGAATCTGTATGAATCTATGTAATCTGCAGTGCATTTATCCCCCTTGATTCTCCTATTTTCTCCACTTTTAAGGATTTTCCTAAAAAAATCGGGGAAAACAGTATGAAGTTCTAATTTATTTCTTTTAATTTGTAAATTGTTGTTATAACAAAAACGCTTACTTTAAAAATCTATACGATGGACTCGAATGAAACTATCCGCCCTTTAACCGAAGTTCCAGTGGAACAGACATCTGAAACTTTGGTATCATCTTCCGCTACTGCAGAAGAAAATAACGCTACGTATGTACCTAAACAAACGAAAGAAGAGGTCATCGAACGTTTAAAAGAAATCAACGAAGACGCCTGCAATGCAGACAAACAAGAGTTGGATTTATTGAAACAGAACTTCTACAAGCTGCACAAGGCTGAGCAAGAAGCCGCCCGTAAGGCATTTATTGATGGCGGAGGTGCTCCTGAGGCATTTATTCCCCAACCGGACGATGCTGAAAGCCGTTTCAAAGATATCATGAGCTCTATCAAAGAGAAAAGAAGCGCCATACAAGCAGAACAAGATAAAGAAAAAGAAGATAACCTGGTGAAAAAGCTCGCCATTATCGACCGCTTGAAAGAACTTGCCGAATCTCCCGAAGATGCCAACAAAGCATACAATGAATTCAAGAAACTACAACAGGAATGGAACGATATAAAACAGGTGCCGGCTGCCAAGGTAAATGAACTATGGAAAAATTATCAGCACTATGCAGAAAAGTTCTATGACTTGATAAAGCTGAACAATGAATTCCGTGAGTATGATTTTAAAAAGAATCTTGAAATAAAAACTCATCTCTGTGAAGCCGCAGAGAAATTGGCTGATGAAGAAGATGTGATTTCCGCTTTCCACCAATTACAAAAGTTACATCAGGAATTCCGGAATACGGGTCCTGTTGCAAAAGAATTGCGCGAAGATATATGGACCCGGTTCAAAACTGCCTCTACAGCCGTAAACCGTCGTCACCAGCAACATTTCGAAGCCTTAAAAGAAAAAGAGCAACGTAATTTGGATGAAAAGACCGTAATCTGTGAAATTGTGGAAGCGATGGAATACGATACGTTCACTACTTTCCAAGACTGGGAAAACAAAACTCAGGAAATCATTGCTTTGCAAGCTAAATGGAAAACAATTGGTTACGCACCTCAAAAAATGAACGTGAAGATATTCGAACGTTTCCGTGCCGCTTGTGATGAGTTTTTCAAACGCAAAGCCGAGTTCTTCAAATCCATCAAGGAAAGTATGGCAGGCAATCTGGAAAAGAAGAAAGCATTATGTGAAAAAGCAGAAGCACTAAAAGAAAGCACAGACTGGAAAGCAACTGCTGATATTCTAAGCAAATTACAAAAGGAATGGAAAACAATCGGTCCTGTACCTAAAAAGTATTCGGATGCCGTATGGAAACGATTCATTGCCGCATGTGATTATTTCTTCGAGCAAAAGAACAAGGCGACTTCTTCACAACGCTCGGTTGAACAGGAAAACATGGTTCAGAAAAAGGCGATCATTGAAAAATTAAATGCAATTGACGCACAGGAAACACCGGAAGAGGATGCGGGAAACACCATTCGAGAATTAATGAAAGAATGGAACGGCATCGGTCATGTACCGTTTAAAGAAAAAGATAAACTGTACAAGCAATATCATGGTGTCATCGACAAGTTGTTTGACAAGCTGAATCTTTCCGCATCACAGAAAAAATTAAGCAATTTTAAATCAACCATCAGCAAGGAAGGCAACCTTTATCGTGAACGCGAAAAACTGGTTCGTGCTTACGAAAACATGAAGAATGAAATTCAAACATACGAGAACAATTTGGGCTTCCTGACCAGTTCTTCCAAAAAAGGTAGCAGTTTGGTTACGGAAATGAATCGTAAAGTGGAAAAACTCAAAGCAGACCTAGAATTGATCTTGAAAAAAATTGAGGTGATCGACCAATCAATGAAAAACGAATAAAAACAGTTATATGAAAAAAGAGTCTAACGCAAATGCGTTAGACTCTTTTTTCATATAACACTACTAATTCTTAAGATAACCAACACAAAATAAAAAAAGATCTTCTAAAATTATAATTTTAGAAGATCTTTGTCTTTGACAAGTGATTTGTCTGTTGGGATACCAGGATTCGAACCTGGAAAAACAGGACCAGAATCTGTTGTGTTACCATTACACCATATCCCAATTTTCCTATCAAAACACCCGTTTTGATTTTGACGCTGCAAAGATACGGCTTTTTATTTAATCCACAAATTTTTGAAGTTTTTTTTTTCTAATCAAGATTCTTTTTTTCTCCATTTGCCTTCTTTTCCGGCCTTCCTTATCCTTCTTGACCGTGTATCATCATTCTAGACTTAACATAACAATAAAAAGATTCTCTAACTAAAAAAAACAAAAACCGAATATATTTAATGCACATTTTTTCGCTAGAATGAGAAAACCAAGTATCTTTGTGCATTGTTGTAAATACATATATTAGAATAATCAGTTGTTAATAACATTATAATGAACGAAGCAGAGACTTTAGTAAAAAAAATAACAGAAGGCATTCAAGAAAAGAAAGGTAAAAACATTGTAATAGCGGACCTCACCGCCATTAATGATACCATTTGCAGCTATTTCGTAATCTGTCAAGGTAATTCCCCAAGTCAAGTTACAGCTATCGTTGACTCAGTCAAGGAATATGTACATAAAGAAATAAATGACAAACCTACGGGAATAGACGGACTGAGAAACGCAGAATGGGTTGCAATGGACTACAGTGATGTACTGGTACATGTCTTTTTGCCGGAAACAAGAATTTTTTATAATCTGGAACATTTATGGGCAGATGCCAAACTAACCCAAATTCCTGATCTAGACTAATCCAATACAGAATCAAAATGAGTGAAAATACCAATAATAAACCAAAGATAAACATGCCACGCTTCAATTTGAGTTGGTTGTATGTTATCATTGCCATGAGTTTTGCCATCCTCTACTTTTCCAATCAAGAAGGAGGAATTGACAAACAAATAACATATACCGAGTTTAAAGATATGATAAACAAGGGATATGCCAATAAAATAATTGCATACGATGACAATACGGTAGAAATGTACATTAAACCGGAATTTGTTAAAGATGTATTTAAAAATGACTATAAAAAAGTAGGTCGTAATCCAGCCTTGAACGTAGAAATAGGTTCCATGGAGTCATTGGATAAATTCATGGAAAAGGCACAGGAAGAAGGTCATTTTACCGGATCTATCAGTTATGAAAAGAAACGCGACTACTTCGGTGCATTATTTTGGAATATCGCTCCGTTTTTACTGTTGATCGGTATCTGGATGTTTGCCATGCGCCGCATGAGCGGCGGAGCAGGGGCCGGAGGCGCCAATCCGTTCAACGTAGGTAAAAGCAAAGCTCAGGTATACGAAAAAGGAGACAAAACTAACCGGATTACTTTTAAAGATGTAGCCGGACAAGCGGAAGCTAAACAAGAAGTGGAGGAAATTGTAGAGTTTCTGAAACAACCTCAGAAATACACGGAGCTGGGAGGTAAGATACCTAAAGGCGCTTTACTGGTAGGCCCTCCGGGAACCGGTAAGACTTTGCTGGCAAAAGCTGTTGCCGGTGAGGCGGATGTACCTTTCTTTTCGCTTTCGGGTTCCGACTTTGTGGAAATGTTTGTCGGAGTAGGTGCATCCCGTGTACGTGACTTGTTCCGCCAGGCGAAAGAGAAAGCTCCTTGCATTATTTTCATTGATGAAATTGACGCGGTAGGACGTGCCCGTGGCAAAAATCCAAGCATGGGTGGAAATGATGAACGCGAAAATACATTAAACCAATTATTGACAGAAATGGACGGTTTTGGTTCAAATAGCGGTGTGATCATTTTGGCCGCTACCAACCGCGCGGATATATTGGATAAGGCATTATTGCGTGCCGGTCGTTTTGACCGCCAGATTCATGTTGACTTACCCGACTTAAACGAACGTAAAGAAGTATTCGGAGTACATTTGAAGCCTTTAAAACTGGACGAAAGTGTTGATTTGGATTTGCTCGCCCGTCAAACTCCGGGATTCAGTGGGGCAGATATTGCCAATGTATGTAATGAAGCAGCACTGATCGCCGCCCGCCATGGTAAGAATGCGGTTGGGAAACAAGATTTTCTAGATGCTGTAGACCGTATTATCGGTGGTTTGGAAAAGAAAACCAAAATCATGACTGCCGAAGAAAAGCGTACTATTGCCTTACACGAAGCCGGTCACGCTACGCTGTCTTGGTTTTTGGAACATGCCAATCCTTTGATTAAGGTAACCATTGTTCCCCGTGGACGTGCATTGGGAGCCGCATGGTATTTGCCCGAAGAACGGCAGATCACAACCAAAGAGCAGATGCTGGATGAAATGTGTGCCACTTTAGGGGGACGTGCAGCCGAAGAACTGTTCACCGGACATATTTCAACCGGTGCCATGAACGATTTGGAACGTGTGACAAAACAATCATATGGAATGATTGCTTATGCCGGAATGAGTGAAAAGTTACCCAACTTATGTTATTACAGCAACGATGAATACTCTTTCAGCAAGCCTTACAGTGAACGTACAGCCGAACTGATTGACGAAGAAGTGAAAAGAATGATCAACGAACAATATGATCGGGCAAAAGCAATATTATCCGAACATAAAGATGGTCACAACGAGCTGGCCCGTCTGTTGGTTGAAAAAGAAGTAATTTTCGCCGAAGATGTGGAACGCATTTTCGGCAAACGCCCTTGGACTTCACGTTCAGAAGAAATTATGGCTTTAGAAGCTACAGCAAAACCAGTAGAAGTAACCGAAGATTTTGAAGAGAAGAATTCTTCAGATTCTGAGGAAAAGGAAAAAGAAAGAAAAGAAGCATAACATTGTAGAAAGATCTGTCAACTATATAAGCATTGTCATTCTGAATGATACAAAGAGTCCGTAATAATCCAGATATATCCGGGTTCTTCATGGTCACTCAGAATGATAAAAAAAACAGATCTTCTACTTTGATTTTTGAATCACTTAAGACTAACGACCGTGAAAAGCAATTTCTTACAACGTGCCATAACCGGAATTATTTTTGTTGCAGTACTGATAGGCTGCATCGTGGGAGGGGCTGTCTCATTCGGCATCCTATTTGCCATTATCAGCGCATTGGCAATCAATGAATTCTGTAATTTGGTCAATCATGTAGAAGGAATACAAGTAAATAAACGTATATGTATTCTCAGCGGAATTTTTCTTTTCCTGTGCTTTTTCTATTTTGGAATAGATCCTTCACAAACAGGTATATTTATTCCTTATTTAGCTTTATTTATTTATCTGATGGTCAGCGAACTTTATTTGAAAAAAGAAAACCCGCTGAATAATTGGGCTTATGCCATGTTAAGCCAGATGTATATTGCCTTGCCATTCGCTTTGCTGAATGTATTGGCTTTCCATTCGGACGAAACAGCCAGCCTTTCACAATACAACGCTATTCTCCCACTATCTATTTTTATATTCAACTGGGTGAATGATACAGGTGCTTACTGTACAGGCATGCTGTTTGGCAAACATAAACTATTTGAACGCATCTCTCCTAAGAAGTCATGGGAAGGCTCTATTGGCGGCGGCATTTTCTGTATCATAGCTTCTTTCCTGCTATCTCACTTCTTCCCTTTCATGTCTACCGGAGTATGGATCGGACTAGCATTGACAGTGGTAGTATTCGGAACCTGGGGGGATTTAACGGAATCTTTATTAAAACGCCGTCTAGGCATCAAAGATTCGGGCAATATTTTACCGGGACACGGTGGAATGCTCGACCGTTTTGACAGCGCGATTCTCGCAATCCCGGCAGCAGTAGTCTATCTGTATGTAGTTTCTTTATTTTAACTCCGCCAAATCCAAAGGATTAAAGCCCGGTACATCCTCGCCAGTGAGCGGATAAGAGAAAATATATGTTTTTTCTTCCCCGTCCACAGGATTAACCAATACCTTTATTCCTTTCAATTCACTGTTTTCCGGTGAATAATCACCTAATTTAAAAGAAACCATACCAGGTACCAATCTGCCCTGACTTCCGTTGTTATTATAGCGGAGTTCCAAATGCGCATATCCGTCCTTTGTCCAAGGAATCATCTCATTCACAACCAGATTAAGAATAGGTTTCTGCGGACTGGGAAAATTCAACATAAAACGTACATTCAGATAGTCATCAGAAGGCCACATATCCTTGATCTGTACTTTCATATTTCCAATACTGTCCATATTATCGGGGTTCAATCCGATAATTTTCTGAACAGGTACTAAGGTATAGTCATTCAAACGGATATTATAAGCAAATCCACTTTCACCGGCTTCCAAAAAAGAATAATTTCCAAAAATCCGTTCTCCTGCCTTCAAATCCCGGTAAGGAACAATATGCTGCACCACCCACAACTTCTCTCCGTTGTCCAACACCAAATAAGGAGCATCATACTGAGGTTGTTTTTCTACGGTAGCCATAGCTATAGTCACCGTACTGTCCGGATCACTTTCATCATTACCACAAGATGAAAAGGCGAATACTCCGCTCAAAAGAAGCATCGCCCCTAACATAGATTGAAAAAAATATTTCATATACTTCCAAGGTTTAAGTTGTTTACCCGAAAGAACAAAAAGAGATCGTGAAAAGTTTATTTCTTCAACAAAGCTACCATTTCACGGGCTGCTGTCCCCGAAGCTCCTGCCGGACCTAAAATCTGAATAATACGATCATACTCTTCCAACACCTTATTTCTGTATACCTTATTATATAAAAGAGATTCTAACTCTGAACGCACGTTATCCACCGTCATCGTATCCGCCACCAGTTCACGAACCACTTCCTTGTCGGCTACCAGATTAACCAACGAAATATATTTCACTTTTAGAATATGCCGGCGAAGAAAAGCGATAAATTTCCCTACCGGAGTATAGTAACACACCACTTGAGGAACACGGAAAAGAGCTGTTTCCAAAGTTGCAGTACCCGAAGTCACCAATGCCGCCTGCGCGTGCTGCAACAACCTGTAGGTCTGTCCGAAAATGATTTTAACCGGTACATTCGGATTTATATAATCCGAATAATAGGCAGGGTCCATCCCCGGAGCCCCTGCCAGCACCAATTGATAATCTTCGGTAAACGGAGCAGCAGCCTCCAGCATCATCGGCAGGTTGTCTTTGATTTCCTGTTTCCGGCTGCCCGCCAACAATGCGATAACGGGCTTTTCGGACAAGCCATTATCCGCCACAAATTCCGGAAATCCATCCGGATGTTCCTTACAATAAGCATCCACTGCATCTACACAAGGATTACCCACATAATGAACAGGGTACTGATGTCCGGCAAAAAACTCAACCTCAAAAGGCAGGATAGAAAACAGTTCGTCCACATCCCGCTTGATATTTTTAATCCTATACTCTTTCCAAGCCCATATTTTAGGAGAAATATAATAGTAGACAGGTATTTTCGTCTGCTTCTTTATAAACTCGGCTATTTTCAGGTTAAAGCCGGGATAATCCACCAGAATCACTACATCAGGAGCCCAACGAACAATGTCCTGCTTACATTCTTTCATATTCCGAAAGATAGTACGCAAATGCAACAACACCGGGATAAAACCCATATAAGCCAGTTCTTTGTAATGCTTCACCAGCGTTCCACCAACAGCCGTCATCAAGTCCCCGCCAAAGAAACGGAATTCTGCTTCCGAATCTTCCTGTATCAAGGCACGCATCAAATTAGATGCGTGCAAATCGCCTGATGCCTCGCCTACTATCAAATAGTATTTCATACTTCCAGATTCCAGTTTTTCAACTCATTCATCATCCCATAAGCAGTCACATCAATTTGGGTCGGAGTTACCGCCACATACCCATGTCCTAATGCCCAGTGATCCGAATCTTCCGCTTCCGGTTCATAGTTATCAAACTCTCCGGTCAGCCAGAAATACTCTCCCCCCCGAGGATGCAGACTACGCTTCCATTCATTAATCCAAGCCCCATTCGTCTGACGGCAGATGCGTACCCCTTTCAAGGAAGCTGTATCCGGAAAGTTCACATTCAAGCAAATCCCCAAAGGCAAGCCATGCTCCAGGACCTGCTCAGTAATACGGCGTATATAAGGCAGCGATGAAGAGAAATCAGCATCCGCAAAATGATTACATAATGAATATCCGATAGAAGAGATCCCCTTCAGACACCCTTCAATCACTACCCCCATCGTACCGGAATAATGCACATTCACTGAAGAATTATCACCGTGGTTTATTCCACCTATCACCACATCGGGACGACGGGGAACCACCGTATGCAATGCCAGTTTCACACAATCTACCGGTGTGCCCGTACATTTATACACAGTCAAATCCTCCTCTTCACGTACCTTGTAATACTTCACAGGATGCTCGGAAGTGATCGCCCCCGAAGCTCCCGAACGAGGACCGTCCGGTGCCATTACGATTATCTCACCCATTCCACGCAACCCGCGTATCAATTCATTCAATCCCTTAGCTTCCACGCCGTCATCATTTGACAGCAATATCAACGGTTTTTCTTTCTTCATATTTTTCCACTCTTTTTCTCGGAGCGTAAAGATACAACTCTTTGCCGGAACTACCCCTCGCCGGAAAAGAAAATTATCTTAATGTTCTACAACCCAGTGCTAAAAATAGAATAGAATTGAATGAAAATTTCTATCTTTGCCGCCGTTGAGTTATTAACAAAACCAATGAGTTATCAACAGTTTTGCTAATGTCTGCCGTTTTTTATAGGTGCAATCACCTATTATTTGTTACTTCGCAGCGAGAAAAACTGATTAATATGGGAAAAATTATTGCTTTAGCCAATCAAAAAGGTGGCGTAGGTAAAACTACCACAACGATTAACCTCGCAGCTTCTCTGGCAACACTGGAGAAAAAGGTGCTGGTTATTGATGCAGACCCTCAGGCCAACGCATCATCAGGATTGGGTGTGAACATCAAAGAGGTAGAATGCTCTATCTATGAATGTATTATCAACGAAGCCGATATACGGGAAGCAATTTATACCACCGACATTGACGGACTCGACATTGTTTCTTCACACATCGACCTGGTTGGCGCAGAAATAGAAATGCTGAACCTGGAAGACCGCGAGAAGATCATGAAAAAAGTATTAGCCCCCATGCGGGACGAATATGACTATATCCTGATAGACTGCTCCCCGTCGTTAGGCTTGATAACAATCAATGCGCTGACAGCAGCCGATTCAGTGATTATCCCTGTTCAATGCGAATATTTTGCATTAGAGGGCATCAGCAAATTGCTGAATACCATTAAGATTATTAAATCGAAACTGAATCCTTCACTGGAAATAGAAGGCTTCCTGCTGACAATGTTCGATTCACGTCTGCGTCTGGCCAACCAGATTTATGATGAAGTGAAACGCCATTTTCAAGAATTGGTATTCAAGACAATTATACAGCGTAACGTCAAACTGAGCGAAGCTCCCAGCCACGGCATTCCTGCAATATTGTATGATGCCGACTCTACCGGAGCCAAGAATCATTTGGCATTGGCACAAGAAATTATAACACGTAACAGTAAGTAAACAATGGCAGTACAGAAGAAATTTGCTTTAGGACGCGGGCTTGACGCACTGATCTCGACTGAAGAAGTAAAGACAGCCGGCTCATCTTCTATCAACGAGATAGAACTGAGCAAAATATCCGTCAACCCTAACCAGCCGCGTCGTGAATTTGATCCGGTGGCGTTACAGGAGTTGGCCGACTCTATTGCCGAAATTGGTATCATCCAACCCATTACGTTGCGTCAACTGAGTGAAGACTCTTACCAGATCATAGCCGGAGAACGTCGTTACCGCGCCTCCATACAGGCAGGACTTAAATCTATTCCGGCATACATCCGCACAGCCGATGACGAGAATGTAATGGAAATGGCGTTGATTGAAAATATTCAGCGTGAAGATTTGAATTCATTGGAGATTGCACTGGCTTATCAACATTTATTGGAACAATATGCATTGACACAGGAACGGCTGAGCGAACGTGTAGGGAAAAAACGTACCACTATCGCCAATTATCTGCGCCTGCTGAAACTTCCGGCCCAGATTCAAGTAGCATTGAAAAACCGCGAAATAGACATGGGACACGCCCGTGCCTTATTGTCCTTAGATGATCCTAAGACCCAAATACGTATCTTTAATGAAATACAGTTACAAGGCTATTCTGTCCGTAAAGTGGAAGAAATTGTCAAGGCACTGAGCAGTGGCGAGACAGTGGACAGCGGTGGGAAGAAGATCAAACCGAAAGGCTCCAAACTATCCGAGGAATACACTTTGCTGCAAAGCCACCTCTGCGGATTCTTCGGTTCGAAAGTACAGCTATCATGTACAGCCAAAGGAAAAGGCAAGATCAGTATTCCGTTCAATAACGAAGAGGACTTGGAACGAATCATGGAAATACTGGATTCACTGAAAAAGAAAGAATAAAGCGTTATTACTACATTGAAAAGAAGAACATCCACATATAAACTGTTTACATTCCTGCTTTTATGCCTTATGATGGCTGGAAGCATGAATGTTCACGCCCAAAAGGCACGCAACCGCCGTATGGGTATAAAGACAGATTCTATTATACAAGTCAAAGATTCACTTGTCATTGACAGCCTGAAACTGCTGGAAGAACGGCAAAAGATAGAAAATATGGAAGCACCTGTTGATACTGCCGCTTTAGTCCGTAAAAATGATTCCATACAGAAAGCAATGGCTGCCGAAACAAAACCCCGGTTTATCCCGAACTCCAACCGTGCCATCTGGCTGGCGTTGGTAATTCCCGGCGGAGGACAGATATACAACCGTAAATATTGGAAACTGCCGATAGTATATGGTGGGTTTGTGGGATGTGCATATGCGCTGACCTGGAACAACAGAATGTACAAGGACTATTCTCAAGCCTATCTGGATATTATGGACGATGACCCTGATACCAAAAGCTACGAAGACTTCCTGCCTCATGGCATGAGCGCGGAAGGTATGGAGGACACCTTTAAAAAACGAAAAGATTTCTATCGCCGAAATCGGGATTTAAGCATATTCTGTTTTATCGGTGTATATATACTGTCTGTCATAGACGCATACGTGGATGCCGAACTATCTGATTTTGACATATCCAAAGACTTAGGTCTTCAAATACAACCTGTTATTTTTAATGACGGCCGGAGCAGGATACCTAATACAATAGGCCTGCAATGCAGCTTCAAATTTTAATCGCATGAAAAACTTTTTAATTGGTTTATTTACATTTATAGGAACAACGGGAATAAGCGCACAAACCCAAAGTATTACCGTTCACTCGCAAACTACAGGAAAAGAAGAAATTATTGATGTTCCTGAAAGTATGCAGTCAGAAATGGACAGTCTTTACTGGGACTGGCAATCTAAGAATCACATCACATTGGGAGAGAACTGCACAATGGCCTCTACCAACCCTGTTGTAAGTGATTCCATCTATATGGATCGTCTGTCACGTATTCCCTCTATCATAGAAATGCCTTACAATGAGGCAGTACGCAAATTCATTGATATGTATGCCGTCCGTCTGCGCAATAAAGTATCCTTTATGCTTGCGGCAACCAATTTTTATATGCCTATCTTTGAAGAAGCACTTGATTTATACGACCTTCCTCAAGAACTGAAATATCTGCCGATTATAGAGTCCGCCTTAAATCCTGTCGCTGTTTCCCGCCAGGGAGCTACCGGCTTGTGGCAGTTTATGCTGGGTACAGGAAAAATATACGGGCTGAAGAACAATAGCCTGATAGACGAAAGACGGGACCCGGTCAAATCAACTTGGGCGGCAGCACGTTACCTGAAAGACCTGTACGACATCTATCAAGACTGGAATCTGGTATTGGCAGCTTACAACTGCGGACCGGGCACTATCAACAAAGCCATACGCCGTGCCGGAGGAGCCACGGATTATTGGACAATCTACAACTATCTGCCCAAAGAAACCCGTGGGTACGTTCCTGCTTTCATAGCGGCAAACTACATCATGACCTATTATTGCGAACATGGCATTTGTCCCATGGAAACACAGCTTCCCAACGCTACAGACACCATTCACATTAACAAAGACCTCCACTTACAACAAGTGGCAGAAGTATGCAACATCAACCTAGACCAGCTTCGCAGCCTGAACCCCCAATACAAAAAGGACATTATTCCCGGTAACAGCGAGTTGTGCGCACTTCGTCTGCCCAATAACTTTGTCAGTACTTTCATTGACCGCCAAGACAGTGTATTCGCTTATAAACCCAATGAATATCTGACCAAAAGAAAAACGGTAGCCATCAAGGAAACAACCAGTAGCAGAAACCGCTCATCCAAGGGAACTCTTTATCATAAAATCAAACAAGGAGACACATTGGGAGGAATTGCTGCCAAATACCACGTATCCATCAGCCAATTACGTAATCTAAACGGTATAAAGGGCAATAATATCAGAGCCGGAAGAAGTTTGCGGATCAGATGATTGATAAAAAATACAGATTTAACACTATACATTTTCTGAAAATACTTGCTTGAATATGTTTTTTGTATATTTTTGCAGTATAGATTATAGGAGGCAAAGATATGACGGATGAAAAGCAGACTCAGGAACAGGCGGATGAGGAAATGATAAACCAAGGGTTTCAGGAACTTTTGGACAGTTATCTAGCGACCAAGCATCGCAAAAAAGTAGAAATCATCACAAAGGCATTCAATTTTGCCAAACAAGCACATAAAGGAGTAAAACGACGCTCGGGTGAACCATACATCATGCATCCCATAGCCGTTGCTAAAATTGTATGTACCGAAATAGGACTGGGATCAACTTCCATTTGTTCGGCTTTACTGCATGATGTGGTTGAAGATACAGACTACACTGTGGAAGACATTGAAAATCTGTTTGGTCCTAAAATCGCACAGATTGTAGATGGCCTGACTAAAATATCCGGCGGCATATTCGGAGACCGGGCTTCCGCACAAGCCGAGAATTTCAAGAAATTGCTACTGACCATGAGTGATGACATCCGGGTTATCCTCATCAAAATAGCCGACCGTCTGCATAATATGCGTACACTTGGCTCCATGCTTCCCAACAAGCAATACAAAATTGCCGGAGAAACCTTATACATCTATGCGCCACTGGCTAACCGCTTGGGGTTAAACAATATAAAGACAGAACTGGAAGATCTCAGTTTCAAATATGAGCATCCGGAAGAATATGCACAGATAGAATCCAAGCTACAAGAGACACAAGCGGAACGCGAAGAAGTATTCCGTGAATTTACAGCACCTATCCGCGCACAACTGGACAAAATGGGTATCAGCTATCAATTGATAGCACGAGTCAAATCCCCTTATTCCATCTGGAACAAGATGCAGACCAAGCATATCACATTTGAAGAAATATATGATATCCTGGCCGTCCGTATCATCTTCTGTCCCAAAAATCCGGAAGAAGAACTCAACGAGTGCTTTAACATATACGTATCCATATCCAAGATTTATAAACCGCACCCAGACCGCTTGCGCGACTGGGTAAGCCATCCTAAAGCCAACGGCTATCAGGCACTTCACGTAACTCTGATGAGCAACAAAGGCCAATGGATAGAAGTGCAGATACGCAGCGAGCGGATGAATGATGTAGCCGAACAAGGCTTTGCCGCACACTGGAAATATAAAGAAGGCGGAGGCAGTGAGGACGAGGGCGAACTGGAAAAATGGCTGCGTACCATCAAGGAAATTCTGGATGATCCGCAACCGGATGCCATGGACTTTCTGGATACCATCAAACTGAACCTGTTCGCTTCTGAAATATTTGTCTTCACTCCGAAAGGTGAAATCAAAACGATGCCGCAAAACTGTACGGCACTGGATTTTGCATTCTCCATCCATACATTCTTGGGCAGCCATTGCATCGGAGCTAAAGTCAACCACAAGCTGGTGCCCTTGAGCCACAAACTGCAAAGCGGCGACCAGGTGGAGATTCTTACTTCCAAATCACAACATGTACAGCCTTCGTGGATAAACTTTGCCACCACTGCAAAAGCCAAGGCTAAGATCCAGGCCATACTGAAACGCGAACAGCGAGGTATGCAGCAGGCCGGTGAGGAAATGTTACGGGAATTCTTCTCCAGGGAGGGAGTAGAGTACACTCCCGAAAACATACGAAAGATCTGTAATCTGCATACCCTCAAGACACAGGAAGAATTGTTTGCAGCCATCGGATTCAAAACGATCATTCTAGGAGAAAACGATAAAAACGAACTGAAAGACAAACCGGTTTCCAGTAACTGGAAAAAGTATATCTCTTTCGCTTTCGGAGGCAGCAAGACAAACAAGGAGAAACCGACAGAAGAGAAGGTTCCCCTACCAAAGATAGACAGCAAGAAAATATTGAAACTGACTCCCGAAGCTATCCAAAAGAACTATGTGATAGCAGAATGCTGCAAGCCTATTCCGGGAGATGACGTTTTGGGATATATAGGCGACAATAATCGTATCATCATCCACAAACGCCAATGTCCGTTGGCTACCAAACTGAAAAGCAGTTATGGCAACCGCTTGTTGGCTGTCCAATGGGAGACTGGAAAGTCCTTGTACTTCCCTGTAAATATCTACATAAAAGGTATTGACCACATCGGTCTGTTAAACAAGGTAACAGAAATCATTTCACAACAATTGAATGTAAATATCCACAAGTTGAATATTGAAAGTAACGATGGTATCTTTGAAGGAAGAATACAGCTATTTGTGCACGATGTGGATGATGTAAAATCCATCACTACCAACCTAAGGAAAATAGATGAGATAAAAACCGTCACCCGTATCGAAAAGTTCGAAGACCAGCCGAATTAACCAATACCAGTTTCACCGCAGATTACACTGATTTGTCCATAACGATTATCTGCAACTCGTTTTTAATCCGTGCAATCTGTGGTGAATATTCTTAAGTCAGATAATCCAGTTCTTTACGCATACTGACCAATTCCTCACGTATCAGTTTCAATCTGTCCAAAATCTCCGTAGTACGGATAGTGGTTTCCCTGTTCATCTTCAGTTTCTGCTTGGCTCCCTGTAAAGTCATCCCTTTCTCTTTCACCAGATGATAGACCAGCCGGATATTCTCAATATCCTCTTTACGATACTGACGGACATTCCCTCCCGCCTTCTTGGGCGAAATAATAGGAAATTCCTTTTCCCAATAACGCAACAAGGATTCATTTACATCAAACATCTTCGCCACTTCCCCAATGGAATAGTAAAGTTTCAATTCTTTATTCGGATTATAGGCCATGGTAAATTAAAATTAAGAATTAAAAATTCACGGCTAGTCAAATACCTTACCGTGATTGGCTGCAATCTGTATCATCTTGTCATAATCTTCCGCACTCAAATCCATGAAATAATAATTCACAGGATTCTGCACTTTTCCTTTCACGTGCACTTCATAGTGCAAGTGCGGCCCGGTACTCTTGCCCGTATTTCCTACCTCCCCTATCACTTCCCCACGTACCACCTTTTGCCCCGGGCGAACCTTATACTTGCTTAAATGTGCATACCAAGTCACATACCCGAAACCATGATCCACCTGGATCAGATTTCCATAACCGGTTTCCCATCCCGCCTTTACCACCGTTCCGTCTCCCGTAGCATAAACAGGAGTACCTATATTGGCAGAGAAATCCATTCCCGCATGAAACTTGGCTGTTTTATAAATAGGATCTATACGTACACCGTAACCTGAAGCCGTCTTCTTCAAATTCTTATTGGATACCGGCATTATGGCCGGAATACATTTCAGCATCTCGTCATGATTCTTGCACAAATCCACCACCTCGTCAAAAGACTTGGACTGGATATAAAGCTGCCGGTTCAACATATCCAGCTTCTGAGTGGTATTGATAACCAGATCGGCATTCGCCATATCCCGCAACTGTTCATAGCGGTTTGTCCCCCCATAACCGGCCTTACGGACTGCATCCGATACAGGATCGGCCTGCAACACCACCCGATACAAATTATCATCACGCTGCTGGATATCCTGCATCACCCCCATAGCCTCATCCAGACGATGGGACAACACATTATACTGGGCCAGCAAACGGGTATTCTCTATACGGAGCTCCTTCTCGGACGGAGAACCAAAGATCAATAATAAGATAATGAAACTGCCTGCCCCCAAGCCCATTCCCACAAACAAACGGCGCAAGATGCTTAAGGCACGCTGCCTCACTGTGGGGTAAATGCGGTCATAAGTTCGGGTCTTAGGATTATAAATATAGTAGACTTTACGCATCTAATTCTGCTTTTTGAAGTTTTTAATGCACAACACATCAATATTTTGCACAATTCTTGTCGACAAAAATAATAAAACCAATTATCTTTGCAAATCCTTTTTGAGAATATTAACTAGAAGACTATATAGCGACATGATGACAGCTAAAGAAATTAGAGATTCTTTCAAAAGCTTTTTCGAGTCGAAAGGACACCAGATTGTCCCATCGGCTCCGATGGTCATTAAAGATGACCCCACATTGATGTTCACCAATGCAGGTATGAACCAGTTCAAAGACATTATTCTGGGCAACCACCCGGCCAAATACAAAAGAGTCGCGGACTCACAAAAATGTTTGCGTGTAAGCGGCAAGCACAATGACCTGGAAGAAGTGGGACATGATACCTACCACCATACTATGTTCGAAATGCTGGGCAACTGGTCTTTCGGAGATTACTTCAAGAAAGAAGCTATCGGCTGGGCATGGGAATATCTGGTAGATGTACTGAAGATAGATCCGAAAGATCTGTATGCCACCGTATTCGAAGGAAGTCCCGAAGAAGGACTGGAACGGGACAACGAAGCCGCCTCTTACTGGGAACAGTTCCTGCCGAAAGACCATATCCTCAATGGCAACAAACATGACAACTTCTGGGAAATGGGTGATACAGGTCCCTGCGGCCCGTGTTCCGAAATCCATATCGACTCACGTTCGGAAGAAGAAAAAGCTCAAATCCCCGGCAACCAACTGGTAAATAAGGATCATCCGCAAGTAATCGAGATCTGGAATCTTGTATTCATGCAGTTCAACCGCAAAGCAGACGGTTCACTGGAAGGCCTTCCCGCCAAAGTGATCGATACCGGTATGGGATTCGAACGTTTGGTGCGCACACTGCAAGGCAAGACATCCAACTATGACACTGATGTGTTCCAACCGATACTGAAAGCCATTGCCGAAATGGCAGGAACCACCTATGGTCAAGACAACCAGAAAGATATCGCCATGCGCGTTATAGCCGACCATATCCGTACCATCGCATTCTCAATCACCGACGGCCAGTTGCCCAGCAACGCAAAAGCCGGCTATGTAATCCGCCGTATCCTCCGCCGTGCCGTCCGTTACGGATATACTTTCCTGGGACAGAAACAAGCATTCATGTACAAGCTGCTGCCTGTATTGATTGAGAATATGGGCGAGGCCTATCCGGAGTTGAACGCACAGAAAACACTGATCGAGAAAGTGATCAAAGAAGAAGAAGAATCTTTCCTGCGCACACTGGAAACAGGTATCCGTCTGTTGGACAAGACTATGAACGATGCCAAAGCTGCCGGGAAAAAAGAGATCAGCGGTGTGGATGCCTTTACATTATATGACACTTTCGGTTTCCCCCTCGACCTGACAGAACTGATTCTCCGCGAAAACGGCATGACTGTAAACGAAGAAGAGTTCAACGCCGAAATGCAGAAACAAAAAGAACGCGCCCGTAACGCGGCAGCCGTTGAAACCGGTGACTGGATCACCATAAAGGAAGGTGACACCCACTTTGTAGGTTATGACTTTACCGAGTATGAAACCAGCATCCTGCGCTATCGCCAGATCAAGCAGAAAAACCAGACACTGTATCAAATTGTACTGAGCGATACTCCTTTCTATGCCGAAAGTGGTGGTCAGGTAGGTGATACAGGGGTGATCGTAAGCGAATTCGAAACCATTGAAATCATTGACACCAAGAAGGAAAACAACCTTCCTATCCATATCACCAAAAAACTGCCCGAACACCTTGACGTTCCGATGATGGCTTGTGTAGATACAGAAAAACGTGCCGCCTGTGCCGCCAACCACTCTTGTACTCACTTGCTGGACGAAGCGTTGCGCCAGGTATTAGGAGCTCACGTAGAACAAAAAGGTTCTTTGGTAACCCCTGAGTCATTACGTTTCGACTTCTCTCACTTCCAGAAAGTGACTGACGAGCAACTTCGTGAAGTGGAACATTTGGTAAATGCCAAAATACGCGAGAACATCCCTTTGACGGAATACCGCAATCTTCCTATCGAAAAGGCAAAAGAACTGGGTGCCATTGCTTTGTTCGGTGAAAAATACGGTGATGAGGTACGTGTTGTCCAATTCGGAAACTCTATTGAATTCTGTGGAGGTACCCACGTTCCGGCTACAGGCAAGATCGGTATGGTCCGTATTATCAGCGAAAGCTCTGTTGCTGCCGGTGTGCGCCGTATCGAAGCTATCACGGGTGCCAAAGTAGAGGAATTGATGGATACGGTCCAAGATACGCTGAATGACTTGAAGGCATTGTTCAACAATGCCCCCGATCTGAAAGTCGCCATCCGCAAGTATATTGACGAAAATGCAGGATTGAAGAAGCAGGTGGAAGAGTTCATGAAAGAAAAGGGCGCCGCACTGAAAGCCAGACTGGTAGAGAATGCCAAAGAAATAAATGGTGTGAAAGTGGTGAAAGCCATCATTCCGATGTCTGCCGACGTAGTGAAAGATATTGCCTTCCAGCTGAAAGGTGAGATTCCTGCCAATCTGTTCGTTGTAATAGGTAGTGTAGACAACAACAAACCGATGCTGACTGTCATGATTAGCGAAGACCTGGTAAAAGCCGGACAGAATGCAGGTAAACTGGTCCGTGAAGCAGCCAAACTGATTCAAGGCGGCGGCGGTGGTCAGCCCCACTTCGCAACGGCAGGCGGTAAGAATCCCGACGGTCTGAATGCGGCTGTTGATAAAGTGATAGAGCTGGCTGCATTGTAATCTATTCGAATTTCGTCCATATTTCGTATATATCAAAACTCCGCCATCTGGTCTGAAAGCCGATGGCGGAGTTTTTTTATCTGGTTTACTAAGCCTTTTCTTCTTTATGGATAAGGGAAATAAAAAGGAAGATTTCTATCTCCCAAGCCTTTGGAGTTATCTCCATAACCTTTGGAGTTAACTCCATAAGCTTGGGAGTTAACTCCAAAGGTTATGGAGATAGAATACAAACGTTCAAAAAGGCTTAGCCATAAAGAAAAAAACATTAACCAAACGGTTGAAAACATATCATCAGTCATTAACACCTCACTGACTGCCCGCTCATTCCGTCTGCTCCTTCGGCCAGTTCACTAGATACAGAATTTCCGTAGCACGGGTGAAAGCCGTATACAGCCAACGGAAATAATCCGGAGTCAACATATCCTCCGTCATATAACCCTGATCCAAAAAGACCCGTTTCCACTGGCCACCCTGCGCTTTGTGACAAGTAACGGCATACGCATATTTCACCTGCAAGGCATTGTAATGAGGATCGGCTTTCATTTTCTTCATCCGCTCACGTTTCACTGTTATATCAGCATAATCCTCCAATACCGAATAAAACAACTTGTCATTCAATTCTTTAGGCAGTGCGGGTGTTTCAGTATGCAAGGTATCCAACAAAAGTTTCACCTCCAGTTCCATACCATCATAGTCGGGGAACGCCAGCACCACATCGGCAAAACGAAAGCCGTATGCCTCACGCACCCGACGGACACGGCGAACCACAGCTATATCTCCATTGGCTATAAAATCAATCTCCTTACAACCCTCCGTCCAAAAATAGTTATTCTTCGCCACCATCAGCAGGTCACCGCTGTTCAGCTCATCCTCCCGAAACAGAATCGTATTCCTGATTCCCTTATTATAAATATTCGCCCGTTTATTGGAACGGCAGACCACAATCGTTTCGTCCATACCTGCCTGACCGTAACAATCATTGATTACCTCAATCAGCTCACTACCAGAAACCATCCGGATATCCGGAAACCCTTCCACACGGACAGAAGGCAAAGTGAGAAAATTTTCCTCGGATATGTAGCGGCGCAATTCTGTCGCATTCCAAAGAATCCCCGAATCATGCATCTGACGGACCACCTCAGTGAGCTGCGCCTCATATACTTCCATGCCATACCCGCGTAACTTATCGGCCGAAAGAGCCGGACTCTCCTCCTCTCCCACCGGAGGAAGCTGCGCCGTATCTCCTATCAGCATCAGACGGCAACCTGTTCCGGCATATACATATTGAATCAAGTCGTCCAGCAAACGCCCTGTACCAAAGACCGCCCCCGCCAATCCGTCATTAGCGATCATCGACGCCTCATCCACAATAAACAAAGTATGCTGATGCAGGTTATCATCCAAAGAAAAGTTGTCCAGGTCATTTGAAAAGTTGCGCTGGCGGTAAATCTTCTTATGGATAGTATAAGCCGGATGCTGTGCATAATGTGAAAAGACTTTAGCCGCCCTTCCCGTCGGAGCAAGCAGAACACACTTTTGCTGTAACTGGTCCAAGGTCTTCACCAATGCTCCGATAAGGGATGTTTTACCCGTACCGGCATATCCCTTTAAGAGAAAAACCGAGTCCGATTGGCGGGAAAAGAGAAAATCTGCTAAAAATTTAACAGCTTTTTCTTGTTCTAAAGTTGGTTTATATAGAAAATTTCCCTTAATTTGCTGCACTAAATAACTATTAATCATAATTGCGTAATAAAAAGTTCCTTGAACTGTGCGTTATTAGATTTATTTGTTTTATTTTTGCGATGCGAATATAAACTAAAAAAAACACATATTTATCATGAAAACAGTTATTAATATTGTATTGGCTGCTTGCGTTATCGGTTTGATATACGTTTGCTACGGCAGTATCATGGGACCGATCAACTTCGATGACGCTAAAAAGACTAGAGAGAAACAAGTTATTGCACGCTTAATTGACATCCGTAAGGCACAGTTGGAATACCGTAACCTGCACAATGGACGATATACTGCAAGCTTCGACACCTTGATTGATTTCGTCAAAACTGCAAAACTTCCGTTTGTAAAGAAAGAAGGAGTTTTGTCTGATACACAACTGGAAGCCGGTATGACTGAAAAGAAAGCGATGGCAATCATCAACAAAGCCAAAAAGACCGGTAACTGGAAAGAAGTTGAAAAAGAAGGTTTGATGAACTTCAAACGTGATACTTTATGGGTTGCCGTAACAGATACAATCTATGCTCCGGGCTTCAATGCAGACTCTTTGAGATATGTTCCCTTCGGAAACGGCGTACAATTTGAGATGGTTACCCGCAGCGATACTACCAAATCGGGTGCTCCTTTGAACTTGTTCCAAGCTCAAACTCCGTATGAAACATATTTGGGCGGCTTGAATACTCAAGAATTGGCTAACCTTAAAGACCTTCAGACCAAATTGGGTAAATATTGCGGTTTAAGAGTGGGTGATATCGAACAGCCTAACAATAACGCAGGTAACTGGGAATAAGAATGACTGAACGTATCGATTTTACAAAATCGGAACAATATACATTATCCATCCGCCTCAGTGCGGATGGATTTTCTTTTTCTATCTATAACCCACTGACAGATAATGATTTCTGCTTTGTTCCGCATCCGGTCAACACCGGATATTCCATGACGGCCAATCTGAAAGATATGCTGACTAAAACAGAAGCGCTGAAGTATCCGTATAAACGGGTTAACATCTTGTATGACTCCCCCCGTTTCACCCCTGTTCCTTTGGAATTATTCGAAGACGAACAGATGGATACAATTTTCTATCATAATTTTCCTAAAGCTAAAGGAAATAACGAGATTGTACTTTGCAATGTCCTGGGAAGAAGCAATGTGGTAATACTTTTTGCTATGGACAAACATACCCATTTGTTACTGACTGAACATTTTCCTACAGCTCGTTTCTTCTCCACCGCCAGCCCGCTGACTGAATATTTCGCCCGGAAAAGCCGGTTGGGTAACAGCCGGAAACTATATACATACATACGCGAGCAACAAATGGAAGTTTTTTGTTTTGATAAGGGCAACTTATTACTGATCAACTCATTTCCATGCAAACAAACCACAGACCGTGTGTATTACCTATTATATGTATGGCAACAATTAAATTATAATCAGGAAAGAGACGAGCTGCACTTGACAGGAATATTAAAGGACAAAGAAGAATTACTGAAAGAGTTGCGCAATTATCTGCGCCAGGTATTCGTCATCAGCCCCAAAGCGGAATTCAACCGCTCCGAGATAAGTAAAATAGAAGAGATACCTTTTGACATGCAAACCTTATTATTATGCGAGTAATCAGCGGTATATACAAACGGCGCCGTTTCGATGTGCCTCATACATTCAAGGCACGTCCGACAACGGATTTCGCCAAAGAGAACCTTTTCAATGTATTAAGTAACAATTATTTTGACTTCGAGGACGGAGTTACAGCCTTGGACCTTTTCGCCGGTACGGGCAGCATCAGTATAGAACTGGTTTCACGCGGTTGTGACCGGGTTATTTCAGTAGAAAAAGATCCCCAGCACCTTTCTTTCATCTCACAGGTGATGCGTGAAGTGAAGACTGACAAATGTTTTCCTATCCGTGCTGATGTCTTTAGATTTATAGACAAATGCAGCGAGCAATTTGATTTCATCTTCGCCGACCCTCCATACGCCTTGAAAGAGTTGGAAAGCATCCCCACCCGTATTTTCGAAAGCGGGATTTTAAAGGAAGACGGATTACTGGTACTGGAACATGGCAAAGAGAATCATTTTGAGGATGACCCCCATTTTATTGAGCGCCGTGCATATGGCAGTGTGAACTTCTCTTTCTTCAAAGCAACGGTGCCAGCAACCGGACAATAGATTCTTGTGCTTTTTGATACCAAGGACGCTTTATCCATGTTTTTCTCTGCAACAGGATGGCGTCCTTCTGGTCTTGCAGGAAAATACCTTTCAACAGCAATGCTGAGGACGGATCATACATAAAGGCATTCACCTCAAAATTATGCTCAAAGCTACGGAAGTCCATATTTGTAGAACCTACCGTAGAAAGAGTATCATCACTGACCATCAGCTTGGAATGCAAAAAACCTTTCTGATAAAGGTAAATCCTGACACCCGCACGCATGATATCATCCAAATAAGATAACGAACCTAAATGTGTTATCCATGTATCGGCACGTGCCGGTATCATAATGCGAACATCCACGCCTGCCAAAGCTGCCGTTTTCAATGCCATCAGAATAGGTTCGGTAGGCAACAGGTAAGGTGTTTGTATATAAAAATACTTTCGGGAGCTGCTGATAGCTATCAGTAGCCCTTGCATAATATCCCGCCATTCGCCTACAGGATCGGAAGTGACAATCTGTATCAGAGCCTTTCCAAAGATTCCGACTTCGGGGAAATAACGGGAGGAAGTGATAAGGGTACGGTCTACTACATACCAATCGGTCAAAAAAGCAGTCTGTAACCCATATACCGCTTTTCCTTCTATTTTAATGTGAGTATCCCGCCATATCCCCCATGGAAAGCCTTTCATATAGCGCAAAGCAATGTTCATCCCTCCCGTATAAGCCACACGACCGTCGATTACTACTATTTTACGGTGATTACGATAATTTACCTTACTGGTAAATAAAGGAAAACGGACTTTCAAAAAACTGCGTGCCTCAATACCTGCTCCCCGCATTTCATCAAAAAAAGCATGGGGAACTTTCCAGCAGCCCACATCGTCATATAGTAAACGCACTTCTACTCCCTGCCGCGCTTTATCTATCAACAAATCGCGCAGCAACCTGCCTGCCGGATCATCCTCAAAAATATAAAACTGCAAATGGATGTGATGCTTTGCCTTACTGATTTCTTTCATCAATGAATACAGCATGGAATAACCATCCGTAAAAACTTCCGTCGCATTTCCTTCAAAGGGCAAAGCATTATTCACTTTCCGGAAAAAACGCATCAACTGGTGCTGTTCATCAGGACACTTAAACGCCTTTTGCGCCTGGTATTCTGCCATGGGACGTTTTATGAGACGGGTGAACCCTTTCTTGCTGATCAATTTCTCCTTACGTGTGCTTCTGCCGAAAAAGAAATAGAACACAAGCCCCACAATAGGCAGGAAAAAGAGCACAAGTACCCATGCCATTGTTTTAACGGGATTACGATTATCAAGTATCACTATAAAGATAGTTCCGATGATAATCACAAAATAAAGCACGTTAAAAGCAACAGCAAAGATTTCATTAAAGATACTCCACTCTACCATATAATTCCAGTAATTTACTTATAAGCAAACTTATAAAAAAAATCCCAACCTATAACAATATAGATTGGGAAAAGATTAAGATATAGTTTCATTTAAAAAGGACGCCGGCCATGTCTTCCCGGACCGGGACCAAAACCGGGCCCACCGAATCCCCTATGGCTATTCATCATCTTGTCACGGGCGGCTTTACTTCCAAAAATATTCAGACGATAGATAAAATGTACCATACAATAACTGTTGATACTGTTGTATTCGGTAACCGAACGTACATCCGCTGTCAAAGAACGGCTGATATTGCTCTGTTGTTTTAAGATGTCGTACATTTCAAAACTAACAGTTGCAGCTCCTTTCAATAGACTTTGTGCTATTTGGGCATTCCAAATCAGTTCATTATTGTTCAAACTGGCATCATCATATCCTCTACGGGACTGGTTGGTGATATTAGTAGACAATGTCATCTGCCATGGTAAAGTGACATTGGTACTCGCTCCATATGAGAATGTATAAGGATTCTGGTTCTTTTCAGGACGCAGCTTGCTACGTTCCGCTGTATACTCAATAGAACCATTCAATGAAAATTCAAACCAGTCATTCCGATAGGACCCATTCAGATTCTCCGCCAAAGTCAAACCGGTAGTCGTATTCTTATCATCATGCAATGTTTCCTTATTGTATAAGAACGCTACCTGATTCCGGTAGCTCACACGAGAAAAAGAATTTATAGTAAACTTTTTATTCTTCAAAGCCGAATTAAAACCGAACAATCCAAACGCATTCCAGTTTCCATTGATATTCTGAGGAGTTGAAGTAGTACCACCCGTATTCTCATCATATACCGTACTATTACTGATACTATTCTGAGTAGCAGTGAAATTTACATGAGTCATTATGCCACGCTGCTTCTCGGCATTATAAGTGTTATAAAACAAACGCATGGTATGGGCAAACGAAGGCTTCAAACCTGGATTACCCACACGGATATTCAACGGATTGGAATTATCGACAATCGGCAACAGGTTTTCCATACTAGGCTGGCTACTACGCCCACGATAAGTGATACGCAACTGACTTACTTTGGAGAAGCGATAACGAAAATCCAGATTCGGAGCAAAATTGAATACCGTTCTTGTGGTATCAGTCATATAATCTCCCTTCTTATAGGACAATTTCGTATATTGAGGCTGTAAGGACATGCCGGCACTCAACTGATATTTCTCCCGGATAAATCGTAGTCCCAAAGAAATATCATGATTAAAGTATTTATATTCAGCATCCTTACTCAAGCTATCCACATAAGCAGTTTCATAGTTTTCGGGTAATCCGTCATTTATATCCCAAGGATACCCCAAATCGTATGTCGATTTATCACTCTTGCTATTCTTATATTGGAATCTATAACTAAATTGCAGGAAAGTAGCCCGTGCTATAGGTTCGCTATAAGTAAACTGTGCTGTATAATTATAATTTTTAGTAGGCATCGTAATGTATTGATTACGATGTTCTATAGAATCCCCTCCTAAATAGTTCTTTATCTGATAATAACGGGTTTCCGATTGAGCATACTGATCGCTGTCATCATCTCCATATCCAAATGAACCACGGAATGTAATGTTACGTCCCTCATTATTCAGTTTCCGGTTCAGCTGCAATGTTGCATTAGCCGACAAACTATTTGATTTGGACAGATTATGTTCATTGGTAGCATTAATACGAGTATCCCTTAACGGATCATCAGACTCTATATTGTCAAAGTTCAAATAATCATTGGGATTTACCACATACTGATAAGGATCCTCATTAAAAGTACCTGACTCTGCAACTGAAGCTCCCCTTGTCTTATCATAAGAAACATTCGGCCGGAAAATAATATTGGTCATTGAATCGGGACGCCATTCCATACGGAAATCTGCCTTGAAACCTGTTTCCTTATTACTATTGGCTTTGTTTGAATTGGAATAAGAATCCCCCGACTGCAAAAAACGCTGTGAAGATCCGACTGTTACTACATCTGCATCACGATAGTTGTAACGCATACTACCTCCCAATTCCAGTTTTTCTGTTTCTGTAGCAAAATTCGCTCCTAGCATTTTAGTCGCGTTCAATCCATTGTTACGCCTCCAACGAGGTCCTCCCCCCGAAAATCCCTGATCATTCACATTATTGGCGGAACCAATAATAGAAACCTGAGTTTTATCATAAAAACGGTTAATCATAGCTCTTCCTGTATAACGGTCTTCCGTTCCGGCGCCTACATCCACGTTTCCAAACCAGCCTTGATTCATCCCCTTCTTCACCGTCAAATCGAGCACTGTTTCCTCCTCACCATCATCAATACCCGTAATGCGTGCCAAATCGGATTTCTTATCATAGGTTTTCAGTTTTTCCACCATATCGACTGGCAAGTTCTTCAAACCGGTCTTCACATCACCGCCAAAAAACTCTTTGCCATCTACCATAATCTTTTTTACTTCCTTACCATTGATTTTGATATTACCATCGTCATCTATTTCTGCTCCCGGAAGTTTTTTCACCAATTCTTCCAACATCGCCCCCTCAGGAGTACGATAAGCAGAAGCGTTATAGCCAATAGTATCTTCTGAAATGGTTACCTGCGGAGCCTCGGCTACAATAACCGCCTCACCCAACATGATAGCATCGGTGGGTAAAGTGACTGTTCCAATATTAACACTCGGTTTACCAGCTGTCAGCTGCAAAGATTTTTCCTGAGTAAGGTAACCTACAAATGAAATTTTAAGTACATATTTCCCCGGACGGGCAGCAATAGAGAATACTCCGTTGTTATTGGTAACATTTCCTACCACCATTGTACTATCGGGTAGAGAAAGTAACTGTACGGTAGCTTGTCCAACCGGGCTTTTATCATCACCATCAATCACAGATCCCGTCACGGTTATGCGCTTGCCACTTTGCGCCCAAGAGAGAGTTGCACAGGTACATACCAGTAACAACAATAATACTAACTTCTTCATTTTTTCTTTTTCCTTGAAATTTTAATGCCTAATGTCCTTTGGACACTCTTGTCGACAAAAGGTTTAACGGAAAAATGTATTTATTTCTTAAACAATCGGTCAACCCGGCTTTTTTGTACACCAAATTCCAGACAAATAACATTAAAAACCATATAAACTATAGCAATGGAATTATCCGCTTCTTCCAGATTTCCATTATATACTCCTCTGACCAACATTACAATATAATAAATGCCCAACAAATAAATAGCATAACAAATAGCCTTGATACGTATTCGGGAAATCTTCTCATTCTCATCCTTCACTTTTGCCAAGAAGATCATAAACAAAGAAAACCAGATAAGTAACTTGATAGAAGCCTTTGTAAACAACAGGTTACTATCGTTTATCATGCCAAACATAAACATGAACAACGGTACGAAAACAGACAACAACAGAACAACATATCCCATCGTCCTACAATAAACCGGTAAAATTCCTTTCATTATTTTATATTTTAACGTACAAAAGTAATTATTTGTAAGCAAAGAACGGTCATCTTTTTGCTTTTTTACCTAAATTTGCAGGCAAATAATAGAAAATATGAGTAAACAAGAAGTTATTATCTGCCATAACTTAGAAGAAAATCTCAATAAGGCAATAAACCAATGCCCACATGACAAATTATTTGTCTTGGCTGACGAACATACACGTGAACTTTGCATTCCTGTTTTATCAGAATTTGATTGTATTAAAAATGCCCATTTTATTTATATAGGGGCTGAAGATGTGCACAAAAACTTGGAAACACTGGCATATGTATGGAAAGAGTTGGGAGATAAAGGTGCAAGCCGTCATTCGCTACTTATCAATTTAGGTGGAGGGATGGTTACAGATTTAGGAGGATTCGCCGCATCAACTTTCAAACGAGGGATCAAATATATTAATATTCCTACCACACTGCTGGCTATGGTTGATGCATCTGTAGGAGGCAAGACCGGAATCAATTTCAACGGATTAAAGAATGAGATCGGAGTCTTCTCTCCTGCCGAAAGTGTATTGATTGACGCTAATTTTCTAAAATCACTGGATATTCGCAATCTATTGTCCGGATACGCTGAAATGTTGAAACATGGTCTTATCAGCACCCATGATCATTGGATAGAATTGTTGAAATTTGACTTCAACAATATAGATTACAAGGTCTTACAGACTTTAGTCGGAAAATCTGTACAGATTAAAGAAGATATAGTGGAACAGGATCCTTTTGAAAGAGGAATCCGCAAAGCTTTAAATCTGGGACACACCGTAGGGCATGCTTTTGAAAGTCTGGCATTAGAAACACAGCATCCGATATTACATGGTTACGCTGTGGCATGGGGAATAGTTTGTGAACTTTATTTCTCCCATATCAAAACTGGTTTTCCTAAAGACAAGCTACGTCAGACCATCCTGTTCGTCAAAGAACATTATGGAGTTATGCCTTTTAATTGCAAACAATATGAACGCCTCTATGAATTCATGAAACATGATAAGAAAAACTCAGCAGGCATTATCAATTTCACCCTATTAACTGAAATAGGAAATATACAGATTAATCAATCGGCAAGTAAAGACGAAATTTTTGAAATGCTGGATTTTTATCATGAATCCATGGGTTGCTGATCTCCCTTCAAACAGATGGAAAGGATTATACAAACTTTCCATCTGTCCGATACAATAAAAACATCTTTTATTTATTCCCAATTATAATCGATCAAACTTTTAACAATCAAGCAATTAGAGTATTTATAATACATTAGTTAAAAAACAGGCCAATCATTTAAAAAAGACAAATATAAAGCACCTTTTTTCCGTAAAATTGTTCCTAAATACCATTGATCAACTTTTCAATGCTTCAGAAACCCTATTTTTGCATTATATAATTGGTTGGTATAAATGTTATATAAGGAATTTGAAAAGAATAGAGAAGATATATTAGAGAATGAATTTTGCATGCAATCTAATGCATCAACATTGCCCATTACAGATTGCCCTTCTTATACCCCTATATGTACTATTGGAATCTGTATACAAGGAAATGCTAAAATAAGAATGGATTCTCAAGAATATACTATACACCCACATGATGTTTTTGTCTTTATGCCGGGACTGCTAGTCTCAGTCATAGAGACAAGTCCTCATTTCACAACAAACTATTTTACACTTTCAAACACATTTTTCTATGATGTAATAAAAACTATCAGGAGTTTTTCTCCTCAATTTTTCTCTTACATGAAATCTCGTTTCCTTTATCCCTTGCCGGAACAAGAGATGCAGTATTTCATGAATTATTATACGTTACTGAAGAGTCGGATCAAACTTCCCAAAAGTTTTTCCAGAGAAGCAATTATAGCTCTGCTAAGAATTATATTCCTAGATTTATATAACGATTTTGAAAATTACATCAATCATAGAAATAATACAAGTACAACACGTAAAGAAGATTTAACGCATAGATTCTATACGCTAATGATGGACAACTACAGAGAGCATAAAGAGGTTATCTTTTATGCCGACAAACTTCATGTTTCTTCCAAATATCTGTCTGAAGTAGTTAAAGAAACCAGTGGAAAATCTCCTAAGGACTGGATTATAGATTATTCATTACTGGAGATAAAAGAATTATTGAAAAACAGTTCTCTTAATATTCAGGAAATAACAATCAGAACTAAGTTCCTGAACCAGTCTGCTTTAGGTCGTTTTTTTAAAAGACACACCAATATGTCTCCCTCTGAATATAGGGAATCGACTTATTAGTTTCATCAATACCTTGCATAAAAAGATGCACTTTTAATGTAAAAAAGTACAGAGAATATTTGCAAATACCAAAAAAAGCCGTACCTTTGCATCCGCAATTCGGGGTGTAGCTCAGCCCGGTTAGAGTACGCGTCTGGGGGGCGTGTGGTCGCTGGTTCGAATCCAGTCACCCCGACTGGTGAAAATAAAGGAGTTAGGTAATGAACTTAGCTCCTTTTTCTTTTATATATGACACATTTATGACACAATCTACAACATTTACAGTGAATGACACAAACAAAAGGAAAATGAACTATTGCAATTTTGTAATCTATTCTATTTGTTTTCTACATTGAATGTGCAATAGGTAGAAGTAAACTACAATAAAACAGTACGAATATTTTTCTACTATATAATATCTTTATCAATTTGATTTCTTATATTTGCATAGTCTATACCTGCCGAAAGCCCTAATGGGTATGGTGGGCTAGACATATATACATAAAAGGCGTAACTGTACGCTTTGGTTTTAACAGTGTAAGAACTTCGCAAACTTTTACGGATTGTCAAGAACAAAGCAACGGGAACGCCTCATGAGGTGTATTTATATGCGTTTATTGCATCCATACTTAAAAGAGTGTGGAAAGTATGAGCGTAATTATATATCTACACTGGCGTGGGGCTTTCGGCGTTGCTCGTTTCGACAATCCGGGCAATGCGAAGGCCTTTACACTGTGGAGCGAGTAACAGAATGACTCCACGCTTTTATGTATATAGCAAAATTAAAAAACAATCGTGACAGCATAGGAGTCGGCTGTCATAATAGAGTATTAGCCGAAAATGCAGGATACAATATATTTTCAAAATAAATACCTGCAAGTATACTTTGAAAATTATATAAAAGTATTTCGCAGATATTGCAAGGACAAATTTTCCATAGATATTACTGGATTGGGAAATTTTATCTCGTCCAATAATACTGAATTATCCAAGTTGCTTGACTTGCTTAATATGCAAGGTTTTACAATACATTTTGTTGACGATAATGATACAATTGAGTGTTTGAAAATCACTATTACCAATTTAGGAACAGGAAAATCAAATCAGCTTAATTGTAATATAGACAATTTGCTATCTATCATTGAACTTTCTAGTAAAACTAATATATCTACTTATGGCATAATCATCATAAAGATTATTTCTAGATTAATTTGCCAAATTAAAATTTTATATAAAGCTATTGTCCTTGACCTTGATGACACTATATGGAATGGAACACTTGCTGAAGTAGGCATTCAAACAATAAAGTCTAATTTGCAATCAAAAGGAGGAATACCTTATATTGGTTTTATGAATTTTGTAAGGACATTGGCAGAAGAGCTTGGAATATATATTGCCATCTGTTCCAAGAATTCACAAGAGCTGATAAATAAAGCCATAGAATCATATGACGAAGACACATTCCCTTTAAAAGGACAGATAGATTGCGTCATTGCTAATTTTAGCGACAAGAGCTTAAATATACGAAACATCGCACAACACTTATCTATCATGCCAAGCTCAATTGTATTCATTGATGACAATCCAATAGTGAGGGATGAAGTCAAAAAGAATCTCCCAGAAGTCTTTGTCCCTGAATGGAATAATCATGATGAACTCATGACACTGTTAAAGACTTCTTGTGTATTTGATAGGTTTGAATTATCCATAAAGTCAAGAAGCAGAAGAAAACAATTTAAAATACTACAACAAGAAAGAAGTAATAACACATTGCCAGTACTCTACATCATGAAGCATGAGGATTCTAACCACAAAGAAGCCTCTAAATTGTATGCCAAATCCAATCAGTTTAAATTTGTTCCTGAATTAAAACAATATACATGTGGTACACATTCCGTATTTTTTGAAATGTTTAGAGATAATGGAGAAAATCTAGGAATATGCAGTGCAATGACCTATACATTAACTGACCAATCTCTTATAATAAACAATTGGGCTATCAGTTGCAGATATTTTGAGATTGGGCTTGAAGAGTTTATTTTGCAATATATCATCAACTTATCAGCTGGAAAGCCAATATACTTTACTTTCCAAAGAACTGGAACTAACCAAAAAGTCTTAAATCTTTTGGAAAGATATCCTAGTGCATTTTTTGAAATAAAAGAAAACATACTAAATTTTGTTGTTACAAACAATATCTATGAGAAACTTTGTAACAATACGAACTTAAAAGAAAAAAAGAATGAATAAGAACATTGTATATACAATCGGATATACATTATTTCAAAAGGATAATGTAATAGATATTGAATCTCTTTTTCAAACACTACAACAATATAATATTCAATATCTTATAGATGTACGCTCTGTACCATTTTCAAAGCAGTACCCTCAATGCAATGCTGACAATATGAAAATTGCAGGAAGGAATTTTGGCATTCAATATATGAATATGCCAGAGATTGGAGCAAAGGCAACCAGTTCGCAAGATGTATTCTCAAAAGCTTCAGATATATTTTTCGAAGATATTTTTCCAATAGCCAAAAGCAATAGACCCGAAAAAACCGAACTCAGTTCTTCTGAAGAAATAGTTGATTTTCGCAAGTTTCGATGTGATGAGTATTTTACAGATGGGCTAAAAAGAATAAAAAAAGCATATGATAAAGGTTACACACTATGTATGATGTGTAGTGAAAGTAAGCCATTGGATTGTCACCGTTACTTTCTAATAAGCAAAGCACTTGAAGAACGTTATAGCGATTGGTTAGAAGTTAAACATATTATTAAGGATGATTGTGATGAGTTATGCTCCGTTTCTAATAGTGACCTAAATGAGTTATTGAAAAAGGCTGTTTTACGTAAAGATATTTTTAAGAACATATTAACTCCCAATATTTTTGGAGAATCTCCTCTTAACAATTACTATGGTAATACGCAAGAAGAAAAAATAAATGATTTTTGCGACAGATATTGGAATTTGATGCACGGATGGAAAAAATATAATACTATAAATAATAATGAAGCATATGATTAATTTATTCAACATCGGTTTTACTCAAAAAACAGCCAAGGAATTCTTTGGTAAAATCAAGGCTAATAAAATAGATTGTCTTATTGATGTAAGACTTAATCCTAACGGGCAACTATCTCGCTTTGCTTTTGAAAAAGATTTGCCATATTTTCTTTCTGAATTATGTAATGGCTGTGCATATTTTCATAGAGTGGATTTAGCTCCTACAAAAGAGTTGTTAAAAGAAGTAAGGGATAAAGATTGCGCTATGAGCAAAAACTATAAGTTGTTTGAAATAGCATACAAAAAGCAACTTGATACAAAATCTCAAATTGGCAACTTTGTCAAAGTATTTGGAAAATACCAAAATGTAGTCCTATTATGTTCAGAAGCGACTAATGAAAAATGCCATAGAAGAGTTCTAAGTGAGAAACTCATTGAAATGTTCAGTAATGATATAAAATTTGGAGGAAACTTATAATGAAAAAACGAGTTCTATTACTAGCTGTCAGTTGTAAAACTGGAGGCTTGTGTCCCGGGGGAATAGATTTAAACAATCCTAACAAGTGGATACGCATAGTGAAAGATGATGGTCATTCAGGCGCCGTACAAGGGCATGATATTGATTTCGCTCAACCATTAGATGTTATAGAATTTAATGGGCGACCTATGCCACAAGGCAAACAGCGAGAAAATTGGGTTATAGATAATAACTCATGTCACATAATAGATACTGCGAAGCGAGACATATTACATAAAGTTTATAAACTTTATGAATATCATGGCTTTTGGAATAATTACAAATCCTTTTTGACTGAAGATGAGTTTGAAAATGTAACTCAACCATCTGAGTCTATACTAAAAGTAACAAATGTTAGAATTTACAAAAATAGTTATAGCAAAGCTAAGATTGATTTTCAATGGAATATGTCACGTTATCCAATAACAGGTATATCTATGACCGACCAAGATTTTTATGACAAAATAAGTGATGGAGATGAGGTTTGTTTTGATAATGCATATATTGTAATTTCAATTCCAAAAGAAATAGATGATTGGGTTCATCCCGAAACGGGAGAGCGTAGAGCTTATAAGTTTGTGAGCAAAATTTTTGAAATATGATTTATACCAAATGAAGGGTGATACGAAATTATTGGCACATATCACCCTTTTGTAAATAAGTTAGCCTTATAATACTTTTCGAAAATTATAGTTTTAATTCTTCCGCTTCCTGCTGCAACAGCCTTGCCTTCTCCAATTTTTCAGCCCTTACCCGTGTACGGTACTCAAAATCTTCCACCTCATTACGAATGTTTCTGATGACGGTTTTATCCCTGTCACGGTGGAACACTACTTCCAGCGTATCCAATTGATTGCCTGAGATACTACCGTACATCTTGATAAGGCGGTACTTCAAATCATTGTCCGACAAATTCATATTCCGCTTGAACTGATAGGCATTGCCGACCAAAAGAAACAGAATTATCATAGACATGACAACTTGCCATAGAAATGGTCGGGAAGTTTTGAAGTCAATAACGTGTGTATGGTCAGTCTGAACCTTCAGATTTTGAATCCGTTGCAGTTCCTTGCTGATTCGTTCCTGTTCGGCAAAGATTCTCTCATTGGTCGTACTCAATACCGAATACACTTCGTGGATTTCTTTCAACCGCAAATTTATGGCGGTGCGGAGTTTGTCCCGTGCGTCCTTATCGGAAGACAGTCCGGCTTTCATATCCGCTATTTCGGCTTGAAGCCGTTGCAGATTGTCGGAAAGCAGAACAATTCCCTCGTTGCTTTCTTCTTCATCGGTTGTTTCAACCGAATCTATCCGTTCCTTGATTTCGGAACAGAGGTTATATACCGCATCCAGCGTGTGGATGAAATCATTGTTCTCCATTTCTTTCATTTTCGTATCTGTTTTTTGAGTGATTACCAGTTTATTCTTCTCTTTTTCTTCTTTTTCAACTTCCGTTGAAAGGTTGCTTCCGCATTCTCATCACCATAGTTGGGTACAGGATTGAACAGTCCGCCAAATGCTCCGACAATGCTTCCCACTATATTGCCACCTGAACTATAAGTATTCTCATGTCGTATTGCAGGTTGGCTACTGTTGGTTGCAATTCCGATACTCTGTTGGTATTGGTTGTTGGTTTCTCCCAACATTCTGTCCAACTTGGAATAGCTGAAACTCCTGTCAATATCCGAAGCCTTGAACGTAATGCCGTCTTTGGTGAAGGACAAGCCTTGTATGACATTGCTCCTGCCCCTATATTTGAACTCCGCTTTTATTCCTTGCTTGGATAATTCGGAAATGAATTGTTTCCAGCTATTGGATTTGCCTAACGATTTCTTGACTGCATGGTAAATTTCGTACTTCGTCCTATCGTTTCCTTTCAGACGGTGCGTCCGTACCCTATCCTTACCTTTGCCGAAATAAAGTCCGTACTTTTCTTTCAGCTCCTTGCAGACCCTGACATTACGATAACAGTCGTTCCTGTCACTGATAGTACGTCCGTTGTTATCCACACGGTTGAAAACGATGTGGACGTGCGGATGCTTCTGGTCGTTATGCCGGGCAATGATATACTGTGTATCTCTGATTCCCATTTTCTGCATATACTCCTTTGCCAGACTGACCAGCATTTTATCCGTCATTCTCGGAGCGTCCTCGGGCGCATAGCTGAGCGAGATATGTCCCACAGGCTGACGGATGTTCAGCTTCATCATCCGCTGGACTTGAAAACAGTCCGTTATAGTCTGAATGCTGTCCGTCAGTACTCCTTCCGCAGCCAGCAGTCTTGCATCGGGCTTGCCCAATACATAATTGACACAGCCTTTGAATCCCGCTCCCTTACTTATTTTTCCAATCATCGGACAACTGTTTAATGATTTGGACTAGCTTTTTCTTCAATAGCATAAGTTCTGTCGCCACCCCAGCAAATCCTCCGGCATTGGCTTTATGGGCAAGTTGATTGATGTTGTTGGCTTCTCCTGCAAGTTTCCGTAACACGTCCGCATCCGCCTTACTGATGCGCTGTACTACTTTTCCCGTAAGCAGTACGGAACGTACAAACCTGCTGAGGGAAACGCCTGCATCTTTCCTGCGTTTCTCTACCGCTTGGTATTCAATATCTGTAAATCTTGCGCTGACCACACGCACCTTATTGCGTTTGGCCGGTCGTGGTTGTTGTCTATCTTTTTCCATTCTGAAATTCCTTTTGGCTGCGACCAACGGGAGCGGACTGTCTTTGCCTTCCGGCAAAGCAAGGTCGGAAATGTATACATTTCCATAACCTTGCTCCCTTAGACAATACACCCCACATCGGTACAGCGGTGATACATGATTGATGTTACAGGCTTCGTCCTTTCGACTTCTTGGGCGGTGCAATCTGTACGGTTTTCTTCTCCTGCATGGAGCGTTGCCGGACGAGATACTCGTTCAAATCCTTACAGTCCTTGTAAGTATGGGATGCGTCACGAACACGGTAGGAATACTCGTTTACAAGTCTTTGGAAAGCTTCCGTTCCGGCACGGTCATTGTCGAAAAAACAATGGATGCGCTCATAGACCGCCAACCCGTCAATCGCTTTTGTAAGATTGGAGACCGAATTCAGTATGATATAGTCCTGCCAGTCCAGACACGGCATCTTGAGACACTTCTCCGAGCGTATGGTCAGGAACGAGAGATAGTCCATAAATCCCTCGAATACGAAACAGGCATCATTCCTTCTGCCTTCATGCTGGATATGGGTGATGTCCTTCGGCGCGATGCAGCCCTTGAAGTATCGGTTGCGTATCTCAAAACCGCCAGCCACGTTCCGAAATCCGATGGCAAAATAACGCTTGCCGTTGTTCTCGAAGTGTACTTCGCAACATTCTCTTTTCGCCAGTTCCAAGTTTATTCCCCTGCTTTGCAGGTAGGAGAGCAGGACGGGCGAAGCAAGTTCCCTTACTTCCATGCGCTGAAAATTCGGCTCTGTGGAGGACTGCTTCCGAAAAGAGAAGGACACGGGTCTGATGTGCAGTGTCTGTTCCGTAATCCGTTGCAGCAGGTACGGAACGTGGACGGAACAGTAAAGCTCCGAAGCCAGTGCGATGATATTACCACCCTGTCCCAGCCCGAAGTCATACCATTTATTGATTTCGGTATTCACCTTGAAAGACGCTTCGGTTTCCTCCCGAAACGGTGATTTGTACCAGAGGTTTGTTCCCTGTTGTCTGACAGGAGCATAACCCAAGCTGTGCAGATAATCCGCCAGCCTTATATTCTTAGCTTCTTCGATAGTCATTTTCTATACGGATTTGATAGTGAGTAAAAAGCGTTGAATTGTTGAGAGTATCTTGTATCAAGTTGAAAGACAAAGCGGTATCCTCTCAACAACGGTTCAACAAATGCCTGTGAAAAGAGAAACTATCATTTTTCTTTTCAACAGCGCATCTTGAATGTTGAGCGTTTGTTGAGAATACTACAAGTTAAGTATCAACAGATTACTTCCTTGTTTCAACAATTCAACAAAATAATCAGAGTTTGTCCAGCAATGACCTGCTGACGGTGTAAAAGCGTCCCACCCTCCTGATAGGTGCAAACCTGCGTTCCTTATTGTATTCGAACTGGTAGGAGGTATAGGTCAGCCCGTTTGGGGCAGGTGTCAGTTTCCAACTTTCCGTAACGATTCTGCGCAGTTGGTGCTTTTCGATTTTAACGCCCGAAAGATTCAGCAGGTTAAGCAGGTCGTTCAGGCAAAAAGAGAAACTTTCAATTCCCATGTTGTCCATTATCTCCCTTATCAGCTCCATCGCCTCCACTTCGTGCTTGCCACGGTTACATCGGATAATCCTCAGCAAAGCCGGAGTTTCCGTCAGCTTAGGGGAAAACCACATGCGGCTTTCCTGCCGGGTGGTCAGTTCCCTGTGCTGGAGGAAATAGAGGAAAGCCGGAATTTCCGCAGTCAGCTTTTGCAGAAAGTTCGTATCGTCACTTTCAAGGCGGTGGATTTTCCGTACCCAATAGCGTGTCTCGCCCGGGTCAATGATGACAGGCAGGCTCTCGTTATTGGAACAAAGCACGAACTTGGCGAAGAAAGCAATCTCGTCACGGTCTTTACCTTTTGCTTCCACCTTGTAGGAAAGCGTGGTACTCAGATTCTTCAGCCTTTCGCTGTCCTCCCTGCGGTTCAAAAGTACTTCATCCACCACGATGACAAGCTTGCCAGCCCAGTCCGCATTGAACTGGCTGCGGAAATCCTCGTTGGTGTTGAAGGTCACGTTATTGCGGAACACGGCTTTCAGGAAGTTCAAAAACGTACTTTTTCCCGTATTGCGTTCTTCCGATACCAGCAACAGGATAGGCAACTTCTGTACAGGCTGCAAGTAAAGGAGTTGCAGGTAATCCATACCCAGTTCGTACTGCTCACCGAAAATGTGGCGCACCAATGCCTGAATGTGGGAGAAATCTCCTTCTTTTGGCTCGTGTCCTATCGGCTCGTACAGATTCAGGAAGTTGTCTATCACCTGACAGTAGTTCACATGGTCTGGAACGGTACAGAAACCGTCATACTTGGGAACGCCAGCCAGATAATCCTTGCCGTAATCCTGACGGAGCGTTTCGTTATTCCAGACGATGCGCTTCTTGATATGTCCCCCGTTCAGCCGGGGCTGGCTCACTATCTTGTAGAGCGTTGTGCCAACCCGGACAAACGGATTTTCATTCTTTAATGTTTCTTTCGTACTCATAATATTTTAGCGTTTACGTTTGAAACATTTCTGAATGCTGATTGCGGAAGCGTAATCTTCGCTATTATTGGAAACCAATTGCTTGTGCGCCCATTCAATAAGAGCCTTACGGGAAAAGACAAGTTTGTTCCCATACTTCATAAAAGGTATCTGTTCCTGTGAAGTCATTTTATACAACTTCGCTTTTGAAGTAGGAAAACCGTTATCTTCCAACACTTTCAAAGCATTGGGCATACTTAATGTATCAGGTAAATCAGAACTGGGTGCTACCAGTTGATTTCCTGAAAAGAATTTTGAAACCGCATTGAATACAGCTTCTTGAATTTGCTCCTCTGTTGCGACAATAATATTTGCCATAATCAAACATTTTAGGGGTTAAACAATAAGCTGTCGTCACAGCCATCTCAACGTTGATATGGCAAAGGAAATATAAAAATAAGAGCTTATAAAACAAGTAAATATCTATATCAACTATGACAATAGCAGACATTTGATGTCATATGATGACATCTACTCTATAATATTTCAAGGTTTGGCACTAAATGGCTTTGATGTGGCACTTAGTGGCACAGTTGATATAGATAATAGAGAAAATGCGATTTTATTGTTTTTGTTTGCGAAGCTGGTCTATTACCTCATCTATATCGAAAAAATCAAGATTGGTAAATGAGTTCTTACAGGGTTTTATTAATCCGTCCTTTATCCATTTATTGACTGATGCTTGGGTTGTCCTCATCCATTTGGCTAAATGAACATTTGTAATCAGATAATATCCGTTCAACTGCATAACAGTATGTTTGTTGGCAGAGAAACCACGCTGTAAACGGTCTATCAGTATGTCTATATCTTTTTTGACGATTTTGGGTGCAGGTCTGTTTTCTTTGATGGTCAGTTCAATAGAAGTCATGTCAAAGTTAGCCAACTGTGGTAGTTGTGATAACTCTTCAATGATGTGACCTGCACACCTCAAATCTTGGATATGAAATGTTAATTGCTTTCGTCTTGGCATAACAGTAGTGATTTCCCTTTTTCTGTGGTATAATATTTCTGCAAACGACTGTTAGGCTTACTTGGAATTGTCATTGCTAATAATCCTTCCTTAATCATAGGCTTTATGAATTTCTTCATAAATGTAGCTCTGTCTTTAAATCCAACACTAACAATAATTTCACTGTTTGCTCGACTTTCTGTTGCACAGAAAGACAGAATAGAATTAAGTATATTCCATTCTATACCTAATTTATCTTTAACCTGTTTCCAACTTATCGGTGACTTATCGGTGACTTGTTGGTGACTTGTCGGTATATTCTCCGCAAACTCAAATTCTTTAGGGTCACGATAGGTAATGGAAAAGATAAACTCCTCTCCACTATGAATCTCTATCTCTGAGTTTTCAAAGTATAACGGAGCATATTTCCGAATATTCTTCTGTCCTGAGCCAAGTTCTTCCGCCCATTTCATTTCACGGAACACCTTTGTGATAAGCGGATTCTTTGTACGGGTGCGCCAGTCATTTATATCTATATCTCCCGTTTGAAATGGCTTCGTCCAGTTCTCCGTAATCACACGGTCACGGAATATAAGGAACTTATTTGTATAAGAACTGATATACTCACGATGAAGCAATGTATTCGATATTACTTCTCTGAATATCATTACCCGTAAATCCAAACGGTCTATACCATTATCTGCTAAACGAAATTTATCAGGCATATTGCGTTGTACAAAATTCAGCAAACGGATATATGACTGTATCAGATTTACGCATATCATATCCCGGTCATTGTAGCGAACATCCGGGTCAGTCGGAAGTGGATGTAAGAAACGCTCATAAGACATACTACGGTAAATGGCATCCGTGCGATGCCACGGGCAACAGTTCAAAATGGTCTGTTCTTTTCCAAATAAAAGAATGGCAGCCAACTTATATCCCTCTCTGTTTGTTTCCCGTTGTTTACCCCAAAACAAACTTTTCAAGAACTCTTCATTGGTCATACTTAACCACGGATGATTGGAGTTGTGAATGGAAATATGGCTGCGCATAATCTTAAAAGCCTCCTCGTCCATATCGGACAATGTCACATCGGGAAACACTTCATTCTCGGAAGATTCCTTTTCTTTTCGCATGAACATATTTTTAACCAGATAGGTATGCTTTGATACATCATTATCCGCATCTCCCCAACGGTCATAGAAGCGGTTCTTGTACCTATGTACCTGTTCACTCTCCGGCACATTCAAATACAGAATAATTTTGCCGTCTATTTCTATTCGCTCCGGAGTAATAGGCATAGGTGGAAGAAATTGTTCGGGGTTATTCAGCGTATTAATAATACTTTTAGTCATATCTGTTACGCATTTAGGATTAATCCCCAATATCGTACCATCGTCATCCACACCCAAGAAGATATATCCTCCTTCCGCATTTAGGAAAGAACATACCGTTTCATATACGGACGCTGAAACCTTATCCGTACATTTCTTAAATTCTACTTGCTTATTCTCGCCATGCGAAAGCAATTCTTTTATTTTATCTGTTGATAACATACTGATTCTTTTATAATACTTTTACCGCTTCATCTATCACACTGCTGGCAAAGCTATCCAAATAAGTATTGGTAGTAGCCAAATCACTATGACCTAATATCTGTGAAATAACTTCACGTGGTACTTGATTGTCCTGCAAAGTCATAGCCATTGTATGGCGACTTACATAGCTTGTCAGTTTCATATCCGTAATCTCCAAAGCTTTTGCTAAGTTAGCCAAATTTTTGTTATTACGCCCAAAACGGCTGCGGATATGATTATAAAGTTGTTCTCCTTTATATCCTGCAATAGAAACTATTGGCAACAAATAATCATCAATCAATAGAGTATTGGCAGAGAACCAATCCATTAACTCTTGAATTTCAGCAGTAATCTTAATTTGTATAGGTTTGACCTTTTTAGCTTCCTTTGTCTTATTCCTCTTATAAACAATATAAGAGCCACCATTGTAGCGAATGATATTTTTCTTTGTTAATAATGCAGCATCAATGAAAGATATACCGTAACAATAATACGAAAAGAGAAACAATCTTCGTGTCCGTTCAAGCACAGCATTATCCATTACTGTTGTTTTCAACTTTATCATGCTGTCATGTGGCAAATAGCGTTTTGCGGTTTCTTCCTCTAATGCCGCGACATTGAATCCTCCTTTTCCAAAAGGATAAGTACTTTCCGATGCCTCTTTATCTTGGATAGCCTTATTTAAAATAGCACGCAAAGCTTTGAAATAATATTTTCGGGTATTTCCCTTACACTCACGTTTTTGAAGGAATACATCAAAAGCTTTTACATATTTAATGTCTATTTCAGAAAATACCTTCTTATCAAATTTGCTATCAAATAATTCAAGCATATGCAATGTTCGACTATAACAGGTTGAATTTCCAATATGACCTGTTTCTTTTAGAGTGGTAATGGTATTATTGAAATAGTCTTTTACCTTACCTTTTGAAGTTCTTCCGACAAAAGCGTCTTCAAACTGATTTAAAGTCCAATCAATTCTATCGGCTTCAAAATCTCTTAGAACAGCGTTTACACGAGTTTCCAATTCTGACAATTTAGCATTATATTCTTTGAATTTTGGAACAAGCTTCTTATCTGCTACAAATCTATCATTTTCACTGTTCCATTGTTCAATTGTTGCCAACAGTCCAGTCTTGATATATTTACGCTTTCTGTCTTTGGTAATACGTAAAGTTACAGCAATCTTACCATCTTTACCTGCATTATATTCTAAAAGCATAAATTTGTAATGTGCCATATCCACTGTTTTTATGTAAGACAAAGGTTTTTCTTTTATTTGAATGACACAAATATGACACATTTTTCAGAAAGCGCCAATAAATCGAAGAAAAATTATAGAATTTAAGCATTTGATTAATAGTTGTATTTCTTCTATAAATCAGGCAGATATAAAAATATCAAAGTTTAAAATTGTCCTCTGGGGGGCGTGTGGTCGCTGGTTCGAATCCAGTCACCCCGACAAGCTGAGCATGAAGGAGTTTAGTGAAAACTAACTCCTTCTTTTTATTATACTACCCAACATTGATCTTACCTTACCGAAACCAATATTCGGGGTCCAGCGGAAATTTCGCATCATCAGATAAATAAAAGGGGCAGTTCTTATGTGCCTCTCTCGTATTCGTTATACAGAAATAACATTAATGAAAATATAACAAATAAAGCTGTTAAAGAACTCATCAACCAAAAACCTTTTTCATACCTTTGCTCTACAAATTTCATGAAGATGTCCGAACGCAAAATAATACATATCGATATGGATGCATTCTACGCATCGGTAGAACAGCGTGACAACCCCGAATTATGTGGAAAACCGCTTGCTGTGGGACACGCTGAAGAACGAGGTGTGGTAGCTGCTGCCAGTTACGAAGCCCGTCGTTACGGAGTACATTCCGCCATGTCATCACAAAAAGCCAAAAGACTTTGCCCAGAACTGATTTTTGTTCCAGGGCGGATGAATGTATATAAAGCTGTATCCCGGCAGATACACGATATCTTTCATACCTATACAGATATCATAGAGCCTCTGTCACTAGACGAAGCCTTTCTGGATGTAACTGAAAATAAAGCAGGCTTTTCACTTGCTATAGATATAGCCAAAGATATAAAAAAGCGTATCCGCAAAGAATTGGGATTGATAGCTTCAGCCGGGGTTTCTTATAACAAGTTTCTAGCCAAAATAGCATCGGATTACCGCAAACCCGACGGATTATGTACAATACATCCCGACCAAGCATTGGATTTCATCGCCCATCTTCCCATCGAATCTTTTTGGGGAGTAGGTCCAGTCACAGCCCAAAAAATGCACGCATTAGGTATTCATAATGGTACCCAATTACAAGCCTGCACTTTAGAAATGCTTACCCGACAGTTTGGCAAAGCAGGTAATCTATATTACGATTTTGCACGAGGCATAGACCTCCGTCCTGTAGAACCCATAAGAATCCGTAAGTCCGTAGGATGCGAACATACATTGGAAAAAGACATTTCTCTTCATTCTTCCGCCATCATTGAACTATATCATGTAGTCACCGAATTACTAGAAAGACTGAAACGCACTAATTTCAGTGGTAATACACTTACTTTAAAAATAAAATTCCATGACTTTAACCAAATAACCCGCAGCATCACTCAAGACAGTGAACTGACAAGCATGGATAAAATTCTTCCTTTAGCAAAAAAATTACTGAAAGAAATTGATTATGAAAGCCACCCCATCCGCCTTATCGGACTATCCGTATCTAATCCAAAAGAAGAAAAAGAAGAAATAAAAAAACAATGGGAACAACTTTCATTGGAATTTAAAGAGTGGGATGATTAAGGTACTGGATAAATGAATCAATATAAGATTCCATTGTTTCAAACCCTTTCACTCCATTCTTTAATTCTAATCCATAATATATTCCCGCCAGCAAACCTGTCAATGCTCCTACCGCATCACTTGACTTACCTGAGTTTATAGCCGAAAATACGCACTCCTTATAACTATTTCCTGCCATAAACCAATTGACCACTGACTCCACCGTATCTACAACAAAGCTTCCATTACAAAGATTTTGCCTGTTAACCTCCACACCACATCTCTGCTCAGCCTGCTGTAATGCCTGTCCTTTATCTTCATATTCCAACAGGCAACGAATAAACTCAATAAAAAACCAAGTATACTTAAAGCTATAACGACTATTATGAGTAATCTTAATAAAAGGAAAAATCTCTTCTTTAGATAAAGGCGAAAAAGCCAAAACACAACATCCCATCAAACTACGGTTGCCGCTATTAGAATCCGAAGACACTCCCCTGAAATTTTTCATGATTGCTTTTTGGGTTACCTGATCAATATCAAACTCAATGTTTTCTCCTGTATACTTTCTATTAAAATACCAATCTCTTAAATTCTGCTGATAAAGTTCCAAATTACAACGACTGTCCAAAGCACATAATAACATCGAAGTATTTCCTGAACATTTGTCTCCCCGAAGATAAGATTTTGTCCACATAGGTTTAAATGTCCCTTTTCCTTTTCCCCTGTAAGGCATTCCCAACCAATCTCCTAATATAAATCCCGTTAGTCCTGTTTTAATTCTTTTCATGGCATGTGTTTAATTACAAAGTACAAAAATAATAAAAAGAGAAACAAAACCTTGCCTTCCGCTGTTAAATTCATAATTAATGGGTATTGATAAGTATGTATGCTACAACTAATTTTGCCACCAACAGAAAATGTATTACCGGGTAATAAAGAAAGGAGAACAAATGAAAAGAATCGTATTACTCCGCCATGGAGAAAGTACTTGGAACAAAGACAACCGTTTTACAGGATGGACAGATGTAGATTTAACCGAAAAAGGTATCGCTGATGCCAACCAAGCAGGTATACTCTTAAAAGAAAAAGGATTTCATTTTGATAAAGCTTACACTTCTTTTTTAAAGCGTGCGGTCAAAACATTAAACTGTGTCCTAGATAAAATGGATCAAGACTGGATACCTGTAGAGAAAAGTTGGCGCCTAAATGAGAAACATTATGGCGCATTGCAAGGATTAAACAAAAGCGAAACAGCTTCTAAATACGGAGAAGAACAAGTCTTGATATGGCGCCGTAGTTTTAACGTAGCCCCCAATGCCCTACCGGAAGATGATCCGCGCAATCCGAAAACAGATACCCGTTATAAAGAAGTTCCTGACAAAGATCTTCCACGTACCGAATCTCTGAAAGAAACAGTAGAACGTATATTACCTTATTGGAAATGCATCATCTTCCCCAATCTAGCTACAGCAAACGAACTGCTGGTAGTAGCTCACGGAAACAGCCTCAGAGGAATTATTAAATATTTGAAACATATACCGGATGAGGAAATTGTAGGTCTTAATCTACCTACTGCTGTTCCGTATGTATTCGAGTTTGATAATGACCTGAATTTGAAGAAAGACTACTTTTTGGGAGATCCGGAAAAAATAAAAAAACTAATGGAAGCTGTAGCCGATCAAGGAAAAACCAACCCCGGTGGCAGGAAATAATTTTCCTGCGCTGTCCGAAACCTCCATCACAGAATGGAGAATACATCAAAATAGTGTTTTCAATAGTGCATTCAAACGCAATCATACGCTTTTATACTAGAAAGAAAACATTATGGATAAAAGATTATTAATCAATTAAAGAAAAAAGAGTATGAGTAAAATAACAAATTTATTGGGTGACCAAGCAGCATTTTATTTAGAGCACACCTGTAGCACTATAGATAAATCATTAATCCATATCCCTTCTTCAAGCACCATTGATGATACTTGGATATCATCAGACCGCAATATTCGTACCCTGAGCAGTATTCAAACCCTGTTAGGACACGGGCGACTTGCAAATACAGGGTATGTATCTATTCTTCCTGTAGATCAAGGCATAGAACATACAGCAGGAGCCTCATTTGCTCCCAATCCACTTTACTTTGATCCGGAAAATATTGTAAAACTCGCTATTGAGGGGGGCTGTAATGCCGTAGCCTCTACTTTCGGAGTATTAGGTTCCGTTGCCCGCAAATACGCCCACAAGATTCCTTTTATTGCCAAACTAAATCACAATGAATTATTGACTTATCCCAATTCTTACGACCAAGTGATGTTTGGTACTGTAAAAGAAGCCTGGAATATGGGATCTGTAGCAGTAGGTGCCACTATCTATTTCGGTTCTGAACAGAGCCGCAGACAACTGGTTGAAATAGCGGAAGCTTTTGAATATGCCCACGAACTAGGCATGGCTACTATTTTATGGTGTTACTTACGTAACAATGCTTTTAAAAAAGACGGTGTAGATTATCATGCAGCAGCCGATTTGACCGGACAAGCCAATCATTTGGGAGTTACTATCAAGGCAGATATTGTAAAACAGAAATTACCGGTCAATAACGGTGGTTTTACAGCCATTAAATTCGGAAAGACAAATGATAAAGTTTATACCGAACTGACTTCAGAACATCCTATCGACCTCTGTCGCTATCAAGTAGCCAATGGATACATGGGACGTGTAGGATTAATCAACTCTGGAGGTGAATCTCATGGCAGTTCTGATCTAAAAGACGCAGTAATAACAGCAATCGTCAATAAACGTGCCGGAGGTATGGGCCTCATAAGTGGACGTAAAGCCTTTCAAAAACCAATGAAAGACGGAATTGAATTGCTAAATACCATTCAAGATGTTTATTTGGATTCAAGCATCACTATAGCTTAACTTTCACTATATGTCCAGGCCGGGAACAAAACAACCACCTTTCCATGTTCCCGGCTTTTTTATACTCTCCGGCCTCCTTTTTTAAGTAGCAACCTTCAAGTATTAAGATAATATTCCTACCTTTGCAATCCGATACACATTATTATATTATATAAGGTATGATGCAAATAAAAGTAACGGCACCCGCTCAAATACATACAACTATCCAGCTCCCCTCTTCCAAGAGTATCAGCAACCGTGCATTGATAATCAATGCACTGGGAAATAGAACATTCCAACTTGAGAACCTATCTGACTGCGATGATACCCAAGTAATGATTCACGCCTTAAATGACGGCAAAAATACCATAGACATTATGGCAGCCGGAACAGCCATGCGCTTTCTTACTGCTTATTTGTCCGTCACTCCGGGAACACGGATCATCACTGGTACACAACGTATGCAACAACGTCCTATCCAGGTGTTGGTCAATGCTTTACGTGAGCTGGGAGCAGAAATTGAATACATAATCAATGACGGATATCCTCCTCTGCGTATCACCGGGCACAAACTGCAGAAAGATACCATCAGCCTGCCGGGTAATGTCAGTTCTCAATATATCTCAGCCTTATTGATGATTGCCCCTATACTAAGTAACGGACTGACCCTTACACTGACAGGAGAAATCATATCCCGCCCTTATATCAACCTTACCCTGCAGCTGATGAACGATTTTGGTGCTAGAGCCAAATGGCTCAATGAATATCAACTAAAAGTTGAGCCGCAACCCTACCAATCCATACCTTTCTACGTGGAAAGTGATTGGAGCGCAGCTTCATATTGGTATCAGATAGCCGCTCTTTCCAACAAAGCGGAAATCATCTTACCGGGATTATTCGAAACAAGCTATCAAGGGGACAGTAAAGTGGCTGAAATTTTCCAGTTACTAGGAATCGAAAGTATTTATGGAAATAAAACGGTAACATTGAAAAAGACCGATAAAATAACCGAACGGCTGGATTATGATTTCATCAACCAACCGGATTTGGCACAAACGTTTGTCGTCACTTGTGCGTTAATGAATATTCCCTTCCGCTTCTCAGGCTTACAAAGTTTGAAGATTAAAGAAACAGACCGTATGGCAGCCTTGATACAAGAAATGGGAAAGCTAGGATATATACTTCATGAAACAGATGATCGTATTCTGTCTTGGGAAGGTGAACGATGTGAAATGACCGCTGATGTTGCCATTGACACTTATGAGGACCACCGTATGGCTATGGCATTCGCTCCGGCTTGTGTAGTAATGCCCGAAATCCGGATTAACAATCCACAGGTCGTTTCAAAATCCTATCCTTACTATTGGGAAGATTTAAAGAAAGCTGGTTTTATAATAGAGGAGGTATAAAGTTATGCTCATACTTATTATTGGTCTGATTATTTTGGCAGGTATCGCCATGACAGTGGGAGTTTTACACAACCGCCAGATACAAAAAAAGATAGAAAGCGGAGAATTGAAGGCTGTTCCCGAAATAGTGGAAGCAGACGCTGAATGTTGTGGGCAACATGAAATTTGTGAAAAAGAAAGCCTGCTTGCCGCTGTCAGCAAAAAAATAGAATATTATGATGACGAGGAACTGGACCGCTTTCGCGGCCGTCCCTCAAATGGTTATAATGAAGAAGAAGTGGAAGAATTTCGGGAAATCATGTACACTTGTAAAGAAGATGAAGTAGCCGGATGGAGCCGTAGCCTGCAATTGCGTGGAATAGAACTGCCGGACGAGTTGAAAGACGAGCTTTTCCTGATTGTAGGTGAACGAAGATTCAAATAATCCGCCTACACCAAGCAAAGTCTCCATTTGAATAAAAACCACTGAAAAAAAATATGGATATATTAGAACTTTTGCATTATACTTTCTTCCAACATGCCTTGCTAGGAAGCTTGTTTGCCAGCATTGCCTGTGGCATTATCGGCACATACATTGTGACGCGCCGTTTGGTATTCATCAGTGGAGGAATTACCCACGCCTCTTTTGGAGGTATCGGTCTAGGATTATACGCAGGAATCTCCCCTCTATTATCTGCTGCAATCTTCTCCGTACTCTCTTCCTTTGGGGTAGAATGGTTAAGCAAACGGAAAGATATGCGCGAAGATTCCGCTATCGCCGTGTTTTGGACTTTCGGTATGGCAGTAGGTATTATCTTTAGCTTTCTAGCTCCAGGATTCACTCCCGATTTATCCGCCTTTCTGTTCGGCAACATTCTGACCATTACGCCCACAGATATTCTGTTACTTGCCATTCTTTCCGTGCTGCTGACACTATTCTTCACTTTATTTCTGAATCCTATCATTTGCATCGCTTTCGACCGGGAATTCGCCCGTTCCCAACGTATACCGGTAGCTTTATTTGAATATATTCTGATGATGTTCATCGCACTGACCATCGTATCATGCCTCCGCATGGTAGGTATAGTACTTGCCATTTCCCTGCTGACTTTACCGCAAATGACCGCCAATTTGTTTACCCATAGTTTCAAGAAAATTATCTGGTGGTCCGTCATCACCGGTTATGCAGGTTGTTTAGGCGGACTGTTCATTTCTTATAAATTACAAGTTCCTTCGGGTGCAGCAATAATCTTTTTTTCAATCCTCATCTATACTTTTTGCAAAATGGGGAAAAGCATGTACCTTTGCAAACAAAAGAAACTCAATCAAACCAATGGATATGGAAATTAAAATCAATTCTTTAGACTCTATCCACGAAGCTGCCAAACAATTCATCGCAGCTATGGGTGATAATACCGTTTTTGCTTTCTACGGAAAGATGGGAGCCGGTAAAACAACATTTATCAAAGCTGTATGCGAAGAGCTGGGGGTAACAGATGTCATCAACTCGCCAACTTTTGCCATTGTCAACGAATACCGTTCGGATGAAACCGGTGAACTTATTTACCATTTTGATTTCTATCGTATCAAGAAACTGGACGAAGTATACGACATGGGATATGAGGATTATTTCTATAGCGGTGCCCTCTGCTTCATCGAATGGCCGGAACTGGTAGAAGAACTTTTGCCTGGCAATGCTGTAAAAGTCGAGATTGAAGAATCTGAAGATGGAAGTCGCATCATGCACTTTGAAGCTGAATAAAAGAAAAATATTCACTGTAGGGACGAACAAAATCTGCCCCTACAGCCAAATTCATTAAATTATGGGAATGCATTATCTGATCCAAGCCATATTCGTATTGGTAGGACTATTGTCCGTTCTGGCAGCCTTATTTAATTGGAAGTGGTTCTTTACCGCACACAACACACAGTTCATTGTCAGTAATGCAGGGCGTCAGCGTGCACGACTTTTCTATGCTATATTAGGACTATTAATGATAGCTACAGGCATTTATTTCTTTTTGAATGTACAAGGCATCGTATAGACACATAGTGAACAAAATCTGTGGATATTACATTCCCCTATCCACAGACATAAAACAAGTTTTTTAAGAAAGAGCAGGATTTCCACCCGCCCCCTGTTATAACAAAAATCCAAATCAATCTACAATTTCAGCCAACAGCCCCCTAGTTTCATCAAGATCAAATTCAGTAGGATCAAAATTATACCCCAACCATTCTTTATATTCACGCGCAGCTTTAGAGCGAGGCTTTTCTAAAGCTTTCAGCATTTTCCTATACCCCCATATGCCATTACAATCTTCTGGCGGACAAGCATTTTCACCATCCAACAAGGCTATAACCGGAATTTCCTCTTTCTTATAGGACTGGCAGGATTCTAATATAATTTCATGTATCCAACTATCACCGAAATCATATTCATACTTAATTTTTGATCCCTTACGACTTAATAATTCACCTAAAGAAAGCATACCGGAATCAAACTGTTTGGGTACACCCTCAAAAAAACAATCATCTGCCCGATCTTTGGGAGGAAGATAATAAGTGTTCCCCTTAATAAAACGATGCAAATGATAACCATCCCATCCCATTGCCACTTCTACCACCTCAGAAAATCTTTCCAAACAAATATTCGAAGGAACCTCCAATATGCGCCAGACTAATGGTTCAGAGTCTTTCAACTCTATTTTTATTCTAAATTTTTTAGCAGGCTGCTCCTCCATATAAAGCGGATCATCATAAATCTCCTCATCTTCTTCCTCGTCAGTAGCAACCTCGAAAACTTCAACTAGATAATCCTCTACCCGTTCCATTTCCAACCCATGCATTTCCGCATAAGGCATTTTTTTCTTTAGTTCATTAATACTTGGAATACCATAAGGTTTAATATGATAAGTCCGATAAATCTTTTGCAAAATAGGTAAAGTTTCTACCCCGCGAATATCCATCATGCAAGCTGTAACATGATCAAGCAGCAAAGTAGAACAAATATCATTCTTCTGCTCTTTCAGTACATCAAAATAGTAACTCAACAAATTACCAAACCAATCCATCACTTCCTCTCTTCTGTCAGGATGAGTTATCACAATATGAGCAACAGCTTCAATCACTCTATATTTAGACATAGGAAGCAGTCCGGGCTCTTTCATAAAGTCCATCAAGACATCTAATTGATTCTGTCCCAATTGATAGGTAATGGCAGACAACATTGTTTCATACAAATAACCGAAATAAAAATCATAAAAATCCAAATCTTGCCGCAGCACTTCCAAAACAATATCCAAACAATGTTCCATACGAAAATGCTCCATTATTCCTAATGCATACCACATTCTATATGAATAACATTTTTCGGGCATTTTCCGATATACGACAAAGATATTAAAGATAAAATTGCGGAGATCTCGTTCCAATGTTTCTTGTGGAATAACAGCACAAGAAGAGTAGATTTCAGCCGGTGACAGACTACTCATATCATCCATCGTCCACAAAGGCATCAGATAAGATGCGATCGGCTGCGCAATCAATCTATAATCGGGACACTGATGATGATAATAAATATGAGACAGTTCTTCATCTACCTGATTCGCTCCATCATTAAACAATTCAAATGCAATTTCTTGTTCTTCCGGGGTCAATAAAGACATGATATCCTCCAAAAGACCAGGCAGGAATTGGGAATTTTTCTTTTTAGCCATTAAGCAATGTTTTTATAGTTAAAATGAGCATGAGTGTTTTTACAAAGGTATTCTATTATTTTCTTTTACAAAAGAAATAAGAGAGCTAATAGTAGATACTACCTTGTTTTCAAGTATAAAAAAATGCGCATCCCCTACATAGAGATACGCATCTTTTATTTTATTATGAGACTTTCTTCTTAATCCACTTGTCCCAATGAATTCCCATATTCCATTTCCCCTTGGACTACAAAGAATACATCATCGGGGTCATAAGGCCCCATTCCGTCTTTCTTGGCTTCCTTGACTATGTAATTCACAATTTCATCTTGATCAATGTTAATGTATCCCTCTTCATCAGGTTGTACATCAAGGCATCCGCTGGAGGTATAGTAATCCACAATCACATCAAGGATATAATATAAATCATCCTCCGTGAATTTATCTTTCAAATCCTGAGGCAGATAATTTTTGATAAACTCTATCGTTTTTTGATCATCCTCATCTTCCAATAAGAAATCGTCTTCCATTCCCATAGTCGTATATATTAAAGGGGTGAATATTCTTTTTATTACAGTAAAGCTTTTATTTTTTCTTCCAGCTGAGCTTTGGTCACTGCACCTACAGTCTTATCTTTCACTTCACCGTCCTTGATAAAAAGAACAGTAGGAATGTTACGTACACCAAATTTACCGGTCAGTTCGTCGTTATCATCCACGTCGCACTTTCCAATTATTACCTGATCCTTATATTCTTCTGCCAAAGCTTCAACATCCGGAGCTATTTTTTTACAAGGACCACACCATGTTGCCCAAAAGTCCACTACTACAGGCTTGCCTGATGCCAGCAATTCTTCAAAATTGCTATCTTTAATTTCTAGTGCCATAATTATTATACTTAGTTATTTAAAATGTTAGCGCAAATATACTAATTAATTTTGTAAGAGAGCTGTGGTTGGCTCTTTAAATAAGTCATGATCTCTTTTTGAACTGAAATTTTCATAGTACGTGACATCAGATTGACATACATTTGTCCATCCTCATCCATCACATGAAAATAAAGCTCTGCATTACCGGGATGTGCCTTGATTAAGGCTGAAAACTCCGTTATCAGCTCTTCATCCAATGCAGACAAAGGAGCTGAAACTGTAAGTTTCTCAATAATCTTTTCCTTTACTTCCGGTAACAACTCAATAGTACTTATCTTCACCTCCCATTCTTCCTGCCGCCATTGTTTTGGCTGACATTTCCCTCGCATAAATAAAAACATACCGGTCATAAAAAAGTTCTTCTTCTCTACCCATTCATTACCGAAGAAAGCAAATTCTGCTGAGCCCGAATAATCTTCCACTTTAGCAATACCGTATGGTTTTCCCGTCTTGGTATACCCCTCACGCACTGCAGTCACAATCCCTCCCATGGTTAAGTCTCTGTTCTGCAAAGGGGTTAAATCGGCAAGTTCCGCCATGTGGACATTGCATACATTCTCTAATATAACAGCATACTCATCCAACGGATGGGCAGAAAGATAGATACCTACCAAATCACGTTCCTTATTCAAACGTTCCAAATCCCCCCATGCAGGAGACGGAATGATTTCGGGAGTAGCAATATCCACCTGATTCTCACCTCCAAACAAAGAATTTGCAGCCGCGGCTTTATCCATCTGATACTTATTCCCATAACGTACCAACACTTCGGTAAATGTTTCATCTTTAGCGTTCTTTACAAAGAAGTCTTCACGCTTTATTCCTGTGAAACTATCAAAAGCACCTGCCAAAGCCAAGTTTTCTATATTCTTACGATTGCAAGCCGAAAGATTTACACGCTGCACAAAATCGAAAATATCTTTATATTCTCCATTTCTCTCACGTTCTTCAAGGATAGACTGCACAGCACTTTCCCCCACTCCTTTAATGGCTCCCAGTCCAAAACGGATATCCCCTTTACGATTCACAGAAAACTTCAGATAACTTTCATTCACATCAGGTCCCTTGGTCATGATACCAGTCGCCTTACTCTCGTCCATCAATTTAGTAATTTCCGTGATATTCGAAATATTCCGGCTCATCGTAGCCGCCATATATTCCGCCGGATAGTTTGCTTTCAGAAAAGCTGTCTGATAAGCCACCCACGAATAACAAGTAGCATGAGATTTATTGAATGCATAAGAAGCGAACTTTTCCCAGTCCGTCCAAATCTTCTCAAGTACTTTGGGATCATGACCGTTCTTCCGTCCGCCTTCAATAAACTTAGGCTTCATATGGTCTAGTTTGTCCCTCAGTTTTTTACCCATTGCTTTACGCAAGGCATCGGATTCGCCACGAGTAAAATCCGCCAGCAAACGTGACAAAAGCATGACCTGCTCCTGATATACCGTAATACCATATGTATCTTTCAAATATTTCTCCATAATAGGAATATCATACTCAATAGGCTTACGGCCATGCTTACGGTCGATAAAGTCCGGAATGTAATCCATAGGTCCCGGACGATAAAGGGCATTCATCGCAATCAAATCCTCAAAAGTGCTAGGTTCCAATTCCCGCAAATATTTCTGCATACCGGCAGATTCGAACTGGAATGTACCAATCGTCCGTCCTTCACTATAAAGAGCATAAGTAGGAGGATCCGAAATGTCAACCTCGTCAATATCCAAGATAATCCCCTTACTATGCTTGATATTTTCAATCGCCTCTTTGATAATAGAAAGGGTCTTCAGACCCAAAAAGTCCATCTTGATCAATCCAGTATCTTCAATAACTGAACCTTCATACTGGGTCACCAGCATTTTTTCACCGGTTTCCTTATCATCTGCCGTACTTACAGGTACCCAGTCCGTTATATCATCTCGACATATAATAGTACCGCACGCATGCACACCTGTATTACGGACATTCCCCTCCAACATCTTTGCATACTTTATCGTATCACGCAAAATAGGATCGGGTGAGACTTCCGCTGCCTGTAGTTCGGGAACATAAGCTATGGCATTAGGCAAATTCATTTTTTTATCAGGAATCTTATCCGGAACCAACTTACACAAACGGTCGGACTCCGATAAAGGTAATTTCTGTACACGGGCTACATCCTTGATTGCCAGCTTGGTTGCCATCGTACCGTATGTAATGATATGCGCCACCTTTTCCTGACCATATTTTTCAGTTACCCAATTCAATACTCGTCCACGACCATCATCATCAAAATCCACATCAATATCAGGCAAAGAAATACGGTCGGGATTCAGGAAACGTTCGAACAGCAAATCGTATGCAATAGGGTCTATTTTAGTGATACCCAAACAATATGCTACGGCAGAACCTGCCGCCGATCCACGTCCCGGTCCCACAGACACATCCAATTCTTCACGCGCGGCACGAATAAAATCCTGCACAATCAAGAAGTAACCGGGAAAACCCATCGTCTTCATAATATGAAGTTCGAATTTGATCCGTTCCTGCACTTCCTCACTCAATACTTCTCCATAACGCTTGTGCGCACCTTCCAACGCTAATTTCTTCAGATAATCAGCTTCCAGTTTAATACGATAGAGTTTGTCATAGCCACCCAGTTTCTCTATTTTGGCTTTAGCGGCCTCCTCACTCATTACCACGTTACCGTTTTCATCTTGAGTGAACTCATCAAACAAGTCCTTTTCTGTATATTTCTTCCGATATCCCTCTTCTGTTCCAAAATCTTCAGGAATAGCAAAAGTAGGCATAATCGGTGCATGATCTATACTATAAAATTCCACCTGATCACAAATATCCACCGTATTTGAAAGAGCCTCGGGAACATCAGCGAAAACTTCATTCATCTCGGCACGTGTCTTCATCCACTCTTGCTTTGAATAGAGCATACGGTTAGGATCATCCAAATCCTTACCCGTACTCAGACAGATCAGCCTGTCGTGTGCTTCAGCATTCTCTTCATCTACAAAGTGAACGTCATTGGTACAAACCAGCTTGACATTGAATTTTTTAGAATACTCTATCAGCTTTTCGTTAGCAATTTGCTGCAATTTATAAGCTTCATGGTTCGCACGAGGAACCGTCGCTTTATGACGTTGCAATTCCAAATAGAAATCATCTCCGAATACACGTTTATACCATTGGATAGCTTCCTCAGCCTCTTCATATTTTCCAGCTATGATATTTCTAGGAACCTCTCCGGCAATACACGCAGTACAGACAATCAACCCTTCATGGTATTTTTCCAATTCCACACGGTCAGTACGCGGACGCATATAGAACCCTTCCGTCCATGCCTTTGATACTAATTTTATGAGGTTGTGGTATCCTTTTTCATTTTTAGCAAGCACAACCAAGTGATAACCACTTTGATCGGGTTTTCCTTCTTTGTTGAATAAACGACGGCGCGCCACATACATCTCACAACCGAAAATCGGTTTAAACAGTTTCTTCTTTGCCGTTTCCAATTTTTCCTTGCATGCCACAAGTTCCGTCTCGGGATTATCACATTCCACCGTACCTTTTTCCAGTCCGGCTATTCTTTTCTTCAAATCCTTTATCTCACTGTTAGTACTGCTATTCTTCTTATTTACATAGTTGAAGAATTCCTTGATACCGAACATATCACCATGGTCTGTTACGGCTATACCTTTCATTCCATCAGCCATAGCCTTGTCTACCAAACGTGGAATAGACGCCTGGCCATCAAGGATGGAATACTGGGTATGGACATGTAAATGGACAAAATCCTGCATAATCGTTACTCTACTAAAAAATTGTCTAAAGATACTCTGCTTTCATAAAACCTGCAAAAAGATAAAGAAGAAGTTATCAACATTCGCTTTTTTTATCTTAAATGAAGTCGAAATAGGCATTTCTAACAACTTTTATTTGCAAGGTTTTCAAAATAAGTTTATTTTTGCACGATAATTGGTTTTATACAATCATGAACCGACTGAAGAAATTAAAGAAAATAAGACTACATAGAGAGGGAACAAGCATCTTGATTGTCAGTGCCATCCTGTTAATTGGTATCAATGCCCTATTGTTTTGGGGAATTGAGTGCAAAATTCCATTTTATATATTTGCCACCGCAAGTATCGTTGTTTACCTGTTAATGGTTAACTTTTTCCGTTGTCCCATTCGATTATTCGAGCACGACACTGAAAAAATCGTAGTAGCCCCGGCAGACGGAAGAATAGTAGTTATAGAAGAAGTAGATGAACATGAATATTTTCATGACCGCCGGTTAATGATTTCTATTTTTATGAGCATTGTCAATGTACATGCCAATTGGTATCCCGTAGACGGAGTAGTGAAACATGTAGACCATCATAACGGTAAATTTATGAAAGCATGGCTGCCTAAAGCCAGTACGGAAAATGAACGTTCTATGGTCGTTATTGAAACTCCTGAAGGACATACTGTCATGGCGCGCCAGATAGCAGGAGCAATAGCCCGTCGAATCGTGACCTATGCCGAAGTAGGAGAAGATTGCTATATTGATGAACACATGGGGTTTATTAAATTCGGTTCGCGTGTAGATGTTTATCTCCCACTAGGAACCGAAGTCTGTGTCAAGATGGGACAAGCGACTATAGGTAACGAAACCGTCATTGCTAAACTAAAATAAGAAAATCACCAATGGCAAACTGTATCACACGCCACATTCCTAACGCGGTAACTTGCTGTAATTTATTCTCCGGCTGTATTGCCAGTGTCATGGCTTTTAACGAAAACTATACCTTGGCCATCTCTTTCATTATACTAGGCGCTGTATTTGATTTCTTTGATGGCATGTTGGCACGTTTGTTCAAAGTATCAGGGTCTTTAGGAAAAGAATTAGACTCGTTGGCCGATGACATCACTTTTGGGTTCGCTCCTTCCGCCATTGTCTTTTCTTTATTTAAAGAGGTACACTATCCTGATTTTCTATTGCCTGTTGCCGATTATATGCCTTATACAGCATTTCTTATTTCCGTTTTTTCAGCTTTGCGTTTAGGCAAGTTCAATATTGACCCACGCCAGAGCAATAGTTTCATCGGTATGCCCACTCCGGCTAATGCTTTATTTTGGGGGTCATTGATTGTAGGAGCACATTCTTTTCTTATATCCGATTCTTTTAATGCGGCATATCTTTTCATCTTGGTAGTTATTATGTCATTATTGCTGGTGGCAGAAATTCCAATGTTCTCATTAAAATTCAAGAGTCTTGCCTGGAAACAGAACAAAGTCAGCTATATTTTCCTCATTGTATGTATTCCCCTGTTGGCTTTCTTCAAAATCAGCAGTTTTGCAGCTATCATCCTGTGGTATATCATTCTATCTCTTTTAACTAAAAAAAGAGCGTAAACAATAAACGTGGCACGCTTGTTGTACGTGGTATATAAAAAAAGAAATTACTATGTTTGGATTTTTAGGCTTTCTACTTATTATTTTTCTGCTGATTGTTTTTATCGGCTTCACTATATTAGGCAACATTCTGCGTGTATTGTTCGGGATCGGCAAGCATCCCCCCTACCAGAATCGAACATCTACCCACCAAAAACAAAATACATATACCCAGACTCAAACGAATGACGAGAATGAAAACTTTGCAGAATTCTCTTCATCTTCTTCAAATAGACATTCTCATTCATCGGGAAACAGAAAAAAAATCTTTGATGACGATGAGGGAGAGTATGTAGATTATGAAGAGGTGAAATAAGAATTATCGTTTTTTCTTAAAGAAATCTTTCATCAATCGGGCACATTCATCGGCGAGTATTCCTTTCACCACGATCGTCTTTGGATGCAAGGCATCGGGGGCATATTTTTGATATCCCCTTTTGGGATCTTCAGCACCAAAGACAAGTTTTCCTGTCTGTGCCCAGGCTATGGCACCGGCACACATCACACACGGTTCCACAGTGACATACAAAGTACATTCATTCAGGTATTTCCCGCCCAAGGTATTAGCCGCAGCTGTGACAGCCTGCATTTCGGCATGAGCTGTAACATCATTCAATGTTTCTGTCAAATTATGCCCACGACCAATGATGCGGTCACGACAGACTACCACCGCCCCCACCGGAACTTCTCCTTGTTCAGCCGCTTTTACAGCCTCCATCAAGGCTTGTTTCATATAATAGGTATCATCTGCCATCTTATCTTCTCATATCATGTTCATTAAACAATGTAGGATAATCCTCTTCCATCTTCTGATGGATAAAAGTCAATACTGTTTCGCGTAACCAACGCGCCTTATTGGTTATCTTATACTTTTTAAGATAACAATCCACAATCCGTACTTCCTCTTCACTCATCAAACATACCATACGCTGCTTGCGTTTAGGGGTTGATGCCGGTACTTTTACTCTCTTTTTTACGTTGTTTGCCATATTCTCTGCAAAATTAGCTTTACTTCTGTAAATACAAAGCATAAAAAAGAGTATTTTTGTACAAAAAGAAACAGAATGGCAGAACACAACGAATTTGGCAAAGAGGGAGAAGAAGAGGCCGCTGCATATCTCATAGATAAAGGATATTCTATCCGTCACCGGAACTGGCATTGCGGAAAAAAAGAACTGGATATTGTCGCCGAATATCGGAACGAACTAATTGTTATAGAGGTAAAGACCCGCAAGAATACTAGATTCGGTAATCCGGAAGATGCAGTAACAGATAAGAAGATTCGCAGAATTATAGCTTCAACTGATGCATACTTGCGCAAGTTCTCAGTAGATTTACCTGTACGTTTTGATATCATCACCTTAGTGGGCGAAAAGACTCCTTTCACTATAGAGCATATTGAAGAAGCCTTTTATCCTCCGATTTGGTAAAAAAATATATATTATATATGGACATAGAAACAATACGCGATTACTGTATCAGAAAAAAAGGAACAACAGAAGAATTCCCTTTTGACAATGTCACCTTAGTATTCAAAGTCATGGGGAAAATGTATGCCTGTATCGGATTGGACAACCCGGAATGGCTATCTTTAAAATGTGCACCCGAATATGCCTTGGAATTAAGAGAACATCATTCCGGCATTGAAGGAGCCTATCACTTCAATAAGAAATATTGGAACCAAGTATCCTTACAAGGTGACATTGACGACAAACTTATTTTATCACTGATAGACCACTCATACGAAGAGGTTATCAAAAAATTCACCCGTAAACTTAAAAAAGAATATGATGAGATCCCCTAACTGGTCAAGCAAAATCTTAAAAGAAGAAACCGTAACCTCAACAAATGACCGACTTGCAGAACTTTGTCAGGAAAAAGAAATCAAGGAATTCACCACGCTTATGGCAGAATATCAAACCTCCGGAAAAGGGCAGCGTGGAAATTCATGGGAATCAGAATATGGCAAGAATCTGACATTCAGCACTGTATTTTACCCCCAAACAATCGCTCCCGCCAGTCAGTTCATTTTATCTATGGCGGTAGCTTCTGCCATTTGTACCGCATTGGCCCATTATGTCCATGCAGATTGCCTGCAAATAAAATGGCCCAATGATATCTATTGGAAAGACAAAAAAATAGCCGGCATATTGATTGAAAATGATTTAACAGGAAGCCAAATTTCACAGAGCATTATTGGGATAGGGATCAATATTAACCAGGAAGAATTTCATTCATCTGCTCCCAACCCTGTTTCATTAAGACAAATTACTCAAAAGGAAACAGACAGAATGGAAGTTCTGAACAGCGTATTGGAACATATCATAGATCTCTATTCCCAGATAGAAAACAGAGAAACCGATATCATTACCAAAATTCAGGAATACTACCTGAAAGCACAATACCGCAAGGAAGGTTATCACCCCTATTGCGATGCAAAAGGAGAGTTTACTGCCAAACTGATCCGTGTGGAGCCCGACGGACATTTGATTCTGAAAGATAAAAACGGTTCTCTTAGAAAATATGCTTTCAAAGAAGTTAAATACCTCCTTTAGTTGTTCTTCTCTTCAGGAACCATCAACATTCCTCCAGTGGCATGACGTTCTGTCGATTGATACACAGATTCCCCCCTCATAATCGGTTGGGATAACGTATTCATGCTTCTGGCTGACCGGTTTATTCCTGTGATCAAGGAGATGGCTTTACCCAGCATGAATTCATCCGGATCACCCAATGGTAATAAAGCATCTGTCGGATTCTGAGTCAAATCATACTCATTCCATTCTATATCCGGTTTAAAACCAGCACTGTAGTCATCATTCACCGCATTAGTCACTCTCAATGTGATAGGCCAATATATCCATTCATATTTATCATTCTTTTGCATCTCCATTCCTACATTTTTCCCTTCTGTCAATTCGCCAATAAGGATAACATCCATAAATGGGTTGAGACTGTTAATAACGACTTCCGAAGAAGAAGCCGTACTTTGGCTTGTCAATATATAAATTCGATTGGAATTAAGTTTCAAGTAACCTGCCGTTCCTTTCGTTTCCACACAAAAATCATTGGAATAGGATTGTCCCTTATTGTCAGAGAAAACAGCAAACACCTTTTTTCGAGAAGCTTCTGGAATGAGGAGTCCTGCGAGCATATTAGCAGAATTCTCATATCCACCTCCATTATAGCGCAAGTCCAGCACAAATTCATTCACACCTTGCGCCTGAAATCCGGCGAATATCTTCTTCATTTCCTCATCATAGGTACGATCCGAATATCCATTCGGTCCGGAAGTAAAATGATTATAAACCAAATACCCAATCTTCTTATCTCCCCGAGTATATACATTGTGATAGAACAAGGGATTGTCCTCCACGGCCCGGGAAGCTTCTATATCAATAGTTCTGACCTCTGTATCGCCACGTTTGACGAGCCATTGAGTCCTATCTCCATTTAATAAGATTCCATAATTATCGGAATTAATATTATTTTTTCCTTTAACACCCACGATCCAATCCCCTCTTTCCAAACCTGCACTTGATGCCGGACTATTAGGAAGAACATACAGAATACGGGCATAATAATATCCTAAAGGTTGATTACTATCGTTTACAACATTAAATAAAGTAAACTCCATACCATAAGTATCATCCGCATCAATGCTGGTACGTGCTTTATAATCTTTATTCTTCTCCATATAAGAATAATAATAAAGATGCTTTCCGTTTCTCGTCTTTCCATCTTTCAAACTGAGCATAGATCTAAAGAATGTTTGGGGATCAGCAGAGAAATCCAACTTATTTTGAGCAGGAATGTCGTTATTCCACAAATAATCACTGCGCATGACACTCTCTATCCACTCATTGACTTCCAACTCCGTGTTACCATTTCCCGGGTCATCTCCTTTAGCCGGAGTATCATCCGAACATGACATGCCTAACAGACATAACAATAAGCCCAACCAAATATGGATTTGAAAATTCTCTTTCATAATTCTCCTGTTTTGATCATTTTAATAACCGCAAATATATCTATATTCCAATGATATATCATCTTAAACAACAACTATTTTCAATTCAAATTTAAATTTTCATTGGTTATTTATGAGAAAGAGAGTACCTTTGTATCCATCTCTATCAATCTACACTCATGATTCAACTTAATAACGGAAACAAAAAAATACTTCAAATAGCCATCCCTTCTATCGTTTCAAACATTACAGTTCCTCTGTTGGGCTTGATTGATGTTACTATTGTAGGTCATTTGGGCTCTGCCGCCTACATCGGAGCGATAGCTGTAGGCGGAATGCTTTTCAACATCATCTACTGGATTTTCGGTTTTCTGCGTATGGGAACCAGCGGCATGACTTCACAAGCATACGGCAGGCACGACCTGAATGAAGTCACCCGGTTACTACTCCGTTCCGTCGGAGTAGGATTATTCATTGCATTTACTTTGCTAGCCTTGCAATATCCTATAGAAAGAACCGCCTTCACCTTTATCCAAACGACTGAAGAAGTAGAACATCTGGCGTCCCTCTATTTCTATATCTGTATTTGGGGAGCACCGGCTGTATTAGGGCTTTACAGTTTTGCCGGCTGGTATATCGGTATGCAAAATTCCCGTTTCCCCATGTATATAGCCATCACACAAAATATAGTGAACATTGCGGTCAGTCTTCTTCTTGTATATGGATTAGGAATGAAAATAGAAGGTGTCGCCATCGGAACGTTAACTGCACAATATGCCGGGCTAGTCATGGCATATTTGTTATGGTTACGCTACTACAGCACCCTGCGGAAACGCATAGAATGGCATTCCTTCTTTGACAAACAGGCCATGTACCGTTTCTTCCAAGTAAACAGGGATATCTTTTTCCGTACCATCTGCCTGGTGGCGGTTACTGTCTTTTTCACCTCGGCTGGTGCGGCACAAGGAGAAGTGGTGTTGGCGGTCAATACATTACTTATGCAATTATTCACTTTATTCTCCTACATTATGGACGGCTTCGCATACGCCGGAGAAGCATTGGCAGGAAGATACATCGGAGCCAATAATCAGAAAGCACTCCACACGACGGTTCGCCAACTATTCGGCTGGGGAGTAGGATTATCGCTTGCTTTCACCTTATTATATAGTATAGGGGGACAATCCTTTCTCGGATTACTGACTGACGAAACAACTGTCATTCATGCTTCCGAAAGTTATTTTTATTGGGTACTTGCCATTCCTTTGGCAGGCTTCTCTGCTTTTTTGTTCGATGGAATATTCATCGGTGCGACAGCCACCCATCTGATGCTGAAAGCCATGATAGTAGCCTCTGTCAGTTTCTTTCTTATTTACTATGGTTTCCGGGGGGCAATGGGCAATCACGCTTTATGGATGGCATTCATTACCTATCTTCTACTTCGCGGAGTAATGCAAGGAGTCATGGGAAGAAATATTTTAGGATATAAAACAAGTAAAAAAGATTAATATTTTTATCTTTGCAAAAAACTAAAAGACAAACCAATATGGCAAGATTTAAAAGAATTCTACTGAAGCTGAGCGGCGAAAGCCTGATGGGCGAAAAGCAATATGGTATAGACGAAAAACGTCTGGGTGAATATGCGCAACAAATCAAGGAAATACACGACCTTGGCGTACAAATAGGTATTGTAATCGGTGGTGGAAACATCTTCCGGGGGCTGAGCGGAGCTTCCAAAGGTTTTGACCGTGTAAAAGGTGACCAAATGGGGATGTTGGCAACCGTTATCAACAGCTTGGGATTGAGTTCCGCATTGGGAGCGGCCGGAGTCAAGGCACGTGTATTGACAGCTATCCGCATGGAACCCATCGGTGAGTTTTACAACAAATGGAAAGCGATTGAAGCGATGGAAAACGGAGAAGTTGTGATTATGTCTGCCGGAACAGGCAATCCGTTTTTTACTACCGATACCGGGTCTTCACTGCGTGGTATCGAGATAGAAGCCGATGTGATGCTGAAAGGAACACGCGTGGACGGCATTTATACAGCTGATCCCGAAAAGGACCCCACTGCTACGAAATTTGACGATATCACCTACGATGAGGTATTGAAGCGCGGTTTGAAAGTAATGGATCTTACAGCAACCTGCATGTGCAAGGAAAACAACCTGCCCATTATCGTTTTCGACATGGACACAGTAGGTAACCTGAAAAAAGTAATGACCGGTGAAAATATAGGAACACTGGTACATAACTGATTTTCTCATCAAGTTCATCCATTTGTCATTCCTTATTTCCTTCTAAATGACAGATGGGTGAACAGTTTTTCTCTGTCTTACCATTTTTTCCACAAATTCGTTCTTTATTGACACATATTCCTTAAAAAAGAGACTCAACCGATAGATTTTCCATCTAAATGAACAATTATTCATGGACTTATAGCGTTAATTAGCCTATTTTTACATCAGCAAAAAATGTAAATCATTCAAAGACTATAAAAACGACAGGAAATACCATGAAAAATTACTGTTACATCTGTTTATTGACTGCCTGCATGGCTCCCATGTCTCTCCAAGCCAAAAAAGCAATTCCGTACAGTGGAGAAGTATGTGTAGCCCCTCTCCCTACAGTCCCCACAACCCTTCCCGGCATATCTTCCGACTCGTATGCCCGGCGCTTTGCCGACTCTGAGATGCTCCGCTTTCCCAAAGCTTATCAGCTGGATCATGGCAAACGGCTCTTTTTCGGGTATTCACAAGGAGTAGGCTGTTGCGCCATGCTGGATATGTGGAAAAATACCGGTGACAAACGTTACTTTACGTATGTTGAGGAATGGGCGGATAGTTTGATTAACGAAAAAGGAGAAATCCACCTCTATGATATGTCAACTTACAACTTGGATTACATCAATTCAGGAAAAGTACTGTTCGACCTCTATAAAGAAACAGGCAAAGAAAAATACAAAGCAGCCATGGACTTACTGGTAGAACAACTCAAAAGACAACCACGTACGCTGGAAGGTGGCTTCTGGCATAAATTGATCTATCAACATCAGATGTGGCTGGACGGACTTTATATGGCTTCTCCTTTCCTAGCCCGCTATGGAGCGGAATTCAACCATCCTGATCTGATTGATGAAGCGGTAAAACAATTCACACTTTGCCACAAACATACCTATTCACCGGAAACCGGATTATATCATCATGCCTGGGACGAGAGCAAATCCCAACGTTGGGCAAATCCGCAAGACGGTACTTCACCTAACTTCTGGGGACGCAGTATAGGCTGGTGGTTCATGGCCATGGTAGATGTACTGGACTATATTCCCGACAACCACCCCGGACGTGCCTCGCTTATCAGTTGGATTCAAGGTTTGGCAGAAAGCCTGCCCAACTATCAAAGAGACGGGCTATGGTATCAGGTAATAGACCAGCCCGAACGTGAAGGTAATTTTCCCGAAGCATCCGTAACCACCCAATGTATGTATGCTTATGCCAAAGCGGTGAACAAAGGATATATAGACGCCCGATACCGGACCATCGCGGAAAAAGCCTTCAACGGATTAAAGAAAACATTGCTTCGCGAAAACCCCGACGGAACTCTGACGCTGACCCGTTGCTGTCAAGTAGGCGGACTGGGCGGCACTCCTTACCGCGACGGAAGCTTTGAATATTACATTGGCGAAAAGATGCGTGACAACGATGCCAAAGCTACCGGTCCTTTCATCATGGGTTGCCTGCAACTTGGCAAATAGAATCATATCGCATAAACAACAGAATTATCCATCTTTTTAAATTAGCTATATACAATGAAACACACCATTTATGCTCTGACAATGTTTGCATTGGCCGCTTGCACCTCTCCCCAAGAGGAAGCCATAAACCGCCATGCACTGGTAACACGCAATAATCCGGAAGTAACTGCCATGGATTCATTATCCTCCCTGTCGGTAGGAAACGGAGAATTTGCCTACACGGTAGATGCTACAGGATTGCAGACTTTTCCCAAAGTCTATAAAAACGGAGTTCCACTGGGTACACAAAGCCAATGGGGATGGCACAGCTTCGGAAATCCCGAAAACTATAAACCGGAGGAAGCCTTGGTGGAGTATGACTTCGGCCACGGGCACAAAGAGCTATATGCCACCCAACCCAAAGAACCCGGCAGAGCAAAGGAAGCATCCGACTGGTATCGTGTAAACCCACACCGCCTGCATCTGGGTATCATCGGACTCGAATTAGAAAATGAAGTACGTCCCTCGGATGTGCAAAACATACAGCAATCACTGGATATGTGGAACGGTATCATCAACAGCCGGTTCACCCTCAAAGAAACTCCCTACCACATTCAGACAGTCTGCCATCCGGAGCGTGACATGATTGCCGCACGCCTGTCGGCCCGACAACCTGCCGGCATCAAGTTTCACTTCCCCTATCCCACGGGCGGTCACTGTGACGATGCTTGTAATTGGGAGGCGAATGATAAGCATAGCACGACCCTGGTCAGTGAAGACGCACAATCGGCCGTGTTAAAAAGAACACTCGACGCAACCACCTATTATGTAACAATCAGTTGGGAAGGCGCTGCGAAGCTGAGGGAAAAAAGTGCAAACTATTTCGTACTCACGCCAACGGACAGTGTATTTACATTCACCTGCCAATTCACACCGCAAGCGTCCGCTTCTCCCATCCTGACTTTTGCGGAAGTACAACAAGCCTCTTCCGGACACTGGCAAAATTACTGGACACAGGGAGCTGTTGCCGACTTCTCACAATGTACGGATGTCCGTGCCAAAGAATTGGAACGCCGGGTCGTATTAAGCCAATATCTGCTCGCCATCCAATGCGCCGGATCAACCCCGCCACAGGAAACCGGACTGACTTACAACTCCTGGTTCGGGAAATTCCATTTGGAAATGATCTGGTGGCATCAGGCACAATTCGCCTTATGGGGACATCCCGAATTGCTGGACCGCACTTTATCCTGGTATGAAACCGTGGAACCCATAGCCCGCCAGATAGCGGAAAGACAAGGTTTCAAAGGCATACGATGGATGAAAATGACTGATCCCAGCGGTCTTGAAGCCCCCTCTAAAGTAGGCAGCTTCCTGATCTGGCAACAGCCTCATCTCATCTACCTGGCAGAATTGCTCTATCGGGCTAATCCATCGGAAGAACTGCTGAAAAAATACAATAGCCTGATACAGGAAACCGCCGAATTCATGTATTCATTTGCCACATACGAGGAAGAGCACGACCGTTATGTCTTGAAAGGCGCTATCCCCGCACAGGAAACGTTGCGCGCCGCCGAAACTGTCAATCCGCCTTTTGAACTTTCGTACTGGCATTTCGCCATGCAAGTTGCCCAAACATGGCGTGAACGTACAGGGATGGAACGTGTACCCGAATGGGATGTGCTGATAGAGAAATTATCTCCGCTGGCATACAACGACGAACAGCTGTATCTGGCAGCCGAGACCGCGGTGGATACCTATAAAGATATCCGTTTTACCTCAGACCACATGGCAGTGCTGGGCGCTGTCGGCATCCTGCCCATGAATCAGCTGATTCATGCCGGATATATGAAAAACACCCTGCACTGGATTTGGGATAACTGGAACTGGGACAAGACCTGGGGCTGGGATTATCCGATGACAGCCATGAATGCCGCCCGAATGGGTGAGCCCGAGAAGGCAGTCAGCGCATTATTGATGGACAAACGTACCAACACCTATCTGGTAAACGGTCACAATTACCAGGACGGGCGTCTGCGTATTTACCTGCCCGGCAACGGTGGATTACTGACCACAGTCGCCATGATGTGCGCCGGATGGGACGGATCGGAAGGAAACAATCCCGGATTTCCGAAAGATGGCAAATGGAATGTACGCTGGGAAGGGTTACAGCCGTTACCGTAAGAACAGGAGTTAGCAGTTATTATCATGAAAACGACATATTTACTTCTATGCCTGTTGGGCATCGGTAGCGTTTCCGGCGCAGGACAAACCAAACAGCCACAAAAGATAGGTGATTTCATAGAATCCACTTCGTACAACGAACATCGCCGGAATGCCACCCGAAGCCTGCAATATACCCCTGACGGAGACGATTTTGTCTGCATCAACGGTAAGAATCGCTTTACCCGTGCCTTATACGGCAGCCACACAGCATTCCGGCTGGAAACAAGCGACCGGCCCGTATTCGCTGCTTATACCAAGGAAAATCCGAAGCACATCTGCTTTAAACTGCAAACCTCCGGAGGCACGGTAGCCCTTGACTCTACCGAACACTGCGAGTCCCGTTATACAGCGGGACGCCGCAGCTACAGTTTATCTGATCCGGCTTTCGGAGGCGGAAGCTTATCCATTACCACATGGGCACTTCCCGATAAAGAAGGGGCCATCTGGCAATTCAACGCCCGGAATTTCAAGGAATTCCATCCCGTTCTACTGGCATCCATTTCAGAGATACGTAATTCCAAACTAAACCGTAACGGAGACATGGGAGCCGACCCAGCCGACAGTTTCGAAGCTCCTCTCCAGCCTCAACAGTTACAATCCTTCCCGGTACAGATAGACGGAACACTTTATATTCTATTGGAAAACCAGGAACTACGCACACTGACGACTGCCGAAGGCGAAAACCTGTTTAAAAAGGCAGAAGCCGCCCGCTCCGAAACAGCCTCACGCATCCGCATTGAAACACCCGACCCTTATTTCAACACCTTAGGAGGCACGCTGGCTATGGCTGCCGATGGAATCTGGGACGGCGAAGTGTGGCTACACGGTGCCATAGGCTGGCGAATGCCCCTCAGTGGCTGGCGAGCCGCCTATACCGGCGATGTTTTGGGATGGCATGACCGTGCCCGGACCCATTTCAACGCATACGCGGCAAGTCAGGTCACCGAAGTGCCCAACACCCTCCCCCATCCGGCACAAGATTCCGCCCTGCATCTGGCACGTTCCGTCAAGAAATGGGGTACACCCCAATACAGTAACGGATACATCTGCCGTAATCCTCACCGCAATAATCAGATGCACCACTACGACATGAACCTTTGCTACATAGACGAATTGTTATGGCATTTCAAGTGGACGGGGGACTTGGATTATGTCCGCCAAATGTGGCCTGTCATCACCCGTCACCTCACATGGGAAAAGCTGAACTACGACCCGGATAACGACGGGCTGTATGACGCATACGCCTGTATTTGGGCCAGTGACGCCCTTTATTACAATAGCGGAGCAGTCACCCATTCATCGGCTTATAACTACCGTGCCAACAAGACAGCGGCTCAATTGGCAGAAAAGATAGGCGAAGATCCCACTCCTTACCGCAACGAAGCCGAAAAGATTCTGAAAGCCATGAACGAGAGGCTATGGCTTCCCGGCAAAGGACATTGGGCGGAATATCAAGATTTTATGGGCCACAAGCGAGTACACGAAAGTGCCGCTGTATGGACCATTTATCATGCTATAGACAGCGAGACAGCCAATCCGTTCCAAGCCTATCAAGCTACCCGTTATGTAGACACGTCCATTCCTCATATCCCCGTCACGGCCCATGGATTAAAAGAGAATGGCTATGCCACTATCGCCACCACCAACTGGCTGCCCTACTCATGGAGCATCAATAATGTCGCCTTTGCCGAAGTGATGCATACCGCATTGTCATACTTCCAGGCCGGACGTGCCGACGCCGGATACAAACTTTTGAAAAGCTCTGTTCTGGACGGCATGTATCTAGGAGACAGTCCGGGTAACTTCGGCCAGATCAGCTTCTATGATGCCGCACGCGGAGAATGCTACCGCGATTTCGGTGATCCCATCGGAGTCGCTTCACGAGTACTGATCCAAGGTCTGTTCGGTATCCTGCCGGATGCCCTGAACCAGCAAATCATCCTCCGGCCGGGCTTCCCGGACGACTGGGACAAGGCTTCCGTCAGCACTCCCGATATAAACTATCGCTTTACCCGGAAAGAAGATACGGATACCTATCATATCACACAACGGTTCCAGACTCCTCTCCATCCGGTATTGCACGTCAATGCCAGAAAAGAGAAGATCCGTTCAGTAAAAGTGAACGGTGTCCCTGCCACATGGCAATCCATCGAATCGGCCCATGGCTATCCTCTTCTTTCAATCCAGGCGGAAGGAACATCTTCAACCACCATTACCATCGAATGGGAAGGAGCACCACTTCACACGTTGGCAGTCCAGGAACCAGTCATCACTTCAAACGGGAAGTTGGCTTTGCAAATACCTTCGGGAGCATCCATCTCCCAAGTATATGATCCTCAGAGCGTTTTAGCAAATCACACTGTGGAAGCCACCGCTTTCAACGCACAGATAAAAGGTGAACCGGGACACCACACTTTCTTTGTTTACACCCATCAGGGAGAAATGGATTGGTGGCAACCTGTTAATATCTATATAGAGAACGTCCGGGAATCCCCCTCCTATACAGACTTTGCAGATATCCGTCCCGAAAAATGCCGGATGGTTGATTTTGACCGGCAACTGAATGCTTCCGTCACCGATATATATCAAAATGAATACTTGTCTCCCCGGTCTCCATACACTACGTTGCAACTTCCCACACAGGGAATAGGAGAATGGTGTCATCCGCTGCTGACCGCTACCATAGACGACTCGGAATTACGCAGTCTTGTACATCATGATACTTTCCAAACGTCTTTAGGCATCCCCTTCCGTCTGAAAGAAAAAGGAAACAACATTCTTTTCACCTCCCTATGGGATAATTACCCGGACAGTTCCACCATCTCACTATCAGGCACTGCCTCACATGCTTATCTGCTGATGGCGGGAAGTACCAACCACATGCAGTGCCACATTGCCAATGGAATAATACGCATACACTATGCAGACGGAACTTCCCAAGCAACGGAGTTGATCAATCCGGACAACTGGTGTCCTATAGAACAAGATTTCTATGTGGACGGCAAAGCATTCCAAGCAACTGCTCCCCGGCCGTACCGTCTGCACTTGAGAAGCGGTAAAATAAGCCGTGATCTGGGTAAGGAACTCAACATCACCGGTGTATATGGACGTGAGATAGAAGGTGGTGCAGGCATATTGCTCGATATTCCTTTGGATCATTCCAAGGAACTAAAAGGGCTGACCCTGGAAACCCTGTCCAATGATGTGGTGATAGGAATCATGGGAATCACTTTGCAATAACCACGTGTTATTCAATGCGGAATTACGTTAACTTGAACCGGCGTAGTTCCGCATTATTCATCTTTGGCACACTACGTAAATGTTCCAAAGTCACTCCTTGAATGTGTGCCTGTACCGCCCTGTTTATCAGTCCATGCCCGACTGCCAACACCTGTTTTCCATCATATTGCTCTTTCAAGTAGTCCACAAAACGCCCCGCACGTTCATAGAGCATCGCCTCCGTTTCCACATCTGCCGGAAAATGTTGCAAATCAACTTCTTTAATGGCAAGACCTGTCCAACTCCCCCAATCGATTTCACGCAACAAGACCGTTTTCTCCCAAGGCAGGTTCCGACCTTCCACAGCGATACGGGCCGTATCCACACACCGTTTCAAATCACTACTGACCACTGCATCCAAAGAGATGTCCCGCAAAGTATCACGCAACGCTTCAGCCTGTGCTATTCCTTCAACAGTCAGCGTGCCCGGCATATGTCCTTGGAAAATACGGGCGATATTCTCTTCTGTCTGCCCGTGACGGGCTAAATATAAAGTTATCATTTTTTTTAATGCAAAGATAATGCTTACCGGCCAGATTTACTTCAAAAGGGCAACCTTCTTATTCTCCTTTCCAAAAAAAAGCAATCTTCAGACAGATGATAAAAAAATAACAATCTTGCCTATAAAAGTATTCTCCCCGTAGATTAAGGGGTTTCTTCCGTACAGTTAAGGCCTTTCATGCGGTAACCTACTACAGACTCCGTCAGTAGACTGTACAGTCTGTTACATCAGACCGTACGGTCCACTACAATAGTTTATACAGTCCATTATCGGAGTCTGTAGTAGGTTACCGTATGAAAAAGCTTAATCATGCAGTAGAAAAGACTTAGTATACAGAGGAAAAAGGCTTAAGTATTCATCAAAAGCAGACAGCCACCTTCGAAATGTCACTCCGCCTGCAAGCTACAAATTATCCACCGTATCTTCCACTTCTATCACCCAGTCCCCGATAGTACGGGTGGCACTGTCGAAATTAATCCCCACCTTCACGATGCGCCTGCCATCCTTGCGATAAGGAACAGCATACAGCCTGCTGTTTATCTGCGCCAATGCCTCCCGGGCCGTACCGTCATATTTAAATTCCAGCACATAAATGGCATCCTGCATCTTTATGACCACATCCGCACGCCCCACCGCACTTTTCACCTCGCTGTCCACATACATCCCCATCAGACGGAACAACAAATAAAAGATGGTCTGGTAATGCTTCTCCGTCTTGTTCTCCAAATCATTGGGAATGGAAGCAAAGAAAGAACGCGTACGTTCCAAGCAGCTCTCTATATCTCCCTTACGAAGATCGCGAATGAAGGAAACGACATAAAAAGTACTGCTCTGCCCCGGCAACTCAAGGTAAGCGGGCAACAGGGACTCGATGAAACCTTTACGCACCTCCCCGTTGGGATAGGCCAGCCGGTACACCTGGAACTCGGGATCATATCCCTTGATCGTCAGGTAACCACTTTGATATAAAACGGGAATAGGACTAGTTACACGTTCCGTCGGGGCATCAAACTGATCGTCTGTAGCCTCCACCCCCTCCAGCTGGCGCACGTCAAAATCCGTTTCCTGCAACAAATCAATCAAGAAAGTAGGAGTGCCGGTAGAGAACCAGAAATTCTTGTACTCCTTTGCATCAAAGGCATTGAACAGACTGAAAGGATTGTAAATATCCTCACAATGCTTGCTGAAATGATACCCGTCATACTGCCGCTTCAGATGCGCACAGGCAGCTTCATACGTCTCGCCGTTCGCCAAAGCCATCCGCTCAATGTCCGGACGAAGCTCGTCCAGCAACTCCCGCTCGGTGATGCCGCATATCGCGCTGAAGTCATCCCGCATACTGATGTTCTTCAAATTATTCAGCTCACTGAAGATGCTCATCTGGCTGAACTTGCTGATTCCCGTGATAAAGAGGAAACGAAGGTATTGCCCCAATCCCTTGAGAGGACTGAAAAACTTACGCAGTTCATTCCGAAGCTCCTGCTGCAAGGGGATGTTGGAATTACTGTCCAAAAGAGGAGCGTCGTATTCGTCAATCAGGACAACGACCGGCAGACCGGTCTGTTCATACGCACGGCGGATCATACCTTGCAGACGAGCAGCAGGAGTCTTTTCCTCCTTTTCCGCCCCATAAACCTTTTCACAACGAAGTAAAAACAGATTCAACTGTTCCTGCAAATCGAACAGGGTAGTATATTTAGTCAGACTGAAATCAATATGGAATACCGGATACACGTTCCAGTCCTTTTCCAGACGCTCCATGGCCAGCCCCTTAAACAAATCTTTTTTCCCTTGAAAGTAAGCCTCAAGGGTGGACACCAACAAGCTTTTCCCAAACCTCCGCGGACGGCTCAGAAAATACACACTGTCCGTGTTAGCCAATCGGTAAACCAGTTCGGTCTTGTCTACATATACACAATTCCGGTTACGCAACTGCTCAAAATTCTGTATACCTATGGGGTATCGTCTGTAATTTTCTTCCATATTCTCATTGTTTTCTAATTCTGCTTATGGGATAGAAACAAAGATAGCTGTTATCCGATAAAACACAAAAACTTTTCATTTGTTTTTAATAAAGCCCCAACAACTTAAACTGGTGATGATAAGGTAAAGAGCCGTTAGAAATATAAAATCATCTCTCTTTTATTGCAGATAATCAAAAAATAAATTACTTTTGTTTCACTTAAAACGAATCAATAAACAACTTAAATAACAGAACAGTATGATAGACGCAAAAACTTGCATCAACGACGCACAAGAGAAAATGGACATGGCCGTTATGTATTTGGAAGAAGCCTTAGCGCACATTCGTGCAGGAAAAGCCAGTACCCGGTTGCTGGACGGCATTCGTGTTGACTCTTATGGAAGCATGGTTCCCATCAGTAATGTAGCTGCCGTGACTACTCCCGATGCACGCAGTATCGCCATCAAGCCATGGGACAAAAGTATGTTCCGTATCATCGAAAAAGCTATCATGGACTCTGATCTGGGCATCACTCCCGAAAACAACGGTGAAATTATCCGTTTGGGTATTCCGCCATTGACAGAGGAACGCCGCAAGCAACTGGCCAAACAATGTAAAGGCGAAGGCGAAACCGCAAAAGTAAGTATACGCAACGCACGCCGTGACGCTATAGACACACTGAAAAAGGCCGTTAAAGAGGGTATGCCCGAAGACGAGCAAAAGAATGCGGAAGCCAAACTTCAGAAAGTACACGATAAATATATCGCGAAGATTGAAGAACTTCTAGCAGAGAAAGATAAAGAAATTATGACGGTTTAATGAAGAACTTAAAATAATGAAGCAATAATAATGAAGAAGGAAGAATTGTCCTGCACAGCCTTGCTTTTGTCCGTGCGATCCAATTCCTCTTTCTTCATTTTTCATTCTTCATTTTAATTTATGAAAGGACTAGTAATAAAAAACACAGGCAGCTGGTATCTTGTCAAAACAGAAGACGGACGTACCATCGAATGCAAGATCAAAGGAAATTTCCGTTTAAAGGGTATTCGGAGTACCAATCCCATTGCTGTAGGAGATTATGTACAAATCATTATCAACAATGAAGGAACCGCCTTCATCAGTGAGATAGAAGACCGCAAGAACTATATCATCCGGCGCGCCTCCAACCTTTCCAAACAATCGCACATACTGGCAGCCAATCTGGATCAATGTATGCTGATTGTTACAATTAATTATCCCGAAACCTCAACTATATTCATTGACCGTTTTCTAGCCACCGCGGAAGCATACCGTGTACCCGTCAAACTGATATTCAATAAGACAGACAGGTATAATGAGGATGATACACGCTATATGGATGCTCTGATAAACCTGTACACATACATCGGTTACCCTTGCTTCAAAGTTTCCGCACTGAACAACATAGGTACAGATGAAGTGAAAAAAGACTTGGAAGGGAAAGTCACTTTGCTTTCCGGCAACTCAGGAGTAGGGAAATCAACATTAATCAACGCCATTTTACCTGAACAAACTTTGAAAACAGGTGAAATATCCGATTACCATAACAAGGGAATGCATACCACAACCTTTTCCGAAATGTTCCCGGTAGACGGCGGCGGATACATCATCGACACTCCGGGTATCAAAGGTTTCGGAACATTCGATATGGAAGAAGAGGAAGTAGGACATTACTTTAAAGAAATATTTGAATATTCCGCTCATTGCAAGTATGGAAACTGCACCCATAGGCACGAGCCCGGATGCGCCGTACGCGATGCAGTGGAGAAACATCTAATCAGCGAGTCACGCTATGCTTCTTACCTGAATATGTTGGAAGACAAGGAAGAAGGCAAGTATCGCGCCGCTTACTAAAAACCACAACTTTATGAAAAAACACCTCTTAGCTATTGCACTGTTTGCATTATGCACCACCGGGCTGAATGCCGCTTCTCCTAAAAAAGTAGCTCCTGAAAAAAAAGGAGTAGAAACCATTAACCGTGCCACAGCCGAAGCACATATCGGCTTTTTGGCCTGTGACGAACTGGAAGGACGCGAAGCCGGATGGAAAGGTGGACGCATTGCAGGCAATTATATCATTTCCTGCCTGAAACAGATGGGAATAAAGCCACTGGACGGAGACTATATACAGCCCTTTGACGTGTATCATGCTGAACGGCAAGTGAAAGGGAAACGCTGGCAAGTACATCCCGATTCTATTGCGGAACTGAAAAAAGTGGTACATCAAAAATTGGCATTACGTAATATCTTAGGTAAAATAGAAGGAAAGAATCCAAATGAAATTGTCATTATCGGTGCACATTACGACCACATAGGCTACGATCCGATGCTGGAAGGAGATCAGATTTATAACGGTGCAGATGATAATGCGTCAGGCGTTCAAGCCGTATTACAGGTAGCCCGTGCTTTTCTTGCTACCGGCGAGCAGCCGGAACGTACCGTTATCTTCGCTTTTTGGGATGGTGAGGAAAAGGGATTGCTGGGCTCCCGTTATTTCGCCATGAACTATCCGGATATTAAAAAGGTAAAAGGCTATTTGAACTATGACATGATAGGACGTAACAACCGGGAGGACCAGCCCGATTATTTCGTTTACTTCTATACCGCAGCCCATCAGGCCTTCGGTGACTGGCTGAAAAAAGATATTGAGGATTACCGCTTGCAGTTATCCCCTGACTACCGGGCTTGGGACAATCCGGTGGGAGGCAGCGACAACGGCACGTTCGCCAAACTGGGAATACCTATTATATGGTATCACACTGATGCCCATCCCGATTATCACCTTCCGGGAGATGAAACACAGAAAATCAATTGGCTGAAGATAGTCGATATAACCAAAGCCTCTTTCCTTGCGATGTGGAAACTGGCAAACGAAAAAAAATATTAAAAAAGAACGTGGCGTTTAAACTGAACGCCACGTTTTTTTATCTAATCTTACATTAACGTATTTATTAAACCCATATAGAAAGGCACATGAACAAACGAATCAAATGGGGCATCATTATATTAATCGGAGCCGGCTTGGCCGGACTAGGCATCTATCAATTTACCCCTCACGAAAATGAAGAACTGACAGCCGCCGACGCGTTGCCTAAAGAAAACAAGCAACGCACATTGAAAGTCAATGCACAAGTCATAAAACCACACTTGCTGACAGATGAAATATTGGTGACCGGACGCCTGGTTCCTGACGAAGAAGTGAGTTTGTCTTTTGAAACCTCCGGAAAGATCACCGATATTTTTTTCACAGAAGGCACATTGGTAAAACGAGGAGAATTACTTGCCAAAGTAAACGACCGGCAGTTACAGGCTCAGTTAAAACGTCTGGAAGCACAAATACCTTTAGCCGAAGACCGTGTGTTCCGCCAAAACGCCCTGCTAAAACGAGATGCGGTCAGTAAAGAAGCATACGAACAGGTAAAAACCGAACTTGCCACCCTTAACGCTGATATCGAAAATATCAAAGCCAACATTGACATGACCGAACTCCGCGCACCATTCGACGGTATCATCGGATTGAGGCAGGTCAGTACGGGAGCATACGCCTCCCCCACCACTGTAGTAGCCAGACTGACCAAAGTGACTCCATTGAAAGTAGAGTTCGCTGTACCGGAACGTTATGCCCGGGAAATTAAAAAAGGGACTAACCTGGAGTTCAAAGTAGAAGGAAAACTGGATACCTATCATGCACAGGTTTATGCAACCGAATCCAGTATAGATATGGAAACCCATTCATTGAACATCCGTGCCATCTACCCCAACCGCAACGGCGAACTGCTGGCAGGCAGATATGCAGATATTCAATTAAAACAAAAAGAAATAGAAGATGCGATAGCGATTCCATCCGAAGCGATTGTCCCTGAAATGGGTAAAAATAAAGTATTTGTTTATCGTAGCGGAGTTGCAGACCCTGTAGATGTTATTATAGGACTCCGTACCGAAGCCGAAGTACAGATTGTACGAGGATTGTCTGTGGGTGATACCATCCTGACATCGGGTACACTGCAATTACGTAAGGGAATGCCTGTGGAACTTCAGGCCATTAACTAACAACTTAAAAAATACTTTTATGAATATTTCCGAACTTAGTATCCGTAGGCCTGTGCTCGCCACCGTGCTTACCATCATCATATTACTTTTCGGACTGATCGGTTACAATACATTGGGAGTCCGCGAATATCCTTCGGTAGATAATCCGATCATCTCTGTTACCTGTAGTTACTCGGGTGCCAATGCCGATGTAATCGAGAATCAGATAACCGAGCCTTTGGAACAAAACATCAACGGTATTCCGGGAATCCGTTCTTTGTCCAGTGTCAGCCAACAAGGGCAATGCCGTATCACAGTGGAATTTGAATTATCCGTCGATTTGGAAACTGCCGCCAATGACGTACGTGACAAAGTGTCCCGCGCACAACGTTACCTGCCACGCGACTGTGACCCTCCTACTGTATCCAAGGCTGATGCCGATGCAACGCCTATCCTGATGGTAGCTATCCAAAGTGACAGCCGCTCTCTGTTGGAACTGAGTGAAATAGCAGACTTGACCGTAAAAGAACAACTGCAAACCATTTCGGATGTAAGCAGCGTATCTATTTGGGGAGAAAAACGTTACTCCATGCGCCTATGGCTCGACCCCACCAAGATGGCAGGGTATGGCATTACTCCGGTAGATGTAAAGAACGCGATAACCAATGAAAATATAGAACTCCCCTCGGGCAGCATTGAAGGTAATACCGTAGAATTGACCTTACGCACCATGGGACAAATGCACACCGCTAAAGAATTCAATAACATCATATTAAAAGAAGTAGGCGGAAGAGTGGTCCGTTTCAGCGATATCGGTTACGCCGAACTAGGTCCGGCAGATATCAAGAGTTACATGAAAATGAACGGAGTGCCGATGGTAGGTGTCGTTGTCATTCCACAACCCGGTGCCAACCATATCGAAATCGCCGATGCCGTATACCAGCGTATGGAGCAGATGAAGAAGGACTTGCCCGACGATGTGAAATACAGCTATGGCTTTGACAACACTAAGTTTATCCGCGCTTCCATTGATGAAGTAAAAAGTACGGTGTATGAAGCGTTCGTACTGGTTATCATCATCATTTTCCTGTTCTTGCGCGACTGGCGCGTGACACTGATTCCCTGCATCGTGATTCCGGTTTCATTGATCGGAGCTTTCTTTGTGATGTACATAGCAGGTTTCTCCATCAATGTGCTGACCATGCTGGCGGTGGTATTGTCCGTAGGTTTGGTAGTGGATGACGCCATCGTTATGACAGAGAATATCTATATCCGCATAGAACGAGGTATGCGTCCGTTCGAAGCAGGAATAGAAGGGGCAAAAGAAATTTTCTTCGCTGTTATCTCCACCACTATCACCTTGGTGGCAGTGTTCCTGCCCATCGTATTTATGGAAGGAACCAGCGGACGTCTGTTCCGTGAGTTCAGTTTCGTTGTGGCAGGTTCGGTCATCATTTCTTCCTTTGCCGCATTAACGTTCACCCCTATGCTGGCAACCAAGCTATTGATAAAACGGGAAAAACAGGGATGGTTCTACCAAAAGACAGAGCCTTTCTTTGAAGGTATGAACCGCATATATGCCCGTTCACTGAACGCTTTTCTTAAAAGACGCATATGGGCAATACCTGTTACAGTGATTATGTTGATAGCCATCGGAGTACTTTGGGTCCAGATACCCGCTGAAATGGCTCCGATGGAAGACCGGTCGCAAATAAGTATCAATACCCGTGCAGCCGAAGGCGCCAGCTATGAATACATCCGTGATTATACGGAAGATATCAACAATCTGGTAGATTCTATTATACCCGATGCCGAATCTGTAACCGCACGTGTTTCCAGTGGCAGTGGAAATATACGTATCACATTGAAAGATATCAAAGATCGTGATTACACCCAGATGGAAGTTGCCGAACGTATCTCACAGGCCATCCGCAACAAGACGAAAGCACGTGCCTTTGTGCAACAACAGTCTTCTTTCGGCGGACGGAGAGGAAGTATGCCCGTACAATATGTACTACAAGCTGTCAGTATAGAAAAACTGGAGAAAGTATTACCGGCTTTTTTAAGCAAAGTATATGACAACCCTACTTTCCAGATGGCGGACGTGGACCTGAAGTTCAGCAGCCCGGAAATGAGAGTGAATATTAACCGTGATAAGGCAGGTACAATGGGAGCCACCGTGCGTGATATAGCCGAAACACTGCAATACGGTCTCAGCGGACAACGTATGGGCTATTTTTATATGAATGGAAAACAATATGAGATTTTGGGTCAGATAAACCGCCAACAACGTAATACACCGGCCAATATCAAATCTATTTACATACGAAGCGACAAAGGGGAAATGATTCAATTGGACAATCTGGTAGAATTTGTAGAATCCGTAGCTCCTCCTAAATTGTACCACTACAACCGTTTTATTTCCGCTACCGTATCTGCCGGACTGGCAGATGGAAAGACCATCGGACAAGGCTTGGAAGAAATGGATAAAATCGCCGCCCAGACTTTGGACGAAACTTTCCGTACCGCCTTGTCGGGAGACTCCAAAGACTATCGGGAAAGTTCATCCAGCCTGATGTTTGCTTTCATTCTGGCATTGATACTTATCTATCTTATTCTGGCGGCACAGTTCGAAAGTTTCAAGGACCCTTTCATCATCATGCTTACCGTTCCTCTGGCCATTGCAGGAGCACTGATTTTCATGTATGCCGGTGGCATTACCATGAACATATTCAGCCAAATCGGTATTATTATGCTGATTGGTCTGGTAGCAAAGAATGGTATCTTGATTGTGGAATTTGCCAATCAGAAACAAGAATCCGGTGAAAACAAGATGCAGGCCATACGGGATGCCGCTTTGCAACGCTTGCGCCCTATTCTCATGACAAGTGCCTCTACCGTATTAGGCTTGATCCCGCTGGCATTCGCAACAGGAGAAGGCGCCAACCAACGTATTGCCATGGGTACGGCTGTTGTGGGAGGAATGTTAGTATCTACTTTCCTGACCATGTATATCGTACCGGCTATTTATAGTTATATATCTACCAACCGAAACGTTAAAACAGAAACTGTATGAAACGAATCATTATAACTTTATGTATCTGTACTGCATGGGTGGCTTCCACCTATGCGCAATATCCTTATACGCTGAAAAAATGTCTGGAGGAAGGACTTGCAAACAATTATTCCATACGTATCACCCGTAATGAAGAACAGATCAGCCATAACAATGCCACATTAGCAAATGCCGGTTATCTGCCGACTGTTGATTTGTCTGCCGGATATACAGGAACGTTGGACAATACGGATACCAAGAGTAGAAGTACAGGCACCACAGCCAGTGAACGAAACATCTACGACCAAACCTTAAAGGCCGGACTGGATGTAAACTGGACTCTGTTCGACGGATTCAATATCAGCACCACCTACAAAAAACTGAAGGAACTGGAACGCCAGGGAGAAACCAACACGCGTATTACCCTTGAAGACTTCATAGCGGGACTCACTGCCGAATACTATAATTATGTACAACAGGAAATACGTCTGAAGAACTTCCTTTACGCTGTGTCTTTATCCAAAGAACGCCTGCGCATTGTAGAAGAACGATACCATATCGGTAATTTTTCCCGGCTGGATTATCAACAAGCCAAAGTGGACTTCAATGCAGACAGTGCACAATATATGAAACAACAGGAACTGGTGGTTACCTCACGTATCAACCTGAACGAGTTAATGGCCGTACAGGAAGTCAACCGACCGCTACGTGTCAATGACTCCATTATAACAGTGAATGATGCGCTGAATTACGATGAATTATGGGAATCCACCCTCAAGACGAATGCCAACCTGCTGAAAGCTGATCAAAATACAACAATTGCCCAATTGGATTACCGTCAGGTTCTATCCCGTAATTATCCCTATGTAAAATTGAACGCCGGTTATGGCTATACATTCAACAAATATGAAACAAACGCCACCAGCCGGAGAAGCAATTGGGGACTAAACGGAGGAATTACCGTAGGCATTAACCTATGGGATGGTAACCGTCGCCGTGAAAAGCGCAATGCCAGCCTGCAAATACGTAACTCGCAACTGGAAAGAGAACAGCTGGAATTGGGCTTGAAAGCGGATTTAAGCAATCTGTGGCAGGCCTATCGCAATAATTTACGTTTATTAAATTTGGAACGCCAGAATCTGGTTGCCGCCCGTGAAAACCATGAAATAGCCAAAGAACGTTATCTGCTGGGAGATCTCTCCGGCATCGAGATGCGTGAAGCCCAAAAGAGCCTGCTTGATGCGGAAGAACGTATTTTGTCTGCTGAATATAACACCAAAGTCTGTGAAATTTCCCTGCTCCAACTAAGTGGAAGAATAACGAAATATCTCGAATAATCGTTATAGCCTTTACTTATAGCTTGTAATTCAGGGCAGTTATCCGTACCTTTGCACACAATTATCACTAAATATGTTGTAAAAAGATATGGGATTATTTATCAAGAAGCCTTTTGCTGCATTACAAGCCGAAGCCAATGAATCTGGAAACAAGACCCTGAAAAGAGTCTTGGGACCATGGAGCTTGATCGCATTAGGAGTAGGTGTTATCATCGGTGCCGGATTATTCTCCATCACCGGAACAGTAGCCGCAGGATACACAGGGCCTGCCATTACTTTATCTTTTGCCATAGCGGCAATAGGTTGTTGCTTTGCCGGTTTATGTTATGCCGAGTTTGCTTCCATGATACCTGTAGCAGGTAGTGCTTATACATACTCATATGCTACAATGGGCGAACTTATAGCATGGATTATCGGCTGGGATCTAGTATTGGAATATACTGTTGCCGCTACTACCGTCAGTATCAGCTGGAGCAGATATCTCGTTGTTTTTCTGGAAGGAGTGGGGATAAATATCCCCCATGCACTTGCTGCTTGTCCCTGGGACGGAGGTATTGTGAATATACCGGCCGCACTGATTGTAGTGCTGATGAGTATTTTTCTGATTCGTGGAACAGAAGGAAGTTCTATCTTTAACGGCTTCATTGTGTTCCTGAAAGTGGCAGTGATTCTTATTTTCGTTGTATTAGGATGGAAATACATTAATGCAGAGAATTATGTTCCTTATATCCCTGCCAATACTGGTACTTTAGGCGAGTTCGGATTCTCGGGTGTATTGCGTGGAGCAGCGATTGTATTTTTCGCCTTTCTTGGTTTTGATGCCGTAAGTACAGCCGCTCAGGAAACAAAAAATCCGAAACGGGATATGCCCGTCGGCATTCTAGGTTCCCTGCTGATTTGCACCATTCTTTATATGGTGTTTGCTTACGTAATGACGGGAGTTGCCCATTATTCTGACTTTGCAGGACAACAAGGTATCGCACCTGTTGCCGTAGCGATTGACCACATGGGACATGCAGATGCCACAGGAGTAATTCATCCGGATTATCCGTGGTTGAACCGGGCCATCGTACTGGCTATCCTGTTTGGTTACTGCTCGGTTATTATGGTAACTTTGCTAGGACAAAGCCGTGTATTTCTAAGTATGAGCCGCGACGGACTGTTGCCTTCTTTCTTTTCAAAGATTCACGAGAAATACCGGACACCGGCACACAGTAATTTGTTATTCATGGTCATTGTAGGAGGGCTGGCAGCATTTGTTCCGGCACGTGTAGCCGGAGAAATGACCAGTATAGGTACCTTATTTGCCTTCACATTGGTTTGCGCGGCAGTATTGATCGTGCGTAAAAGTATGCCTGACGTACATCGTGCCTTTAAAACTCCTTTTGTTCCCACGGTACCGATTCTGGGCATCCTTACCTGCCTTTGTATGATGTTGTTTCTTCCGGCTGACACTTGGATCCGATTGGTATTATGGATGCTGATAGGTCTGGATGTTTATGCCTGCTATGGAGTAAAACACAGCAAGCTGGAGCATAACGTAAAACGACGCAAAGGACTCACCATATTGAATATGACAGGAATCGCCCTGTCTGTACTTTCAGTTATTACAGGATTGTGGCATCAACAGACAGTAGGCTGGGAAGAAGACAAGACATTGCTCGCTATTTCGTTCGTCTTTGCGTTCACACATTGCGCATTCTATATGGTACGTATCTGGAAACAGACATCCGAGAAGAAGAAGTAAGCGTTTTCCACACGCTATCTGTTTCCATAACTTTCATTCACCGTAAGGGGTAAATTCAATCCACCCCCTACCGTGAATAAAGTTATCATAGTTTCATACCCATCGGCTCTGAACCCATAATCAAGCCTTATAACCTATGAAAGTCTTAAGTTATCCATAGTAGAAAGAACATTTAAAAAACTTCTTCAAAAATGTTTTTAGCTACTACCACAGTATTTCCTTCAGGAATTGAGGAATAGAATCCTGTTTCTTTAGTCCATGCTTCTTCCAAGGTATAAAAATCAAGTTCCTCCGGTTGCTTTCCATCCAGGACACAAGCTAAATAATCAAAATAAGCCTTCCATCTCATAAAATAGAAATCTTTCAAAATGCCATTCCATTCTTTATGAGCATAATCACGAAGTCCGCCTTGATCTGCCGCTACACGATTTCCCCATGTAGTAATCTGAACACGTGCATTCCATTCGTATAATGCTTTTTCTTCCTGGGTCTGTCCTGCTGAACGTGCCGCTTCAATCCAAGTTCCAACCTTGAATTCTTTCCGGGTACCCAGCAACTGGTCTTGCAATAGAATAAGATGCAGAAAATGCTGTGAAGCCAACTCAAATACTTGCTTGTCTCCTGCCCGGAACGCAGCCGTTACCACTTTTTGCATCAAACGCCCCTTTTCTGCCAATGCCTGCCGGAGCACATCCACCAAATCGAACTCAAAATTATTATTACCCTGATATTTATCAGCCACAGAAACCATCAGTCGGGCAGCCTCTATCACATCCTGCGGATTATAGTATTCTTTCATCTCCGACCAACTGGATACCTGATATACATCCAACCCCGGACGAGCGCAGAATACCGACTCATGCGTTCCCTGTTGTATTTTCTCCTTGGGACTATTATAAATACCGTTACCTAATAAATCCCAAACTTGTTGCAAAGCCTCATCCTCTACCCCATAACGAGCATATACGTATCCTTTCAACCACTCATCACGAGTAAACCGATGTTCACGCCACGGCAATTCCATCACCAGCTCATACATAACCGGATTGTTCTCAATACCTTCCGGAGTCATCCCTACTCCACGCAATGTCCTTCCGGCATGAACATCTGCTTTCGCGTCATAAAAGCCATCAATCAGCGCATCCATTTTACCATGAAGCCCAATGTTACCACCAAAATTCAACAACATGCAGTACACCCACTCATGCTGCCCGTATCCTCCTTTGCGACACCACTCTGACGCCGGGTCCCCCCATTGCGGACGGCATTCGCTATGCAAGTCCAAGACTAACAGGTCTCCTGCTTCCAGATGCTCTATCATCGGAGTACGAGGATTGTCCTGCCATGCCTGAGCCACCCACACAGCATCCGGATTTGTTTTTTTCATGGCTTTCATGATGGCTTTACCGGCTGCATCCAAATTTACTCCTTGAGTACTTCCCCCTTCATGAAACGGATCAATAGCGTAAAAACCAGTTTTTCCATACAGTTTTGTCAGTTCTCTATAATACAAAGCAGAGATTTCTTCAAAGCGTTCATCCTCCGGCTGTAAAAAGGCAGGACGATGATAGCTGCACCAAAATCCGGGATCAGCAACATTCAATCCTAATTTCTCCTTTGCATTATGAGGAACCATGCCACAATATCCCGGCAACACAGGTTCGATGCCATATTCACGCATTCTTTTTACAATCTTCTTCTGAAGTTTTTCCTGACGGGTATACCAACTTTCAGGATTAGGTCCTCCCCACCCTTCCAGATTATTCATCAACCACCAAGCTGTAAAACCCGGTCCGGCTACAAATTCATTAATTTCATCCTTAGTATATCCCAGTTTTAGAAGTACATTTCTCCAAACCGACTCAGTCCCTGTCAATGCCAGGGAAAGATTGATACCGTGAAGCGCCATCCAATCTATCTCCTTTTCCCAACGCTCCCAGTCCCAAAAAGCCATGGAATAAGAGAAAGTACAATAATTCAGATCATAACGATAGGGCAGATCCGTTTCATGCCGTTCCTTTTTAGTCACAGGGGGCAAAACAGCAGGCAGTTTTGCAGTCATTCCATTCCAAGAAAGATGTATGCCTGCATAATATTTCAAATACCAATTCAATCCGGTAGCAATATTTACATAGTCATTACCCCGGATAATTACTTTATCACCTTTCTGATCGAGTTCAAAAAAATCAGTTTCCGATTTCTGACGTTCAATAATAAATTTGGAGGAAGCTCCTTTGTCGATGCGCTCTAATAATCCTGTAACAGGAGAAGAAAATAAGTTGCTTGTCATCCATAACAGCACAAACAACAATCGTAGTTTTTTCATCATATTATTAAGGTAACGGATAACACCAATTAAATAAAAAACAGAACAGCCCCCTCGCCTTTAAAGGGAGGAAGGCTGTATTAGTATTATTACGGAATAATTTAATTATTTACAATTTCCAAGGCAACGCGGCTTCAACTGCTTGAAGAAGTCATTACCTTTATCGTCCACCAAAATGAATGCCGGAAAATCTTCCACTTCAATTTTCCAGATAGCTTCCATACCCAATTCCGGATATTCCACACACTCAATGCTCTTGATATTATTCTGAGCAAGGATAGCAGCCGGACCACCAATAGAGCCCAGATAGAAACCGCCATACTTCTTACAAGCATCCGTTACCTGCTGGCTACGATTACCTTTTGCCAACATTATCATGCTACCGCCATGTGACTGGAACAAATCCACATACGGGTCCATACGTCCTGCTGTAGTGGGGCCCATAGAACCACAAGCCATACCTTCCGGAGTCTTTGCCGGACCGGCATAATAGATAGGATGATCTTTGATATACTGCGGCAAATCTTCGCCACGATCCAAACGCTCTTTCAATTTAGCATGAGCGATATCACGACCTACAATAATGGTTCCGTTCAATGACAGACGGGTAGCTACCGGATACTTGGTCAATTCTTTCAGGATATCCGCCATCGGTTGGTTCAAATCAATCTTAACCACATCGCCTTCACCGGCTTCACGGAGTTCTGCCGGAATCAGTTCACCCGGTTTATCATCCATCTTTTCAATCCAGATACCATCTTTATTGATCTTACATTTTATATTACGGTCAGCAGAACAGGAAACGCCCAGACCGATAGGACAAGAAGCACCGTGACGAGGCAAGCGGATGATGCGGACATCGTGAGCCATATACTTACCACCAAACTGTGCACCCAAGCCAATCTTATAAGCTTCTTCCAATACTTGTTTTTCCAGTTCCACATCGCGGAAAGCACGCCCGTATTCATTACCGGTAGTAGGCAACTCGTCATAATAGTGAGTAGAAGCCAGCTTAACAGTCAGCAAGTTCTTCTCTGCCGATGTACCACCGATTACAAATGCAATATGATAAGGAGGACAAGCAGCCGTACCCAAAGTCTTCATTTTTTCAACAAGGAAAGGAACCAATGTAGCCGGATTCAATACAGCTTTCGTTTCCTGATATAAATAGGTCTTGTTCGCCGAACCACCACCTTTAGTCACACAAAGGAACTTGTATTCCATACCTTCAGTAGCTTCCAAATCAATTTGTGCAGGCAGGTTACATTTGGTGTTCACCTCATCGTACATAGTCAAAGGAGCATTCTGAGAATAACGAAGATTTTCTTCCGTATAAGTCTTATAAACTCCCAAGGAAAGGGCTTCTTCATCACAATAGCCGGTCCATACCTGCTGACCTTTCTCACCATGGATAATAGCAGTACCCGTATCTTGACAAAGAGGTAATTTGCCTTTAGCTGAAACTTCCGCATTACGCAAGAAAGTCAATGCTACATACTTATCGTTATCACTGGCTTCGGGATCACTCAGAATCTTAGCAACCTGTTCATTGTGTGAACGGCGAAGCAAGAAAGAAACATCACGGAAAGCAGCGTTAGCCATAGCAGTCAGACCTTCTTTTTCAATCTTCAAGATAGGTTTTCCTTCAAACTCACTTACTGACACATAATCTTTAGTCAGCAAATAATACTCGGTTTTATCAGGTCCCAACGGGAACATGTGCTGATAGTGGAACGGAGGTGTTGCCATATTGATACTTATTTTAGTTAAAAGTTATTAGTGTGACAAAGGTAGTAACTATTATCGAAATTTTTCCTTAATTAGCGTGAAAACTTTCAAGGAATGTCCTTACCTTTGCCAACTCATTAAAATAACATCACATTATACATGAAAAGATTAGGCAAATTCTTATTTATTACTTCATTACTGTTATGCTTTCTCATCCCTCGAGGATGGACACAAACCCAAGCAAAAAACCAACCGGACAGTATCGAACTCAAACTGAAGGAAATCTACACGAAACGGGAAGTCATGATTCCCATGCGTGACGGAATCAAGCTCTACACCGCTGTCTACGAACCGAAAGACAACAGCAGGCAGCATCCTATCCTGATGCACCGCAGCCCTTACTCTTGTTCCCCATACGGAGAAGGATTTGACCGTCATTTCAGAACTAATCTGAAAAACTATATAGAGCACCGATATATTATCGTCTTCCAAGATGTACGTGGACGACATAAGAGTGAAGGAATATTTATCCAAGTACGCCCTCTCAACAAAAACAAAAAGGGTAAGAAAGATAAAAAGAATATAGACGAAGCTACGGACACATACGATACCATAGAATGGTTGATTCACAACACATATAATAACGGAAATGTAGGAACATGGGGAATCAGTTATGATGGTTTCTATGCCACTATGACAGCTTCCTCCAATCATCCGGCTTTGAAAGCTGTTTCTCCGCAAGCTCCCGTTACTGACTGGTTCCGTGGAGATGACCGTCATCACAACGGAGCCTTCACCCTGCTGCAAACCACTAATTTCCTTCCCAGACTGGAAGGACGCCACATGGGAAAAGGAGTGATGAACCAAATTGTAAAGAATGATGTTTACACAGATTTTCTGACACTCGGTACCTTTAAGAATGTAGACGACCTGGTACGTGATACCACACAGACATTGTGGAATGATATCAAAAACCATCCTGATTTCGATGATTTCTGGAAAGAGCGCGATGCACGCACCTCCTGTTATAACTTGAAGCCAGCCATATTGGTGGTAGGTGGACTGTATGACTCCGAAGACTGTTACGGAGCCTGGAATCTTTATAAAGCCATCAAAGAGCAATCACCGGACACAGATTTATATCTGACATTCGGTCCTTGGTGGCATGGAGCATGGACAGTACGCGGGTTCCAAGGTTTCGGTAATCTGTATTTCGGTAAAAGCACTTCGGCTTATTACATGGACAAAATAGAATATCCTTTTTTCCGATATTTCCTGGAAGGAAAGGGAGAAAAGCCCAAGCATAAAGTAAATATATTCCATACAGGTGAAAACGAATGGAAAACATACGACGAATGGCCTGTACAAAAGACTGCCGGTACACCTTATTATATACATAAGAACGGATCAGTATCCACACAAGCACCGGCAGAACAAGAGTCTTATTCAGAATATATTTCAGATATGTCACGTCCGGTACCCTATACGGCAAACCCTACCACTTACCGGACAAAAGAATTCATGGTAGATGACCAACGCTTTGCTACTTCACGTCCCGATGTCATTACTTTCATGACGGAGCCGCTATGTGATACATTAACATTGGCCGGTCCTATAGAAGTGGAATTAATGACTGCCATCAGTAGTACTGACGCTGATTTTATGGTGAAAGTAATTGATGTATATCCTGAAAAATTTGAATATTCCAAAACTGCACGCAGTTATTTAAAGAGTGACTACCCAATGAGTGGGTACCAGCTGATGATTCGTGGCGAATTATTCAGAGGACGCTTCCGTAAGGGATTCGACAATTCCCTGCCTTTCAAACCGGAAGAAATAACTCCGGTTAATTACACACTGTATGATGTGGCACACACATTCCTGCCGGGACACAGACTGATGATTCAAATTCAAAGTTCCTGGTTCCCCATTATTGACCGCAATCCACAAAGGTTTATTGATACCTATCATTGTACGGTAGAAGATTTTGTGATGAAACAAAAGATCAAAATTTATCATCAGCAAGGAGCTGCAAGCAGAGTTATACTACCTGTGGTAAAAAAATAAAAAGGAAGTATCCAAACAAGCTCAAATGTCATCCAATAGCAAGAGCCGTATGACTACTCCAGCATTCATACGGCTCTTTTTATATGTAACTACCCTCTGTAACTTTTCCGAAGGTTCATCTTAGTCTGGATACTCTCATCAAAAATATCATATAGAAGCAATCCGTTCTATCAACTCGTTACCCAACGCTGTTTTCGCTTCAATATGCTGCAATACCGCTGTCACAAACGGATTACTTTCAAATACCCCACGCACCTGTTCAAAATCCTGCTCCATTTCTTCACGTGATCCATCTGCACCGAACCCCGTCATAGCAGACAAAGAAAATTCCTTTTTCGCATCGGCATAGACCATTTTATCCAATCCGACAACAGCCTCCTGCCACTTCTTCACGATAGCAATAACATCCTTTGCCGTTATTTCATCGGAACACAGATTATAAAACTCAAGCATCTTCCCATACGCCCATGTCCACTCGTATGTATAATAATTACGATGCATCTCAACAAAACGGTCATGAATCTGATCCACATTAGTCAGGATTCCAGATTCTATATCTGCCATCAACTTCTCTATTTCACTTTTAGGAGCGATCAATCCGGAAATATCCACCCATTCTCCTGTCCCTATCTCTGTATCAGGAATCAACCGGGCACGGATTTCCTCATCACTGCTAAAACGAACCTCCTCCAAACGCTTGATTAATGAATTACCCAAAAATTTATGAATAGCCGTTTCATAAAAACGAATGCCATTATTTAAAGAAGAATTCTTAATTTTCGCACTTTGGTAAGAGTAAGTTTCTGAAGTTTCTCCGGATACTTTACGTAATTCTTTCAGAATACTACGCCCTTTCATCATTTTCTGAATAGTATAGGGACTCAACAGGTTATAATTAATCTGATCCAAACGGTTCGGATCTTTACGTTTGTCACGTTTAGGCCACTTTTGAGCATCCCGAATCGTACCTACACTCCGCAAATTCACCCCTGGCACCAGATAAGTGGTATTTTGCTGCTCTATCAGATAAGAAAAAGGCAGATTAGAAGTATCGGCATGATTCACATGACGCCCCATAACCAAAGAAAATGCACCTACACGTGCGGGCCATAAAATATAAGAATCGGAAGTAGTCTTCGCCCCACGCTCCATAGCCCCCTGATGAATCGGACCTAACTTATACATATGGTTGCTTTGATTAGAGCCGGAACCCGCATTCATAAAAGAGAACATTCCGGCAATCAGCAAAGTAGACTTATGATGAGTCACCGTAAAGGGTCCGGCAAAAATGGCACATGCCTCACCGTTCTCTTCTTGACAATTACTGAAAAACAAAGAATCAGATGCAGAATAGTTATGTCCCAAATGACATGCCTGGCTGATAAAGCAACGGGTCAACATAGTTCCATCTTCCACATTGGAGCCGCTTGATATAATAAAATCATCGCATACCACTCCATAGCCGATATGAATAGGCGCTTGCTCATTACTGTTCAAGCTACCGTTTTTCAATCGTCCCGCCCCTTCTATCTTACAATAATCACCTATTCGTACATTCTTTATATATCCCGCATCAACAATGGTAACATGGTGGCCAATAGTACCTGTATCCGAAGCATTCTCTTCAGCATACCGGTCAATAATGGCTTTCATCCGGCAAATCAATTCAGGACGATGACGGTACAATGCCAGAATATAGGCCTGATGCGCTGACAGACGATCATGAATAGGCACTTCACGTCCACCCGTTTCATTCAATACAGCTACTTCAACGCCATTCCCAAACTTGCTCCGGCCATCTACCAGAATGATATCTACATTCTCTATAAATACATAATCCCCAATGATATAGTTGGCTATATAGTTCTTTATATTCTCAATACAACAATTATCGCCCACCGTTACATTATGCAAGGTCGCATGATACAATCCGGAATGTTTACGCATGCCACCTGCCAACGTAAACTCATCCTCAAAGACCCCCAATCTGACCTTTCCGGAAAAACGGGTATGATAAATATAGTCCGTCTTAAAGTTCTCTACTACTTCAATTTCATCCCAATCAACCGCAGTGCATGATCTCTCTTTTAATTGTTGTATTTCTTCTTGTGTAAGTGAACGATAAGTTTTCATCTTCTATATGTATTTATTCTTCATCATAGGTTTGATAAAGAAAATCGTTATAAGGATACTTCTGTACGTGTAGCTCGCGCACCTTATTATATATAATAGTCTTCAATTCATCCATATTTATTTTCTCTCTGGCAGAAATGAAGATACAATTATCATTCAATTTTGCCATCCATGTCTTCATCAGTTCTTCCAATGTAATATTCTCCCTGGTTTTAGGAGTCAAATCATCCTCTGCTTTCTCTATATAGGTATAAGCATCTATCTTGTTAAAAACAATCATGGTAGGCTTTCCACCTGCCCCCAAATCAGCAATCGTTTTATCAACCACAGAAATTTGTTCCTCAAAATCCGGATGAGAAATATCCACCACATGAATCAGCAGATCAGCTTCACGCACTTCGTCCAAGGTTGATTTAAAGGAATCAACCAAATCCGTTGGTAATTTACGGATAAATCCTACGGTATCTGTAAGCAGAAATGGCAGATTCTCAATAATCACTTTGCGTACTGTGGTGTCCAATGTTGCAAAAAGTTTATTTTCAGCAAAGACCTCGCTTTTTGAAAGCAAATTCATTAAAGTAGATTTTCCCACATTGGTATACCCTACCAAAGCTACACGTATCATACGCCCACGGTTTTTACGTTGAGTGGACTTCTGTTTATCAATTTCAACCAACCGTTCTTTCAACAATGACATACGATTCAAAATGATACGACGGTCCATTTCCAACTGAGTTTCACCCGGGCCACGTAATCCCACAGAGCCTTTACCTCCACCAGCACCGGATCCACCTCCCTGACGCTCCAAGTGAGTCCACAAACGTTGCAGACGAGGCAGCATATACTTATATTGGGCCAGTTCCACTTGTGTTTTAGCATTTGCAGTTTGAGCCCGCATGGCAAAAATATCCAGAATCAGCGAAGTACGGTCCAAAATCTTCACTTTCAGTTCAGCTTCTATATTACGTATCTGCTTGGCAGAAAGTTCATCATCAAAAATCACCATTCCGACTTCACGCTCATTTTCCTCTTCCTGATGAATATATTCCTTGATTTCTTCCAGCTTTCCTTTACCGACATAAGTCACGGAATTGGCAGCAGGCAGTTTCTGAGTAAACCTTTTCACCACTGTTGCTCCGGCCGTTTCGGCCAAGAACTCCAACTCATCCAAATACTCCTTGGTCTTACGCTCGTCTTGTGTCTGAGTAATCAAACCAACTAAGATGGCAGTTTCAACCTGTGCTTCAGAAATTACAAATTCTTTCATTTATCTATCAATCTAAATAAGTTCGCGACAAATATAACAAAAAAAGAGGATGAACGTTGAACGTCATCCTCTTTTTTATTACAGTTATTCCCTATAGTTGTGGTTGTGGAGCAGCCGGATTGTTATCAGTGTCACTGATTCCGGAATTGGTTTCCATTTCACATTGCGGAATCCGATAGATCAGGATCTGCGCTTCTGCTGCTGAATTATATTGTACAGACGGGTCATAATTCGTATTCTTACGAACCACCGGCTTTTTCAAGCGTAGGATATCGAACAGTGAGAAACCTTCTCCCCAAAGTTCCATACGACGCTGCAACCAAACCTCATCCTGAAAATCCTGTGCCGAATTAGCTTTACTTGTAAAGGAAGGATCCCGATATGTCCGTACAAAATTTTCCAATGTACTCTTTCCGCCACTCAGATTACCACCCATGGCTTCTGCCTCAGCCTTTATCAGATACATTTCTTCAACACGCATCAAAGGCCAGTCTGACGCATTGGTTGTGTTACCAAATATACTTTGATAAGCTCCGAACTTTGTATTTACATACGGAGTCAAACCAAAATATTCAACGATGGAAGTACCCTCAATCTGCTCATTATCAATCAATGAAGATTTATTATCCGGAGACAAGAACCATTGTTTACGGATATCTGTTTCGGGTATTAAATCATATAATGCAGAATTCACCTTTCTATATCCATCAGGCACTCCTGAAGTATAACCGTTCCCGGTAAAAGAGCACAAGTGCGAAGGCCAGTTGATAATACCTGTCTGGACAACATCATTATCAGGCGTAATCATCACTCCCCATAACCATGAACTTGCCGATGCTGAATTAAAGGTAGGAGTAGATACCTGGGCTAAAGTCTGAGGTGTACCGCCAGCAATGGCACGTTCTGCATCTTTAGCTGCATCCGCCCATTTTTGCATTAACAGATTAGCACGAGCACGCAATCCATAAACTACTGCCTCATCAATCTGATCTTTGTTTGAGCCATTATCATACCCGGTCAATAAATCAGCAGCCGTATTCAGGTCACTCATAATCTGGTCATACACCTGCTGTACAGTTGCACGCGGATTATTCTGCATATCTTCATCAGTCATTGTTTCTGTAACAATAGGTACTGCCAGGCTATTTTCATGACCTGCATAAGTAAACTGATAAATTTGAACCAAGTTCAGATAGTCATAAGCACGAGCAGCTAAAGCTTGGCCACGATAAACCTTCAAAGAAGAATCTTCCGTATCTGCCGCTATCAATTTCAATACATTGTTTGCAGCTTTCAAGTGATTATAGAACGTTTTCCAAATCAATTCATCGCTTGAACTATCGTATACTCTGTCACTATAATTCTGAGATGTATTAAACCAGTTATATCCATTAACCAATGCAACCAAATCCTGCCCTCCTGATTCCAATATCATAGATACCGCAGGAATACCATAGTCATTATGATAAGTAGTGGCATCATCTGAAATCGTACCAAAAGTATTTAATTTGGCTGCCATAGCGTTCACTTCAGCAGTTATCAAATTAGGTCTGCCATTGATTATATCTTCTTTCTGTTCTTCAGATATGTAATCTCCTTCAGGAAATTTATCCAAATCGCAAGATGCCATTAATAAAGCGACACTTGCAAATGCTATATATTTATTTGACAATTTCATATTCTTAAAAATGGGTTGCTAAATTAGAAATTTAAAGATATACCTCCGGAAATTGTGCGGATAGGTGAATATACATTGTCAGCAGCCACATAACCTTGACGTGGGTCCAACCCTTTGCGAGCTGTCAGCAAAGCCACATTATCTGCAACAAAGAATACACGGACACCGTCAATCTGCATTTTACGTGTCAGACTCTTCGGCAAAGTATAACCCAATGTAATATTCTGCAAGCTTAAATAGTCCGAACTAGTCAAGAAACGATCTGTTAATCTGTTCGTATATTGGTCATTAATATTCATACGAGGAACATCCGTATTTTTATTTTCAGGAGTCCATGCTTTTAACATATCTTTATGCAAAGCACTGCCTGTGGCTGCCACATCCATCAATCCTTGATAAGTATAGTCCAGAATACGTCCACCAAGCTGGTATGCAAACGAAACAGAGAGATCAAAGCCATAGGCTGTAACACTTGTTCCAAAACCACCATAAACTTTAGGTAGAATATCACCTGATGCGAATCTGTTTTCAGAAGCGACAGAATAAGATTTCGTAACTGTATTACCATTCTCATCCGGAGTCACCAGCGCCCACAGACTCTCTCCTGTTTCAGAATCCACACCTACATATTTAGGTAAATAAAGCTGGTACATAGACTCATCTTCACGATAAATCCGGGCACCGTCAATCAATTGTCCATTCAGTTCTGGAGATAATTCCAAGACTTTATTCTTAAAATGTGTAAGATTAAAGTTTACATTCCAGGAAAAATTCTTGTTTTCAATTATATTGGAATACAAGTCCAATTCAACCCCACGGTTTACCATTGACCCCACATTCTCAGGAAAACGGGAATAACCCATTGAAGCTGCTACCGGTTTGAAATAAAGCATATCGGTTGTTTTACGTGAGAAGTACTCAACAGAACCACCTAACTTACCACCCCAAAAAGCGAAATCAAATCCAGTATTAAAGCTGTGTGAAGTTTCCCAAGTAATTTCCTTATTACCTTTATAATATAGAGAAGTTGAAAAATCGCCATTACTGTTTGCCAATGTATACTGGTCTTGATACGGATAGTAGTTACGGTACAAACCACCTTGGAACATCAAGTTATCATTACCTTGCAAACCATAGCTGATTTTAAATTTCAACATATCAATCCAAGACTGGTTTTCCAAGAATTTCTCTTTGCTTAATAACCATCCAGCTCCTACAGACCAGAAGTTACCCCAACGATTATCCGGGTGAAAACAAGAAGAAGCATCACGACGGAAAGAAGCTGAAACAAAATACCGTCCATCATAGTCATATTGTGCACGGAACAGCCATCCTTCTGTTGCATAATTACGAGAATATGAATTATTGCTCTGGTTCATAATACCATTGCCTAATTCAGGAACATTCGGATCATACAATTTCTCACGTTGTCCGTACAAATATTGATATTTATAGTCATAACTTTCATGTCCGGCCAAAATATCCACATTATGAACATCATTAAATGTTTTGTTGTATGTCAACAAATACTGCTGATTTACACTAAATGTACGCTCACTAGATACACTGATCAAACCTCCGACTCCGCTAGTTTCAGAATACTGTCCGTAGAAAGGGTTAACCATCTCTGTAGCACGCACATTATTTACATCAACACCTATATTCACTTTTGCCTTGATTCCATTCCAAATATCAATATCAGCAGACCATTTTCCACTAACCACATCACCCGAATATTTCATTTTATCCAGCATATAACTAGCCAACGGATTTGCATTAGGAATCGTATTACGGCTACCATTTGAATCTTGTCCTGGCTTTCCATAATCATAACGAAGGAAACCTCGATTATCTACCATAATATTACCCTGTGCATCACGAACATACATAGGATAAATGGCTCCCATAATATTTGATGCATAAAAGATGTTTGCATTTGATGTACCACCCTCAGTATCCTGTTCACGGCTATCATAATGAGTAAATGATACATTTCCTCCCATCTTCAACCAAGGCTTCACTTGATAGTCAGCTTTCAAACGTGCAGAATAACGTTGGAAACCAGAGTTAGGAACAATTCCCTTATCATCCAAATAGCCGGCCGACATATAATAATTCATTTTTTCAGTCGCACCGCTGATACTTAAATTATACTCTTGACGCAGGTTATTTTCAAAAATTTCATCCGACCAATTATCCGGAGTATAATAATATGTACCATCAGAATAACCTAATGTCGCATTAGGATTCAATTTGCCATCCATACCGATCAGTTGCTGTCCTTGAGGAATGGAATACACCTGATATCCCAAATATGTAGAAGAAAGCATTGCTTGATTAGCGTACGCATTAGCTTTAGCCAAATCTCCGGCTGCCGCATATCCTTTCAAATCGGCATTATAAATAGAAGAATAGTTTAATTCATAGAATGTAGCCGGATCCGTAATTGTTTCATAATTAGGTACTCCACGTTTATTCACACCCCATTTAGCGTCAAAAGTAACACGGGCTTCCCCACTCTTACCACGCTTGGTAGTAATCAAGATTACACCATTAGCACCACGTGCACCATACAGAGCATTAGAAGCAGCATCTTTCAACACTGTCATTGATTCTATATCAGAAGTACTGATAGCAGAAATTTCACCATCATACGGAACTCCATCTACCACATACAAAGGCTTGTTACTAGCCGATATAGATCCAATACCACGAATACGCACTTCAGCATCTTTGCCCGGCTGACCATTATTACTCGTAGTTTGTACTCCGGCTACTTGACCCGCCAAAGCATTTGTCACATTTGAAGTTTGTCTCGTCGCTATTTTTTCATTTTTTATAGTAGCAGCCGAACCTGTAAATGCAGATTTTTTCGCTGTACCATAAGCCACCACCATCACCTCTTCAAGCTGCTCTGTATCAGACTTTAACACAACATTCAAGTTTGCTTTAACTGGCACTTCTTGTGTAGCCATTCCGATAAAGGAAACTACCAAAGTCTTTGCGGAACTAAAATATACAAAAAAACATCTAGTAATCAAATATTTAGCATTCTGCTCTCTTGTAGATATACAATATTACATCTATTATAACAAACTATAAATCAACTATATATTATAACATAAAAAAAATAATTTGATTTTATGTCTACTTTTATTCTACCTTAAACATAAAAAAGATGCCTAGTAATCTAAGCATCTTTTTTATTATAGACCTATTATTAGCTATTCGTTTTTATCAGTAATCTCACTATTGGCATTTAACTCCTTATCAGGGATTTGATAAATGAATAATTTACTACCTGCAGGGACTTCCTTTGGAGCAATCGCACTATGATTAATTGCATGTGTTCTATCCAAACTTTCATTACGACGTTTCATGTCAAATAAACGACGACCTTCACCCCACATTTCAATACGCTTTTGAAGTTCAATTTCTTGTAAAAGTGCATCACTTGTTGCGGATGTTTCATATTTTGGATTACGAGTTTTCATAATCGTAGTCAGCATTGTTTTGGCTTCATTTTCTTTCCCTGCCCTATATAATGCTTCTGCAGCTACAAAATACATTTCACCAGTACGCAAATAAATATAGTCAGAGCAAAAAGTATCACCTGTAGGAGTAAAACCAGGCGCGGTAGAACCTATATCAATAAATTTGCGCTGCACATATTGTCTTACTTTATAATGAGTATTTGTTTCTCCCAAATCAACTCCAAACCATTTTTTACGAATGTCATCATCTGAAATTTTTTCATACAAATCACTGGAAATCATTTTGTAATTTCCTAAATTACCACCATATCCCGGGCCGTAAGGATCAACTTGACTCATGAATGAAGCGTAGAATGTATTTGTTTCACCATTAATATCAGCCCCCCATAACACTTCACTCAAAGAAAGGTCATTAAAGCCGGAAAGTAATTCTTTTTCACTCATCAGTGAGCCACCTTCAATAGCCAATTTTGCGTATTTAGCAACTTCATTCCATTGATCGGGATAATCATTAACAAATGAAAGAATGTTTGCATAAATAGCAGCTGCTGCATATTCATTTAATTCATCTTTCTTGGCTATTCCTTTTCCTTTCAAATAATTATATCCTTTATCTATATCACTTAATATCTGTTCATAGACCTCACTTACAGGAACACGATTCAATTTGGTTTCAGATTCAGTATAAATAGGAATACCTAATTTATCTTTATTCCATTCATAAGGTTGCTGGTACATGTTTATTAACCAAAAATAGCAGTAAGCACGTATGGTGTAACTTTGTCCCAACATCTTCTCAACACTCTCATCACCGCTATCCGCTTGTTCTTTCAGACCGCTGATTACTTCATTTGCACCACTGATTACAGCATATAATTCTTGCCAATAAGTGGTCGTACGACGATAACTTGAAGCACGGTTGTCAAGCAGATAATCATATACGAAGAAGTGTGAAGTCATATATGCCATATCATCTCCCATCAAGTCTGTAGCCAATTCAAATGCCTTTAATCCGAAATCATCATGACTTTGCTGTGCTTCCGGAGAAAACATATTTTTGTAATATCCTGTAATATATGCTTGAATAGCTGTAGGATCTTTATCAAGCAAATCTTTAATTTGGTCTTCTGATGCATTTTCTGAAGGTTCCTTGTCCAAAAAGTCATCGCTACAAGATCCCATCATAAACGCTGCAGCCAATATTGCTAAATATTTTGTATATTTCATAATTCTATTCTTTTAAAAGTTCAAATTAATGCCGAATGATAAAGTACGAATCGCAGAATAATTAGCAGCCGAATATCCATAAGCATATTGGCGTGGGTCCATACCTTTACGTTTAGAGAATAAAGCTACATTATCGGCAGATACGTAAATACGTGCACTGCTTGCTGATATTGCTTTCATCCATTCTTTCGGAAAAGTATATCCTAATGAAATGTTACGGATGTTAAAGAATGATGCATTTATCAAGAAACGTGAAGATTGGCTATTACTATTTTGTGCACCATCCATTATAGGCACATTTGTATTTTTATTTTCCGGAGTCCAAGCATTCAAGATATCCTTGTGCCAGTTACTGCCAATATTGCTTCCCGCATGCATGAAAGAAGAATACATGCTGTCATATATCTTTCCACCAATTTGAAAGTTTGTAGCTATAGAAAGATCGATTCCTTTGTATGCAAAATCAGTTGAAAAACCTCCTTGGAAATCGGGCAAAGTAGAACCTAATTCATATTTGCTTGCCTGAGTATAGTCTTCGGTTACGGTCCTTCCAGTCACTTTGCCATTAGCATCTTTCTCATCCATATACCATTGTGCTGCTCCTGTTTCTGGATTAACACCTGCGTATTCATAGGTATAAAGATCATAAATAGACCCTCCTTCCATTAAGCGGAACAAAGAAGCAGTACCATGAATAATTCCATTCTCTCTTTTGTCTTCTGGAAGATTCAAAATCTTATTGCTATAATGTGTACCGTTAAAAGATAAATTCCATATAAAATCTTTTGTTTGAATTGGGGTGGCAGAAATAGTAAATTCAATCCCCTTATTCTGCATATCCAACAGGTTCATTGGAACGTAAGAAATTCCAGAAGAAATAGGATAAGGCATATTGTACAACATATCCGAAGTCTTCTTCAAGAAATATTCAGTTTCTAGTTTCAAACGGTTATTAAGAAAAGCAGCTTCCAAACCGATATTTAAATTTTTGCTTTTTTCCCAAGTCAAATCTTTATTTCCACGATAAGTTTCGACTACAGAGAAATCTCCGTTATTATTGGTTACAGAATATTGCTTCAGATATGGTTGATAGACTACATAACCATTTATATCAAGAATTCCATCATTACCTTGTGTTCCATAACTTGCTTTTAGTTTAAGATTAGACAACCATTCCACATCTTTCAAAAACTCTTCCTGTGTTAATCTCCAAGAACCTCCGACAGACCAAAAAGTACCACGGCGGTGATCAGGATGGAATTTGGAAGATTCATCTGAACGAATACTTGCAGATAGATAATATTTGTTATCAAAATCATAGTTTACACGACCAAAGAAACTTTCCATACTATGTTCTTGTGTATATGAATTCATATCACTCATAGTTATGGCATTGTTGAACTCAGGATTTCCAATAGTATAAAAATTGTATTTATGAGTATACTGATATTTCAGTGTATATGAATAAGATTCGTGACCAGCCATTATGTCAATATTATGATGACCAAATGCTTTACTATAGGTTAAAAGTTGATTTGCTGTAAACGATTCAATACGTTGATTATATTTATAAGTACGACCATTCACATTAGCAGCATCCCCATATAACTGATTCATGTGATCTGTACGGATTTGATTCATTAAATCATAACCAATGTTAGCAGTCGCTTTTAAACCATCAATAATATTAATGTTAATAGTACCACGGCCATTAAAATTGTCATTCAAAGTCTGATGCACATCCAACCCAGAATTAGCTGCAACATTTTGATTACTGAAACCGCCCATACGTGTACTGTATGTACCATCACCAAAATCATAAACAGTGTTGCCTTCTTCGTCATATATGCGATTTCCGTTTTCGTCATACGCATATACAGGATAAATAGGAGCGATTTGCTGAGTGAACATAAAAGCATTAGAGTAATTAGACAAACTAGCATTTTGTGACTGGCCTGCATTTTTTTCCGCTCTTGCGTAAGCCAAATTACCATTGATATCAATAAACTTATTTACAGTATGATTAATATTGGCACGTGCTGAAATACGTTCAAAGTCAGTATGTCTTAAGATTCCTTCATCTTTCAAATATCCCAATGATAAAAAATGAGTTGTCTTAGCGTTACCACCTTGCAGACTCAAATTATATTCCTGACGCATACCATTATGTAATGCGGCATCAGCCCAATCGTCATTATGGCGTAGAGCCGCAGAACTAACTACGCCATCTGCTGAAACCATGGCATTATTAGCTACACCGATGAATGGATTGTATCCAATGCTACCTATTAATTCTTCGGAAGCTTCTGCACCTGTAGATTGATTTTTTAAAGTATTCCAGGCTGTTAGTACGTATTCTCTTTGATCTTTCATGATATCATATTCTGGAACACCACGAGTATTTACTCCCCAGCGTGCATCAAGAGTAACTTTGGATTTATCTACCATACCTTTTTTAGTAGTAATCATCACAACACCATTTGCTGCACGTGAGCCATAAAGGGCTGCAGATGCAGCATCTTTTAATATAGACATACTTTCAATATCGGCAGGATTTAATGCATTAACCGACTCTTCGTCATAAGGCATACCATCAACTACGTATAAAGGAGCCGATGATGCGCTAAAAGAGCCAATACCACGGATTCTTATTTTAGCATTTTCTCCAGGCTGCCCACTGGTATTGATTACTTGTACACCTGCTGCTGCACCTTCCAAGGCTTTAGATACTGAAGAAACCTGCATTTTTGCTATTTTTTCTCCACTAACAGCAGTCGCTGATCCTGTAAAAGATGACTTTTTCGCAGTACCATAAGCTACAACCACTACATCGTCAAGCATCTCTGTATCAGATTTTAAAATGATGCTAACATTCTGTTTAATAGAAACCTCTTGACTAGCCATTCCGATAAAGGAAACTACCAAAGTCTTTGCGGAACTAATTATTTATGTAAAGAACTGACAATCAACACAAAAGTATTTCTTCGCTTTACCTGCTTTTCTGCTATATAAATTGTTTAAGAAGTATAAAAGAAATAATTTTCTACCTTTATTCTACTGAAATTAGTAAACCAATTTATATAAATTCGCTAAATTTGCCATTGTTCTATTTATTTATGAAATGAAATTCCATATTATTTTAATCAAATAAACATTACAATAGTCATATCACAATATTTATTACTGGAATAAAACGAATGCTTGAAACAAAAACTAATTGTAAGAAAAGCTTTTTATTATCATGAAAAAGACACTATCAAAGGTATTTCTTTAAACTTTATAGTGAAATATAATTGTAGCTATAATTATAAAGGGACGTTCCTACAATTAAGAACATCCCTTTTATAGAAAAGTTAATATGAGAATTATTAAATATTAGGCATTGGATTATTATCCTCTTCGCCAATACCATTATTATCTTGAATTTCTTTTCTTGGAATCAAAATTCTAAAGATATCATCTTCAGCCGGAAAATCGTATTGTGCATCCAAATTGTGATTGGTTCCTTCATATTTACGAATAATAGGCTTCTTTAAGCGTTTCAAATCGAACCATGCAATGCCTTCACCCCAAAATTCGATACGACGCTGTAACCAACAGGCATCTTGTATTCCTTTTGCATCTGTTGCATCACATACATAATCCGGTTGACGGGTTTTCACAAATTCTTCTAATAATGATTTACCACCGGCAATATTACCTCCCATAGCCAAAGCTTCTGCTTCAATCAACCACATCTCTTCAGCACGCATATAACACAGATCGTTGCAATTATTACCTTCCAAATCATACCACATATACTTCAAATTAGCATATTTAGGTAAAGCTACACTTCCCATCGGTCCTCCTTCATAAGTAAAGTCCTTATCCGCAAACCATCCTTTACGAATATCATTGTCAGCTATTTTACTGTATAATTCAGAACTAATATTCTTGAACATTCCTCCAGCCGTGACATAACCATAAGCGGTAGAACTGATGTGGGAGATAAAGTTAACAATACCTGTCTGAACAATCTCCGCATCCGTTGTAATATGTGAGGTAAACATCCAAGTATGATGTTTGTTCATATCGATATAACCCTCATCTATCAATTCAGCCTTATCGGCAGGTGCTCCATAAGAAGCACGAGCCTCTTTAGCATATTTGGCAGCATTAGTCCAATCTTCTTTTAACAGATACATACGTGCCAATAAACCAGAAATCACAGTTTGGTCGATATAAGTGCTGTTCAAACGTTGGTATGAAGATAAATCACTGTGTGCCTGCACTAAATCTTTTTCAATCAAATCATAAACCTCCTTTACACTTGCACGAGGATTATTGCTCAATACATCTGGCTCGGTAGTTTCTAGGACAATAGGTACCGCAGGAGCATTTTCATGACCTGCATAAGTATGCTGATACATCTGTACCAAAGTCAAATAAGCAAAAGCACGCATACCTAAAGCCTGTCCACGATCTTCTTTTTTAGAATCATCTGTAGTTGTTTTCAATACGTCATTAGCCGATTTTATTAATTTATACAAATAGTTCCAAAAATAGAACGTAGAAATATATTGGTATGCTCTAGAATTCTGATTAAATTGATAATCAGTATAATACCATCCATATTTAGAACTATACTGAATCATGTCCTGCCCCCACAAATCCGAACATAACAAAATATGATGATAACCATAATCGTAATGTTGAGCTTCATCACCATATCCCATTGTATCAAATTTATACAAATAGGCATACATACCGTTCAAACCTGCCACCGGATCAACTTCATCCATCTGATCACTAGTAATGATATCACCAGATTCAGCCTCAAAAAAACTATCAGAACAACTGCTAAACAATCCTACCATGGCTGCAAAAGCCGTATATTTTAAAATTTTTTTCATGCTTTCTTGTTTTATCAATTAAAATTTCATTGTTATACCACCAGAAATACTACGCAATGCCGAATAATTATAATTTGATTCGCCATTCCAATTTGTACGAGGGTCATAACCTTTACGAGCAGAAAGTAGTGCTACATTGTCTGCCACAAAATATACTCTTAAGCTCTCGCAACCCAATTTTGCAATCCAATTCTTCGGCAATGTATAACCTACAGAAATATTTTGCAAACTTAAATACGAAGTTGAAGTCAAGAAACGGGTAGAAGTAGAATTGTTATTACTTTCTTTTGCATTTAATTTGGGCACATCAGTATATTTATTTTCCGGTGTCCAAGCATTTAAAATATCATTATGATAATTTGTTCCTGCACCCTGAGCGCTATTCATCAAAGTTGCATAGGTATAATCATAGCCTTGTCCTCCTAATTGATAAGTAAGTGCAATACTAAAATCGAATCCATAAGCATTTAATGAAGTACTAATACCACCATACAAATCAGGCAAGGCACAACCTGCTTTATAATCCGTCGCCTCGCTATATGTCTTAGTTGTTTCTTTAGTCGTATTTCCATTCTTATCAGTAACATCTTTATACCACATAGCCTTTCCGTCTTCCGGATCTACACCAGCCCATTCTTTTATATAATAGTCGTAGTACGAACCTCCTTCAACCATTTTGAAAATACCATTCCAAATACCGGACTCTCTTTTTTCTTCCGGTAAAGTCAAAATTTTGTTTTTATAGGTAGTTGCATTAACAGAAATATTCCAATTAATCTTACTTGTGCGAATAATGTCCCCACTTAATTCTACTTCAAATCCGGTATTGCGCATATCACCAATATTATCCGGATAAGAATTAGAACCGGTACTAGCTGCTAAAGGACGGTTAAACAACAAATCTTTTGCATAGCGGGAGAAAAATTCAAAGCCTCCACTCAAACGTCCGTTTAATACGCTAAATTCAATACCTGTATTAAAATTATAGTTAGTTTCCCACTTTAATTTATCATTACCCTTATATGTTTGAGTAATTGCGGGTTGTCCGTTATTGTTGCTCACACTGAATTGATCCATATAAGCATAACGGTTACGCACCCCATTCAACAACAAGTAGTCATTACCTTGCGAACCATAGCTAACTTTAAACTTTAAGTTATCTAACCATTCAACGTCCTTCAAAAAATTTTCCTCTTTCAGTCTCCAACTAGCACCTACAGACCAAAAATTCCCCCAACGATAATCTGGATGAAATACTGAAGAAGCATCACGACGATAACTTCCCGAGAAGTAATATCTATCCTTATAATTATATTCCACACGTCCCAAGAAACCTTCAGTAGTATATTCTGTCACATAAGAACCAGCTTGCGGATTACTCACTGCATGATTCAATGAAGTTGACCCCCACAAAGCAAAGTTATTTTTTGATCCGTATAAATAATCATACTTATTCTGATAAGTTTCATGTCCAAGCAGTACATTTACCGAATGCTCTCCAAAAGTACGTTCCCATGTAAGCAATTCCTGCAAATTAATAGTCATATTGCGAGTGCTATAATGAGTTGCAATACCGTTTTGTGCAGTAAACTGTCCGTATTCACCATTTTGGAATACCATTTGACGAGTATTATCGTTTTCTATTCCGGCACGGAAAGTAAATTTAAAATCTTTCAAAAAGGAAATTTCGGCAAACATGTTTCCGCTGAAATAATCTTTTCCATTTTTACGATCATCCAAACTCTGACTACCTAATGCGTTTGAATTTCCTGATACAGGACGCTGCATACCCGGAGTATCTCCATAATCATACACTATGCGACCATGACTATCATACATAAAATTACCATTTTCATCACGTTTGTAGATAGGATAAATGGGAGCCATGGTACGTGATACGTAGAACATATTGGTGCCAGCAGTTTGGTCTTGTTCTTCTGTAGCTGAAGTGGCTACAGTAGAAGTATTGACATAAGCAAAATTACCACCCATCTTAATATTCTTGTTAAACTGGTGTTCCAAACGCAAACGGGCAGAGTAACGTGTAAAACCGGATTTTACAATATAACCTTCATCATCCAAATAACCAAATGACAAATAATAACTAGTCTTTTCATTAGCCCCGTTCATGTTTACGTTATATTCTTGTCGTAAACCGCTGTGAAACATTTCCTTTTCCCAATTATCCGCATATTTAATTCTAGCATTAGGATTAAATGTTCCATCCGGTAATACCACTTCGTTATTACCTACAGTCGTAACATTGTAACTCAAGCCACTACCACTGTCGGTAATCAAAGCGTTCGAAGCTAATTGTCCGGGATTAGCCTCGCCATTAGCCTCATACATTCCTTTCAACTCTCGCCAATATGTAGTATAATAAGTAGCAGGATCTCTCATTACATCATACTCAGGTACACCACGACTATTAGATCCCCATTTAGCATCAACAGTTATAGTAGCTTTACCTATTTTACCTCTTTTAGTAGTAATCAAGACAACACCATTAGCACCACGTGCACCATATAATGCATTGGCTGCAGCATCTTTTAAAACAGTCATAGATTCAACATCTTGACTATTAATCATACTCAAATCTCCATCAAAAGGAGAACCGTCCACAACAATAAGAGGTTCACTGGAAGCGTTAATAGAACCAAGGCCACGTACACGAATACTTGTACCAGAACCAGGGGCACCTGAAGCTGTGGTAATTTGGACTCCCGACACTGCACCCGCTAATGCTTTGGTCACATCAGACGTTTGCATTTTTTCTATTTTGTCATTTTTAACAACAGCAGCAGATCCCGTAAACGAAGACTTTTTGGCAGTACCGTACGCCACAACCATTACTTCCTCAAGCTGTTCTGTATCAGACTTTAATACAATATTCAAATTCGCTTTAATATTCACTTCTTGTGTAGCCATTCCGATAAAGGAAACAACCAAAGTCTTTGCGGAACTAACAAAATATATAAAGTATTTATAATCAAAAGATTAAAATTTGTCGATTCTATTTATTTACTCTGCGGGAATTACTTTAAACAAAGTTATGATAACCTTTTTTCTACTTTTGTTCTACCTCAGAATTACTTTATACGATAAAAAAGTCTAATTGCGATAAATCTCATTATGATAATTGTATTGTAATAAGATTATAATCTTTTTGAAAAAAAATGCATGAAATAATGAAAGAGGAGATCCAAATTGGAATTTAGAAATGGGAGAGAGCAAAAAACGTCTGTTACTTTGGACGAAATACTTAGCTATCTAGGAAAAGCAGACAAAATCTGCCTAGTGGCGATTGACTAATTTCAAGTTATTGCTCAAGATCCGATTCGAGAAAGAACGTTAAAGCCATTTTGAACATCGATATATAACATTGTACAATGCCCATTTTATATATTTAGGTTCACAATGTCATATGACGGGAGAAATTTTTATAAGTCTTCCGGCTTTTTATCAAAGTACTATGATTTTGGATCAACAATCTATCAGACTGAAAGAATATACAAAATTTGTTACACACCATTTCCAGAAAAGCGGGAAGTACATTAATAAAAATGTTATATCTGAAATATATCAACTGTTTGACGGCATAATATGCTATATCCGGTCTATGATCGTTTTTTTGAGTTTTGGCTGGGAAGAACATTAAAAAACTGATGGAAGATTCCGTGTGTAATCAGAATTTGACTTCCCGTCAGGAATTACAATCAGTTCATAAGGATTGATGGTGGTTTGTTGTGTTCCTTCCAAATATGTAACTAAATATTTAACATATATGTCTTTACAGGCACATTTATATAGTAATCGAATTTGAGTTAACAGATGTTTATCGATAATTTCCAAAGACCGATTTACTATATAGATTTACCCAAGTATACATTAATTTTGTATACTTGGGTAATAATCTATTGGATAATTAAGGAGAAAGCTTCATCTTTTCCTCATATCTTAAATCTAAATTATTTAGCAGGTAGGTAAAGTATTTCTTTAAATTCACCAAAACCACCAACATTGGGTACATCATGCGACAGCTTCACAGTAATAACTCCGTCTTCCAAAGCACCTTTTCCTGAAACAAAAACTTCTCCATAGGATGCGTGCTTCCATGCCGGCTGAGATTCTACAGTGACCTCATTGGCTTCATTAACTTTGAAGACAATGTTATATCCTTTTTCATATAAGTTCATAGCTTTATACCATGATATCTGGTCTGCTTTTTGAACTTCTACTTCCCAAGTTGTAAAATCTTCCCCTTCCTCTGCCATAGCCGCAGATTTAAATGTTCCAGTTCCTAATGAAGAAAAAGTATAATCCCTATAAACAGTTATGACTTTATCCGAAGTCTGGTCTATCGTAACCATTTCCTCCGGCAAAGATATCTTGACTTTATAATTCTGTCCAGGAGTTATATCTCCAACTGTAACATGAATATTGGTCTTAAATTCCCCTGCTGCGAATGAAACCGAGGAAGGTACGGTAATGGAGGCAGGGAGTTCCTGCTCTTTATCACCGACAACTAATGTTGCTGATAAATTAATTGTAGTAGCTTCCGAAGATTTCGCGCGTAAGACTTCCACATCAAAACCCTCATATCCTGTGGAAGGAAAGGAAACCGATTGTGTACCTGTGGCGAATGTCACCCCCATTGTTGTGCCATTGTATATATCTCCTTCATTGTTGGTGTTGCACGATACAAAAAGAGTTGCAGTGGCAACAAACATGCCGATTATATATTTATTTACTTTCATAATTTACTTGCTTACAGATTAATACTATTTATGATCACCTATCGGATTCTGATCTTTGCTAGGATCCATGTTCGGATTACCATCAAATTCCGTTTGAGGAATAGTTAATACCCATGCATACGACTCAGGATCTTCCGTATCTGTACCAGCAATTAAAGCACTGGATGGCCAGCCCATGTCTGCAGTACGTCTGAACCCTTGTTTCAGACGACGTATATCATAGATACGTCCAAATTCTCCCCAAAGTTCAATACGGCGTTGAATTATAATTTCTTCAAGTAAAGAACCGGTTTCATCCGAGGTGAGCTTACCTAATGCCGTTCCTGTTTTTTTGCAAGTGTAATCCTCATCACGTTTTTGCATTAAACTGTTCAACATCAGTCGTGCGCCTTTGTCATCATTTAAACGACAAGATGCTTCTGCTGCGGTTAAGAACATTTCCTCAATACGCATAAAAATATAGTCACCTGTCCATTTCGCATAATCTTTAAACTTGAATTTTTCTTGTTGGTAACCATTCTTTTCATTATTCTCGTCTTGTGGATTCCACCATTTTTTGCGGACATCATTTGTGCCTAGCTTTGCATAAAGCAGTTTGTTTATCTGTTTTCGAGCACTAGCTCCATATTCCCCTTGATCCGCATCCATGTGTGTAAAGAAACCTGCATACATTCCGGACTGGTCGGCTATGATTTCGGCCGCCCACATCACATTATTGGCAGTAGCATCATTCATTCCACCGGTTACCGCAGTTCCAGTGCCGATACTACACCCGCTTTTGCTTATTGCGGCATTCGCGGCATCCAAAGCGGTCTGCCAGTCTTCCATCACTAAAGCGACACGAGCCTTTATACCTGAGGCAACAGCCTCATTGATATGGCTGATATGTTTTCTTTTACCTGAGTTGCCTAGCATGGTAATTGCTTTGTCAAGATCCGAAGTGATTTGTTGATATACTTCTTCAACCGTTGCGCGCCCTTTACCTTCTGTTGCAATATCAGTCGGTTCTGTATAGAGTGGTACACAAGGTTCGCTTTCATGTCCTTTATAAGTGCGAGAAAACATTTGCGCCAGCATAAAATAACTGTAAGCACGTACAGCGTAGGCTTGTCCAAGCACATAATTCTTTTCGGTTTCACTTCCAGACATGGTTTCCTCTTCTGCCAAAATGTAATTGACATTAGAAATCCAAGTGTAATAGCCATTCCACATATCATAAGAACGCCATCCGGTAGAGGTATATCTTGATTTTACATTGTAAACGCAATCATACCAAAACCAGCCGCTACCTTGTCCGTTCATAATGCAATCTTCACCCATAACATCTGCCACCAGATTATAAGCTGTGATACCGAAGCATTGATGAGTGTTAGAGCTGTTTGAAACCCCTGCTGTATACATTGCTCGATATACACCATTCAATGATACTAATGCATTAGTTGCTGTTCCTAATAATTCGTTGCCAGAAACAGAAGATGAAGGACTGGTTTCCAAAGCATCCTCACTGCAAGCTACCACAGACATTGCAGCCATCCCGGCAAATATGTATTTAAATATTTTTTTCATACTTTCCTGTATTCTTTTAAATTGTTAGAAATTAATTTCAAAACCTACTGAATAAGTCTTGTTGGGAGCATAAGAATAGTCTGTTTCGCCCTTGAAGTTATACTGTGGGTCCATACCGTCCAAATGAGAAAATAAAGCGAGATTATCTACCGATCCGAATATGCGGACAGACTCTAGCCCGGCCTTCTTTAGCCATTGTTTGGGAATAGTGTAGCCCAAAGTGATATTTTTGATAGCAAAGTATGAAGCATCAACTAAAAAACGGTCTGAAGCTGTGTAGGAACCTCCAATTTGAATACGAGGTACATCTGTGATGTCACCAGGTTGTTGCCAACGTCTCAAAGCATGTTTGTTCCATGTATTGCCTGCATACATAACCTCCATAGAACCAGCGTATAATGAATCATAAACTTTACCTCCTATAGAATATGTACCCAATATTGACAAATCGAAATTCTTGTAAGAGAAATCGGTATTGATACTACCATATAAATCAGGTATACGGCTGCCGGAATAATATTTGCTGTTCGCAGCTTTTTGATAGTCACTGCTGATATATTCGTTAGTGATGTTGCCATTATCATCCTTATCATATACCCAATAGAGCTGCGCTCCTGTTGCAGGATCCACACCGGCAGATTTAGCCATATAATATGTATTAATAGGCATTCCCTCTTTAATACTGAAAACTCCCTTGATAATTTCAGGAGATTCCCCAGTCAGTTTCAGCACTTTATTGGTTACAGTAGAGCCCATCCAAGTTAAGTTCCATATAAAATCAGTGGTTTTGATAAGGGAACCACCTAAGCTAAATTCAAACCCGGTATTACGCATAGAACCGATATTCGCGTTGTATTCAGAGAATCCACTAGAAGTAGCCTTGGGGTATCCCAGCAACATATCCGTTGTTTTGCGGTTATAATATTCAGCACTGACATTCAAGCGTCCGTCAAACATACTTGCCTCAATACCGACATTTAAATTACCGCTTTTTTCCCATGAAAGTTTTTTGTTTTCCAAAGCACCGATCAGGCCTCCTACTTGATTCGCATTCGGATATTCCAATGGATAGAGTCCTTGCCAAGGATAATAATCTGGTACATATCCTCCTTCAAGACTATCATATCTTAACAGATTATCATTACCTTGTTCACCATAACTGATTTTAGCTGATAAATTAGAAATCCAAGTCAAATTCTGCATAAACTTTTCTTGTGAAATTCTCCAGTTGGCACCGACAGACCAGAAAGTACCCCAACGGTTATCTTTTTGGAAGCGTGAAGAACCGTCCGTACGGATAGAGGCTGAAAAATAATATTTTTCATTAAAGTTATAATTGAATCTCCCAAAGAAGGATTCCACACGATAATCTTCCGAATATGAATCCGCATTGTATAGATTTGTACCCGGACGCAATTCAAGAATACCATCTACTAAATTGGTTTTTCCGGCAGACAGAAATTCATATTTGTATGCATAAAATTCATGACCAACCAAAAGATCGATGTTATGAAAGTTAAAAGAACGCCCCCATGTCAGTAACTGGTTAAAAGTATAAGATTGGGTTCTTCTGTTATATTTCATCAACAAACCGCCGGCAGCTGCCTGATTACCATGGTGCATATTCATATATGATTTTTGAGATTTGTTCCGGTAGTCCAGACCAAAGTTCAAAGTCAGCTTAATACCTTTAGCCCATCCGGCATCTTCCGAATCTGAGCCAAATGCCAAAAATGTGCGCAAACCAGCTACATCTGTTTTTATATCAGCCTTGTCATCTACCAAACCGCCTACGGGATTGAAATCACTATACTGTGGGCGTTGTACACTACCGTCACCGTAGTCCAGTTGGCGATTTCCATCGGCATCTAATACATCTTTACCATCTTCTCCCTTTATATATACCGGGTAAATCGGAGCCATAAATTGTGCAGAGTACCACACATTTGAATTAGATGAACCTTCGTAATCACTAAAATTTTGTGTGGAATTGGAAAGTGACACATTCAATCCAGTCTTCATCCATTTATTCACTTCAGTGTTTATGTTTGCACGGGCATTATAACGTTGGAAACCGGTATTAATCAAGATGCCATCTTCATTTAAATATCCCAAAGAGAACATATATTTGGTCTTTTCTGTACCTCCATTAACAGACAACTGGTGTTCATGACGAAATGCATTGTCTCTTTGTATTGCATCCATCCAAGATTCATTCCATGCGGATGTAGCATCACCCTGCACTCTACCTGTTGCAGGATCTATAATTGTTCCCCATGTGTAATTTTTAAATGGATTATATTGTTCTCCACCTAAAACGCCACCTAAATCTGCTGATGCTTGTCTACCGGCAGCTTCCCAGTTATATCCATTGTCAAAGATATATCCGTTGCGTAAACCTTCATACGTTAACTGTACAAATTCTTTTTGGTCAACCATGTCATAGGCTTTCAAGGAACGTGAAGACCAACCTGCCGTAGAACGCCAAGATACCTTAGTCTTGCCTTCTTTTCCTTGTTTGGTAGTAATCATAATTACACCATTTGCACCACGGGCTCCATAAAGGGCTCCGGCTGAAGCATCTTTTAAAACTGTCATGCTTTCAATATCGGCAGGATTGATAGAACTCATATCTCCACTAAAAGGTATTCCGTCAACTACATACAAAGGATCTTGTGAGGCATTGATGGAACCGTAACCGCGAATCACGATCTTGGCAGCTTCGCCAGGTTGACCTGAGCCTGAAGTTGTTAACAGACCTGTAGTCTGTCCTTCCAATCCTTTAGTAACATTACTTATAGGACGTAATTCCAGTTTCTTATTATTAATAACGGATGCTGATCCTGTAAAAGATTCCTTTTTTGCAGTACCATATGCAACAACCATCACTTCTCCAAGCACTTTAGTATCAGATTTTAAAATGATGCTAACATTCTGTTTGATAGAAACCTCTTGTGTAGCCATTCCGATAAAGGAAACTACCAAAGTCTTTGCGGAACTAATTGTTTATGTAAATAATTGACAATCAACACAAAAGTATTTCTTCGCTTTACCTGTTTTTCTGCTATATAAATTGTTTGAGAAGTATAAAAGAAATAATTTTCTACCTTTATTCTACTGAAATAAAGTGTTTACTTCATTTTTGTTTTAAATATATTTTGACTATATATTATAAAAGAACTGATATTCTCAATTTAAATGAAAATATCAGTTCTTTCCTTAGTACCGAATAACAATATTTGCTGTATATTAGTTATTTATATGCAGGATTCTGGTCTGCTATTGTTAACGCACCGTTCGCATCAATTTCATCTTGAGGTATGGGCATTTCTAATTTGTCTGAACCGGCAGGAATCAATCCGACTCTGCTCCAATCCAATGTTAAATTTGAACGGTCCATTGGTAAATCTCTGCGCTTAAGATCAAATAAACGGTGACCTTCAGCAAAAAGTTCACGACGACGTTCATTCTGTATCTCTGTTTTTAAAACATCACCTGTGCCTGAATATGCATTTATACCGCGTGCTTCCCTCACTTTATTCAAAGCAGCTAAGGCTTCATCTTCATGATTATTATCAGCGGCTAGTTCAGCTATAATTAAATACATTTCAGAACCACGCATCATATTATAATCACCTTCAGCGAAAGCTACTGTACCAGAGCCTTTTGTTCCATCGCTATCGTCATTCTTCCGGCTGTTAATTTTGCATGTGACATAGCTGCCATTGCGTTTGTAATATTTGCCATCTATCTTTACAAATAAAGTTTTACGGATATCTGTATCATCAAAAATATCAATCAACTCTTTTGCAACACCTAGAGAACTGTACCCGTCTTTTACATAAGTAGAATCTTGGTCACAATAGTACCAAAATGCTGGCAACGATAAGAATGATTGCTTGTCAGTAGAGGTACATGTAAAATACCATATTGTTTCAGTGTTATTTTCACAGAACTTGTTTTTATAATCAGCTTTTGACATCAATGTAATTTCTGATAAAGCTTTGTTTGCATGTGACGTTCCATTAGTGTAATCGCCTAAGTCTAAATAAATTCTAGCAGCAATTCCATGAGCTGCCTGTTCTGTTATGTAACATTTTGAAGAAGAGGATGTACCTGTCAATAAAGTACAAGCCTTTTCAATATCATTCACCATTTGAACATAGCAATCTTTTACCGTAGAGCGAGGTATGTCTGTAGTTGAAGATGTTAAACGAAGAATAACTCCTGGATTATCAGGATATTTATTAACAGGTTTTGCATACATTCTAATCAAATAGTGATATGCATAGGTACGCAATGCCAAAGACTCTCCTTCAATACGATTACGTTCACTACTTTCCGGTAATGTTTCTAAATTATCTAAAATAGCATTACAGTTATCAATTAAGCTATAGCAACCAATCCAAGGATCCACAGAATAAGTACTGCTTGGAGTAATAGAGTATTGATAAGGTGAAACAAAACGATTATAGTTACCTGTACTGTTTACCATTGCATCATCAGCCATCACATCAGGCATAAAGAAAATATATTGATTGGTATAATGAGCGTAATGGCCATTAGTAAACCAGTCATAAGCACCAATTAACACCTGCTGTGCTCCTTCAGTACTAGTGAAAACACTTGCATCTGAATACTGGTCAGAAGGAGTTACATCCAAAAAATCATTGCAGCCGCTTAATGAAGCAGTCAACAGTATAGAAGCAAAAATATAGGATATTTTTTTCATATATATCTGGTTTATAAGTTAGAAAGTTAGATTAATTCCCGCAGTAAATGTTCTCGCCAATGGAACTGTACCGCCTCCATCAAGCAAACCATCAACACCACCTAATTCTACATCATAACTTTTGAATTTTTTATCCAAATTCCAAGTTATCAAGTTGTCTGCACTGACATAGATACGTACATTCTGTAATAGAATTTTTTTGATCAGTGATTTGGGTAGTGAATAACCTAAACTGATATTCTTTAACTTAATGAAATCTGCATTATGTAGATAACGACTTGATCTTCCATTAGAAGTATTGGAATTATTTGGAATAAATTTTGGATTGGAAGCATTTGTGTTTTCCGGTGTCCAACTATCTGCTTGTTCTGTTATCAACTGATATCCAGTCTTATTTCCATCATTTAATAAATTTTCCTCATATACATCATATATCTTACCTCCAAATCCGTAAGTAAACATGAATGAGAAATCTACACCTTTCCATGAAACAGTATTAGTCAAACCTCCGGTTGCTGAAGGAAGTGCAGACCCTAATTTATATTTTGTAGCTTTAGAGTATGTATTGGTTGTGGTACGTTCTCCTGTAGGGTTGCCTTTATCATCAGTTACATTCATATACCACAGTGGGTCTCCATTAACGGGGTCTACACCAGCCCATTCTTGCATATAGAATTCATAGATACTATAGCCTACAGTCCGAATTTTGGTGCCAACCACTTCTTCTTTTTGAGGATAAGATGTTATTTTATTATTGTTAAAAGCAATATTAAAGTCCGTTGTCCAAGTGAAATCTTTCGTATTGATATTTGTTGAATGCAAATCAATTTCTATACCTTGATTACGCATACCACCTAGGTTTGATATAGCATTTTCAAATCCGGTTGAGGGCGCCAATGGTTTTTCAAGTAATAAGGCATCTGAAGTTTTATTGTAATATTCAATACTACCATTCAAACATCCAAATATTCCAAAATCAATACCTACATTAAAATTTTTAGACTTTTCCCATGATAATTCATCATTAGGAATTTGCAAGTGTGTAATGCCATTTTGACCATTGTAATTGTTTCCTGTATCATATAAGCCTTGGAAGCCATACAAATAATCAGATTGTTTGTTACCTGAAGTTCCATAACTGGCACGTAATTTTAAATCATCAACCCATTCAATACCTTTAAAAAAATTCTCTTCACTGATACGCCAGTTGCCACCGATAGACCAGAACGTTCCCCAACGATGTCCAGGTGCAAACCGTGAGGAGCCATCGGTACGAATACTGAATGAAAGAAAGTATTTGTTTAAATAATCATAGTTTATGCGCCCGAAAAATGATTGCATACGCTCGTGATCTTTCTTTGATTTAGTTTCATAAGGAGTAGAGGCCATACTTAATTCAATCATTTCACTATTAGAAAAACCTGTAGCATGGGCATGAAGCATGGAATAAGTGTTCTTATATGCTTCATAACCGGCCAGCAAACCAATATGATGATCATTAAACAAAGAAAAAGCATAATTCAACGTACTGGTAAATGTGGATGTGATGTCACTAATAGCATATTTGCTTAATCGTCCATCTACTGCCGCACCATTACCATGTTCTGGATTATACCAACGCATTTCATCCATATTGGTATAGTCATAAGAGAAACTGTTACGCCAATGTACACCGAAAATATTCAAATCAATAAATGGACTAATTAATGCCCGATGCGTTTTAGTATTGTAGATATCCATTTTCGAAAAAGCCAGTGTGTTCATGTCATTGAACACAGGGTTCACATAGTTATAAACAGGATTGCCTTTTTCATCATAGATTTTATTAAAATCATTATCCAATTTATAGAGCGAGATAGCATTAGGGACAAAAAAAGCATTGGTTAAAGGTGATGAACCACCTCCACCGCCCGGAGGGGTGTTTTGCTCATTGACTGACATTGTGGATGTTACACCGATTTCTGCCCAAGGCTTAATTTTACTGCTGACATTAATGCGGGCAGAATAACGTGATAAATCCGAACCAACGGCCAAACCATCTTGGTCCATATATCCCAAAGATATAAAATATTTAGATTTGTCACTACCACCACTGATGCTTAAATCATATTGCTGGGTAGTTGCTGTCTTAAACAGTTCGTCTAAATAGTCTGTATTTATCATAGCTTTTGCACCACTTGCCAAAATACCCTCTCCAGTAAAAGGATTAGCCATATTAAAAGGATTGTCTTTATACATATCTTGTACAGATGCATTAGCTGCAATACTAGCTGCTTCGGAAGTCATTCCGTCGCTTATGTTTTGAGTATAGAATCCTTTGTAATAAGTCTTATAATGTTCTGTAGAACTCATTAAATCATAGCCATTGGAAGGTAAATGTGAAGAACTTACTTGAGCTTTAAATTCGATCTTTGCTTGTCCGGAAGCACCTTGCTTTGTAGTTATCATGACAACCCCGTTAGCAGCACGCGAACCATATAATGAAGCGGCAGACGCATCTTTCAGAACCGATATGGATTCTATGTCATTAGGATTCAAATTGGATAATGGATTTACAGAAGTTCCATAACTATCTTCATCTGCGACTTTTGATATATTCTTTGATGAAACAGGAACGCCATCAATAACATACAAAGGCTGGCTGGATGCGGACATAGACCCAATACCGCGGATACGTACTTGGCTTACTGAACCAGGTTGACCTGATTGACTTTCTACTTGTACGCCTGCGGATAATCCTTGTAACGCTTTCTCAAAAGAAGCAGTTGGGACTTTCTCTAAAGCATCCGATTTCACAGTAGCTACCGAACCTGTTAATGAATTTTTCTTAGCAGCACCATACGCAACCACCACAACTTCATCAAGAGTTTCAGTATCGGGTTTCAAACTAATATGTAAATTAGACTTGACATCCAATTCTTGACTCTTCATTCCGATAAAGGAAACCACCAAAGTCTTTGCGGAACTAATTATTTATGTAAATAATTGATAGCCAGTATATGTATTACTGAATCTCTTATTCGTTTTCCTTGATTTAAGCCGTTTAAAGAGTATGATAATAATAATTTTCTACCTTTCTTCTACTGAAAAAAGAATTGACTTGCAGCATTCCTGTTCGTTGTTACTCTGTTCATAAAATACCTGAAGTACTAAGATTGATATTTCTCAACTTTTTAAATATTTCAAAACTTCCAAAGATTGTTTGCACTTTAGATTACAAAAGAAGATAGTAGGACATGAAGTAAATTAGCAAACTATTATTATCATTTTCTGATATAGAATTTTATATGCGCATATTATATGATACACATATATGAATTTTGCAGAAATTCAATAACCTTGATACCTATTTTCTACCCGGTTAGGCTGAGATGGAAATATTGTCACATTTTATTTCTTTTAGTTTATCGTATTGCAATCACAACAAAAAATTATCATGTTCACAAAACGATAAACTTTATTAAGAAGATAAGGCTATATTCACTTTTGAAAATGATTCTTCTTCATCTTTATAAGAGATAATGTATAGACAATAGAGTTAATTATCTTTTTTGACATTTTTTCAAGTCTCGTATAATTGTACTTCCCATAACTTCTCCATAAATTTGTGTTGTAGCAAGGTTTTTATGCCCTAATAATTTTTGCACGGTTGTTATATTAGCACCTTTATATATCAATAAAGTAGCATTAGTATGCCTTGCAGAATGGAATGAAAAGTGTTTGCTTATTTTTGCCAATTTGCCAATTCGTATCAGCTCTTTATTTACACTTGAGTTATTTTTAATTGAAAAAAACGAACTCCATTTTCCCTGGTATTTTTGTAATAAAGTTAAAGCCTTGCCTTCAAACAACAAGTTTAAAGGCAATTTCACTTCTGTACCTGTTTTGACAGAGTCAAAGATTAGCCATAATTTTCCATCCATTTTTACGATATTTTTCTCATTCAAATTCACAAAATCAGAATACCGCAATCCCGTATAGCAGCAAAATAAAAATGCATCAAGAGTATGTTCCAGACAACTATTTCTTCCTGTCAAAGACACTTCTTCCAATTTTTTCATTTCTTCCGGTAATAAAAAAACATGTTTTCCTTCCTTCATTTTAATTTTATATCTTCTGAAGGCATAGTTATTGGGATCAATGTATCCTTTATTAATTGCAGCATTAACAAAAGATTTCAAATGCTTCATATGCTTGGCTACTGTATTTGTTTGATATCCAGATTCATAAAGAAATTTTTCAAAATCCGTAACGAAATTATAGGTTAAGTCTTCAAACTCAATTGTCGGTTTGAACGATTGTAAAAGGGATATTGTTGTTAAATGGTTGCGCTTAGTGCTATCTTTTAGCTGAGAAGACATTATTTCTTTACGCGCAAACCCTAAGAATGAAGCATCTGTATTCGATTTGAACTCTTCTTTAATGAGGCTTAAGGTTATTGTCTTTCCTTGCCTCCACAAACTTAATTCTTTTTTCTCTAATTCAATAATAAATTCATTAAGCATGCCATTCAGCGCATCTTGGTTAGGATGATCTTTGATGATTTTCCTTTTTACATCCCATTGTTCTGGCCGTAAATAAACATGTGTGGAAAAATACACTTTCTTTTTATTCAAGTAGGCTTCAACTTGGACCAAAGCGGTCCCTCTGTCATTTAAACTTTTTTTTCGATTGTAAACGAAACGATAACTGATTTTCCTCATAATTTAATTCTTTAATTGAAATTCTATAATAAGACGCAATAAAGAAAAGTAGAAAAGCATTATCCTACTATTTTGTTCTCATCTTTATATTTATTAGACGATTCGTTAACATTTATAGGTTAATGTATGTTTACCTGATCAGTTATAAATTGAAAGTTTCTCTTTTTAATGACTTAAAAAAAAGAATAAATATGAGGTTTATTTTCGTCTTTTGTGAGTTTTAAATGCCTAAAAGCATAAAAATATAGCAGTTTAGTATGTTTTTTACAATAATTTGTTTGATATTACAATTTTATTCATACCTTTGTCATTTGTTAGAGTGAATGAATTTATATTAATGTAAAGTTAAACTTTAAGAGAGAATTTTATGAAAAGAAAATTAATGCTGTTATTGACCTGCCTTTTTGTAGGTATAGGTTTGGTAACCGCTCAGATCACGAAGGTAACAGGTACTGTTATTTCGGAGGAGGACGGATTACCCGTAGTTGGCGCCTCTATTTTAGTAAAAGGTACTACTGTAGGTACAGTTACTGACATGGATGGTAAATTTACATTATCAAATGTTCCAAGTTCCGCAAAGACTTTGGTAGTTTCCTTTATCGGAATGGCTACACAAGAAGTAGCTATAAAACAGACTGTTAATATCACTTTGAAGTCGGATGCCGAAGTGCTTGAAGAAGTGGTAGTAACAGGATATGGAGTTCAACGCAAAGCTTCATTTACTGGTGCTGCTGCTATTATTGGTGAAGATGTTATAGCCAAAAAATCTGATGCTAATTTTGTGAAAGCACTAGAAGGAGCTGTACCAGGCGTACAAATGAGCAACTCTACCAGTATGCCTGGTGTTTGGAGCGAGATTTATGTTCGTGGACGTGGTTCTTTGAATTCAGGCACTCAGCCATTATATGTAATAGATGGAATGCCTGTCAACTCTGAAACAGATGGTATGAGTACGACTACAAATAATAATTTTGATCCGATGGCCGCAATCAACCCTTCTGATATTGAAAGTGTTACAGTTCTAAAAGATGCTGCGGCTACAGCCATTTATGGTTCACGCGCAGCTAATGGCGTTATTGTAATCACTACTAAAAAAGGAAAAGAGGGAAAAATGAGCATCAACTTAGACATTAAACAAGGATTTGTTTCAATGGGAAATCATAATATGGATTACGCCAATGCTCAAGAATCTATGAATCTATTTGCTCACGGACGTTCTGTTGCTTATGGTAACACCTATGATGAGAGCTATGATTATTTGAAAAAAGTATATCAAGGTTATGGTTGGGATGGTGTTTCATCCTACGATTGGATGGATGCTATCACCCGTAAAGGATACTACCAAGACTACAATGTAAACCTCCAAGGACGTTCTGGTTCTACTGGTTATTATGTTAGTTTAGGTTATTTAGATACTGAAGGATTGATTATTGGTTCTGACATGAAACGTTATTCAGGACGTTTGAACCTAGACTCTAAGTTCAGTTGCTTTACTATCGGTGTCAACGCTTCATACAGTAATTCTACCCAAAACGGCTTTTCACAAGCTACAAGTGGCTCTATGTCCAGCGCTACTGTAGCAGCTATAAGTTCTATGAATCCTATGATGCCTTTCTATAATGAAGATGGAAGTTATGCCAATATCAGTAATTATAATCCTCTAGCTTTATATGATGAAAAAGCTGGTGAAATCAATGAAAACAATAATCAAACATTGAACTTCAACCCATATTTGCAGATTGATCTCGGAAAAGGTATTTATGCAAAAACTACCTTAGGTGTAAATATTGCTGATTTACGTCAATATCAATATTGGAGTGCATTATATAATCCACAAGCTGTTGATTATAATGGATTAGGTCAACAGTACAATTCTCGTTATACAACAATTACGTGGAACAATGTATTAGGTTGGAACTATACTTTTGACAAACACAATATTAACTTGTTATTAGGTCAAGAGATGCAACGAAAGAATTATTTCTATGAATATTATTCAGGCTCTGATTTCCCATTTGCAGCTGATGGAAAAACCGACCTTTCTACTGCTGGAACTCCTCAAGGATCAGAATATTATAAGAAAGAAGCTCGATTGGCATCATATTTTATGGATGCACACTACTCTTACGAGGATAAATATTATGTATCTGGTTCATTCCGCCGTGACGGTTCCTCTGTTTTCGGTTCAAATCATCGTTGGGGTAACTTTTGGTCTGTTGGTGGAAAATGGCGTGTAAGTGGAGAAGAATTTCTTAAAGATAATTCTATTATTACCAATGCCACTCTTCGGGCCTCTTACGGAACCGTAGGTAATCAAGATATCGATTGGTATGCAGCACGTGGTTTCTATTCTTCCGGATACAATTATAACGAAAAGCCTGGTATGACTCCCACTAGCATCTCTAATTCAGATTTGACATGGGAAACTTCAAAAAAATTTGATATAGGTTTTGATTTATCTTTAATTAATCGTATCCATCTTACTTTCGATTATTATAATGAAGAGACGAGTGACGCATTGTTTGAAGTACCATTGTCCATGACTACAGGTATGTCTACAGTATACCAAAATATTGGTGCAATCCGCAACCGTGGTATTGAAGCATCTATCAATGCATCTGTTATCAACAACAATAATCTTACATGGAATATTTATGCAAATATGACATGGAACAAAAATAAGATCATCAAACTATCTACAGATGAACCCATAGAATATACTTATCAAATTATTGAAGAAGGACGCCCCTATCGCCAATTCTATATGAAAGAATATGCAGGCGTTGACCGCGAAAATGGTAAACCATTATGGTATCTGAATGAAGAAGGCAACGAAACGACCTCCGACTATAATGCAGCAGCCAAACGTTATGTAGGCGATGCTGACCCCAAAGTTTTAGGTGGATTCGGTACAAATTTAAGCTGGAAAGGATTTGACTTTAACATGAACTTTACCTATAGATTAGGAGGAAAAGTTTTCGATTCCGGAGCTTCATTCACCGGATTTGGTATGGCCAATCGTACTCCGTTGAAAGACGTTGCATTAAATTCATGGACAGAAGAAAATAAAGATGCCAAATATCCACAATATATTTATGGAGATCCCAATAAAGCAACTCAAACTTCTTCTAGATTCTTATATAGCAGTAATTTCTTACGTATCAGTAACATGACCTTAGGTTACACTGTGCCCGTAAATCTAACAAAGAAAATATTCATTCAAAAATTACGAGCTTATATATCCATTGATAATTTATATACATTTACATCCAATGATTTTGTTGGATATAATCCTGAAACCTATTCCAATGGTGTAATTGCGTGGCAATATCCAGCAACCCGTACATTCATCGGAGGTATTCAATTAAGTTTTTAAATAAGGTAAAATTTAATAAAGGAAAGATATGAAAAAATATATTTTAAATGCAATTGCCATTTTTACATTTGCAACAGGACTTTCCTCATGTGGTGACAGTTTTCTTGAAACTGACAACTATAAAGGAGTGGACCTAGAAGGAGGGCTCAACACTGTAACTAACGTTAGTACAGCATTAAATGGAACTTATTATCAATTATTTTATTATGCATTTGCTGGTAACTATGCTTTAGCTATTGGTGATATTCCTACAGATATTACTTATTGGAATACTAAAACCGGACATTTTGATGGTATTTATACCTATACTTTTACAGATACAGATACTTATTTAAAAAGTATTTGGGAGTATGGTTATAAAACAGCTGATAATGCAGCACGTGTAATTCAAGCTTCTCAAGCACTATATAACAATGCAAGCGATGATGAAAAAACAGAACTTAATATGTATATGGCTGAAGCTTATGCTCTAAGAGGTTACGCACAATTATTGCTTACTAATATTTATGGGCACCAAATAAAAGTGAATGGACAAGATTTTTCTTCCGAACTAGGAATCGTCATAATTGACCAACCCAAAGAAGCATTGACTAAAATCAGCCGTTCTACTGTTGGCGAAAGCTATGAAGCCATCATCAATGACCTAAAAAATGCATTATCCCATTTTGAAGCAGCTGGTAAAGACAGAGGAGAACTCCAATATTTAGGAAAAGCTGCTACTAATGGTTTATTGGCCCGTACCTACCTATATTTAGAAAATTGGGATGAAGCAAGAAACTATGCAGAACAAGCACTAAAAATAGCGGGTATTACTACTTTAACCAACGATGCTAATGCATACAAAGCTCTTTATAATAGTGAAATATCAAATTCCGAAAGTATGTTTGCTTTAGCTATTACTAATACAACAAACTGGTCAGCTAATTCATATGGAACTTTGTGGTCTACATACAACTTTAGTCCTAGTCCTAAACTAATTTCAATGTATGCAACTAACGATTGCCGTAAAATTCTTATTGATGGAAGAGATAAAACTTCTACAGAATCTGAACCTGTTTACACAGGTGGTAAAATTGCTCACTTTTCGTCAGGTAACCCTGCTCGTGGAACTAATTATATTGTAAATGCTCCGGAAATGTATTTAATTAAGGCTGAAGCAAATGTACAATTAAACAAATTGAATGAAGCCAAAGAAGCTTTATTAGTAGTAGCCAAGCGTAATTTAGATATAAAATCAACAAACGATTTACCGAGCGAAAAAGAAAATCTTATGAGTTTTATAAAAGACGAACGTGCTCGTGAGTTATTCCAAGAAGGTATGCGTCTATATGATTTGCGTCGCTGGAATGAAAGAGTCAGTGTATATGCCAACAGTGCTCCAGCCATCAAATTTACTTATACTAATTACGAAATATCAAATTTAGTATTTCCTATTCCTAGTGCAGAAATCAACGCTGGATTCGGAGTAACTCAGAACAATTGGACAAATACTCTTCCAAAATAAATAATCACATTTTTTATTTTGAAAGAAAAATGCTTTTCAAGGGATGCCCCAATACACAGGAGCATCCCTTTAAAACAAATATCGGGCATTCCTTATGCAAATACATTGTTTGTGCCAACAGACTTATCCATCAACATCTTCCATTCAATTTTATAAGAAAGAAACGATTTCCCGCCAATCCCTCATATCAAAACCAGGTTTAAAAGGCAAGCCCTTCTCACCTTTTATATTATAATAAACATTTCCCATCCCTACGTTTTTCGCACCTTCAACGTCATTCTTCCAATTATCTCCAATCATTAAAGAAGTATGCAGCTCGGACTGCGTAGCCGACATGGCAAAATAAAAAATCTCCGGAAACGGTTTATGTACTCCTATATCCTCTGACAAAACTATTTTCTTAAAATATCCTTCCACACCGGCAGAACGCATCTTCTGCTCTTGCAATTCCCTAAATCCATTGGACAAAATATACAGATTATAAGCGGATGCCAAATATTCCAAAGCCTCTCTTGCATGAGGCATCAGTTTCTTCTTGTAAACTATATCATCAAAAAAATTATCCGAATAGGCTTTTACCAACGCTTTATCTGCAACGCCTACCTGCAACAACGGATAGGCAAATCTTTGCTCATTCAACTCATCTTTTGTAATCCTACCAGCACCATATTCATTCCACAACTCCTCATTCTTCCCGCTATACAAAGTATAAAAATGCGAAAAAGAACGAAAATAACGATCAAAATGATATTTATCATACATGTCTTGGAATGTATCACGAGCGTTTTCAGTAAAAGCCCATACCGTATCATCCAAATCAATAAATATACTTCTATACATACAACATAAAGCAGATTAAAAAAGGGTTGCGTCACTCACGGCACAACCCTTTCACAGAACAATAATTTAAATTCCTTATTTCACCTGAATAACAAGATAGCGTGATACGCTCCAGAATTCAGTAGGATTTGTAATCTTCAAAGTCAGCTGGCCTTTCGCATCTTTCACCAGTTCATATGAACCAGCCGGATGTGTAGTCAGCAATTCGGCGCGTTTAGAATACAACTTGATTTCCTTATCAGTACGAATATCAATCTGAGTAAAATAATCCTTATTAAAATCCGCACTTTTCAGGACATCACCTTTTTCAAGAATTTTCTGGTCCTTCAATTCAGATTTTGTACCAAAAACAAACCAGGCAGCATTCAAAGCTTTATCCTGGCTGGCTACAGTTGCAGCCTTCGCCTCATTTTCAGCGGTCAGTTCACTTACATTCTGGCTTAAACCGGCCACAGCATCATCCAGCTCAGCGATACGAATATTTTTTGAAGCCAATTCAGCCTGCAAAGTCTCAATCTGCTGCTGTTTAGCTTCCAACTCCTTCGTCAGGTTGGCTACAGCTTTCTTCAACTGAGCGGAATTATACTGACTATTCTTCAATTGCTTCTCCAGTTTCGCAATCTGCTCACGGTTTGACTGTAATTTTTCACTGATGAAGCGAATATCTTCTTTTATCTTATCAGCACTATTCTCACGAATAGAACCACTCTGTAAGTCTACACGATTCTCAGCTTCATTTATCTGACGAAAACCTTCCTGCACTTCATTGAAAGCACCCATGATATCGTCCAATTCAGCATTTCTGTTTGACAGTTCCACCATCAAAGAATCATTTTGAGCCTTCAAGGCATCTTTCTGAGCTCCATTACCGCATGAAGTCAATAAAGCTACAGATAACAACGATAAAAATACTAGTTTTTTCATTTGCTTTACATTTTAAGTTTATTCATTTTTAGTCCTCTTTCCCACCGAGTACGATTACGATTTCACCTCGCGGCTCGTTTTGAGTGAAATGCGCTATAACTTCAGTTAATGTGCCCCGAACACTTTCTTCGTGAATTTTTGAAATCTCACGACATACGGAAACAGGCCTTTCGGCACCGAAAAACTCGGCAAATTGAGTTAAGGTTTTCACCAAACGGTAGGGCGATTCATAAAATATCATCGTCCGTTTTTCTTCTTGCAAAGAGGTCAAACGGGTCACTCTTCCTTTTTTTTGTGGCAGGAATCCTTCAAAGCAGAAACGTTCATCAGGCAATCCCGACGCCACCAGCGCAGGTACAAAAGCAGTAGCTCCAGGCAAACATTGCACCTCAATGCCACTCTTCACACACTCACGCACTATTAAAAATCCGGGATCAGAAATACCAGGAGTTCCGGCATCAGATATTAAAGCAACAGTTTCGCCCGCTTTGATGCGATTCACAATACCTTCCACTGTTTTATGCTCATTAAACTTATGATGAGACTGCATGGCGTTTTTAATTTCAAAATGTTTCAAAAGAATACCCGAAGTACGCGTGTCTTCCGCCAATATCAAATCAGCCTCTTTCAACACACGGATGGCACGGAAAGTCATATCCTCTAAATTTCCTACTGGAGTAGGTACGACATACAGTTTTCCCATAAAACAATTGCATTCTGTTATACTGGAACAAATGTAGAAAGAATTTAAATGCATAAAGTTAATTGTCCCAATTATTTAACAGATGTTGCACTTTTGTTTAACATTATATCTTTTATTAATAAATTTCCAAGTGAAAATAATCCTTTTTCGGGGTACAAGTCGTACATTTGCACTCAGAATTAATCTAATTGTTATAACTAAATTATGGTAGTTTTTTCAGAAGACCACATCCAGGAAACACGTAGAAGAGGAAGAATAGAAGTAATATGCGGCTCAATGTTCTCAGGTAAAACCGAGGAACTAATCCGCCGTTTGAAAAGAGCGAAGTTTGCCCGTCAACGGGTTGAAATATTCAAACCGGCCATAGATACACGCTATTCGGAAGAAGAAGTTGTATCACATGACAGCAACTCTATTGCCTCCACCCCTATTGATTCTTCTGCCAGCATCTTGCTTTTCTCCTCAGACAAGGATGTAGTGGGTATAGACGAAGCGCAATTTTTTGACGAAGGTTTGGTTGATGTATGCAACAAGCTGGCTGACAACGGGATAAGAGTCATCGTCGCCGGATTGGACATGGATTTCAGGAGAGTTCCTTTCGGACCTATACCTGCCTTGCTGGCTATTGCAGACGAAGTAACCAAAGTTCATGCCATTTGTGTGAAATGTGGGAACTTGGCCTATGCCACCCACCGAATCACCAAAAGCGAAAAACGGGTCCTATTAGGGGAAAAGGCAGACTATGAACCTCTTTGCCGGACCTGCTATATGGAAGCTTTGAAAGAGGAAACTGAAAATAAATAACACACACTTTATGATACAGAAAAAAATAACATTCGATAGTTTTATCCGCGGAATATTGACAGCGATGGTCATTATCGGCATTCTATATCTGGTCAACCGACTCAGCGGAGTGCTGCTTCCTTTCTTCATAGCATGGCTGATAGCCTATCTTACCTATCCGATGGTCATTTTCTTTCAGAACAAATTGCGTCTGAGGAACCGGGTAATCTCCATATTGGTTGTTTTGCTGGTATTACTGTCCATTATCACTTTAGCATTTGTAGGACTTGTACCACCAATCATTGAAGAATTCGGCAAACTGAAAGAATTGCTCACCGCCTATTTTATCGAAGGATCCAAGCAAGCAGCCATTCCCGGCACAGTGGCCAATTTCATAAAAGAGCACATAGATATGTTGAAAATACACGAAGCGCTGAACGAAAGCAATTTTGCGAATACCATGCGTAATGTTCTTCCCCAAGTATGGGCATTGCTGACCCAATCTGTCAATATTGTATTCAGTGTATTCACCTCATTCATCATCCTGCTGTACACTTTCTTCATTCTATTAGATTATGAAGCCATTGCACGGGGATGGATAAAACTGATCCCTGCCAGACACCGTGAAATGACAGTACATATTGTCACGGATGTACAGGACGGCATGAACAAATATTTCCGCGGGCAGGCGTTTGTCGCTTTTTGTGTAGGGATTCTGTTCAGCATAGGGTTTCTTATTATTGATTTCCCGTTAGCCATCGGTTTCGGATTGTTTATCGGGCTTCTCAATATGGTTCCCTACCTTCAGCTTATCGCTTTTATTCCCACAGTCTTATTAGCCTTACTGAAGGCTGCGGATACAGGAGAGAATTTCTGGTGGATATTATTTTGCGCCTTCCTTGTGTTCTGCATCGTACAAATTATACAAGACGCTCTGATTGTACCGAAAGTTATGGGAAAAATCACAGGATTGAATCCTGCTATCATTTTATTATCCCTCTCCGTCTGGGGGGCATTAATGGGAATTGTAGGTATGATTATCGCTTTGCCTTGTACCAGCTTGATGCTTTCTTACTATCAAAGATACATACGAATAAAAGAAAAAGAATTTTCCGGAGGGATAGAACACACTGATTTTCAGCACAAAGAGAATTCAGGCGAAAAATAATTCAAAAAAATCAGATAATATATTTGCATATTTCATCTAAAACGTCTACCTTTGCACTCGCAATTCGGAAGAATAGCAATAACAAAGGATTGATTCGCTAGCTCAGCAGGTAGAGCACAACACTTTTAATGTTGGGGTCTTGGGTTCGAGCCCCAAGCGGATCACCAAAGAATCAGAGAGTTACACCAAAGTAACTCTCTTTTTTTATGCCTTAAACTCGCCGGTTTACATGGTTCAGTTAAACCGAGAGTTAAACCAAGAATGGATTTTCCGGATCAGTTTTCCAAAATATTCTTGGCGTATCAGCCTTTCCCTTCAGCTCCCACTAGAAAGTTCGAAGCATTTATGCCCTCATGCCCTCACTGCAAACATAACAAGCTAACTATAAACTATTTATGCGCCAATGGTAAAAATACTTGCTCTCACTCATACCCTCATGCCCTCACTACATTTTCAAGGAAAATTTCACATAGCATACTGTTTATCAATCATATACTCTCTTTTTTATAAACTATTCCAGCTTGACACAAAGTAGAGCATTCCAAGGCTTTTTCAATGAAAAAGCACCATAAAAGATTTGTACCTCCAAGGAATGACGGCTTACGATGCATCGGCAGAGATAAAAAACACCCCTGCCCTGATGTGGATTTTCATTCTGAACGTATGGAAGTTCATATACATACATATAAGAATGAATATAATATATGTATAACCCTGTACATACACCGGATTCATCACTAAAAGATTTTACCTGTATCCCCAAACCTTTCCCGCCGTATGATTAAAGGTTTTCTTCCCGTCTGTTTTATCTCCGCAAGCCTTTGGAGTTATCTCCATAAGCTTTGGAGTTATCTCCCAAGGCTATGGAGTTAACTCCAAAGGCTATGGAGATAGAATACATCCGCATAAAAAGGGTTAATCTGGAGATAGAAAAGGCTTATGCAACAGGGCTGGATGCGATATGCATTCTTTTAATCCCGCCGACGGATTATTATTTTTCCGTATCTCCTCCTCTTGAATGTCACAACAGCAGAAAAACCGGACCGACAAGCTTCTTTCACACACACTACAGATGTTTATACCGAGCCTGAAAAAAGATATGAATGGAACAATAAAAACAACCTTCATTAAATTTCTACCACCTCAATTTACCAACTGTTCAAACAAATGGCCACACTGTTCTATTTCTCCCTTTTAAACATAAATAATACCGATGGCTTGTTCATTCCTAGAATAATAAATACCTTTGCAGCCTTAATAAAAAAGCAATGAAGTTTGATATAAAAAAACATATTTATTTAATACTTTTATTCATCTTATCTTTCACTGTAGAGACAGCTCAGTCACAAGAAGTTACCAACATCCATATAGCAGCGACAGATACGGTGCCAACCTATACCAGCGACTCTGCCGTTATCAATTTCTTAAAGGATGCCGGCATTCCTATCACCCAAAACAGCAAACTGAAATTATTAAAAAGCGGTCGGGCCAAATTCATCGATCTCTTTGAAGAAATACGGCATGCCAAACATCATATCCACTTAGAATACTTCAATTTTCGTAACGATTCCATAGCGAACGCACTATTTGATTTATTGGGAGAAAAAGTGAAAGAAGGAGTGGAAGTCAGAGCTTTGTTTGATGCCTTCGGCAATTTGTCAAACAACAAGCCATTGAAAAAGAAACACATACAAGCAATCCGTGACAAAGGAATCGAAATTGTCAAGTTCGACCCTTTCAAATTCCCCTATATCAATCATGCCCTGCACAGAGACCATCGCAAGATTGTAGTCATAGACGGAAAAATAGGATATACCGGTGGCATGAACATAGCCAATTACTATATAAAGGGTCTGCCGGAAATAGGCGACTGGCGCGACATGCATATCCGTATAGAGGGAAATGCCGTAAACGAATTGCAGGACATCTTCCTGGCCATGTGGAACAAAAGCACTAAACAACACGTAAGCGGAAGCCAATACTATCCCCTACGAAACGATTCTACTTTCAAGGGAAATAAGAATGTAGCCATTGTAGACCGCATTCCGAAAAAAGAACCCAGACTGATGAGGCAGACTTATATCAAGTCCATTGATGCCGCACAGGATAAAATACAAATAGTGAATCCCTATTTCACTCCCATTCCAAGCATTAAAAAAGCCATAAAACGTGCGTTGAAGCGAGGCGTTGAAGTAGAAATCATGATACCGGGCAAATCGGATATTCCTTTTACCCCCGATGCCGCGTTCTATACAGCAAACAAGCTGCGTAAGAAAGGAGCAAAGATTTATGTGTACAATGGCGGGTTCCACCACTCTAAGATCATGATGGTGGACAGCCTGTTCTGCACTGTGGGAAGTACGAATCTGAACAGCCGCAGCCTACGCTATGACTATGAGGTCAACGCTTTCATTTTTGACAAAGAAACCACACATGAACTGAACACCATGTTCGAGCATGACAAGCTGGACAGTACCCTGTTTACCAAGGAAGAATATAAAAAACGCTCCGGATGGAAACGCTTCGTCGGTTGGTTCGCCAATCTGTTCACTCCGTTCCTATAAACCTCTGCCACTTCCCCAAACAAAGGTTTACAGATTGTTTCATTTCCTGCAAGGACGGGGCTTATCCCATCCGCAAGTATTCTCCATGCAGTAAAGCTTGACAGGTCATCATCAAAGAGAGCAATGCCTGTAAGCAGGAGAAAGGTTACTCCACCATCACGGACGGTATCCCTGACAAGTGTGGAAAACCACGGCTTAGCTGCAAGGAAACGCTTTTCTCTCCGTATGTTTCACTTTATTATAGAACAAAGATAAAATAAATCGCTTTTTCATCCCCATAAACTACGATATTTTTCTTATTTTTGCCCAAATATGTAATTCCGCCCGATAAGGCATAAGAGAACGAGACAGAACGATGAGAGTAGTTGATTTAATAAAAAGCACGGACAATACGGCTTTTTCTTTTGAAATTCTCCCTCCGCTGAAAGGAACGGGTATTGAAAAACTGTATAAAACGGTTGATACGCTACGCGAATTCGACCCTAAATATATCAATATTACAACCCACCGCAGCGAATATGTGTACAAGGAGCTGGGAAACGGGCTGTACCAACGTACACGCCAGCGCCGCCGTCCCGGAACAGTTGCTGTTGCCGCCGCTTTGCAGAACAAATACAATATAACGACAGTGCCACATATCCTGTGCAGCGGTTTTTCCCGCGAAGATACAGAATATGTATTGTTAGATCTACAATTCCTGGGCATCACCGACTTGTTGGTACTGCGTGGTGACAAGGCAAAGCACGAATCAGCTTTCGTACCCGAAAACAACGGTTACAACCACGCCATAGAACTGGAAGAGCAGATCAATGATTTCAATAAAGGCGTATTTGTAGACGGTTCCCCCATCAAGGTAACAGGAACTCCGTTCAGTTATGGAGTAGCCTGCTATCCTGAAAAACACGAGGAATCACCCAATATGGAACAAGATATTTATTGGCTGAAGAAAAAGATTGAAGCAGGAGCTGAATATGCTGTGACACAGATGTTCTATGACAACCGCAAATATTTCGAATTTGTAGAAAGGGTAAGAAAAGAAGGAATCAATGTACCTATTATTCCGGGTATCAAGCCTTTCCGCAAATTATCCCAGCTGAACATGATACCCAAGACGTTCAAGATAGACTTGCCGCAAGAACTGGCAAGCGAAGCGATGAAATGTCAAACAGATGAAGAAGCGGAAAGTCTTGGCATAGAATGGTGCATACACCAGTGCCGTGAATTAATAGCCTGTGGGGTTCCCAGCATTCATTTCTATACCGTAAGTGCCGTGAACAGTGTAAAGGAAGTTGCAAAAGCAATTTATTAAACAGTAAATAAATGACTATAAAAAGCAATGTTATTTAAAGATGTAATAGGACAAGAGGAAGCAAAACAGCGGCTCATAGCCGAGGTAAAAGAAGGAAGAATCCCTCATGCACAACTGATTTGCGGTCCCGAAGGTACAGGAAAGTTGCCTTTGGCAATAGCTTATGCCCGTTACATCTGCTGTGAAAACCGTGGTGAACAAGATGCCTGCGGAATTTGCCCCACTTGTGTGAAATTCAATAAGCTGATACATCCCGACCTGCATTTCGTTTTTCCTGTTATCAAGAAAAAAGCCGGAAAGGATACCGTATGCGATGATTTCATAGCAGACTGGCGCAACTTTGTCCTGCAGAACCCATATTTTAATCTGAACCATTGGCTGAAAGAGATGGGAGCAGAAAACCAACAGGCGCAAATCTTTGTAAAAGAGAGCGATGAGATTGTACGAAAGCTCAGCTTGAAATCCAGTCAAGGCGGTTACAAAATCATGATTATATGGCTTCCCGAAAAGATGAACGTGGAATGCAGCAACAAACTGCTGAAGTTACTGGAAGAGCCTCCTGCCATGACTGTCTTTTTATTAGTGTCCGAAGAGCCTGATGCCATTTTGCAAACGATCCAAAGCCGTACCCAACGATTTAACATTCATGGGATCAAAGAACCTGAGATCTCAAAAGTATTGCAAACCAAATACGGACTACAACCGGAAGATGCTGACGATATAGCACACCGCTCAGAAGGCAATTTTCTGAAAGCACTGGAAACCATACATCTGAGCGAGGAAAACAAACTGTTCTTTGAACTCTTTATCAATTTGATGCGCCTTTCCTATCAACGGAAGATACGCGAAATGAGACAATGGAGCGATGCGGTAGCCTCCATGGGGCGTGAACGTCAGAAGAATTTTCTGGCCTACTGCCAACGTATGATACGAGAAAACTTCATATACAACTTTCATCAACGTGATTTAGTGTATATGAATCCCGAAGAACAAAATTTTTCCACCCGTTTCGCACCGTTTGTCAACGAGCGGAATGTGATGGGCATAATGGACGAACTTAGTGAAGCACAATTACATATAGGACAGAATGTGAATCCCAAAATGGTGTTCTTTGATTTCTCTTTAAAAATGATTGTGCTATTGAAAAATTAAAAGTTGAGAATTGGGCATTAAAAAATAACAGAACCGCATGGCATTTATTTCTTAGTTCTCAATTTTCAATTCTCAATTAAAACAGAATTATGGACAATGAATTCAAATTAAAGAACGGAAGCGGCTGTTTGTGTTGCAAAGGCTGCGGACGACAGGATAAGCAGCTGAACACCTACGACTGGCTGGCTGATATTCCCGGCAACACCGAGGAACAGGAAATGGTTGAAGTTCAATTCAAGAATACCCGCAAAGGGTATTATAAGAACAGCAACAAACTGAAGCTGGAAAAAGGGGATATAGTAGCTGTAGAAGCAAGCCCCGGACACGATATCGGTACAGTAACTCTGACGGGAAGATTGGTACCTTTGCAAATGCGTAAGGCAAACATCAAACCCGATGCCGAAATCAAGCGTATCTACCGCAAGGCAAAACCTGTAGATATGGAAAAATACGAGGAGGCAAAAGCCAAAGAACATGACACAATGATCCGGTCCCGCCAGATAGCCAAGAATCTGAACCTGGACATGAAGATCGGTGATGTGGAATATCAAGGCGATGGCAACAAAGCTATCTTTTATTACATCGCGGACGAACGTGTAGACTTCCGCCAACTGATCAAAGTACTGGCCGAAGCTTTCCGTGTACGTATAGAAATGAAACAAATTGGCGCCCGTCAGGAAGCCGGACGCATTGGCGGTATCGGACCTTGCGGACGTGAATTGTGCTGCGCTACCTGGATGACAAATTTTGTATCTGTATCTACCAGTGCGGCACGTTATCAAGATATTTCTCTGAATCCCCAAAAGTTAGCCGGACAATGTGCCAAGCTGAAATGCTGCCTAAACTATGAGGTAGACGCCTATGTAGAGTCCCAAAAACGCCTTCCAAGCAAAGAAATGACTTTAGAAACGACGGATAGTACATTCTATTTTTTCAAAGCGGATATTTTGAAGGGAACTATCATGTACTCTACTGACAAAAACTTCATAGCTAATGCTGTAACCATCACCGCACGCCGTGCTTTTGAAATTATTAATATGAACCGACGGGGTGAGAAACCGGAAAGCTTAACCGAATCTGTCAAAAAGAACGAACCTCAAAAGCCCGTTGATTTAGTAGAACAAGAAAGCTTAACCCGATTCGACAAACGAAAAGGCAACAACAGCAACCGAAAGAAAAAACGTAAGCCGGAAAATAACGGTAATAACGGAGAAGGTACTCCCAATGAAAACAGACGTCCGCAACAACCTAAAGAGAACCGGTCACAACAACCCAAAGAAAACCGGCCACCTAGAGAAGGACGTCCCAAACAACCTAGAGAGCCTAAAGAAAACAAGGCTCAGCAGCCACGCGAAGAGAACGGAAACCGCCCTAAAGAAGAAAATCGCAACAGGGAAAGTCGCAACCGGGAAGAACGCAGTCGTGAAAATCGGGAAGACGGAAACCGGAACCGCAATAAACGCCGCCCCAATAATGGTAATAATGAAGGAGGCAGTGAAAACCGGAATAACGGAGGAGGAAAGGAAAATGACAACAAGAACAACGGAAACAATAGCCAAATCCCGAATGAAAAGCCACAAACTCCTGTATCAACTAAAGAATAAACTGACATGGCTGCCAATACTCATATTGGCAGCCTGTCAAAACAATATCATCTATCACTCTTACGCCCCCGTCCCCCTTGACGGATGGGATAAAAGTGATACTCTTGTTTATACCCTGCCCAATTCTATCCCTGCCGGAAATTACGAAGCAGAAATCGGTATCCGTTATCAAGAATCTTATCCTTACAGAGATATTTGGCTAGAAGTCAGCCATAACACAAAGGATACTTTAACTTACGTCACAGACACTTTACAACTTTTTCTGGTTGACGAAGCTGGAAATAAAACAGGAAATGGTCTTTGTGGATTATATCAATGTGACCTGCCTTATAAAGCATCTATTCCTATCCGTACAGAAGGAAGCGCACGTACTTTCCGCATCGTCCATATCATGACGGACAACCCGTTGACGGGAATCAGCGATATAGGTATCCGGTTGCGCAAACCGGAAAACCAATAAGCTCTAACGTTTTCCCCGCCCTGCATCAATACGCAAGAATACAAAAAGCAAGATCGTAAATCCCCACAAAGAAGATCCCCCATAACTGAAAAAAGGCAGTGGTATGCCTATAACGGGGGTCAGTCCTAAAACCATACCTATATTAATAAACAGATGGAATAAGAAAATGCTTAATACCGAATATCCATAAACACGGGCAAAACGAGTATGCTGACGCTCCGCCACCACAATAAGACGCAAAATAAGTCCGGTAAAAAGAAACAATACAGCCGCCGAACCTATAAAGCCTTCTTCTTCCCCTACCGTACAGAAGATAAAGTCTGTATCCTGTTCAGGCACATACTTCAGTTTAGTCTGTGTACCATTCAAAAAGCCTTTCCCCCATAAGCCTCCCGACCCAATAGCAATCTTACTCTGATTCACATTGTATCCTGCCCCCGCCAAGTCTTCCTCCATACCAAGCACCACTTTAATACGTATCTGCTGATGTGGCTCCAGCACATTATTGAAAACATAATCGGCAGAAAAAAGAAATCCCACCGAACCTATCGCAAATAGAGCAATATAAAAATAATTACGCATACGTTCATGCATAGAAAGGAAGATCAAATAGAACAATAAAACTACGCACAATCCATATTGGAACCAAGTAATGTCAAAAGGGATAACATAATACGAAAATAATAAAGCCAGCAAGGTACCACCAACACCAATCCCTCCGATATACCACACTACCGATGCTTTTTTGCAATAACTATTAACTAATAAAGCAGAAAGGATGACTATCAGCAGCAACACAGAAAATTCACCGATGGAAGTACAGTCATCCGCCATCAATTCATTGCCAAAACGGATTCCAACTACAAAATAGACCACGGCGCAAATCCCGGCAAACAAAATAGAACCCGGCATCCCCTCCCGGTACAACATAAAAAAGAAAGCCAGATAAACCAAAGCCGACCCCGTTTCCCGTTGCAAAATAATAAGCAGCATGGGCAGCAACACCATCCCTACCACAGGCAATGAATACTTTAACTTACTCATTGTAAACCCGTAGACATTCATAAATTTAGCCAAAGCCAGCGCCGTGGCAAATTTAGCAAATTCCGCCGGTTGCAAACTTACAGGTCCGAATTTTATCCATGAGTAAGATCCCTTAGTATCCTCTGCCAGAAAAGGTGTTATCAACAACAGCAGCATCATGCCTCCATATAAAATGTAAGCAAACATATCATATAACTTATCCTCCAACATCATCAGGATAAATCCGAGCCCCAAAGAGCAACAGATCCATACAAACTGTTTTCCTGCCCTAGTGTCGAAACTAAAAAAATCAATCTCACCATAATCATAGCTGGCTCCACATACGCTGAACCATCCAAAGATAACCAGCATCAGATAAATGCAGATAGTCATCCAGTCCACTGATTTCCATATACTATCGTTCGTGTATGCCATAATCTATTCGTCTGTTTTGTATTTCCGCCGCTTTCGCCTCACTTTCCGGTGAAAGTTCGCCTTTTAAATATTTCTCCATCATCAATGCACCGATAGGTACACCATAGGTTGCTCCCCAACCTCCATTCTCTACATAGACTACCACGGCAATCTTAGGATCATTCATTGGTGCAAACCCCATAAAAGCAGAATGGTCCTTTCCACGGTTTTGCGCCGTACCTGTCTTGCCACACACTTCAATTCCCGGAATATTCGCATTACGGCAAGTTCCTCCCAATACTGCCGAACGCATACCTTCGACTACCGTCTGATAATGTTCACGGCTTACTTTAGTATAACGTTTGGTCGTATACAGGGTATCCAACGGCTCGTCTTCCACTTCTTTCACTACATGCGGAGTAATATAATAGCCCCGGTTAGCAATAGTAGCCCCAAGGTTAGCAATCTGCAACGGAGTAGCCGTCACTTCCCCTTGGCCGATGGAAATAGAAATAATCGTCAGTCCGTTCCATGATCCCCGATAGTTCTTATCATAATAAGCAGCATTCGGGATCATCCCACGCTTCTCACCCGGAAGGTCTACTCCCAAAGGATAACCAAATCCCATAGAAACCATATAATCACGCCATGTATTCATGGCAGTCTGTACAGAACCATACTTCTTCTTCGCCCCTATCATGTGAAACAACCCCCAACAGAAATAACCGTTACAGGAAGTTGCAATGGCAGGCACCAAAGGCAGGGGCGACCCATGAGAGTGGCAGCCCACCCTAAGACCGGCATACACAAAGCCATGATAGCAAGAATAGGCTGTCTGAGGAGTAATAATCCCCTCTTGCAGGAAAGTCAACGCCTGAGTAGTCTTGAAAGTAGATCCCGGTGGGAATTGCCCCATAATAGAACGGTTCAGCAATGGTTTCCAACTGTCACGCGCCAGTTCCAGATGATTTTTACCCCGTTGGCGCCCCACCATCAATCTTGGGTCAAAAGTGGGAGCAGATACCATACAAAGTATTTCTCCTGTGGATGGCTCGATAGCCACTATACTGCCTATCTTCCCTTCCAACAGACGCTCTCCCAACATCTGAAGCTCTATGTCTATACCTAGTTTCAGATTCTTCCCCGGAACGGGAGTCTTGTCATATTTCCCGTCCATATACCGTCCCTGAATACGTCCACGGGCATCGCGCAGTAATATCTCCACTCCTTTCTCGCCCCTCAACTGTTTTTCGTATGAGCGTTCCACCCCTTGTTTCCCTATGAAGTCACCGCGTACATAGTAATCATCGGCTTCAATATCCCCCTTGGACACTTCTGCAATATCTCCCAGAACATGAGCAGCCGCATTGTAATTATACTGGCGGATAGTACGCCGCTGAATATAGAAACCGGGAAACTTGAACAGTTTTTCTTGGAAGACTCCGCACTCTTCTGCCGAAAGCTGGGTCATAAATACCTGATGAGTATATGGAGAGTAGCCCGGATTGGAACGTCTGTCCTTTATCTCGCGGATACGCTTTTTAAAATAGTCGGGGGTAATATTCAATGTTTTACATAAATCAAGCGTATCAAGGTTGTGCACCTCTTTCATCACCATCGTAACGTCATAGGCAGGTTGGTTATACACCAGCAGGTTACCGTTCCGATCGTACATCACCCCACGGCTAGGGTATTGTGTCTTGTTCAGAAAAGCGTTGCTATCGGCGTTCTTTTTATAATCCTCACTCATAATCTGCAAGGTAAAAAGACGTATCAGGTAAATCAGCACAATAACGATCACCGATGCACCGATTACATATTTCCGCTTCTCCAGATTATAATCTCTTTCCACTATTTTTTCCTCCTGATTGCCTCAGCACACAATATACAAATGATGGTTATTGAGGCATCTGTCAATATTTTCAACAATAAGACAGGCAGGTTGAAGAATGAAAAAGTATCTATGACAAGTAAAATGGTACAAAATAAGAAAGTACACAATAAGATATACCGGAAGAAAGGCGAGAATCCCATACTCTTGATACCCGGTTCAAAATCCTCGACGCTATCGCGGAGCGTGACTAATCGTAATACAGGTTCACGCATAAAAGCCAGTACTGTGGCCGCAGCCGCATTCATCCCCGGAGTGTTGCCTAATATATCGACTGTCAACCCCAACAGGAATGCCCATATCATAAGGACATTACGGCTAACTCCCGAATTGTACTTCAAAATAAAATAGATAAAAAAGAAAGGAGTGGCATACCCGTTGATATGCATATGATTCAGCACCAGCACTTGCAACAGTACCAGTCCGATAAACCACTCTATTCTTTGTAGATAAGTCAACATCAACCTTCTTACTTAGTCGTTTTTACCTGCTTTTCCAACTCCAATTGTTCCTCCTGCCCTTTTTGGGCAATTACGCGCACATCATTCAAACGGGCGAAGTCCGTAAATAGTTTCACCCGCAGCAAATAAGACAAGCCATCGTGACTATCGGCGATATCATCTACCGTACCCACCGGAATGCCGGAAGGGAAAACAGCACTGTGTCCACTGGTTACAATGGTGTCACCTAAAGAAAATAATGAATGACGGGGCATATCCTTTATAAAAGCAAATTCGGATGAACCGCCATCCCATTTCAAGAAGCCGAAATAATCACTCCGTTTTATCTTACAGCTAATACTGCTTTTGGAATTCAATACCGGAATGACAATGGAGTAATGTGGAGAGGTGAGATAAACAATACCAACCACACCGCTTCCATTTACCACTCCCATCTCACTACGAATGCCATCCGCTTCTCCTTTGTCAAGTGTAATATAGTTATCAGCATGAGTCACACTGTTATTTATCACGCTAGCCTTGAATATATCATATCCTGCCAGTGCTTCCTGCTTAAGCTGTTCTACACCACTGCTGTCTTCCGTCGCTTCAATCAAAGCTTTACGGATACTCTCCAACTGCAATTCCAGTTCCACATTTTTCTGTACCAACTCATCGTTGATCGTTTTCAGATGAAAATATCCGGTAACATTATTGGCTGCATCATACATAGCTCCCGAAACAAAATTAGCAGATGTAAAGAACGCACTCCCCTGATAACTGTTGAAGCGGAATAATAAAGCAAAACTGATTATCTCCAAAAGAACAAAGAGAAACCAGTAGTTATACTTTAAAAAGAAATTCAGCAGATTTTTCATTAATACCAATTGTTCAATGTGCTAATTTGCCAATGTGCCAATGTACTGCGCTATCCATACCGCATGGCATTAGCAAATTAGCAAACTACCTCATTAGCAAATCATTTACCGCATCAAAAAAGAGAAACGATCTACATTCTTCAGTGCAATACCGGTACCTTTCGCCACACTCAGCAAAGGATCTTCGGCTATATGGAACGGAATATTGATTTTGTCTGTCAGACGCTTGTCCAAACCGCGCAGCAAAGCACCACCACCAGCCAAATAAATACCGTTCAAAACAATATCAGCATAAAGTTCAGGCGGAGTCTGTTCCAATGCACTAAGGATAGCTGTTTCAATTTTTGCAATACTCTTTTCCAAACAATGCGCCACCTCCTGATAACACACCGGAACTTCCATGGGAAGAGCAGTGATACGGTTAGGCCCGCGTACAATGTAATCTTCGGGAGCATCATCTCCCAAATCAGTCAAGGCAGCGCCTACATGTATCTTGATACGTTCGGCCATACGTTCACTCACCTTCACATTGTGCTGACGGCTCATATATTCCTGAATATCGGCTGTAAGATCGTCACCGGCAATACGTATCGAATTGTTGGAAACAATACCACCCAATGAAATCACGGCAATTTCTGTAGAACCACCACCTATATCAACAATCATATTACCTTCAGGAGCCTCTACATCAATACCGATACCAATAGCCGCGGCCATAGGTTCAAAAATCAAATAAACATCCCGTCCTCCCGCATGCTCAGCACTGTCACGTACCGCACGAAGCTCTACTTCAGTGCTACCCGAGGGAACTCCGATCACCATACGCAAAGAAGGAGAAAAGAAACGATTACCCATGTTCACTTTCTTTATTAAACCGCGCATCATCTGTTCACAGGCATTAAAGTCGGCAATAACCCCGTCGCGTAGCGGACGTACAGTACGAATATTCGGATTTTCCTTCTCGTACATCATTTTAGCCCGTTCGCCTACGGCAATCATCTTGTCGGTACGGCGATCAAGCGCAACGACCGAAGGTTCGTCCACTACAATCTTCCCGTTATTTAAAATGATGGTATTGGCAGTGCCAAGGTCCATCGCAATCTCTTGTGTAAAGGAGAATAATCCCATAAATTCATTTACAATTTAGCAATTTACAATTGACATTTGCAATTTACCATTTACCTGAACAATGCTGTATAAACAGTCCGATTGTAGCCGCAAATGGTAAATTGCAATGATCTTAGTGTTTAAAGTGACGAATCCCTGTAATGACCATAGCTACGCCATGTTCATTGCAGTATTGGAAAGTCAACTCGTCTTTTACAGAGCCTCCCGGCTGGATAACAGCTTTCACACCCTCCTTATCCGCTATCTCTACACAATCGGGGAAAGGGAAGAAAGCATCACTGGCCATCACTGCGCCATTCAAATCAAACTCAAATGATTTTGCTTTTTCAATGGCTTGTTTCAATGCATCCACACGTGAAGTCTGACCTACACCGCTAGCCAGCAGTTGTTTGTTCTTGGCCAGTACAATAGCATTACTTTTACTATTCTTCACAATCTTATTTGCAAATAACATATCTTCTATTTCAGTCGCCGTAGGAGCTTTTTCAGTAACCTGCTTCAAGTCGGCAGGAGTTTCCACATCCAGGTCTCTTTCCTGAACCAAAACCCCATTCAATAAAGAACGGAATTGTTTCTTCGGCAATTTAGCTTCCTTACGAACCAAAATAATACGGTTCTTCTTCTGTCCCAGAATCTCTAATGCATCTACATCATAATCCGGAGCAATAATTACCTCAAAGAACAGTTTATTGATTTCTTCCGCTGTTTCTTTATCAATCACGGCATTAGTAACCAACACACCTCCGAAAGCCGACACCGGATCGCCTGCCAACGCATCTTTCCATGCTTCCAGCACAGTAGGGCGCGAAGCTAATCCACAGGCATTATTATGCTTCAGAATGGCAAATGTCACCTCATCAAATTCATCAATCAAATCTACGGCCGCATTGATATCCAACAAATTGTTATAGGAAATTTCTTTTCCATGAATCTGGTCGAACATCGCATCCAGATTTCCATAGAAATAACCTTTCTGATGAGGATTTTCACCATAACGAAGTTGTTTTTGTTCTTCCACCGCGCAACGGAAAGCCGAACCTTCACCACCATCAAAATAGTTAAAGATAGCAGAATCATAATGAGAAGAAACAGCAAACGCTTCTTTTGCGAACCAACGGCGTTCCTCGCGTGAAGTAGTAGCGCCATGTTCCAGCAACATATCACGGAACGGCTTATATTGTGCCTGACTAGCGATAATCACCACATCATTAAAGTTCTTAGCAGCAGCACGAATCAAAGAAATACCACCTATATCAATTTTTTCGATGATAGCTTGTTCTTCGGCCCCCGAAGCCACAGTTGCCTCAAACGGATACAGGTCAACGATGACCAAATCTATTTCGGGTATTTCATATTTTTCTATCTGTTGCATATCTTGTTCCAAACCACGACGGCATAAAATACCTCCAAAGACTTTAGGATGCAGTGTCTTCACACGTCCGCCCAAAATAGAGGGATAAGTAGTAAGATCCTCCACCGCTTTGCAAGGGAAACCTAAAGATTCGATAAACTGTCTTGTACCTCCTGTTGACAGGAACTCTACTCCTTCTTCGTGTAGTTTGGTTATAATCTCGTCCAAACCTTCTTTGTGATAAACCGACACCAATGCGGTTTTAATTCTCTTAGCCTCTGACATTTTTTATAGATTAAGTATTTGGGCTACAAAGGTATAAATTTTCACTCTATAAATTCCACACATAAACGTGAAATATTATTTATCCACTCATATTTGTTTCAAAAAAGAAGAGATCCGCCACTAAATATGGATAATAATAAATTAAAAATCAAGTTGTGTGAATCCGTGCAATCCGTGGCGAACAAAAAAACGCCTGTAACACAAATGTAACATATATGACATTTTATCATAATATACCTCCCGTACCTTTGCGCCCAATAAAATAGAGAGACAAAATTATATGGAAACAATGTTTTTGGGAATCGTCGTATTCCTTTTTCTGCTAGCCATATTCGATTTGGTAGTAGGCGTCAGCAACGACGCAGTGAACTTTATGAATTCCGCCATCGGTGCTAAAGCCGCGTCATTCAAGACCATCATCGCCATTGCCGCTTTCGGTATCTTCATCGGCGCCACACTGAGCAACGGTATGATGGAAATCGCACGGCACGGTATTTTCAGGCCTGAACAATTTTATTTTCAGGAGTTAATGTGTATCTTTCTAGCAGTTATGGTAACAGACGTAGTCCTATTGGATATTTTCAATTCCTTAGGAATGCCTACCTCCACTACCGTATCCATGGTATTCGAACTATTGGGAGGTACTTTCGTTCTAGCTCTTATCAAAATAGCAGGAGACGAAACCGGAATGCTAGGATTTGCTGATCTGCTGAATACGGAAAAGGCATTGTCCGTCATTTTAGGTATCTTCCTCTCAGTAGCAGTAGCTTTCTTCTTCGGCACATTAGTACAATATCTCTCCCGTCTTCTCTTCACATTTAATTATACAAAGAAACTGAAATACACTATCGGACTGTTCGGCGGTATTGCTGTTACGGCCATTATCTACTTCATGTTGATAAAAGGTCTGAAAGATTCCGCCTTCATGACCACCGAAAACAAACATTGGATTCAGGAAAACACCTTGATGTTAGTAAGTTGCAGTTTTGTGTTCTTCACCATTCTGATGCAAATACTGCATTGGTGCAAGATAAATGTATTCAAGGTGGTGGTAATGTTAGGTACTTTTGCCTTAGCTATGGCTTTTGCAGGCAATGACTTAGTAAACTTCATCGGTGTGCCCTTGGCAGGCTTCTCAGCTTATACAGACTTCATGGCTAATGGAAACGGTGAACCAATGGGATACTTGATGAACTCACTGAATGGTCCGGCTAAAACCCCATTTCTTTTTTTATTTTTAGCAGGCGTCATTATGGTATATGCGCTGATTACTTCAAAAAAAGCGCAAAATGTAGTGAAGACTTCGGTAGATCTCTCGCGTCAGGATGAAGGTGACGAAATGTTTGGTTCTTCCGCTGTAGCACGCAGTATTGTCCGTTCTACCATGAGCGCTTCGGAAAGTATAGCCAAAATATTGCCCGACAATCTGAAACGATGGGCCGACAGCCGTTTTAACAAAGATGTGATGATTATGGAGAACGGGGCAGCATTTGATTTGATACGCGCTTCTGTCAATTTGGTACTGGCCGGTCTGCTCATAGCTTTGGGAACCTCTTTGAAACTCCCTCTTTCTACCACTTACGTAACTTTCATGGTAGCTATGGGTAGTTCATTAGCCGACCGTGCCTGGAGCCGTGACAGTGCCGTATACCGTATCACCGGTGTGCTTTCTGTTATCGGTGGATGGTTCATCACTGCCGGAGCCGCTTTCACTATCTGTTTTGTGGTTACGCTCATCATGTATTATGGAGGCACATTCGCCATGTTGGCCCTTATTGCACTTGCCATCTTCTTATTGGTTCGCAGCAACATACACTACAGCAAGAAACAGAAGGATAAAGGCAAAGACGACATATTCTCCCGCCTTATTGCCAGTAAAGACAAAGAAGAGCGTTGGAGATTACTCCGCCAGCATGTAAATAACACATTGGTAGCCGAAATGGCATTCACCAATGAAACCTACCGGCAGATAACCGACGGTTTCATCAACGAAAATCTGAAAGCTCTGCGCAAGGCCGTGAACAATACCGACAATCAGAAAGAAATGTTAAAAAAGATACGCCGTAAAGAAATACTAGGTCTGCGCCGTATAGACAACTTTACTGCTATCGAGAAAAACACTTGGTTCCACTTGGGAAGCAACAGTTGTGAACAAATGCTTTACTGTCTGAAACGTATCTGCGATCCTTGTAAAGAACATGTGGACAATAAGTTCACCCCATTATCGGAACGTGCCACTAACGAGTTCATCCCTATCCGCGATGAGATGACCGCATTAATGACCAAGGCTACTGAAGTACTTGCCAACAAGGCCTACGATCAGACTGATGCCTTGCTACGTGAAGGCGCCCTTCTGAAAGGCAAGATCTCTACCTTGCGCAAAGAACAGATGGACCGCATACAAGAACGGGATGTCAATGTAAAAGCTTCCATGGTGTACCTCAATGTATTGCAGGAATCACAAGAATTGGTTTCCTACTGGCGTCATCTGTTACGCGCCGACCGTATGTTCCAGACTGATTTGAAAAAATAAAAAGATTTATATTCCTATTATATGTTTTTTAAGATAACTTCTTTCCTCCAATTGAAGGAAAGAAGTTATCTTTGTTTCGTATATATAGACATTATTTAAACAAACCTATGGAAAACCTCAAAAAAATTATCAAACAGTTCCCCAAAGTGGGTGAAGTGAAAGAAATCAAAGCTTTGACATCCGGTCTCATCAATCAGACTTATCTGGTAAAATCGGTATCTCCTGAAGAACCTGACTATGTATTGCAACGAATCAACCATTTAATATTTACCAATATTGAAATGCTGCAACACAATATAGAAGTAGTAACCAGACACATCCGCCAAAAGCTGGAAGCCAGACACGAAGAGGACATTGAACGTAAGGTACTCCATTTTCTACCTTCCACCAATGGCAAGACCTATTTCTATGATGGAGAAGGTTATTGGCGAATTTCAATATTTATTCCGCGTTCACAAACATTGGAAACAGTTACACCGGAATCTTCCTATCTGGCAGGACTGAAGTTTGGTGAATTCCAGGCCATGCTGGCTGATGTGCCCGAACAACTCGGAGAAATCATCCCCGATTTCCACAATATGGAATTCCGCTTAAAACAATTACGTGAAGCCGTATCCGCCAACATATCCGGCCGTCTGGCAGAAGTACAGGACATAGTGGACGCTATAGAAAAAGATGCTGATACGATGTGCAGCGCTGAACGTTTTTACCGTGAAGGCAAATTGCCCAAACGCATCTGCCACTGTGACACAAAAGTAAGCAACATGTTATTTGATGAAAACGGAAAAGTGTTGTGTGTCATTGACCTGGACACGGTAATGCCCAGTTTCATTTTCTCCGATTTCGGTGATTTCCTCCGTTCGGCAGCCAATACCGGCAAGGAGGATGAGGCTGATTTAAATAAGGTGAAGTTCAACATGGAAATCTTCAAAGCATTTACCAAAGGTTATATTGAATCGGCCCGGACTTTCCTGACTCCTCTCGAAATAGAAATGCTACCTTACGCTGCCACCCTGTTCCCCTATATGCAAGCTGTACGCTTTTTAGCAGATTATATAAACGGAGACACGTATTATCAAACCCGGTATAAAGACCATAATCTGGTACGCACCAAAGCGCAGTATAAACTGTATCTGGAAGCAAAATCCGCTACACCGGACATGAAGGCTTATATCAACAGTCTGCTATAATATAAAAACAACAAGGAGCACAAAGGTATCTTAATGACACGAACCTCTGTGCTCCTTTCATATTCGTCCGGCAATGACCCTAAATCTACCGTTTCGGTATATCTACCGATTTTTCACTTTTCCCTTTCAGATGTTCGGAAAAGTAATCAACCAGTTTCCAATAGAAATATTCATTCATATCACCGAATCCATGACGCTGTTGAGGAAGAATCAGCATATCAAAACGCTTCCCGGCACGAATCAAGGCGTCAACTACCCGTAAGGTATTGCCCGGATGCACATTATTATCAATATCACCATGAATCAGTAACAAATTTCCTTTCAATTGCTTCGCTATTTCAGGATTAGTAGCAATCTTATAAACGAAAGTTGTATCCCCTTTCTCACTCACCACCTCTTTTACGCCGTGATGCGTTTCACTCCACCAACGGTTATAGATATTGTTATCATGATTTCCGGCACAAGAAACAGCCACTTTGAAGAAATCCGGGTATTGGCACATAGCCGCCGTACTCATAAATCCACCTCCCGAATGTCCATGAATACCAACCTTATCTATATCTATAAAATGATGACGCTGCGCCAATTGCTCGATAGCATATTTATGATCGGCCAGCGGATAATCACGCATATTTCCATATCCATAATTATGATACCATTTAGAGCGGCTAGGATGCCCGCCGCGTTGTCCCACAGAAATAACAATAAATCCGGCCTGTGCCAAACGGTCGGTACGGGGGCTCATACGGGTAAACGGATAATAAACACCTTCCACCTGTGGCCCAGGATAAACATAATCCACAATAGGATAAACCTTAGTTGAATCAAAATTAAAAGGTTTATACATCACACCATACAGATCTGTCACGCCATCAGCCGCCTTTACCTTAAATATTTCCGGAAATTTATAACCGGCAGCAAAAAGCTGTGAAAAATCACTCTCCTGAATATCCATTACCTTATTGCCATTAGTATCCAGCAGGATGGCGCAGGGCACCGTATTTACACGCGAATAGTTATCCACCACAAAACGAGCATCATCATCCACTTCCACACGATGGAAATAATCCCCTTTGGTCAGTAATTTCAAACCGCTGCCATCCAGATTCACACGATACAAATGTTCATAATAAGGATGTTCTTTCGCATTCATTCCATTGGCAGTAAAATAAATCACACGTGCCTTGTCATCTACTTTCAAGATTTCCTCCACGTGCCAGGGACCTTTTGTGATACGATTTTTCAAATTACCCTGATCATCATATAAATAAAGGTGTGCCCAACCATCACGCTCACTCCATTGAATAATTTCCTTTCCACCATTCAAGACTCTTAAAGGACGAGTTTCCTGATAGGTATTCATCCGTTCCTTTATTACTGGTACAACAGAATCCTGTCCTATCGTATAGGAACAAACATCAATCCGATGTAAATCACGGCTGCTGCGGGTCAGGAAGAAACGGTTGTTATCACCCTGCCAAACGGCAGCCTGATCTTCCATATCACGCTGTTTTTGCATCATTGGTTTGTATTCCAGGCCAATGCTTTGATCTTTATAAGCTGCTACTTTAATTTCCTTACGTTTATTATCAACCAAGTCAAACAAGTACAGGTGTTCTATGGGAGTTTCCTTTTCTCCCGGCATCTGGTATTTATAAGTTTCCAATGTGGGACGTGGACGGGCCATCGAATTTATTACCCATAACTCTTTCACAGCGCGATCGTCAGAAACTGTCATAGCAAAATAACGTGAATCCGGAGACCACACTCCACCTACACGACGACGCTTGCCATTACATAAAGTATCTGTATTCAACATACTATAGGGAATACCATAGCCAAAATCCTTCATGCCATCTGTAGTAAGCTGGATTTCCACGATCGTACTATCCTTTTCATTTTTTTTCGCCTTTTCATAATCTTCACGACTCATGCGATACAAATTCAAATCCTTGGCATAAATCACCGTTTTACCATCAGGAGAAACCGATCCCCAATAGATTTTCTTCAGGTCGTCTTCTTTATCTTTCAGATGGGTCAATTTACGGGTAGGATAGTCATAAGAAAAATAAAAGATTTCCTTCTCATTCTTCTTGTCCTTCTTATCCTTGCCATCTTTCTTTGGTGTCGCATCTTTTGTTGACTTTACTTCAAAAGTAAAGGTACGCCCATCTTCTTCCGCTTTCAGATTTGTGATTGGCAAATGGCGTGCCTCAAAGGGATCTTTTACAATTTCGGTAAGCTGGGAAGCTAATTCATCCCTATCAAACAAAAGCTTCTTTGTCCGGGCAGCCGGATCAACCACATACCAAAAGGTTCCTTCACTTGTTTTGTACTCGAACCAGAAATTATTACCTTTCTGGAACCAATGCGGATCCACCACAGTAGAAAACAACATGGTGTTCAATTTTTCTTGTGTGTATTTCTCTGCCTGCAGATATTCCGGCAAGCGTTCCTGCGCTTTTGCAACAGAAACTGTCGTACACAGACCGCCCATTAAAAGGGTAATGAATAGCATTTTCCTCATAGATTGAACTTTTATCGTGTTTATAAAAAACAAACATACACAAAATTCTTCATTTAACAATCTTAAACAAAGAATTTTGTGTATGTTTGTTTCATTTATCCTTTTCTTATCAGAAACTATACCCTGAAGTAAAGCTAACCATATGATTCCGTATCCTTAAATCATTCTGTTCCTTATTATATTTTCCCCAAGCCAAATCATACCCGATAGTAAATGAAATCCGTTTAACAGCAATCCCGACAGAAGCCGTTCCTCCCCAATCCAAACGAGGGGACGCCTCAAAACCAAATTCCTCATTTACTGTTTTTCCTTTAAATGTGCCAAACCGGTAATAATCATTCCGGTATTCGTACTGTCCAACACCTGTTTCTTCATCTATATTATATTTTGAGGAAGAAACATAAGCATTAGTACGTCCACCAATTCCTACAGCTACATAAGGTCCTACTGCTAATTTAAGACGCACATCATCACAAAGTTTAAAACCCCAATGAGCCATAACAGGCAATTGCAAATAATAACGCGTGGACTCAACATTCGTTTTTTCATAATCCATGCTAAATCCTCCCCCTGTTGATATGTTTCCCCAGCTCATAGGATGATACCCACCTTTCTGCATTAAGATATAAACCCCGGACTTCAAGCCAAAAGAAGGCTTCTTTCCCACCCCTTCCTTTAACTGATACAACACACCGGCACCGGCTTTAAAACCTAATGTAACTGATGTCCCTTCATTTTCCTTATTCACTACCAAGCCGGCTTCCGGCGTAACACTCCAACGAGACTGAGCGTTCAACATCATACTCGCCAAAATACCTGCCATAAATAAAATTACTTTTTTCATCTTTTTCTTCTTTTTAGTTCATTATCTATGTAAAAGACTAAAAATTCAGAAAAACCCCCATTGCATATCCGGAAAAATAATAAAATAACATGAGCAACTCACTCACATAACAAAAGAAACACCCTACATTTAAACATACCGTTCAAGAAATCAAAAAAAACAAACGCTGCAAAAACCAACCAACAGCAGCAAAAGTTATCGCTTATTTTTCGCATTCTCTTTATATTCGGTAGGTGTCATACCAAAACGTTGTTTAAAACATTTGCTGAAATAACGAGGATCATTAATACCCACCATATAAGCAATCTGCGTCATATTATAATCACCACTCTCTATCAATTGTGCGGCACGTTTCACACGCATCTCTTTAATAAACTCAATGGGGGCAAGTCCTGTCAGGGTCTTCAGTTTCTTGAAAAAGACAGAACGGCTCACCGCAAGCTCCTGTACCAAATCATCCACGATCAAATCGCCATTATCCATATTCTTCTCCATTAATTCCGTCAGTTTCTCCATAAACTTACGGTCATGGGAAGACATCTCAGGCTGTGTTTGCTGTTCTTCCTCCGCAACAGGCTGAATATTCATCAGATTCGCACAATACAACTGTTGCAACTTGACACGTTGTGTCAGAATATTCTCCACCCTGGCCTTCAGGTAAGTAGCACTGAACGGTTTCGTTATATAATCCTCAACTCCCAGTTCCATACCTTCCAACTTACTGTCCATATCCGTCTTAGCCGTCAGTAAAACGACCGGAATGTGACTGGTCGCCATATTAGCACGCAAATCTTCTGTCATGGTAATACCATCCTTTTCCGGCATCATGATATCACTAATAATAATATCCGGAACAAACTTCAAAGCCTTATCCAAACCTTCAGCCCCATTGACAGCCTCTATGACGTTGAAATTTGAGATAAAGATACTACGCAAAAAGAAACGAAGTTCCAAATTATCTTCAACCAGCAACATCGTTTTGCTTTCATTCCTCTTCTCTTCATGTCCCTGAACAGATTCTTCCACCTCTTCCGGCCTCATTTCGACAGAATCAGAGAGAATGAACTCTACATTCTCCGTATAGTGCTCCTTGCCTTTCAAAAACTCAACCGTGAAACAACTGCCCTCCCCCTCTTTACTATCCACACGGATAGTCGCTTTGTGCAGTTCCACCAATTCCTTAACCAAAGAAAGACCGATACCAGAACTTTGCTGATTAAACAAATTCTTGTCCAACAGATTTTCAAAACGGACAAAAAGGGAAGCTTTCTTGCTTTCAGAAATTCCTATACCTTGATCCTGCACACCAATCGCCACATTATGTTCATTTTCATGAATGAAAAGCGTAATCATCTTACCCTGTGGAGTATACTTGAAAGCATTGGAAAGCAGATTGAAGACAATCTTTTCCAACTTATCCGCATCTACCCACAGTTTCAAGGAAGGCATTTCACTTTCGAATACAAAATCAATATGATGCTCTTCGGCCAGCGATTCAAAATTATCCATGATATGGCGTACAAAAGGAACAATATCTATCTGCTCTATACGCAACTTCATCTTATTTTTCTGTATTTTGCGGAAATCAAGAATTTGGTTCACCAAGCGAAGCATACGGTCGGTATTACGTTCTACTACATGCAATTGTTCACGTACATCATCCGGCAAAGTCTTGTTTTTCAGAACATATTCCACAGGACCTGCAATCAATGTCAGCGGAGTGCGAAGTTCGTGAGAAATATTTGTAAAAAAGCGAAGCTTTATATCAGAAACCTGCTGTTCCACAGACACTTCATGTTTCAGACGATAAATAGTAAACAATATATATACTCCTGAAAACAGAATCAACAGAAAAGCAAGAATATAAATTGCCATAGCCCAAGCCGTTTCCCAAAACGAAGGCTGAATGGTGATTCTCAAACTGCGCTCATTCTCTACCCAAACCCCATCACTATTGGTCGATTTAACCTGAAATACATAATCCCCTTTCGGCAGATTGGTGTATGTAGCGGTACGTTGTTTATCCACATAATTCCATTCCTTATCAAATCCATGCAAACGATAAGCATAACGGATATTTTCAGGATAAATCATATCCAAGGCTGCAAAGGACAAAGTTACAATATTCTCCTTGTGCGAAAGTACCAGGTGTTCTGTATTATCAAGAGACTGTCTCAACAAACTGCCTGATACACCCGGAATCACCTCCTGATTGGATATTTTCAACGTTCCGAAAACAATGGATGGAACATAATTGCTTTTCTTGATATGTTCCGGTTCAAAATAAAGCATACCACGACTGGTACCAAAGAGTAGGGTACTGGAACTAAGATTCAGCGATGTCCCCTCCTCAAAACGTATTTTGCCCCCAAAATCCCGTTCATTATAATTTTCAAAACGCTGTTCGGACGGAATAAATTTACTCAATCCGTTTTCCGTACTTATCCACAGATTCCCCGTGTCATCCTCTTCTACAGACAACAGGATATCTGAAGGCAAACCATCCTTCACGGTATAGGATTTAAATACCGCCTTCCCTTCCCCGTTCATGGAAACAAGCTGGTTAAGTCCTCCCCCAAATGTAGCCAGATAAACTTCTCCTTGTGAAGTGGTGACAATCCGATATACGTTATTGTTGCTCAGACAATTCATATCATCGGGGATACGTGCATAAAGATGGAACACAATCGACTCCGGATCTTTAAAATCCTCTTTAAAACTAAGCGCGCCATCACTGCTCCCCACCCATATATTCCCCTTCTTGTCAGAAGTGATATGGCGTACACGGTAACAACGGTCATACGGAAAACCTTTCAGGTTATTTCTAGAACTAATAAACACATATTTCCCTTCAGGAGTTTTCTGAATATAATTTAACCCTCCACCGAAAGTTGCCACCCAAATGCGTCCATGCTTGTCTTCATGTAACCAGTAAACACTATTATGACTCAGGCTATAAATATCATCTTCATCATATTTGAATCGAGTAAACTTAAAACGGGTCCCCTCCTTTTCTGCCAGAATAATACCATCCCCTTTGGTCGCAATCCAAATGTTTCCGTGAGAATCTTGCATGATATGATAAGGAACTCCCCCTAACGGCCTGCCAGATTTGGCTATATCCCCCTCTTCGGTCAGAATACCCTGAAAATCTAAATCAGAAGAATAAATTTCAATCTGACCATCCCGTTTTCCCATCCAGATGCGATGTTCGCTATCTTCAAACAACGCACGTACCGTATTGGAATTCAAGTCATAACTGTAGCCCATGCGGGGATAAATATGGAACTGGCTTCCTAAAAAAGTAATCTTCTCCAACCCCTTAGAATGAGTACATAACCAAAGATTGCCTTGCTTATCGGATAACATGGAATGTAATTTATTGGAAAAGTGCCAATCGGGTGAATCGGGGTCATTATAGAAAGGTAACAGCCGATTTGCCTCTCTGTCATACCAAGAAAGCCCTCCTCCTTGCGGATGTACCCACAAATTACCGTTCAAGTCTTCACAAATATGAAAACTGGGATAGGAACGATCGGCACCACGAGGCTCCACTTGCATCTTTTCTTGCTTAAATACTTCCGTCAAAGGATTGAAGTGACAAACCTTTCCCCATTCGGTCATCTCAAACCATGCTTCCTGCTTACTGTCAACATAAACAGAACGGAAAGCGTCTGCCGGGAATTCGGGACAATTGGATTTATTATAGACTTTACACTCTTTTGTATCCGAATGGTACAATATCAATCCTTCATGGGCAGTTGTTATCAACAGCCCCGTACCTTTTATTTCATTTATAGCAATCACTTTATCCTTTACCGGCAATTCCCAAAGACGAAAGATTTCATTCTGCAAAGAATAGCACCATATCCGTCCTCTGTCTGATCCAAAATAAAGTTCGTCACCATAACTGCAAAAAGAGTAGAAGGCCTGTACGGGTTCATCTTTGCCTGACTGGATATTCACAAAATAAGAGACAGGCTCTTCTTTATCATTCGTAATCTTCAGCAGACCGTTATCAGTAAGCAACCACTCTTGATTGTAAGCATCGCTAAAAACCTGATTAATATGAACGGCATTTCCTCCACGACTATGAGTAGCATATACTTGGGTAGTTATACTGTAATCTTTAGGGTTTGTTTTCACACGGACAGCCCCCTCATTTTCAGAAAGTAGCCAAATGACACTGTCGGGCAATATTTTAATAGAAGAGAAACGCATACCCTCCTCTTCACCTTCAGCAGGGATTTGTTCGAATTTCTCTGTTCTTTGGTCAAAACGATACACACGGTAATCATACGTTTGCAGCCAAATATAATTATAAGGGTCTACTTCCAATAAGTCTACCCGGTTGTTAGTCATAGTAATTTTATTCCCTTGTCTGGCTTTATAAACTTTGAAGTCATAACCGTTGAACCGGTTGATTCCATCCCAAGTAGAGAACCATAAAACTCCATTATGGTCTTGTACCATGCTCATGATGGAGTTCTGAGACAAGCCGTTTTCCGAAGAATAATGAGTAAAGATACAATTAGGCTGACTTTTTGCATGAAAAAAGAGCAGCAAAGTAAGTATAAACAGAATGTGTCTTTTCATTTCGTAGATTTTCATATTTAATAGGCAAAAATACATAAAAAACGAGAGATACTGATATACAAGCTCCTAAAAAAACAAAAGGGGAAAAGTTAAATCCCCCCCTTTATCATTCTACTCTTCCCTGACACTTTCCATAGGAACAAATAGAATTCCTCCCTACAGTGACAAAGTATTATTACTGGTAGAAAGAACAGCTTATCTCTTTAAATTCTGCAACAATACATTTCCATTTTCCACCGGATTCCACCCGTCATCACCTGCCAAAATCTGTGCTTCATTATAATTACCGATATCGTTCAGCTGCTTTCCAAACGAAGCACGCGAAGCGGTAGCCGCCCCTTCTCCCGTATTCCGGTATTCAGCATAGAATACGGTTTCCTCATTTTCTTTTTTGCCCCAGTTGTTCCAACCCACCGGAAGAATATGCTTTCCCAAATCACAATGAATATAAACAGCCTGTGCATAAGGACGCCAAGGACGGGACAAATACACCTTCTGAGCCTCAGCCACACCCGTCAATTTACAGCCTATAAAAACATAGCCATATTTTTTGCCTTGATCTGTAGAAGGAGCGGTAACATACCCATCACCCAAACTATGGATGGTGCAATCCTTAAACAATGCCGTAGACCAGCCAAAAATAAAATCCACCGTACCCTCTATATAACAATGGTCATAAAACTGACGACTGTCTTTGCCATAAGTGTACAAAGTATCCTGATTTCCCAAAAAACGACAGTTTTTGAAATAAGCGCGATCTCCACTAACAAAACAGGCCACTGCCTGCCCCACTCTGCCGGCACTATTCTCGAAAGTGATATTCTCAGCATAGAAATCGGGAGCATAGATATAACAGGTTGATGAACCGGAGGTAGACATTTCTTCTCCGAAATAGTTCTTTTTAGCAGCAAAATCATCATTTGTCAGAATTGCTCCGTCCTCACCTATCAAAGAAACACTAATCTTGCTTTCAGGAATAACCACTTTTTCTTTATATACCCCTTTACGGACTAGAATAGTAGTGCGTCCTGCTTTACGAAAATCGGGGACAGCATGAATCGCTTCCTGAATGGTAAAGAAATCACCACTGCCATCTTTTGCCACTACAAAATCATAATGACGTACAAAAGGCGCCAATGCAGGAACCTCTTTAGCTATAGCATCCACCGTCAAACCAGCAATAGTACGCGCCCCATATACATTCAGGTGCGTATTATCCTCACGCCCTTTCGGACAAGCTGCACACACACCTTCAGGAATCCACATGAACAATTTTTTTGAAGCCTCCGGCCCCATCTCCTGCACCAAATCATGCGTTATCTTGTTCATATCCACAAAAGGCACATCCAACTCTTTTGCCACGTTACGCGGAGACTCCAAATATTTTCCATGAGTATCAATCAACACTTCTCCATCTTGAGAAGCACTCCCCTTTGACAAATCCTTGCGCACATCATCTTCGGCTACCGCATTTTTATTATTCCGGAAATTACGACGGACAATGGCATTGAACAACACGGGAATTCCCCCTTTTGCACGTGTTTCTTTTACAAAACGGCGTAGATTGGCATCAAAAGTAGATCCGGGATCAGTATGACGTTTCTCATCGGCCTTCTCATCATTATGCCCAAACTGAATAAAAACATAATCACCCGGCTTTACTTTATTAATTACTACCTCCCACAATCCTTCATCAATAAAACTTTTAGAACTCCGACCATTTCTAGCATGGTTTTCCACACGAATATTCTCACTGAAATATCCTCCCAGCACATGGCCCCATCCACGTTCCTGATTACCTCCCTCTAAGGGTTTGTTGGCCATAGTCGAGTCACCTATCATAAAGATAGTAATTGTGCGGTCTGCCGTAAAAGCAGAAAACAATAACAAGGCAACAAATGCCATCAACATCTTAATTTTCATCGCTTTCTATTTTAAATTTTGATTAAAGAACTCAAGTATATCATCCTGTATCTCCTTACTGCAAAAATGGGGCAAATCATAGAACTTGGTGGTCAACAGATTTTCTACCGATTGACTCTTCCATACATCCTGCATGGTAGAGAAAGCGCTTTCAACGCCCTTTACAGGAAAAAGTTTGTCCCGCAAGCCATTGATGAACAACATCGGTTTGGGACAGGCGATAGATGCCACATGAGGATAATCCATCCAATTCCGTATTCCGGGAATAATCATGGAATAAGCAGACCCACCTTTGTTCTGATTATTGGTAAGTGTCATTAAGCTATCTGTAGTATTCATCCAGCACACAGCAGCGCCTGCCTTCACCACATCTGTAGCGGCACTGACCATCCAGGCACGATGTGCTCCCATGGAAAAACCCATCGTTCCTATCTTGTCCTTATGAACCATTGGCAATGAGGCCAGAAATTCCGCGCTACGAATATCATCCCAGGCTATCAAGGCTCCCCAAGACATTCCCATCTGTAACATATTGGCCGCCAACGCTTGCTGTGAGTCATAGCGTACTCCTTCCTTACGTCCCCGTTCCCCCCAAAACAAGGCATCCACAGCAAGCACTACATATCCGTGACTTGCCAGATAATCACCTACATACTGTTTGTCATAACATTTTTCCGCCCAATCGTCCGCATCGGCCAGTACAGATGCTTCCACACCGAACGGACGTACCATCTTCTCTTTCCCTATCGAAAAATGTGCACCGTGATCGTGAAGCAGCAATACTGCCGGGAACGGGCCATTCCCGGCAGGAACCAACAGATAAGCAGGAACACGAGAATATTCCGAAACACTGAACAAAATCTTCTCCGCCCTATATCCATTCCGTTGCTCGGTATCTATCACTTCCTTATCAAAAGCCGTAGCAGGAGGAGCAGGCAACATACAATCCAATAACGTTTTTCGAGCTTCCTCACGCCACTTTTCGAAATTTCGGATGGAAGAATTTCCCCATGCCATAGGATAAGTCAGGTTTTCTTTCATCTTCTGATAGAACAGCGGCATATCATTCTGCGTTTCATAACGCATAGAGACTGTTTCCACCTTTTCCTGAGCAGAAGCCGTCAGACTTATCCCGAACAACAATAAACAAATTACAGTATTCTTCATAAACCTATACCTAACAAACTTTACTTTTCAAGGTAACTAATTAATTTTATCATATTATCAATATAATCCCCAACAGAGATGCACAATTCTCCGGTGGTACACGGATAAGGTGATGTATCGTGCTCGTCCCCTACAAAGGTAGCTATATATTTCGTTTCCTCACTAGGTCCTGAAACAGTATATGGCTTATACGGGTTCGAGGTTGACTTTAAAGGAGAGAGCCAGCAACCGTCCTTAGTCAGTGATTTCACCAATTTCCGGGCAACTTCTTCCGTAGCTTTTCCACGTAAACGAGTATAATATTTAGGTAAAGGAACCAAATGATCCTGCAGCAAAGGTGAATTCTTCGCCAATTCGGATACAGGAAGTTTTTTCACTTCCTCATAACGACGACGCAGTTCACCAGGATTCACAAAAGTTGCCGAATTATAATGAGCTATTGTATTTTCTATATTCTGATCTATATAATAAGTACCGTTTTTCACATTACTTCCCTTACGATGGACATACAGTGGTTTACCAGTATCAGGATCTACAAAACGAGGAACCAAAATAGCTTCCGGATTAGTCGACTGACTCTTCCATTTCTTCACATCCGATTCCGGTAATTTCATTGATTCCAAAAAACGAATTGCAGCAGGAATCCCCGACAGGAAACGAGTATCAGCTGTAAGTTTATAGTAATCCATCATTAAATTAACAAGACGGACGGTAGTACCGGTGTTCACACTGCGCGGTTCATAAGAACGGGCATGAGCCGGTTTCAAATCATCTACTGTATATTGGTCCGCCCAGCCTGCATAAGGTTCCCCTTGTTGAAGGGAAATCATCAAGTACATAGCACGCATAATAGGCTCCTTTACCCCTTGCAACCCCATTGCCTGATAGCATTGAATCAAAAACTCGGTCGCATCAGGAATCACATCATCATTCAGAGTAATAAAAGACGAATAATCTTTCTTACCTTGAAAAGGGTGATCATACATCAAAGGATACCGTTGAGGCCATCCACCCACCGGATATTGACTTTTCAAGACAAAATCAATGGTTTTCTCCAAAGCCGGACGGAAAGCAGGATCATTTTTTTCCACATACATACGAAGTAGAAATTTGGCAGCCTCCATAGTACCCGCATCATCGTAAGTCGCATTTCCATAATAATGTTGAAATTCTTCCAGACGCCAGCCATTTTTACCAACGGTATCATACCAGGACTTTAAGGAGTTCTCTCCTGCAAAATCGAACACATAATTCCATCCGCCACATTCAAGCTGTCCCCAAATCAAGGTGTTAGCCACTTTTTTCGCAGCTTCATAATAATACTCATCTCCTGTAGCATGATAAGCGTCAAGCAACAAATGACCGACAGAAGGAGTTCCCGGCGGCTGAATCCATACCATTGTCCTCTTGGCTTCCATTTCTCCCCATGAGCGGGACATATCCGGCAAATAATTCCATACGAAGCCACCATTATAACTCACTTTGTTCATCATAAACCGAGTGGCGGTTTTCATCGTATTTATAACTTGGTCATCTAATTTTTTATTAGTTTGGGCTATACCTATACAAGCAAAATTTGCCATGCACAGGCAAAGGACAATTCTTTCCCAGTTCTTCTTTAATGTGCTTTTCATTGTTGTTTTAGTGTTTTGATTCAAGTTTAAATATCATTATGAAGCAAAATAAGCCATTTTCCGGAGCTTGGATTTGTAATATTTGGTCTTTTCCTCGTATATTTTAATCACGACGAACTACCCTCCCCATATTATAAGTATATTTGAAGAAAAGTTTTAGTTATTCATTTTATATTAAATGCAAGATCATGAATCGTAAGGTAAGAACCGCATTGTATGCTTGCGCCTTGATGGCACCACTACTATTGCAGAGCTGCAATGCACAAAGTGAAAAAAAAGAGAGCAACAAAGAGTGTACTGAAGAAACAAACAAAAACACTGAAAAAAAGGTTATGAAAACAGGTAGTGAAAACTTCATTTTTGCAGAAGGCAAAGAATGGGAACCTGCAGGCGAAGGTGTAGTGCGCCAGATCATGGGTTACAATGATGACATCATGGTTGTTAAAGTAAAATTTGAAAAGGGAGCTGTAGGAGCTGTCCACCATCATATCCATTCACAAGTGACTTATGTGGAAAGTGGAAAATTTGAGTTTATCATCAATGGTGTGAAAAAAATTGTATCGGCCGGCGACTGTCTGTATAAGGAACCGGATGCTGTGCATGGTTGTGTATGTCTGGAACCGGGTATGCTGATAGATTGTTTCAGTCCGATGCGTGCTGATTTCCTGGAAAAGAAATAGACAAGCCATATATTCCATCCACTGCAGGAGCAGATTACTGTGCCCTCCTTTGGGCATTTAATATGCTCCTACAGTGGAAATGAATTCTATTTTTTAATCTGCAAAACAAATGGGACAATTGCTTAACCTTATCAAATCCGGTAAATCATAATATTTCAAAGCACCATACAACACATTAGAATACATATCCCACTGCATAGGCCTCTCAATGTATTCCTTCCAAGTCTTCACGCTATGTTTTATCTCCACACTGTTGATTCTTTCATCCAAATAAGCAGCATGAATTGCAACCGGACCATAAATACCATTGGCAAATACCTTGACGGGGTGTCCTTTCAGAAATTCGTGTTCTGAACAAAAATCAAGCAAAGTCAAAATATCGACAACACGTTGTCCCATAATAGGACGCCCTATATGCATACTGACCATTGCATTGCGATACTCACGGTTCCAATATTTAGCATCCGTATAGAATGCAGGATCCGTTGTTTCCCCAAATCCGCGCAAATCTGCCAACAACAAGATTTTTCCTTCCGTCAAGGCAGCAGCAAAATTCGCATATTCACTCAAATAAGTTCCTTTTCCCTCTTCCTGTAACCTTAACTCAACAGGAGAATCAGCATTCGCTCTGGACGGCATGATAAGAATACAAGGAACAGGCATCTCCCCTTCCCTTATAAGCTGAAACTTATATTGTTCATATTCACGCATTGAATCATGTCCGGTTGCCTCAATTCTTATTTTATGGTCAGGAAGACCTTTAAGACCTAACAAATCCAGCATCTTTGCTTGGACAGTTTTCTTTCCTTTCGAAAGAAACGCCTCACGCTTGGAAGCCCACTCATCCAGCTGATTCACATTTTCCTGCATAATACTGAGTGCTCCAGGCATAGATACATTCACCTGTCCTTTAGTCGTACAAAGCATATCAGACAACCGGAAACGGTCTTGTGCCGATTTCTTCACCGGAGATTGATCATCTTTCAGCCAACGCTTGAACCAACTGACCAACTTTTGCCTTTTTTCAGTTCCAAGTCCATGCCCTGTTTCTACTGTCAGCATATCCACCTTTTCGGGAACTCCCAATACTTTATAGCACTGTTGTAATTCAGCAAACCCTTGTTGTGCACCCCATAAATCGACAAAATCATATTTACCGCTTAAAATCAATAAAGGCCGTGGAGCCATCATTAAAGCAAAATCAGGTACTTCCAGTTGTTCACGCCCTTCGTATGGTATATGTTGGCAACCATCGGAAGGACCTTGCAACTCCATAGTACGTTCTCGGGTAGAAAAGAAACTACAAATGGCCGCTACCTTTACACGGGGATCCAAACCTATATAATAAGCGGTCTGAGTACCACCACCAGAAGATCCATATACTCCGATACGCTCCGGATCAATATCCTTACGAGTCAATAAATAGTCCAAAGCCCGATGATTATCCCAATATTCCTGTGCCGCCAAACTAGTACCAAGCAAGTTAAAGCCCGCATTCAGTAAGGTATGTTCCGTGGTAGCCCCCCGTGTCAGTGGTTTTCCTTCCCTATCAATAAGTTGCAACCGTTCTCCCTGGCCTATGGGATCTACCACTAGTACAGCAATACCATTGGATGCCATCAGCATAGCGGCATGAGACGAAGAACCTTTACCATTCAATCCATGTCCGCAAAGTTCCAATGTTGCCGGAACAGGAACAGTCATGTTCTCCGGCATATAAAGATGTGCTGTGACATAGCGGCCAGGCTTGCTTTCAAAAATTATTTTCTCTATATGATAGCCGGTACCTTGTATCTTCCCCACCACCTGAACATTTAAATTCTCTTTTTCAGGAAAAGTACCTACTATTTGTTTATATCGTTCACGGCAACCCTCCAGGTACTCCTGCATCCCGGCAGGAGAAGTAAATGCTTGCTGAATGGCTAACTGCCGGGATGCAAACTGCCGATGTACATCACGCATCAGATAAGAATTATAAGCAGTACTTTGACTCCAAGGTAATGCCTTGAACTCCCCCTGAGCAGAAACCACAACAGTCCCCACCCATATTCCCAAACCTACACATAAAGTGCGAAAACCGATAATTTTTCTCATAGAATCATCCCTTTAAGTTATTGTACCACAATTTCAATTTTCTGACGGTTATCTCCGGCTGTCTTCACATACAAACGTTTATGCTCTATATCATAAAACCAGCCTGTATTCCGCTCTGCATCTGTAACTGATGAAAGAACGGGCAACGATTTACCATTTTCTATCACAGATTGCGGAACGTTCTGCAAATAAGCCTTTACTAGATAAGTGTGCTTGGCAGGTTTGTACTTCCCTACCGGTTTATCTGCAGTAAACGTCCAACTATCATCAGCAAGCCTGCTGGTAAAACGGGTCAATGAACCAATCCCTTTTTGATAATCCATTGATATACCATCATCTTCATACATCTCATAAGAAGAAATGCCTGACGGATAGACATCCAATGTTATCATCTCTACAGGGTGCTGATCTACCCACTGCATAACAGGTTGCATGGGAATAATAGCTCCGGCTTTTATATAGATAGGCAACACATCCAACGGAGTAAGAAAAGATTTATATTGACGGCCCTCGTAACGCTCACCGGTTTCATAATCAAACCATTCTCCACCGGGAAAATAAACATGTTGGCTCAGTGCACCTTTGGTAGTGACAGGACAAACCATCATCCATGGCCCGAACATATACTGACGTGTCAGCTGATAAGTATTCTCATCCTGAGGATAGTCCATCACTAAAGGAGTCATCATGGGACGTGCCGTTTTATAAAGTTGATAGGCATTACTATAAATATAAGGAATCAATGTATAACGCAAACTATCATATTTGATGAAATTGGCCAAAGCCTCCGGACCATAAGTCCAAGGTTCATGGTAACGGGGATGGTCCATACCGAACACCATGGCGATAGGTGAAAACATACCGAACTGTACCCAACGAGTATATAATTCTGTATCGTAAGGAGAATATTGTTCAAATCCTCCCATGCAATGAGTCCAGTTACCCACACCACTCATACCAATATTAAGTCCTGCACGTATCACCGGTTCAAACCACTGCCATTCACTCCCCCAATCTCCGGCCCAGATATAAGGATAACGCTGAATTCCCGCATAACCTTCACGAGTATGTGTCAACCCCCTCATATTATTATATTCCTGAAATTTACGATAGGGAGCCTCCGCATAAGCTAAAGGAAAAATATTATGAAGTCCTTTCAGGTCCATCGTTCCTCCGACATCCGTTTTCACAAACTTAGCCCCGATAGAAGCGACTTTCATTACTCCGTTCTCCCACCACCAATCTACTGCTTTCGGATCAAAGAAATTCACTACCCCTTCTGTCTTGGCTCCTGGATACAGCACGTTTCCCTGTTCACGCGCCTTATCCAATAGATGATATTCAGGACCATTATCTAATATAGAACGGATATGAAGCCCCACCATTTTTACATTTTGCGCATAGCAACTGTCAAACATAGCTTTCGGATCTTTGAACGTATTGCGCCATTCAAAACAGCAACCACCATTTCCGTAAGTGGTATTAAACAGTCTCCAGGTAGAATCTAGCCAAAGCAAATCAAAAGGCACTCCTTCCTCACGCAAACGTTTACATAAAGCAGGCGGATATTTATCGGAAGTCATCTCTTCATTCTTCCAGGTTCCACCGGAATAAGTACCGACATGCAACCCCATTGCAAAACGAGGAAGCATGGGGGATTTTCCGGTCAATTCCGTATATCGGTCAACCATGGTATAAAAATCGGGACCATAAATAAAATAATAGTCCAAATCACCGCCAAAAGCTTTGAATGAATAATAGTCACTACTGTCCCATCCCATATTCCATTCGGTAGCAAACGGAGTATGAAAGAACAAACCATATCCTTTGGTACTCATCATAAAAGGTACGGGACAATAATTGGCACGTAAAATATCTTTTCCTCCTACAGCCGGTTTTATCCCTCTTCCCAACTCTACATTCAGATAGACCTTACGCCCTCGCTGATCCATGAAATCCATACGTTCCCCAAAACCAAAGAAATGCTCATCCGGTTGTAGAACAGCTTTCGTCTTGACAGAATCCTTATAAAAACGTTGTTCCGCAAGTTCCGTATAAAGCAGTTTGCCGTTTTTATCAGAAACTGTCAGACAGAACGGCTTCTTGGTAGCCTCTATAATCACTTTTCCGGTCGTAATCAACCATGCAGTTCCTTTATCTTCCACTGTATAGTGTACAGGAGTAAAATCATATTTACGAACCATCCACTGCTCATTTTCAGCGAACACGGTACCTTGAGAATGACGTACACGGAACATATCATCTGTACAAAATTCCAATTTCACATTTCTCTGAGGCAAAAGAAACAACAAATCATTTCCTGTCTTCTTAAAAGAAGTATTGGCCGCCCATAGTCCTATACAATACAGGCATAAACAAAAGCATAGGAATCGTTTTTTCATGGTATCTGTTATTTTATTTAAAATCAATCATATTGAAAATCAGTTTTTTGGCTACAAGTCCGGCAGCCGAATCATTAATGATGTTCCCATAGATATCCAATGTAGAGAACAAAACACTACCCTTACCCATCGGTACAATCCCCATAGCAGTTCCGATAGCCATAGGATAAGTATGATAGGCTCCGACCAGCAATTCCTCACCTTCCATCACTAATCCCATACGCTCCACCCCTGTATGTATCAATGCCTGATAAGGCCAGTTGAGAGCATTTCCGACAGGAAGTTCCTTGAAAATATCATGCGGCTTATTAAACATCACTCCACCCAACCAATTGGTTCCAACAAAGAATTTGTCCTTAAACACCGCTTTACTATTAGCCGCTATAAATTCCGACCACTCATCAGCACTCTGAATAATGAAGATTTTGGTTCCATCATTTACGGCACGTTCCATTAAACGCTGTGCATCCGGCATCTTATCATTAGGAACAGCCCAATCCAAACGACAACGAGCGTTACTACGAGGATGTCTGAAACGGATCTCTATATCGGCAGACTTGCCTTCTTCCAAATAGACTTTTCCATCGCCCAAATGCTCTTTCTTCCTGGTAATTTCATATATTTTCTTACCATTGACAAAGACTTCAATCATACTACGATCATTACTCTGAGGAATAATCGTATATTCACCACTGACAGAAGGAAGTACTTTACCACTCCATTTAATACCATAACCATCAAGCATATACACAAAAGGACTTGGTGTAGCTCCCTCAATAGCACTCAGATTAACCACCTTGGCCACTTCATGATAAACTTCCTTCTGAAATTCCATATCCTCATAATAGACCACATCCAATCCCGGTTTGCCATCGGCAGAGCGTAACGCTTCCATCGGCACCATTGTCAACTGATCTTTCCTAGGAGGACGGGCCACCATAATCCAATCCAACTTTCCTAAATTATCCTCGTAAGCTGCAACCGCTTCTTTCGTTTTTCCCTTCAAGAAATTCTGTAAAGCACTCCCATCTTCCCAAACGGCCCCTTTACCATCCAACATATTGGATGCCAGATTTACAGACAATATATCATCATACCCAGTTGTAACAACAGAATTTTCCTTACACAGTTTTGCTTCAATCCTACAAAGTCCTCCAGCTGTAGGAACAGGTATTTTTACATCTTTCACCAACAACTGACCATAAACCTCACCTCCGGCGGCTTCCGTTTCATAAGTTCCTACCTCCATCACTTTTCCTTGAGAGTCTGTCACCGAGATTTTCAATTGATGGTTTCCCCGGACATTCTTCTCATTAATCAGATAAAAATCAACGGTCACCTCTCCCCCTGCGGCAGCAACCTGTTGCCTGGTCTTTACCGCTACATACAAAGGCTGATTATAACGAGCTATGATAGCCGGATTCGATTTGGGATAACGAAAACAATCGACAATTCCCGAATAATTCTCCGTCAATTCCGATTCCCATCCATTAACAACGTATGCATCCGTCAAATTATTCATTCTGGCCGATTCTATTTTACGTCCTTGATGTTCATAGGATACAGTTCCCATAGCCACACACAAATCATCCACTGTAGGATAAACTGTCCTTAACTGTTTAGCATCCAGAAATTTATTGAATTCATCATACCAACGTAAAAACTCTATACCATCCCATCCTTTATAGCTATATTTTTCCAATTCTTCTTTATTCTTTTCCAAACGAGGAGGTGATGATAAAGCCCCTTCCTCACCAAAGAATACAATTTCACGCTTATTCTTTGTATCATTATAATAATCTTCAGGGCCTTTGTACAAACCTTCATTCCAAACAGCAGGTCCTCCGGCACGATGATAATCATACCAGCCACTCCAATACACTTTTTCATCGTAAGGACGAATATGAATTTTAGCCTGATCTTCTATATCATCTCCCTTAGCCCAAGCCGAGGTACGAAGAATCAACCGGGAAGGATCCAATACACGCATATCCTTCATCGCTTGAATTTCCAATTCTAACTTTTCAGGAGCAGCATTTCCCGATTCATTCATCATATTATAGATAACCAGACAGGGATGACTGCGATCCCTCTTTACCATACGGATGACCTTTTCATGCAAAACAGCATTCATAAACGGCTGTCTTACGTCCAGACGAAAACCGCCAGGCTCTTCAAAATAGAGCAGTCCCAACTCATCAGCATAATTCATTACGTCAGTATTACCGATAAAACGATGAAAATTCAGCATATTCAATCCTAACTCCTTAGCTATGCGAATTTGCCTTTCAGCCAATTCTTCCGACGGAAAAATACCATTGACTGGCCAAAAACTCCAACTGATGGCCGAGCGAAGCATGATACGTTTTCCATTTAAACGAAAAACAGCATCATCACCTATACCGGAAGCCTCGAACCAACGGAATCCAAAACGGCGGGAATCTTTATCCACCCAGTTCTGTCCTTCGGACAACTCCACCTCACATACATACAGATTAGGATCATCCACACTCCATAATTTCGCATCCGGAGCTGATACAGGAATCTTCAGCTCATTCATACCTTTATTTAATGAGATACCCTTTATCTCTTTAGAATAAACTATTTTTTCTTTATTTTTCCACTCGTACACCGTTATACGAAGATCCTGCTTCGCAGTCTTTCCTTTTTCATTCTGTAATGTCAGAATAGCGTTGGCGGTAGTTATCTGAGGAGTATTCTGCATATAAATATCTGCCACATAAACAGAATTACATACCTTCATACTAACTTTTCCTGTTATTCCTCCAAAGCCATGACCGGGAGGCAACATTTTATCTCCCCACGGAATAGTTCTGGAGTCACGCCAATCATGGTTACCACCCGCATCCGTTATACGTACAGCCAATTGTACCTGTTCTCCTGATTTTATATAAGGAGTAATATCCGTTTCAAAAGGAACATTGTCCACAATCTGATAATCCACTAATCTCTGATTAATAAAAATTTCCGCCCGTGAACGTATAGAGCCAAAATTCAAAAAGACTTTTTGTCCTTTCTTCAATACCGGAATATCCATTGTACGACTCCACCATGTAACTCCTGTAATATCTCCTTCGGGTCCGGACTGAGTTTGAAGATATTCTTCAGCTGTTCCAGGAACCTGTACCGAAAGAGTCTGGGCAGAAGTCAATATATCCCATCCCGCTGTAGGAACAGCTGCAGGAACTTTCTGTGCCTCTTCCAATGTCAAATAAATATCCTCTGTCTGCCAAGTCGCTTTTTTATCCTGCCATAAATGCCATCCTTTTCCTGACAAATCAAAAAATGGTCTCTCCTGTGCTCTCACCCCATAAAATGGACATAACAACAAAAATGCTATGGCAATAATACTCTTCTTCATAATTATCTATTACTTTCTTTTATTAAATTCAATAATCATTCTATTCCCATTCCACCTTCATATAGTGCAGCATCGTTGTACTTTCACCACAGCTGCCCGTATGCTGGATTCCGGTGCCCCCAAAAGTATTCGAAGCTATATCCGCCTCCAAATCTACCGAAAGTTTCAAGTTCGGATCAGTTACAGGCGCCGGAAGCGGAGTTGTTGTTGAAGCATGTGCTGTCAATTTTCCTTCTTTAACAGTCAATGTTATGGTACAATCTGTACGATAGCAGGTAGAAGATACCGGTTGACTGATAGCCTCAGCCACCCCGTTCTCATATTTCATCAAGATAAAATCAACTGCATTACTATACTTGGTCGTACGAATGATACGTAATGCATATCCTGTTAAAGTACGGGTATCAAACTTGATATACAAATCCAAATACTGTCCTGTTGCACTACCAAAACCTTGTCCTGCTGTTTTACTGGCATCCACATTCAATGTTATTGCCATATCTCCATAACTGCCATCCAATGGAGTATAAAGCAAACGAGCTCCTTTCTGATCTTGTAACAAACCGGTTCCATGGGAACCATTCATTCCCGGCCCATAAATCCAATAATCTTTATCCGGAACTACCTGCCAATCGTATGCTGCCGTATCCAAAGGCTTATATCCACCAATCGTCCAGAATCCCGGTAAAAGTTGTGGTTGATTCTTACATGGAAAGTTCTGAAAATCCGTTTCAAATATATGAGTGATGTTCACTTGCCCTTTTTTTATCGGAGAGTTGGAAACAACAATTCGTTCTTTCCCCGGCAAACAACGCAGATGCTTGGGAGCGATAACTGCCATCAGATAATAACCAACATCTTCTTTTACCAAAGTATAGGAATATTCCGGTTCATTCAAGCGGGATACCGAAACCGGAAGTCTATTAGTCCCGTTCCTGTCCGTACATCTATACCAGGTTATCAATGATTCATCTTTGCGCCCATTCAAATCCAAAGCATAACTGACAGTAGCTACTCCTTTAGTAATATTCAGCTTTGGATTTTCCGTAAACGAAGGAGCCGATACATAGTCCGGTGCAACCGTAAGTTCTGTGGCACATTCCAAACCATCCTCTGTATAGGCTATCACTGTAAAATGCTTTGTTTCATCCTCCACATTAGTTGCCTCGACAACACATTCATATCCCTCGGAAGTGGATAATTTCACATTCTTTTCATAACCTTGTTGTACTTTCCACTTCACAGGAACATTATTCAACACATAGTTGCAATGCCTTTTTACTGTTGCTGTCAATCTAACCGTCCGGCCACCTGTCTGGATAGAAGCCGTTAAAGGCTCTACAGAAAGACAGGAGGGCATCCGGGTATAATCCTTTCCGTCTCGTTTACCTATAGCAATAACACGGTCTTTCACCTGAAGGGGATCCCAATCATCCTCTCCTCTCAATAAATTATAAGTATTATAAAGCACCTCTCCATGCTCTTCCAGCCGAAAAGCTCTCAATTGATTCAACTGATCCATGCAAACCGTATTATAAGGCTTGTCAGCCCCAATTACATAAGGTTGCCCGTTCAGTTTCACATTGTATTGGTAACAACGCAACCAACCTGTGGGATCATGTGTCCAGCCCGCATAAACCGGCTTCTTCGAATGATAACGGCAATCAACAATACTTAACGGCCCGACCGACTTACAAAAATATTGCCGGTCTTCCTCATGACACACATAAAAGTCACAGTTCAAAAATACAGCTCCGCCCATATCACTTCTCCAAAAAGGTTTCTGACCATAAAAATGAAGTGTACAATCCAGATAAACCCCTGTTCCGGTCAATGCGTCATCCGTACTTTCCATGTGGCATTTATTAAAAAGTATCCGCTTGGCGCCATTCAACGGATTCATATTCAAGCGGCTGATGAAATGTACATTATCCGCCACAATCTTGTCGCCATGACAATAAGCAACGTGTGCCTGAGTGATGGCAGACATTCGTTTTTTCCTGCTTAATTCTTTCTTCAGAGGATATTCCAAATCGACATTACAGAAATTCCCCATGGTCAAGTCCTTTACCAACAGACCGTCTCCCCAAAAATCAAACATGGTGAAATTACCGACAGCCCCCTGTGTCTGTCCACGGCTGGATGCCAGGACTGTATTTTCAGGATGGCTATTCAATCCGATAATATGGAGATAAGGGCATTTAACAACCAAGCCGAACGGTTCACGTCCGTCTTTACCAATACGAATAGCAGGGTCATCTGGATCATCAATCCAATAGACATAAGGAGCCAAATAAACTTTCATCGGTTCCGCTTCCGTACCAGCTGAGAAATTAGCGGCAGCTTTATTGAAACTATTAAAGACATAAGGATTATCCGCCACTTCCCTATCGGACAACTGCCCATCAACAAAAAATGTTTTCGGACCTAAAATAATTTCTTTATCTGCATAACGAAGGCAGTTCCCTTTAAATTCTATAGGTTGCGAAGGATCTAACGAACTATAATGATCAATACTTTGTGCTTTTAACAGATGTCCCCATACAAGCCAGCACAAGGCAAAAGCGAGGAAATGTAAATGTTTCATTTTGTATAGATTAAGATTTGTTCTACTACAAAAGTAAACGAGAGACAGGGGACAGAAAGGTAAAAATTGGTCTATTATGTGCAAATTTTGAAGAATGTGCTAATTTGCCAATTTGCTAATAGACTAATTGACATGCGAACATAGCGGAACCAAACGGCAAATTAGCATATTAGCAAATTAACACATTCATAAATTATTCTACTTCAGTTATCCTTAGCAGCAGATAAGGACTTGCAGGCAGTCTTACTCTCCCTTGATTTTTATCATACACCCTATCCTTTACAGGAGCAGTTGTTTCAAAAACGGCAGGCCATTCGGCTATCGTCATGTTCCAAGTATCAATGACTTCCACTTTAAAACGTACTCCTTCTTTCAAACGTGGATAAAAAGCGTTTTTTACCGGTAAATCAAATGCCCATTCCGGTTTTATTTCCTTGCCCAGATAAATCATATAATAATTTTCTCCGGCAGTCGAAGTATAAGGGTCCCAACTACTATCACATAAATGCAGAGGATTAGGAAGTGCGTCCAAAATCTGTCTTGTAAAGCCGATGCGCTTCCAGGACTCCCCTTGAAAAGTTCCTCCTACAGCCAGAAAATCACGAGAATAATCTTTTGAATTATCCATATAACATTCTCCGTGAGTTACGTAAGTTCCCACAATCAGCCCTTGCCACAAGCGATAAAGATATTCCTGACCGCTCAAGCTTCCCCATCGGTTATCCATATTACCCTCATAACATACCTCATCAAAAATAATCGGTTTCTTATAAATATTCTTCACCGTAGCCGCCCTTCCAAAACCTTCTACAGGTGCCTGGTCCTGTATACTGGCATGAGTGTATTCAGGTTCCCAATATTTATAATACTTAGCTGTATAAGTATGAATGGAGCATAAATGGGAATAAGGATCATTCTCTACTACCGTATGTGTAAAAGTATCCCAATATTCCGGTTTTAATTCTCTCAAAAAATCATATTCATTGGCCAATGACCACCAAATATTGCGAAATGAACTCATACGGGCTGTCAGATACTTCAAGTATCGGACACCGGCTTCCAAAGGCATTCTGTCAAATCCCCAACGACCACCATCATAAGGGTGGAAAAGAATCAAATCAGCCTCTACTCCTATTCCGGCCAATTTATCCACACATGCTTCCACATGAGCAAAATAAGCAGGATTGAAGCGGGTGAAATCCCATTCATACACAGGTTTTCCCTTTTCATCCTTTACTATCTTCTTTATCTCAAAAGGAAACATGGAGGGTTCAGGATAATCCGGATCAAAGTTTTGCACAAAAAACAGCATCCTGATTTTATTGAACTTGGATAGTTCCAATGATTTCACTGTCTGATCAGGCTGGTTACCTGCCACATGCATCCAATCATAAGAAGTAGTTCCAACTGGATAATAACGCGTTCCGTCAGCATATTTAAAATTATAAGTTCCATCCACTTTAACTGGGCCATGATTTCCTTTACCCGGAGCAATACATTCTATCCGCCCTTTCACCTTATTCAGCACGGGAATCTCACTCTGCGTCACGTACGACCATACTCCCTGGCTCACAGGCATAAAGCGAATTTTGAAGGTATCATTTCCGTCATAGAATCCACGTACAGTCAATGTAGTATCCGGTCCGCTAAACGTTGCCGTAAGCTCAATATCAAAAGGGTTCCCCTTTACTTTGGCAGGCAGGGAGATTTCATAACGTCCCCAACACTCCACCTTATCCTGGGCAAATCCACCGGAAATCCCCAAAAGCAATAACAATAAAAAAGAGCAGCAATATTTCATAAGCAATTCAATCATTAAATTCCAGCTAAACAACGCATCAATCAAGATTTCTCAAAACAAAATCTGTTACTTCCACCTGCCCGTCACCACCGGCAAAAATACCTGGGCGGACAAACAAGAAACCATATACCGTATTATGATGTACTCCCGATATCTCAAATCCCCATGGATACTTATGCCATTTTTTACCATCGGCACTGTACCAGGCCGACAATACATTAGCATCATTCCGCAAACGTAACCACATCTTTCCACATTGGTTTGCTTGAGGAAGTTTTGATTCCGTACGACTTACTTGCCCACGCCGATAACGAAGCATCTGCTTATGATTAAAACCAAATCCAAAATGATAATTCTCATCATAATAAGCCACCAATCCGGCAGATGTATTTTCACCTTTCAGTTCAAAACAAGCCTCCACTTCATATTTATGAGCACTGGTACGTGCTAATAAGGGAGATCCTTCTTTTGGAGTATTCCCCTTTGCCTCTACACTGATTTTATCAGAAGTAATCCGGAACCGATCATTTAAGTTATGTTCCCGGCACGTCTGCCATACAAAATCTTCTATACCAGATAATTGCAAACGTTCCGGTGCAGGTAAAGAAATGGCTCCTTCTTTCAAATGTAACCATCCATCTTCTTTTTGGACCAGTTCACGTAAAAGGGTCTGACGCCCCAATGTCTGGAATCCGTTTTCATAAGCATGGAAAATCATAAATAACCGTCCATCTTCCGTATCAACAATAGAGCCATGCCCTTTACTCCACCATTTTTCATTACGGGATTCCGTACGAAGAAGCGGATTGAAAGGAGCATTCTCCCAAGGACCCATTATATTTTTACTACGTGCCTGTACTACCATATGACTGGTGGGAGGACCTGCCGTACCTCCTTCGGCCACGAACAAATAATAGTACTCTCCTACTTTTTTCACGTTCAAGCCTTCCATGGAAACTCCTTCTATATCCCATTCCTCCGGTATTTCCCATTCCTTATAAATCCGAACCGGTTCTCCTGTAATAGAGCATCCGTCATCCGACAATGGATATAAAGCACCGGAACTGAGCAACAGATAGCGTTTTCCATCCTCACCAACCACATGTTCCGGATCAATTCCTCCTATTTTCAAATCTACCGGAGTACTCCACGGACCTTCCGGAGTATCCGCCCAAGTTACCATATTGGTTTTCTTTCCTTTCCCATTCAAAGTCGGAAAATAGATATAAAAACGCTTGTTATGAAATACGATGTCCGGAGCCCAGATATCTCCAGTAAAAGTAGTTAAAGCCGTGGAACATGGAACCCAGTTCACCAAATCATCTGATTTGTAAACTACCAATCCTGGAGTATAAACAAAAGAAGAATGAACTAGATAATAAGATTTTCCATAACGGACAATAGAAGGATCCGAATTATCACCTTCTAAAATACGTACAGTTGTTTGATCCTCATTCAAAGGATCTTGGGACTGCCCCCATAAAGGGAGCGCCCCAAAGGCTAGCAAAAATGCGCAAACAGATAAAATGTTTTTCATATATAATCTTTATTCTTGTGCCAAACCATATCCATTCGTTATCTTTCCTTTAGACTTGCTCAACGTTTCGAATGGAATAGGCCAATAATATCTGGGAGGAACATTACCTTCCTTTACTCCCGGCAACAAATTACTATTTGTATAATGATCAGCATATTTCACTAATGTCACTCCCCAATCAACCTTCGCATATCCCTCGTCAAACAATTTCTTTGCTTCAGTACCATTGGGATCTATATAATTAAACAATCCCTCAATAGCCAAGTTGTGGTCTGTTCCAGTAACTTTTACCGGAGTGGTACTATAATCGTATTGTCCTCTCCATCCTGGATACAGAGCTGGATTTGACTCGTCAGGATCAAAAGTCAATGGTGAACTTAAATGCACTTTTTTAGTATATATATAATTCGAGATCACATTCCCATTAGCAAATTCATGGTATCCTTTTGTTTGCAAATCATTAACCATCTCCGTCATTTCTGCACGAACAGCTAAAGCTTTTTCCACAAACTTACCCGAACGAATCAAATCCCAGCGACGAGTGCCTTCACCTAAAAGTTCTAATTTGCGCTCCTGCAAAATAGCTTCCTTCAAAACTTCACCTGAAGCTGAAATATCATGTTCAGCATTCCCGAATGCACGTTGACGAATTTGGTTAAGTAATTGGATTGCTTCTCCTTCTGCTCCTAATTCTGCTTTAACCTCCGCTTGCATCAAAATAAGGTCAGCAAGCCTCAACACCGGCCAATTCATTCCCGAAGTACGTTGAGATGTAGTATAAGGAGGATTCATACGATTCTCATCCCATTTATTAATAGCAATTCCCCCATCCAACTTGCTACCCGGAGCAAAAGACAACAGAGCTTCATTGCCATCACCTTTACTGCCAGTAACAGTCACACTAGCATCTCTACGCATATCACCCGCTTCAAACTCACCATAATAGAAAGAGGGAATAATACGTAACGCTCCAAACGACTTGCAAGGCGCAGCCTGATTACTACCACCACTAGACGGGCGTCCAAAAGCATAAGAATATTCACTGGTAGTAGTCTGCCCACTTTGTCCCCCTTGTATATTACCTACTTCAAAAATAGATTCCGGACTAAGAGCCAGATCATGAGTGTATTGGAAATGACGCTGAAACGGATTATTCGCATAACTCCGGTCATCAACCGTAACTAAAGCAGCCGTTCCTTTATTATTCAAAGCAGCCTGAAAATACTTCTCGGCAATCTTATAATAATCTAGATAATCATTGCGCCGAGCATAGACACATCCTAGTTCTTCTTTTCCTTTTGTCGTAAACTGTACGTCACCATACAAACCGGGAACATCTGTACGAATTGTCTGATATCCACCGGAATAAAGAGCTATCTGTCCTAACAACGCGTCAGCAAACCCCTTGGAAAAACGTTCAGCAGTAATGCCACCTTCTCCCAGTGGATACATCAATGCTTCTGCCTCCTTCAATATCTCAATAAGATTATCATAAATTTCAAAACGGGAAGTCAATGAATAATCTTCCACATTGTTATTTTCATATCCATAAGGTACATCACCATAATGTTTTACCAAATCAAAATAGCAGAAAGCCTTCATTGTTAAAGCCTCACCATAAAGTTGAGTCCAATCATTTACTTTTCCTGCTGCCACAGCATCTTGAAATGCAGGTTTATCAGCTACCAATTCCGCTACCTTAGATGCACGTGCAATCGTAGTATAAAGCCCGTTGAAGCCTGAACCACCAGCATTTACACTTAACAATTCCGGTAATAGTCTAGCGTTGGCATTATTTAAAGAGCCTATTTCCGGATATATTTCAGAGTCTGAGCCAATGGGATCATTCCAACGATAAGCTCCCATAATACAATTCTGCCGATAATTAGCATAACACCAAGACAGGATTTTAAAAGTTTCGGAAGTAGAAGAGGTTACAAACTCATCTCCAGTGTTCTCCGGTGAAGAAGTATTCAGATAATCACTACATTGAGCAAAGGAACAGCATAGTGCCAATGCAGATATATATGTTGCTAATTTATTCATAATAATTAATTTAATGATTTGTTTTTTTGATTAGAAAGCAAGATTTAAACCAACCACAAACGAACGTGCTCTAGGATAAGTACCCCAGTCCAATCCTACTGTAGGGTATTTCGCCTTATTCTGAGAGGTATTAGCACTAACTTCAGGATCCAGACCTGAGTAACCGGTTAAGGTAAACAAATTATAGATTGTTCCATAAATACGCAATTTACTCAAACCAGCCTTATGCAAAACCTTATCGGGCAATGAATACCCCAATGTCAACGTGTTCAGACGCAAATAAGAACCATCTTCAATAGCAATACTGGAAGTAACCCCATTTTCACTATAAGGTAATGGTAAATTAGCATTTACATTAGCTGCATTTAATTGCTCAGGAGTAGTGAGACGAACTAATTTCCCATCTACCACGTCATAAATCTTATAGGAGTCTTTCATAAAGCCAAGTTTATTCTCATATACTCCTTTTTCTTTTGCACCGTACAAGGAAGCGATTTTATTCACATTATACACATCATTACCATAACTCCAATTAAAATACAATCCTAAATCAAAATTTTTATAAGTTGTATTGATATTGAAACCACCTGTATGAACAGGATTCATATCACCAATAATGGTAACATCTTTCTCATCAATGCTGCCGCTATTATCCATATCCCTAAATTTCGGAAGACCCGGATAGGCATTTTGTCCGGACGGACGGTCTACCCCATGTACAGGATTAATAAAAGAACCTAAATCTGCCACGCCCTCTTTCAATATATATTGTCCGTTTACATAATTAAAGTCATCTGTAGTATAAAAGCCATCATATATAAAACCTCTGACCATACCCACAGGTTTACCTTCCTGTAAAATATAATCCTCACCCGGGAAACTGCTACTGCCACACCAACTAGAGCCATATAAACCTGTTACATTTTCTGCCAACTTATCGACCTTACCCTTATTGAAATTTATATTCATACCAGCCGTAATATTCCAATCTTTATTTTCAAAAATCACACCTGACAAAGAAAACTCAATTCCCTTATTACTAGTCTGACCAATGTTATCATACGTAGATGTGAATCCGGTAATCCCCGGAAGCGAAGTCAACATCAGCAAATCCTTTGTTGTATTCCAATATAAATCCAAAGATCCCCACAAACGGTTCTTTAAAAATCCGAAATCAAAACCAAAATTACGTGTAATAGTTGTTTCCCATTTTAGATTTTTATTTGCCATTTGTTCCGTTGAAAGGTCATAAGAAGATGAATACTGGTTATTTAGTATATATTGATATCGTAAATCTGTTTCAGAAGTCCACGTTTGTGACCATAAATCTGAGCTGATACCATCATTACCTACCGTACCATAAGACAAACGAACTTTCAAGTTATCTAACCAATCTTTCGTCCCTTCCATGAAAGTTTCTTCAGAAAGGCGCCATCCAAAAGCCGCAGCAGGAAAATATCCCCAACGGTGTTCGGGGGAAAACTTAGAAGAACCATCGGCACGGAATGTCACAGTAAACAAATAACGATCCATCAATGTATAATTAGCACGACCAAAGAATGAGAGAATACGTCCAGGAATATCTACTCCAGAAGAAAATTTACTTGTTCCATGCTCCGCATCATATTGGTTAATCATGGCAAATGCATTATCCTTTGTAAAATTAGAGGGAAAGTGACTAGCTGAAATTGACATTTTACTACCTCCGGAGTCTGTAACTTCATGTCCCAACAGAATATTCAAACGATGCTGTTTAGGTAAAAAATTGAAGTCATAACTGATTGTATTCGTCCAACGCAGTCCCCAACTGTCACGCTTTGTATATTCCACATTTCCCGCATATAGTTTGGCTCCTGTTTCGTCATCCAAATAATTATTATAAATAGCTCCCCCCCAAATCTTATCTTGTTCCCATGATTGGTTTAAAGTAAAGTCAGTATGATATGCAAAGCCGTCAAACAATCTCCAATTTAAAGATAAAGTACCACGAAGTCTTTGTTTAATATATAGTGGATCATAATCTCCGATACGAGCCACAGGACTATAAGTATCCCAGGCAGACTGACGACCATACATCTCCATATTCCCTTCACGCAAAGCATTCAAGTCCCCCAAAATATCACGAGTAGCAATCGGACGAAAACGATAAGAAGATGAAAGCAATGAGCCGGAACCATTAGTTGTTCCTTCATCTCCCATAATACGCATATCACTATAACGGGTATCTAAATTAATATCCAAATTATCACGTAATTTCTGATTAATTTTCAACGAAACACCTCCACGCTTTGCATAAGAATTAAGTTTCATACCTTGCTCATCCATATAATTCATCGCAAACAAAACTTTTGTTTTTTCAGTGCCTCCACTAACCGACAAATCATGGTTATGAGATACAGAACTATTATACACATCTTTTTGGATGTTATAATTCCTGGTGTTACGATAACTTTCTATACCTCCTGTATTACTACCAGAATAATCACCGATGCCATACAATTTTTCGAATGGTAGACGATATGCATCGCCACTAGCAGCTGCATTTCCCCAAACAAACGATAAATAATCATAAGGATCCAATGTTGCCAAATATTTAGTCGGTGTATTAAATTTAACATAACCATTATAAGAAACAGAAACTTTCCCTTCTTTTGCTCCCTTTGTAGTTACAAGAATTACTCCATTGGCACCACGTGCACCATAAATAGCAGTAGAAGATGCATCCTTCAACACATCAATACTTTCCACTTGATCAGACGGAATATCATTTAAAGAATTCACAGTTACACCATCTACCAGAATCAAAGGTTCATTACTTTGCGAAATGGAACCTCCTCCTCGCACACGAATAGAAATCGCCGCATCAGGACGTCCATCTTGTGAGGTAATGTTCACACCAGGAAGTTTACCTTGCATAGCCTGTGCTACATTAGAAACAGGCATAACAGACACGGTTTTACCACTAACAGAAGCAACAGAACCAGTTAAGTCCTTACGTTTAATAGTCTGATAACCAATCACTACAACTTCATCAAGCACCTCATTATCACTCTCCATCTTAATGGCAAACGTATTTTGGCTACCGACTTTTACATTCTGAGTTTTGTATCCGATATAGGAAACAACTAATGTAGCGTTTGCAGGAACTTCCAATGTAAATTTACCATCCAAATCTGTAACAGTTCCAGTAGTAGTCCCTTGAACTAAAACCGACACACCAATCATAGGTTCACCTGTTTCATCAATAATGGTTCCGGTAATATTCTTTGTCTGACTAACAATTTGAACACCAATGTTTTTTCCACCGACAGAAACCTCAGCCATCATCGGTATAACACTTATGAACATTGCGGCCGACAAGCCCCAAATAAGAAAAGAACGGCTGGCTTTACAACCGTATGCGCTTGCAAACAAACGCCTTGTTTTCTGAACATTTTCCATACTTTCCTGGGTTAACAAATAATCATTTTAGATTTAATAATTCTTTTTGTGTTCTCTTTAAGCGTGCTCCATAATCATAGTATCTTAAATCACACATTGCAAAAGTAGAAATATTTTCGGAAAACAAAAGTAATTTTGCACTTTTTTTCTTTATTTTATTTCGTTTACTTTCATTTATAATAAACAACACAACCTAAAAACGAAAAAAACGATATAAAGTATTGGACATATGTGTTCTACACCCTTTAGTCAGACAAAGAATGAGGAGATATAGCACTTTCGTTTCCTTTCAACCAAGCTAAATTAAATTTATAATAGAAGCGGCTTGTTATCAAATGAATCATATTATCAGGTGTTTGTGTTCCGGCCAGGTAGCCACGAGGCTCAGCGTGATTCTCATCCATTTCAAAAAACTGGGTCCAAGCCCCACCATTAAGAAAACGATAAATGCCATCAGTCAACAAGCGTTTTACAGGCCAGGTCTTACCTTCATCGTATGACAAAGCAGCATACATGCCATATCCTTTAAAAGGCTTTCCTGATTGATTAGTAAACATCATTCCACGCTCCTCTTTCGGAGTACGATAAGGATGTTCAGTAAAAGATATCAGTAAAATAGGACCTTCATTCAAACGCATCAATACCAGCCGTTGTCCTCCATCAATGGGTGGAAATTCCGAAGCGGAATAATGCCAAGTCTTGCCCATATCATCAGATACACTCATGGGCATACGTAAACGTCCTTCTTTATCACGAATGCTATTGTTACGTCCCAATGCCATCAATCTGCCATCCTTCAATTGTACCACTCCGGCATGGATTCCAGCGATAGTGGTACCTGTTCTCCCTTCTTTAAAATCAGGCAAGGGCGCTCCATCCCATGGGTCCGTCCAAGTTTTTCCCTTATCCTTACTGATATGAACAGCAGCCCCGTCTCTTCCACCGGGTCCGGCATCACAAGCCTGAACAAACCAGCCTTCCTTTGTAATAGAGGTTCCGGCTATCACTTGATGGCGTTTCGTATGCTCGGGAGCAATCATACGAGGTTTACTCCAAGTTTGTCCATTATCTGTACTTGTACGCAAAGTCATCATCAAATTCTGCCAATGTCCGGCCGCTTCCACTCCATTGATATGATAAAGAGTCCCTTGACGGTCGTTCAACAATGCAGTTCCGGTCAAGTTACGATCAGCTATCTGATAAAACATACGGGGCTTTTCCCATTCACAGCTTCCGGCACGCAAGCGCGAAGAGAGCACCACCATCTCACGGCCTTTTTCTTCATTGGTAGAAAACCACACTGCTAACAAGTCTCCATTATCACACCAAGTCAATGCCGGCTGATGATTATGCTTGAAAAAAGGCGTTCCACTATGCACATCCGGTTCATGCACATAAACCAAAGGAGCAGCGAAGACAGGTTCCGTGACACATTGAGAGTTCCAATCCCATTTTATCTGAGACACAACATACTCATCTTTTGGCTGAGAAAGCGGAGCAGTTTGCGGATACTCTGCCTGTACCACCCGAAAGCCCGTCATTGTATGTTTATCCTCCGGCAACATAGCCATACGGTTTGCCGAACGGAGATATTTCACCGGTGTATTATGACTGCCTCCTCTGGTCACACGTGCTATACCGTCCGAATAGCCGACAGGATCAGTCTGTTCCTTGTCTATATATGGCCCATACCAGTCCAAACACCATTCCTCCACATTTCCGCACATATCATATAGCCCCCATTCGTTAGGAGGAGTTTGTGCCACTTTCAAAGACAAGGGTTTGGGAGTAGCCGCTATCACTTGATTCTTTTGCCAAGCGGCAGGAAGCTTGTCATCCATATAGAAATTCCAGTAACGGCCTGCCTTACATGCATATTCCCATTCAGCTTCGGTAGGCAGACGATAAGTTTTTCCTTCTTTCCGGGTCAACCAGTCACAAAAGGCAACGGCATCTTGATAAGTTACGAACACCACCGCTTCGTCATCTTCACTTGAGAAACCATTTTTACCACGCAGCGACTTATGTTCAGGGCAGAACAATTCATATTGCGCATTAGTCACTTCGGTCAGCCCTATTTTAAATGGTTTGGATATATACACCTTATGCATAGGTGCTTCATCATAATTTTCATCTTCACCCAAAGTTCCCATATAGAAATTTCCTGCGGGTATTTCTATCATTGGAATCAATTCACCTTGTGCCGCAATACTTGCCGGCCATATCATGATGCTAACTATTGTACTTACTAAAATTTTTAATTTCATTTCGTATCTGATTAAAATATGTCTTGATACAAAAGTAACAGGCTATCAAAGAAGAACAAGGTAAAAATTGGTCTTTTATGTGCACAATTTTGCAACAGGCGAACAAACCTATCACAAAAAAGATTTCTACCTTTCTTATTGTAACTTCCTACAACAAACTGCTGCCCTCTACATCTACCTATCCATAGGTGATTCGGTAAAATGGTGACAGCTATGGTAGCAGAAATTACAAACTTTAAGAAAGCAAACCTTAAGTTCAAATTGTCAATGCGATAATAACAGGAATGCCTGCTTAGAAATACATTCTTAAGAAACACAAAAAAGGAGAGAGCATTTACAATACGCCCTCTCCCCATATATTTATTTTCGTTTAACGAATGAATTATTATTCCTGTTTAAAGCCATAACCATTCGTAAAGCCACCGGCTGCCATTACATTAGGAGTAAACGGCCACAAATAGATAGGAGCCGAAACGTAATCATAATCCCAAAACAGATACTTATCATATTCATCTCTATTATCAACCAAATCAATACCCCAATTAACTTTGGTATATCCTTGGCTTTCAAGAGATGCCGCCTCTTCTTCAGACACTATTTCAAACAACCCTTTTATTGCTAAATTGGTAGCTGGAGTCGAACTTCCATAATTCAATCCCATTTCTTCCCAATTATCCTTTTGTCCGCGCCATCCCGGATAAAGCACCGGATCATTGACCTTGTCTGTCGGACACTGTGCTGTCAAACGATGACCATATATAGTTTTTGCATCAACTAATTTTGTCCATATATAAGCAGAAATGATATTACCATTTTCAAACTCATAATAACCTTTAGTTGCCAAACCATCCATCATAGCTTTAGTCATATCTTTGATTCTTTTTATATCTTCCGGAAGATAACCAGAACGAATCAATGTCCAACGACGATCACCTTCACCTGCATATTCAAACCCCCGTTCTTCAATAATCGCACGAACTAAGTCATTACCAAAAGATGCAATAAAAGCATCTGTGTTAGCCAAACCTTGCGGGAACGAACGTTCACGAACCGTTTTTAAATATTGTTTACCTGTAACTACATCACCTAATGCCGCACATACTTCCGCATAGCCCAAATAAACTTCAGACATACGCATATACGGACCATTGATACCTGATTTACGTTGTGCTGCCACCCATGGATTAGCCTGACGATTCTCATCCCATTTATTCAATGTCAAGCCACCGCCTTCAGCTTTTGAGTTGGGGACAAAAGGAATTAACTTCTCAACCCCTTTACCATTACTGCCGGTCATAGTAATGCTCACATCACGACGCATATCATTCGGATCAAAGACTCCATAAAAATAAGCAGGATTTATACGTCCCTGTCCATAGCTCTTACATGGATACGCAGCCTTTGAGCCACCAGACGAAGGACGACCGAAAGAATAGGGACGACCATCATTTCCACCACCTTGCTGCATGGGATATTCATAAATAGACTCATCCGCATAAATAGCATCATCCATATGCATCTGTTCAAAGAAATACTGGTACGGATTATTAAAAGTACGTCCGGATTTATCCGAGGCACCCCGTGGATCAGTCAAATGAAACAGTGCATTACCCGGATCAGCCAACAAAGCCTCGTAGTATTTTTTAGCTATAGAGTACAAGTCTTGCCAGTCAGAACGACGTCCATAAGTAGCTCCATTATTTTCTTTCCCTTTGGTTTCAAATGTCATGCTTTCCCCTTTTCCGTTCACACGTTTGATATCGCCACGACGAGTCTGATATCCAGCTGCATCCAAACACATTCTTCCAATCAAAGCCTGCACATAGGTTTTAGAAAAATAATTTTTATTAGCAGCAGCAATGCCGGGAATGGAACCGATGGTGTACATCAAAGGCTCCACTTTCTGCAAATCTTCAATGCATACATCATAAATAGAATCACGGGAAACCAAACCTTTAGGCACAACACCATAAACGCCAACGTAAGGAACATCTCCAAAATTTTTACACAGTTCACGGTAAGCCGTAGCACGCATAGCTACCGCCTCACCATACATTTGCCCCATCTCTGATTGTCCACCATTGATGATCGATTCAAAATTTTCCGCATTTTCCATGGATGTTATCACCGCATTGGCCTTGCTTACAACCGCATACAAGCTAGCATAAATATCATTCTCCTTCAAATACGAAGTCAATCCATAACTACTTGCATATGTACCGTTTTGATAAAGACATTCCGGATAATGGCGCCCCAACTGATTAGAGAAAGACTCCGGGTGCCGTTCTATATCAGACCCGGCAATATCAGCAGCATAAAACAATCCATCACCAAAAACCTTATTCTGCGCACAATCCCTCCACTGTTCATAAGCACCGTCTAATGCGGCACGTGCTGTTGTCGGATTAGAAAAGACAAAATCCGAATCTACAATAGAAGGAGAGCCAACCTCCAAATAATCACTACATGCTGTAGTCAAAAACATTCCAGCAAAGAAAAGGGTCGAATATACTATTTTTTTCATACGATTCATCTCCATTAATTAGAAAGTTAAATTAACACCAAAGGTATAAGTTCTAGCCTTAGGATAAGACTGGTAATCAAAATAAGGTGTAGGGAAACCATCCTTACCATCAGTCTTCGTGTTTACATCCGGATCTATACCAGAATATCCATCAATACAGAACAAATTACTTCCTGTAAAGTATACACGTGCATTCTGTAATCCAATCTTATTCATCCAATTTTTCGGGAAAGTATAACCTACTGTCAATGTATTCAAACGCAAATAAGACGCATCTTCAATAAATTTAGAACTTACGATTCCATATTCAGAGAAGAAAGAACTGTAGTTTGTATTCGCGTTAAGAGCCGCCAAAGCTGTAGGATCTTTCACCAGCATCAAGTCACCGTTTGTATCGACATCATAATATTTGAAAGTTTCAGAAACGAACTTCAAACGATTCTGACCAGCGGAATTGTCTTTATTTCCCATCAAGGAATGCATTGCATTGGCATTATACACATCACCACCAATCTGATAAGTAAAGCCTACAGAAAAATCGATTGCCTTCCAATTACCGTTAATTGTAAAACCACCTGTATGTTGTGGCATAGCTTCGCCGATAATCGTTTTGTCATCCTCGTCCACAACACCATTACCTGTTGTATCTGCAAATTTAGGCATACCCGGTACGGCGGTTTGTCCATCTGCTGCCAGTACTTTAACTCCATCCGGATAATTCACAATACCTTGAATATCCGGAATGCCTGGTTTCAATGTGTATTTACCATCCGCATAAGTAAAATCATCAATCGTATAATATCCTTCAGATTTAAAACCTTGGATCGTACCTACAGGATGCCCCTCACGGATAATATAATCATAAGCAGGCTTAGCCATAGATGAACCCCAATCATTCATAGCTCTCGTATCTGCCAAGACCCCATCCATCAGTTCGTCAATATTATTCTTATTATAATTATAAGTCAAGTTTACACCTAAATTAAAATCTTTACCACGAACAATGTCAAAGCCTAAAGCCAATTCAACTCCCTTATTTGAGGTTTTACCTACATTTTGGAACTGATAGCTATAACCAGACGCTGCATCAATAGGCACTTTCATTAAAATATTCTTTGTCGTATTCCAATAATAGTCCAAACTACCACGAACCCAATTATTAAAGAAACCAAAATCAACACCTAAATTACGACTAATAGTAGTTTCCCATTTCAAATCAGGATTTCCTTTCATATCACCAGGCACATAAGTGGTAACCTTTTCACCATCCACTGTAATTTGTTCTGTTTTCCATGTTTCTCTCCATAAAGAAGCATCAATATTATCAGAACCAGAAGTACCATACGATACACGAAGTTTCAGATTATCCAACCAATCTCTTGTATTTTCCATGAAAGCTTCATCTGAAATTCTCCATGCTGCAGCTGCTGCCGGGAAATACCCCCACTGATGACTAGGTGCAAATTTAGAAGAACCATCAGCACGGAATGTAGCTGTCAAAAGATACTTACCTTTATAAGAATAATTAGCACGACCAAACCAAGATAAAGTATGATTAGGAGTACCTATCTCACCTTTAAAATAATCTTGTCCCAATGAAGGAGTAGTCATATTAATCATACCAAACGCATCATCCATTGTAAATCCTTCAGGATACCCTACACCATATATTTCAGTGTAATCTGACTTTGAAGCCAAGACTTCATTACCAACCAAGAAAGACAAATTATGATTATCTCCAAGCCCCTGTACTTCATAATTCAAAGTAGTTGCCCAACGCACACCGTAACCATCACTTTTCTTCAATTTAGCAGAACTATTATCTTTTTCTGTCTGTCCTGCATTCCATGTCTTTTCTTGGTTCCAATTACGATTTAACGATAGCTCCGTCTTTGCCGTCAAACCTTTAATAACATTCCAAGTTAAAGCACCTTTTGCACGGATACGGTACATGTTTTTTATATAATCTACAGTATTCAAGTAATACAAAGGATTACTAGTTTCTTCCATATTTGTATCACCTTGGCCAAATCCAGCGGTAAAAGAAGCATCCCCCAAAGGATTATCCACAGGACGATAAGTGTAAGCAGAGGTTGCATTACCAAAACCAGAACCATTAATTTCTATTTCACTATAACGTAAATCAAAGTCCGCAGTTAACTTTTTATTAATCTTTTGCGTCAATTTGAAATTCGCATTCCAACGTTGGAAACCAGACTTCACACGGATACCTTCATCATCCATATAGTTAACTGATGAATAAAACTTAGTTTTGTCTGTGCCACCAGATAAAGATACATCATGATTCCAAGAAGACGCAGTCTGCATCAAATCATTTATATAATTATGAGTGGTCATATTTTTATATTCATTCAAATGATTTCCATACTTGGATCCTAATCCAAAATATCTGGCAACTCCATCCCCATAAGAATCCCCCAGACTCTTCATATATGCCCATGTATTATATACATAATCATAAGGATCCATAGTTTCCAATAATTTTGGATTCTCCTTCATCTGATAATACATATTATACTTGACGGAAACCCGGCCATCCTTGCCTCCCTTAGTAGTAACCAATATTACACCGTTAGCACCACGGGCACCATAAATAGCCGTAGAAGCAGCATCCTTTAACACATCAATACTTTCGATATTGTCAGCAGGAATATCATCAATGCCACTAACTTGAACACCATCTACAATGAATAAAGGATCATTAGACTGGGTGATAGAGCCACCACCACGAATACGAATAGACATACCTGCACCCGGACGACCGTCTTGAGAAGTCACACTTACACCAGGCAATTGTCCTTGTAAAGCCTGTGCGACATTGGCAACTGGATTAGCCGCTAATTTTTCTCCAGTAACAGAAGCGACAGAACCAGTCAAATCACGTCTTTTCACCGTGCCATAACCAATAACAACGACTTCATCCAAAGTCTTGTTATCTTCTTCCAATACAATTATCAAATCTTTTCCAGATTTTACCTCTTTGGTAAGATACCCAATATAAGAAACCACCAAAGTAGCATTACTCGGAACATCCGGAATTGAAAACTTACCATCGAAATCCGTGATTGTACCATTGGTTGTTCCTTTTACCAGTACATTCACACCAATCATAGGTTCGCCTGTTTTGTCTTTCACCAAACCTGTTGCGGTTTGAGCAAAAGCAACCAAACAAAGCATACTCAAAAAGAGAGTTGAGACAGCTTTTCTAGCTAATTCTTTTAGATTCATAAGATGTGTTTTTATAGTTATTAAAATGTTTTTTAAGGTTTTGACCTTAGTTTCACTGTTGCAAAATTATGGATATAACATTACCTTGATGTGTAGTTTTTATCTTTTTATGTGGATTTATTAGGTATTTTTTACGGGATCCAATTATTCAACACAACAAAAAAAGGAGACCTCCACCAACGTAGAAGTCTCCTTTTCAAGCAATTACAAAATCAATCTAGTCTATTGGGTTCCAATCACTTTGAGTACGAAAAATAGCATCGACCGTCACCGCCTCAGCTTCTTTCTTTGTTAATTGTTTGCTCCACGCCACCCTTTCCGAAGCATTTGCGCCCTCACCGGTATTTTTATATTCCATATAACGGGCGGTTTCTTCATTAGACTGCTTACCCCAATTGTGCCATCCGGCAAGAACAATATGTTTCCCCAATTCACATTCTATAAATAAAGTATAAGCATATGGACGCCAAGGACGACCTAAATACACTTTATCCACTCCCGGTTCTGCCGTCAGCTTACAGTGCTTAAAGACATATCCATATTTAGCCTCTTTCGGAGTGGAAGCAGCCGTTACATACGAATTGCGTTTACTGTGAATAATACAATCTTCAAATAAAGCGGTGGAAGGACCGAAAATAAAGTCGGTAGTACCATCAATATAACAATCCTTGAAATAAAGACGGGTAAATTTAGCACCGGTATAAATAGTGTCCTGATTGCCCAAGATACGACAATTGATAAATTTCAAACGGTCACCTTCCGTATGTAAAGCTACCGCCTGTCCCAACTGAGCCGCATTGTTCTCAATAGTCAAATTTTTAAAAGTGATATCACTGCCCTCTACCTTCACCGTATAAGTGCGGAAAGTACCCATTTTATTTATATTCGCATGATCATCATAAGTAATAATCGTCTTATCACGATCTTCACCTATAATATCTATATTTTCCACCCATGAAGGAACAATCACTTTCTCCTTGTATACTCCGTTCTTCACATAGATCGTAACAGTATAATCCATGAAAGCCCGCGCACTCTCTATAGCCTCCTGCAAAGTACGAAAATTCCCCGTTCCATCACGTGAGACTACAATTGTATCCTGACGTTCCTGAGCCCATGCTGCGCTTACAACAGACAATAGCAACAATAATCCTAAAACTTTCCTCATCGTATCACCTCCTATTATTCACATGCAGTTCCACAACTGTTTTTCTGAAACAAACGTTCCCATTCCAGACTGGCCATAATAAACGGACCTACTGCCTTCGCATCATTAGAACGTATTTTTTCAGTTATATAATAATTATAATCTCCGGTACGATACACCGGCTTGCCTCCCAAACCTGCAACAGCACAACCTTTAGTAATAGAAACCACACCTTTATCATCCACTTCTATAAATTGGGTCAAAAGCCCTTCATATCCCTTTTTAGCCACTTCCATGTACGAAGGACAAATATATCCCTTACGTAACGCTTTCAACAGAGTATATACAAACATGGTAGAACAAGAGGATTCCAGATAATTCCCCTCATCCCCGCTTCTGTCAATCACCTGATACCATACCCCTGTTGCTGGATCTTGAGTACGTTTAATCTGGGCAGCCAGTTTATTCAATATTTCGATAACAGATTCACGTCCGGCTTCGTGTTCCGGTATAAAATCGAGTACATCCACACAAGCCATTGCATACCATCCCATAGCGCGTCCCCAACAGTGTTGCGACCACCCGGTAGTTTTATCCGCCCACTTTTCACGCTTGCTCACATCACATGCATGACGGTATAGATCAGTCTTCGGATCATAATTATGGCGGGCCACTGTGACAAACTGATTGATAATATCAGCATAATCATTCACGCGGTTGTTACGGTAAGCATACTCCGCATAAAATGGTTGCCCCATATAAAGCCCATCCAGCCACATCTGATTCTCATAAATCTTCTTGTGCCAGAAACCGCCATCGGCATTACGAGGATGCGTATCCAACTGACTGCGCAACAAATCCAATGCTTTCTTGTATTTCTCGTCCTTAGTCTGCTCATAAATACGGAAAAGCATCTTGCCGGAATTCAGACGGTCAATATTATATTCCTCCAGTTTATAAGTTTCGATAGAGCCATCCTGATGAATCATTGTATCAGCATAAGCCACAGCATAATCAAAAAACTTTTTATCACCGTATGCATCATATACATCCAGCATAGCTTGAAGTTCCAGGCCATGACAGTAATCCCACTTCAAACGGGTCTGAAAATCCAATTGCCAAGATTCGGGACAACGCACCATTTCTGATTCCGCCATACGTACAGACCAAGGCTTATTACCACAAACCTGCTGAGCCATGCCCATCAAAGGAACAGCCGCAAGCAAACCGGACACAATAATTTTACAAATAGAATTCTTTTTCATGAAGACATTTATTTTTAGTATTAGACCTATTTATTTTATGAAACAAAAGTAGTATTTTCCTCGAAAAGCAGTGTGCACTTTTCAACCTACTAAGTGTATTATTTGGTATTCGTGTGCGAAAACGGTTATTTTTGTGCACGATAACGATAAAAATCGTTCAAAAATTGTCTTTTTACTAATTATTATGTCTTTCAGGTTTGATAAGTTGAGAAAAGGTTTTATTTTTGGGGCAGTTTTTAATTTATACTATTGTAGAAAACACAGTCATTTACTATTAATTCACAAGAGAATGGAACAAGTTTTTAGTTATATCATCGGTTTAGGAGCAGCGGTGATGATGCCTATAATTTTTACAATCTTAGGCGTTTGTATCGGAATCAAATTCAGCAAAGCATTAAAAAGCGGTTTGTTGGTAGGTGTTGGTTTCGTTGGTCTATCAGTGGTTACCGCACTTCTGACCAGCAGTCTGGGTCCGGCCTTAAGCAAAGTGGTCGAAATATATGGCCTGCAACTGAAAGTATTCGATATGGGATGGCCTGCTGCTGCAGCCGTAGCTTATAACACTTCCGTAGGGGCATTCATCATTCCGGTATGTCTGGCCGTTAACATCTTAATGTTATTGACTAAAACCACCCGTACGGTTAACATTGATTTATGGAACTATTGGCATTTTGCTTTTATCGGAGCCGTAGTTTATTTTGCAACAGATAGTATTTTGTGGGGATTCTTCGCAGCTGTTATCTGTTATATCATCACATTAATCTTAGCAGATTACACAGCAGACAAATTTCAAGGTTTCTATGATAAAATGGAAGGTATTTCTATTCCGCAGCCCTTCTGTGCAGGTTTCGTACCATTCGCTCTCATTATAAATAAGGTATTGGACAAAATTCCCGGATTTGAAAAGCTGAACATTGATGCGGAAGGTATGAAAAAGAAATTCGGTTTATTAGGCGAACCTCTCTTCTTGGGTATCCTGGTAGGATGTGGCATCGGTGCATTATCTTGCAAGAACGGACAAGAAATAGTAGACAAGATTCCTTATATTCTAGGTTTAGGTATCAAGATGGGAGCGGTAATGGAGTTGATTCCCCGTATTACCAGCCTGTTCATCGAAGGGTTGAAACCCATTTCTGACGCTACCCGCGAACTGATCGCCAAGAAGTTTAAGAGTGCTGTAGGCTTAAATATCGGTATGAGTCCTGCCTTGGTGATCGGACATCCGGCCACGTTGGTTGTATCATTACTATTAATCCCTGTTACTATCTTATTGGCAGTGGTGCTTCCGGGCAATGAATTCTTGCCATTGGCTTCATTAGCTGGCATGTTCTATGTATTCCCATTGATATTACCTATCACAAAAGGAAATGTAGTAAAAACTTTCATCATTGGTTTTGTTGTGCTGGCCATCGGTCTGTATTTTGTAACAGATCTGGCTCCTTATTTCACCAAAGCAGCACATGATGTATACGCCAAGACACAAGATGCTGCCGTAAACATCCCGTCTGGTTTTGAAGGTGGTGCGTTGGATTTTGCTTCAAGTCCTTTCTCATGGGCTATTTTCCATTTGACTTATTCATTCAAATGGATTGGTTCCGGAATTTTAGTACTGATAACACTATTCTTAATGGTGCTGAACCGTCGTTCCATCATTAAATACCAGAAAACAATGAAAAATTAAAATTTAAAGATAATGATTATGAAAAAATTAGCGATTGCAATGATGCTGAGTGTTTCTGCCTTGGCAGCTTCAGCTCAAGTAAATTACAAAGTACAGACCGCTTGCCATCCGCAAGATGTGAAACACTATGATACAGAACGTCTGCGTAGTTCATTTATGATGGAAAAGGTGATGGCGCCGGATGAGATCAATGTTACATACACCCTTTACGACCGTCTTATTTACGGAGGAGCTATGCCGGTAAACAAAATTTTGAAGCTGGAAACTTTCCGTGAACTGGGTCCGGAAATCACTTACTTCCTTGAACGGCGTGAACTAGGAGTCATCAATGTAGGCGGTGATGGCGTAGTTACTGTAGACGGTAAAGAATATCCTATGAAATACAAGGAAGCCCTCTATGTAGGTTGCGGGAATAAAGAAGTTACTTTTAAAAGTAATGACGCTGCCAAACCGGCTAAATTCTATATCAATTCGGCACCGGCTTACAAGCCATACGTTACTCAATTGATCACTACCGATGCCAAGCTTCAAAAAGCAAATCCTAAACAGTATGCTTTAGCTATCTCAGATCATTATGGAAAAATGGAAGATAGCAACGACCGTATTGTAAACCAGTTAATTGTAAAAGATGTATTGGAAAGAGTGAAAAACGGTGGTACAAACCAATTACAGATGGGACTTACTGAACTGGCTCCGGGTTCTGTATGGAACACCATGCCGGCCCATACACATACCCGTCGTATGGAAGCCTACTTCTATTTCAACCTGCCTGAAGGAAATGCCATTTGCCACCTGATGGGCGAACCGCAAGAAGAGCGTCTGGTATGGTTACACAATGAACAAGCCATCACTTCTCCCGAATGGTCTATCCATGCCGCTGCAGGTACCAGCAACTATACCTTTATTTGGGGTATGGGAGGTGAAAACCTGAAATACAGTGACAAGGATGAAATAAAATACACAGATATGAGATAAGTAGAATGGTACACACCATTACTCATTAACTCTTGTCATTCTGAATGTTGCAAGAAATCAACTCGTTTTCAGTTTTTTTTGCGACATTCAGAATGATTTTTTTAGAAATCTTACCATTGTACCGATTTATACAGGCTTTCCACCAATTTTTGCATAGAGAATAGGTACAGAATGGTTATTTTTGCGTCTAATAAGAAAAACATAATTAAATCTATTATCATGAGTACATTTCAAAAAGTAGGTGAGAAGATGACAAACTTCAGATGGATAATCTGTGGTCTGCTATTCTTTGCCACTACAGTCAATTACCTCGACCGTCAGGTGCTTTCACTAACCTGGAAAGACTTCATTGCTCCGGAATTTCACTGGACGGATTCGAATTACGGAGATATCACAGCTATTTTCTCTATAGTGTATGCCATTGCCAACCTGTTCGCCGGTCGTTTCATTGACTGGATGGGAACTAAAAAAGGTTATCTCTGGGCTATCTTTGTCTGGTCCTTAGGAGCTTGTCTTCATGCATTGTGCGGTTGGGCAACCGAAGAAACATTAGGTATTCATAACGCAGAAGAGATGCTTTCTGCAACAGGAGCCGTCGCTTCAACTATCGCCATTACCAGCGTTTATTACTTTATCGCTGCCCGAATCGTATTAGGTGTAGGTGAGGCAGGAAACTTCCCAGCAGCTATTAAGGTAACAGCCGAATATTTTCCGAAAAAGGACCGTGCATATTCCACTTCCATCTTTAATGCAGGTTCTACAGTAGGTGCTTTAGCCGCTCCGATCACTATCCCTCCTTTGGCACGTTATTTCCAAAGTATTGGTGTGGGCAACGGATGGGAAATGGCTTTCATCGTTATCGGTGGTTTAGGATTCATTTGGATGGGACTTTGGATGTTCCTCTATAAGAAACCCAATGTCAACCCTCGCGTGAATGCTGCCGAACTGGAATATATTGAACAAGACAACAACAATCCTGAAGAATCAGCAGAACAACAAGCTGCTGCCAACGACTTCGACAATAAGAAGATTTCATTCTTGCAATGTTTCAAATTTCCCCAAACATGGGCTGTATTTGTCGGTAAGTTCATGACTGATGGCGTATGGTGGTTCTTCCTGTTCTGGACTCCGGCATATATTTCGGATGTATACGGTTTCGCTTCAGATACGGGTACCGCACAAATGTTGATTTTCGTATTATATGCTATTACCATGTTATCTATTTATGGTGGTAAGTTACCTACTATTATCATTAATAAAACAGGTAAGAATCCATATGCAGCCCGTATGCAGGCTATGCTTATCTTTGCCTTGTTCCCACTGCTGGCATTGTTTGCCCAACCTTTAGGCAATTATTCATATTGGTATCCTATCATTATTATCGGTATTGCAGGTGCTGCACACCAATCATGGTCTGCCAATATTTATTCTGTAGTAGGTGATATGTTCCCCAAAAGCACCATCGCTACTATCGTAGGTATTGGTGGTATGGCAGGTGGTATAGGTTCATTCTGTATTAATATGGGATCTGGCAGACTGTTTGACTATGCAGCAGAAACGAATATGACTTTTATGGGATTCGAAGGAAAACCTGCCGGCTACTTCATCATATTCTGTGTATGTGCCGTAGCTTATTTGGTTGGTTGGATTATCATGAAAGCATTGGTCCCCAAATACAAACCGGTTGATGCCTAATTAAAGAATTCACCACAGACTACACACCTAAGTAGCCTGTGGTATTTTTTTCCCTAATAAATAGTTTTCAGAAGATATTGATAGATAGAATTATGACTTAATATTTCAGGGACTCCTGTGATAAAAAGCTGCTTGCGTGCACGCGTTAAAGCGACATTCAACTTACGGTCAATCTGTACACCGTCCTCTTCTGTCAGGTTGGGCAGAAACCTTAATTGATAGAGGTGATTCACACAAAAAGAATAAATAATGACATCACGTTCGCTGCCCTGATACCGTTCCACAGTGTCAATGGAAATCCTACTCAAAGCAGGAATAGCCAATGCCTGAAGCTCTTTACGTATCAAAGCAATCTGACTTCGATAAGGAGTAATGACCCCTAACGTTCGATTCGGATCAAATTCCTCTTCATGAACCAGATACACCTCTTTGGCTAAACCGGCGACAATCTGTGCCTCATATCTGTTTGTTTTTCCGGAAACGCTCTCCAAATCTTGCTTCGAAGGGATAAAACGTACCGGAGCCTCTATGTGCTCCAACTGATGAGGTAATCCCAAAGTCTCCAATTTTCCGGCATAAAATGCTTTATTGGGAAAAAAAGCCACTCCCGGATGCATACGCCCCTGACGGCAAAGCATATCTATCGCTTTAGGAGATTCTTCTTTTAAATGAAAACGATAAAGCCGCTCAAACAGAGAATCTTTTAAATTAAAAAGTCCGGCTTCCCTAAGTCCCTCATCATGCACTTCAGAATGTCCGCTATTCTGCAAAATAACGGCAGGCAACTGTTTATGATCACCTATCAGGATAAATTTACCCACTGCATTTCTTTCATCGGCAAACTTGGCACACAGAATACCCAACAATTGGGGTTCTAATATTTGGGTGGCTTCATCCACTATGGCTACATCAAAACGTTTTAATTTAAAAAGTTCAGCTTTAGCCGCAATAGAGGCCACGGTTCCAACATATACTCTGCAATCTGCCATACGGATATTCACCTCTCTCCTACTGTTGCATTCCGCCAATATATTCTCCAACAGATGTCCTCTAAAACGTACATCACAGGAAAGCTCACTTCCCACCCGTATATAATCTATACAGGGAGTGATAGAGGACAGTGACTGACAAATTTCATCAACAGCCCGGTTGGTATAAGCCAGTAACAATATCTGCATAGATGATGCTGCATAGAAATGTTCCACCATTCTACGCAACGCCCTCGAAGTCTTTCCTGTTCCGGGAGGTCCCACCAAAAGAAAATAATCACGGGCCGACTCAGCTTTCAACGCCACCCTCTCAAAATCATCACCGGTCAGCGCTATAGCTTCATCAAAAGACGAATCAAAGCGGGGAGGCCGTTGTCCCAGCAATAATTCCCGTCTTTCCGTATTCGCATCCAGAAAAGCGGAGAGTCCCAAATACATACTGCGAAATGTAGTATCCATCGTATCATGTTCTACAGCATAACGACTGTCCGGAGAAAAAACGGAAGCATTACGTTGGGTAGCACGTAAACGAATACGCAATTCTGTATCTGTAATCTGCTCAATATTACCCTTAAAAACCATTTTATTGGTCGCATTATCCAAGTCATTATTACGCTCATACAACACAACTACATCTCCTGTACGGAAATTGGGAAGAAACATTTCATCATATTGCGGAATAGACAAAAGTATATAAGCCTTATGAGCCTGTGATGCCCTATTTTCCATTATCTGCAAATCATATAATATCTCTCCCGCCTCACGTTTCTCATCCAGTGTACTCAGCCAAAGAGCTGAAGCCCCTGCACGTCCTTCATAATCCACATCTCCCGATTTGGAGGTATAAAGTTCTTTTGTAATGAAATTATAAAGCGTATAAAAATAGGCCTGTTCCAAAGGTTCCAACGCCGACAGCTTCTCCCGGAAACGCGAGATAGAGGGCTTCAAATACTGTTCCCAGAATCTGCCGCTCAGTTTTCTTTCATTCACCACCTCCGGATTGATTTGTGCCAACAAGTTGCGTGTAAAATCAGGATGATTATGGAATTGTACCCCATACTCGGCAGCAACAATACGGTTACGCAAATTGATAACCCGCCTTACCTGAGCCCACGATGCTCTGGCCGGATACAATAAAGGATAACGGGTATAAAGCAAATAGGGATGCATACGCCGCCGGTCCTGTCCCATGCTATATTCCAACACTGCCATATATAGCAGCATCTGAACCTTATTATTTTCCTTGGGTTCCACTTTTCCCTGCATGGAGAATTCATCCGCTTTGCCCGATTTCATTTCTATAAAGCTGCTCATATCCCGCTGCATATAGTCCAGACGTCCCTGAATGCCCAACGCCTCGCAAATATAGGACGGTTCCAGCACAGCCTCCTTTTTATCCAGATTATACCCCGGCTCCAAAAAAGTGTGTTGTACAACGTCCCGTATATGCTCAAAATGCATCCGGCAATCCTTGGCAAACTCTTTCTCTTTGGACGGGTCACGAAGTTCGGCACAAGCAGCCAGTTCAATGGGATACTGCCGGAATGCCTTCTTCATACAGTCTATATAGTCCGGCTCCTCCTCACCTGCATGTATCCATTCATCCAGGAACAGATTGGCTATATTTCCCAATAGCAAAGGGCGGGCATTATCAATCGGCACCAGCCGGCTCAAAAAATAGTTTGCCGGATGGCTGCCATAATCCTTGTAACATTCCGCCAGTGAACTGATATCTATCAAATAATCCGGTTCCAATACGATAAAAGAAGGGGTATAAATTCCATCCCTATCTACAGAAACATCCAGCAGATTAAGCTGGGCATATCGCCAAAGTTCCTTTATGGTTTCTTCAAATTCATGATTTATACCGGGTTTATTATAAACAACCCGTATAGGTTCATCAGCTATTACATCTACAGGATGTACATACAAATAGGTATCATCGGCATAATCAAAGCATACACGGATGCGGCGGATGTATTCCATCTTTTCTTTTTTCCCTGAAGATGCTATTTCCTGCTTGGGAAGAACTGAGAACAACTTCAATGGAATATCCTGTGCAAACATCTTCCTATATGCGTATGCCACTGCACGCAAATCACGCAGGAACTCTTCTTTTACAGGAGACTTACGATGGTTCAAAATATCATTGGAAGTCAGACGAAAGGTATGTAACTGATTCTGTTCTTTCAAATCCAGCCCATATTGAGTGGCTACATAATTAATACGGGCGGCCAAATCAGTGGTCTGCAAACTATTCCCTTGTATCTTTTCACGCACCACACGCTCCAATGATTCACGCAATTGCCTGTAACGGCGTTCCAATGGCTGGTTTTCATCTATACAAAGCCTGTATAACTCTTCGTAATACTCTTCTATCTCTTCATTCATGCCGTAAAGATACACAAATTATTATTTATAGAATACCGGCATAATAATAGGATGGGTTTCCCATTTACGGGTCATCGGATTAAATTCCCTCTCTGCTCCCGCTTCAATTCCGAAACTATCCGATATTTTAAATTCCAAAGTGCCTCCGTATGAATTCTGGTTCATAAAAAGCTGTGAAGCGGGAGTCATACCATATCCGTTATACACCGAGTATGTGCCGAACATATTGATCTTCATTCTGTCATTAATGCGAAAAGACAACTTTCCCTTAGCACCTAAATCATTAAAGCGGACTCCATATACATTGTATTTAGCAGCATATACTCCCCCCGTCACGGTTATAAAATCATTGAGATGCTGTGTGTACATCACTCCGGCATTACGTGCCTCACCTATAGAAGGCAACCCTTGAAAGGAATGATAACCACTCAGAATCCCTGTACTATTAATCTGATAAGCACGTCCATCTATATAATCATGTCCGAAAGGATTTCCGGAAAAAGTATAAGGGGATATCTTAGGCATTTCTTCACGGAGAGTAAAATCAAATTTTGGCATCCGCAACGTATCAGATAAAACGGGAGGTGTCAACGTAGGAGGTTCGTTTATAAAATCCATACTTTTATCAGCCTCATTCATCTCATTGATAAACTCATTGATTTTATCTTGCCGGATGATGAGCGTATCCTTGTCATTTTCAACCTGAGCTATGCCATGCAAGGAAAGAATACAAAAGAATAAGAACAAGCCAATGCGTTTCATTTGTAAATGTGTTTTTTCAAAATTACAATTTCCGCATTGACTTTTCCCGTTTCATTAAGACTTAATAAGACTTTTTGGCTGTATTCCTCAAAAATGCTATTGATTTACCATAGGAAGTTCCAGCCATTCGGTAGAAATATAATTCTTACTTGAATCTATAGCAATTAATACCTGGTCATTATCCCGATTATAACTGCCGTCATAGGTAAAAGGAGTAATTTTACTATCAAATTCTCCTATAAAAGAAAGTTTTCCATCTTTAGGACTATACCACCATACTTTCTTTTTTGCGCCACTGATTTTAGTCAAGTCAACAGACATCGGATTTCCGGAGTAATTGTATACTAACAAATAATCCTTTCCGCGAGTCGCAATGGCTCTGTCATAACGACTCCCATTCGTACCGGCAATTACACTTTGATCCGGTACACGTTCAAAATAAGGGAAAGTTAACATCAGATTCTTCAGATATTTCATCTGATTGAAGCCGGGATCCTGCATTGCTTTATACCAAGGTTTCTCTATTCCATCAGCTCCATACCCACCGGGTGTACCTGGTTTCAAGAACTGCATGATATTATTATGTCCGTATGTATGTCCGCAAGAGCCCGCAAAAACAGACCAATATCCATAGCGTCTCACATCACAGTCACGCCAAAGTGGCTGGGCAGGATCATGCAATCCCTGAGGAATACCTCCATAGCTGGGTTCTGCATCCAGAACAGGCTTCAGTGGAGTCATGGACAAAGCCTCTTCTACATAACGCCAATTGTCTTCCTCCAATCCCGTAACAGAAGTATCACCATCTCCTTTTTTCTGGCCATAACGCCTGTGTCCACTTTGGAACATATTCATATCCATCCACTCCTTATTATTCAGATGGGTAGCACTGGATGTACGGCCAAACGGATGAAAGGTCATTATATGATTCTCGTCCACAGCAAGAATACTATTCGCCAACGCCTCCCAAATCTCAGTATTCCGGTCAGCATAAGTATCTCCACCGATTACCCAAATAATATTAGGGGCATCTTTATATCGTTCACCTAAAAATCTACCATACGCTTTGGCCTCTTCAACATTCATCTTTCCGGAGCGCACAAGCCCTCCCCAGATACATACCATCGCTATGTAAATGCCGTTCTGCTCAGCTTTCTGAATAATATAATCCATGTGGTCCCAATACCCGTAAACTCCTTTTCTGTCTATATTCTTAAAATTGAAACCATCTATCATGGAATACTGGCCATAGAAATTCATGGCAGGAACTCCATTTATAGTCTGTACCTGCACCACATTGAAACCTGCCTGACGACAATGTTCCAGATAATAAGCAGCCTCATCTCTATTCAGTTTCTCGGGTAACAGCCATCCTGTATCCCCCAACCAGAAAAAAGGAGTTCCGTCCGCATTCATCAGATAGCGGTTCTCTTTACTTACTTTCAGTTGTCCATGACTCCAAGGCTTATAAACCGACGATTTGCTCTGTGCTGCTGCCGAAAGCAGCCATCCTTCCACCATCAGAAGAAGGAATAATAATACTAGATTCTTGTTTTTCATTTGTGCATTCATCTTATAAATTTCAAAAGCCCAAAGTAACTTATTCAAGCAGACAATTCTGGGTAATAACTAGTCTTTTTGAGGGAATCTTTTAGCTTCCTCCGCTTTCAGGTTGAGCAAAACTGATTCGGGAACTTTTATGATAGTACCATGCTTATGTCCTTGCGGAATAGAAATCTGATCGTCAATGGGAGTAAAGTTCTTGAAGTCTTTTGTAGACACGGCTCCAAACCGTCCTTCCCGATAAACATCAAAATAAATCAACCATTCATCACCTACTTTCACGGCACACGGACCTTCAGAGTAAGTCGGTGCAAATTTTACTGACGGATCAGCATAAGGTCCTTCTGCCGATGGCCCGGATACACAGAACAAATCACTGTAACCAGGCTTGCGATTGTCTTTTATAATTAATACATAGTCGTTTTTATCACGCTTTACTATAAATCCGTCAATAGAATTAAATCCCGGATCATAAAACGCCTTTGCAGGAGTAAACGTTTGGAAATCCTTGGTCGTGGTATAATAGGCACGGTGACTTTTATTAGCTCCCAAACTATCGGCTGCCGTATATCTTTCTACAGGAATGGCAGAAGACCAAGCAACGATGAACTGTTCCTTTTCATCATCATAGAAAACTTCCGGTGCCCACACATTGTTAGTCAAAGAGTCTTTCATCACTTTAATTTCGCGTTGTTCACTCCAATGAATCAAGTCTTTAGAACTGGCATAACCAAATCCCTGTTCTCCATTCCAACTGATTGTCCACACTAAATGGAAAGTTCCATCCGGGCCTTGGGCCATGGACGGATCACGCATCATCGAATTGGGAGCATATTTCTGTTCTTCGGTCTGTTTAGTGAAATAATTATAATAAGGAGTCTTATTTCCTATTTCCGGTTTCAACCATGAACCTGCGATACTATCCCAATGATAGCCGTCATAGCTGTAAAGATAATGTAACCCGTCCAATGCCGGCTCACGATGAGAAGTGAAGATATAGACTTCCTTTTCGGGTTTTGTACAAGCTGTAAAAGCCAATAAGGCAAAAACGAAGGAAAAAAACAATTTCATAGCATGCTGTTTTATGATGAATAAACCTTTTCCAACAGGACGAAACAACAAGTATTTTGTACTCTATACTTCTTAAAGTATCAATCCAAATCAATAATAAATATCCATCATATAACAAGATGTATCTCGAGACATAAAATACGAATTATATCCCGAGACAATCCTACATAGAATAATGATGAGAATCAGCCTTTAGTTTCCAAATAAACCAGCTGCGTCTGTAAATACTCTTCCAGCCCATGTTTACCATCCGCGCCACCGATACCAGATTTACGCCATCCGGCATGGAATCCCTGCATCGCCTCAAAATTCTCACGATTCACATAAGTTTCACCAAATTTCAACGCACGAATCAATTTGAATGTCATATCCAGGTTCTGGGTATAAATAGAAGAAGTCAGCCCATATTCACAATCATTAGCCCAGGCAATGGCGTCTTCCACCTCTGTAAACTCAACAACCGGAAGTACCGGTCCAAAAGTTTCTTCCTGAATAATATCCATCTTTTGGGTACAATTAATCAAAATCGTCGGTTCAAAGAAATATCCTTTAGTACCGATACGATGACCACCGCATAGCAACTCAGCTCCCTGCTCAATAGCTTTTTTCACTTTCTCTTCTACTGATTTCAGTGCATTGGCATCAATCAACGGACCCATATCGAGGTCTGTATACTGATTCGGATCACCCACTTTCACCTGCTTGAATCCTGCCAACAGTTTTTCAAGGAAAGCCTCTTTTATACTAGAATGTACATACACGCGCTCACAGCAATTACATACCTGTCCTGTATTAATAACACGCGAAGCAATAATGGATTTTACAGCTAAATCCAAATCTGCATCCGGCATTACAATACCGGGAGCCTTCCCTCCCAATTCCAAAGAAACCTTCGTCACATTGGTAGAAGCGGCTGCCATAGTCTGTATTCCAGCCTCCACACTTCCGGTCAGACTAACCATACCTACTTTAGGGTTAGCAGCCAATTCATGTCCAATCACCGAACCACGACCGTTCACCAGATTGAATACACCTTTAGGCAACCCAACTTCATCTACAATCTGTGCGAAAACATACGCGTTTTCCGGTGTCAGCTGACTCGGCTTTACCACAATTGTATTCCCCGTCAACAGAGCAGGAGCGGCCTTACGGGCAATCAAGAAAAAAGGAAAATTCCAAGGCAGGATGCCTGTTGTCACCCCAATAGGTTTCTTAAAGACAAATATATTTTCGTGAGGACGGTCACTAGGAATGATTTCCCCTTCATAGCGACGGGCCCATCCGGCCATATAATCAAGGTAATCAGCCGTAAATAACACCTCTACATTAGCTAATCCTCTTGTTTTTCCACCCTCCCGGATAATAATATCAGTCAATTCCTGTTCCCGCTTGCGGATACCTTGTGCAATCCGAGTTAAATAGCCGGCACGTTCAATAGAGGTAAGACTCTCCCAAGAAAGCTGTGCCTTCACGGCAGCATTTATAGCAGCACGTGCATCTTCCGGTGTGCCATCAGGCATTTTAGATATCACTTCTTCCGTAGAAGGGTTCAATACATCAATCCACTTATCGGATTGGTTTTCGATGAATCGCCCATCGATGTACATCTTTAGTTCTTTCATGGTCTTAAATGTAAAATGAGTACCTTATTTCTTTCAATCTGAAATATTCAAGCAGCATTTTACAAATATATCGTTATTTATAAAGCCCCAAAATGTATTTTTGTTCATTAACATGGAAATTTATACACTTTAATTGAACTTTATGAATCATATTTATAATTATTTCTCCATCAACTGCCACAAAAGCCATCTCCTTCTTATCACTAAAACATCACTTATTTATATTGTGTAGGCAATACCCCAAACAGTTTCTTGAATGATTTTGTGAAATAACTAGGCGTATTAAAACCAACCTGATCAGCTATCTCAGCAATGGAAAGCCCTCCTTCTTTCAATAATTCGGCAGCTTTACGAAGACGTACATTCTTCACGAAATCAGAAGGCGAGCTTCCGGTGATAGATGTAATCTTCCGGTAAAGAGTAGCACGACTCATGCACATATCCCTACTTAAATCTTCTATGGAATATTTAGGATTACTGAGGTTCTTCTCAACCATATCCAATGCCTTCCTTATTAATTGCTCATCAGATGCTGAAATAGAATTCGCTTCTACTTTTCCTTCTTCCGGCAATGGATCTATCTCTTGCCTTTGCTCCGGATTTTGTTCCAATGGCAGAACAGTCTGTGCAACAATGGGACTCCGTAATTTCATATATATCCGACCCAATCCCCAAACAACCGATAAAACAACAAGCACATAAAACAAATACGCCCAGCCTGTTTCATACCAAGCAGGCAAACACTGGATCATAACCGTCAATGTACTCTTACTCCACAGTCCGTTCTCATCTGTAGCACGGACTTCCAGTTCAAATTCCCCCTTTGACAAATCAGACAAGCCGATACTATTTTCCCCTGCCGGAAAGGCCACCCACTTATCGTTTCTTTGTTTATAACGATAAGCATATCTTACCTTATTCGTATTCAAATGGTCAAAAGTAGAAAAAAACAATTTCACATTTCTCTCATGAGGAGACAGGCTTATTTTCTCTTGATTACCCACCCCGATTTCAGAGGTGTTATTCATTTCGACGGATGTCAAACACACCGTTGGCTCAGGTATCCTCCTCTTTTTTTCATTATAGTGAGGAAAAGTCACAATTCCACCTCGTCCACCCACACTCATTTCTCCCCGAGAACCTTTATACAATGACTGGAAATCTTCCAGATTTATCCAAGAATCAGTACAAGACATCATAGTAAAGATATGTGTTCCGGGATGATAGACCATCACCCGCTGTGACGTAAGAATCCAAAGATTCCCATTGTCATCCGATTTTATATCCAACACAGCATCCCCTGTCAATCCACAATCTTTTGTCCGGGAAATAAAATCATTCGTATCCGGAGAATAACTATACACATTGCCCTGTTTAGTACCCACCCAAAGATTGTTGTCCGGTGCGACAGTCAATACCGAATAATTTTCTCCTGTATCCTTTATTTGCAACCGGCTTTCTCCGGAAACTCTCCACAACCCTCTACTTTCAGTTGCAAAATAAACAACTCCTTCATTAGACGAAACGATAGCATTTATAAAACCAACATCATCACAAACTGTAGTCAATCGGCCTTCCTCCAAGCTATACCGGAATAAATGGTAAGTAGTCCCTATCCAAAGATTCCCACGACGGTCATCATGCAAAGCGCGGATACGCTCACCTTGTTTAATGGGTATGGTATATACGATGGATTCAAAAAGCCGGTCCTCCTTATACCGAATTAATATTACCGAATGATCCCTTACCATATAGATTCCCTCTCTATCCGATGGTCTCTCAAAGAAAAAAGAAAGCTCCCTGTCATTCTTAACAACAGACATACGCTCTCTCTGGGGATCATAAGCATACAGTCCCAATTTCTTTTGCCTGATCCAATAATAATTTTTCTCTTGAGAAAACTGCATAGGAGATGCGATTACCCCCAGATTTTGCTTTACCCCTTCCATAGACAAAGGAAGCACTTCATTGGGTAGAAAAGAAATAATGAAAGAAGAAGGATAATAACCTGTCACCCATAAATTTCCGGATTGATCGGAAAGAATCTTTGTGAGGATTTTCCTGTCAGCTGATAATAAACAGGAGAGATCTACCTTATCCAAGGATGCATCGGCCGTTATTTTATAGGCATATAAGTTATCTGCCGCAGTCACCCACAAATATCCCTTAACAGAATCTTGTATGATATGATGAAGCTTTCGGGTATCGGAGTCAGAATACGCATTATCCACTGTTTGCAATCTAAACATTTTGTCCACGCCCTGTGCCTTGGGGTCAAAACGTACCATACCTTTTCCCCAAGTAGTAACCCAATAATACGGGGTGTTATGATCTTCCGTCATGCTTGTGGGATACTCATCATAAGGCCAAGGATATGAAATAAAAGAGTCCTTTACCTTATCATAGCAAAAAAGCCCACCTTTTGCTTGAGTTACCCAAACTTTCTTTTTCTTATCCTCATAAATAGAATTGACGGTATTCTCTTGTCCTTTCCATTTAAGAATATATTTTCCAGTTCTTTCCCCTGACGCATTGTATCGAAACAAGTGTCTGTTAGTCGAAATCCAGATCGTACCATCAGATGTCGCTGTCATTGTAGTTATAGTCCAACCCTTTATCGTTTCATCAGCAAGCGCCCTTATCTCATAATCTGTTTTTGACAAAATATAGGCGCCACGCTTCGTTCCAAACCATATTTTCCCTTCACCGTCTTCAGTAATACACGTCACACTGTTGTTTTCCAAGATTCCCGGGTTCTTGAAATCAGAACGGAATACTTTCACCGTATATCCATCATCACGGCACAAACCTCCCCCCTCAGTGCCATACCACATATATCCTTCCGAATCCTGGAAAATACAAAGCAATTCTTTGGTCGGCAACTGTTCCGAATTAGGAAGGTTTCTTACTATCATATCAAATGCTTTGACCGGAACGGCATTTATCCGCACAGTCAATAACAAAATAATGATTGGTAATACTATCCTTCCTATGTTTTTCATATTCTTCACGCAAGTACTCCTGTTGAAAACAAACGAATACAAAGCTAGGAAGAAATTCAAGAACTTGCAACTTGTCGGTTTAATCAAAAAGAAAATGGTTACAATACTTCGGCATTTTTTTACCAAAATTTTAAAATTAAACACTAGGACCGACTAAAGCTGGTTCAATAATACTAAAAAGGTTATTGACTACCCTAAAAGAAAATGAAGAAAAAGTTAGCAATAAACCTTCGATAAAAACAAAATTATCCTGTTAATTCTTTCCCTTATATGCTATGAGCTTGCCTTATATGCAATCGCCCTCCACCGTCAGACCAAGTGGCAAAAAGGGAAAGTTGCCATAGATATGAAATTCACGGACAAACACCCTTATGCTGTCCGACCGGAAGGAAACTTTCAACTGCAAAGTATCTCCCGGAGCAGCATGAAACTTGGAGCATCTCGTTTCCGGACAATCCCAAGAAGAAACAATGCAATAAATATGTAAACTGTCACTTCCCATGTTTTTATAGATAAAAACGCCACCACTAAAAAAGTCGAACAAACAAATCGCCAAGCAATCTTTTTCATTTATTTCCCCTTATACGATTCCCCCTGAAAAATCCTTCAAAAGCTTCAGTCCTCCCGCAAACCCTTTGCAGGAGGGCGTTCCGGCTGAAGGATCACACCGGGAAAAAGTATCAGGCCGCGGAAGAATCCTTCAGCTTCACCAGCCGGTACACATTGCCATACTCGGTATGAACACGCTGTATCCCTAATGCAACCATCATCCTGCCCAACCGGTTCGGAGTCACCCCACGCATGGCCGCCGGATAATGTTTCTGCAAATAATTGAACAAATCCGTCATGGTATAGGGCTTGGACAACTCCCCTTCCTGCGGCATCCGGAAACAACGCAAAAACAATTCCTGTTCGGCAGGCATTTTATAAAAATTCCGGTTGCTGTGCTGTATCTCCTTTTCTTCCTCTTCCGAGAACCAGTAACGCTCTCCTCCGGCCAGCTCCGTTTTCAGCTGGGCGAACAGCTGCGCATGATCGGGCGGTGTGCAGTCAATCTTGCCGTCCACTTCCGCACAAAGGAAACGGCGGCTTCCTGTGGGATCAGTCAGCAGGTCCGTCATATTGGACGTACCGATGAAAGAGGCGATACGGGGCAGATGACTGAATGCCGGACGATGTGCCCTGCGGAAAATCAGTGTGGTCATCTGCATCAGATTCTTCAAGGCAGGCATCTGCCCGGCACGGTACTTGTCGAACTCATCCATATTGATCAGTCCGAAAAGCGAAAGTTTCTGTTCACATCCACTCTCGCTCGTCAGGTCGAACTTGTCTATATAATAAGGTGTAAGTTCCTTGGGCATCAAAATCTTGCAAAAAGAAGACTTGCGCTTCCCCTGCTCACGACTCACCAACATAGGCGCCACCGCATTGGCGCAATCCTGTGCCTGCCCCAGCCATTGGGCGGCAACACCCAGCATCCAACGGTGAAACCCTTTCACCCACATCGGCTTACGCGATATACGCACGGCCAGCGGAGTAACACGATCCACCCCGTCCCATTGAGGCAAGTGGCTCATATAATGTAGAAAAGGATGATAGTTTTCCACCTTTTTGGAATGGAGCAGACGGCTCACATCCTTATCCCAGCAGTTGATGCCACCGGTACGCGCCTCCAGGCAGAATGTATTCAAATCACGTTGAGCCACCATGGCATACTCTTCATCCGGCACCTCTTTCCCACGATACTCCGTCTGTTCGGTGAGAAGATTGTAACGGAAATCATAGCGTGCGGTCAAAAAGCACTGCAAGGCCGCCAGCATATTCTCCGGCTTCTTGCGCCCCGATTTGCCAAAAGCCGCCTTTTCATCGATAGTTTCTACCATGCCAGCTGTTTCGACAGCCGCTGGGAGAACAATTTCATCCACCGTTTCCGTAGCCGTTGAAGGCAACACCCCTTCCGCATTTCCGGTTTGCCCCACCGACTGCCCGGTAACCGGAGCCGTGCTTTTTCCCACGCATCTCCTCATTTTCATACTCTTTTTGCACCAACTCAGTAAATTTTCCACTAATTTTTTCATCCTTTTTCATTATTTGGGGTTGTGTAATATCACAAATATAACACTCAAAATGCCCTTTTACAAGCATTTACCCCACACTACCGCAAAAAAGTGACTAAGCGAAAATAACTGGGAAATTATTCGTTTTTATCAAGACTATTTCATACTTTTGCACCGTCAAGTTAATCGTTTCACTAGAATGATGAAATTTCATCACCTAAGTGATACAACTTCATCACCCAAGTGATATGATTTCATCACTAAAGTGAAACGATTAACTTGAAAGGAAGTTGCAGCAAACTCTTCCATACAAGAAAGCATAAACAACCGGATAAAAACAAATAAGCGAATGGCTATCAAATTTGAATTTTATGAATCACCCAATACGATAGGTACGCGCAAGAAGCGCTATCACGCCCGTGTAGTAAACTGGCAGCGCATCAACACCGACTATCTGGCACGGGAAATACAGTACGGCTCCTCGCTCACCGTGGCGGACATCAAGGCAACCATTATCTCGCTCAGCGAGAAACTGGCCTACTACTTGAAGGACGGTGCCCGGGTACATATCGAAGGGATAGGATATTTCCATATATCGCTTACCTGCCCCGAGACACGGACACCAAGCTCCACACGTGCCAACAAGGTGAAATTCAAATCGGTGACATTCCGTGCGGACAAATATCTGAAGCATCAGTTGAGCGACGTCAAGACCGAGCGTTCGAAATACAAGCCGCACTCCATGCCGGTAACCAAAGAGAGTATAGACGAAGCACTGACGGAATACTTCCTGACAAACAGCGTGCTGACACGCCGGAAGTTTGAATCGTTATGCGGACTGACACGAGCTACCGCGGGACGTTATATCGCTCAGTTGGCGAAAGATAAAAAACTGCGCAATATCTCCATTCCGCGCAACCCCATCTATGAACCGATGCCGGGATTCTACGGAAAAGAGAAATTGCCCGAACCGGAGAACGAAACGGAAAACGTATCGGCAACAAACGACACGGACCTGACAATAAAGTAAATATACAACGAAACAATATAATAGAAAACTTCTACAAACGAAGCTCAAACCATAAAGAGCTGAAACTTCTACACTAGGCTGAAGGAATTCCGGGAGGAAATCCTTCAGCCGCTTTTCTTTATTGACGGGCGTTTGCGAAGAGGCTGAAGGATTTGAAAGAAAAAACAGGGGAAACTCCGGGGGAGATACTTTTCAGCCCACCAGCCATACCAGCATAGGCAAGTAATCCTTTAAGGAAACACGAAGCAGCTTCAATGCCTGCTGGATGCGGTAAGCCACCGTCTGTGGCGACACATCCAGCACTTCAGCAATTTCTTTATAACTCAGTTCCTTAAAGCGATGCATCACAAAGGCTTCCCGATAACTGTCGGGAAGAGCAGCCATCGCCTCTTTTATTTTCCGGTCCAATTCCTCAAAACGACCATAGTCCACTTCACACAATGCCGCCTGTGTCCGCTCATAAAAGGCAGCTTCCGCCTTGGTTTTCACCTGTTCCCGCGTCAAGTGGTTCAAGACCCTCCGATAAGTCATTTTGAACAAATACTGATTCAATGAAGACTCGATTATCAAATCCCCACGATTCTCCCACAGCCATAACATCACCTCCTGAACAATCTCTTCGGCATCTTCCAGCGACACCAAGCGGTGAGCATAGGCACACAGCATAGGATAGTACCTTCTGAATAAATGGTCAAAAGAATTACCATCCCCCTGTCGGAGAGCATTAAACAAAGACAAGTCTTCCACGGTATGATTCATAGTATAATAACTGTTTTCCTTGTGTACAAAGATAGTTGTTTTTATCGGAAAAAACTTTTTTTTAAAAAAAAGCATTTTTCGTTTAGATACCTTTCATTCTCGCTTGTCTTAATAATATAAAGGAAAACATTAAAGTATAATTCATGGAAAACCATACCGATATAGAAACTTTGTTGACCAAGTATTTCGAAGGAAACACCACTCCGCCGGAGAACGAACAGATAGAAGCCTGGCTGAATGCCGATGAGGAGCATTTGCGTATAGCCAAGCAGCTGAATACGCTCTATCTGGCTGTAGACACACAGCACATCACAAAGAAGATAGATACGGAAAAGGCATTAGACAAGGTAAAAAGCAGAACAAAAGTTAGAAACCTGTCCTGGTGGGGATGGACACAACGCATTGCGGCCATCCTGTCCGTTCCCCTCCTGATAGGTGTATTGGCTCTGTATACGGACAGACAGCAGCCGGTAGTCACCGCTCAGATGGTGGAAATAAAAACCAATGCAGGCATGACTACCTCCGTCCTGTTACCGGACAGCACGGTAGTTCACCTCAATTCGGAATCCTCCCTCCGCTATCCCACCTTTTTTGCCGGCGATGTGCGCCAAGTGGAATTAAACGGTGAAGCTTATTTCGATGTGACCCAACATCCCCGGAAACGATTCATCGTTTCCACCCCTCACCATTCGCAGGTGGAAGTGTACGGAACAAGTTTTAATGTGGAAGCATACGGTAATGAAACTCCCATTTCCACCACGCTTATCGAAGGCAGCGTAGGGTTTATTTATAAGAATAGCAAAGGAAAATTTCAAAAGAGTATGCTCTCCCCCAGACAGAAGCTGGTTTATTCCCCACAAACCGGAGATATCAAGTGCTACGCTACCTCGGGCGAATCGGAGATTTCATGGAAAGACGGCAAGCTTATCTTTAATGACACTCCGCTGGATGAAGTGCTGCACATGCTTGGAAAGCGGTTCAATGTGGAATTCGTATTGTCCAACAAGGGGCTGAAAGGCTGTTCGTTCACAGGAACATTCACCCATCAGCGTCTGGAGCGTATTATGGAATATTTCCGGATTTCTTCCCACATACGCTGGCGTTACATTGACAGTGCAGATATAAAGACGGAAAAGCTGAAAATAGAAGTGTACTAATATACGTTTAACCCTTAATTTAAATACTAGAAAAATGAACAGACAACAGGCTCCCTAAACAAAAACATACGGGAGGATATTGGCGTATCACCCCGTATGAAAAAATCATCTTTCCATGCTTGTTTGGCGACAAGCAAAGACAACATTTTATTCACTTTATCTCAATTACAAAATTATGAAAATTTATTTTAGCGTCCAATTATTATGGATGATAAAGTCGTGTAGGTTAATCTTAAATAAAACTCCATTACCTATGAAACTGAGTGTACTCTTTTTAATCTGTTCGCTAAGTATGACTTATGCGGCAGAGTCGTATGCGCAAAAGACCATGATCAGTCTTGAAGTGCGTAATGAAACAGTTGGCACTGTGTTGGAAAAGCTGAAAAAAGAATCGGGGTTTGATTTCTTCTTCAACAATAAACACGTAGATCTGAAACGTATTGTATCAGTTTCGGCAAACAACAATAATATCTTCAAGATATTGGATCAGATTTTCGCAGGAACGAATGTGAAGTATTCGGTGCTTGAAAAGAAAATCATTCTTTCTACTGAGATTGTGCAAGGAATACAGCAAGAACAAAATAAGGTGACAGGTATTGTGAAAGATGCGAATGGCGAACCGATAATCGGTGCCAATGTCATCGTAAAAGGCCAGTCAACTGGTACAATCACAGATATAGACGGGCGGTTCGTTCTGGATACTCCCAAAGATGCCGTTTTACAAATTACTTATATCGGGTATGTTTCTCAAGAAGTGAAGGTTTCCGGAAAGAAAGAACTTAATATAATATTGAAAGAAGATACAGAAACTCTTGACGAAGTGGTGGTAGTAGGCTATGGTACGATGAAAAAAAGAGACATTACAGGATCTGTCAGCTCCGTCAATACTTCCGTCCTCACTGCTGGATCTACTCCATCCGCAGCCGATGCTTTACAGGGTAGAATAGCTGGTGTAAACATCCAGAAGAATGCCGGACGTCCGGGAGGGAGTTATAGTATTCAGATCAGAGGTGTCAGCTCCATTAAGAATAAAAATAGTGGTCCTTTATATGTCATTGATGGTATTCCTACTTCTGAAGGAATGAACGACTTAAATCCCAGTGATATTGAAACTATAGATGTATTGAAAGATGCTTCAGCTACGGCTATATATGGTTCCCGTGGCGCTAATGGTGTAGTAATTGTAACAACCAAGAGAGGAGAAAAAGGCAAAGTATCCATTCAGTATGAAGGAAATGTAGGTTTTAAAGAAGCCAGTCATTTACCTGAGATGATGGAAGGAGATGAATACGTAAAATTTCGTACCGATTTATACCATCAGTTAGGCCGGAGCACGGATCGTAGCAATGCTGAATTCTTTACTCCGGAAGAATGGAACAGAATAGATCATGGTATTTATACAGACTGGGTTGATTTAGTATTACGTAAAGGCTTCCAAACCAGCAATACCATTACAGCTTCAGGCGGCGATGATAAAGGAACTTTCTCTATCGGTTTGGGACAATTAAAAGAAAACGGAACAATTGAAGGGCAGGATTATGATCGATATAATATGCATCTGAATATCAACCGGAAATTTACAGATAAATGGGAAGCAGGAGGAAGTTTGTATTTCACTTACAGCATTCAAAATGAAGGGAGTTATGAAACATTGCGTTCCGCCTTCCGGTTACCTTCCGTAGCGGCTCCATACGATGACGAAGGAAACATGTTATTTCGCGTATTCCGTAATGATGCCGTAACCAATCCCCTTTATGAAAGTACAGAAGATGGTGAATGGCGTGAAAAAAAACGATTCCGCGCTTTCGGTAATATCTACCTGAAATTCGAGCCCATCAAAGGATTGAACTTCCGCACTCAATTCTCGCCACAAATGTTGAACAAACGCAATGGAGAATATTATGGTATGTGGTGCAAGAATGGAGGAGCTGGAAAAACCGACAATACAAGTGCCGTATATGAAACCAACAACCATTGGGGATATGTATGGGACAATCAAGCGACTTATGACAAACGTTTCGGAAAACATAGTCTGAATGTAAACCTTGTCCAAAGCATTCAATACCAACAATGGGAATCCTCTTATCAAAAAGCAAGAAACTTACCTTATAATAGTAAGTGGTATAACTTGGACGCGGTTGCATCAACCGATATTCAAGCATCACAAACAGACTATCAGCAGACTAGCCTGGCCTCATTTTTAGGTCGTATTCAATATTCATTTATGGATAAATATCTTTTCACTGTTTCGGGACGTTATGACGGCTCATCCAGATTGGCCGATGGTAATAAATGGGCATTTTTCCCCTCAGCCGCATTTGCATGGATGTTGGGTGAAGAGGAATTTATAAAGAAAGTGGATTTCATCAGTAGTTTAAAGTTGCGTCTTAGCTACGGTGTTACGGGCAACGATGCTGTTAGTATTTATGGAACACAGTCTAATGTGTCAAATAGGAATTACGATTTTGGAGGTAATGTTTCAACTTCTTATTATAAAAACGGTCTTGCTAATAGTAAATTAACTTGGGAACGGACACAGGAATTCAACGTCGGTTTAGATTTTGGTTTCTTCAGAAACCGTATTAATGGTTCATTGGACGTATATCAACGCACCTCTAAAGATCTGATTATGGAACGCCAGTTACCTAGCACCACAGGATGGACTTCTGTTTGGGACAATATTGGAAAGGTGAGAAATACAGGGCTTGAGTTATCTATAAATACAATAAATGTCCAAACAAGTGATTTTTCCTGGCAGACAAATATAATTTTTGATACCAATAAAAATGAAATCCTTGAATTGTACGGAGGGAAAAAAGATGATATCGGTAACAAATGGTTTATTGGAGAGGCTATCAATGTAAATTATGACTATGAATTTGATGGAATATGGCAGACATCCGAAGCCGATAAAGCAGCCATATATGGCCAGACACCGGGACAAGTAAAGGTGAAAGATCAAAATCATGATAATGTCATTGATGCAAAAGATAAAGTGATTCTAGGGCAACAGCTACCCAAATGGACAGGAAGTATCACCAATACATTTACTTATAAAAACTGGGATTTGGCTTTCAATGTATATACCCGTCAAGGTGCCCAGTTAAACAGTACATTTGTTTCTTCGTTTATGGCATATGATGGTAATTACAACCAAGCTAAAGTTGATTATTGGACTGAAACCAATCCGACAAATAAATACCCTCAACCAGGAAATAAAGGAAAATATTTTTCTTCCATGTGCTATCAAGATGTATCTTTCGTAAGAGTAGGATATATCACACTAGGATATACTTTCCCCATGTCGCTGCTGAAACCTATAGGAATTAAAAGGCTGAAATTATATGCTACAGCCAACAATCCATTCCTTTTCACTTCTTTCAAAGGATTTGATCCAGAATGGGCAACTCAAAATACGTGGGGAGAAGCTACAAGTACAAGAACTTTTTTATTTGGTGTAAAACTTGCATTCTAAAAAAACAACAATATGAAAACAAAAATAAAATTATCTGCTCTACTATTCATCGCTTCTATAACTGTATCTTGTGACAACTTTCTAGAAGAAAAGAACCAGAGCAATATAACTGCAGAAAATTATTTCGTAACAGCTGACGGATACCGTTCTTTAGTAAACGCTGCTTATTCTACTTTAAGAACAGTTTGGGGAGACGAGCCTTGGTTGTATTGTCTAGGTACAGATATATTTACTCGCGGTGAAAGTGAATTAATTGGAGGTAGTTACGGAGGACGAGACACCCAAAGCCGCCAACTGAACGAATATGCAGAATTGGATGCCGAAAACCCTTGTGTAAAAGACCATTATGCAGACTTATATTATTCCATACAAGCATGTAATACAGCTCTAGCCCGAGCAAACGCAGTAAACGGAATTTCAGAAACAGAAATAGTTCAATCAAATGCCGAAGTAAGATTCCTTCGTGCTTATTATTATTTTCTTTTAGTTGAACAGTTCGGTGACATACCTTTGGTTGAGGATGAAATTACATCAGCCATTACACACTTTGACCGCATTCCCGAGGCTGATATATATAAATACATCATCAATGAGTTAAGTGTAGTAGTCAGTAAGCTTCCGATTAAAGCTGCTGAGTTTGGCCGTGCCACTCAAGGAGCATGCAAAAACTTATTAAGCCTGGTTTATTTAACTCGAGGTTATAAAAGCTATGCTGATTCCGATGATTTCACTAAAGCTGCATCACTAGCGGACGAAGTAATCAATAGTGGAGAATATCGTCTTCTCCCTTCCTTCCAGGAAGTATTCAAAGAAGGTAATGAAATAAATGACGAAATTATCTTTTCAGTTCAATATGATGCCAAATCTTTAGGTGGAGATATTAATAATGGAAGCGGTCAGAATGCGATGTTCGGATGGGAACTATGGAGCAAAATTCCTAGTGGTTTCGAAATATACAATACAACCTATAACTGGCATAAACCGCAATTTACGCCCACACAATTTCTCTATTCACTCTACAATACAGACTCTGACTCACGCTATGATGTTACTTTTTTAAGTGAATATTATGCAACAAAAGATGATGGAAAAGTAAAAGCTGGCGATTTAAGAGTCTATTTTCCACATTATGACAAAGAATTTACAGTGAACGATTCTTTAGCCATCATGGCTGAACATCCCAATGCTATCATCATAACCAAAGAACTTTGGAAACAGGATATTGAAAATATAGGTGGTAGCGGAATTTTCCCCATGATATGGAAGTTTTTTGATTCAACAGCTCCTTGGCCATCCAACAATCAATCCTATTCAGGCACACGGGACATCTTCCTATTCCGGCTAGCAGAAACGTATTTGATTGCTTCAGAAGCCTATTTGCAGGCAGGTGATAAATCAAAAGCTGCCGAACGCCTTAACGCTGTACGCAAAAGAGCTGCCATCCCCGGTCACGAAAAAGATATGATCATAAATGAAGCAGATATTGATATAAATACGATTCTGGATGAACGTGCACGTGAACTAGCTGGTGAATACAAGCGTTGGCCTGATTTAAAACGTACCAATACACTTATTGAACGTACATTAAAACATAATAATCTAGCAAAGAAAACAAACAAAATGGATAACCATATTTTATTAAGACCAATTCCACAAACTGTTATTGATCAAGATTCGGAAGGAATAGAGCAAAATGCAGGCTATTGATAGGATTATTAATAAATAAATTTATACACAAAAGGCATATCAAAACATATTGATAAAATTTCAGAGCATACAATATTTTTGATATGCCCTTTTTAAGTATCAGAAAAAGACCAATCAAGGAAAGTTGTTGTTGGAAAATTAATAATTTAAAACAGAATATGCGACATACAATCATACATCTATTATTATTAATGATAGTAGTAAAGGCCAACGGTTTTGAACTGAAAAGTGGGTACACAATTCATATAGCTTGTGATACAACAGAAATGGAACCGGTAGTAAAATCAGCACTTAAAATGCTAGTAAATGATTTCCAAGCAGTATTGTCATCAGATGTCTGTATAGGAAAAGAAGGTAATATTATTATTAATAAAGACACCACCCTGTTAGATAAACGTAAAGAAGCTTTCCAGCTTAAAGTTTCGGACGACCAACTTTATGTTACGGGAAGTGATGCACATGGCGTCGCATATGGAATACTGGAAATTTCCCGGCTGATAGGCGTGTCACCTTGGGAATGGTGGGCTGATGTTATGCCTCTAAAACGATCATCCTTTTCGCTTGCAAACGGCTATGTAAACCTGCAAGCTCCTTCCGTAGAATTTCGCGGTATCTTTATCAATGATGAAGATTGGGGATTAATGCCATGGTCAAGCCTACACTACGAACCTTGGCACAAACCCGGTCGTATTGGTCCCAAGACCAATGCGCGCATTTTCGAATTAATGTTACGCTTACGTGCAAATACCTATTGGCCTGCCATGCATGAATGTACGCAACCTTTTTTCTTAACACAAGGAAATCGTGAAGTAGCTGAACAATACGGTATCTACATTGGAGGTTCACACTGCGAACCAATGGCTTCAAGCACAGCCGGTGAATGGAGAAAACGAGGAAAAGGAGAATACGATTATGTGAACAACAGCAAAAATGTTTATGAATTTTGGGAACAAAGAGTAAAGGAAGTGGCAAACCAACCCATACTTTATACTATAGGTATGCGTGGAGTACACGACGGAGCTATGAATGGTGCAAAAACGATAAAGGAACAGAAAGCCGTGTTGCAACATGTATTTGCTGACCAACGTCATTTACTACAACAATATGTTAACCAAGACGTAACAAAAGTTCCACAAGTCTTTATTCCTTATAAAGAAGTTATGGATATATATGACGCAGGACTTGAAGTTCCTGAAGATGTATGCTTGATGTGGTGCGATGACAACTATGGATATATTCATCATTTTCCTACGGATGAAGAACGTCAGCGGAAAGGAGGAAACGGTGTGTATTACCACATATCTTATTGGGGACGCCCACATGATTATCTATGGTTGGGTACTTTCTCACCCGCACTACTCTATCAACAAATGACGACCGCCTATGATAGTGGCATACAAAAATTATGGGTATTGAATGTAGGTGACATCAAGCCTGCTGAATATCAGATAGAATTATTCATGGATATGGCTTGGGACATTCACTCCGTCAGAAAACAGGGTATCACAAAGCATCTCAGCCATTTCCTACAAAGAGAATTCGGTAACCAGTTGGGCAAACGTCTTTTACCTCTGATGAAAGAACATTATCGATTGGCATATATCCGCAAGCCGGAATTCATGGGAAATACTCGTGAAGAAGAGTATCACACCAACGATTATCGTATTATAAAAGATATGCCATGGAGCGAAAAATATATTGACACACGTTTAGCGGCCTATCAAAAATTGGAAGATGAGGTAGAAACTTGCTTTAATAAAGTTATTCCGGAACGTCAAGACGCCTATTTCCAATTAGTCAAATACCCTTTGCAGGCATCAGCGGAAATGAATAAAAAAATACTTTATGCTCAAAAAGCTCGCCACGGGCTGGAATCATGGTCAAAAAGTGATGCAGCATTTGATAGTATTGCTTCACTAACACGTATCTATAATATAGGTTTCCATAATAATAGTAAATGGCATAGAATGATGGATTTTCAACCTAGGCGTTTACCAGTATTTGAACCTGTAGATCATAAAGCTGCGACTTCTCCTATAATAAAAGAACGCAAGTACATTGCCAAATGGAATGGAGCAGACTGCACAAATGGGGATTACTCCCCCTGTGAAGGCCTCGGTTATGAAGAAAAAGCCATAACCATCCCGAAAAATAAGAGTGTAAACTATACATTTGACGCAATAAATACTGATTCTGTAGAGATTGAAGTACATTTACTTCCTTGTCATCCTATTGAAGGAAAGTCAATTCGCATTGCGCTTTCACTTGACGGGCAGCAGATTCCTGCAAGTAATTACGAAACATATGGGCGAAGTGAAATATGGAAAGAAAATGTATTAAGAAACAAAGCAATCTTACATTTCACCCTCCCACTTTCCCAAAATGAGAAACATTGTCTTCAAGTAAAAGCAATAGATAAAGGAGTCATTCTTGACCAACTATTTGTTTTTCCAAAAACACAATGATCCTCAAAAAAATTATGAATATCTCTTTTTCTATTTATCACTTATAAACAAACAGATTGAAGATATGGTTTTTACTCTAAAAACACAGGAATTGAAATCAAAATCCATTTGTTCTCTATTTTGATATTACGATCTTTGCATAATAATAAAAATAGATAGCGTAAAGATTCCAACCTATAATTTTTATATTAATGTTCAAGATAGAACATTAGTGCATTATTGAATAAATAAAATATGAATATACAATAAGAACATGATGAAATATTTACTATTTTTGTTGTTCCTCTTATTGAAAGCAGGAGCAGCTACAGCTCAAAACAATTTAGTAGTCAACGGTATTCCATGGTTTGATGACAAGGGAAATATTGTCAATGCACATGGCGCTTGTATTGTGGAAGAAAACGGAAGATATTATCTTTTCGGAGAATGGAAATCGGACAAAAGTAACGCTTTCCCCGGCTTCTCATGTTATTCTTCGGATGATCTTGTAAACTGGAAATTCGAGAACATTGTCCTTAGAGTCCAACCCGAAGGCATCCTTGGCCCCAATCGCGTAGGTGAGCGTGTAAAAGTGATGAAATGCCCTAAGACGGGCGAGTATATCATGCTGATGCATGCCGATGATATGGGATACAAGGACCCTTATATCGGTTTAGCCACCTGCAAAACGATTGCAGGTGACTATCAGTTGCAGGGACCGTTACTCTATAAGGGACAACCTGTAAAACGCTGGGATATGGGAACCTTTCAGGACACCGATGGAAAAGGATATTTACTGATTCATCATGGCCCTGTTTATCGGTTAAGCGATGATTACCGTTCGATAGAGGCTGAAGTGGCCCACATTAAAGGCATGGGCGAATCACCGGCCATGTTCAAAAAGAACGGTGTCTATTTCATGCTTACCTCAAACCTGACCAGTTGGGAGAAAAATGACAACTTCTATTTTACGGCTCCCCAGATAGAAGGTCCTTGGACGAAACAAGGGCTGTTCTGCCCGGAAGGCAAGCTGACCTACAATTCGCAAAGTACATTTGTATTCCCGTTGAAATGCGGTAATGATACCATACCTATGTTTATGGGGGATCGTTGGTCTTATCCGCATCAGGCCTCAGCCGCCACTTATGTATGGATGCCTTTACAAGTGGATGGAACAAAAATATCCATCCCTGAATATTGGCAGGCATGGGACATCAGGAAGCTAAAACCGGCAGACGCTCTGAACAAAGGGAAAAAGTTGTACGGGGCATGGAAGTCCAATCAAAAAGGGGACGTGTTGGAGATAGCGTTCAAAGGAACTCATGCCGCTATTGTTGGAGAAACAAACCCTCATGGCGGATATGCCAAAGTAAGTGTATTAAATGCCGAGAAAGATACTGTATATTCTTCATTGGTAGATTTCTACAGCAAGTATCCGGAAAAAGCAATTCGAATTATAACACCGAAAATGCCGAAGGCAAATTATACCTTACAGGTTGAGATAACAGGGGTACGGCCGGTATGGACAGACAAGACAAAAACAATCTATGGAAGTGACGACACTTTCGTAACGATAGACAATGTCTATCACTTTTGAGCTATTCCATATCTTATGCAAAAGGGCTGAGATACAGAATTAACCATGCAAAAGACAGAAGAAATGTAACACTGGAAAATTTGAAGTATAATAATTGCTAATATATTAAATAACGATGAGAAATATTATAATAACGCGCAGTTTCATATTTCTAAACAGAAAAATAAAAAGATTACTTTTACTGTTAGTTACTATTTTTTTGTGTGCAAGAATGATGGGAGAAACGATTATTCCGGATTCCATTTCCAATCCCATTCGCACGGGATTCCATCCAGATCCTTCCATCTGCCGGGTAGGAGAAGATTATTATTTAGTCACTTCATCATTCACATGGTTTCCCGGACTTCCTATTTATCATAGCCGTGACCTGACTAACTGGTCGCTTATCGGTCATGCATTAACCAATCCCAAGGCTATCGACTTTAACGGTATGACGGATAATGACGGCATCTGGGCCCCCACTTTGCGTTATCATAATGGAACATTCTATCTTATTACCACAGCTCATGGCTGTGGTGGCAATTTTTACATGACAGCCAAGAATCCGGCCGGTCCCTGGTCGGATCCGGTGTGGCTGAAAGATGCTCCCGGCATTGACCCTTCTCTTTTTTTTGATGAGGACGGACGCTGTTATTATACAGGCAATCGCTGGGATTTTAAGAGCGCATGGCCTGCCCAGTGTGCTGTATGGATGCAGGAGCTGGACCTCCAAAAAAGATGTCTGGTCGGAGAACGAAAAACATTGGCCTATGGTCATGCGGCTAATGCAAAGTACGCCGAAGGGCCTCATTTATACAAAATAGAGGATCACTATCTATTGTTGATGGCTGAAGGAGGATCAGACTATAACCATGCTGTTACCGCCCTCACTGCTAAATCCCTCTGGGGACCGTATGTACCTTGTACCGTCAATCCCGTATTGACACACCGCCATCTTGGCAAGGACTACCCTGTGCAGTCTCTCGGACATGCCGATCTGGTACAGACACCGACCGGAGATTGGTATGCTGTGTTTCTCGGTAAACGAATTGTGGAAGGAGGGCTGGTGCCTTTAGGACGCGAAACCTTTCTTTGTGAGGTGAGTTTTCAAAACGGTGAACCTATCTTCAATCCCGGCATTGGTGTTATCGGAAACCGGTTGAAACGTCCACCTTTACCATGGACGCCGGTGTCGAAGACAGATAAACAGAATGATTTTGAAAGTTCTGCTTTATCACCGGAATGGGCTACAATGCGTATCCCTGAGCAACCTTTCCATCATTTTGCCGATGGCAACTTGTTTTTGTCTCTCCGACCTGAGATGGCAGACAGTCTGGTATGTCCCTCCATGCTTCTGCGCCGTGTACATTCTCATAATTTTTCTGCCACCACGACAATGAGTTTCTCCACCCGTCGGGTGAACGAATGGGCGGGCTTGGTTCTGTATCGTACAGCTAAAGGCTATTATTCATTACTGAAAGGAAAGAATGAAATCCGTTTGACAAAAGTACTTCTAGGCAAAAAAACAATAATTGCGACACTGCCTTGGAAGGAAAAATCTGTCATATTACGCTTGGTAGCCAAAGGAGCTACATTAACATTCTATGCCGGTTTGTCAAATGATATGCTTTATCAAGTGGGAGAGGTACAAAGTGTAGATGCTGTGTCGGATAATAAGGTCAACCGCTTTAATGGTACGGGAGTCGGAATATATGCGACAAGTAATGGAAAACAATCGATAAATAAAGCATCATACCAATGGTTTGAATATAAGGAAGAATAATTGTAAGTTTAATCCCCTCTTCCCATAATTTCCAAGATATTTTTAGTATCTAACTCTAAAATCAACCGGAAGTTATGGGAATATGTCTGATAATTTATCAATATTAATTAAATCCGTTCCTTGCAACTATATTTAGAATACAGAAATTCGAATCGCACTTTTGCCCAGTTTGCATCCACTTATTCGTTTCTTTTTTGTACTTTAGCCTAAGCTTATCTTACATAAAGTGACAGATAAGTACAACGATAAATAATTGTTTATACCATGTATATACCACCATTTACCATATCAACCAACGCTATCAACTTGATTGCAGAAATATCTGCACAGATTGAGCGATACGCCATTCGTTTAGAGCAAAGCGATGGGCTGAAATTGCGAAAAGCCAATCGAGTAAGAACAATTCATAGTTCATTGGCCATTGAAGGGAACACGCTGTCGGAAAACGAAGTGAAAGACATTATTGATGGTAAAACGGTTATGGCACCTTTGCGGCAGATTCAAGAGGTTAAAAACGCTATAAAGACCTATGAGCTTTACGAAAAATTAAATCCGTTTGATGTAAATGACTTGTTAAAGGCACACGGTACAATGATGATGGCACTGACCGACGATGCTGGCAAATTCCGCCGTGGTGGAGTCGGTGTTTTCTCAGAAGAAAGATTGGTACACATGGCTCCTCCTGCCGATCGCGTTCCTTTTTTGATAGATGATTTATTCGAGTGGCTCAAACAGGCCAAAGACCATTTACTCATTCGCAGTTGTGTGTTCCATTATGAATTTGAATTTATTCATCCATTCAGTGATGGTAATGGGCGTATGGGCCGTCTTTGGCAATCACTAATTTTAGGCAGACTGCATCCGCTTTTTGAATATCTGCCCGTAGAAAATATGGTCTATGCCAATCAAGAAGCTTATTATAATGCAATACAGCACAGCACTGCAACAGCTGATTCAGGACCTTTCATTGAATTTATGCTTCAAGAGATTTTAAACACCCTCAAGAGACATCAAGGCAGTCTTATATCTCAGCACAATGTGATGGAAGTTCGGGATAAAATTCGGGATAAATTCGGGATAAGTTCGGGACAAATCATTGAACAAATCCAGCGTAATCCGGCTGTCACCCTTGATGAAATCGCAGCTGCACTCTCCGTCACCCGTCGCTCGATTGAAAAGAAAATCAAGGAACTGCGTGATGCCGGTTACATAAGACGCGAAGGAAGCAATAAATCGGGACGTTGGATAGTGAATGATGAGGTCTAATGTCTGGATACGACATTCATCAAGCCACAAAGATACTTGTTATCAGTCGCCCATCAAAAGCCAGGATTCATAAAACCATTGACTAAGTTTATCAAAAGAATTATATTCCTTTTAGCCTGTTTAAATTTTCATCAGCATTGTCATTCTGAAATGAAAACAAAAATTTAAACAGGCTTTAAAAACGATCATGTCACTTTCCGTGCACAGCCATATACGCCTTCACCTGTTCACTAATCTGTTTCATCCCTTTCACCGAAGGATGGCCGCTCATCTTATCAAGCTCTTTCAATTCGATGCAATCGATCTGATAATGTTTGCAAATTGTTCTGACTGATTCAGTTATCTCGTTTCCCAAACCATCATTCAACAAAAAATAAATCTCCACATTAGGATAGTAATCAATCATTGTATCCAGCATATAAGCCATGGCAGGGCGGAAAGAATACAAATCTTTTTTAGACCAATCCGCATACTTATACTCTCCTAAAGGAGATTTTGCCCAATAATCATTAGTCGCGCCAAAAATAAAAATAATATCAGGACAGCCCAATGCCTTCATCCGGGTGATGAAAGAACGGTCGCTATAATCCTCCGAACGGTAACCGGTATGGCAAATAGTAGCACCGGAAAACGAATTATTCACACAAAGACGGTAGTTGTTCTCCTTAATAAACTGATGCCACCAGGTATTACGTACAGAAACCATATCTGTCTTCCGTCCTTTAGGAGGCGTCTTCAGATACCATACAAAATTAGTATCGGGCTGAACATAGCCTTCGAAAGTGGAATAAGAATCCCCCAGAATAGAAACGGATTTCAAACCTTGAGCAATGCCCAGATGACAGAACAACGTGCAAAACAGCAGAGTTATAATATACTTTTTCATAGGTATTTGATTATTTCGCCTTCAAATATACAACATATTTTGGTTTGACTCCTATAAAAACAACCTTTTTCTTCCCTTTACAGACAAACAAGAAGACATCGAACCGCTTTATAAAAATAAGAACAAATCCAATGGTTACAAATTCGATCTATAAACGTCATTACCTATAAGAGCCGCAAAATGAAGGCCATTTAACTTTTAAAAGACTAAGTATGACAAGAAACGCTTTTTGGGGACTGTGTATCGGGATATGTATGGCAAGCACACAAAGTGTCGCTCAAAAGATAGAAAATACAAATATCCAAACTGATAATCAAAAAAACTATACCCCATCCCATATCAATGAAATTACCAATGGGGAATCTTTATATACTGTCCGAAGCGACACAAGTCTTCATAACATCAGAACAATACAAGCAAACTCGAATCCGGAAGTATTGGATAAACTGACAGCAGAACTGAAACCGGCTATCCCCTATTTAAATGAAGTCGGTGCACAAGCCATGCCCCGGAATATCGTTCCGATCAAGAATCCCTATTTCAATATGCCTCAGCTGAAGCGTCCCGTTTTCCCTGATTTCATCGTCAATATGAAAGACAAAGGAATGACAGAAGATGCCCCTATTACAGATTTAGTGAACCGGACGATTGCCGAAGTCAGCAAACAAGGAGGAGGAACAGTCGTCATTCCTGAGGGAAAATGGAAATCGGCCCGTATTGTACTGAAAAGTAATGTCAATCTGCATTTAGCCAAAGGAGCCGAACTAGAGTTTTCCGGTTGCGCGGAAGATTATCTGCCGGCGGTTTTCACACGCCATGAAGGGGTAGAAATAATGGGGCCGGCCGCCTTTATTTACGCCAATGGGGAAAACAACATCGCCATTACGGGAGAAGGAACCATCTACGGACCACCTATGGATGCTGAAATCAGAAAACGTCCTAACGGTGCTTCAGTGGTAGAAAAAGATGTTCCGTGGGACATGCCTATAGAACAACGTATCTATGACGGTATGGAAGGCAGGACTTTCTATCGTCCTAAAACAATCTCTCCCATCAACTGTACCAATGTATTAATAGAAGGGATCACGATGGAACGAAGTACCTTGTGGAATGTGGTACCCATTTATTGCGAGAATGTAATTATAAGAGGCATTACCGTCAACTCCACCAAGGTGCCCAGCGGAGACGGCATTGACATAGAATCCTGTAAAAATGTACTGATTGAATACTGCACGCTGAACTGTGGTGATGATTGCTTTACCCTGAAAGCCGGTAGAGCAGAAGACGGATTACGTGTAGGCAAACCTACAGAAAATGTAGTTATCCGCTACTCGCTGGCCCAGCATGGACATGGCGGGATAACTTGTGGTAGTGAAACAGCCGGAGTGATCAAGAATCTGTATGTACACGATTGTGTATTCGACGGAACCCGTACCGGCATCCGTTTCAAGACACGACGCAACCGTGGAGGAGGCAGTGACAACACGTACTATGAGAGACTGCGCATGATCAATGTAGGAAAAGCCTTTACCTGGGATTTGTTGGGCAGTGCTTATTATATGGGCGAACTGGCCGCACGCTATCCGGCAAGAAAAGTAAACCGGCTGACGCCTGATGTAAAGAATATCCTGATCAAAGATTTCATTGTAGAATCAGCCGACCAGTTCTTTACCGCCAATGGTATTCCCGAAATACCTTTCAACCAGGTAGTGGTGGAAAATGGAGAGATCAAATGCAGGAAATTAATCGGTGCCCTGAATGATGCCGCCGGATTTACGATGCGGAAGCTGACGATAGAATCGCAGCACAATGACATTCACATATTGGATGGAAAAGACATCCTGTTCGAGGATATACATTTCAAACTCCCCGCCGGAGAGATCATGGTGAATGTGGAAGGGGAAAGATCCGGAAACATTGTTTTCAAGAACATCAATGCCAATCAGGAAAAGGTTGAGTATAAAAAGGAATCTCCCATGAGGATAGAAATAAAGTAACTAAATATCGGTCTGATTTGGAACGCAAATGACGCAAATGACACAAATTTAACCTTTCGGTAGGTTTTGCCTCTATGTAGTGAGGGGGCTTTATTTGTGTCATTCGCGTCATTTGCGTTCCAATCTTTCTCCTAAATAATCACACTTATCACACCCACTTCCGCAACTATAATCCCCTAGAATTGTATCATTTTTCATCATAATGTATGATTTTCCATTGTAAGGCGGGTTATCCCGCCTTATTTTTGTATCATGAAAACAGTATTCAATGGTATTATGAAAAACAAATGGACCAAACTGGCGGCTTTAGCAATAGCTGCCCTGTGGAGTGGACCAACCGTGCAGGCACAAGCTCCGCACCCCGAACGTATCTATTTATCGGGAACCGGTATTGACAACACCAAGACTTGGGAGTTCTTTTGTTCGGGAGGACAAAACAGTGGGAAATGGAAAAAGATCGAAGTACCCTGCAACTGGGAACTGCAAGGATTCGGAGAATATACTTACGGTCGTTGGTACACCATAAAAGGTGAAAGGCCAAGCGACGAAACGGGTATTTACCGATATAAATTTGAATCTCCGGCAACAACTCCCGGTGAGCGGATAAAAATATTCTTTGACGGAGTAATGACCGACACGGAAGTTTTCATCAATGGAAAACCCGCAGGCGAAATGCACCAGGGAGGATTCTACCGCTTCAGTTATGATATCACCGATTTATTGAAGCCCGGCAAAAAGAACCTGCTTGAAGTAAAGATAGCCAAAGAATCAGCCAACAAATCCATCAATGCAGCCGAACGTAAAGCCGACTGGTGGCTGTATGGTGGTATTTACAGACCCGTATGGCTGGAAGTTGTCCCGGCAGTCCACATGCGACATTTTGTTCTGAACGCCGATCAGCATGGAAAATTGCAAGCGGCAATAGAAATGGAAGGGGATGCCAAAGGATATGAATTGTCTGTTTCCGTCCGTTCATTAAAGGATGGAAAAGAAATGTACACTCAAGGACACAAACCTACCGTTTCTCATCAGATTAAGGATTCGAACAAGGAACAGTTGATGGAAGGAAACTGGATGAATATCCAGCCTTGGTCTACAGAGGACCCTAACCTGTACGTAGCCAGACTGGAACTGAAAGACCCCGAAGGGAAAACGGTGCAAAGCCGTGAAACGCGGATAGGTTTCCGCACCATTGAGTTCTTTCCACAAGACGGAGTTTATCTGAATGGAACCAAACTAGTGGTGAAAGGTGTCAACCGCCATTCTTTTTCTGTAGATGGAGGTCGTGCTACCAGTGCGGCTATGAGCCGTCAGGATGCCTTGCTGGTAAAAGAGATGAATATGAATGCCGTCCGTTCACATTATCCGCCTGATGAACATTTCCTGGATATGTGTGATTCATTAGGAATTGTCTATATGGACGAACTGGCAGGATGGCAAAACGGATACGATTCAAAAGTAGGTCCTAAGTTAGTCAAAGAAATGATAGAACGCGATGTCAACCATCCGTCCATCATTATTTGGAGTAATGGCAACGAAGGAGGATGGAATTATAATCTGGATCCTTTATTCGCCAAATACGATAAATTACAGAAACGCCACATGGTACACCCTTGGGCCGATTTCAATGATCTGGACACCCACCATTATCCCACTTATCTGACCGGAGTGGCACGTTTTACCAACGGCTATAAAGTATTTATGCCTACCGAATTCATGCATGCCATGTACGATCAGGGAGGTGGTGCCGGACTGCGTGACTTTTGGGATCGTTGGTGCACGAACCCTCTGTTTGCCGGAGGCTTTATCTGGGTATTCTGTGACGAAGCCCCCAAACGTTCTGATAAAGGAGGCATATTGGATTCTGATAAATCCAATGCTCCTGACGGGGTAGTTGGTCCGCGTAGAGAAAAAGAAGGAAGTTACTATGCTATCCGCACACAATGGTCGCCCATCCAGTTAAAACCGCTGCTGATTACCGACCACTTTGACGGCAGTTTCCTGGTTACTAATGAATATACGTATACTAACCTGGACAAATGTCGCATGACTTACAAAATACGTACTTGCGAAACACCTTTGAAAAATGCCATGGAAAGCGGTAAAGTTATCGCAGAAGGCCATGTACAACTGCCTGCCATCACACCGGGTGAAACCGGAAAAGCCCGCTTCACTCTTCCTGCTTCTTTCCGGGAAGGTGATGTACTGGAGTTAGAGGCATTTGACAAAGAGGGGAAAAGTATCTGTAACTGGACTTATCCTATCCGGCTGGCCAAACAATACTTTGATCATAAAATGGCGCAGACTCCGATGACCCTGGAAGCGGTACAACCGGCAACCGCCACTCAAACCGCTACCTCCATCGAACTGAAAAGCGACCGTGTAACCGTCACTTTTGATCCGGCTACCGGCATGATCAGCCGTATCATATCAGGAGGAACAGAAGTTCCATTCAAAGACGGTCCTGTGGCAGTGGGCATGAAAATGCGCTACGAGCCAACATTGAGTTATGTCCGCAACAGCAACGAGGGGGCTGTTTACTGTGCCAAATACAAAGGTGCCGCCGACTCCATCGTATGGCGTCTTACGGACAAAGGATTACTCTATATGGATGCCATTCTGCTGAATCGGGCTTCCGGCGGAGGTGGATTTGATGACGCTTTCATGGACTCCAAAGTATTCAATCTCGGTCTGACTTTCTCTTATCCTGAAAAGAATTGCTCCGGCATGAAATGGATGGGCCGTGGCCCGTACCGTGTCTGGAAAAACCGGATTCCGGGAACGAATTATGGAGTATGGCACAAAGAGTACAACAATACCATCACCGGAGAAAGTTTTGAAAATCTGGTTTATCCGGAATTCAAAGGATATCATGCCAATATGTATTGGGCCACTTTGGAAAGTGACACGACACCGTTCACCATTTATTCACGGAATGACGGTATCTTCTTCCATGTGTTCACTCCCGAAGAACCGAAAGGACGCGTAAAAGACACCATGCCCAAATTCCCCGAAGGGGATATATCCTTCCTGCTGGACATCCCGGCTATTTGCTCCTTTAAACCCATCGAGCAACAAGGACCGAACAGCCAGCCGGGTAATATCCGTATCAAATCGGGGGATGAAGGGTTACATCTGAATTTGATGTTTGATTTCCGACAATAAACAAGCGAATAGTAGTTAGTGATTAATTTAATAGCAGAATCATGAAATTAATAACTTTTGTATGTGCCGCCTTTCTATGCCTTCCGTCTTTGGCACAAGAAAAATTTCCGGACGGCACGCCTGTATCCGATTGGTTTAAGGACAGTAAGATAGTAGATATAAACACATTAGGCAAGAAATACATTCTGACAGATTACGGTGTCATCAATGACAGCACCCTGTTACAAACAGAGAAAATCCAATCTGCCATTGATGCTGCCGCACAAAATGGCGGCGGAGTTATCGTCATTCCCAAAGGAACCTATTTAAGCGGAGCGCTGTTCTTCAAACCCAAAACACACCTGCATCTGGAGGAAGGAGCTGTGTTGAAGGGAAGTGATGATATCAGCAACTTCCCCATCATAGATACCCGCATGGAAGGGCAAAGCTTGAAATATTTCGCGGCGTTGGTCAATGCCGACAAAGTGGACGGTTTTACGTTATCCGGAAAAGGCACGATTGATGGCAACGGATTAAGATACTGGAAATCATTCTGGCTTCGTCGAAAAGTCAATCCCCAATGTACCAATATGGATGAATTACGCCCTCGGCTGGTTCATATCTCCCATAGCAATAACGTCCAACTCTCAGGAGTACGCCTCATCAACTCTCCCTTTTGGACTACCCATCTTTATAAATGTAATCACATAAAATTACTGAACCTCTATATTTTCTCACCGGAGAAACCGGTAAAGGCTCCAAGTACGGATGCCATTGATATTGATGTATGCAGCAATGTACTGGTGAAGAACTGCTATATGTCTGTCAATGATGACGCCATAGCCTTAAAAGGCGGCAAAGGTCCCTGGGCAGACCAAGACCCGAACAATGGAGGTAATTTCAACATCATCATCGAAGATTGTACCTACGGCTTCTGCCACGGCGCCCTCACTTGTGGAAGCGAATCCATCCACAATCGCAATATTATCTTGCGACGCATTCACATCACCAATGCCAATCGTTTGTTATGGTTAAAGATGAGGCCGGACACCCCCCAACAATATGAATATATTCTGGTGGAAGATATCACCGGAGATGCAAACCATTTTCTGTATATCAAGCCTTGGACACAATTCTTCGACCTGAAAGATAGAAAAGACATTCCCGTTTCTTACTCAAACCATGTGACAATGAGAAACATTGATTTTAAATGCGATAATTTCTTCAGCGTAGAAAAGTCTGATCAATATCAACTTACTAACTTTACATTCGAAAACCTGAACATTAAAGCTAAAAACGGGGAATGCGACAAAGAAATGATTGACAATTTCATTTGGAAAAAGGTAAGTATAAATAATATAAAATAAGATCAGCAGTTGAATAAATCAAATTCAACAATATCTAATCACGAGCCACGGCTGGCACTATCCAAACGTGGCTCCTGTTTTTTCAACATGAAATTCACAAGATCCCGGTGTATTCCACATATATCCGGCATTCGTTTCTTTACTTAATAGTTCAATAACTCTTCCAGGCATCAGCCTCTTTGGCATTACGGGCTTTTGCACGCATTTTCTTACTGAAAATGATTCCCAGCAGCTTATCGGCATCAAACGTAGCACTGATACCCGCCCCCACCATCAAAGCGCTAGGAGTAAATTTGCCTGCCGGCGCAGGTTCCAAACGAGGATCATAGCCTGCCAACAACTCTTTGTTGATAGGAATCTCTACATAAATTTGTTCCTCTTCCGGAGTTTCAAACGGTCCGTACGGCAATAACCTGATATACCCTCTACCATCTATTGTATCCATTTGAGAGATATAATAACGAGGAAGTTCCGTTTCAAACTTCATGTTTTTTTTAGGGAAGGGAGTTGATTTCATTTTCCACTTTTCGGGATTGAACAATCTGTCAATCTCTTTCTGTGTTTCATCATCTATCACAATTTCTACTTGACCGCTCAATAGTTGCTGCAAACGCAAAGAGTCCTGTTTGATCAACTGCTTGGTCTCATTCGTTCTCTGGGCAAATGACAACACCGAGAAACAAAGACATAACAAAAGGAAGAATATACGTTTCATAGCTATCTATTTTTAGTAACTTCCTAAAGATACGCAAAAGTAACGTATGTTCATCCTTTTCAAGTCTTTTTCTTTCGTTCTTTTTTTCGTTAATTCTGGTAATAAACTCGTTTTACCCTATTAGATACACTGGTCAAGATCTCGTATGGAATAGTTTCCAAAATCTCTGACAGGACAGTGACCGGTAAATCATCTCCGAAAATGATAGCTTTATCCCCTTCCTTACAATCAATATCCGTCACATCAATCATGCATACATCCATACAGATATTACCCACGTATGGCGCTTTCTGCCCATTCACCAAACAGTAAGCATGTCCATTTCCCAAACGTCGGTTCAGCCCGTCGGCATAGCCGATAGGAATAGCGGCAATGCGAGAATCCCTTTCCAAATGTCCTTTACGACTATACCCCACTGTTTCCTCCTTAGGAACCTCATGAATCTGAAGAATAGTGGTTTTTAATGTACTTACATTATGGATGATCTGATTGGTAAACGGATCAATTCCATAAAGACCGATTCCCAAACGCACCATATCGAACTGGGCACCCGGATAACGTTCTATCCCGGCTGTATTACAGATATGACGCAATATCTTATGCTGAAAAGCCTCCTGCAAACATTCAGAAGCAGCTTCAAACATTTCTATCTGTCTGCGCGTAAACGAATCAAACTGAGCCCCGTCACTGCCTACCAAATGGGAGAATACAGAACGTGGAATAACAGCTGTCTGCTTTTTCAGACGGTCTATCAGTTCCGGAATCTCTTCGGGTGCAAAACCCAAACGGTGCATTCCCGTATCCAATTTAATATGAATGGGGAAATTCGTTACCCCTTCTTTTTCGGCAGCTTTAATCAGTTCATTCAATAAATGGAAACTGTAAACCTCGGGTTCCAATTTATAATCAAACATGGTCTTGAATGCTGTCAACTCAGGATTCATAATCATAATGGAACAGGTAATTCCCGCTTTCCTCAGATCCGAACCTTCATCAGCTACAGCTACCGCCAAGTAATCCACACGATGATCTTGCAGTGTCTTAGCTATCTCGTATGAACCGGCACCGTATGCAGAAGCCTTCACCATACATACCATTTTTGTTTCCGGTTTCAGTTTGCTGCGATAATAATTCAAGTTATCAACCAAAGCATTCAAATTGATCTCCAAAATGGTTTCATGCACTTTCAGTTCCAAACGATCTGAAATCCGGTCAAAATGAAAAGCCCGCGAACCTTTTACCAAAATCACCTCATTACGCAGCCCAGCCAGCAAATCCGACTCCAACAGTTCTTCTGTAGTACGGAAAAAATACTTTTCTATCTCAAAACGGGCAGCAGCAGTCCGAATTTCCTCTCCTACCCCGATAATCTTCTCTACTCCCCGGCTATGTACCAATTCGGCTACCTGACGATAAAGCAGTTTGCTGCTCTGTCCTGTTTCAAGCATATCCGAGAGGATAAGTGTCCGTTTTTTTCCTTTATCATCAGAACGACGTGACATAAAGTCAAGAGCAATATCCAAAGAAGCCAAATCCGAATTATAACTATCATTGATCAACACACAGCCATTCTTGCCCTCTTTTACCTCCAGACGCATAGCAATCTGTTCCAAACGCGCCATGCGCTCGGTTATTTGTTCAGGGGAAACCATCATATACAAAGCCACAGCCAGACAATGCAGCGAATTCTCAATAGAAGCGTCATCTATAAAAGGAATACTAAATTCATTCGGCATCCCCAGATAACGGTATTTAATAGTGGTAGCATGTTCCCCTTTTTGAATGGACTCAATAAACAACGGACGTTCATTGTCCTTTTTCGACCAAGCAATCTCACGCGAGGTAAAAAGAGATTTTGCCACACACGAACTGATCAGTTCGTTATCGCCATCATAAATGATGACGTCACAATCTTTGAACAAAGTAAGCTTCTCCATACATTTATCCTGTAAAGAGAAAAAGTTCTCTTGGTGCGCACCACCAATATTAGTCAAAATCCCCACAGTAGGTTTAATGATAGTCTGCAACGCCTCCATTTCCCCCATTTCGGAAATACCCGCTTCAAAAATAGCCAACTCAGTGCGTTCATTCATCAACCATACCGAAAGTGGCACACCTATCTGTGAATTATAGCTACGTGGCGAACGGGTTACCACACGGTCCGGGCTCAGCAATTGATACAACCATTCCTTCACAATGGTTTTTCCATTGCTGCCTGTAATTCCTATAACCGGAATCTGAAACTGCTCCCGATGCTTTTCCGCCAATTTCTGTAATCCTTTCAGAGGATTGGCCAACTGCAGGAAATTCGCATCTTGAAAAGATTTCATATCGGCCGGCAATTCGCCCACTACAAAATTACGGACTCCACGTTCATACAATTCCGGAAGATATTTATGCCCGTCATTCCGTTTGGTTTTTAAAGCAAAAAATAATGTTTCTTCCGGAAAGCACAATGAACGGCTATCAGTTAAAATCCAATCAATCTGTGCACTACGGTCACCAAACCGCTTTGCTCCCAGAACTTTTTCTATATTTTCAATCGAGCTTGACATTGTTCTAATTCTTTTTGAAGGTCAAAATACGGGAACTTTTCTTTAAGTCGCTCTATCTTTAACACTATTTGAGTTAAAAATTTGCGATATGTTTCAGATTGGGCATTAAACGGTTTGTGAGCTAAAGCCTTCCGGATATCCTCCCACTCTTTCATTATTCTATCCGTTTCTTTACTAAAATAACATTCTGTAAAACATTCCCATAAATAAGATACAGCAACAGGAGAAGGATGCAACATGTCATCTGCATAAAAACGATAATCACGAAGTTCATCCATCATGATTTCATAAGAAGGGAAATAGTAACAATCAGACCAGCGGCGGCACAATTCATCCACCGCAAGAAGCAAAGTGGACTTACTTATCTGATTACCATGCATACCATCTTTGCTATGCCGTATGGGGCTGACAGTGAAAAGTATCTTCAAGAACGGATTTACTTTTCTCAATTCCACCAACACACATTCCCATTCAGTGACAATTTCCTCTACCGTAAGAAGTTGTCGGGTAAAAAGGCTGTCGGGCTGTTTGTGGCAATTTCCTACCACCATGGTCCTTTCCTTCAGCCAATAAGCAAATGCAGTCCCCCAAGTAATAACCAGCCAATCAAGCTGAGGAAGTCCGGCTGAAGCCTGTTCCAGCCGCGTATTTATAGAAGACAAACAAGATGCTGCCGTAGAGGCTGAAAAAACGCTATGATGCATCCAACTGTGCCAACAGCCTCCGGCATAGAACAAATCCTCCTCCGTATATGTTTGATGGGATAGAATTTGCCAAAGAGCTTCCACTATGGATAAAGGATTATAGAGGATTCCAAAAGGATTTACATCACAACGGAACTTATTTGCCAACAACAAATTTCCGATGTTTTCTGCAAAACAAGAACCAAATAGCATGATTCGGTCCGAATGCCGGATTTCTGTTTCCCTTTTAGGTAATTCTACTTGCGTTCTGAAATTCATACGATAAGGAAAGCTTTTAAAATTTAAGGGCAAATGTAATCATAATACACATATTTATGCTATTTTTGCACGATATTTATCATATCATAGGAATGGAACAGGATAATTTATATAACTTACTGCAAAGCATAGATACTCCGGATGATTTGCGCCATTTAAGCGCAGACAAACTGCCCGAAGTGTGTAAAGAGCTAAGGCAAAAGATTATAGATGAGCTCTCATGTAATCCGGGGCATTTCGGTTCCAGTTTGGGCGTAATAGAACTGACCGTCGCCTTACATTATGTATTCAACACACCCTATGACCGCATTGTATGGGATGTAGGGCATCAAGCTTACGGGCATAAGATTTTAACCGGACGCCGGGATGCGTTCTGTACCAACCGTAAACTGAATGGCATACGTCCTTTTCCTTCTCCATCCGAAAGTGAATATGACACATTTACTTGCGGGCATGCGTCAAATTCTATTTCCGCAGCTTTAGGTATGGCTGTAGCAGCCAAAAAGCACGGAGAGAATAACCGGCATGTCGTTGCTGTAATTGGTGACGGTTCCATGAGTGGAGGGCTGGCTTTCGAAGGGCTGAACAATGCCTCAGCAACTCCTAATAACCTTCTGATTATCCTGAATGACAACAACATGGCTATAGACCGTAGTGTAGGAGGCATGAAACAATATCTGTTGAACCTGCAAATGTCTGAAGGATACAACCGGATACGCTATAAAATATCACAAATGTTCCATCGATGGGGTATCCTGAACGAAGAACGCCGGAAAAGCCTGATACGATTTAACAACAGCCTGAAATCCATGCTGGTACAACAGCAAAACGTATTTGAAGGCATGAATATCCGTTATTTCGGACCTATTGATGGACACGATGTCAACAATTTGGCACGTGTATTAAAAGAGATTAAAGATATGCAAGGACCTAAACTGCTCCATATACATACCACCAAAGGAAAAGGTTTCGGTCCGGCAGAAAAAGCTGCCACCATCTGGCATGCTCCGGGCATATTCGACAAGGAAACCGGAGAGCGTATCGTTGTCGATACCAAAGGAATGCCCCCTTTGTTTCAGGATGTTTTTGGAAATACCCTATTGGAACTGGCCCAAACAAATGATAAAATCGTAGGAGTCACTCCCGCAATGCCCTCAGGGTGCTCTATGAACATATTAATGAAAGCCATGCCCGAAAGAGGTTTTGATGTGGGAATTGCCGAAGGACATGCCGTTACCTTTTCAGGAGGAATGGCAAAAGATGGTCTATTGCCTTTCTGCAATATCTATTCGTCTTTCATGCAACGTGCCTATGACAATGTGATTCACGATATAGCGATACAAAAACTCAATGTAGTATTGTGCCTGGACCGCGCTGGATTGGTAGGAGAAGACGGTCCTACTCATCACGGAGCATTCGATCTGGCTTATATGAGACCGATACCCAATCTCATTGTGGCCTCCCCTTACAACGAACATGAACTGCGTTGTTTAATGTATACCGCCCAGTTACCTGACAAAGGTCCTTTTGTCATCCGTTATCCACGTGGAAGAGGTTCATTGGTAGACTGGAAATGTCCAATGCAAGAGATTGAGATAGGAAAAGGAAGAAAATTGAAAGAAGGAAAAGACATAGCGGTCATTACGCTGGGGCCCATTGGCGTTCAAGCAGAAAAGGCTATCACACATGCCGAACAGGAAACAGGAAAAAGCATTGCTCACTATGATTTGCGTTTCTTAAAGCCGTTAGATGAAAGTATGTTACACGAAATAGGCAAGAGATTCAAGCAAGTGGTCACTGTTGAAGACGGTGTGCTAAAAGGTGGAATGGGCAGTGCCATACTGGAATTTATGGCAGACAATGAGTATAATCCGCAAATAAAACGTATCGGACTACCGGATCAATTTGTCCAGCATGGTTCAGTAAAAGAACTATATCATATTTGCGGCATGGACGAAGAAGGTATTTACAAAGTTTTGATATCATTCTAAGAGAGACGAACAATGAAAATCATTATTGCAGGAGCAGGAGCAGTAGGCACCCATCTGGCGAAATTATTATCGGATGAAAAGCAAGACATCATTTTGATGGATGAAAACGAAGAAAAGTTGAGCAAACTTGATTCCAACTTCGATTTAATGACTGTCAATGCATCCCCCACCTCCATTTCCGGCCTTAAGAATGCAGGAGTGGCAGGCGCGGATTTATTTATCGGGGTCATGCCGGAAGAAAGCCGCAATATGACGGCCTGTATGTTGGCTACCAATATGGGGGCAAAAAAGACTGTAGCCCGGATTGACAATTACGAATATTTACTTCCTAAACATAAAGAATTCTTTTCCCAACTAGGAGTACACTCACTGATTTATCCGGAAATGCTGGCCGCCAAAGATATAGTAGATGCCATCAAAATGAGCTGGATACGCCAATGGTGGGAATTTTGCGGTGGTGCATTGGTCCTGATAGGTACCAAAATGCGCGAAACGGCAGAAATTCTGAACGTTCCCCTTCATGAACTGGGAGGACGTAATATTCCATTCCACATTGTAGCTATCAAACGGGGAAATGAAACAATCATCCCCCGGGGAGATGATGTTATCAAACTGCATGATATTGTTTATTTCACAACAACAAAGAAATACATTCCCTATATCCGCAAGATTACAGGAAAAGAAAATTATCCCGATGTACGCAATGTGATGATTATGGGCGGCAGCCGCATAGCTGTTCGCACCACACAATATGTACCGGATTACATGCAGGTCAAGATTATTGAAAATGACATCAACAGATGTAATCGGTTGACCGAAGTGGTAGATGACAAAGTAATGATTATCAACGGAGATGGACGGGATATGGATCTGCTCATGGAAGAAGGGTTAAAAAACACGGAAGCATTTGTCGCTCTGACGGACAATTCTGAAACAAACATTCTGGCTTGTCTTGCCGCCAAACGTATGGGAGTAACCAAGACTGTGGCAGAAGTAGAAAATATCGATTATATCAGCATGGCAGAAAGCCTGGATATCGGTACGGTTATCAATAAAAAAATGATTGCCGCCAGCCATATCTATCAAATGATGCTGGATGCAGATGTTTCCAACGTAAAATGTCTGACTTTTGCCAATGCTGATGTAGCCGAATTTACAGTTAAAAACGGTTCCCGTATAACCAAATGCGCTGTCAAAGACGCCGGCCTTCCCAAAGGTGCCACCATTGGCGGACTGATTCGCAACGGTGAAGGAATACTGGTGACAGGTAATACCGTCATCCAACCTAACGACCATGTCGTAGTATTCTGTCTAGGTATGATGATTAAGAAAATAGAAAAATTCTTCAATTGATGATAAATGCAAAAATGATAGCCCGGATTATGGGGGCGTTATTCTTCATCGAAGCGGGGTTTCTTATTCTATGCTCGTTTCTCGCTGTCTATTATAATGAATCAGATATTTCAGCTTTCCTATATTCTGCCGCAATAACAGCCGGAGCAGGTAGCATAGCCGCTTTAGCAGGGAAAAATGCAGAAAAGAGAATCAGCCGCCGCGATGGATATGTTATTGTAACCCTTGCCTGGGTGTTTTTTTCTTTATTCGGTATGCTTCCATTCTATCTAAGCGGATATATTCCCACTATAACGGATGCTTTTTTTGAAACCATGTCAGGATTCACCACCACCGGAGCAAGTATTTTGGACAATATAGAGTCATTGCCACACGGGCTTTTGTTCTGGCGAAGTATGACACAATGGATCGGAGGATTAGGAATTGTCTTTTTTACTATTGCCGTATTACCGATTTTCGGAGTAGGCAGTGTACAATTATTTGCAGCGGAAGCCACCGGTCCCACCCATGATAAAGTACATCCGCGTATTGGAGTTACGGCCAAATGGATTTGGACTATCTATTTGGGGCTGACCATTACAGAGATTATTCTGCTGGTTGCTGGAGGCATGAACTTTTTCGACAGTGTATGTCATTCTCTGACTACTACCGCCACAGGAGGATATTCAACCAAACAAAATAGCATTGCCGCCTTCAACTCTCCTTACATAGAATATATAATTACGCTATTCATGTTTTTGGCAGGTATCAATTTCACCTTACTATATCTACTGTTCTTAAAAGGAAATTTCAAACGCTTATTCCAAAATACAGAACTCCACTGGTATTTGGGAACTGTGGGATTTTTTACCCTTTTCACTACCGTCACTCTTATTTTCACCAGTCCGTTCAGTATTGAAGAATCTTTCCGTAAAGCCATATTTCAGGTTGTTTCCTTACAAACCACTACCGGATTCATTTCTGCAGATTATATGACCTGGGTACCTGTACTTTGGACATTAATGTGCATCATCATGCTGTTTGGGGCTTGTGCCGGTTCCACCACAGGAGGAATAAAATGTATACGCATAGCCATTATGAGCCGTGTTTCTAAAAATGAATTCAAACATATCATTCATCCCAATGCTATACTTCCTGTACGTATCAACCGCCAAGTTATTTCATCAACAACCAAGTCAGCAGTACTTGCATTCATTTTTCTATATATGGCTATTATTTTTATTGGATGGCTGGTTCTTATGCTGTTTGGAGTAGGGTTTGAAGAAGCTTATAGCGTAGTCATTTCCAGTTTGGGCAATGTAGGACCAGGTATTGGAAAATGCGGCCCTTCCTATTCATGGAACGGGTTGCCGGATGCAGCAAAATGGATAAGTGCAATATTGATGCTGATAGGGCGTTTGGAATTATTTACCGTACTTCTGCTCTTCATGCCGAGTTTTTGGAAAAAGCATTGACATTTACGTCCTATAACCATTTTTATACATAAATAATTCAAAAAATCTCAATGAAGCTTCAAATATTGGCTATCTTTGCACCCTCATTTAAAGGGTAACAAGATGAATAATATGTTGAGATACATTGTATATATCCTATTATTTCTACTGTTTACGATAACAGTAGGTCAGGATTATCATACGGTTGAGACAACAGATTTACCCCCACAGACCTCTTGTTACCAGCAACAACAAGACCCCTGCAAAAGAACAGTGGACTTCCTGTTTACCAATAATTTTGCAGATATGCCACAAATAGCCATATCACTTGACAACCCTTCCACATCAAAGTTCAAATGTATAGTCCGCATTTTAGCAGCATTGAACGAACTAAAAAAGCAGGAGCTACAAACAAACCATATAGTTTGCCACACTTTTCATTCGCTTTACACTGATGCAGTAGATTATTATATCTATGCACTCCGGCGGATCATCATTTAATTTTTAATCTTTTTTCAGCATTTTGCTGAGTAGAAATCCTTATAACAAACGTCTTATAAGGAAAATTTTTCTATCCGTTTGTCTAATCAAAAAAAGTTTAGATATGTATTTTACATTATTAGTTGTCGTTATCCTGACGGCAATCGCATTAGTTGCCGTAGCATTGGGAATTGCCCGTGCCATTTCTCCCCGTTCATACAACTCACAAAAGGGAGAAGCTTACGAATGTGGTATTCCTACGCGGGGACGGTCGTGGATGCAATTCAAAGTAGGTTATTATCTATTTGCTATCCTCTTCCTGATGTTCGATGTGGAAACAGTATTTTTATTTCCCTGGGCTGTAGTGGTACAAGACCTAGGAGTGTACGGTCTGTTTAGCATCCTTTTCTTTTTAGTTATATTAGTTTTAGGTCTGGCATATGCCTGGAAGAAAGGAGCGTTGGAATGGAAGTAAAGAAACCAACCATAAAGTCTATTCCTTATGAAGACTTCAAAGACAATGAGTATTTGGAAAACATGGTCAAGCAGCTCAATGAAGGCGGTACCAAAGTACTGGTGGGCTGTTTGGATGACCTTATCAACTGGGGACGCAGCAATTCGTTGTGGCCGCTTACATTTGCAACCAGTTGTTGTGGAATCGAGTTTATGGCAGTGGGTGCTGCCCGGTATGATTTCGCCCGCTTTGGGTTTGAAGTAGCCCGTGCCAGTCCGCGCCAGGCAGATATGATCATGGTAGCAGGAACTATCACACACAAGATGGCTCCGGTACTAAAACGTTTGTATGACCAGATGGCGGATCCTAAATACGTCATTGCAGTAGGCGGATGCGCCATTAGCGGCGGTCCTTTTAAAAAATCATATCACGTATTGAACGGAGTAGACAAAATTCTTCCCGTTGACGTATATATTCCCGGATGTCCGCCCCGACCTGAAGCCTTGTTGTACGGCATGATACAATTGCAACGTAAAGTAAAACTGGAAAAATTCTTCGGCGGAGTGAACCGCAAAGAAAATGAACCACAAAATCCCGAACAAGCATGAGTGAAAGAATAGAAATACCTGCCGAAAAGCTACATGAAGAAATGCTGAAATTGCGGCAGGGTAAACATATGGATTTTCTACGCAGCCTTACCGGAATGGACTGGGGCGAAGAAGGACTAGGTGTAGTCTATCATCTGGAAGATACGAATACAAGAGAAAATATAGTGGTCAGCACTCGCACAACCAACCGAGAAAAGCCGGAACTTCCTAGTGTAAGTGATATTTGGAAAGGTGCTGAATTCAATGAACGCGAAGTGTACGACTATTATGGTATCCGCTTTATAGGACATCCTGATATGCGCCGTTTGTTCCTGCGTGATGACTGGGTAGGCTATCCATTGCGTAAGGACTACGATGAAAGCCTCAACCCACTCCGTATGACCAATGAGGAACCTGTAGACACGACACAATATATAGAAGTACAACATGATGGCAGTGTAATAGAAAAACGCGAAACCATTTTTGATGAGGACGAATATATCATTAACATAGGTCCTCAGCATCCGGCAACCCACGGTGTACTTCGTTTTCGTGTTTCACTGGAAGGCGAGATTATCAAAAAACTGGATGTGCACTGCGGATACATCCATCGAGGTATCGAAAAAATGTGCGAAAGTCTTACCTATCCCCAAACCTTGGCCCTGACCGACCGTTTGGATTATTTAGGTGCGCACCAAAACCGCCATGCTCTCTGTATGTGCATTGAACAGGCAATGGGCGTAGAAGTAAGCGAACGGGTACAATACATTCGTACCATTATGGACGAATTGCAACGTATAGATTCTCACTTGCTTTTCTTCTCCTGTCTCTGTATGGATATGGGTGCCTTGACCGCATTCTTCTATGGATTCCGTGATCGTGAGAAGATATTGGATATCTTCGAAGCAACTACCGGAGGACGTTTGATACAGAATTATAACACCATTGGAGGGGTACAAGCTGATATCGCTCCGGACTTTGTACAGAAAGTAAAAGAATTCATTGCTTATCTGCGTCCGATGCTAAAAGAATACCATGAAGTATTCACCGGAAATGTCATTGCCCAAGAACGTTTGAAAGGTGTGGGAGTTCTTTCACGGGAAGATGCCATCTCTTTCGGAGCGACAGGAGGTACAGGACGCGCCAGCGGTTGGGCATGCGATGTCCGCAAGCGTCATCCCTATGCGATGTATGGCAAGGTAGATTTTAAAGAGATTGTCCACACTGAAGGTGACTGCTTTGCACGTTATATGGTCCGTATGGAAGAAATACTGGAAAGTATGGATATCATTGAGCAACTGATAGACAATATTCCTGAAGGGAACTATCAGGAAAAGATGAAACCGATTATACGTGTGCCCGAAGGGAATTATTATGCCGCAGTGGAAGGTTCTCGCGGAGAGTTCGGTGTTTATCTGGAAAGTCGTGGAGACAAATTTCCTTACCGCATGAAATTCCGCGCTACCGGTTTGCCTTTAGTATCAGCAATGGAAACTATGTGCCGCAACGCAAAAATTGCCGACTTAATTGCTATTGGTGGAACGGTGGATTATGTAGTACCGGATATTGACCGATAATAATGTGCCGATTCTTCAATATACAATTTGGAGAATGCACTATTTATCAGACTGAGAATTAACAAATTAAATAATTACAAGTTTGCCTATTGGCAAATTAGCAAATTGACACATTATTAAATTATGTTCGATTTTAGTATAGTCACCCAATGGGTACACTCACTGCTCACGTCATTTATGCCTGAAGAACTGGCAGTGCTCATAGAATGTATAGTAATTGGCGTATGTATCATGTTGGCATATGCAGTTATTGCTATCATTATGATTTTCATGGAACGTAAAGTGTGCGCCGCTTTCCAATGCCGCTTGGGGCCAATGCGTGTAGGTCCCCAAGGTACCATACAGGTGTTTGCCGATGTATTCAAGATGTTGATCAAGGAAATTATCACCATCCGGCATGCTGACAAGTTCCTGTACAATTTGGCACCTTACATTGTTATCCTCGCCTCTATCATGGCTTTCAGTTGCCTACCCATCAACAAGGGCATGGAGGTCCTTGATTTCAATGTAGGTATTTTCTTCTTATTGGCAGCATCCAGTATCGGTGTAGTAGGTATTTTGCTGGCAGGTTGGAGTTCCAATAACAAATATTCATTAATCGGAGCCATGCGAAGTGGCGCTCAAATGATTAGTTATGAATTATCTGTAGGATTAAGCATCCTTACCATTGTAATCTTAACAGATACCATGCAACTAAGCGAAATTGTAGAACGCCAAGCTGACGGCTGGTTCCTTTTTAAAGGACATATACCTGCATTGATCGCTTTTATCATTTATCTGATAGCCGGAAATGCAGAAGTCAACCGCGGCCCGTTTGACTTGCCTGAAGCAGAAAGTGAACTGACTGCGGGATATCATACCGAATATTCCGGTATGCACTTCGGACTGTTCTATGTGGCAGAATTTGTAAACTTGTTTATCATCGCCGCAGTAGCCACAACCATCTTCCTGGGAGGATGGATGCCGCTACATATTCCTGGGCTAGACGGATTCAATGCCATCATGGATTATATACCCGGATTTATTTGGTTCTTTGGCAAGTCATTCTTTGTAGTATGGTTACTAATGTGGATCAAATGGACATTTCCCCGTCTGCGTATTGACCAAATTCTAACGCTGGAATGGAAGTACTTGGTTCCAATAGGTTTGTGCAACCTGTTGTTGATGGTAATTATTGTTGTATTTAAATTACATTTCTGATGAAAGAAGAAAAACATTCCTATATAAAAGGGCTGCTTCATGGCATCGGTACATTACTTACCGGCATGAAAGTGACAGGACGAGAGTTCTTCACTCCTAAAGTCACTGAACAATATCCCGAAAACCGTGCCACATTAAAAATATCGCCCCGTTTCCGAGGACGGCTTATCATGCCGGTTGATGAGAATGGTAATAACAAATGTATTGCTTGCGGACTTTGCCAGATGGCTTGCCCCAATGATACAATCACCATTACCAGCGAATCTGTGACCAACGAAGAAACAGGCAAGAAAAAGAAAATATTGGTAAAGTATGAGTACGACCTGGGAGCCTGTATGTTCTGTCAACTTTGTGTGAACGCTTGTCCACACGATGCCATTCGGTTCGATACAGAATTCGAAAATGCTGTATTCGACCGCAGCAAACTAGTTCTCACTCTGAACAAAAAATAAAAAACAAACGATATTATGACACTACAACTAATTGTATTCATTGTACTGGCGTTGTTTATCGCTGTCTGTTCGGTATTGGCAGTCACGACCTCACGTATCTTGCGTGCAGCAACTTATCTGCTGTTCGTTTTATTTGGTACAGCAGGTATTTACTTCCAACTCAACTACTCATTCTTGGGAGCTGTACAATTACTGATTTACGCCGGTGGTATAACAGTGCTTTATGTATTTAGTATCTTATTGACCTCTTCACAGGGAGACAAAGCAGAGAGATTAAAAAATGGAAAGATGGTGGCCGGAGCTATTTCTACTATAGCAGGACTGGCTATCTGTCTGTTAGTCATGCTGAAGAACGAATTCTTGCCCTCTCATTTTGTTCATGGTGAACTGGATGTACGCACGATCGGTCATGCACTGATAGGCATGGAAAAATATCAATATATCCTTCCTTTCGAAGTAATCAGCGTGTTATTACTCGCTTGTATCGTAGGAGGAATCCTAATCGCTAGAAAAAGATAGAACTTATGGTACACATGGAATATTATCTGGTGGTTTCCACCTTTATGATGTTTGCGGGAATCTATGGTTTCTTCACCCGCCGCAATTTATTGGCCATGCTCATCAGTGTGGAACTGATACTGAATTCGGTAGACATCAACTTCGCCGTATTCAACCGATACCTCTTTCCCGAAGAACTGGAAGGCTTTTTTTTCGCCCTGTTCGCTATCGGCGTGAGTGCGGCTGAAACAGCAGTAGCTATTGCTATCATTATCAATATCTACCGCAATGTACGCAATATCCAAGTGAAGAACTTAAATGAAATGAAAAACTAATTATGGAACATACAATACTAATCCTTATCCTACCTTTCCTCAGTTTCCTGATACTGGGGCTGGCAGGTATGCGTATGAAGAACGGATTGGCAGGGACCATCGGCACCGTTTCACTGGCAGGGGTGACGTTGCTTTCCTACCTCACTGCCTTCAATTATTTTGCAGGAGGGCGTACGGCAGAAGGCGTCTATCCTACTCTCACACCTTATAATTTTGAATGGTTACCTTTCACAACGAACCTGCATATTGACATGGGAATCATGCTTGACCCTATTTCAGTTATGATGCTAGTCGTTATTTCCACCGTCAGTCTGATGGTACATATCTATTCATTCGGATATATGAAAGGTGAAAAAGGCTTTCAACGTTACTACGCATTTCTTAGCCTGTTTACCATGTCCATGTTGGGGCTCGTAGTAGCAACTAATATTTTCCAGATGTATGTCTTTTGGGAACTGGTAGGTGTTTCTTCTTATCTACTTATCGGCTTTTATTACACCAAGAAAGAAGCGATTGCTGCCAGTAAAAAAGCATTTATTGTTACCCGTTTCGCTGATTTAGGCTTTCTGATCGGTATCTTGATTTACGGCTATTATGCCGAAACATTCTCGTTCACCCCCCAACTTCAGGTACTTGCAGTTGCCGGAAGTATGATACCATTGGCCTTGGGGCTAATGTTTATCGGTGGTGCCGGTAAAAGTGCGATGTTTCCATTGCACATCTGGTTACCGGATGCTATGGAAGGTCCTACTCCTGTCAGTGCATTAATCCATGCTGCTACCATGGTAGTAGCCGGTGTATATCTGGTAGCCCGTATGTTCCCTTTGTTTATAGGATATGCGCCTGAAGTGCTGCACTGGATAGCTTATATCGGTGCGTTCACTGCATTCTACGCCGCTAGTGTGGCGTGTGCACAAAGCGATATCAAACGTGTGCTCGCCTTCTCCACTATATCTCAAATTGGATTTATGATTGTCGCATTAGGCGTTTGTACTTCTATGAATCCTCATGAAGGAGGACTAGGCTACATGGCATCCATGTTCCACCTGTTCACACATGCCATGTTCAAGGCATTGCTGTTCTTAGGAGCCGGATGTATCATTCATGCCGTACACAGTAACGAGATGAGCGCCATGGGAGGACTTCATAAATTCATGCCCGTCACCCATTGGACATTCCTGATTGCTTGTCTGGCTATCTCGGGAATTTGGCCATTCTCAGGTTTTTTCTCTAAAGACGAAATTCTGACTGCCTGCTTCCAATTCAATCCTGTTATGGGATGGATAATGACAGGCATTGCCGCCATGACAGCATTTTATATGTTCCGCCTTTATTATTGTATTTTCTGGAATGGAGAATGGAAAGGACACTCCCACGAATCCGGACCTGATGCACATACTCCGCATGAGGCTCCACTTACCATGACATTCCCGCTGATGTTTTTAGCCGCTATCACCTGTATTGCCGGATTCATACCTTTCGGCAATCTGATCAGTAGTAACGGAGAAGCCTATACCATTCATCTGGATATGCAAATAGCTGCTACAAGTATCATTATTGCTATAGCATCCATCGCTTTAGCTACATGGATGTATGCAGGTAAGAGACAACCCGTAGCCAACTATCTGGCGCGCACATTCCCACGTTTGCACACAGCAGCTTACCACCGTTTCTATATGGATGAGATATGGTTGTTCGTAACCAAAAAAATCATCTTCCGGTGCATCAGTACTCCGATAGCCTGGTGGGACCGGCACGTTATCGATCAATTCTTTAACTTCACTGCGTGGAGTACTCATGCTACCGCCGATGAAATACGTGACATGCAAAGTGGAAACGTACAGCAGTACAGTATTTGGTTCCTTGCAGGTGCATTGATATTGACGCTGATACTATTAATTTAATGAATAATAAAAAATCCGCCGCATGGCCATTTTTTAATTTTTAATTTAAAAAGATGAACATACTAAGTTTTTTCATTATAGTTCCCTTGTTGATGCTCGCGAGCCTTTGGGCTTCGCGCAGCGTCAATCAAGTTCGCGGAGTGATGGTTGTCGGATCTTCCATATTATTGGCATTATCCGTTTACCTCACCATTGATTATATCGAACTACGCCAAGCCGGTGCTACAGGAGAGATGCTGTTCACAGCCAGCACAGTTTGGTATGCACCACTCCATATATGTTACTCAGTAGGAGTAGACGGTATATCAGTAGCAATGTTGCTACTTAGTTCCATTATTGTATTCACCGGTACTTTTGCATCGTGGAAGTTACAACCATTGACAAAAGAATATTTCATGTGGTTCACTCTATTGAGTGTAGGGGTATTCGGATTCTTCGTTTCAACAGACCTGTTCACCATGTTCATGTTTTATGAAGTAGCCTTAATTCCAATGTATCTGCTCATCGGTGTATGGGGAAGCGGACGTAAAGAATACGCCGCCATGAAACTTACATTAATGTTAATGGGTGGTTCTGCATTTCTACTGATCGGAATTCTCGGTATTTTTTATGGTGCAGGCGGTGAAACTATGAACTTGCTGGAAATCGCCAAACTGCATATACCTCATGAAATGCAACGCATCTTCTTCCCGCTTATCTTCTTGGGGTTCGGAGTCTTAGGAGCTTTGTTCCCTTTCCATACATGGAGTCCCGATGGTCATGCTTCTGCACCGACTGCTGTTTCTATGCTTCACGCTGGAGTATTGATGAAACTAGGAGGTTACGGATGCTTCCGTGTTGCTATGTACCTGATGCCTGAAGGTGCAGCCATGTGGGGAGATGTATTCCTGATATTGACCACTATTTCTGTAGTTTACGGTGCATTCAGTGCTGTGGTACAAACCGACTTAAAATATATCAATGCCTATTCCTCCGTATCCCACTGCGGATTGGTGCTCTTTGCCCTGCTGATGATGACACGCACCAGTTGTACGGGTGCTATTCTCCAAATGTTGAGTCACGGATTAATGACCGCTTTGTTCTTCGCCCTTATTGGTATGATATACGGACGTACCCACACTCGTGATGTCCGATTAATGGGAGGTTTGATGAAGATTATGCCTTTCCTGGCTGTAGGTTATGTTATTGCTGGTCTTGCTAATTTGGGACTTCCGGGACTAAGTGGTTTTGTTGCTGAAATGACGGTCTTTGTAGGTTCTTTCCAAAATGATGATACATTCCATCGCGTATGTACCCTAGTGGCAACAACAAGTATCGTCATTACCGCAGTCTATATCCTGCGTGTAGTAGGTAAAATTCTTTATGGCAAAGTTTTGAATCCCGAACATCTGAAACTCACAGACGCAACCTGGGATGAACGAGTAGCCGTTATCTGCCTCATCGCCTGTGTAGCAGGTTTAGGAATGGCTCCATTCTGGATAAGCGATCTGATCAGTAACAGTGTAGAACCAATCATAAGTCAATTATTAAATTAAAATTTGAGAATTAAAAATTAAAAAATAGCAATGATGGACATAACAGCAATACTCCATATGCATGCCGAACTGAGTCTGACAGCCGTTTTTATTCTGATGTTTCTGTTAGATTTATTTTTACCGGCTCCACAACGTCACTGGTTACGCCCCATGGCATGTATCCTGCTGACCATTCAACTCTTAGCAAACCTATGGCCGGAAGAGGTGACTTTATTTGGCGGCATGTATCACTCAACTCCTATGGTGTCTGTTCTGAAAAGCATCCTGACCATAGGTACCATACTGGTGTTTCTGCAAGCAGACACTTGGCTAAAACGTGAAGACACCCGTCATAAACAAGGCGAATTCTACATCCTTACCCTCAGTACCTTGCTGGGTATGTATTTCATGGTAAGCGCAGGGCACTTCCTGCTATTCTTCCTTGGATTGGAATTGGCAACCGTTCCTATGGCTTGTCTCGTAGCTTTCGATAAATATAAAGGGCATAGTGCCGAAGCCGGAGCTAAATTCATTCTTTCGGCTTTATTCTCCAGCGGTATTTTCCTCTATGGCATTTCTATGATTTATGGGACAGCAGGTACTTTATATTTTGAAGATATCCCTGCCGGACTGACAGGAACTCCATTACAAGTTCTTGCACTAGTATTTTTCTTCTCCGGACTGGCCTTCAAATTAAGCTTGGTACCTTTTCATCTGTGGACAGCAGATACTTATCAAGGTGCACCGACTACAGTAAGCGCCTACCTATCCGTTATTTCAAAAGGCGCAGCTGCTTTTGCTTTAATGATTATTTTAATGAAAGTATTCGGACCAATGACTGAACAATGGAGTGAAATACTATGTATTATCATTGTAGCCACCATCACTATAGCCAATCTGTTCGCCATCCGCCAAAACAACCTGAAACGCTTTATGGCCTTCAGCAGTATTTCACAAGCCGGCTACATAATGTTGGCTGTACTGGCTGGAACTCCGCAGGGCATGGCATCCCTAGTATATTATATAGTAGTATACATTGCCGCCAATCTCGCCGTATTCGGTGTCATCAATACCATTGAGCAACATACCCACGGTAAAATAGAGCGCGAAGATTATAACGGACTTTATAAGACCAACCCCAAACTAACTATGGTCATGACACTTGCTCTTTTCTCATTGGCAGGTATCCCGCCATTTGCCGGATTCTTCAGTAAGTTCTTTGTATTCATGGCAGCATTCCATAGCGGATATTATCTTATTGTATTTATCGCATTGGTCAATACAATCATTTCATTGTATTATTACTTATTGATTGTAAAAGCCATGTTCATCACACCTAATGAAGACCCTATCGGCAATTTTCGTACAGCAACTCCGATGCGCATCAGTCTGTTGGTATGTGTAGCCGGCATATTCGTTTTAGGAATTATAAGTGGGGTATATCAACTATTAAGTGATACAGCAATACTATAAAAGTTCAGTTACAAAAAGAAGAATAATAACTGAAATGATTATTGTATTTCTATGATCAATATTCTTTTACTTTGGAAGCAGAATCAATCTGTTTCCAAAGTAAAAGAATACCTTAAAGTTTCTCTTCAACAAATTTATCATTATCTTCGTAGCAAATTATAAAAAAATAAGTGCTATGAAGAAAGTCCTCTATATTACAATACTCGCTTGCTCTACTTTATGGGGATCTTGCACAGAGAAAAATAAACAATCCGCCAGAACAGATTCCTTTATAGAAAAGAATGTAGCATTTGCACGTGCACAAATCGGGAATGAAATACAAATTATAGAAAAATCAGAGAAATTTATAAACCCCGTTACACTGAAAACTGACAGTACCATTTATTATTGTGACTACGCCGACTGGCGAAGTGGTTTTTTCCCTGGGTCAGTGTGGTATCTATATGAATTAAGTAGCGACACTACTCTCTTATCATTAGCTGATAAATACACTTCGGCCATAGAAGAAGCCAAAAAACTGACTTGGCACCATGATGTAGGTTTCATGATAAATTGTAGTTTCGGCAATGGATGGCGAACAACTAAAGTACCCAAATACAAAGAAGTCATGATAGAAGCTGCACGTTCATTAGCTACTCGTTTCCGTGAAAAGCCAGGAATTATCCAATCATGGGATGTGACCCGCGGCTGGCAATCGGAACGCGGTTGGGAATGTCCGGTCATAATAGATAATATGATGAATTTAGAGTTACTATTTGAAGCAACTAAATTATCTGGTGATTCCACCTTTTATCATATAGCAGTGAACCATGCAGACCGCACTTTGAAAGAGCATTTCCGTACAAACGGAAGTTGTTATCATGTAATAGATTATAGTTTGGCAGACGGCATGGTACGGCATAGACAAACAGCCCAAGGATATGCAGACGAATCGACTTGGAGTCGTGGACAAGCATGGGCGATTTATGGTTACACTGTGTGTTACCGGGAAACTCATGATAAAAAGTATCTGAATCAGGCATTGAAGACTTTCCAATTTATGAAAACACATCCCCGGCTTCCCAAAGACTTGATTCCTTATTGGGATATGGATGCTCCCAATATTCCCAATGAACCACGAGACGCTTCAAGTGCTTCTTGTATAGCTTCTGCACTTTATGAAATTAGTACAATGGATGTGCCTGATGCAAACAGTTATAAGAACTATGCAGACAGTATTATGGCCTCTCTAGCCTCACCAAACTATCTGGCATCTCTTGGAAAAAATGGTAACTTTTTATTAATGCATTCAGTGGGCAGTATTCCTCATGGCACAGAAATAGATGTACCTTTAAATTATGCAGACTATTATTTCCTGGAAGCATTGAAACGAAAGCGTGACATTGAAGAAGGCACACACTAAGTTATACAGACAAACACAGAAATATTTCCTCCCGTTCTTCGGGAGGAATGCCACAGCCGGTATCGGTTACTTCAATTCGTAACTTACTTTGT
>ERZ791899.12-NODE-12-length-271235-cov-50.766498_pt1 | contig 271235 bp, 215 predicted proteins | sample MGYA00510151_ERZ791899 | MGnify/ENA primary metagenome ERZ791899 (study PRJEB30046, sample SAMN00792118) | human gut metagenome | study: EMG produced TPA metagenomics assembly of the A metagenome-wide association study of gut microbiota in type 2...
ATGCCACAAAGATAGTGTTTTTAACTAATTCCCCCAAGTTTTCAAACTGAGCCCTCGGCTTTTCTAATTTTTGCAGACATAAAAAAGGCTATCTCAAAGTATATTTTGAAATAGCCTCTTTGTTTTTTCAACATGTAATGTTGTGTGCGCCTGATAGGACTCGAACCTACACGTCTCACGACACCAGATCCTAAGTCTGGCGCGGCTACCAATTACGCCACAGGCGCGGCAATCCTTTCGGTAAGCGGTTGCAAAGGTAATGCTTACTTCTGAAATAACCAAATTATTTCATTATAAAATGCATATAATCCTTTATTGTTTGTGATTATGTAAATATTCACGTGCCGCTTCAATAATAGTATCAATGCCTTTGTTGTAATCTTCGGAAGTGATATCTACTTTTTTATCCGGTTCGATACCGAATTCCAGATGTTTCATATCAGGATCATACATCGGGCTTGCAGAAAAGCGGACAGACCAACCATTGGGGAGTTCGGAAGAGAAGGGAAGCCCTGAACCGCCACCGGTTTTGTCGCCGATAACGGTAACTCTGTCTAATTGTTTCATTCGGTTCACAAAATCGTTGGTGGCACTATAAGACCGGCGGTTTGTTAATACTACGGTATGTTTCTGCCAGCGTACACGATCCATGGGTGGCTCAAGATAAACAGCTTCGGGAGTGGAAAACTCATTATGGCCGGGACCGGTTTTGTAGGACATGTAGCCAATCAGCTTTTTCTCGTTAGTGAAGCGTTCCGCCAGTTTCTCGGCAGTAGTGAGGTTGCCGCCTCCGTTATTGCGGACATCAAGAATTAATCCGTTGCAAATGGCCAATTTGCTGAGAATTTGATCTAGGTTGCCGGAACCGATACCCGACTGGAAGCTTCCACAATATACATAGGCTATATTATCTTCTAAAATCTGATATTTAAGTCCTGAAGCGGTATTATAATCCTTTCCCAAATAGCGGCTTTGTATGCTGTCATCAAAATTGCGCGGATAATTGTCGTACCACTCTCGGTATTGGGAAGTACGATCTTTTGAAACCAAATTGACATGTCCGTCCCGCAGTTCGTTCAGCATTTCCGATAAGACATCGAAGAGTTGTTCATTACTCATACCGGAAGTTAACCGCTTCTTATAATCAGCATGGATTTTATTCCAATCTAATCCGTATTCCTGATTCTTATATTCTAGGAAACAATAGTGTTCATCGATGATTTTCCATAAAGCTTCGAAGTTTCCATCGGGAGAATCATTGAAAGTATCTTCGGTGATGCAGGAAGTGCCTGAGAGAATCATCAAAAGGAAGATGGCTGTTTTTTTGAATATTTTCTTTATCATATACGATTTAATATGGACTGACCTTTGGGGACATTCCTACTTTCTTTTTGTTTTTTATCAGATAGAAGTTTTTCACAAAGCCCAGCATGAATACGTGAGACCACGTGTGACTTTTTAAGTGGTTGACTTTAGCCTGCTGGATATCACAAATATATCCTGCCCGCACATTCATATTGCCTACAGGAAAGTCGAGTGTGAGCAGTTGACGAAGCGCCGGCTGATTGTGTAAAGAGGTGAAAAGGATATTTTTTCCTCCATGTTTCAAACTGAAAATCTCATAATAAGATTGTCCGTATTCGGGTGAAAACATAACTCCCATTAAAGGTAGGTTGGCCTGATAGCGTGCTATCAGGGGATAGTTTCCGATACGGAAACGGTAGATGACCATACCGGACCCTGCAATATTTACATACGCTTTGGCTTGCGCAGGATTATTGGAATTTCTTGTGTTGTATACAAATCCTCCGTTTAAGTCAATCATGGGTCCGGCAAGGATTTTCAAGTTCTCTGCCAGCCTGAACTGATAGTGCCAAGCATAATTCCAATTGATTAATCCAGCCAGTTCACTGCCTGTCTCGGCTTTATTGTCTGTCAGTGACAGGTTTATCTGAAACAGACTTTGCGCAGATACGTTGCCGTTCAGCAATTTGGTCATTCTCATACTCTCTCTGAGAATACGGATTTCGGGACCGGTATATTCCATCGGAGACAGATAAGTATCAAGGATATTGGTATAGCCTGCTCCATAAAGGGTAGCCCGCATGACGTATCGGTTTGTCTGCAGGCTGTCTTCTTGTGCTTTACCCCCAAGGACAAAGGGCAGCAACAATAATAGTAAGAATATTTTCTTCATGGATTAAAACAGTTTCATTTGCCCGGTTATCTCATCTATGATATCTGTCTCACTCTTGCCATGGTCAGGATCTTCTATCATTGCCTCTTTTTCATTGTCATCATCATTCTCTTTTTCGTTATCTTCTTCTGCCGAAGAGGATTCGTCGGGAAAACGGACAGGGGGTAGCTCGTTGATAGATTCCACAGCATACGTGGTTATTCGTTTTCCTTTTGCTTTATAGCTTTTCACACCGATAAACTCATCGACATCAATTTCCAAGGCCTCGCGGAAGCTGTCGTGACCGCCAAAGATAACTTGTACCCGCGGATAGACGATGCTGGTCAGCAGAATAGGACGGCTGTCCTTATTCTCACCTAGATAATTGAGCTTTTTGGAAGTTGCTTCAAAGGTGAATCGCTTTAAATAAGGATATCCCTGTTGGTCAGCGTCATAGAGTGCTGCCGACCATACTTTGTTGGCATTGAATTTTTCAATCACACAAATTCCCGGGTCATAATGATTATTCAAGTCAAAGTTGGTGGTATAGAACTCTCCGTTTTCTTGAACTATCAAGATAAGGTCATCGCTTTGGAATTCTCCAAGGTACTGGCCGCGTTCGTCATAATTCAGTCGTAGAACATCATGGTCAAACCATACTTTGCGTCCTCCCAAAGTAGAGCCTCCGCGTTGCTTCAGGGCAATCTTATGCACTTCATATTTGCTCAGGATATTTCCCATGGACTGGCGTCCTTTGATATTGATATCACTGAAATCTTTTTCATAGATTATCTTTTTGATACGCGGGTTCGGTTTTAGTGTTATCTTGATGACTTCTGCCTCACCGTTGGGGTTAGCCGTGAAATAGACGATACGCGAACCGGGAGTTCCCTGAGTGACATCGTATTCGCGGTCACGGGTAATCGAAGTGATATTGAATCGCTTTATATAATGAAATCCTTCTTTTCCGTCGCGATACACCACATTGTAAATGGTACGTTTGTCGTTCTTTTTGAAAACGTTTACATACAGTACGTTTTTGCCGACAAACATCTTGTCGGTTACACGAACCACTTTGTATTTTCCGTCTTTATAGAAAATAATCACATCATCAATGTCCGAGCAATTGGCCACAAACTCGTCTTTCTTCAGGCTTGTGCCGATAAAACCTTCTTCGCGGTTGATATAAAGCTTCTCGTTAGCTTCGACTACTTTTGCTGCTTCTATGGTATCGAAATTGCGCAGCTCGGTGCGTCTCGGATAATTCTTGCCATATTTTTCCTTCAGCATCTCATACCAGTTTATGGTATAATCGATGATATGCGCCAGTTTATCATTAATGTCTTCTATTTCTTCTTTGATGCGGGCGATGTTTTCGTCTGCTTTATCTTTATTGAATTTCAGAATACGTGCCATTTTGATTTCCATCAATTTCAGGATATCTTCTTTCGTTACTTCCCTGATAAATTGCGGATAGAATGGGGTCAAACGTTCGTCGATGTGTGCACAGGCCGCATCCATATTTTCAGATTGTTCGAATCTTACGTCTTTATAAATGCGTTCTTCGATGAATATCTTTTCAAGAGAGGCAAAATGAAGATTCTCCAGAAGCTCTCCTTTGCGTATTTCCAATTCCTGACGAAGCAGGGACAATGTATTGTTTACAGATTTTTTCAATACGTCACTGACAGTGAGAAAGTGTGGCTTGCGTGCATCAATCACACAACAGTTAGGTGATATGCTCACCTCACAGTCTGTAAATGCATATAAGGCATCCAGTGTTTTGTCGGAAGATACTCCGGGAGCGAGATGCACCAATATCTCTACTTTCTCTGCTGTGTTATCATCTACCTTACGGACTTTTATCTTCCCTTTTTCAACTGCTTTCAAAATGGATTCTATCAGTGACGAGGTTGTCTTTCCATAAGGAATTTCGGTGATGGCCAGCGTCTTGTTATCCAGCTTGTTTATTTTGGCGCGTACTTTTACCACACCGCCGCGCTCTCCGTCATTATAACGGGATACATCGATAGACCCTCCGGTTTGGAAATCAGGGTATAATTTGAACTCTTCTTTGCGCAGATAGGCAATAGATGCGTTGCATAAATCATTAAAGTTATGCGGAAGAATCTTTGAAGAAAGTCCTACGGCGATGCCTTCCACTCCCTGAGCGAGAAGAAGCGGAAACTTGACCGGTAGTGTTATGGGTTCTTTGTTTCGTCCGTCGTATGAAGATTGCCATTCGGTGGTTTTGGGATTAAAGACCACGTCGAGGGCAAACTTCGAAAGCCGGGCTTCAATGTAACGGGGAGCTGCCGCACCGTCGCCGGTCAGAATGTTACCCCAGTTTCCCTGACAGTCTATCAACAAGTCTTTTTGTCCTAATTGTACCAGTGCGTCACCGATAGAAGCGTCACCGTGAGGATGGAATTGCATGGTATGACCTACAATGTTGGCCACTTTATTATATCGTCCGTCATCCAATCGCTTCATACTGTGAAGAATACGCCTTTGAACCGGCTTAAGTCCGTCATTGATGTGCGGAACGGCACGTTCCAAAATAACATAAGAGGCATAATCCAGAAACCAGTTTTGGTACATACCGCTTAATTGATGCTTGACAGATTCATTTTTGGTATCTGCGGGCTTATAGTCTGAATGTTGGTTTTCCGCTACGGGAGTATTTTCATCGTTCTGTTCTTCTTTATCGATAATATCTTCGCTCATATATATTTAAATTCCTTAATGTTCTGCTGATATGCACGCAAAAATACGATTTTTATTGAAAAAAATCATTTACTTTGCACATTATTTCGTCCTAATTAAGGGATGACAACAGGAAAAACAACAAAAGTGTAAGAATAAACATAAAAGGAAAATGGCACAAGAAGATGTTTTTAAGAAATTAGTTTCTCACTGTAAAGAGTATGGTTTTGTATTTCCGTCAAGTGATATTTATGACGGATTGGGTGCTGTCTATGATTACGGTCAGATGGGAGTGGAGTTGAAGAATAACATCAAACAATATTGGTGGCAGAGCATGGTGCTGTTGCACGAAAATATCGTGGGTATCGATTCGGCAATTTTTATGCACCCTACTATCTGGAAGGCATCGGGACACGTTGACGCTTTCAATGACCCCTTGATTGACAACCGCGACTCTAAGAAACGCTATCGTGCCGATGTTTTGATTGAGGACCAATTGGCTAAATACGATGATAAAATCAACAAGGAAGTTGCCAAAGCCGCCAAAAAGTTTGGAGAAGCTTTTGATGAAGCACAGTTCCGCAGCACCAATGCACGTGTGCTGGAGCATCAGGCTAAACGCGATGCGCTTCACGAACGTTTTGCAAAAGCATTGAATGATAATGATTTGAATGAACTTCGTCAGATTATCTTGGATGAGGAAATCGTCTGTCCTATTTCGGGTACGAAGAACTGGACGGAAGTGCGTCAGTTCAACCTGATGTTTACTACCGAAATGGGCTCTACTGCCGACGGTTCTATGAAGATTTATCTCCGTCCAGAGACGGCACAGGGTATTTTCGTGAATTACCTGAATGTGCAGAAGACCGGTCGTATGAAAATACCTTTCGGTATTGCTCAGATTGGTAAGGCGTTCCGTAACGAAATCGTTGCCCGTCAGTTTATCTTCCGTATGCGTGAGTTTGAACAAATGGAGATGCAGTTCTTTGTTAAACCGGGTACCGAACTTGATTGGTTTAAAACCTGGAAGGAAACCCGTTTGAAATGGCATAAAGCATTAGGATTTGGCGATGACCATTATCGTTATCATGACCATGATAAATTGGCACATTATGCGAATGCTGCAACGGATATCGAGTTCTTGATGCCTTTCGGATTCAAGGAAGTAGAAGGTATTCATAGCCGTACTAACTTTGACTTAAGTCAGCACGAGAAATTCTCAGGCAAGAGTATTAAATATTTCGACCCGGAATTGAACGAAAGTTATACTCCGTATGTTATTGAAACATCCATCGGTGTAGACCGTATGTTCCTGAGCATCATGAGTGCTGCTTATACGGAAGAAAAGTTGGACAACGGTGAAACTCGTGTCGTTCTGAAATTGCCCGCAGCATTGGCTCCCGTAAAACTGGCTGTCATGCCTTTGGTCAAGAAGGACGGTTTGCCTGAAAAAGCGCGTGAAATCATGGATAATCTGAAGTTCCACTTCCATTGCCAATATGATGAAAAGGACAGCATCGGTAAGCGTTATCGCCGTCAGGATGCCATCGGTACTCCTTATTGCATCACTGTGGACCATCAGACACTCGAAGATAATTGTGTGACATTGCGCAACCGCGATACCATGCAGCAGGAGCGTGTCGCTATTTCGGAATTGAACAATATCATTGCCGATAAAGTAAGTATAACAAGTCTGTTGAAGACTTTGCAATAATTAATAGTGTATGAATAAAAGTATTCTTTGGCTGATTAGCCTGTTGTTTGCCGCTTCATTTGCAATTGTTTCATGTAGTGAATCGGATGGAGAAGAAAATCCTTATGCAAACTGGCAGGAGCGTAATCAGAAATATTTGGATTCCATTGCGGCTGAGGCAAAGGCGAATCCGGGTGAATGGAAAGTTGTCCGTTCCTATAAACTTCCTCCTTTGGGCTTGAATGAGCAGGGAAAGGTGAACGAGTATGTTTATTGTAAGATAATAAACAACGGAGAAGGAGAAAGACCTCTGTTTACGGATACTGTGGCGGTTAATTATCGGGGTAAGTTAATAAACGGAACTGTTTTTGACCAAAGCTATAAAGGAGAATGGAATCCGAGCATTGCTGTTCCGGTCGAATTTCCGGTAAGCGATGTGATTGTCGGGTGGACAACAGCTCTTATGAATATGACCGTAGGCTCCAGATGGGAACTTTATATTCCTTCCGAACTTGCTTATGAAGAAGCCGGAAGCGGTTCGATACCGGGCTATTCTACTTTGTTTTTTGATGTGGATTTGGTGAAACTTATTCCTTTGGCATCGAATGGTAAAAGTGCAGAATCGGCTTTGGATACTGAATAAGCGGTTATCATAAAAGATTTGAAAGAGTATTGCAGTTCTTCTGTGATACTCTTTTTTTATGGAATATGTTCAGCAAAGGCTGTTTCATGTTTGGCTATTCGTTTGTCGGGCTAAGCCTTGCGTGCTCCAAGGCTAACCCTTTTTCTGTATATGGCCAAGCTTTTTTCTACGTCCGGTTAGTACGTCCCACTGCAACAGAACGTACGTCCCACTATAGCAGGATATACGTCCCACTGTAGCAGGACGTACGTCCCACCGTTGTAGGACGTACTGGTTCTCCGTATAAAAAGGGTTAATCTGAGGTATGAAAGTGCTTAGCTTTGGGCAAGAAGAGGCTTGGTTCTAAAAAAATAATCTTTATCTTGGTCTACCCCTTAGAAAGGAGATTGACGCAAAGATAAAGATTATAATATTAAAGAATTAAAGCTTGTGTGAGCAGCGGATTATTTCACATTTCCTACTTTAATCAGGTATTCTGCAATCTGTACGGCATTCAGTGCTGCGCCTTTCTTGATTTGATCGCCTACAATCCAGAAAGTCAGTCCGTTCTCATTGGCCAAGTCCTTGCGAATGCGGCCAACGTAAACAGGATCTTTACCTGCCAGGAACAATGGCATGGGATATTCTTTCTTCTCTGGATTATCCATCAATACCAAACCTTCTCCTTTGGCAAATGCTTCGCGGGCTTCTTCGGGAGAGATGGGACGTTCTGTTTCTACCCAGATGCTTTCAGAGTGAGAGCGGAGAGCAGGAACACGTACACACATGGCACTTACCTGAATGTCAGAGTGCATAATTTTACGTGTCTCGTTAAACATCTTCATTTCTTCCTTGGTATAACCGTTGTCGGTAAATACATCAATTTGGGGAATCAGATTGAATGCCAACTGATAAGCAAATTTATCTACAGTGACGGGTTCATTAGCCAATACCTGGCGATATTGTTCGTACAATTCGTCCATGGCTGCTGCACCTGCGCCGCTGGCAGCCTGATAAGTAGCTACATGCACACGCTTAATGTGTGAAAGGTTTTCGATGGCTTTCAGGGCGACTACCATTTGGATTGTTGTACAATTGGGATTGGCTATCACATTGCGTGGACGGTTTAATGCGTCTTCCGGGTTCACTTCTGGCACAACCAAGGGTACATCTTCATCCATACGGTATGCGCTGGAATTGTCGATTAATACGGCACCATGTTTGGTGATGGTTTCACAAAATTCTTTTGTGGTTCCGGCACCTGCCGATGTGAAAGCGATGTCAACACCTTTAAAGTCATCGTTGTGCTGAAGGAGTTTTACTTCTATCTCTTTACCGCGGAAAGTGTATTTTCGTCCTGCACTGCGTGAAGAACCGAACAACATCAACTCATCCAACGGGAAGTTTCTTTCATCGAGCACACGCAGGAACTCTTGTCCTACAGCTCCGCTCGCACCAACAATTGCTACTTTCATTTTGCTTTTTTATTTTATAAATTAGTAATACTTAATCTGTTTACCTGCCAAGCGAGCAGGTTCAGATTGCAAAATTAGAACATTTTGGAATATAAATCAGTAAAAAAGAAACTTTTTTCGTAATTTTGTCGATATTATGGTATAACCCTCAAATAAAAGCAATGGAATTATTCGGTTTAAATATTCATTTTCCGGTTACTGACCCTACTTGGATATTCTTCCTGGTACTTATTATTATCTTGTTTGCTCCCATGATATTGGGGCGTTTGCGCATTCCTCATATCATCGGTATGATTCTTGCCGGTGTATTGGTTGGCAAATATGGTTTTAATATTTTGGAGCGAGATAGCAGTTTCGAGTTATTCGGAAAAGTGGGATTGTATTATATCATGTTTCTGGCGGGGCTGGAGATGGATATGGATGACTTTAAAAAGAACAAAACAAAGGGATTGGTCTTTGGGCTGTTCACTTTCCTGATACCGATGGCGCTTGGTATATGGAGCAGTATGAGTTTATTGGATTACGGACTTGTCACTTCCATTCTGTTGGCCAGTATGTATGCCAGTCATACTTTGATAGCTTATCCCATTATCAGTCGTTACGGTTTGTCCCGGCAGCGTACGGTGAGCATAACGATTGGGGGAACGGCGGTGACTGTCGTATTGGCCTTGATGGTGCTTGCCGTGATTGGAGGTATGTATAAAGGAGAGGATGTGGGAGGATTGTTTTGGGCCATTTTGCTGGGAAAGGTTCTTGCATTGTTCGGCTTGATTATTTTTCTTATGCCTCGCATCAGTCGGTGGTTTTTCAGAACATACGAGGATGCGGTAATGCAGTTTGTCTTTGTCTTGGCTATGGTGTTCTTAGGGGGTGGACTGATGGAGCTGGTAGGAATGGAAGGTATTTTGGGTGCTTTTCTTGCCGGTTTGGTACTGAACCGTTTTGTTCCTCATGTTTCTCCGTTGATGAATCGGTTGGAGTTTGTAGGTAATGCGCTTTTCATTCCTTATTTTTTGATTGGTGTAGGAATGATTATTGATGTACGCTGTCTGTTTACGCAGGGTGAAGCACTTAAGGTGGCGGTTGTCATGACAGTGGTTGCTACATTCAGCAAATGGCTTGCGGCATGGATTACTCAAAAAATATATGGCATGCAGAAGGTGGAACGCAGTCTGATATTCGGATTGAGTAATGCGCAGGCGGCAGCTACGTTGGCAGCCGTGTTGATTGGACATGAAATTATCATGGAAAACGGAGAGCGCTTATTGAATGATGATGTGTTAAACGGAACGGTGGTAATGATATTGTTTACCTGCATCATCAGTTCGGTTGCGACGGAGAGGGCAGCGCGCCGGATGGTTACACAAGAAAACCTGACCGGCAATGATGATAAAAATAATAAGGAGCAAGAACGGATTCTCATACCTGTGGCAAACCCTGATACGATAGAAGGATTGGTGGGAATGGCGCTGATGATGAGGCATCCTAAACAGAAGGAACCGTTGGTGGCTCTTAGTGTGATAAATGATAATAACGCTTCGGAAACGAAGGAACTGATAGGTAAACGGAATCTGGAACGTACGGCAATGGTTGCTGCTGCTGCCGATGCTTCGGTCAAGACGGTGCTCCGTTATGATTTGAATATTGCACAAGGCATTATTCATACGCTGAAGGAATATGCGGTGACGGATGTGGTCATCGGTTTGCACCGAAAGACTAATCTGATGGATTCATTCTTTGGTACAATGACGGAGAATTTGTTGAAAGGCACTCACCGGCAAATTATGATTGCCAAGCTGTTGATGCCGGTTAATACGCTTAGGCGTATTGTAGTGGCTGTACCCGAAAAAGCAGAATATGAGGTTGGATTCATGAAATGGGTGGTGCAGTTGTGCCGTATGGGTAAGTTACTGGGATGCCGTGTGCATTTTTTTGCAACGGAGGATACCCTGAGACACTTGCGTGCGGTGGTAGAGAAGCAGGAAGCAAATACGTTTACGGAGTTTTCTGTATTAGAGGAGTGGGATGATTTACTGTTGCTGACCGGTCAGGTTAATTTTGATCATTTATTTGTCGTTGTTTCGGCTCGTAAGGGTTCTATATCCTATCAGACTTCTTTTGAGCGGTTGCCGTCTCAGGTTAGTAAATATTTTGCAGATGCCAGCTTGTTAATCATATATCCCGATCAGCTGGGCGATCCGCAGGAGATTGTGTCTTTCTCCGATCCGCGCGGACAGTCGGAGACCCGGATGTATGATAATGTTGGTAAGTGGTTTTATAAATGGTTTAAGAAAGGTGATGAACGGAACTGATACGGAATGGCAGCAACGCACGGAATTGTTGCTGGGAGAGGATAAGATGCTACGTTTGCGAAATTCTCATGTGCTTGTTGTGGGTTTGGGAGGAGTAGGAGCGTATGCTGCCGAAATGATTTGTCGTGCCGGTGTGGGACAAATGACGATTGTGGATGCCGACACGGTGCAGCCAAGCAATATCAACCGCCAGTTGCCGGCTTTGCATTCCACACTGGGACGGCCGAAGGCGGAAGTATTGGCAGAGCGTTTCAAAGATATCAATCCCGATTTGAAACTGAATGTGTTGTCGGAATATTTGAAAGATGAACGCATTCCGGAATTGCTGGATAGTGCTGAGTTTGATTTTGTGATTGATGCTATTGATACGGTAGCTCCCAAATGTTACCTTATATATAATGCGCTTCAACGTCATCTGCCTATTGTGAGCAGTATGGGAGCGGGTGCGAAATCGGATATAACCCAAATCAGATTTGCTGATTTGTGGGAAACTTATCATTGTGGTTTAAGTAAGGCTGTGCGCAAGCGCTTGCAGAAAATGGGTATGAAGCGCAAGTTACCGGTTGTTTTCAGTACAGAGCAGGCAAATGCGGATGCGGTTATTTTGGTGGATGATGAAAAGAACAAGAAATCCACAGCCGGAACAGTGAGTTATATGCCTGCCGTGTTTGGATGTTACTTGGCAGAGTATGTGATAAGAAAATTGTAACTATGATAGAATTAAGTGGAATAACCAAGAGCTTTGGCACGTTGCAAGTGCTGAAAGGAATAGATTTGCTGATAGGAAAAGGCGAAATAGTCAGTATTGTGGGACCCAGCGGAGCCGGAAAAACGACGCTGCTTCAGATAATGGGAACATTGGACAAGGCGGATGCAGGTACGGTGATACTGAATGGTACGGAGGTTAACCGGTTGAAGGAAAAAGAACTGTCGGCTTTTCGCAATCAGCAGATAGGCTTTGTTTTTCAGTTTCATCAGTTATTGCCGGAATTTACAGCATTGGAGAATGTGATGATACCGGCATTCATATCCGGAGCTTCTTCGGGAGATGCGATGAAGCGTGCCAAAGAAACATTGGATTTTCTGGGGCTTGCCGAACGAGCTTCTCATAAGCCGGCGGAGCTGTCGGGAGGAGAGAAGCAGCGCGTTGCTGTGGCACGCGCATTGATAAACAGCCCGGCGGTTATCCTTGCAGATGAACCGTCGGGCAGTCTGGATACTCGTAACAAAGAAGAACTTCATCAGTTGTTTTTTGATTTGCGGGATAAGTTAGGGCAGACTTTTGTTATAGTTACCCATGATGAGACGCTTGCCAAATTGACCGACCGTACTATTCACATGGTTGACGGCAGGATATCCATAGACCGTTAGCGTAATGGTATATGGATATTTTCGTTCTGCTCTTTCCATTTATCAACTTGGAATCCGCCTGTATTTCCTTCTTCCAGCAAAACTCCGTCCATGCTTAGATTGATGGTGGTTTTGGTGCCTGCGGTGAGTTGGGTGGACAGTTTCTGCTGATACCGTTTGACTTTACCGTTTTTCATTCGGACAAATATCTGGAAAGGAGGAGTCGGGCCGGATGGAAAGACAGAAACGAATTCTTTGCTCCATTGTTTACGGTCGGTACTGGGGCTCATGCCGAATTCAACCGTCTTGAAAGTTCCTTCCGGTTGCGCAGAGAAATAATTTAAATCACTATAAATTCCTCCGATGTACACCCACATGGAATCAATGCCATTGCCGAAAGCATTGCCGTTTGTCTCCGTGGCAACGACTTCCAAAGCTGCCGAAGCACGTCTCAAATGAGCCTGCAGCTCCTCTTCTCCTATGTTTATGCTCTGAGTGCCGTACACTAAATCGTGAACCGGATAACAGACGGTGTCGGCAGGAACCTTGCGCAGTCCCAAAGAAGTTCCGTGCAGCTCTTCACCAACGATGAGGATAGGGTCGGTTATGTAAGCGTCTGTGGTATTATAGTAATTGGGATATCCCCAATAGATTATATTATAGGTACCTACCGGAAGCCTTAACGGATAATTCTTTGACTGGCCGATACCATTGTTGATGGCATAGTAAGCGGGGAAAGGGACTTGCCGTCCTGTCGGAGTATAGTTGCCTACATAGATACTGCCATCGGGTTGGCAGGGAAGTACTTCCAACGGTCCGGTATAGGGGTCGGTGCTATGCTGTTCGAGGGTTGCATAAAGTGCCGGAGACACTAGATTGTCCGGATTGACGTTGGCAGGGCTACAGTCATCGTCTTTTGCACACGAAGCGAGTAATGACAATAAAGGTAAAAATAAAAACTTTCTCATATACATCTCGGGTTTAGGTTTAATAATCCCTATAACAAGATGCAAATGAGAAAGTTTGAATATAGAGGGGAGAAAGTTATCCTTCTACTTCCTCCGGAAAACTGGTTTTCAAAATTTCCCGTGCCCGTTCGTAATCCTTTTCAAAGACCAGAACCTGTATACCCAGACCCGGAATATAAGAGGCTATCACTTGGGCGGACAATTCTCCTTGGAGCATCGACTCTATGCCTTCGTTTCTCAAGAGGTCTTGCAACATGTGCGCTTGCACATTGTTGTAAAAGGTAGTAAGAATAACTGTTTTCATCATTTGTTTCCTCCTAATATTAAATGTTTTGGAAATATTATTTGCAATTCTGCAAAATCCGGCGAGCTACTTCTCCCGTCACGTCACCGTCTTCACCGAATGCAGCACCTCGCTCATCAAAGCGACGTGCAATTTCTTCGATGGTATCGTCACCGATTCCGGCTTCGCCCAGACGAGTCTTCAGCCCCAGGTTTTTAAAGAATTCCTCGGTTTTGTCGATGGTGAGTGCGATACGTGCGCTCGGCACACCGGAAGTCACCCCCCAGATACGTTCTCCGTATTGTAGTATCTTGTCTCGTTTTTTATCCGCAAGTGTGCGTAGTGTTCCGGGAAATACGATGGCAAGGGTCTGTCCGTGGGTCATGCCGTGCAGGGCAGTCAGTTCATGGCCAATCATGTGGGTAGCCCAGCCTTGGGATACACCCATGGCAATGAAACCGTTCAATGCCATGGTAGCCGACATCATGAATTCGCTCATCAAGTGATAATCCTGTTTGTTCTCTTTGATGAGAGGGGCTATCTGCACGAGGGTTCTCAAAATACTTTCGCTCCAGCGATCCATCAGGTATGATTCATTGCTTTTCGTCATATATTGTTCCATGACATGAACAAAAGTGTCAGCCAGTCCACAGGCAATCTGGAAATCGGGAAGAGAGAAAGTGACGGTCGGGTCGAGAATGGAAAAGACGGGATAGTCGGCATAAAAAGGATACTTCTCATGAGTTTCCCGGCGTGAAATCACGGCTCCGTTGTTCATTTCGGAACCGGTGGCAGGGATAGTCAGCACTGTTCCCAATGGAATAGTCACTTGTGAGCTTCCTTTTTTCACCAGTTCCCAGGCGTCTCCCTCGTATGGGATACCTGCGGAAATCAGTTTGGTGCCATCAATGACCGAACCACCGCCTACGGCAAGCAGGAAATCTATATTCTTTTCCTTGCCTATGGCAATTGCCTTTTTCAGTGTGTCTATATCGGGATTGGCCTCAATTCCCCAAAACTCGGTATAATCACGTCCTTCGAGTGCTTGGGTTACCTGTTCGTAAACTCCGTTTGTTTTGACACTTCCTCCTCCAAAGGTAATCATGATACGCTTGTTGGCAGGAATTTGCTGAGTCAGTTGGTTTATCATTCCTTTACCGAAAAGGAGTCGGGTAGGGTTGTAAAAAATGAAATTATTCATAATCTTTATTGGGTTTTCTATTGTTTAGAACGTAAAGATAGGGTTTTTTCTTTATCTTTGATAAAAATTTTAGCTAATGAACGTAAAACTCGGAAAATACAATCAATTAAAGGTTGTGAAAGAAGTAGACTTTGGAGTCTATCTGGATGGAGACGATGATGGTGAAATACTGTTGCCGGCCCGTTACGTGCCCGATGGTTGCAAACCGGATGACGTGCTTAATGTGTTTATCTATTTGGATAACGAAGAGAGATTAATAGCCACTACCCTGCAACCGTTGGTTCAGGTAGGTGAGTTCGCTTGTCTGGAGGTGGCATGGGTCAATGAATTTGGAGCTTTTCTGAACTGGGGACTGATGAAGGACTTGTTTGTACCTTTCCGCGAACAGAAAATGAAGATGCAGCAAGGACGTAAGTATGTGATACATGCACATATAGACGAAGACAGCTATCGCATTGTCGGTTCCGCCAAGGTAGAGCGTTACTTATCCAAAGAGCATCCTGACTATCACCAGGGACAGGAAGTGAATATTTTGATATGGCAGAAAACCGATTTGGGTTTTAAAGCGATTGTCGAGAACAAGTTCAGCGGATTGCTTTATCAGAATGAGATATTCCAGCCTGTCGAGACAGGTATGCAGCTCCGGGCTTATGTGAAACAAGTGCGTGAAGACGGTAAGATAGACTTGGCGTTGCAACAGGACGGTGTGAAGAAGGTGGAAGATTTTTCGGAAGTCTTATTGAAATATATTAAAGATAATGATGGTTTTACTCCGTTGAATGACAAGAGTGCAGCAGAAGAAATCTATAGTGCTTTTGGCGTGAGCAAGAAGACATTCAAAAAAGCAGTTGGCGATTTGTATAAAAAGCGTTTGATAGTGCTGGAAGAAGGGGGAATCCGTCTTGCCTGACGGGAGTTTTCCCTATCAAATATAGGAAAAACCCTATGAATAAATGGGGAGTTTCAATTGTGGGGGAAAGGGATTTCCCCTATTTTTGTGCCATAAGAATTAACAAACTAAAAACGGTATGATTATGAAGAAATGGACCACACTATGGATAATGATTATGATGCTGGGTGTGTCGGTTCCCGCGTTGGGAGCAATGAGTATCAGCAAGATGAGACAGAACACGCGTTTCCTTACCGACCGTATGGCATATGAGTTGAAACTCAGTCCTCAACAGTATGATGATGTATACGAAGTGAATTATGACTTTATCAACAATGTCCGTTATCTGATGGATGATGTGGTAAGAGGGTATGATTATGCTTTGGAGCGTTATTACGATTTTCTTGATGTCCGCAATGATGACCTTCGCTGGATACTTTCCGGTTCTCAGTATCGTCGCTTCCTGAAAGCGGAATATTTCTACCGTCCTATTTACGCGCAAAACAATAAATGGCAGTTCCGTATTTATATGGTTTACAATAACGTCAACTTTTTCTATTTCGGAAAACCGCATCATTATGCTTCATATTGCGGCGGTCATTATCGTACTCATTTTAATAATGTCAGTTATTATCGCACCCATTTCCATAACCGCTATCACCACGATATCTACGATGGACATTATCGCATCCGTCATGATAGGGTGACTTATGACAATCATCGCCGCCGTGATTTTCAGGTCAACGTCCGTCCGCCGAAGAAAGACAATCACCGTCCTGCCACGCCTCAGGCACGGCCGGGCAGAAGACCGGGAAGGGATAATAACCATAAGCACGAGGAGCGTCCTTCACGCCGTGAATATAATTCCCGTCCTGATAAAGACCGTCGTGAAAACAGGCGTTCCGTCTCTCCGAAAAGAGATTCAAAGAAAGAGAATAAAAGGAATGACAAAAATTCGAATCAATCCGGAGGAAGAAGTGCAACACACGCTCGCACAGTGTAATTTAATGGCTATGATATAAAAAGCAGCAAACGGGCAAATTTCGGTTTTAATATACCACAACCGGAGTTTGCCTGTTTTTTTGTAACTTGCATTCGACCGGCAACGTTTTCTCACGTATCATATAATAAACGAACATAGCATGATGAATCAAGAACAGATAGAGGAACTTATTGACCGTAGCAGACAGAACGATACGATTGCTTTCGCTCAGTTGGTTTCTGAATTTCAGACGATGGTGTTCAGACTGGCTTTTCGTTTGCTTTGCAATGAGGACGAAACGAGGGATATGGTGCAGGAAATATTCGTCAAAATCTGGCTTTCGTTGGATAAGTATGACGGAAGATGCCGGTTTACTACCTGGATGTACAAGATAACCTGTAATACATGCTATGACCGTTTGCGTGTGCTGCAACGTTCGCCTTCGGCTTTCTCATCCGATTTTGCTCCGGCGAATGAGAATTGGAAGTCGGAGGAAAACATAGAAGAAGCTTTGGTCAATAAGGAATTGCAGGATTTGATTCTCCGTTTCACAGGAGATCTGCCTCCCAAACAGAAGCTGGTGTTTACATTGCGTGACATTGAAGAACTGGATGTTGCAGAAGTAATAAGCATCACCGGGATGACCGCCGAACAGATAAAGCATAATCTTTATCAGGCACGAAAACAAATAAGAGCTAAAATCCATCAAATAGAGACAGACTTATGAGACAAGAGGAAAACGAACGATATGAACAATGGTTGCAACAGGTGAGAAAGACGCAACCGATACTGACAAGACCGGATGACTTGACTCGGAATATTCTCCAAAAAGTAGCCCGGACTCCCCGGAAAAGAAAGGAGCACAGAAAATTTATGGCTTGGGCTTCGGCCGTGGCTGCCGGTTTCTTGCTTTGCTTTATGGCTTATGAGACTTTTTTCTATTCCGTCTCTTCCAATGCGGGCACACGGGATGCCGTGTTAAATGCTTCTCCTTTGTACCGCCGTTTATCAGAATGGCCGGCAGACCGGAACGCAGACATGAGCCTAAAGGAAAAGAGTGCCTGTCTGTCCGAAATGTGGAAAGCACGGAAGGCTAAGCAACACGGACAAAAGCGATTGATACATCAATTTATGAGTAACAACCATTAAAATGAGTGCGATATGAAAAAGAGAATGAACATAGTAATGGTAGCCTTATTGACGATATTGGCATCATGTTCCACCAATTATCAAATGGTGACGCGCGTTCACAAGGACGGAACGGTGGAAAAGGAAGTATGGGCACTCGCCGATTCTGCTTTCTTGGCCGGAGACAGTAACCATAATCCGTTTTTGTTTCGGTTGGGAAAAGATTGGGAAGTGGAAGAATTGGATTCATGCATCGAGACGGACTTCTTTGGAGAAACCGGAAAACTGAATCTTAAGGCATACAAAACACGGAACGGCTTGGAAGGCATGGATTTCTTTTCGGCAAAGGAAAAGTGGATGCGTCCATTGGCAGTTCCGAAGGAAAAACTGGAAAAACATTTTCGTTGGTTTTATACTTACTATACTTATACCTGTGATTTTCAGGAGATAAAAGATAAAGGACCTATACCGATGGATAAGTACCTGAGTAAAGCCGAACAGCTCTTTTTGTTGCAGGGAAAAGCGGACGGTTATGCAGGAATGAATGGAGTGGAGCTGATAAACAGCTTGGAAGACACAGAGCAGCGTTTCCTTGAATGGTTCTATCATACTCAGTTTGAAATGAGCTATGGGATAGTAGAACACTTTCTGAAAAAGACCCCGGCTGAATTGACCTATCTGTCGAGACTGGAGAAGGACAAAGAGGAAATCTTCCGCAGCGATGGGAATAGGAAGAAAGAAATGGAATGCTCGCCGGAGTATATATGCAGATTGCTGGACAAAAGGTATCAGACTGCCGTTTTCGGCAACTTATATAAAGACTATGCCCGGCAGATGGAGCAATTGTTTGAAGAAAAATGCATCGCTACACAGTTATTTGAATATCAGATAAAGTTTGAACTGTCTATGCCGGGAGAACTGCTCTCTTCCAATACAGTATCGGCCGAAGATGGAATGCTGGTATGGAAAGTGGATGCCTATCGGGTGTTGGCAGATAATTACCGGTTACAGGCCGAGTCACGAGTAATGAATATATGGGCTTTTGTGCTGACCGGGCTTCTGCTTGCAGTTGCACTGATCTTGTTCATACCAACCCGATGAATTTGGATATGAATACATATATACGTGCGGGCTTATGGCGGATGCCCTGTTGAATGATAAGTTAGATATGTCCCTAGAGTACACGATCGGATAAATTGGGAAGGTAAAATTATGAAAACAATCCATATTCTGCTTTTTGTTAGCGTAGGTGGCAGAATATGGATTGTTTGTGGATGAATTCGAATTATTCCAGTGTCAGCGGTATTCCTTTATAGAAGTCCAGGATTTTGCTCCTGAACAGATAGTCATATTTGGCTTGTACCATATCCGATGTGGCTTTCATCCAATTGGTACGCATCTCATTGTATTCCGTGGCAGTTGCTTTTCCATTGGCATATTTTTCACTCATCAGTCGGAAAGAGGCTTCGGCAGATTCGGTTGCCGTGCGGCTACTCTTGAATTTACTTTCGGCGGCTACGGCATTGTAATAGGCCTGCTGGATTTCTTTGAATAATAATTTCTTGCTTTCTTCCAGTTTCCATGACAGGGCAGTGCGTTGGATGCGTGCCATCTTTACTCGGTTGCGGGTCTCAAAGCGGTTGAACAACGGGATGCTGAGCGAGAACTGGAAATATTTATTGAAGTTTTGGTGCCATTGACTGTTGAAAGAAACATTTTCTTCTCCGGCAATCTTATAATAACTGGTACCCAGTCCGGCTCCGAAACTTAATTGCGGATACCAGTTGCTCTGGGCAATGCGTATATTCTTGGATGCACCTTGCAAGCGATATTGTGCAGCTTTTATGCCCGGCTTGGTGAGAACGGCATCGGCGTAGATATCTTCAGGCAACGAAAGCGAATTGAAATTATCATCTACTTTGGGAGATGCGATGCGGAAACCGTCCGGTGTGGGAAGCTCCAATAGCTGGCTTAAATCCAGAAGGGCTAACCGGTAATTATTGTCAGCTTGTACGGCAGACATCTCGTCTTGTGCCACACGTGAGCGTGCATCATATACTTCTGCTTCGGATGCTTTGCCATTCTCAAAGAAAGCGGTCTTCAGTTTCAATTGCTCACGGCTCAGTTCCACTTGGCTGTGTGCTATCTTTGCCAGTTCTTCATCAAAGAGAACTTGAAGATAAGAGGAAGTAACCTGTATGCTGATATCTTCCTTGGCTTTATTCAAGTCTTCAATGGCAGCTTTCAGATTCAGCTTACAGAGAGCTATGTTGTTGGGTATCTGCAAACCGGTGAATAACGGTACATTGGTTCCCAATGAGAAATTGGTGTTTTGGGTGTTGCGGTTGCCATAAGTGTTGTCCGCCTGAAGAGCTCGGCCGAAGTTGAACGATTGTCCCACATTTCCGTTGAGGTTGGGCAGACGGCTCCATCGGGCAGTGTTCAGTTCCACAGCATTCTGGTCGCGTGTGGCTTCCTGTTGTTTAATGCTTAAATTGTGTTCGATGGCATAGTCAATGCATTTCCGCAAGTCCCATTCCTCTTGTGCGAAAGAGGGGAGGCAAGATGCGGTAGCCACTATCAGGGTCAGTATTTTAGCTTTCATCCTTATTTGTCTTTTTTAGTTCCACGTACGATATCATTGGCCTGCAAGCCGTTTTTGATTTCTATCTTTATTCCGTCACTCATTCCGGTAGTCACCTGCTTGCGGGTGAATGTCTGTTGCGGAACGCTGTCGGTCAGTACATACACGAATGTAGAGTCTCCGCTGAATTCGACGGTACTTTCGGGCACAGCCAGAACTTTGTCGGCGTGTTGCAATACGATTTCGGCATTGGCGCTATAGCCCGAACGAACGGTAACGCTGTCGGGGACGGTGATGGCTGCTTTTATTTCAAACTGGTTGGCGCCATTTTCCTCTACACCTTTCGGGGAAATATACTCCAGTTGTGCATCAAAAATCATATTCTGCAAGGCGCCTAGCGTAATTTTGACTGGAATTCCTTCGCGTAGACGGCCTACTTCTGTTTCGTCTATGTTTCCGCGGAAGATTAAGTCGTTCATGTTGGCAACGGTAGCAATCGTTGTACCGTCATTGAAGGTATTACTCATGATAACTGAGTTTCCTGCTTTTACGGGCACATCCAGAATCAATCCGTCGATGGTGGAACGGATGAGTGTGCTGCTGAATGAAGCACTGTTCTTAGTGATGCCTTCTTTAATGATTTCAAGATTATCTTTGGCCGTTTGAAGCTCTTCGCGCACTTGTTTGACAGCCACTTCGCTCTTTTCAAATTCTTCGCTGCTTATCAGTTTGTCGGTATATAGCTTCTGCATGCGGGCAAAATCTATTTCTCCCTGTTTGGCATTGATTTCTGCCAGACGCACCCGGCTTTCGGCAGAGTTCAGTTGTCCCAGTTCGGGAATAACCTTTACTTTGGCTATTACTTCACCCTTCTTTACTGTTTGTCCGGCTTCTTTATATACCTCGTCGATGATGCCCGAAATCTGCGGTTTAATCAAGATTTCATCTCTCGGTTCTATCTTACCGGTGGCAACGGTGGTTCTCTTTAAGTCGGCTATTTCGGCTTTTTCTGTGTTGTACACAGTTTCTTTGGGTTGTGACTTCTGATAGAGGAAGACAAAAGTTCCCAAGAAAATGAGGGCTACGATGACTAGTAACGCAATCTTTACATACTTTTTCATATCTGTTTGTTTTATTGTTTTTACTTCATTGGATTTATTTATGTGTCGGGTTGTCGGGCAGATTATTCGTCCCGGATAGCTTCTATCGGTTTGATGGCCATGGCGCGGTAGGCAGGTGCCAGTCCTGCCAGTGTGCCGAGGATCATCAACAGGATGCAGGCTCCGATGGCCATCCAGAAACTAATCTGGAAATGCGCCGGCGTGTCCGAATGGGCAGTTCCTATCTCCATCATTTGCAAGATAAACACGGCAAAACAGATGCCCGACATGCCGGCAATGATGGTCAATACCATACTTTCGGAAAGAATTTGGTTCATAATGTCTCTGGGCTTGGCACCGATGGCACGGCGAATGCCTATCTCGGTCGTACGTTCTTTGACTGTCACCATCATAATATTACTTACACCGATGGCGCCTGCCAATAATGTTCCCAATCCGACCATCCAGCTCAAAATCTTTATGCCTTTAAACAGGTTGTCTATCATGCTGAACATTGCTTCTGCATTTACAGTCACCAAGGCTTGTTTGTCATCGGGATGGATAAGGTGTGCTTGTTTTATCACTTTATCTACCTTCTTCTCTATCTCGGAAATGGAATATCCCGGTTTGGCCGTGTAGCATAGTAATTGGATTTTCTGTCCGAAGTTATAGTTCTGCTGTATGGTGGTGAAAGGAATGGTGATGCTGGTAAGTGCATTTCCCTGCAGACTCATATTGCCGGCAGTGGTGCTGATTCCGATTATTTGATAGTAAATTCCGTTAATGCTCAGGAACTTGCCACATGGATTATCACCTTTCGGGAATAAAGTTTCGTGGATACGCTTGCCGATGACACAAACTTTTCTACGCTCTTTTACATCTACCATATTGATAAAACGTCCTTGTACGATGATCGGTTCCTCTATATTCGTATATTCGGGATATACGCCTTTGAGGGTACAATTAATCTTATTTTCTTTATAAAGTGCTGTCATGCCCCATTTGGCTATGGTGGGGGTTACTACGTCAATTTCAGGGATTGCCCGGCGAACGCGCTCTACATCTTTATTTTCTAAATCCCACCAGCGTCCTTTTCGGAAGCCTTTATAAGCCTTGCTGGTTTGGTTGGTTCCCATAAAACCGGAATTGGTAGCGAATCCGTCGAACTGGGATGCCAGCATCTCCTGCATTCCCTGACTGCCGCCCATCAGGGCAACTAACATAAAAATGCCCCAAAAAACACCGAAGGCGGTCAACAGGCTTCTTGTTTTGTTTCTCGTGATGGTGATGAGTATTTCCTCCCATCTGTCTATGTCTATTCTTATCATATTAATCTGCTCTAAGTGCTTCAATAGGACGAATCATAACGGCTTTACGTGCCGGGAAGAATCCCGCCAATGTGCCGGCTATTATCAGGGTAAGGGTGGCCTGAATAGCAATATTCAACCCCACGGTGGGGTTCAGGAATACGGTAGCCGAAGCTACACCGATGTCCATCACTTGCTCTCCTGCTACCGCATTCATGTATTCGGTAACGGCAATACCTGCCACCATGCCTATATATCCAAAGAAAGTGGTGATAGCTACGCTTTCTGCAATAATCAGCCAGAGGATAGAGACTGGTTTGGCTCCCAATGCCTTGCGTATGCCGAACTCGCGGGTACGTTCTTTGACTGTAATCAGCATGATGTTGCTTACCCCCACAATTCCGCTCAACAGGGTGAAGATGCCGATTACCCAAATGGCAGTGTGCAAAATGTTGTTGCCCTTCTGTTGCTGTAAATATTGAGTGAACCGGTTGGAAATCCATATTGCTCCGCGGTCTGTCGGGTCAAAGCGCTGATGGTTGCCGATGGCTTGCCGGTATTGCTTCTCGAAATCTTCGTTGGCTTTTTCGGTGGGTAAGTTTTGTGTCAGGAATACTAAAGTTTCCAATTTATCGCCTTTATTGTATATCAGTTGCAGAGTTGTGAATGGAATGTAGGCTGAGGGAGAGTAGTTGCCCATATCTGTATAGACTCCTATTATTTGGTAGGCCAGGCCACTGGCGTTTACATACTTTCCGATGACATTTGCATCTTTCTTACCGAAAAGCATTTCTACCGTCTTCTCATGCAAAAGGATTACTTTCCGTTTTTCTTTGATATCGGGGGCGTTGATGAAACGTCCTGTCTTTATAGAGATGGCATCGATATGCAGATATTCGGGCGTTACGCCTTCCAGCAAAAGAGAGACGTGATCTTCTCCGTAACTTAAGTTTACGCTGCTTTGCTCTATGGTGGCACCTACGGCAGTAACATTGTCTTTAAAGTTGCCTGTAATCTCCATATCCTTTTCTGTCAGCTTGATACTTCTGCCTTCCTTTAACCCGTCAAAAGGTTTGTTAGTCCATCCCGGGTAGACTTTCATGGAGTTCAGCGCCCGTCCGCCGGCGTTGCTCTCAAAGGCATTGATTAGTCCATTGCCGGCTCCCAGCAGCACAATGAGCATGAAGATGCCCCACGCTACGGCAAAACCGGTGAGGAACGTGCGCAGTTTGTTGCGCTTTATGGTTCCGTATATTTCTTGAATAAGGTCTATCATATGTGTGTGCTGTTATTTCATGAAACCGTTCTTCCCAAAAGGAGAAGAATCATGGTTGAGATTTTCTTCGATGCGTTCGATAAGACCATCTTTGATATGGATAATCTTGTCGGTTTGGTTAGCAACGCCACTCTCGTGGGTGACAACCACGATGGTTAAGCCCTCTTTTTCATGTAAATCCTTTAATATTTGCATCACCTCTACCGATGTCTTACTGTCGAGTGCTCCTGTGGGTTCGTCTGCCAGAATGATTTGCGGTTTTGAAATCAATGCGCGGGCGATGGCTACACGTTGTTTCTGTCCTCCCGAAAGTTCGTTAGGCATGTGATGTGCCCATTCTTTCAGTCCGAGTTTTTCCAAATATTCCATGGCAAGCTGGTTTCTTTTTTTTCGACTCATGCCTTGATAGAATAATGGGAGAGCTACATTTTCCATTGCATTCTTAAAAGAAATAAGGTTGAAAGACTGGAATATGAAACCAATCATGCGATTCCGGTATTCTGCGCTTTTTGTTTCACTAAGGTTCTTAATCAATACATCATTCAGGTAGTAATTGCCCGAATCATAGTTGTCTAAAATCCCCAATATATTTAATAAGGTAGATTTACCGGAACCGGAGGCGCCCATAATAGACACAAACTCACCTCTTTTTATATCGAGGTTGATGCCTTTCAAAACGTGCAAAGGCGCTCCGTTGTGATAGGTTTTGTTGATATTCTCTAAATGTATCATAACCGATGAAATTTATTCGTGTTTGAATAGTTAGACGTACCTGCTCTGTGAAAAGTTGCATGGATACACGAAATAATTGAAAAAAAATTTGCTCCCTTTTTTCGCATTCAGTACATTTGTTCCCAATAACTAACCCTAAATTATACATATCATGGTAACAGGCATGGAAAAACCCTACGTTGTAGGTATGGACATCGGCGGGACTAATACAGTTTTTGGTGTTGTAGATTCACGTGGTAACGTATTGGCTACCGATTCAGTTAAAACACAGTCATACTCCAAGATAGAAGATTATGTAGAAGCTGTATGTACAAAGTTACGCCCCTTAATCGAATCTTTTGGCGGAGTAGAGAAAATCAAAGGTATGGGTGTAGGTGCTCCTAACGGAAATTACTACAATGGTACCATTGAATTTGCTCCCAATTTGCCTTGGAGAGGTGTTATACCTTTGGCTGCTTTGTTTGAAGAAAAAATAGGTGTTCCCACAGCCCTGACCAATGATGCTAATGCCGCTGCTATCGGTGAAATGACATACGGTGCTGCCCGTGGTATGAAAGATTTCATCATGATTACTTTGGGTACCGGTGTAGGTAGTGGTATTGTAGTAAATGGTCAGTTGGTGTATGGACATGACGGTTTTGCAGGCGAGCTCGGACATGTTATCGTGCGTCGTGAAAACGGACGCCAATGCGGTTGCGGTCGTAAAGGTTGCTTGGAAACTTATTGCTCAGCTACCGGTGTGGCACGCACAGCTCGTGAATTCTTGGTTGCACGTCCCGAACCTTCTTTATTAAGAGATATTCCGGCTGAAGAAATTGTGTCGAAAGACGTATTTGACGCTGCCGTAAGAGGTGATAAACTGGCACAGGATATCTTTGAATATACCGGACGCATTTTGGGTGAGGCTTTGGCTGATTTCATTGCATTCTCCAGCCCCGAAGCAATTATTCTGTTTGGTGGTTTGGCAAAGTCGGGTGATTATATCATGAAACCTATTCAAAAGGCTATTGATGATAACATCCTGAAAATTTATGCCGGAAAGACTAAGCTGTTGATTTCAGAATTGAAAGATGCTGATGCTGCTGTTTTGGGAGCAAGTGCATTAGGTTGGGAAGTAAGAGATATCTGATGGAAAACAAAACACAAGGATATAAAATTCGGGAATATCACGGTCCGGTGAAGCGTTATTGCCAGATGTTGAATTTGAAAGATGACCCGGCATTGATTGCAGAATATCGGAAACGTCACTCTGAAGAAGAGGTGTGGCCGGAGACTTTGGCAGCAATCCGTGAGGTGGGTATTCTGGAAATGGAGATTTATATCCATGGCACTAGTTTGTTTATGATAGTGGAGACTCCGCTTGATTTCGATTGGGATACAGCTATGGCTAAAATGGCCACATTGCCCCGTCAGGAAGAATGGGAAAACTATATGTCTGTTTTTCAACAGGCAGAACCCGGAGCTTCTTCAGCTGAAAAATGGCAGTTGATGGATCGGATGTTCCATCTTTATAAATAATATATATTTAACGTATACTTTATGGAGAGGAGGCTGTTCTGAATATGAATTCAGGATGGTCTCTTTTGTTTGTGCCTTATTTATGCTTTCTCCGGTCTGACTGAGTTTCTTATTGGATAAATGGGATAGATATAAAAAAAGAATGTTTCCTCATTTCAGGGGAAACATTCTTTTCATTATTATAAATTATAAACTTGTGTTCTCAATGGTAAAGCCATTAGGCATTAGCCTGTTGGCTCATTAATTTGTGAAGTTTGTACTGCAAAGATTGGCATGCAGCTCCCTTTCTCATTGCTTTGTATCTTTTCAACTGATACTGCAACATCTCGATTGTGTCATTTGTTCTTTTCATTTCCATAATTACATCTTTTGTGTTCTCCCGTTTGGAGAACTGGTTAATCCTTAAAACCTTTTTCTTTTCTTTTCTTTTATTACTCTGCAAAGATAACACCAAATGAGCAAAATATGTTTTGCAACATGCTTTTATATTGTTGTTTTAACTTTTAATATTGAAAATGGCTTCTGTTTAATATAAATTTAGAAATAAAACTGTAATATTGGCACCTGTTGCCTGACATGAAAATACTTCTTAATAAAAGTGGTGAAATACATTAAAACATGTTAGAAAGCATACTTTTTTTCTTGTTTTATTTGCTTATTTCATAAAAGTCCGTACCTTTGCACTGTGTTTTTCATAGTATTAGATTTAAGGTTAACAAAGGTTGGAGCAAGGCGTTGCTCCTTTTTTTATGCCTTGATGTTTCATGCACCGCTAAAGAGATTTAGTTATATGAAATAAAAAAGGAACGCTCCTGATGGAAACGTTCCTTTTTTATGTAGGGATAATAAGTCTTACGCGTTAACTCTTTTTTCTTGAATTCTAGCCTTCTTACCGGTAAGAGCACGTAAATAATACAATTTAGCGCGACGAACTTTACCAACTTTGTTAACAGTAATACTGTCGATAGCCGGAGATTCGATAGGGAAGATACGTTCAACACCTACAGTTCCAGACATTTTACGAACGGTGAAACGTTTTTTGTCACCATGTCCGGCGATTTTGATAACAACACCACGGTACAACTGTACACGTTCCTTGCTACCTTCAACGATACGGTATGCCACTGTAATAGTATCACCAGCTTTGAATGAAGGATGCTGTTTGCCAGTAGCAAATGCTTCTTCAGCAATTTTAATTAAATCCATTTCTTTTGATTTTAAATTGTTTATCGTTACAACGCAACATATCAAGTAACTCTTCTTTGACAGCGATTGCGCGAAAGCGGTGCAAAATTAGTGGTTTTTCACCATACAACCAAATATAATTTCATATATTTTTATCTGATATAGTTGGCAGCTTTTTCTTTTTTGAGTACATTTGGGCAATAAACGCTTTAAAAGCGTAGAGTAAAGAAGAATGTGAAATAATAAAAAAAGAGTGACTTAACTGTAATCGAATGAAGAAAAACATTTTACTATATGTATTATGTATATTCGGGCTTTCTTTGTATGCCCAGCAAGTGCCTAATGTTTTGAGAAGAGGTGGGGCTGACAGTGCGGAATGTCGTGAATGGGTGGAGAAGCAATTGTCGGAAATGAGTTTGAAAGAGAAAATAGGACAGTTATTTATACATACAGTCGCTCCTCTCAATACGCAGTCTAACCGGGCGAACATATATAATGCTGTTAAGGAATATAAGGTGGGCGGTTTGCTGTTCTCCGGCGGACAGGTGGGGAATCAGGCAATACTGACCAACTACGCACAAGAATTATCGAAAGTACCTTTGTTTATTGCTTTTGACGGCGAATGGGGATTAGCGATGAGGCTGAAGAATACTCCCCGTTTTCCCCGCAACAGGGTATTGGGCTGTATTCAGGATAATCAATTGCTTTATGAATATGGTAAGGAAGTTGCCCGTCAGTGCAAAGAAATAGGTGTACAGATTAATTTTGCTCCTGTTGCCGATGTGGATATTAATCCGCGCAACCCTGTCATCAATACTCGCTCTTTTGGCGGTGATCCTAAAAACGTTGCTCAAAAAGTGGTTGCATATTCTCGTGGATTGGAGGATGGAGGAGTACTTTCTGTAGCCAAGCATTTTCCGGGACATGGAGATACGGAAGTGGATTCTCATAAGGCGTTGCCTGTGCTGAATTTTGACCGTGCCCGTTTGGATAGTATTGAACTTTACCCGTTTAAGGAGGTGATCTATGCCGGATTGGGAGGGATTATGGCCGGTCATCTGGAAGTTCCTGAATTGGGAAAGAATCCGGCTTCATTGTCTGCTCATGTTATTGACAATCTGCTTTGTCGGGAGTTGGGTTTCCGAGGATTGGTGTTTACAGATGCACTCGAAATGAAAGGGGTTTCTCAAAATGAGAACCTGTGTGCTAAAGCGTTGAAGGCGGGTAATGATTTGTTGTTGGCTCCTCGCAATCTGAAAAGAGAACTGAACGGAGTATTGGAAGCCGTAAAAAGTGGCTGGCTTTCTGAAAAGGAGATAACAGAGAAATGTCGCAAGGTATTAACTTATAAATATGCTTTAGGGCTAAAGACGAAGCCTCATGTTCAGATATCGGGACTTGATAAACGATTGAATCGTACGGAAGTGGCAGAATTAATTAGCCGTTTGCAGAAAGCAGCCATTACCGTTGTCAATAATACCGGCGGGGTTTTGCCTCTGGATGCCAAGTTGCGCGGCACTACAGTATTGAATATCGGAAAGCCTTCCTCCGGACTTGAGTTCTACAGTCGCTTGAAACAGTATTTACCTCTGAGGCGTATTATGGCAACATCCGATTCGATGTCAGCCATTAGGAAAGAGTTGGTAAACAGCCAGCGTGTCATTGTAGTCATTAACTCTAATGATTATAATAAGTATAAGCCGATGTTGGAAAAACTGCCCGACAGCCTGCCTGTTGTTTATGTATATCTGATGCCTTTGAAGACTATGTCGGATATGGAGGTATGTTGGAAAAAAGCAGCAGCAGTTGTGTTGGGACATACGGATGAGCTTGAAATTCAGCGTCAGGTGGCAGATGTAATGGCGGGAAGAGCCGTGGCGGACGGACGTCTGTCTGTGGCGGTTTCCGATTTATTCAAACCGGGTGACGGAGTAACCATGAGTCCTAAGGTCTCTCGCATTTACAAACCTGAAGATTATGGCATGAGCTCTGCTGTATTGAAGGGAATAGACGAGATAGCCCTTGAGGGAATCAAAGCGAAGGCTTATCCCGGTTGTCAGATTTTGATTTTGAAAGATGGGGTGCCGGTATATGATAAATGTTTCGGAACCTTTACTTATGAAAAGTCTAAGGAAGTTGAAGCTGATAATTTATATGATTTGGCTTCGCTGACCAAAACTACCGCCACTCTGTTGGCTGTCATGAAACTGTATGATAACGGGAAGTTCGGATTGACTGATCGTGTCTCAGATTATATTCCTGTGCTGAAGGGGACAGGTAAGGAGCGTATCACTATTGAAGAATTATTGATGCATCAGTCCGGGCTGCCTGCATTTTGGCCGTTCTATAAGAAAGCGATAGATGAAGAAAGCTATACGGGAGCTTTTTATAGGACGAGACCGGATGCCGGCCATCATAGACAGATAGATACACGCCTGTTTGTCATTGATCATTTCGGATATAAGAAAGAACTGGTGTCGAAAGTTTTTTCATCGGATTATCCTTTATTGGTGTCAGATAGTATGTATCTGCATCGTTCTTTTCGTGATTCGGTGTTGCAACAAATAGCCGGAGTGCCTTTGAAAGACAGGAGGTATCGTTATAGTGATTTGAATTTCATATTGCTGAGAGAGATAGTGGAGAATATAACAAAGATACCGATGAATATTTTTCTTCAAAAAGAATTTTATAAACCGATGAAGATGGAGCATACTTTATTTCTGCCTTTGCGCCGTTTTGCTAAAGATGAAATAGTGCCTACTGTGAAAGCTGATTATCTGCGTAAAGGAGGTATGTTGCAGGGGTATGTGCATGATGAGTCGGCAGCATTCTTGGGCGGGGTATCGGGTAATGCCGGATTGTTTTCTACGGCCGGTGATGTGGCTAAGGTGTATCAGATGCTGATAGACGGTGGAGTATATGAAGGAGTACGCTATCTGAGCAAGGAAACTTGTGACTTGTTCCTTACTCACACTTCTAAGATAAGTCGTAGAGGACTCGGATTTGACAAACCTGACAAGAAAAATGAGGCAAAGAGTCCTTGTGCTGCCGAGGCTCCGGCAGAGGTAGTGGGACACACCGGTTTTACGGGTACATGTGCATGGGCTGATCCGAAGAATAAATTAGTCTTTGTTTTTCTGAGTAATCGTATTTATCCCCGTCCCTTTGACCATAAACAGTTGATGAGGTTAAATATTCGTCCACGTATCCAACAAGTTATGTATCAGGCAATGACAAAGTAAACGTATTTAGATTAAATACAAATTAGTGTAATATTGTAATGTCTATATGACAACTAATGGATAAAAGCTGTATATTTGTTCCATCAATTAGTACTAATAATTTAATATTTAAAGAAAATGGCTTACGTAATTAGTGACGATTGTATCGCTTGCGGTACTTGTATCGATGAATGCCCGGTAGGAGCAATTTCTGAAGGTGATAAGTATTCTATCAATCCTGACATGTGTACAGAATGCGGAACTTGCGCTGATGTATGCCCTTCAGAAGCTATTAGCCAGGGATAATACAATCCGTCAAGGTTTAAAAAGAAAAATGGCTGTTCTCAATGAGAGCAGCCATTTTATTTGATGGGGATATGAACGGTTATTTCAGTTCAGCCAATGCTTCTTTAATGCGACGCATTGCTTCAACGATATTTTCATCGGAAGTGGCATAGCTCATACGAATACATTCGGGAGCACCGAATGAAGTACCGCCTACACAAGCCACATGACCCACTTCGAGCAGATACATGGCTAAATCATCCGAATTGTTGATTTGTCGGTCACCCGCTGCTTTTCCAAAGAATGAATCACATTTTGGGAACAGGTAGAAAGCACCTTGTGGGTTGTTTACTTCAAATCCCGGTATTTCTTTAGCTAACTTTACAATCAGGTCACGACGGCGTTCGAATGCTTTACGCATTTCTTCCACCGGAGCTTGAGTTCCTGTGTATGCAGCTTCGGCGGCTTTCTGAGAAACAGAGCAAGGACCTGATGTGTACTGTCCTTGCAGTTTATTCACTGCTTTGACCAGCCATTCGGGACCGGCAATGAAACCGATTCTCCATCCGGTCATTGCATACGCCTTCGACACACCGTTCACGATAATCACACGGTCATGGATTTCAGGGAATTGGGCAATGCTTTCGTGCTTGCCGATGTAATTGATGTGCTCGTAGATTTCATCTGCTATCACATATACCTGAGGATGCTTTGCCAATACTGCTGCCAGACCGGCCAACTCTTCTTTGCTGTAAACAGAGCCTGTCGGATTAGACGGTGAACAAAGAATAATAGCTTTGGTCTTGGGGGTAATAGCTGTTTCGAGTTGAGCCGGAGTGATTTTAAAGTCTTGTTCGATACCGGCTGCTACAATCACAGGAGTACCGTCTGCCAGTTTTACCATTTCAGGATAACTTACCCAATAAGGAGCCGGAACGATAACCTCGTCACCGCTGTTGACTAAAGCCATGATGGTGTTGCAAACCGATTGCTTGGCTCCGTTGGCACAAGAAATTTGCGTTGCAGTATAGTCCAGTCCGTTTTCATTTTTCAGCTTGGCCACAATAGCATTGCGAAGTGCAGGATATCCCGGCACGGGAGAGTATCTTGAGAAGTTATCATCTACTGCTTTCTTCGCTGCTTCTTTGATATGGTCGGGGGTATTGAAATCCGGTTCACCCACGCTCAGGTTAATTACATCAACTCCTTGAGCTTTTAACTCACTACTTTTTTGTGACATTGCCAGCGTTGCTGATGGAGACAAACGATTCAGGCGGTCTGATAATTGGTTCATTGCTATTGTTTTTTATGTGTTTAAGTTTACTTGCTGCAAAATAAGTTATTATATCTCAATTATGAAAGTGAATCGGGCAAAATCATATTAAAAAAGATATGATTTTGCCCGATATGTAGAAATATTATTTGCTAAAGTGTAAAGTGTGCCCCATTCTGTCTTTTTTTGTTTTCAGATATCGTTCATTGTATTTATTGGGCGTTGTTTCGATGGGGATGTTTTCTACTACAGATAAGCCGTAGGATTCCAAACCGACTCGTTTTACGGGATTATTAGTGAGAAGACGCATTTTGGTGATGCCGATGCTGCGTAGTATTTCGGCTCCTACACCATAGTCGCGTTCGTCGGCCTGATGACCGAGACAGATATTGGCATCCACGGTGTCCATACCGTCTTCTTGCAGTTTATAAGCTTTCATCTTTTCCATCAGGCCGATTCCTCTTCCTTCCTGATTCAGATACACTACTGCTCCTTTGCCTTCTTTTTCTATCATTTGGAGAGCCTTGTGCAGCTGCTCGCCGCAATCGCAACGCATGGAACCGAAAATATCACCGGTAGCGCATGAAGAGTGTACGCGTACCAATACCGGTTCTCCTTCTTTTATTTCGCCTTTAATGATGGCAATATGTTCCAAGCCGTTGCTTTTCTGACGGAAAGGAATCAGACGGAAGTGACCGTATTCGGTAGGCATGTCTACTTCTACACCTTTTTCTACCAGGGATTCACTTTTCAGGCGATAAGCAATGAGGTCACGGATGGCAATGATTTTCAGGTCAAACTTTCGGGCCTTTTCAATCAGTTGAGGCATACGAGCCATCGAGCCGTCTTCGTTCATTATCTCGATAAGGGCTGCAGCAGGCTGAAGTCCTGCCAGACGTGCCATGTCGACAGCCGCTTCAGTATGTCCCGCACGTCTCAATACACCTTTATTTTGTGCATACAAAGGATTGATATGTCCCGGACGTCCGAAAGTAGCGGAAGTTGAATTTGGGTCAGCCAATGCCTGAATCGTAGCGGCACGGTCATGAGCCGAGACGCCGGTTGTGCAGCCTTCCAATTTGTCGATGGTGACTGTGAAAGGAGTTCCTAATATAGAGGTATTGTTACTAACTTGTTTTTCAAGTTCCAACTCGGCGCAACGCTCCAATGTAATAGGGGCGCATAGCACACCGCGACCTTCTTTTAGCATGAAGTTCACTTTTTCGGGAGTTATCTTTTCGGCAGCGATAATGAAGTCACCTTCGTTTTCACGGTCTTCATCGTCTACTACAATGATAAATTTACCTTCACGGAAGTCTGCTATTGCTTCTTCAATGGTATTCAGTTTGAAATCTTCCATAGTCAAATTATAAATGATTCATTTTTTATTCTATCTTGAATTTCGCGGCTGGTCTTTATGATATTCTTCAAATCTTTGTCCAGTCTCAGGCGGAAGCGCCAGATACGGAAATAAAAGAATACACCTATTGGGAATATGAGACCTGCCGGCAAGTTCAGCCATCGGTTGTCGAACGGACTCTTGTGAGCCTTAGTAGACAGGATGGGGTATTTATTCATAAAGTTCAGCAATGTGCCGTCTTTACTATTCGAAAGTTCTTCTATGAGATGCTCCATTTTCTCGCTGATTCTGGCAATTTTATCGTCATGTCCGCTATTGGTGAATATACGATAATAATTGGGAGCACCTGACAATTTATGTTCGGTGTCATATATCTGACATTCATTACACAAGTCATCGAGCCGGGCCAGGATATTCGGATAATCCGGGTCTTCTATGATAACTTCTTTTTTAAATACATGGCGTGACGGACGTAACCCCAACAGCATGCGGAAGAAGTTGATATATACTTCGGCATTGAACACCACAGAATCATTATTGGACTTGTAGGTGAAGAAAGCACCTAATGGTGCCAAAACCAGCGTACTCATCCATACTCCCAATACCATATCCATTTCACCACTTTTTGCCACACGCGTAGCACCGGAGTCAATGATATAATAGATTACGAAGATCAATACGGAAATAACCACCGGCATACCCAATCCGCCTTTTCGGATAATAGCTCCCAATGGTGCGCCGATGAAAAAGAAAATCATACAACTAAGTGAAAGAGTGATTTTCTTGTGCCAGTCTGCTTTGTGCTTGCGGATATTGTTGTCTACATCCGTGGTAGGGTAACTTTTCATGTTCCATTCCGAAGCAAGAGATTCAGCTCTCTCGGCAGCATTGCCCAGCGTTTTATCCTTTTCGGATAAAGTATACGAGCTGAATAAACTGTCTGCGTTAATAATGGTCATGTGGCTTTCTATCATTTTGACAGAGTCCTTCTTGGTCAAATCAATGTCTCGGTAAGCAGACGATTTAATTTCCGAATAGAGGCTTCGTCCGATACTGTCTCCCCGAAAAGTCAAAGAGTCAATAGAATGACTGATTTCTACCATGTTTTTGCTGTCCGAACGGTCGCTAAGGAAACTTCCGTCAACCATGTTGAAACCTCCATCGAATTCAATAATAGTATGTTTTTCTCTGAAAGTTTCGCGTCGGTAGGGAACATTATTCGAAGAAATGCTTTGCGATTTCAAATTCTCAAACTGTTCACCATTATATAAATGAAGATAAAGATGCTGTTTGTCGGCAGTCATCTCCATCTTGCCCTCTGAAGCCCAAATGATATGTGCATTCTCAAATCCATCGGAGAAGTTGTAGATGAGTATATCTTTCAACATTCCTGTTTTGCGGTCTTTCTGCTTTACATATATATTATATCCTTCGATTTCATCATAAAAGACTCCTTCCGGGATGTCAAGTTCTGGTGAAGTCTGCTTCATGGATACCAATAATGTCCACAATTTCATCTGGGCTTTTGGCGCAACTACATTCTGAAAGTAGAAAGAGATACAACTGAGAAACAGACAGAAAAATACGAGGGGACGGATAATTCGCAGCAGAGGGATACCTGCTGCTTTCATAGATAGCAATTCATAGCGTTCTCCGAAATTGCCGAATGTCATCAGTGCAGCCAACAGGATGGCTAAGGGTAATGACAAGGGTATCAATGTAAGGGCCGAGTAAAAAAAGAACTGAGCCAATACACTCATCTCCAGACCTTTTCCCACCAATTCATCTACATATCGCCATAAGAACTGCATCATGAAGATGAAGAGACAAATGAAAAAAGTTCCAATAAAGAGCATCAAAAAGCTCTTAAGGATAAATATATCTAATTTTTTTATGCGTAGCATTATTCTATTTTGTGCAACTATCAAGGTACAAAATTAGCATAAAAAATGGAGAGCAGAGTTATGTTTTGAATATTTTTAAAGAATTACAGTCCACTTACTCGTTTCAACTTTTCTATTTCAGAGTCCCACAGCTCTTTAACGTCCTCTTTTTCATCGGGTTCTGCCCAATCTGTAACTTCCAGCATATAGTCTCCGGTCAGTTCGTTATATACCATTTTCAGTTCGAAGTAAGCTTTCGGCTCTTCATCATCCAGCCAATGAAACCGTATGAAACTGTTCGTTCTGAAGTTTATTACTTCTGCTTCGCGACTTTCCGTTTTACCCCATTTGAAAGTGAATACTTTATCTTTGAATGTTATTTTATCTGCAAACCAAGTCTCTAAGCCTGATGGGGTGCTTATTATGGACCAGACGACATTACCGGAGCCGGCTTTCAACATGTATTCTAAACGAATTTTTTCTTTTCCCATAGGTGTTAGCTTATTTAAAGTTTCTGCAGGCAAAATAAACCAAATTTTCTATATTCACATAATAAATACATTGTTTTTTGCTTTTTAATTGTCTGAAATGTAGTATTTATTGAGATAAAAAACATTATTATGAAGAAAAAGTTTAGAATAGGCTTGTGAAATTCAAAATTAAGCTCTATCTTTGCACCCGCAAATCAGAAATGATGGCGGGATAGCTCAGCTGGTTAGAGCGCATGATTCATAATCATGAGGTCCCCGGTTCAATCCCGGGTCCCGCTACAAAGAAAGATTTTTAGACTGTTGAGAGGCTTCCACTCTTGGCGGTCTTTTTTAAAGAAACCGATGGCGGGATAGCTCAGCTGGTTAGAGCGCATGATTCATAATCATGAGGTCCCCGGTTCAATCCCGGGTCCCGCTACAAAGAAACAGCCATTAAATAAATTAATATTTGATGGCTGTTTCTTTGTTCTCTTCCGGGATGAGTCAAAACGGGCTCGGTTTGAAAACTTGGGCTCACTTATTATTCTCGGGGATTTAAATATCATATCACAAACAAAGGGAAGAATAAGCCGTTTCCCGGGGTCAGCCAAGTTCTTTTAAACGGAAGATTATTACAGTCTACGGCAATGGACTGTACAGTCCACTGTAGCAGACTGTACGGTCCACTGCAACGAACCATACAGTCCGCTGCCGAAGACTGTAGTAATTCGACGGACAGACAGGCATAATTGAAAGAATGAAAACGTTTAGTCCGGCTAATGAAACGATTTAGGAAACTCAAAAAACTCGTTATCTTTTCCAAAAACGTCCTTGTCTTTTGGAAGGTGCATGATTTCATGTTAGTACGCATAAGTCTGCACGTACGTTCGTATAGCCCTCTACGTACGTTTCGAGGCGGATAAGACAGGTCTCACTCCTCCCTGTTTTTGGAGACTGAGTCTGAAAAACTTTCACACGGAATCCCCATGGATAGGAGGTTGCAATACCTGTTATGTGTGAAAGCAGATTGTATCAACTTTGCTGATAGGCAGCTTTCCTTCACCGGTATAACTTCATCTTTTCTTCAAAAGAATTGGAATTTCTCGGAATGCATTGCGATTTTTGATAGAAAAACTCAAGACCTTTTTTCGAGAAGTTTCATGGTTTTGGGGAATTTTTATTGGCCCCTTCTTCGTTCTTACCGGAGATTATAATAAATTAATACTTTAGAGTGCAGTGTTCCCTTATTGCATGCATTTTAAAATTACAGAAGAAAACATTGTTTATTGATATCGTTAACTTTAAAAAAATAATTATGGATGTATTTTCGAAAGTAAATAAGTGGCTGGTTTGGGGAATGGGCATTGTGTTTGCCATGGGGTTTCAGTCTTGTTTGGATGATGACAATGACAATTGGTATGGGAAAGTAATACCCAATGCATTGGTAACGGTAAAAAACGTGGATGATGGTTCGTTTTTCCTGCAATTGGACGACAGCACGACATTGTTGCCTATAAATGTTGCGTCATCTCCTTTTGGTGAAAAGGAAGTGAGAGCGTTAGTCAATTATGATGAAGTGGACGAGGTTAGCGGCAGATACAGTAAGGCTGTACATATTAATTGGATTGACAGTATCCTGACTAAACCGATTGCTCCTGATTTGGGAGAAGAAAATGATGTCGTGTATGGTACTGATCCGGTAGAAATAGTGCGCGACTGGGTTACTATTGCAGAAGATGGTTATCTGACACTTCGCTTCAGAACAGAATGGGGAGATCGTACTGAACCGCATTTCGTTAATTTGTTGAAGAGTCAAGATCCGGCTAATCCTTATGAAGTAGAATTCCGCCACAATTCACATGGTAATATGTGGGGAGAGTTGGCAGATGCTCTTGTAGCATTTGATTTGAGTGATTTGCCGGATACACAGGGTAAAACAGTGAAGTTGAAGTTGAAATGGAAATCTTTTGATGGCGATAAGTCTGCGGAATTTGATTATTGTACTCGCAAGGGAACTCCGGCCGCTTCTTCTGCCATTCTGTCTCAAAGAAGTATTTTGAAGATTCAATAACGTGATGACGTGAATTGCAATCGTTTCTGATGATGAGCAATGAGAAAATAAGGAAGGAGGACTGTCCAAAGTAACTGTCCGGTCATCGATGATAGAACGATGAAATGATAGTTACTTTGGACAGTCTCTTTCTTTTATTTATAACCGGTTTGTGTGCAGAAGAAGAGTCCTCTTAAGGCGTAAGGGTAAACTCTCCATCCAGACGTATGTCATTGGAAGCTGTGCCGACCATAACTTTAAACTCTCCCGGTTCTACTACTTGCTTCATTTCCATATTATAAAGTGACAACTCTTCTTTTCCCAGGGTAAAGGTTACTTGTTTGCTTTCTCCTTTCTTTAAAAAGATACGTCGGAATCCTTTTAACAGGATAGGAGCTTGTGATACGGAAGCTACTTTGTCGCAGATGTAGAGCTGCACTACCTCTTCACCATCTCTGTCACCGATATTGGTTATCGTGCAACTCACTTTTTGCAAAATGTCAGGAGAATTCCCTTTTTCCAATTTTAAGTGACTGTAATCAAATTGAGTATAGCTCAAACCGTAACCGAATGCATATAGTGGAGTTCCGGCTTCTTCTACATAAGACCGTTGCTCTCCTTGTGAATAAAACAGGGGTAGTTGCCCTTCACTTCGAGGAATGGATACCGGTAAACGTCCGGCCGGGTTGTAATCTCCAAACAAAACATCGGCTATGGCTGCACCTCCTTGTTCGCCGGGATACCAAGCGGTCAATAAGGCTTGTGCTTTTTCTGCTGCCAGATTCATATTGAGCGGACGACCTTGGATATAAATGACTATTACCGGTTTTCCTGTAGAGGTTATAGCTTCCATCAGTTTTTCTTGATATCCCAATAACTTCAAAGTGCTGCGGTCATAGCCTTCTCCACATTCCATGTCGGATAATTGTTGGTTCTCTTCTTGAGTAACCGTGGCCGCTCCGGTTTCAATGTATTTGGTTTTGAAGTCACGGGCACTCGAACCGCCTACTACCAATACGACGGCATCTGCTTTTTGTGCGGCTTCCACAGCAGCAGGAATGTGATGGGCGGTGGTGTCACGAATAGCACATCCTTTGACATAAGTCACCTGTGTGGAAGCTGAGACGGTATTTCGTATGCCGTCTAAAACGGTGGTAATCTCTTTACGTTCCTGAGGTGCTGTGTAATCTCCCAACTGATTGTACATATTGTCAGCGTTCGGGCCGATGACTGCAATGCTTTTCAGTTGTTTGCTTAAAGGCAATATACCTTCATTTTTCAGTAATACCACTCCTTTACGTGCTACTTGGCGTGCCAATTCCTTATGTGCCCGGGAGCGTACCGTCCGTCCGGCTTTTTCAGGAGATACATACGGGTTTTCGAATAATCCCATACGGAATTTGAGACGGAGTATATTGGCAACCGCCCTGTCTATATCCTGCATACCGATAAGTTTTTCTTTTAATGCCTGTCGAAGGTTTTTTCCATAGGCGTTTCCCCCTAAATCCATATCTACTCCGGCCTTTAAAGCCAATACTGAGGCTTCTTTGTGATTTTGGGCAACCCGGGCGCCGGTTATGCCTTCAATACTTGATAAATCGGAATATACGAAGCCATTAAATCCCCATTCTTTACGCAGTATATCACTGAGTAAATATTTATTAGCCGTACAGGGAACACCATCAATGGAATTGTAAGAAGTCATGATTGTGCCTGCTCCTGCTTCCACTGCTTTCTTGAAAGGATGCAGATAGTCTGAAAATAATTGTCGCATACCGATATTGGCGTGTGCACCATTGTGTCCGGATTCAGGGATACCGTAAGCAGCAAAATGCTTGAGGGTGGAGAAAAGATGTTTTCCGTCATTTTGCACTTCTCCCTGCATACCTTTCATAAAAGCAACTCCCAAAGTAGAGGTCAGTACAGGATCTTCGCCAAAAGTTTCCTCCATACGTGACCATCGTGGCTCTCGTGCAATGTCCAATACCGGACCGTATCCGATATTAGCCCCTTGCAAACGTGCCTCCAATGCTATTGTTTCACCCATTTTGTACATTAACTCTTTATCCCATGTGCTGGCTTGTGCCAATGAAGTGGGAAAGACGGTAGTACCGATGGCCATATGACCGTGTGGACATTCTTCGGCAAAGAGAATGGGAATTCCCAAGCGAGTACTGTCGATGGCATATTTCTGTAATGCATTCAATGCTTTTGCACCGGATTGGGGATTTAGTCCGGTTTCTAAAGTCTTTTGTGTCCATGGATCGGCACGTAGCACTGCCCAGAAAGAACCGATGGGTGCAGCGCTCATCCGTTCTTTATATAGTTCGGAAGGCACTACACCCTTGGATGTTTTGGTATACATTTCCCATCCTAGCGGACAGCATAGCTGCCCGATTTTTTCGTCTACAGTCATACGTCCCAGCAAATCTTTCACTCTGCTTTCAACAGGTGCGGAAGATTGTTTGTATAAAGGGGTTTGTGCCGACACATGGACGGCACAAATCACAAAACAGGTTGTTAATATACTTTTTATATTCATTGATTCAATAATTGTTTGATGGCTGCATTGTCTTTTGTTCCCTTTTTGTGCTTGACAGAAGGTGCAAACAAGGCATCCAATTGATATATTTGTAACTCTTTGACAGGAGTAAATGCTTTTGATGCTACATAGTTTTTCACAGAATGGAGTAACTGTCTCATTGCAGGGCGTTTCTCTATGTCCTTATCCGGGTCGGCACATAAGATAAATAGGCTGCCTTTACCTATACGTGCTTCAAAAGCAATACCCAGTTTTTGGTTGTATTCATAGGTATCGATACTTTGTATGATGGGGGTGATATCGGTCAAATCATTAAGTTCCATAGCGGTGGCATAGTTTAAAATGTCCCACCATTGCCAATCGGCATAAGAGGTAGTTGGGAATTCGCCAAAGGCCGGGTGATTACTGTCTATGAGTGTACCGACAATCATAGGGTTCCAGTTGAACATAATCGGATTCCAGAAGTGGCTGGCAAATTTAGTTTTGCGTCCTTTAACGTTTTCGGGGATAAGTAATACTTTCTTTCCTTGTTGCAAAGCTGTTTTTACTTTTTCGTCATAAGTGCGTGCATATACATAGTCATCGGCCGCTGTTTGTTGGCAGGGATATACCCAAATGTCCCATTCATTATGGTAGGTATCATTCAGGGTGGTATGTAAAGTCAATTTTTCGGCATGACTCACCTTGTTGAGGCTGATGTTTACTTTGCCTAAAGAGTCAACAGTAGCACAGGGTATAGCAGGGGTTGAGATATTTCCTTTTTTTACAGTGTTCCCTTTGCTATCTTTCAGTTCCCAATTCAGTTTTCCGCGTTTTAACGGATGTTCTCCATAATGATAAATTTCCAGTTTTGCCGTGAAAGTTTCATTGTTCATATAAGTACGTTTCGGCATACGTGCTAAAAGAACGGTAGGTGCACAGGATTCGCGGTACTTTTCGGGGCTGACCAATCCTTTGCTTTCCCAAAAGGCATCAAGAATACCGACAAAAGCACTTCCTTGTCCCGGAAAATCTGCAAGTCCCAGCAATTGGAAACCACCCGAATTTGCAGTACGGAGTAATGATTCGTTTACTTCTTTATATTGTAAGACTGTATGAGCACCGGTTGCACGGAAAAAATCATCTGCTTGATGTAGCATTCCATTGCGTGCCAATCTTTCTCTGAATACCTCAAAATTACGAGGAGATACGACTCCGGTATATTTTTCCATTTCTGCAAAATTAGGATACATGCAGCGCTGTCCGGTTTCGTGTGCAATGACAGGGCAGTCAATATCCGATTCTTTTTTACGGTCCCAGTCTGTAGATGGTTTACCTTCGTATACAGTTATCCATCCTTTTTCTGTCACATGCGATACATAATATTGATCGGAGGGGGTGTGCGTACGGGCGGTAGATGCAGAGTAGAGTCGGCGATTGTCATGCTTTTGAGCTTTCTTCACCAAGTCTTCCAAAACATTAAAATTACCTTCGTTTTCATTTCCGTTACACATTAAAATAAAGGAAGGATGGTTTCCATATTCTTCCAATATGGCATACATTTCTTTCTCGAAAAAGTCACGTCGTGCAGGATATTGTCCGACGTCTTTAATCCACATAGGCAATTCTGCTTGCAGGTATATTCCTACTTCATCGGCAGCATGGAAAGCGGCTTCGGGGGGACACCACGAATGAAAACGGATATGATTCATGCCATAATCTTTTACGGTCAGGAAGATACGTTTCCAGTCTTCGATAGTTGTTGACGGATATCCGGTCAAGGGAAAGACACAGCAGTCCAATGCTCCTCTTAAGTGAACATTGCGCCCGTTTATTTGGATATGATGTTTGCCTTGCGTGACTTCTCGCATACCGAAAGTTATATTTTTGCTGTCCTGTTTGTTATCGGCGGTAAGCATTGCTTTTACTTCGTATAGATAAGGAGTAAATTCATTCCATAATTTTATATTTTTACCCATGCTGATTTCTTTAATCAGTTGGTTGCTTCCTTCTTTTAAAGTAATGGGAAAAGATTGTTCACTGACAGTTTTGCCACCTTTTTCGTTGATAACCAGTTGTAATAGTCCATTAGTCGGTTGTCCGGTGGTATTATTTACAGTGATGTCCAATGTTACCGTTCGTGTTTCTATATCTGGATATGCTTTTAAAGCATGTATATTTGTCTTTTCGTATGCCGTTAATTCTATTTTTCCTACTATGCCGTTCCAATTGGTTTGCGTGTATTCTGTAGTTCCATGATTCCATTGATCCATTGGATATTTCAAGCGATTGTCTACACAAATCGTAAGAATATGCATGCCGGGAGTCATTTGCTTGCTCAGTAAAAAACGGTTTGGGACACTAAGGTGTTCTTTGGCATCGATTTCTTTTCCATCTACATAAACAGTTGTTTCCCAATGGCATCTTTCCAAGTTGAGTGTGATTTCTTTGTCTTTCCATTCTTCGGGAATAATCACTTCGCGTTGATACCATGCTTGGCCGCAGTATTCAAATTTACGGGTAAGACGGTCTACATATCGGGCGGTTGTCAACATACCTTTTCCGCCTTCGTCGGTACTGCCCGGCAACATGATAGATTCGGTAAGTTTTGCTTGATAGAGTTCTGAGCCCGGTGTCTTTCCGAATCCCATGGGGTCAGCCTGAAAACGCCATGTTCCCGATAAATCGATTCTTTCTTGTTGTGCAGACAGTAGTTGCGCACAGCACAGCATCATGGCGAATAAGAAACTTTTTTTCATATATAATCTTGATTAAAAGAATTAGATTAAGATATCTTTGTGGATACAAAGAAACCCTATTTTCCTTGATTAAAGAATAGATTAAATGAATAACTGAATGGATTATTTTACGGAAGGGCTCCAATTTAGTTATTCTTATTATATACTTGTTCTATCTCGATTTTCAGCTTTTGAGCTAATTGGGGATATGCAAATATTAGATTGTGTAATTCTGAAGGGTCATTCTCTAAATTATAAAGTTCGGCATTTTTATTCTTTCTTTGCGGTAAAAATTTCCATTTCCCTTTTCGTATGGCTATCTCTCCTCCGTTGTTTTGAGTCATGATATATTCACGATATAAAGGAGCTTGGACTTGTGTGAATAGAGATGCACCACTACGGCTGTCTTTTAGTTCTTTTTTTGTGATGGGAAGATTTAACATATCAGCAAAAGTGGCAAGCATATCCAAGTAGATAAATGGTTGTGTCTGAATGAAAGGTCTTTTTATTTTTTGAGGCCAGGAAAATATGAATGGAACTTTATTTCCTCCTTCATGCAAAGAATATTTTTCTCCTCTTAAATTGCCATACGGATTGTGTCCATTTATGTTTTCCAAAGCACCGTCTTGATAACCTTCCTTTATCATTGGGGCATTATCACTTGACAGGACAATAATTGTATTTTCGTAAATGCCTGTTTCTTTTAATGTTTGGATGATTTTGCCTACATAGTAATCGAATTCTTCAATGACATCCCCATAAATTCCGGCTTTTGATTTGTTTTTAAAGGCAGGGGACGGAACACGTGGTTCATGAGCATTATGAGGGGCATAATATAGGAAGAAAGGGGAGTCAGCATGTTTTTTTATGTAAGAAATCGTTTTATTCAACAGATGTTCTCCCATTTTATCATCTTGCCACCGTGCTGAATTTCCTCCACTCATCCATCCAATGCGACTAATACCGTTTATAATTGTCCCGTCGTGTCCCAAATGTGGTTTCATGATTAGTTTGTCAGGATTCTCTTTGCCTGTATCATCACTTCCTATTTTTTGTTTATAAGATACATTTATAGGATCATTAGGAGTAAGGCCATCTACTTTTTCATTATTGATATATATGCAAGGTACCCGGTCATTTGTTGCCGGAAAATAGTAAGCATAGTCGAACCCTATTGCTAATGGTCCTTCTTTGATTTCTCTATTGAAGTCTACCGGTATATCTTTTGTTCCCAGTCCTAAATGCCATTTACCGACGATAGCTGTTTGATATCCGTTTCTTCGAAACATTTCCGGCAATGTTGTTGTGGCAGGACTAATTGTCAATGGGGCATCTGCCGGTAATATTCCTACATTTTTTCTCCATGCATACTCTCCGGTAAGAAGTGCATATCGAGAGGGGGATGAGGTGGAGGCCGGTGCATAGGCATTGGTGAATATAATACTTTGCCGGGCTAGTTGATCAATAGCCGGCGTCTTGATTTTTTTTGCTCCATAGCATCCTAAGTCTGTATAGCCTATATCATCTGCTAATATAATAATGACATTAGGATGTTGTTCTGCTTGCTGAGCATAACTGGTATGTGCTATAGATAAAGTTGTTAATATTCCGGTAAAAGAAATGATTTTAGTATTCATCATGAGTATGGGGTGTTAATTATTGTAAGTGGAAGGAAGGTTCTTTATGATTTAGCCATTTCCCGAGGGGAGAGTCCCATTTGCTGCTTAAATATACGTGAAAAATACTGAGGCGATTGAAAACCACAAAGAAAACAAATCTCTTTGACGGATTTTTCAGTATTCTTTAGCAGTTCGATGGATTTATTGATTCTAATCTGATTCAGATAATCTAAAGGAGAAAGATTCAAGTTCTGTGAGAATAATTTTCTTAAATAACGTTCACTGATACTTGCATATTCGGCTATATCATTGATGTTGATGTCTGTTTGGTAGTTGTGCCGGATATAGCAAACTGCTTTCTTTAACAGCTCATTTGTGCAGATAGACAGATAGGTCTCATGCATATATCTATAGAGAAGAATTAATAATTCTGCATAATACATTACTACCAGGTATCGATAATGCGGTTCTTTATGTTCCATTTCATTGACAATGCGTTGTATAGTTCTCATTACACCTACATTGTTCACTATTTTAATCAATCTGTTTTCTTTAGAAAACAAAAAGGAAGGTGTAGGTATAGGTTCTGTGCCAACTTTGATATTTGAATGAAAAAGAGAAAATATTTCGGGTAAAAATTCTAATTGCATTAATATCGTGCCATTTGCACCGGCTTCAAATTGATGTTCTACATGTGGAGTGATAATCATGATGTCACCTTCATGGAAACTTATGCTTTCATTGTCCAGATGCAATATGCAATTTCCTTTTTTTATATAATTAATCTCAATGCGCATGTGTTTGTGAGGGCCATACGTTTCGAAAGGGCAGAAGGAGGTAAAACGAAAGACATCTGCCAGACGTTTACTTTTTAAACTTGATGTAATCTGTTCCAATACTTCCCAAAGGGAATATTCCGTTATTTTATTCATAGTATTTCATTTTTGTATAAAACAAAGTTTGTATGGACACTAGGATTTGCCGGTCTTATTCAGTAGAATTCTAGTGTCCTATGTCCCGATATTCGGGTCTTTATTTTGACTAAACCTATTAATAGACAGATTGGGGAGTTTCCTCCTTTTTACCTTTCGAGCTTGGTTTTACTAACGAACAAAGTTCTTCAAATGAAATGGATTTCACGGGAGCAAAAGCATTGGATTTCATATAGTTAATCAAACTATATAACAATTGCTTTTTTTCAGGAAATGTATCCTGATGGTTTAGCAAGTCCATGCTGCATACTATTAATTTCCCATTTAGACAATTAGTTTCAAAAAGAGTCCCTAATCGGCGGTTATTGGCAAAGTTGTCTACACATTCCACTAATGGAGTAATGTGTTGATATATGCTATCGATTACTAAAGTGCGCGATTGGGTTGTCAGACTCCACCATTGCCAGTTGGTATGTCCCTCTGTTGGGAAATGTGCAAAAGCTTTATGAGTAGGATCTAACAACAGTCCCATTGTACCTGCTTGTTTGGGAAAGTGGACAGGACTCCAGAACACCGGAACAAACTTGCCTTGTAAACCTGCACAAAGTTGATAAGGGGGATTGAATAATACTGTTTTACCGGCTGCAAGAGCTTTTTGTGTTTCGGTAAGTTTGTCTGTTACTACAATCTCTTCTTTTTCTATCGTTAAAGTGGCCGGATATACCCATATATTCCAAGTGTTTTTATAACTGGAATTTTCGATGGAAACTCTTAAAGTCAGTCGTTCTGCTTTTTTAACTTCTGATAAAGAACAAGAAATCTTACCGGCTATATTCCCGCCTCCGATTTTTATGTTTGTTAAAGGTATAATACCCTCTTGTAATGGCTGACCGGATGCATTAGTTAATGCCCATTTGATATTCTTATTGTTGATTTCCTCAGAACTATAATTAGCGATTTCAATGTCGGCCGTAAACTGCTCGTTGTTTTTGTATACGGCTTTTGAGAAGCGAGCTAATGGGACCACCGGAGCAGAGAATTGACGAAATTCTTCGGCATTGGCTACGCCTTTGCTTTCCCAAAAAGCATTTAGTAAGCCGACTAATGCAGTTCCTTGGCCGGGAAAATCATGTAAATCTAAAAGTTGAAAACCGCTGATGCCGGGAGTCTTCATGGCACGTTCTATTTCTTCTTTATATAAAATGGCAGCCAAATGACCGGATGCAGACAAATAATCATCTGCCTTTTCTAGCAGATTTTTGTTTTCCAACTCTTGTTTAACTCCTTTGAAATTAAGAGGCTCTAATACACCTGTGTATTTTTCTATTTCTTTTAAATCAGGATACACAGCATACTGTCCTATTTCGTGCGTAATAACCGGAACGGGCATGCTATCTACAGAAGCAGAATAATCTTTATTAAAGTTTGGCATTTCTACATCAAAAACTCCTTGTCCGCGCACCCAACCTTTTTTAGTCCATTGAGTGATAAAGAAATCATCGTGCGGCTCAGGCCAATCGCCATGTCCTTTTTCAAAAGTAAAAGAAGTCGTTGTATACAAATGTCTGGAATCAAGGGCTTTTACCGAATCCAATAAACCTCCCAAAAATTCAAAGTCCGGTTGCAATTCATTTCCAAGGCTCAAAAAGCAGAAAGAGGGATGATTACCATATTCCGATAAAATTCGTTTTGCCTCATTATATAAGAATTGATTCATTTCAGGATTTTCACCTACGGTCAAAGACCAAAGTGGTAATTCCACCTGCAAATAAAAACCGAGTGAATCCGCTACTTCAAATGCTGCTTTAGGAGGGCACCAAGAGTGAAACCGAAGGTGGTTCAGCCCCCATTCTTTAGCGGAACGGAAGACTTTTAACCATCCTTCTTTAGTGGTTGGGGGGTAACCTGTTAATGGGAAAATGCAACATTCCAATGTACCACGAAGGAACACTTTTTTACCATTGACTAATAAATCGGCTCCGTTACGGCTAATTTGGCGCATTCCGAATTCAATTTTCTCTTGCGCCAGACTCTCTTTGGTTTTCATCTTTATTTCCAGCTCATACATTATCGGAGTAAATTCACTCCAAAGCCGTACGTCCTCGCCCATGGGACAAACAAAGTCCAGCATTGTTTCGTCTGCCGAAAGGTCCATTTGCTGTTCTATTTCCGTAACAGATTTGCCTGTGTTTTTCTCTTTTACATGAACAGTCAATGTCCCCGAAGCTTTATTCCCTGTGTTTTGTAGTTTCCCTTTTACACGGATTTCCCGGGTTTGAATATCGGGATATATCTGTATATCTTTCATAAAGACAGCATCTTTCGCCCGCAAAGAGATTTCTCCCAAAATGCCATTCCACATGATTTGTGTTTCATTGGTATATGCATGTGCCATATCACCGGCAGTGATGTCGTATTTTTTTCTGTTATCTACTCGAATGGCTATCCGATGTTTCCCCGGTGACAGATATTCTGTTAGGTCAAAGTAATGGGGGCTTATCAAGCTTTCTTGCTCTCCATCTACTTCTTTACCGTCTATCCATACATTTGTTTGCCAAATAACACGCTCCAACTTCAGTTCTATGTTCTTTCCCTCCCAATCTGAAGGAACGGATATTTCACGTATGTACCAAGCCGGTCCTATATAACTGTGTTTGCGAGTGAGATGCAATATTTGAGGTTTGCTTATTGAGGGTAATAACCGATTGGGGATACCGTATCCTGCATCATCCATCGTTCCGGGCAATTTTATTTTGTCGGGAAAAGATTGGGTATACCAATGTTTTGAAATACCTATATCCATACTGTCTATGGCAAATTCCCATTCTCCGGCTAAAGAAAGAATTGACGTACTTTCTTTACATCCTGTCAAAAAGACCATGCCTAAAATAGCAAGTAATAATTGATTTAATAACTTCATATTGTATTTGTCTTATGGTATTATATCCAAATTTGGAAATTAGGATTTATTTCTTTTATATAACTGAAGCACTTGTCGGCTTTCTCTTTATTACCTAGTCCTAAATGCCCCAGCCCCATGAGATAGTGGCAATGGATTCGATTTTTCTTATTCATGTCGTCTTCCCAAATCTGTAAATCAGGTAAAGACACAGCAAAGTAATCCATTACAAAAGTATCATATAAATGTTTTTCACCGTAGGAAATTAGGGAATTAAATCTTCCGCGTGCCTCCGCTTCTTTTCCTACTTTCCGTAAAGCTAAACCTTGATAATAGATTTTATCGGGCTTTTGGTCATTGTAGTACATGGCAGCTGTGGGTTGTCCATTGCCCGAAGCAGCTTTTGTGAATGAGGAATGTGCTTCATCATGATTACCCATTGCTTCCAAAATGCATCCTTTATAATAAAGGAAATCATTTTCTTGTGCACCATACAGTTTTCCTTCTCCCAAATGATGAGGGTAGACAAAACATTCTTCAATCAAGGCAAGTGCATGCTCGTATTCTCCTGCCTTTAGAGATTTCTTTGCTAATTGTATACGTGCATATTGATATTGGGCAGGTACTTTACCTTCTCCTCCTTCCCAAGGATGGAATTGGCGTTGGTCAATGAGTTGCATGGCTTGTTCGTATTCTCCGGTCAGATTAAGCAATGTAGCATATTCCAAATAGAGATCATCGCGAGTAGCTATTATTTCTTTATGTTTGTTTAATAGATGCAAACGTTCTTTCGGGGAATAATCCATGCGTTTATATAATTGATCCAATTCCATTAAGATGCGTGCGTCTGTTTCATCAAGCATAAATGCCTGTTCAAGTAATTGTACTGCTTCTTTTTTCTTTCCAAGTTTGTTGAAATAAGCTAATGAAAGATTTCGTAATACGGTAGGGAAGCCGTTGTCCATTTCTTTAGAATGTTCCCATGCATCGACAGCTTCCTGGTATTGACGTTTATCATACCATATATTACCTAATAGATAAAAAGCTTTCGGTGCATGTATCGGTAAATTGGTTACGCACTGAAGAGCTAAAATCGCTTCCAAACTATTGGGGAAATATTCATCTAACGGACTGTTTTCTGCTTGACTTACTACACAGACAGCTTCGTCTTGTTGATTCATTCTACATAGGAACCACGCTTTATAATATAACAGCATTGTTGAAGGAGCCGATATATTGGTTAATGCTGCATTTACCACAGCCAATGCATCTTCCCAGTTGCCGGCTTGGGCGTAGTCTGTAGCTAGTTCTTCATAATTACGTGATTCATCACGCATTAATATTCTTAAACTTGATGGCATTTCTTTTTCACCGGACTGAAGCCATGCTTCAAAACGACATCCAAAGTTGAATTTATCTATATTGAGTGACTCTTTAATCAGTTCTATGGCTTCTTTTTCTCGTCCCAATTTACGAAGAATCATTGCTTTTAAATGACGTCCGCGATGATTATGCCAGTTACGAACCAAAGACTGATTAATTTCGTACAATGCATTATCCCACTCATTATGTGCAGCCGATAATTGGGCCAAAGAGTAATAACCTGAATCTTGCCAAGCAGCGTTCCAGCATGCTTTATAGAACGCATCGTATGCTTCAACAGTTTTATCTTGGTATTTTAATACAAGACCTAAATTATAATAAGGTTCTCCGTCGTAGGGATTTGGATTACGTTCTGTCAGAGTGTTAATAGCCTTGCGTAAATAAAGTTCGGCTTTCTTGAATTGTCCTTTACGGAATAGCCATAATCCCATAGCGTTGTTATTGCGTATATCGCTGTTGTCTCTACGTAGGGCTTCTAAATAATAATCAGTTGGATTGTAAGTAGCATGTCTGTATTGCTCCAAATGTAATCCTGTCAGGTAAAGCTGTTCTGTAGAGCGTACTTCTGAAGGAGGCAATGCAGGTTTTGCAGGTTCAGGAATTGGTTTGATTTCAGTTGATTCAGCCTTCCATGAAAGTAGTAACTTGCCGGTTGAACAATAAATATAAACCTCTGCTTCATCAGGCGATATATTTTTAATGGTATGAGTAAATACCGCTTCTGGAGTCAAATCTGTAATATTTTCCCAAATGATGTCTTCTTGGCGTTTAATCACAATTCGTAAACCTTTCTGTGCGGATGTAGCAAATAGTTTGAGTATTGCATTCTTTGTGTCTTCAGTTTCTATATTCATTAGTAAATCAGAAGTGGCATTCTTTACTACCCCTAATTCACGATAAGGAATAAAATATTGAGTGAAAATTTTTTCCTCATAAGGTTGCAACCAAGTAAAGTCTGGTTGATTGTCGGTATAAACTCCGGTCATTAATTCGATATATGGCCCATCTGTGTCTGTCAGATTACGATCCCAGGCTTGTCCGAAATCTCCATTTCCCCAAGTCCATTGTTTTTTCCCGGGAGAGATGTGATGGTTGGCTACGTGTAATACTCCTGCTTGAGTATCGTTTTCATAACCGCCTACAAAGTTGTATTTTGAGCGGATAGCCATATATGAAGTGGGTACCGGTATATTTTTATAACGTGAGATGTCTACACCTGCTGAATAATCCATTTTATAATAAATGCCAGTAGCGATAGGATATTTTGATACATCTCGTTTACCGTGATCAAATACAGCATTGACATCGGCAGGGAAAACCGATTGATAGGCTTCATTGACAGCGACGGCCGGGTTGGCCCACCATAGGAAGGTCTGTGGAACAGGAGTCGGATTATATAGTTTTCCTTGAATTTCAAGTACAGCTTTGCCGGGACGTAGGGTAAAACTAGCCATACCTTTCTGATGGAACATCCGTTCGCGTTCGCTCACCCATACGGTAGCACTTCCATCTGCATTTTCTTCAATTGTAAAATCTACAGGTAGATAAGTGCTGGGTCGGTGATGCTGAGGCCAATTGAATTCAATACCGCCGGAAATCCAAGGCCCGGTCAGTCCTACCAAAGCAGGTTTTATAACATGGTTGTAATAAATAAAATGGCGTTTCTTTATTTTATCATAAGCCATTTGTACACGTCCGCCCAATTCAGGAAGAATCATAACCTTGATATACTCATTCTCCAGATAAACAGCATGATAGGTTTCTTCTTGACAAGTATCTGAAATCTTTTCTATGACAGGATAAGGATAAACCACCCCACTACTTCCTTGATAAACTCTATTTTCAAAAAACATCGGATTCTTTTCCGGTTTGCCAATACCATAGGTAGGAAGCAGAATATCTTCTTCCCAAACATTTACTTTTATATCCATATCAGTTTTATTTTTTTGTTATTTCTTTTTCTATATCTTCCAAACTTTTCCCTTTTGTTTCCGGTAGTCGGGCACGAATAAAAAAGAAGCCCGTTAAGCATATGCCACCATATAACCAAAACGTTCCGGCTGCCTGTAATGATTCATTTAATAGGGGAAAACTGTAGGTGAGTATGAAGCTGGCTATCCATAAGAAGAGGGTAGAGATAGCCATAGCTGTTCCACGAATCTGTTGTGGAAATATTTCGGATAATACTACCCATACAATGGGGGCTAATGACATGGCATAACAGGCAATTGCCATCATTACCAGTATTAACATTATCCAACCACTCATTCCTGCAAAGTAACAACATCCCATCAGCAGATAGATAACAGCAAGTCCTGCCGAGCCGATTAACATTAATGTCCTTCTGCCCCAATGGTCAACAGTATAAATGGCAACAAAAGTAAAGATTACGTTAGTTACCCCCGTTATTACAATATTCATCAAGACATCTGACACTTCATAACCGGCAGCCGAAAAGACTTCGTGGGCATAATTGAATATAACATTGATGCCACACCACTGTTGGAAAACAGCCAAAACAATTCCCAGTATTAATACCCGCCGTACACCAGGTTGTGATAATGCTCTCCAATCGTATTTTTCTTTCACCTCTTTGGCGGCTAACCAACGTGGACTTTCAGGGATAATGAAAGCTAATATAAAAAATAAGGCAGCCGGTAATGCTTCTGCCCAGAACATCCATCGCCACGCCTGTTCTATTCCTTCCGCAGGAAGTTGTGAGGTTCCTTCTGTAAATAGGTTTGCTATCATCCAATTGGCAAGTTGTGCAGATAATATACCTAATACAATAGTCAGTTGGTTTAAAGATACCAGTTTTCCACGTATCTCAGTCGGTGATACCTCAGCTATATATATGGGGGAAACATTGGAAGCAATTCCTATACCCAGTCCACCTACAATACGATAGAATATGAACCAGGAAAAATTATCGACAGCTCCTGTACCGACAGCAGACAGCAAAAATAATAGAGCGGATAATATTAATAGTTTTTTGCGACCATATTTATCACTCCAACTACCGGAGAAGCCTGCTCCGACTAAACATCCTAGTAAGGCGCTACTCATTGCCCAACCGCGTAAAGCTGCTGAATCTTCGATAGCGAAGAATGGTTCATAAAAAATTTTGGCTCCGCCAATTACTACCCAATCATAACCAAACAGGTAGCCACCCATAGCAGAAATAAAGCAGATAAATAGTAAATTCTTTGAATTAATGTTTTTCATTGTGTATTATTATATAAATCATACTGCAAAGGAATTGTATTTTTCTGGAATAGGGAATAGATAAATTATTGAATTGGATGGATAATCTTATGATAATAACTTTGCTGCCTGTATAAAAATCACTATCTTTGTTACTGTTAACTATAACTTCTACAGCAATGATTAAACGCAAAGATGGATTTTCGGGTGAAAGAGCTTTAGTACTTCCTGCATCAATTATACATACGATGGAAAATAATCCTTTAGCCAATGCGCTGCATATTACGGACATAGGATACTATCCACGGGCAGAACATCATTTTAGAAAACGGGAAACTCCCATCTCTCAATACGTATTTATTTATTGTGTGGAGGGGAGAGGATGGTTTAGCGTGAATGATGAACGTTATGAAATAAAGAGTAATCAATGCTTTATTTTACCTGCGAATGTACCTCATAGTTACGGAGCCGATGACACAGATCCATGGACAATTTATTGGATACATTTTAAAGGAGACTTAGCAGAATATTATGCTTTACGTTTATTGACCCCTATTGATATCAAACCTACTATTTACTCACGTATTAATGGACGTTTGAATTTGTTTGAAGAAATATATCATACTTTGGAATTAGGATATAGTAAAGAAAATCTGTTGTATTCTTGTTCGGCTTTCCATCATTTTCTTGGTACCATTTGCTATTTGCAAGAATATAGAAATGCTACAGTCAATGATATTTCAAATGATTTAGTAGATGCGGCTATTCATTTTATGAAAGAGAATATAGGAAAAAAACTCAGTATCTCTGAAATAGCCGAGCATACGGGATATTCTGTTTCTCATTTTTCTACCATTTTTAATCACCGTACAGGACACTCGCCTGTCAATTACTTCAATTTGTTAAAGATACAACATGCTTGTTATCTGATAGACTGTACAGATATCAAGATAAATCAAGTTTGCCATAAAATAGGAATAGAAGATTGCTATTATTTTTCCCGTTTGTTTTCTAAGATAATGGGAATGTCTCCCAGCAAGTATAGAAAACATAAGAAAGGATGAAATAAGACCTTATTTGGTGAATATTTACTTCATAATACTTCCTGCAAATAGGCTTTTACCTTGTCGATTGAATATTTTTACTGTATAAAAGCCATTGGGCAATGATACTAAAGATAGTTTATGAACATAACCAGTTTTCCATATTTCTTCGTTGGTCATATTATAGATGATAATAGTTTGTGCATCCTTTATTTCCGGCAGGTAAAGCATATTTCCTTTATTTAATAAAGGTATATCCATATCCGAAACCGTATTCAGAGTTAATGGAGCGCTTTCATTGCCAAAGCGGTCAGCGGCAGTGACGGCAAAGTATCGTTTTTGTAACCAAGGGAGCTTGGCTGTATATTCATACTCATTGGCAATGAGATGGGTAGCTATTAAATTTTGAGGTTGCTTAATGTCAACAGGATATGTATCGGAACCGTATAAATGGTATACAACAGATTGATTGCTGTTATCGGCTGATGCTTGCCAACTCATGCGAAGTTTGCCGTTCGCTATTTGTTGCACCGAAGGATGGGATGGAACAGAAGGTGGAATACTATCTGACCATGTCATAGGAGGGATCAATGCCGGGTAAGTATAAAAGTTTTCTTCCAGTTCGTCTAATACTCCTTTTGTGTTATCAAGTAAAAAGCGATTGCGAAAATAGGCTTGTCCGTTTAGCTTTATCTGACGGGTGAAATGGATTTGACGAACTATTTCGTCCAATGGCCAATCTTGTTCACGAGGGGAGAGGAAATAAATTCCCAGTCCGGGAATAATCCAACGTTTGCCGTCGTTCTCTTTCCAGTCCAAAGCAAAGGGATAGAAATTGTTTCCTTGGAAATACATCATTGGGAACAAGGCATCATGGATTCCTTCTTTTAACCATCTTTGTGCATCTTGATAGACTACATGATAAGCATTCCAGCCGCGAGAGGGATAACGGTTAGTGTCACGATATTTGCCAATGGGCGAACTACTCACTTTTACCCATGGCTTGATAGACTTGATATCAGTATAAAGGCGGCGTACAATGTCGGTAATGTTATCCCGACGCCATTGTTTCAGCTCCTTTCCTTTTCCGTATCTGCGGTAGGTGTCTTTATCAGGAAATTTATCTGCCTGTTCGGGATAGCGGATATAGTCGAAATGGATACCATCTATGTCATATTGTGAAGTGATTTCTTTCACAATGCGAGAGAGGTATTCTTTTGTTTCAGGATTGCCCGGATCCAGATACCAGTTACCTTTATATAGTTTGCATATTTTTCTATTCCTTTGTACGATGGAGTTTCGTCCCAACAGCTTCACTTGCCGAGTGTTTCCGGCCGGGATAGTCACTATCCAAGCGTGCAATTCCATGCCTCGTTTGTGACATTCTTCAATAGCAAAAGCCAATGGGTCATATCCCGGATTACGTCCGGTATATCCCGTCAGCGATTCGGCAAAGGTCTCAATGGAGGACGGATATATCATATCCCCACGCAGGCGGGTTTGCAATAATACTGTATTGAAATTCGCAGCTTTCAAACGGTCGAGTATATCACATAATTCTTTTTTCTGGCGTTGAATTCCTGTTGAGCTTCCGGCTTTGGTACGCGGCCAGTCCATTCCGCCCAAGGTCGTGAGCCAAGTGGCGCGAATTTCGTATTTGGGCTGTGATATAACAGGTAAAGATCTTAGTATTATTAGTAATAAAGTTAGAAATAGTGTTCGCATTCGCTTTAATTTTATTGCAAAGATAAGAAGTAATCATTTAAATCGTTATTTTTGCAATAATAAAACAATTAAATAGAGTATATGATAACCTTTATTATTGCATTATTGGTTCTTATAGGAGGATATTTTTTATATGGAAGCTATGTAGAGCATCTGTTTAGTCCTGATAAAAATAAAAAAACACCGGCTCTGACTATGGAGGATGGCGTAGACTTTATTCCCCTTCCCACTTGGAAGATTTTCATGATTCAGTTTCTTAATATTGCAGGTTTGGGTCCTATCTTCGGTGCCATTATGGGAGCAAAATTCGGTACGGCCTCTTATCTATGGATTGTATTGGGAACTATTTTTGCCGGTGCTGTACACGATTATTTATCAGGAATGCTTTCTTTAAGGCATAACGGTGAGAGTCTTCCTGAAATAATCGGCCGTTATCTGGGACTTCCTACCAAACAGTTGATGCGTGGCTTTACTGTGGTTCTGATGATATTGGTCGGGGCTGTGTTTGTTGCCGGACCTGCCGGTTTGTTGGCCAAGCTAACACCCGATTATATGGACGTAACCTTTTGGATTATTATTGTTTTCATTTATTATATGTTGGCTACCCTGCTGCCGGTGGATAAGATTATTGGCAAGATTTATCCATTGTTTGCCATTGCTTTGTTGTTTATGGCAGTTGGAATATTAGCTATGTTGATATGGCACCATCCGGCTCTGCCCGAAATAACAGATGGTATACAAAATACTCATCCTGCCGGTTTGCCTATTTTTCCTATCATGTTTGTGTCTATTGCTTGTGGTGCCATTAGTGGTTTCCATGCTACACAGTCACCTTTGATGGCACGTTGCATGAAGAATGAAAAGTATGGTCGTCCAATCTTTTACGGAGCAATGGTGACAGAAGGTATTGTGGCATTGATATGGGCAGCGGCTGCCACTTATTTCTTTCATCAGAATGGAATGGAAGAAAGTAATGCTTCAATAATAGTAGATCGTATAACAAAAGAATGGTTAGGAACCATTGGCGGATTGCTGGCTGTGCTGGGGGTGATTGCAGCGCCTATCACTAGTGGAGATACCGCATTGCGTTCAGCTCGGTTGATTGTTGCCGACTTTATGCATTTGGAACAAAAAAGTATAACAAGACGTTTATTGATTTGTATTCCTATCTTTGCTGTGACTATTGGTATTTTGCTATATAGTCAGCGCGATGCGGCAGGATTTGATATGATTTGGCGTTATTTTGCATGGTGTAATCAAACATTGTCTGTCTTTACTCTATGGGCGATAACTGTATATTTGGTGCGCATGAAAAAGAATTATTATGTCACACTGTTGCCGGCTTTGTTTATGACAGCTGTTTGTTCTACTTATATTTGCATTGCGCCCGAAGGATTGGCTCTTTCCGGCTATATCTCTTATGTGTTGGGAGGAATATGTACGCTGGTTGCAGTTATAGGATTTATAACTTGGTATAAAAAACAAAATAGTATAGTATATGAGGAAATATAAGAAATCAACCTGGTTGCCTGTGGCTTTATTTATTTACACCACGATAATGGCTGTTTATTTTATTCCGCGGAATACGGAGATTGGTAATGCGGAAAAATATGTCACTATAGGGGTATCCTATCTTATTATTGCTTTGCTTTGGATTGTTCTTCGTAAGCAGGAGAAACGCAGAGAACAGGAAGGTCAGAATATGGAGAACAAAAAATAGAATATTTACTTAAACGACAATTGTATGAAGAAATTTTTAGTCAGCTTGGTGATGTTGGTAGTAACAACATTGGGTGCACATGCACAATTTGAAAAGGATGTTTGGTATGTGAATGCCTCACTGACAGGACTTGACCTCTCTCATAGTAAGTATGAAGGAACCAACTTTGGTTTTACATTGGGAGGTGGTGCTTTTGTAGCCGATAACTTTGCAGTATTGTTAAACTTTAAAGGACAGTATGTGGAACATGGGACAGATGAGACTAGTATTGGCGCACAGGGACGCTATTATTTATCCAGCTGTGGAGTATACGGTGGACTTGGAATGGCTTACAAACATCTTTCTAGTGGGGATTATAAGAAAAATCTTGTTTGCCTGACACCGGAAGTGGGCTATGCATTCTTTTTAGGACGAAATCTGACAGTAGAACCTGCTGTATATTATGATTTGAGTTTTAATCATACTTCTGAATACAGCAAATTGGGATTCAAAATAGGATTCGGTCTTTATTTTTAGTAGTATACAAGGTATGAAGTAAAAAAATACGGTAGGGATGGGGTTTAAACCTTCCCTACCGTAAATGATAAATTCTCAGAGCTTGTTTCTCTTTTTTCTTTATTTAGTGGGCATATAAATGAGTGAACGGAATCTCTTTACCATCATTTCCACTAACTTTCATTTTCAGTTGACCGCCGTTTTGATCAAAGTAACGAATTTCAATCGGGTGATATCCTTTAGCTAAAGCTTTTTGGCCTACTACTTCACGAGGACCATGAGGACCGTCATTATCAATTACTTGTTCGCCATCAATCACTAACGTACTGCCATCATCCGACAAGAGTGCAAAAGTATAAATATCATCCTGAGGAGCATTAATGTAACCTTTGATAATCAAACCGATATTACCTTTTACTTTCTTGGGAATCATTACATCTTCGATAGAATAATTTCCATTTACCGGTGCCTTTTCAATTTCGGTACATTTATTTCCTTTGAACTCATGCCAAGTAGCTTTCAATCCGGGATTGGATGGTGCAGCTGTAACGGCCGGAGTATACTCGCTCTTGATAAAACGAGTGGTGGTGATATCTCCCGGTTTACCGTTCGGGCGGAATGTGCGGAATGTGAAATCAGTTGTTTCAGTTACTTTTACCGGACCGTCATACTTAGGCGACTGCAAAGTGGGAACAGAACCGTCTGTGGTATAGTGTATTTCAGCACTTGGGTCGAGACAGGTGATGTTGACAATACCTTCACCGATAAAGGCATTTGTCTTGTTAAAACCCTCCAAATCAGGAATACGGTAATTGATATTCATAATGTTGAGGCGTTCAAATTGGTTGGCAAGACGCCGGGCAAATGCATTCCAGTCTTTCTGTGAAGGATTGCTCCAACCCAATTCGGCGATAGCCAACAGACGAGGAATTGCCATATATTGCATACGTTCACGTGAAGGAATCCATTCGCACCAAACATTACCTTGCACACCTAATACTAACGGTTGCATTTCAGCGTTTTGAATTTCGCTCATCGGATCATAATTATAAATATTGGCTACTGAATTCTTATCTTCCTGATAGTCTAGATAGAACTGTCCGTTAGGAGTGAAAATGATAGGATTTCCTTGTCCTGTTGTTTTAGAAGGAGCATTCTTAGCCCAACTGCGCCACCACATGACAGTTGCTGTTTTTGAAAGTCCGCCTTCGATAATTTCATCCCAACCGATCATTTCTTTTCCTTTATCGTTAAAGAATTTTTCCATATCATGAATGAACCATGATTGTAGTTCTTCTTCAGTCTTCAGCTTATTGTCACGCATACGTTTTTGGCAGTCGGGACATTTCTTCCAGTTGGTTTTTTCTACTTCATCACCACCGATATGTACATATTTGTAAGGGAAGAGTTCGATGAGTTCGCTATATACATTCTTGCAAAATTCTATTGCCGAGTCTTTTCCGGGACAAACGGGAGAGGAGAAGGTGGTTCCCCAACCGGTTTCATCGAAACAAGATACCCCTTCATAATTGCTTATGGCAGCCAGCATATGTCCCGGCATATCTATTTCGGGAACAATGTCAATACCACGTACTTTAGCGTATGCAATCACCTCTTTGATATCTTCCTGGGTATAATAACCGCCATATAGTGTATCACCTTCTACAATGCGAATCTTGCTTTCGGGAATAGCCATGTCAGGATTATCGTTCACCTTTGATTGGCGGATGCATTCTTTGTCATGAGAATTGAATTTGCGCCAAGCACCTTTTTCGGTCAGCAAAGGATATTTCTTTATTTCGATACGCCAACCCTGGTCGTCGGTGAGATGCCAGTGGAACTTATTCATCTTATAAAGTGCCATTACATCCAACAGTTCTTTTACTTCATCTTTGGAATAGAAATGGCGTGAAACATCCAGCATGATGCCTCTCCAGGCAAAACGGGGGGCATCATTGATTTCCACACTCGGAATAGCCCAATCTACACCGTCCACTATTTGTTTGGATTCAATTTGAGGAGGGAATAATTGGCGTAAAGATTCAATTCCGGCAATAACTCCACCATAAGAGTTTCCTTTTATATTGATTTTCTTAGTGTCGGTTTTTAATTGGTATGCACCCTCTTTGCCTTCAACTTCCCCCAATGAGAGGGTGATGGTTCCTTCTCCGTCTTGTACTTTTATGTTATATCCGGTGGAAGGAGAAAGTATTCCTGCCAGATATTCGGCAGCCGGAGCCAGCCGGGAATCAGTGATGCCGATGGTGCAACTTTTAGGAAGAACGAATGCGCTGCTGTCTTGTTGAACATTGTTCGGCAGCGGGACGATAGAAACGTCTCTGACAGAGGGAGGAGTGGAAGTACAAGCACCCAACAGCAATGAGCTCGTCACGGTGCAAGCAGCAATCCATTTTTTATAAGTCTGCTTAATCATAAGATAAATTTTTAGGTAGTTAATATATTAGTATTGGAATGTCACTAGAACACCTTTATGGTCTGTCGGCTATACATTCTGCGGTTCGATGAATTTATCTTTTGAAGTTTCCTGTACACGCTGAGAACGTACAATAGAACCTTTAGGACCAAAGATTGCTGCATCTTTCACGGTCAGCCCTTTTTCGGGATAGAACCAAATATAGTCGATACGGTCGCGTTCATCGGCTTTGGGTGCCCAAGTGATTTTTTCGGCAGGTTTGGCCGGATTGTCAGAAGGATAAGTAAAGCCGGGATAGTCAAGCACATTGGGATAGAAAGAACGGTAAGCATCAACGAAACCGGCTTCATCCAGCAAGACGGGCACTGTCCAAGGAATTACTAATCCGTGGTGGTCGTAAAGGTTCTTGGTTTCTTCTGTCCAATCCTGGTGCGAGGGTTCATTGAAATCACCACCCAAAATAATGGTATATCCGGCTTCCTGGTCTTTCTTTGCCTGCTCGATAAACATCTTGATGGCATCATCACGTTGTGACGCGACATTTCTTTCCAGAACTTCTTCAACTGTAGTGGGAATAGGAATTTCTTCCCAAGTAGAACCGTCATATCCACGTACATTATAATATGCATCATCCAGATAATCCAGATGAGAGGTATAAACGGCCATTTTCTTTCCATTCATGTCGGTTGTCAAACGGTAAATACTTCCGTGGTCACCGTTTTCGGGGAAGACAGTCAGTGAGTCGGTAATCGGATAGCGGCTAAGTAAACCGGTATCGTATGTATAGAAGGAATAATAAGTTTCTCCTTTTTCTTTCAGCGACCGGGTGAGGCGTGCTGTAAAATTGGTGTTATTATAATTACGCACTTCACTGAGGGTTACAAAATCGGGGCGAAGACGAATAATTTCATCGACAATAGCCTCATAACCGCCGGGAACCATGGTCCCTTCTTGCCAGATATTCCATTGCAAAACGGTAAATTCCTTTTTTTCCTGTGTGCATCCTGTGAGAACAAGCCATAGGAACATGGATAAATAAAGTAGTTTTTTCATTGTTTATTTATTTAAGATTATAAATATTTCTCTTTTAAGAACTGTCCGGTATAAGAGGCTGCACATTGGGCTATTTCTTCCGGTGTGCCGGCAACAACCAGATTACCACCCATTTTTCCACCTTCCGGTCCAAGGTCGATGACATAATCGGCGCATTTTATTACGTCCAGATTATGTTCGATGATAACGATGGTATGCCCTCTGCTGATAAGCGCGTCAAAAGCTTCCAACAACTTCTTGATATCATGGAAATGCAAACCGGTAGTGGGTTCGTCAAAGACAAAAATAGTAGGCTGTGTCTTTTCCACACTTAGGAAATAGGCCAGTTTCACACGTTGGTTCTCACCACCGGACAGTGTAGACGAAGATTGTCCCAATTTAATATATCCCAATCCCACGTCTTGCAGCGGAGTGAGTTTCTTCACAATCTTTTTTTGTCCGTGTTCGGTAAAGAATTCTATAGCTTGATTCACGGTCATTTCCAGTATATCATATATATTCTTATCTTGGAATTTCACTTCCAAAGTATCGCTTTTAAAGCGTTTTCCGTGACAAGATTCACATTCCAGCACCAAGTCGGCCATAAACTGCATCTCCACCGTAACCGTTCCGTCGCCTTTGCATTCTTCACAACGTCCTCCTTCGGTGTTGAAAGAAAAGTATCCGGCTGTGTAACCCATTTGTTTGGCCAAGGGTTGCTCTGCGTAAAGTTTACGGATTTCGTCGTATGCTTTTACATAAGTCACCGGGTTGCTGCGTGATGACTTCCCGATTGGATTTTGATCGACAAACTCAATGTCCTTAACCATCTGTATGTCACCGCTGATAGAAACGAATTCTCCCGGTCGCTCACTGCTTTCACTGTATTCCCGTTTCAGCGCTTTATAGAAAACATCACGCACCAATGTGCTCTTTCCCGAACCGCTGACACCTGTAACTACTGTCATTATATTTAGAGGGAAACGTACATCCACTCCTTTCAGATTGTTTTCTCTGGCTCCTTTTATTTCGATATAATTATTCCAGGGGCGGTGTGATTGGGGTATTTCGATGGTTTCTTCTCCAAGTAAATAACGAACCGTATAGCTGTTACTGTTTTTTTTCAAGTCTTTCATGTCTCCCTGATAGACGATTTCCCCTCCCAAGCGTCCGGCTTTGGGACCGATGTCTATAATATAGTCGGCGGCACGGATGATTTCCTCATCATGCTCTACCACTACGACGGTATTTCCCAGTTCTTGTAATTGGCGTAATACTTTAATAAGGCGTTCGGTATCGCGACTATGAAGTCCGATACTTGGTTCATCCAATATATAAAGCGATCCTACAAGGCTGCTTCCCAGGGAAGTTGCCAAGTTGATACGTTGGCTTTCACCACCCGACAATGTATTGCTAAGGCGGTTTAATGTGAGGTAGCCTAAACCGACATCCATCAGGAAGTTGATTCGGTTATTAATCTCTGTCAGTATACGTTTGGCTATAGCAGTATCGTGTGTATCCAATTCTAATGTGCGGAAGAATTCCTTTAGGTCATGAATGGGTAAATCTACCAATTCGGATATAGAGCGTCCGCCTACTTTTACATATCCGGCTTCTTTTTTCAGTCTGGTTCCGTGGCACATGGGGCAAAGAGTCTTTCCGCGGTAACGTGCCAACATCACACGATACTGAATTTTATATTGATTCTCTTCCAGCATTTTAAAGAATGAGTCTATGCAGGCTTTCTCTTTTGGACCATGCCACAAGTAGTCTTTCTGCTCTTGCGTCAGTTCATAATAAGGAGTAAAGATGGGGAAATCGTGTTTCGGGGCTTCACGGATGAATTCTTTCAGCCATTCGCCCATCTTTTCGCCACGCCAACAAATCACAGCTCCGTCATATACACTCAGAGCGCGATTGGGGATGACAAGATGTTCATCTATTCCGATTACCTTGCCGAAACCTTCGCAATTGGGGCAGGCACCAATGGGGGAGTTGAAAGAAAACATTTGGTCGTTGGGTTCCTCAAAGGTAATACCGTCTGCTTCAAACTTCGTGCTGAAGGAAAAAAGTTGTGTGCTGCCGTCCGATGAATAAAAGCGGAGCATGCAGGCTCCGTCACCTTCATACATGGCTGTTTCGGCCGAGTCGGTCAGTCGGCTGATGCTGTCTTTGCTGTCATCGGCCGTCATACGGTCTATCAGTAAGTAGATATTTTGTTTTTTTCCTTCGGCCGGCACTTGTTGCAGGAAGTCCTCGATACGCATAACCTCGCGGTTCACTTCCACGCGCGTAAATCCCTGTTTTAAGTCAATGTCCAATTGTTCGGCAATGCTGCGCCCTTCGCGTGGCAGTAGTGGAGCGAGCACGGTATATTTAGTCCCTTTGGGAAAAGAAAGCATACAATTCACGATGTCTTCCGCACTGTGTTTCTTCACCACTTGTCCGCTGATGGGGGAGTAGGTTTTCCCCACACGTGCGTACAGCAATCGCAGATATTCATATATTTCGGTCGAGGTTCCTACGGTGGAACGCGGGTTGCGACTGTTTACTTTCTGTTCGATGGCAATGGCAGGAGGAATTCCTTTGATAAAATCACATTCCGGTTTGCTCATTCTGCCCAAAAACTGGCGGGCGTAAGATGATAAGCTTTCCACATAGCGACGCTGGCCTTCGGCGTATAACGTGTCAAAAGCCAATGATGATTTTCCGGAACCGGATAAGCCTGTAATGACTACCAGTTTATTGCGGGGAATATCCACATCAATGTTTTTGAGGTTGTTGACCTTGGCTCCTTTGATAGATATATAATTACTTTCAGACATTCTTTTTTTGCATTTAGTTGAATATGCAAAGATAGTCAATCCTGCTCGGATACGTTTCATTCCGTAGGGTGAAAAAATGTTGTTCTATAGAAATTTTTCAGTAGTTTTCTTCTGACGGGTGTTTTGGGGTAATTAGGTCACTTCTCCAAAAGATTATGATGAAACCTGTGGCAACAGTGCTGAACTGGCTGATGTAGTCTCTTATTTGCCGGTTCTTGACTCTTGTTTAAACTTTAGTTCAAGCTGTTTTTATCATGTTGTGGATGCTGTAGGTCTGGTGTTTATTTAGGAATACGTAAGATGTTGTAAATTTACAGAATTAAAATTATCCTCCAAGAGTTCGCATTGATTTATTTGAAGATAGAGGCATGAAATCTTTATTTTGCCTGTCGTTATCTCGCTGTTTCATATTTTATCTTTATCTTTGTCTGCGAAAACTATTAAAATAGCGAAGACTTAAAATGAGAGCAAAAACGATTTTTCTTTTATTGATAACGCTCCTTCTGACATCGGCGGTCAATGCCAGGTCACGTTATCCTAAGCGTGAATTTCGGGGTGCATGGATTCAATGTGTAAATGGGCAGTTTCAAGGAATGCCTGCAGAGAAGATGCAGCAGTTATTAATCAGACAACTGAACAGCTTACAAGAAGCTGGTATTAATGCTATTATTTTTCAGGTGCGTGCTGAAGCAGATGCCTTGTATAAATCATCTTACGAGCCGTGGAGCCGCTTCCTTACCGGGGTGCAGGGCAGGGTACCGTCACCTTATTGGGACCCTATGCAGTTTATGATAGATGAATGTCATAAGCGTGGAATGGAGTTTCATGCCTGGATAAATCCTTATCGTGCCAAAACAAAGGGAACGGTAGCCTTGTCGCCCATTCATCCTTACAACAGGAACCCTGAACGTTTTGTGACTTATGCCGGACAATTGTATTTTGATCCGGCATTACCTGAGAATCGTAAATATATTTGTAAGATTGTACGCGATATTGTTACCCGTTATGATGTGGATGCCATTCACATGGATGATTATTTTTATCCTTATCCTAATCCGGGAGAGGATTTCCCCGACAATATCAGTTTTGCACAGTATGGTCGCGGATACAGTAATAAAGCCGATTGGCGACGTGACAACGTGAATGTGTTGATAAAGGAAATCCATGAGACGGTGCGCGAGTGCAAGCCGTGGGTGAAGTTTGGAATTTCTCCTTTTGGAATTTATCGTAATGTGAAGAGTGACCCCAATGGCAGCAACACACGCGGTTTGCAAAATTATGACGATTTGTATGCTGATGTGTTGATGTGGGTGAACAATGGTTGGGTGGACTATAATATTCCTCAAGTTTATTGGGAAATCGGTCATCCGGCTGCCGATTATGATACATTGATCCGTTGGTGGGCGAAGAATGCTTCCGCCCGTCCTTTGTATATTGGTCAGGATGTGATGCGTACGGTGAATAAGCCCGACCTCCACAATCCGCTTATCAATCAGATGCCGGCTAAGATGAAACTCCAACGTGCTTTGCCTACTGTGCAGGGAAGTTGTCAGTGGTATGCTTCGGCTGTGGTGGATAATGCAGGAAACTATCGCACCATGCTTGTAAAAGATTACCACCGTTATCCGGCTTTGCCGCCTACATCGCCATTTATGGATGATAAGGCTCCTGATAAAGTAAAGAAAGTGAAAGATGTTTGGACACAGGATGGATTGTTGCTTTTCTGGCAGGCGCCAAAGGCGAAAACGGAAATGGATAAGGCTGTGCAATATGTGGTTTATCGTTTTGATAAAAAAGAAAAAGTGAATCTGGAGGACCCTTCTCATATTGTTGCTATCACGCGTGATACTTATTATAAATTGCCTTATGAAAACGGCAAGACAAAATACAACTATGTTGTGACGGCTCTCGATCGTTTGCATAACGAATCTAAAGGGGCAAAGAAGAAAGTAAAACTGTAGACAAACAGCATAATAGTACTGAGATATTAGTAAGTAAGAACCACGTTTCACACGTGTTATGGGGTTAATTCGTTGTTTTACAGATGTTTAAGGTGAAAGGTTTAACTCAAACCGCCGAGAGCAACGGATTATGTTCATGACAGGTATGATGCGTGGTTTTGTATTTTGGGGGAATAGTTTGAACACTTAACATATCATATCACCAACAAAGGGAAGAATAAGCCGTTTCTTAGGGTTGGCTAAGGTTTTTTAAACGGAAGATTATTACAGTCTCCGACAGTGGACCGTACAGTCCGTTGCGGTGGACTGTATAGTCCGTTACCGTAGACTGTATAGTCCATTGCCGTAGACTGTAGTAATCCGACTGACAGACAGGCATAATAGAAAGGATGAAAACGCTTAGCCCGGCTAATGAAACGACTTAGGGAGTTTAAAACGTATGCAGAGGTTGAAAACCGGAGGAGACAACACACGGTGACAGAATCAAGTTCTTTTTTTGAAGCACCTCTTCGGCTTTTTGAAGTAAATCCCTCCTTTTGTCCGATTATTATCTTGTAACTGTTACAAATTCATAAGAAATTTATATGTTAATTCATTTTTATTTCGTTACTTTGTAGCCGGATAACAAAAAGGAACACGAATATGCGATATGTGTACGTAACGGGCTATCTATCACTGGCTGCTATCATACAACTGTTAATGGGAAATTTTCCATTGTCGTTTGTGGCATTTCCGCTGAATATTGTTTTTGCGGTTATTTGGCTGTTCTTATTGTGGAAATTATATAAGGAAAGTAGAAAATCAGCTTTTACACGCTTTCTTTACTCCCCTCAAACAAGTATTTTATCTATTTTCCTGCTCATAGCAGGTAGTCTGATTATTGGATTATTTCCTCAGTTGTCTGATGTGGAAGCTGCTATGCGCACCGGTGTTTGGGCCTTGTTGGGCTGTTATAATTTTATGACTTCTTGGATATTCATTGCCATTCTCTTTTTGCTGTTAAGCAATTTGGCAATGATTACTTTTCATGCTTATTACCATCGAAAGACTGCCCGTTGGCGTTTCCTGCTGAACCATGCAGGATTATGGCTGGCACTTTTCGCCGGATTCTTTGGAAGCAGTGATACCCGGACATTGCGTATTCCTCTTTATAAAGGAGAACCGGCACGTGAGGCTTTTGACATGAATGGCGTTTCCTATCATTTGGATTATGAGATGGAACTGCGTTCCTTTTCCGTGGAATACTATCCTAATGGAAGCCCTTCCCGTTTTGCTGCCGAGGTGCGCTTGGGTGATGATGAGGCGCTGTTGGAAGTGAATCATCCATACAGTTATCGGTTGGGAGAAGATGTGTATCTCACAAGCTATGACATGGCAAGTGGCAATGAAAGTAAATATTGTGTTTTACAAGTTGTGATACAACCGTGGAAATATATAATGGTGGCCGGCATATTGATGATGTTGGCGGGAGCTGTTCTCTTATTTATTAATGGTCCGAAAAAGTGTGTTAATCTGAAAAAGGTATGATAAATTGGGATAACTTCTATGTATTTGCGACACTGTCTGTTGGTTTATGGCTGGCAGGGGCAGTGTTTGCACTTCGTTCTTCAACGAGGAGCAGAATGGCTGTTGGTTTCACCATTGCCGGAATTATGGTATTGGGCATTTTTATTGCCGGATTATGGGAATACCTGCAACGCCCACCTTTGCGGACAATGGGAGAAACGCGTTTATGGTATTCATTCTTCATGGGAATAGCCGGACTTCTGACATATATACGATGGAAGTATCGTTGGATATTGTCGTTTTCTACTTTATTGTCTACTGTATTTGTCGTGATTAATTTGTTAAAGCCGGAGATACATGACCAGTCGCTGATGCCGGCTTTGCAAAGTGTATGGTTCATTCCTCATGTTACTGTATATATGTTTTCTTATTCGGTGTTGGGGTGCGCATTCATTATTGCCGTCACCGGATTGTTCTGCCACAAGGAGGAGTATTTGCAGACAGCCGATAATTTGGTCTATGCAGGAGTCGCTTTCCTGTCAATCGGTATGTTGCTCGGTTCTCTTTGGGCGAAAGAGGCATGGGGAAATTATTGGAGTTGGGACCCGAAGGAAACATGGGCAGTCATCACTTGGATGGGGTATTTGATATATATCCACCTTCGTCTGTTCGGACGTGTGGGCAGCAAATCACTGTATGTGTTGCTCATTTTTTCCTTTTTGGCGTTGCAAATGTGTTGGTATGGAGTGAATTATCTTCCGGCGGCACAGCAAAGTATACATTTATATAATCGTAATAACTAATCAAAAAACAAGCGTAACATGAAGAAAAGTACAAAATTAATGGTGGCACTGTTGGTTATAGTGGCGGCATTAGCTGTTACTTACCGGCTGATGAACCGTGTGCCTTCTGCCGATTTGGAGGCAAATGCGCAGATGCAGCAAATCATTACGGATGCCGGATGTTTGAGATGTCACACCTCAAACCCCGATTTGCCGTTCTATGCCAATATGCCCGTGGCAGGAAAGATTGTGATGGAGGACGTGAGCAAGGCTTATCGTGCTTTTGACATGACTCGGATGGCGGCAGACTTGAAAGCCGGTAATCCGGTCGATCAGGTGGCTTTGGCAAAAGTAGAAAAAGTGATTCTGGATGGCAAGATGCCTCAGCCCAAATACTATTTGGTGCATTGGGGAGCTTCCATCAGCGATACGAAAAAGGAATTGGTTCTTAATTGGGTGAAGAATCATCGTATGAGGCTGATGGGCGATGCGAATGTGGCTCCTGAATTCATCAATGAACCTATTCGCCCGATTGCCGATTCTATTTCGGTAGATGTGCGCAAAGTGCTATTGGGTGATATGCTTTATCACGACACTCGTCTGTCGGCTGATAATACGGTGTCTTGTGCCTCTTGTCACGGTTTGGATATGGGCGGCGTGGACAATAAGCAGTATTCGGAAGGAGTGGGCGGTCAGCTTGGCGGAGTAAATGCTCCGACTGTTTATAATGCAGCTTATAATTTTGTTCAGTTTTGGGACGGTCGTGCCGGCACATTGGCAGAACAGGCTGCAGGTCCTCCCTTGAATCCGGTTGAAATGGCTTGTGAATCCTTTGACCAGATAACAGCAAAACTAGCCGAAGACAAGGACTTTGTAAAAGCTTTTACAGAGGTATATTCAGACGGACTGAATGAAAAGAATATTACCGATGCGATTCAGGAATTTGAAAAGACGTTGCTGACTCCCAATTCACGTTTCGACCTTTATCTGAAAGGTGACAAGAATGCTATCACTGCCGATGAACTTGCCGGATATGAACTTTTCAAGAAATATGATTGTGCAACTTGCCATGTAGGTGAAATCCTTGGAGGACAGTCATATGAGTTAATTGGCGTACAACATGATTATTTTGCAGACCGTGCGGCTGAAATGACAGAAGAAGACAACGGTCGGTTTAAGCAAACAAAGATAGAGCGTGACCGTCATCGTTTTAAAGTGCCGGGATTGAGAAATGTGGAATTGACTTATCCTTATTTCCACGATGGAAGCATGAAGACAATGGATGACGCCGTGCGTGCGATGGCTAAATATCAGTTGGGCATTGACCTTCCGCAGCAGGAAGTGGATAAGATTGTATCTTTTCTCCGTACTTTGACCGGACAGTATAAAGGACAGACTCTGACAAATAAAAATATGAGTATCTAGGAGCTTGGAGAGTGCTCTGAAAACCGAGAAGATGCTTGATATAGCACATGAATGTGTCATAACTAAAGTAGCACATTAAATCATCAACTGTAGGGGCAGGGTTTGCCTGCCCGAATGCACAAATAGACTGCTTTCGGGCGAGCGAACCTCGCCCTACCGGTTAAATGACAGCATTATCGACGTTTTGACACGTTCCTTTCTTTATAGACTAATAAAGCAAGAATCCTGCCAATCCGCAGAGGATAATCATTAATATAGGGTTTATCTTATATTTGCGTGTTCCGAAGAAAGCTGCAAGGAAGATGATGATACTGATAATGAATTGATACCAATCTACTTTATAGCTGCCGAAGTTTTCTTTATTCATTAAAACGAGGGCTGCCGCAGCCAGCAAGCCTACCACTGCGGGGCGCAATCCACTGAATACGGCTTCAACAGCCGGGTGTTTTTGATATTTCAGAAAGAATTTGCTGATGGCAATCATTAAGATGAAGGAAGGAAAGACAACAGCAAATGTTGCCACAATGGAGCCGATGACGGCGAAAGCTTCGCTGTATCCCGCGTTCAGTACGGCAGTATATCCTACATAAGTGGCGGAATTAATGCCAATAGGACCCGGAGTCATCTGGCTGATAGCTACGATATCAGTAAATTCACCGGCATTAATCCAATGATAACGCGTCACTACTTCTCCCTGAATCAAGGAAAGCATGGCATAACCGCCTCCAAAACCGAAGAGACCTATCTTAAAGAATGTATAGAATAAATAAAGGAATATCATTTTGATGCATGTTTATGTTTGTACTTACCATAGAAAAAGCCTCCTACTCCGGCAATGATGATAATATACACAGGGGATATACCCAATAACCAGATAAGAAGTGCCGATACTATAGGTATCCATATTGTATAGCGGTTTATCTTTGCTGATGTTGCCATTGAGAAAGTAGGAGCGGCAATCAATGCGACCACTGCCGGGCGGATTCCTTTGAATATATTTTCTACTACTTCATAATTCTTGAATTGTTGGAAAAACAAGGCTATGGCTAAAATAATGAAGAAGGAGGGAAGTATGGTTCCGAGCGCCATGGCTAGAGCTCCTTTGAATTTGCGTAACTTATATCCTATAAAGATAGCTATGTTTACGGCAAATATGCCTGGAACAGACTGAGTAAGTGCCAATAAGTCGATAAAGTCTTCTTTATCAATCCATTTTCTTTTCTCCACTATTTCATCTTGTATGAGTGGAACCATTGCATAACCTCCTCCGATGGTAAACAGGCCAATCTTTAAAAAGATGGCGAATGATTTTAAATAGAAATTCATGTCTTAATTTTGTTTCATATAAACGCTTGGCGGTACATCAAAGTATTTCTTAAAGCTATCTGTAAAATATTTCGGGTCGCCAAAGCCCAGCATATCTGAAACTTCGGATACCGTGTATTTCTTGCTTTTCAATAGTATGGCAGCTTCATTCATACGCACTTTACGGATAAACTCGCTGGGTGAATAATTTGTTAATGCTTTTATTTTGTTATAAAAACTACTTCTACTCATATTGAAAGCAGCACATAAAGTGTCTACATTTAGTTCTTTGCTCAGATTTTTTTTAATGGTTTCGGTTACTTTTATAATAAATTCCTGATCTAAGTCCAATGGTGGGTGAGGTACATTTTCCTCTTCCGTGGTGAATTGGAATTGACTGTAACGTTTGCGTATAAGCTCCCTGATAGCAAGTACATTGGTTATGTTGGCTTTTAAGACGCCGACATCAAACGGTTTAATGATGTATCTGTCTGCTTTGCTCTGTAATCCTTTGATAATACTTTCTTTATCATTCAATGCAGTTAGCAGAATGACAGGAATATGACTTGTTTCTACATCATTTTTCACAATACGGCACATTTGTTCTCCATTCAGTTCCGGCATCATAATGTCTGAAAGAATGAGGTCGGGCTGTTTGGTTTTGATAGAATTAATCACTTCTTGTCCGTTGCTGACTCCTGTTACTTGATATTCATCGGATAATATCTGTAATAAGAAAGTACGTAACTCCACATTGTCTTCGGCTACCAGAATATAAGGAGCTTCTTTATCAGCCTGTTTAAGTTGCGGAATAGGAGGAATGGTGACCTCCTCTTTGTTTTCTTCTCTCACGATAGGAAGCGGATCGATGACATCAGCTTTGGGGAAGAGTTTGTTATTATATTTTCTGCTTTTTATAGGGAATGATAGTTTAAAGGTAGTACCCATATTCTCTATGCTGCTCATACTAATTTTGCCACAGTGGTTCTTGATGAGCTTGTAAGTAAGCATCATGCCGATACCGCTGCCGGTAATTTGTAAATTAGTGGCATTTTTCCCTCTGAACAGTTCCTTGAACATTTTTTTCTGGTCATTGGATGAAATTCCGATTCCGGTATCTGTGATGAACAGAAACCAATGGTTTTTACTTTTGGAAGTCTGAATTTTGATACTTCCTCCTTGTTGAGTGTATTTCAGTGCATTAGTCATCAGGTTTCTGATGATGGAATCCATCTTGTTTCTATCCAACCATACTTCTTGAGAAGTAAAATTGGATTCAAAATGAATTTCAATTTGTTTTTTCTCTGCGTATAGCTTGAATTGCTCAATGTAAGACTTAATATATGAATTTAATTCGTATCTGGATACATAAACGTTGGGCGTATAAAGTTCCTCTTTTTCGAAATTAATCAGATTACTTGCCAAATCAGATAAATTGTCTGTATTCTGAATAGCAAGGTTGATATTAATTTTCCCTTGTTCTGTCAGTTGTTCATTCTTTAGAATTTCTCCCAACGGAGCCTTTATCAAGGTCAGCGGCGTACGTATGTCATGGGCGGTGTTGATAAAGAATTGGATTTTCTCTTTAGAATTGTTCCTGTCTTTCCTTAACCATAAGAAACGTAAAATACTTACTGTAATTAATATTATGATAATAAGATAAATGATTCCGGCCCAAAAAGTTGCCCAAAAAGGGGGAGTTATGGTTATTTTTATAGCTCTTTCTTCCAATACATGCTCGTCATCCATCAGAATGGCTCTCACCCTCAGTTTATAATGCCCGGGATTGATGTTGGTATAACGTATCAGGTTATCTGCTGTGGGACTTGTCCATTCATCGTAAAATCCTTCTAATTTCCAAGTGTATAGAATATTAGACGGATTGTCGTAATTAATGGAAGATACATTTAACGAGAATATATTTTGACTATAATCCAAAGTGATGTGTTCTGTATCGTCTATATCTTGGGTTAAAGGGGAATTCTTTTCACCGGGGAAAACCTTTTGATATAAGATGCTGAAATCACTGAATATCATTTTAGACTTGAAACGATTGGGCAGGCTTACGGTGTCTGCTATTTCAATGGCTCCGTTTCCTGTTCCGAATATAAAATATCCTGATCGGGTGTGTATGCCCGATGAGGGATTGAAGTTCACAGCCATCAATCCTTGTTCTTTTGTCCAATTGGAGAATATTCTTTCTTTTACTTTGAAACGAGTTAATTCATTTTCGGTACTGATAACCAGATCCGTTTCCGAAGCCGGCAAAATGCAATAGATATTATTGGAAATCAACGCTGAGTTTTTTATATGATAACGTACGACTTTGTCAGTGTTATTATTATATACCCACATGCCCGAACCATGAGTACCGATATAGGTAATATGGGCAACAGTATCTTGATAAATCGTATTGATACATCCAATTTCAGAATCCAGATTGACCGGTTTCAGTGTTTGGTTTCGTTTATTGAATTGGTATAGCCCATTGATGGTACCTATCCACAGGTTGTATTGGTCCTTGTTCTTAATACAGGTAACCGGAAAATCCATACCGTAGCACTGAATTTCTTTTGTTTGTATATTATAACTTTTCAGGTTATAATAGCCACCTGCCCAAATGATTCCATCATTGTCCTTGTAGATGCAACGTATGTATTTATCAGGGCGGATATTGGTCCATCCTAGAGTGGATTGATGAGAAAAATATTTAGGCACCATGTCTTTCTTGTTGATTTGATACATTCCCGACATATATCCTCCTACCAATATGGTGCCTGGGGCTGTTTCGCACATGGAAATAAAGACATGGTTCTGATTTTGTGTGTCGTTCTGATAAGTGGAAAGAAGGCACTTCCACTGTTTATTCTGAGAATTGTAAAAACAGATGCCATTACTTGTAGCATACCAAATATCACCTTCCGAATCCTCTAAAATAGAGTTCACTTGATTGTCTATTAGTGAATTTGGATTGTCATAAGAATGTTGTATCCATTTATAGCCCGGATATTTATTCGAGAATAAGGTAATTCCGACAGGATAAATGGCCATCCATAATTTGTCATCTTTATCAATGAATATGTCATTCACAATATTCCCATTCATTTTGTTTGAATGATTGTGATCGGCAATCAGAAAAGGGGATAATTCACGAGTGAATAAATTGAGTTTGTAAACACCTGCTCCATTAGTGGCTATCAGGACTTCGTCTATTTTCTTGGGGTTGGCTATGATTGTATTGACTGTAATGTCCAACAACTTTGTGGGAACATCCATTAGTTGTTGAGTATTGATGTTATATAGATATATACCGTCTCTCAGTGTTCCTATAATAAGAGTCTGAGTGCTTTTGTGAAAATACAGATAAGTAACAATTTGGAATTGGTCCAATTGGGGATGTTTTTGTATCTGTAGTTGATGCTTATCAATTAGTTTAACGCAAAATATATTATGATTTGTTCCTAAAAAGTATTGGTTATTTCCGGCTTCTGTAATGCAGGTAATCTCTTCCTGAATAGAACTGGTCAGGCGAATCAGTTTTTCCTGGTCGATATCAAAAATGTATTGTTTGTCTTTGGTACAAAGCCAAATATTGTTTTTGTTGTCCAAATAAGTGCTGATGAGTGGAAGCCCACTGTTGCTTTTGTCTTTGCTGGCAAAATTATAGGCCAGCTCGTATTTGTCTTGTAGTGAATTGTACTTAAAAATATATCCGTTTTTTCCTATTTCCCAAATTACGCCGGCTGTATCTATTTCCAAAGTATTCAGGTTGGGAAAAGATTTCATATTAGGTTGACCGTCTGCTGATAAGCTGTAATGAACATATTGCTTGCCATTGTACCTGTCGATTCCTTCATGGGTGAGGAACCACATATATCCTTTATTGTCTTTTTGTATGGACAGGACTCTACGACTGCTCAAGCCATCGTTAGTATCTAGATACTGGTAAAGTTGGGCAGAGACAGAAGTTATAAAAATAATTGTAAAGTATATAAGTAAAAGAGTCCTTTTCATAATGGTATTTAGACGCGAAAACCTTACAAAGCTCGCAAATTTTCTTGTCATTTCAAAATCTATTATATGTAAAAAAAGCGGCAATCAGTATGATATACCGCTTTTTTAGTAAATATAACAAATCGTTTTATCATTTGTTCATTTCAACCCATTTTCTTGCGTTGACAAATGCTTCAATCCATGGTGTTACTTGGTCTTTGTTTATTCTGTCAGAAGGATAGTAAGCATTTTGCCACGGGAAACAAGAGCGTTCTAAGTGAGGCATCATTGCCAAGTGGCGTCCGTCTGAACTTGCTAATCCGGCTACGCTGTAGTCTGAACCGTTCGGATTACCGGGATATTCATCGTATGAGTATTTCAATACTACATTATACTTATCTTCTTCGTATGGTAATGAGAATTTGCCTTCTCCGTGTGCCACCCAAATACCTAATTTGCTGCCGCTTAATGAGCCGAGCATAACACTTCTGTTCATCGGAACTGTTACACCGACAAACTTAGATTCAAACTTGTGTGAGTCGTTATGCAGCATTTTGGCTTTCTTGTTATGCTCAGGATTAATCAGTCCCAATTCAATCATCAATTGGCAACCGTTACATACTCCCAGTGACAGGGTGTCTTTGCGTGCGTAGAAATTATCCAGTGCTGCTTTGGCTTTCGGATTGAATAAGAATGCACCTGCCCATCCTTTGGCAGAACCCAGAACATCGGAATTGGAGAATCCTCCACAGAATACAATCATATTAATGTCTTCTAATGTTTCGCGTCCGCTTATCAGGTCGGTCATAGTGACATCTTTCACATCGAAGCCTGCCAGGTAAAGCATATATGCCATTTCGCGTTCACCATTGGTGCCTTTTTCACGAAGGATGGCAGCCTTAATGCCGGTCGGTGTACGACGTTCGGGAGTGATTCCATATTGTGAGAACTTCCCGGTGAATGATTTATCGAATACAAACTCCAGTGGTTGCTCTTTGTAATTTTCAAAACGTTTCTTGGCGCAACCGTTCATGCTTTGTTTGCGGTCAAGCAAATAAGAAGTAGAATACCAAACATCACGCAGATAGTCAATACCGAATTGGTAAGTGGCATCTTCTTTGGTTACTAGAATATGGCGTTCGTCTGTGGGGGTACCCAATTTCACGTAGCCGATTCCGGCATCTTCCAATATCTTCTTGACTTCGGCTTTGTCTTTATCTTTCACCTGAATGACGATACCCGGATTTTCGGCAAACAGAATTTTGATGATATCGTTTTCCTTTATTTTATTAAGGTTGATTTCCATACCACCTTCCATGTTTGAGAAGCACATTTCGAGTAGTGTAGTAATGAGACCACCGGCTGAGATATCATGACCTGCCATAATCAGGCCCTTGTTGATAAGTTCTTGTATGGCAAGGAAAGCATCGCGGAAATATTCGGGATTTTGAACTGTCGGGACATCATCTCCTATTTTATTTAATGACTGTGCGAAAGCAGAACCACCTAAACGCAACTTGTCAAAACTGAAGTCGATATGATAAATGGTACTCTTGGCATCATTTACCAATACAGGAGAAACGACTTTCTTTACATCGGATACTTCTCCGCCGGCTGAAACGATAACTGTTCCCGGGCTGATGATCTTTTCTCCGTTTGGGTATTTTTGAGTCATAGACAGGGAATCCTTACCGGTCGGCACATTGATTTGCAGTGCGCAGCAGAAGTCAGACAGCGCCTTGACAGCCGTATAAAGACGGGCATCTTCACCTTCCTGTGCACGGCATGGCCACATCCAGTTGGCAGACAGGGAGATGCTGTCCATTCCTTCTGCCATTGGAGCCCAAACAAGATTGGTCAACGCTTCGGCTACCGACAATACAGAACCTGCAGCCGGATTAGCCAAGGCAGCTTGCGGAGCATGTCCCAAAGAAGTGGCAATACCTTTTTCGCCTCGATAGTCAAGGGCAACGACACCACAGTCGCTCAACGGTAGCTGGATTTCGCCCTGACATTGCTGGCGGGCAATCTTACCTGTTACGGAACGGTCTACTTTGTTGGTTAACCAATCCTTGCAGGCAACAGCTTCCAGTTGAAGTACGCGGCGGATATATTCGTTTAATTTTGAAGTTTCGTAAGTTACGTTTTCATAATGGCGTTCTACAGTCTTGTCCACCATATAAGTTTTCGGAGAAGAACCGAACATTTGATCTACTGCCAAATCAAATGGGCGGACACCATCAGCTTGTTCAAAAGCAAAACGGGCATCACCGGTAGTTTCACCTACAGTATACATTGGGGCACGTTCGCGGTCGGCTATCTTTTGTACGTGTTCAATAGCCGATTCATCAATCAGCAACCCCATACGTTCTTGAGACTCATTGGCAATAATCTCTTTGGCAGACAGTGTTTTGTCACCGATAGGCAGTTTGTCCATGTGGATTAATCCGCCGTTTTCTTCTACTAGCTCAGACAAACAGTTTACGTGACCTGCCGAACCGTGGTCGTGGATAGAAACAATCGGATTGTTTTCTTCTTCACACAAGGCGCGAACTACATTATAAGCACGTTTCTGCATTTCTGCATTGGCACGTTGAACTGCATTGAGTTCGATTCCCGATGAGTATCGACCTGTTTCAACAGAGGATACAGAACCGCCACCCAAACCGATTCGATAGTTGTCACCACCCATAACAACAATTTTGTTTCCTGTTTCGGGGTGACCTTTCAGGCAGTCGCGTTGAGTACCGTAACCCACGCCACCGGCCAGCATGATAACTTTGTCGTATGCATACTTTTCACCGTTCTCCTGATGCTCGAAGGTCAATACAGAACCACAAATCAGCGGCTGACCGAATTTGTTACCAAAATCGGAAGCACCGTTGGAAGCTTTAATTAAAATTTGTTCGGGAGTCTGGTATAACCATTGGCGTACCGGCAAGATATCTTCCCATTCACGTCCTTCTTCAGTGCGCGGATAAGAAGTCATATAGACAGCTGTACCTGCAATGGGCCATGAACCTTTACCGCCACCCATGCGGTCGCGGATTTCACCTCCGGTACCGGTTGATGCACCGTTGAACGGCTCTACGGTAGTGGGGAAGTTATGTGTTTCAGCTTTTAGCGAGATGACTGTTTTGATATCTTTGATAATGAAATAGTCGGAAGTGGAGTGGTCGGCCGGAGAGAATTGTTCCACAACCGGGCCTTCTGCAAAAGCCACATTATCTTTATAAGCAGAAATAATTTTATTGGGATTTTCGGCAGTCGTTTTTTTAATCATCTGAAATAAAGATGATTCCATCTCTTCACCATCAATGATGAATGTTCCGCCGAAGATTTTATGGCGGCAGTGTTCCGAATTAATCTGTGCAAAGCCGAATACTTCAGAGTCAGTTAATTTACGTCCCAGGTCTTTTTCGACTTTCAGCAGGTAGTCCATTTCTTCACGAGAAAGTGCAAGACCTTCTTTTTCATTATATTCTTCCAGATTCTCAATGTAAACAATCGGTTGAGGTTTAATGTTAACAGTGAAAATCTCCTGGTTCAATCCTTTATACATGCGTTGTAGCATGGGGTCGTATTCGGCATTTTCATCTTTCACAGGGAAATATTCTTCAATGCGTTGTATACCTGTCAACCCCATGTTCTGAGTAATTTCTACAGCATTTGTACTCCAAGGGGTTATCATTTCCCGACGCGGTCCGATGAAGCAGCCTTTCAGGTTTTCTTCGTTTTCTACAGTGGCTTCTCCATAAAGCCAGCTCAGTTTTTGAATATCTTCAGAAGCCAGTTCATGATTGACTTCTGTTGCTATTACACTTTTAGTGGGTGTTCTGAAAAATAGAATCATAGCACTTTTATAGTTGTTTTGTTAATTGAAAACTAGGTTGTAATATCAAGAGTCTATTAATAAGGTGCAAAGTTACATAAAAGAGCCGGGCTATGAAAGAAATTTGTGTGTAAATATAGGTACTTTCGCAAAAAAATACCATCTTTGCAGCATGAATTGGATAGAACAAGTAACCATACTCGATTTGCTGGTGAAAGGACTTATAGTTGGCGTAGTGGTTTCTGCGCCCTTAGGTCCTGTTGGGGTACTTTGTATTCAGCGCACACTGAACAAAGGACGATGGTATGGATTTGTTACCGGGTTGGGAGCGGCTTTGAGCGATATAGGCTATGCTCTGATAACAGGATATGGAATGAGTTTCATGGATGAATTTCTGGCAAAGAACCAGGTGCTTTTACAGATTGTTGGTAGCGTTATGCTATTAATGTTCGGTATTTACACTTTCCGTAGCAATCCTGTCCATTCTATCCGACCTGTATCTTCTACACCAGGCAGTTATCTACATAATTTTGTCACTGCTTTCTTTGTGACATTCTCTAATCCTTTGATTATTTTCCTATTTATCGGTTTGTTCGCCCGTTTTTCTTTTGTGATGCCGGGTAGTCCGTTGGGGCTTCAGTTGGTCGGTTATCTGGCCATTGTACTGGGAGCACTTTTATGGTGGTTCGGTATTACGTATTTTGTCAATAAAGTACGTACTCGTTTCAATTTACGTGGCATTTGGATTTTGAACCGTGTTATCGGTGTTATAGTGATGTTGATGTCTGTAGTCGGCTTCATTTATACTATATTAGGAAAAACGATGTACTGACAGGAAAACATATCTTGTGTGAAGCACGTTGAACCTTATAATTTTCAATTTGTAACTTAAAAAATAAAGAAATGTTTATTTCCAAACAGTTAAAAGAGAATAATATAGCCGAATACCTTATATATATGTGGCAAGTGGAAGATATGATACGTGCCAACGGCTGTGATATGGAGAAGATAAAGAAAAACATTGTTGACTCTTACCCTCTGACGGAAGAACAGAAAGTAGAATTGACACAATGGTATATAGACCTGATTGAAATGATGCGTCGTGAAAATGTAATGGAGAAAGGTCATCTGCAGATTAACAAGAATATTATCACTTGGTTGACCGACTTGCATCTGCAGTTGCTTCGTTCTTCCAAGTTTCCTTATTATAGTGCAGCGTATTATAAAGCTTTGCCTTATATAGTAGAACTTCGTGCCAAAGGTGCTAATAAAGAAGAACCTGAACTGGAAACCTGCTTTGAGGCACTTTATGGGATATTGTTATTGAAGTTGCAAAAGAAAGAAATCAGCGAAGAAACAAAGAAGGCACAGCAGGCTATTTCCGGTTTGCTTGCTATGTTGTCCAATTATTATATAGAGGACAAAAAAGGAGAATTGGAATTCTAGCGAGTCATTTCTTCTTGAGGATGAGGTTGCTCCTAAAGGTATATTGCACTGTTTTTTGCTCTGTTATTCCGAGTGCAATGAAGGAACTATAGACATAAAGTGGATATTTCAGATTTTTCACGGTATTCATAGATGACAAAATACTAGGGCTTTTTGGGAACAGCCTTTTGTAATGAAGAGAAAATAAATAAAATGAAAATGAAAAATATATTGGTGACCGGTGCTAATGGCCAATTAGGAAACGAAATGCGTGTGCTTTCGCTTGAGAATAAGGAATATAACTATTTTTTTACGGATGTAGCCGAGTTGGATATCTGTGATGAAAAAGCTGTAATGGCTTTCGTCAAGGAAAATGAAATCGATGTCATTGTGAATTGTGCTGCTTATACAGCTGTGGATAAAGCGGAAGACAATCAGGAATTATGTGCCAAACTAAATAGTGAGGCAGTCGGTTATCTGGCAAAGGCTGCAGAGGAGAATCAGGCGGAATTTATTCAGATTTCTACAGATTACGTATTTGACGGAACCAATTATGTACCATATAGAGAAACCGAACCGACTTGTCCTAATTCTGTATATGGTGTTACTAAATTGGCCGGTGAAAAAAAGGCTTTGGAATATTGCAGTAAGGCAATGATTATCCGTACGGCATGGCTGTATTCTGTATTTGGCAATAATTTTGTGAAAACCATGATTCGTTTAGGGAAGGAAAGGGAATCATTGGGAGTTATTTTCGACCAGATAGGTACGCCGACTTATGCCCGCGATTTGGCGTCTGCTGTTTTTGCAGCTATCCGTAAAGGTATTATTCCCGGTATCTATCATTTCAGTAATGAAGGAGTCTGCTCCTGGTATGATTTTACCAAGTCCATTCACCGTATAGCCGGTATTGGCAATTGCAAGGTAAGTCCTTTGCATACAGATGAATATCCTGCAAAAGCTCCTCGGCCTCACTATTCTGTATTGGATAAGACAAAGATAAAACATACGTATGGCATCGAGATTCCTCATTGGGAAGAGAGTCTGGAACAGTGTATCAAGGAATTAAATGTATAATGATATATGAACAACGAAATAGAAAGAAGACGAACGTTTGCGATTATCGCACACCCGGACGCCGGTAAAACATCATTGACAGAGAAGTTGTTGCTTTTCGGTGGACAGATTCAAGTGGCAGGAGCCGTGAAGAGCAATAAAATAAAGAAAACTGCAACATCCGACTGGATGGATATTGAAAAGCAGCGTGGTATCTCTGTTACCACTTCTGTGATGGAGTTTGATTATCATGATTATAAAATCAATATTCTCGATACTCCGGGACACCAGGACTTTGCCGAAGATACTTATCGTACTCTGACGGCTGTGGATAGTGTAATTATTGTGGTGGATGGTGCAAAAGGTGTGGAAACACAGACACGTAAACTGATGGAAGTCTGCCGTATGCGTAACACTCCTGTTATTATATTTGTCAATAAGATGGACCGTGAAGCTAAAGATCCGTTCGATTTGTTGGATGAGCTGGAAGAAGAACTTGCCATTAGTGTCCGTCCTTTGACATGGCCTATTGAAAGTGGTCCCCGCTTCAAAGGCGTATATAATATTTATGAACAAAAACTTAACCTCTTTCAACCTTCCAAGCAAGTAGTGACGGAAAAGGTGGAAGTAGATATTCATACCGAAGAGCTTGACAATCGGATTGGAGCACCTTTGGCAGAAAAACTGCGTAATGAGCTTGAACTTATTGATGGTGTTTATCCCGAATTTGATGTAGAGAGTTATTTGAAAGGAGAGCTGGCTCCGGTATTCTTCGGTTCGGCATTGAATAACTTCGGTGTGCAGGAGCTGCTCGATTGTTTTGTGGAGATTGCTCCAAGTCCGCGTCCTACCAAGACAGAAGAACGTGAGGTGGAACCGGATGAATCTAAGTTCACCGGATTTGTATTCAAAATCACTGCCAATATTGACCCAAATCATCGCTCTTGTATCGCTTTCTGTAAAGTGTGCTCGGGAAAGTTTTCTCGCAATACACCTTATTATCATGTACGGCATGATAAGACGATGCGTTTTTCTTCGCCTACGCAGTTCATGGCACAGCGTAAGACTACTGTTGATGAGGCATGGGCAGGCGATATCATCGGTTTGCCGGACAATGGTACCTTTAAAATTGGTGATACATTGACCGAAGGCGAGAAATTACATTTCCGGGGTATTCCCAGTTTTTCTCCTGAAATGTTTAAATATATCGAGAATGCCGACCCGATGAAGCAGAAACAGTTGGCAAAAGGTATCGACCAATTGATGGATGAGGGTGTAGCTCAGTTGTTTGTCAATCAGTTTAATGGACGTAAGATTATCGGTACAGTAGGACAGTTGCAGTTTGAGGTTATTCAATATCGTTTGGAAAACGAATACAATGCAAAATGCCGTTGGGAGCCCATCAGCCTTTATAAGGCGTGTTGGATAGAAAGTGATGATGTCGAAGAATTGGAGGCTTTCAAAAAACGTAAGTATCAGTATATGGCAAAAGACCGTGATGGACGGGATGTCTTCCTTGCCGACAGTAATTATGTTCTCCAGATGGCTCAAATGGATTTTAAGCATATTAAGTTTCATTTTACCAGCGAATTCTAAAAAGAAGAAATATATTCTATCTTCCATGAGGCGGGAAAATCCCTTCATGGAAGATTTTTTATTCGGAAGGTCGGTTTATCTTTGCAATCATATTTAAAATTTATCAGGTTTGCTGGCTATTTCTTTTGTAATATCTATAATGTCATTGTATCAGGGGAACTCCCAATATGATGCGTTCCCAAGTCTAATCGGGATATGTCGGTCTGTGTCGGCCAAAAAAAGTTATTATTATTGTTTTCATAAACTGTTACTACTGTTTTGGAAAAAACTCTTTTGTTTTTTGTATCTTGAAAGTTCACTTTAGTTAAAGTTTATTTCATCTGCTGCCAATCTTTGGCGAGTCATTTTTATTTTCATATCTTGGATATATATTATTGTTTAGTTGTAATCAAAGAGACATTTTACATGATTATGAAGATAAAATATTTGCTTTTGTTTTCTTTATTGATGTTTGAGTACTCATTGGCTGCCGTTCCCAATGACTGGCAGAAACGTTTCCTTTCTCCTTCTGTGGCAGACCGTCCGTGGGCAGTTTGGAGTTGGGATAATAAAGATGTCACTTTTCAGGAAGTGAGAGATAAGTTGGACACGATGCACAAAGTCGGTTTTGGAGGGTGTTGTATTTTGGCTGTCAATGCTTATCGGGAACCCGGATATTGGCGGGTGTTTAATTTTACAATGAAGGAAGCCGACCGTCTTGGCATGGATTTGGGAATGCAGATGAGTGACCATGGTTCTTTACCTGATGATATACGGATTACTCCTTCAGAAGCTATGCAGAGGTTGGTGTGGAGTGATACAATTGTAGATGGGGGGACTTTACGTAATCTAGCCTTGCCTCAGCCTGATACTTATAAAGGATATTATGAAGATATATCGGCTTATGCATTTCCTGCCAGTCTTGATAATGCCGGTCTCTTATCGGTTTCCGGGGATTCCTCTTCACAAACAGCATACTTCATCAGTCCGGAGCAATCCATGCAGTTACCTGTGTATCAGGGGCGCCTTACTGCGCGGTTGCCTGAAGGAAAATGGCGTATATTGCGTGTGGGGCATACAGCAGTTGCACCTGCCGATAGTGTTGCCGGACAGGAACAAGGACTGAGGTGTGATAAGCTGAGCTCCGAAACTGTATACAAATTATGGACGGACTGGTTTACCTATGTATATAGAAAGGCAGATGCGGAACCGATTCGGCATATGTTGAAGTATGTTTATGTTAATCATTGGACTGCGGATAATCAAAACTGGACGAAGAACTTTCCCGCCGAGTTTGAAAAACGGCGTGGTTATGACTTGATTCCCTATCTTCCCATATTGGCGGGGATACCGATGGAGAGTGTCGACCGGGTGGAAAGTATAGCTCGGGATGTACAATTGACTGTCAGTGAATTATTGACAGATGTATTCAGTACTGTTGCCTCGGATTGTTTTCGTCAGTATGATTGTCGGATAATAGGAGAGGGTGTACCTCAGAACAATGGGTTGGTTAAGATTGACGGGACTTGGAAAGAAAGTCCGGCTATGTTGAAACCTTTGCTTGACCGCAACTTTGTTACCGATAATGGCAGTATTTTCTTTTGTATAGATAATGGTGTGAGTGAAGCGGCTGCGGACACTTCGTTAAATGCAGAAGCAGAAGAACAAAGTCTCTCTGATACACTTGCAAATGAGAGAATGAATGAAGCTTGGATGGATAGTCTTCGTATCATGTCCGATTCTAATCGGAATTGGTGGGAAGAAAGCAAGTCGTTTCTTACTTATGCTTCTCGGTGCCGAACTTTGTTGCAGTATGGGCGTCAGGTGAATGATTCTCTATTATTTGTAGATAAAACTATTCTCTCAGATATATTTTGGACACATCGCAACGGTGAAGACATGGATATTTATTTTTTTGCTAGTCAGGCAGACAGTATGCGTATGGTTACAGTATCTTTTCCCGTTACTCACCGTATGCCTGAATTATGGAATGCCGTTACAGGAACCATATTTCGTTCTGCTAATTGGAAAGAAGTGGAAGGTCGTACGGAAGTGACTCTGTCTTTACCTGCTTACGGTTCTGTCTTTGTGGTGTTTCCGAAAGAAGACTCCGGAGCTGAGATTGTGGAGCCGACTTTGGTAACGCCGGTTGTACTGAAAATAAACGAATGGACAGTCAATTTCTCGGAAATATATAAAAGCATTACTCGTCCTGTTCTTTTTAATAGAAGTCGGGAGGAGAATAAGCAGATAAAGAATTATTTTGGCCGTTCTTTCTATAAAGGACTTTTCATGTGGAAGACATCTCAAGAAGGACGTATTGTAGTTAGGTTGGGAAAAGTGGATGAAATGGCAACAGTCCGTATCAACAGTATCAATTGCGGTACGGTGTGGACTGCTCCTTATGAAGTGGATGTCACTGATGCACTCCGTAGTGGAAGTAATGTGATAGAAGTGGAAGTACTTCCGTCAGATTGGGAAGGCCCGATAGAATTTGTGCGGAAGGAATAAAACTACGGCTTTTAGTTTACTTTAACTATGAATATTAGTTTTAAAACTAAAACTTTTAGTTTATTTGCAGTAAACAAAAGAAGCTTATGAAAACGTTGACTGTAAAAGAAGAGGAAATCATGGGGTATTTCTGGGAGAAAGGCCCTCTGTTTGTAAAGCAATTGCTTGAATTTTATGATGAACCGCGTCCTCATTTCAATACACTTTCTACGATAGTACGCGGATTGGAGGAAAAAGGTTTTCTGCATCATGAAGTGTTTGGAAATACTTATCAATATTATGCAGTGGTGAGTCGGGATGATTTTAAAAAGAAGACATTGAAAGGAGTAATCAGTAAGTACTTTAATAATTCATATTTGGGAGCTGTATCATCACTTGTAAAAGAGGAAGATATTTCGGTAGAGGAACTGAAACAGTTGATTCGTGAGGTTGAGAATGCCAATAAATAAATCAACAGACAGTAACTATGGGAGCATTTTTCGTTTATATACTTAAATCATCGGTCTGCCTGGCGGTATTTTATTTATTTTATCGCCTGTTGCTCAGCAAGGAAACGTTTCATCGTTTCAACAGATTTGCATTGCTTGGCATTTTACTTTTGTCTTGCATTGTGCCGTTCATGGAGGTAACGGTAAAGGAGCCGACTGAGGTGCACCAACAATTCCTTACCTTCGAAGAGCTTTTGTTGACGGTGGGGGTGAGCCCGGTAGAAGAAGCCGGAAATATAATGTTGGTGTCTGATTTTACATGGAGGGAAATGCTGTTGTTAGTTTATTTATCGGGCATTGTTTTCTTTTTAATCCGCACTGTATGGTCTTTATTCCGTATGTTGCATTTGATTAGGGACAGCCGGATAGTCAGTCGGGAAAACGGTATTACTATAATCGCTCATCGAAAGAACATAGCTCCTTTTAGTTGGATGAAATTTGTGCTGATTTCCGAGACGGATTTATTGGAAAATGGTACAGAGATTCTGGTTCATGAAGTAGCACATATCCGTAAACGTCATTCCATTGATTTATTGGTGGCGGATATATGTATCTTTTTTCAATGGTTTAATCCGGCTTCATGGCTGTTGAAACAGGAATTACAGAACATTCATGAATATGAAGCGGATGAATGTGTTATCAATCAAGGCATCGATGCAAAAAAATATCAGTTATTATTAATTAAAAAAGCTGTCGGCACAAGGCTCTACTCTATGGCCAACAGCTTTAATCACAGTTCACTTAAAAAACGTATTACTATGATGTTAAAAGAAAAATCAAGCCCATGGGCACGTTTGAAGTATCTTTATGTACTTCCGTTGGCAGCTATTGCAATAACTGCTTTTGCCCGCCCCGAAGTCTCAACGGAATTAGATGAGATTTCAGCCGTCAAAGTTAATGATTTGACTGCAATTGTGAAAGCCGAAGAGGTTAAAAGTGCAGAAATTCTGTCGGAAGATGGAATAAAAGTGAAAGGCCGAGTTCTTGATGAAGAATATAGTAGTGGAATAATAGGTGCCAATGTGCTTATTAAAGGATCTACTATAGGCACTGTTACCGATGAAGAAGGTCGTTTTGAATTGCCGGTGGAGGCGGGCAATGTCTTGCAAATCTCTTTTGCCGGTTATAAAACGGTGGAGGTAAAGGTCGCTGCAGATGAAAAAGAACAGGATATTGTTATTGTAATGTCAGGAGAAAAACCGTCTGCTGGAGGGCAAGTGTTTCAGATTGCAGAAGAGATGCCTTCATTTCCCGGTGGCATAGACGAGTGCATGCGTTACATAGCCCGGCACGTAAAGTATCCGGCAATATCCATAGAGAATGGTGCTCAGGGGATAGTATCCGTCCGGTTCATTATTGAGAAAGACGGAAGTATTTCCAATCCGAAGATTGCCCAAGGGGTAGACGAGTATTTGGATAAAGAAGCTATGAGGGTCATCATGAGCATGCCTAAATGGAAACCGGGAAAGCAACGGGGAGTGGCGGTGCGTACCCAGTTCACGCTGCCTGTTAAGTTTAGGTTGGTCGTTGATGAAGCTAAGAAGGATAATACGCCTTTGCAGAATAGAAAAAAGTAAGAATGATATGGGGTGAATAACCATAAAATTAAAGTATAATGCTATGAAATCATTTGTAACACTCATGCTGTGTCTATTGTCTATGACAACTTTTGCACAGGTACACGATGAAATTACTTCGGCTATGGAAGAATTTGATTATGATAAAGTAATCAATCTGATATCCCCTGGCACAAAGGATTCGTTATTGTTATCGACTAGGATACAGGCTTTGAAGGCTATGAATCGTTATCCTGAAGCCATTGTCGATTTGACTTCTCTTTTTGTAAAGGATACTACAGATACAAAAATATTGATAGATTTGGCAGAGTGTTACAAACTGATGGGTAGTCCGCGTCAGGCGGCTGATTATTATCGGAAGGCGGTGAGTTTACGCCCAAATAATAAGTTCTTTCGATTGCAATATATACGTTCTTTGTTGAATGCGGAGAACTTTAAAGAGGCACGCGATGCTTGCCATGGCTGGTTGGAACAAGATACGGTTTCTGCCACCGGATATAAGTATTTGGGGCAGGCTTATGAAGGAATGCAGGATATACCCAATGCTTTTTTCAGTTATAATGTAGCCTATCGTCGAGATTCCTTGGATGCCCAGACCGTCGCTCGTATAGCCAATATCTTTAATAATAACCGGCAATTTACAGATGCTATTGATGTGACAGAGTGTTATCGACTGAGCGATACGACAAGTGTGGATGTCAACCGCCAGAATGCTAAAGCTTATTGTATGTTGAAAGATTATAAGAAGGCAATCGAGCGTTATGAAAGTTTGAAGAGAATGGGTGACCGCAGTTTTCTTACCTTTTATTATTTAGGTATATCTTATTATGGAGACAATTGGTTTTATGGCTCATACGATAATTTGAAGGAAGCGTATGCGAAAAACTCTACCGATATTAATGTATTATATTATTATGCAAAATCCTGTTCGCGCACTTCATGGAAGAAGGAAGGGGTCGAATTTATGGAAAAGGCTGTAGAAATAGCTACTCCCGGTGATAGTATTTTGGAGCGTCTCTATAAAGGTTTGGCGGAATGTTATGGCTATGCCGGTGAGAGCTATAAGAAGATAGAAGTTATGAACCGTTTGTATAAATTGAATAAAGATTATAAACTGTTCTATAGTATTGCCAGAGCTTATGACTCTAACAAGGATTATGAGAATGCCATCCATTTTTATGAAAAGTTTATGTCTTTGACTCCCAAGAATCAACGTTTCCCTTATGATGAAGAAGGAAAGATTATTGAATCTGCTACTACTATGTATCAAATAGCCGAAAAAAGGGTGAAGAAGATAAGGGAAGAAGATTTCTTTAGGAATGGAGCGCCTGATGATTTTTTTGTTGTTCCTAAGAAAATAGATATAAAGAAAGATACGGTTGCCGGTAAGCAATAACAGATTTTTGAGTATCTTTGGCACAGCCCGTATATGATTGTCATGTGCGGGTGGGAACAGATAAAAACGAATGGCTTTATGATGAGACACAACCGGATATCAAAGTTATTGTTGCTACTGATAATTCCCTCTTTGTTGGGATTGATATTTACTTGTATTTTCCGTGGATATACTGCCAATTGGATACAGATACTATGTTATTCTTTTGCTCCGTTAGTTTCTTCTATTATTGTGGCTATTTGCTTCAGGGGGCGCTGGATGGGATTATTGCTTTTATGGACGTTTGTGGCTTCCGTTGCATTTAATGTGCCTTTGCAAAACTGGCTGTTCCATTCTGCCGATGATATAGTCCGTTATGCTTCAATAACAGATTTATACAAGGAAAAAGATAAGCCTATGTATTTTACTTTTGATCGTTTGGAGGTGGATAATAAGAGGAGGAGTACCATCGGTATTTGGCGTGAACATACCCGACGTGTATCCCGACATTCTTATCGGACGGAGAAGAAGCAGCATTGGTATTCGGTATCACCGGTTTTTGAGGATTCATTACCTGAACATAAATATGCAGAAAGGGAGGTAAAAGCATGGGTTGTTGCCGTAAAGCATGATAAGCAGGATTCGTTGGTATGCTATGAATGGTGCACTTTCGATATAGGGGATTATAAAAAAGCGATTGACAAATCACGTTGTAAAGTACAGCATTCGGATGCGCCTATCATTAAACCGCTTTACAAACAATTTACAACAAAGAGTGAATGGCGGAATATTTTCTTAAATGTAGGTTTGCTTGTCTTTTCCATCCAAGTGTTGATAGGAGTAATTATGAATTATAGGGTTGGAAAATCTTGATAAAGCAGTATAATCAGGTTAAGTAATTAGAAAGGCTGTGTGCTTTTCCAAAAGACTTTTGTATATGTTGAAAGCAGGGGGTGTCAAAACTAACCGGCTTATCTCATCGTCAGCTGTAGGGGCAAGGTTTGCCTGCCCGAAGACACAAAGCAAACTTTCGGGCGAGCAACCTCACCCCTACGAACTAAACGACAGCATTATCCACATTTTGACACACTCCCCTGTTTTTTATAAAGCCTATTGTTTGTTTTCATCTGTCCGGGAAGTTGATATACAATCTCCTTTCACACATAACGGCTGCTGAAATCTTCTATTCATGGGCTTTTGGGGTGAAAGTAGTCTTCCTTGTTACTATTTTATTCTGACAGTAAGGTTATGTAATTCTGTATCGGTATGCTGGGTCGGCAGATTATTTTGTTTAATCTGCAACTTGATGGCAGGCTGTTTTTTGTCTTCTTCGGAAACTGTGTATGTATAGCGTTGTTTATAAACAATTTGTTTATCCGAAGGACGGAGCAGATATCCTGTTTCCTTTTCAAACCGGTTGTACAAGCGCAAGACAATTTGATTCAACCCTTTTTGCAGATGCAATAATACCTTTTCTTCACGGAATTTGCAACGATACGGATTTAAATGCTTCATGACAGAACGACCGTTCAGATAAACTTCAATACCGTTTCCTGCGCCTACGTCCACTAATACATCTTGTGCTACCGGTGATTCTACTTCCTGCATGACAAAGTAAGTCTCAAGGATATTGGCAGGGAACATCATCTTTTCTTCGTTCGTTTCTTTCCATTGTCCGTTTCTTACAGGAGTCTTATCAAGACTGATATTGATAGTGGAAGGAGCGTCAAACAAACTGCTGCCCGGTCCGCAGAGGTAGCGTTTTCCCCATTTGGTTTTAGGATTTACTTTTAAAGGGCTGGCTTTGGCTCCGTCAAGTGTTATTCTTTGTTCATTTCCGGTCGGATTTGTAATGACAAGTTCTTTGCCGATTTCCTGGGGTGTATAAGTCAGTTCCAGTTGGGTATTACGGTTGGGAATTTCCCATTCATAGCTTACTGTGCTGCGATAATTGCTGTAATAATCAAAACAAGAGTAGCTGTAATTAGGTACATATTCATGAGTGGCAGCAATAGGTGTTGTCACGTCCATGTCTAAAGAAAGAACTTCTATATCAGTATTGTTGTACGCTGTTTGGGGTACAGTAATATGCAGATTTCCTTTCTTTTGACTGATGTGGGTGTAGTTGCCTTTTGCCTCTTTCAGCTTGAAACCCGGAGTGTTCAGGATAATTTCGCCGTGCAGAGGATATTTTCCTGACAAAATCAGATAGAGTGTATTCTCTTTTCGAGTGATGGCTCCCCATTCATACTGTTCACGGAAGGGAGAAGCATCCGTGTCATAAATGGCTTCTCCGTTCTTTTCCAGCCAGGCACCGATTTCTGTTAATACTTCCTTTTCGAAAGGAACAACGGAGCCGTCTCCTTTAGGTCCGATATTGAGCAGGAAGTTGCCCCCGTGCGAAACCACATTGATAAGGCTGCGCAATTTCTCCATTGCTTTGGTATGTACATCTCCTCTTTCCTGCCATGAACGATAGCTCCATGTTTCGTTGAACATGGAAGCGGCCGACTGCCATGCAGTTTGGAGGGCTCCTTCAGGATAGGCATTATCAGCCATGACTGCAAAGTCATAACGGTCATTGCCGAGACGTCCGCTTACCATGCAGTCCGGTTGCAGTTTGTGAACCAGTTCATAAAGCTCTTGGCTTTGTTGGGGAGTATTGGAACCCATATCAAACCAAAGTTCGGAGATGGGGCCATAATTGGTGAGCAGTTCCGTAACCTGTTGTTTCGTAAACTCATGGTGTTGCGGAGTAATAAAGTCACAGTTATGGCTGGAAATAGGATAAGCTTGTGGAAAGTGCCAATCAATCAAAGAGAAATACATGCCGAAATTGATACCTCCCCGTTTACAGGCTTCTGCCAGTTCTTTTACGAAATCGCGTTTACCGGGAGTGGCATCGTAAGAGTTATAGTCAGTAGTTGCTGTCTTGAACATGCAGAATCCGTCATGGTGCTTGGTTGTGAAGATGATAGAACGCATTCCGGCTTTTTTAGCCAAGGCAACGATGGAATCGGCATGAAAGAGAGTAGGGTTGAACCGGAGTGCCGTATCGCCATACTAGTCACTGAAGATACCGGCAAAAGACTGTATCTGTTCACTATATCCGCGAGTGACAGGTTTGCCTTCCCACACACCGCCCAGTTCGGAGTAAAGTCCGAAATGGATAAACATGGAGTATTTATTATGATGCCAGCGTTCTTGTGATTCTTTTCCCGATGCCGGGATGAGTGTCATGCACATTAATAATAAGATGAGCAGTTTTTTCATGATAATTGTTTTTTAATATGTTCCATAATCTCTTCTTGTTGGTCGGGGTGAAACCAAGCGATATCTGCATCCCGTTTGAACCAAGTCATTTGTTTGCGGGAATAGATGCGTGAGTTTTGCTTTATTTTCTCAATGGCAAAATCAAGTGTCCATTCGCCATCCAGATATTTGAATATTTCTTTGTACCCCACTGTATTCAGCGAGTTCAAGTCTTTGTAGGGATAGACGCTGCGTGCTTCTTCCAGTAATCCCTCTTGCATCATTATATCTACACGGCGGTTTATGCGGTCGTATAACTCCTCACGGTCGCGGGTCAGTCCTATTTTTATAATGCGGAAAGGACGTTCTTTACAATTGCGGGTGCGGAAAGATGAGTACGTTTTGCCGGTCATGTAGCAGATTTCCAATGCATGGATAACCCGTTTGGGATTCTTTAAATCTACTATTTTGTAATATTCAGGGTCAAGCAGTTTCAGCTCGGCACAGAGTTTGTCCAATCCCTCTTTTTCATAGCGTTGAAGCATCAGTTCCCTGGTTTCTTTGTCAACGGTGGGAATGTCATCAATACCTTTGCAGATGGCATCCACATACATCATGGAACCACCGGTGAGTACAACAGTATCGTGTGTTTGGAACAAGCATTCCAGCTGATTCAATACGTCAGTCTCATATTGTGCGGCACTGTAATAATCAGTCAGTTCCAAAGTACCGACAAACCAATGAGGCACACGTGACAATTGTTCGGGAGTAGGGGCAGCAGTACCTATTTTCAAATCTTTATATAGCTGGCGGGAATCTGCCGAAATGATAGAGGTTTGGAAATGTTCGGCAATGGAAAGACTTAATTCTGTCTTTCCTACACCGGTAGGGCCAATGAGGACGATAAGGGTGTGAGACATCAGGCTTAAAAATAAAAGGGGCAACTGAATCAGTCGCCCCTACAATTCAGATTAATAGTTATCTTGCTCGTAAGGGTCGGCAGCACTGCCACTTCCCATATCAAATCCTTCGGGGTCGAAGTCTTCCATGTCAAAGTCTTGATCACCATAGAAATTCTCGTCCAAGTCAAGGTTTCCACCATTGTTTGCCATCATTTCGTCAAAATCAAGAGTCTGCTTGGGGGCCTCTCCCGCTTTGCGTGAGCAAATGGCATTGTCAAGGTCTTTGCCGGTTATGATTTCAGACAGTTCGATAAAGAATACACGTTCAGACAAGGGGTCGAAGACATAAAGCAATTTCTGTTTTTCGTCTTCCAACAGGTCGCTTAACTTGGTTTCCTTCATGATGTAACTGTCTTCATCCGAACTGGTACCCATATCCTCCAGTGTGATTTCCTGTTCTTTTTCCCAGTCATCATCACAGATGAAGAATGAGGTTAGTTGGTCATTTTTGTATCCTGCTGCTTTCAGGATGGCTTCGTGAAAGTCATGGAAAGTAGCTTCAGAATCTATCTTTATTTCTCTTATAAAATCATCGACTTCATCAGAGATGAGTGTAAATCTATATACCATATACTATATAACTTGTTTTTCGTGCAGTAAAGTTATAAAAAACTTTGTTATCTGATGATACCTCTTTGAGAATTTTCTATGAAAGAAATAATATATTCTATTTCCGGGCTCATAGGAACTTCTTTTCGCACTTCTGCCAATGCGTCTGTCACGTTCATACCGCTTTGATAGATAATGCGATAGGTGTTGTGTATGTTCTCAATCAGTTCATTTGAGAATCCGCGGCGGCGTAGCCCTACAATATTAATTCCTGCATAAGCAATCGGTTCGCGTCCGGCAATGATATAAGGGGGAATGTCTTTGCTGAATCGCGAGCCTCCCTGAATCATTACATATCCGCCCACACGACAGAACTGGTGCATCAATACGGCAGCACTGATAATGGCATTGTCGTCAATGATAATCTCACCCGCCATTTTAGTAGAATTCCCGATAATGCAACCGTTTCCCACCAGTGCATCGTGCGCCACATGTACACCTTCCATCAGTAGGTTGTTGCTGCCTACCACTGTTCTGCCTTTGGCGGCAGTACCACGGTTGATGGTTACGTTTTCGCGGATAGTGTTGTTGTCACCAATTTCAGCAGTTGTATCTTCACCGTGGAATTTCAAATCTTGCGGTATAGCGCCTATGACTGCTCCCGGAAAGATGGTGTTTCCATTGCCGATACGTGAACCATAAAGGATGGTGGCATTAGGCATGATGGTATTATTGTCACCGATTTCCACATTCTTATCGATAAATACGAAGGGACCGATTTCTACGTTTTCACCAATCTTTGCTTCGGGATGTATATATGCTAGTGGACTGATCATTTCTTTTCTTATTTGTTTTTTACTATTTGTGCCATGAATTCTGCTTCGCACACAACTTTCTCACCTACGAATACATATCCTTTCATTGTAGAAACACCGCGGCGGATAGGTGCCAGCAGCTCTACACGGAATATCAATGTATCTCCCGGCACTACTTTCTGACGGAACTTCACACCGTCTATTTTCAGAAAGTAAGTGGAGTATCTTTCCGGTTCGTCTACCGAGTTCAGTACAAGCAGCCCGCCACATTGTGCCATTGCTTCAATCTGGAGTACGCCCGGCATAACGGGTTCTTGAGGGAAATGCCCCTGGAAGAACGGTTCGTTGGCAGTAACATTCTTCACACCTACAATGTAGTTGGCACCAATGGCTATCACTTTGTCTACCAGTTGGAACGGATAGCGGTGTGGAAGTAATTCGCGGATGCGGTTAACATCCATGATAGGGGCTTCGTTACAATTATAACCGGGAGCCTGAATTTCGTGCAATTTGATTTCTTTGCGTATCTGGCGTGCAAACTTATTATTGATTGTGTGTCCCGGGCGTGTTGCGATGATGCGTCCCTTGATGGGTTTGCCTATAAGGGCAAGGTCGCCAATGATATCCAGCAGCTTATGACGTGCCGGTTCGTTGTCCCATACCAAAGGAATGTGATTGATATAACCCAGCTGGGTGGCATCCATGTGGGGAACACCCATTACGTCAGCCAGTTTGTCATAATTGTCCTGGCTCATTTCTTTTTCGTAGATGACAATGGCATTGTCCAAATCACCGCCTTTAATCAGGCCGGCTCCTAATAACGGCTCAATTTCGCGTACAAATACGAATGTACGTGCAGAAGCTACTTCGGTGGGGAATTTAGACATATCCTCCAAAGTGGCAAACTGGTTGGACAGAATTTTGGATTGATATGAAATCAAAGCATTGACACTGAAGTTTTCATCCGGCAAAACAATAATGGAAGAACCGGAAGCTTCGTCTCTGAATTCTATTTTCGATTTGATGATATAATAGTCCTTAACGGCATTTTGTTCTTCGATACCCACACGTTGGATGCACTCTACATATTGTTTGGCACTACCGTCCAATATCGGGAACTCGGGTCCGTTCACTTGGATGAGGCAGTTGTCAATGCCTGCTGCATAAAGTGCTGCCAATGCATGTTCGACTGTGCTTACTTTTATGCCGTTCTTTATCAGTACAGTGCCGCGGGTGGTATCACCTACATTTTCTGCCACTGCATCAATTATTGGTTGTCCTTCAAGGTCAATGCGTTGGATTTTATACCCGTGGTTGTCCGGTGCCGGATTAAATGTCACCGTCAAGTTTACTCCGGTATGCAGGCCTTTTCCGTTTAATGAGAAACTGCCTCTTAGTGTCTTCTGTTTCAACATGGGGTTTATTTATTTAGTTGTTTTTTTAATTCTTCTATTTCTTTCTGCATGCTGTTCAGTGCTGCATACATTTCGGGAAGCTTCTTGTAGACGGCCGATGACTTCATGAAGTTCTTGGCATTGATGGCCGGGGTACCCATTATCTTTTCATTGGATTTGATATTGCCGGGAACACCTGCCTGTGCACCGATTCCTACTTTGTCTCCCACTTTGATATGGCCGGCCAGACCTACTTGTCCGCCGAACATACACCATTCGCCCACTTTGGTAGAGCCGGCGATTCCCACTTGCGAAGCCATTACGGTGTGGCTTCCTACTTCCACATTATGGGCTATTTGGATAAGGTTATCAAGCTTTACGCCTTTGTGTATCACTGTTGCTCCCATTGTTGCACGGTCTACACATGTATTGGCGCCGATTTCCACATCATCTTCTATGATTGCTATTCCGATTTGAGGAATCTTTTCATATCCTTCGGATGAAGGGGCAAAGCCGAAGCCGTCAGCACCAATCACACAACCGGCGTGCAATATACAGTTATTACCGATACGGCAGTCATGGTATACAGTTGCATGCGGATATAATGTACAGTTATTGCCAACTTTCGCATGGCTGCCTACGGTTGCATGCGGGTGGAGCAAAGTATTATCACCAATCTCAGCACCATCGGCTACACAAGCAAATGGGGCGATATATACATCTTTTCCTATTTTGGCGGTAGGGGCAATATATGCCAGCGGGTCAATGCCGGTTTTTTTAGGTTTGCTCATTTCATAAAGTGTCAGCAGCTTTGCCAGACTTTCGTATGCATTGTCCACTTTGATAAGGGTCGCTTTAACTTCCTGCTCGGGGACAAAGTCTTTGTTAACCAACACAATGGTAGACTGCGTATCATAAATGTAATGAGTATACTTTGGATTTGAAAGAAATGAAAGTGCACCCGGCATTCCTTCTTCTATTTTAGCAAAAGTATGCACAGTTGCGTTTTCGTCACCAACAATAATTCCCTGGATGTATTCCGCAATTTGTTTAGCTGAGAACTCCATAATACTGTTTTAATTCTTTATGTTCTAAATGTTTCTGTTTTATTACTCGCGCGTTACATATCTGTGTAACCACACTATTAATTATGCAAATTACGCATTTTTTTTTTATATATCCGTACAATTCGCTAATTATTTAATGTCCGCCTTCTTCAGGGCGCAGGTAACATACATAATATTTCTTGACTTTTCGAGAGAGTAGGGAGATATTCAGCATATCCGAAGCTTCGGCAATGTCCTTGGTGCTTCCGTCGTTGTAGATGATTTCAATGCTGTCATCTTCCTTTTTGTACATGTCATTTTCTATGCTGGATATCGATAGAAAATAATTTGCTTCTTTCCTATTGATATATAACTGATTACATATCCTTGAAAGCAATTCTTCCTTTCTTTCTTTCGAGATGGGGGAAGAGGTGACTTCTACTTTAAAGAGATGACGGTTGATGAGTCCGCGACTCAAAGTAGAGAGTATAATATCACTGTGGCTGCTCCATACTTTCAGTGCAGTCCATATATCGTTGTCGTCTAGTTGAATAAAATATTCTAGACAATTAGAATCATTATAAAATTCTTCTTTACCAATGGAATGGTACAGGAAGAACTTCAAAGCCGGGGAAGCAAACAATTCGACTCCTTTTGAGGCTAATTCTTTGGCACGGAGCAGCGTACTGATGAGCATCTTTTCGCTGGCTACGGATGTTTTATGCAGGTAGACTTGCCAATACATCAAGCGGCGTGATGTCAGAAAGTTCTCTATGGAGTAGATTCCTTTTGATTCGACTACCAGATGGTCGTCTTTTACGTCCAGCATCTTGATGATACGCGCCGAACCGATATTGCCTTCCGTTACTCCGGTATAAAAACTGTCGCGGCGCAGATAGTCCAACCGGTCCATATCCAGTTGTCCGCTGACTAATTGATGAAGAAACTTCTTGGGGTACTCGTCTTTGAAGATTTGAATAGCAAGATTGAGCTGTCCTTTTAAGTCTTTGTTGATACGCTCCATCAGCATCAGTGAAATCTCTTCATGCGAAACTCCTGTGACCAGTGTGTTCTCCAGAACATGCGAAAAAGGTCCGTGTCCGATATCGTGAAGCAAAATAGCCGCCTGAACAGCTTCCGCTTCGCTGTCAAAAATGAAATTACCTTTGGCTGTAAGATGGCTGATGGCTTCACTCATTAAATAGAAAGCTCCCAGCGAGTGCTGAAACCGGGTGTGTTGCGCTCCCGGATACACAGCAGAAGATAACCCCAGTTGCTTTATGCGTGTAAGACGTTGCAGCAACGGGTGGCATACAATATTATATAACAACCCCTTCGGGATATTGATAAACCCGAAGACGGGGTCGTTTATGATTTTTCTTTCACTCATTAAAGGATTGCTTTCAACTGTTCTTCCATTTGTGCCTGAACTTTCTTGGCTTCTTGTCCGGCTACGTTTGCGAAGTTTTCAGTTTTATCGGCATAGATAATGGCGCGGCTGGAGTTGACAATCAGTCCGCAAGTGTTGTTCATGCCATATTTGCACACTTCTTCCAATGAACCGCCTTGTGCACCGATACCCGGTACCAGCAGGAAGTGGTTGGGAACAATCTTACGGATATCTTCGAATGCACGTCCTTGGGTGGCACCTACCACATACATCATGTTTTCATCGTTTGCCCAATTCTGTGAGGTGCGCAACACTTTTTCAAACAGGCGTTCTCCGTTGGCATCTTCTGTCAGTTGGAAGTCATGCGAACCTTTATTGCTGGTCAAAGCAAGCAGAATAACCCATTTGCCTTCGTAAGTGAGGAACGGAGTTACGCTGTCTTCGCCCATATAAGGAGCAACAGTGACAGAATCGATGTTCAACTCTTCGAAGAAAGTACGGGCATACATAGCCGAGGTATTACCAATATCGCCACGTTTGGCATCGGCAATGATGAATTGGTCGGGATAGTTTTCCTTGATGTAGTTCACTGTTTTTTCAAAAGCAATCCATCCTTTCACGCCCATGCTTTCATAGAAAGCCAGGTTGGGCTTGTATGCAATACAGTAAGGAGCTGTAGCATCGATAATAGCCTTGTTGAAAGCAAAGATAGGGTCTTCTTCCTTCAACAGGTGTTCGGGGATTTTCTTTATGTCAGTATCCAGTCCTACACAGAGGAATGATTTCTTTTTTTTGATGTTCTCAAATAATTGTTGCTTGTCCATAGTTATACTATTTAGCTTAATATTATTATAATTCACTCTCCTTCAATCGCTCTGCATTTTCGGCCACTATCAGATGGTCGATGCAATCTTGAATATCACCGTCCATAAAAGCAGCCAGATTGTAGATGGTGTAATTGATACGGTGGTCGGTGATACGTCCCTGCGGGTAGTTGTAAGTACGGATTTTGGCCGAACGGTCTCCGGTGGATACCATAGTCTTACGCTTGCTGGCAATATCATCGATATACTTTTGATGTTCCTTGTCGTATATAAAGGTACGCAGGCGCGAAAGGGCGCGTTCTTTGTTCTTTGGTTGGTCGCGGGTTTCGGTACATTCGATAAGGATTTCCTCCACTACTCCCGTATTCGGGTTTTTCCAGTTGTAACGCAGACGCACTCCCGATTCTACCTTGTTGACGTTCTGTCCGCCGGCTCCACCGCTTCGGAAAGTATCCCATTTGATTTCGCCTTCGTTGATTTCCACATCAAATGGTTCGGCTTCCGGCAATACGGCAACAGATGCCGCCGAGGTATGCACACGCCCTTGTGTTTCGGTAGCCGGAACGCGCTGCACACGGTGAACGCCCGATTCGTATTTCAGCGTGCCGTACACTTTGTCGCCGGTCACATAACAGATAATTTCCTTGAATCCTCCGGCAGCACCTTCGTTGGCACTGGAGACTTCCAGTTTCCAACCTTTCGTTTCGCAGTATTTACTGTACATGCGAAACAGGTCGCCGGCAAAGATGGCTGCTTCATCGCCTCCCGTGCCGCCACGTATTTCGAGGATGGCATTACGGTCGTCCTGCGGGTCGGCGGGAACAAGCAGCAGTTTGATTTCCTCTTCCAGTTCGGGAATACGCACTTCGCAGGCATTAGCCTCTTCGCGTGCCATTTCTTTCATTTCGGGGTCGGATTCGGTTGTCATTATCTGCTTTGCCTCTTCCAGTCCGTTCAGACATTGTATATATTCTTTGCGGGCCTTCATAATGTCGCTCATATCCTTGTATTCCTTGGTGAGCTTGACATAACGCTTTTGGTCTGCAATCACATTCGGGTCGGTGATGAGGGTGGAAACTTCCTCAAACCGGGCTACCAGCCCTTCTAATTTTTCAAGTAGGGTATTATTGTCTGCCATATATGTTTATTTATTCTTGGTTTCAATCCAGGTAAATATGACGGCCATAGCGAGTAGGAGAATGACATATCCTATCCATTGCCATGTCGTGTATTTTTTTACCCATTTCTTGGATTGGAAGTACACGTCTGCAATGATGCTTGTCGTAGCTGTGGTAGCCATATAAGTAACGTTTTTTAGAAAAAGATTGTCCAGCCATATGCTCAGACCTATACAGGCCGCTCCTAGAAAGATACATGCCAGCATCAGCAGGCAACCTTTGGGTGGTATTCCTTTTCTTGTTTCTTTGTTTTCGTCCATGGCCTTCTCTTTGCCGGATTTAGTATTTAAACTCCCCAAACTCGGAGCGGATAATCAATTCTTTCTTGTCGCTTTCTTCTACGCGTCCCACAATTTGTGCATCGATATTGAACGACTTGCTGATAGCGATTACTTCTTCGGCATGCTCCGGTGACAGGTAAACTTCCAGACGGTGGCCCATATTGAATACCTTGTACATTTCTTCCCAATCTGTGCCGCTTTGTTCCTTGATGGTCTTGAACAGCGGGGGAACAGGGAACAGGTTGTCTTTCACTACACGTACTTTGTCTACAAAGTGCAGAATCTTGGTCTGTGCACCGCCTGAGCAATGAACCATACCGTGAATTTCGGGACGAAGTGCATCCAACAGCTTCTTCACTACCGGAGCGTATGTGCGAGTGGGTGATAAAACCAACTTGCCTGCATCCAGCGGACTGTCCTCCACTTTGTCTGTCAGTTTCAGGTTTCCGCTGTAAACTAATTCTTCGGGCACGGCCTTATCATAACTTTCGGGATATTTCTCTGCCAGATATTTAGAGAACACATCGTGGCGGGCGCTGGTCAGTCCGTTGCTTCCCATACCGCCGTTATATTCTTTTTCGTAAGTGGCTTTTCCGTAAGAAGCCAGACCGACAATGACGTCACCCGGACGGATATTGGCGTTGTTGATGACATCGGCGCGCTTCATGCGGCAAGTCACGGTAGAGTCTACGATAATGGTACGGACCAAGTCGCCTACATCGGCAGTCTCGCCGCCGGTGGCATAAACGCCTACTCCCATATCACGAAGCTCGGCAAGCAGTTCGTCCGTTCCGTTGATGATGGCAGAAATGACTTCTCCGGGAACGAGCAGTTTGTTGCGTCCGATGGTGGATGAAACCAAAATGTTGTCGACAGCACCCACACAAAGCAGGTCGTCAATGTTCATAATCAGTGCATCTTGCGCAATGCCTTTCCACACACTCAGGTCGCCTGTCTCTTTCCAATAAAGGTAGGCCAAGGACGATTTTGTGCCTGCACCGTCGGCGTGCATGATGTTGCAATATTCGGGGTCTCCGCCCAGAATATCAGGGATTATCTTACAGAAAGCTTGGGGGAAAATACCTTTGTCAATGTTCTTAATGGCGTTGTGTACATCTTCTTTGGATGCTGACACGCCGCGCTGCATGTATCGTTGATTACTCATGAGTTAAATGTTTTGTTCAATTGAATGCGCAAAAATAGCTATTATTTTGCTTATAGCCTTGAGTTTTACAAAAATAAAAAGAAATCCGGAGGTATGTTTTGCTTCCTGTCTGTATTTATTCCGATGCTTGGCCCCGATATTAGCCGGATTAAGCCTTTTCATCCTTTTGATTAAGTCTTTTGATAGGGCAGATTATTACAGACTTCGGCAATGGACCATACAGTCCGTTGTAATGGACTGTATAGTCTGCCGTAGTAGACTGTACGGTCTGCTGTAGCGGACTGTAATAATCTTCCGTTTGAAAGAGCTTAGCCGACAGTAAAGAGTTGCTTGGTCTTCCCTTTTCTGCGAGAAGCAGGATAGTTGTTTATTTCAGGTATTGCTCTTTAAAGATATTGACGCATAGAATGAAGATGGAAATCAGTAGCGGACCGAATATCACTCCCATGAAACCGAATAGAGACAGTCCGATGACAACTCCGAATATCGTGATGAGAGGATGGGTGTCTGCCATCTTTTTTTGGAGAATAAAGCGGATGAGGTTATCGATATTGGTTACTATTAACCCACAGTAAAGAAGCAAGCCGATGGCATGAGGCCAATCACCCGATATAGCCATGTAAGCAGCTAAGGGAAACCATACAAGGGTTGTTCCCACAATAGGAATGACGGTGGCAAAGCAGGTAAGGAAACCGAAGAGCAATGCACTGGGAGCATCAAACAGGTAGTATCCCAACGTAGCGATTGCTCCTTGAATGATTGCCAATAATGGGATACCTATTGCATTTGCCCGGACAATCATATTGATTTCGTTCATTACATGCTTCTTGTTGCTGTCACTGAAGGGGAGAAGCTCATAAATATATTGTTCCATTTTTGTTCCTCCAATCAGCATAAAGTAGAGTACAAAAACCAAAACAAACAGATTGACGGCAAAACTGCTGATGCCGCCCATCAGAAATTGGCCGATGCCGGGGAGTATGGATGCTATCGAGCTTATGTTTTCTTTGCTTAGTAAGTCATATTCTGTCTTCCGGCGAATCCAGTCGGCAAGGTTGGTAATTGTGTCGACAAAAGTGGCGGTGTCTACATTGACGGTCTGTAACTTGCTGATGAGCAGCCATACAGCCAATGAGAGAGGAACAAGAAAGCAGAGTATGGCTTCTATCAACAGGATAATGGCAGTGACGCTTTTCCTTATTTTTTTCTTTTGAGTAAGATAGAGCATCTGGTCTCTGACCATGATGTAGATAGTACATGCTCCTAATATTCCTCCCATAAAAGGAGTCATTTTCAAGAAGAGCAAAAGCCCTAATCCTAGTATGATGGTGATAAGGGAGTATTTCCGGTATTGTTCTTTTACGCTCATGTTTTATTGTATATCTCCTGGTGGATAAACAATAAAACAGAGCATAATGTTCATTTCATCAGAAGGGAACGTTCTTTGTCATGTTCTCGTAATTGTTATATTGCCCGCTGATGTTTCCTTCTGTTTCGGGAGCCAGTTCCATAGCCTTTTTCATATCTTCCACAGAGCCGTCTTTGTCACCTTTCAACAGTTTGATGCGACCTCGTTCGTGATAGGCTTGTGCAAAGTTGGGATTGATTTCGATGGCTTCATCATATACTCCGATGGCCTTGTCGAAGTCTTTCTTTGTAAGGAAAAGCTCTCCCAACAGCAGATATGCCTTTTCATTAAAAGGATTGAGCGACAATACTTGATTGAAACATTCCTCTGCCTGTTCCTCTTCACCGGTTGCTGCAAGGATTTCTCCTTTCAACAGCAGGGCTTGTTCGTCTTCGGGGTTAAGGTTCAGTAATTTCTGAATGTCCTCTGCGGCATCTTTTGCTTGCTTCATGCCCCATAATACTTCAGCACGTAATTGGTATGCCTCCGTATAATCTTCTTTTAAGACAATTGCTTTGGTCAGCATGGCAATGGCATTGATTTCTTCTTTCATTCCCACCGCTGCCTTGGCAGTGAGATAATAGGTCAGCGGATTCTTGTCGTCTAAAGCAAGTGCCTTTTGGCAGGCATCGTTCATGCCTTCATAGTCTTCCTGCATGAAGCAGATACTTGCTAATGACAGAAAAGTGTTGACCTGTTCCGGCTCTTTTTCTGCCATGCGGTTGAAGGTGATGCGTGCATCATCCAGGCGGTTGGCCTGGATGTATGCATTGGCAAGCAAGGTGAGCGTTTCCATTTCGTCATTGATGGCAACTGCTTCCTCAAAACATTTGATGGCGTATGGCAATTTGCCCATGTGCCGGGCGCGGATACCATCATATTTTAAAATCTCAAAGTTCTTTTTATCGTTTTTCTCTTTTTCCGTTTCAGGGGTATTGCTCCCACCGAATAAAGATTTAAAAAAGCCCATAATTTATAATCGTTTTATTTGTCTACAGTAATAACGAATCGTCTGAGATAGATTTCTTGTTCTTTGTCTTGGCTGTTGCTGAATCTCACAGCTTTGACGGGAGCTTTCTGCAGATCTGCTGTCAGGCGATTCTTTTCCTGCTTGTAATCTATTTTCTTCCATTCTTTGCCGTCGGTCGAAACTTCAAGTACTCCCCAGGTTGCCACTTCGGGTTTGCCGAAGTCAATGTCAATGCTTTGTGCCGGATAAACGTTGTCCAGTTCGATGGTGATAAAACCTTTGCCTTGCCATTTGATTACTTCCAGTGCCGGAGACACTTGGATGCGGTTGGTCTTTAACTGTAATGGCAGGTTTCTGATTTGTTCCACATCACTGATAAGTTTATGCGGCATATAATCGGTAGTTGCATCCAGTAGGGTATTATATTTCTTGTTATAGCGTTCTGTGACTGTGGCAAAAGTTTGGTCAATCAATGGCTTAATCACTTTTGTGGCAGTTTTTACGCCCGGCTGGTATGGATTCTGATTGTAAGTCTGGTCTATTTGGAACATCTGTTGCTGTAACGCTTTTACATGTTTGTATTTGCGCATAAACAGTTCCTGGTTGCCGTTTTCGTATGCTTTTGCCATGGCCAGGACTTCTTCTCCTGTTTCGCCCAGCAGTTTGAATTGTGTCAGCCATGGTTTCATTTCTTTCACCAATGGAGTGTTTTCGGCGTCAGTCAGCAAGATATCACCGGATTCTGCCATTCTGCCGAAAGTTTCCTGCAGGGCGGCATAATCGTTTTCATTGTATTTCTCGCCTTTTATATAACTGTCGGTAAAACTTTGGGCAACGGGTTGCAAGGCAACGGATTCGTCACGACGATATCGGTGTCCGTTAGCTCCCAAATCGGAATTATGTGCCGCAAAGAATTCCAGTTCTTCGGCAGAGGCGGGCATAATGTTTTTGATGGCATCTTTCCAAGTCTTTTCACTGTCATACTTTTCGGGGTTCCATGAGTAGGATGCTACTCCGTATATGGCAATCTTCGATGCTTCGGCATGTTCCATCGGATTGGTCACGAAGCCGGACATTTGGTCGGCTATCCGGGTGTCATTGCCGTATACGGGACCGAGCAGCAGGTGGTCGCGTACATAGTCGGAAACAGGGAAGTTCCACCAGATATAGGCCGGACGTTTGATACGTTCGTTAATCCATCGGATGCCTTCTTGGGTGATGTCGGAGATAACGCGGTCGCCCGTCCACATGATTTGGATACTCGGATTCAGCTTGTCGCCCAGTGTGGTGAGATATCCGCCTTTAGGGTCGGACCAGCTTTTGTTATACTCTGTGGGACACATGACAAGGGGAGTCACGTCCTTTTTCACTTTTACAAAGTTTTCGTCGATGTAGTTCAACAGCTCTGCCTGTTTGACAGGGTTGGTTCCTTCACCCGAAATATCGTCAAAGAAAACAGCGAAAGAGCGCACGCCCAAGTCATACATCTTTTCAAACTTTGCCAGCAAGTTGTCACGGTCTTCCTGATTCCACTTGATGTCTTGTCCCGGATGAATGGCCCATACGAAATCGACCTCATTTTCTTTGGCCACCTTTACCAGTTCTTGCAATTGTTCGGCTTCTTTTTCGGGATAGGGCAGACGCCAGTTGGGAGAACTGTGGTAAGGGTCGTCTTTAGGTCCGTAGATATACGTGTTCATCTTGTTTTCGCCATAGAATTTGAGTTGGCGCAGACGAGCGGCATGGCTCCACGGAGTGCCATAGAATCCTTCCACTACACCGCGGAAGCGGATGGAGGGGTAGTCTTTTATTTCGACAGCCGGAAGTTGGTTGTCTTTCAACAGGCGGCTGAGAGTCTGCAAGGCATAGAATGTTCCTCGTTCGTCATTTCCTGCCAATACGATTTCTTTATCGTTGATACAAAGATAGTAGCCTTCCTTTTGATTGGGAATGCGGCGGGCAAACTTGCGGATGGCTTTGTCTCCCTTTTCCCCGATATAGATACGTAGACCTTCTTTGGCAGAATGATTGCCTGCCAATAATTGTTTTAATTGTTGTACTGCATAGGGGTTGGCTTCCGTGTCTCCCGTGAATTGATAGCTTCCGGGTAAAGTGATTAGCTGTCCGGATTCGGAAATCTGTTGAGGAACAGGCTGGATGTCTGTATGTTGTGCAAATGCATTGAATCCTGTAAACAGACAAATAATTGCTAAATACGCTTTTCTCATGTCTTATTTGGGGTAAAAGGTTAATAAATCAGTGGCAAAGATAATACTTATAAAGAAAGAATTCCATCATTTGATTGTATTATTTCTTCGGATAGGAGGTATGAAAGCACTCTTTCTGCTTTTTCGCGTTCTCCGTTTATGCGGTTTAACAGAGTGGCGGCAGAGAGGGGAGAAGTTTCGAGCTGTTCGCGGATTTGATTTTCCATCTCTTGAAATTCCCCCAGTTTCATACCCGAATGATGTTTGCTGAGACATACGTCACATAAACCGCAGTTATGCTCGTTTTTCTCGCCAAAATAGCGGAGCAGCATACGGCTGCGGCATTTGTCTTCGGCAGTGGCATACTCTGTCATGGCCTTGATTCGGGTGATATAGCTTTCCTTGCGCTCTTCATAGATGTCACGGGTGATGGCAAGTCGGCCGGCCTCCTGCCGTTCACGGGTATATATAATGTAAGGTGTCTTCTTGCGCGGAATATAGTGCAGTATATGGCGGCGGGTCAGCATCAGGAGAATTTCATAAATGCGTTGGCGGGTCAGTCCCGAGCGGATGGCCAGAGAGTCTTCGTTTATATAGGCATAGTCGGTAAACAAGCCGGTGTAAGAGCGAAGGATGACATTGATTAGCTTCTCTGTTTCGGGGTCGGTCTCGCGGAGTTTGTACAACTCGTCTCTATGTATGGTGAACAGAATGCGGGAAGCATTGTCTTGTTCATCTGTATATTCCAGATATCCGGCACGTGTCAGTATTTTCAAGGCACTGTCTGCTTGTACAGGGAAATGCTTGAAGTTACGGCAGAACTCATCCAGATTGAAGGCAAAGGTACATCCCAAACCGTCTCCCATCGCCATCTGGAAATAGTAGTTCACATCTTCATATACTTTGCGGATGTATTCTTTGTCGGGGAATGTGTCGGTAATCCGTTTGCTGAGTGTTGCTTTATCGCTCTTGGCATAGAGCAGGACGGCATAAGCTTTTTGTCCGTCTCTTCCCGCACGTCCGGCTTCTTGGAAATAGGCCTCGGGTGAATCCGGCAAATCAACATGGATGACGAGACGTACATCCGGCTTGTCAATACCCATTCCGAATGCATTGGTGGCAACCATGACACGGCTTTCGCCCGATAACCAACTTTTCTGCCGTTGGTCTTTGACGTCATTGTTCAGTCCGGCATGATAAAAGGTGGCTGTAATTTCATTGTTAACCAGTAATTCCGCTACTTCCCGGGTACGCTTCCGATTTCGGGTGTATACGATGGCGCTTCCTGACACGCTGTTCAGAATATGCAGCAATTCTTCCTGTTTGCTTTCTGTGTTGCGGACAATGTAAGCCAGATTCTTTCGCTCAAAGCTCATGCGGAAGATGCGGCTGTCTTCTCTAAAACCTAATTTAGTCTGAATATCCTTTACTACTTCGGGGGTAGCTGTGGCGGTAAGTGCCAATACCGGAACAGTAGGAAGTAACTCCCGAATTTCGGAAATCTTTAAATAGGCAGGGCGGAAGTCATATCCCCATTGAGAGATACAATGAGACTCGTCGACTGTAATCATGTTGATTTTCATATTCCGCAGTTTGGCGCGGAATATATCAGTGTCCAGTCGTTCGGGAGAGATATAAAGAAATTTATAGTCACCGAATATGCAGTTCTCTAGTGCAACAACAATCTCTTCGCGCGTCATGCCCGAGTAAACTGCCAGTGCTTTAATTCCCCGGTCTCGAAGATTGCGCACCTGATCTTTCATGAGCGCAATGAGAGGAGTAATGACCAGACACAATCCCGGTTGTGCCAATGCCGGTACCTGGAAGGTAATGGATTTACCTCCACCGGTAGGCATCAGCCCCAATGTATCATGTCCTTTTCCGATACTTTCTATGATTTCTTCTTGAATACCGCGGAAGTTATCATAGTTCCAGTATTGTTTTAGAATCTCTTTGTAGGTCACCCTTTTCTATTCCTCACTAGGTTTGATATCTTCAATCTGTAACTGCACCTCTCCGCGCTTATGCGTGTTTTCTTCGATGGTATAACAGATGTCGAACGAGCGCTTGGTCTTGATGTAACGGGCTTGTGAGCTTTGTCCGAAAGCGATTCCGTTCATGACGTTATTTGATTTGTTGTCGACCAGCTCCAGCTTGATATGTTCCTGATCACGGCCTACTACTTTGCTGGTTCCGTAATCATATACATTATGTGTACAGAATACCGGTTTGTGATTATCCGGGCCGAACGGATTGAACTTTTTCAGGTCGGCATGAAATTTCGGGGTAATGTCGCGGAAATCTATTTCGGCATCGATGTCTATCACCGCACTGGTTTGTTCGGGTAAAATATGTTCGGATACATATGTTTCGAAACGGTGGGTGAACTCTTCTACATTTTCTACTTTCATCGAAAGACCTGCCGCATACGTATGACCACCAAAGTTTTCCAGTAAATCACGACAGTTTTCAATAGCCTTATACACATCAAAACCGGAAACGGAACGAGCCGAACCGGTTGCCAGGTTATCCGTGCGTGTCAGTACCACTGCCGGACGGTAATAAATTTCGGTCAGGCGTGAGGCTACAATCCCGATAACTCCTTTGTGCCATGCTTCATTGTAAATGACAATGGTACGACGGTCTGCCAATCCTTCCAGACTGTCCACAATGTGGTTGGCCTCTTCAGTCATGGTTTTGTCAAGGTCTTTTCGGGTCTCGTTGTACTGGTTAATCAGATTGGCTTTCTCCAAAGCAGAAGAGAAGTCTTTTTCTATCAATAGTTCTACAGCCTCTTTACCGTTCTGTATACGACCGGAAGCATTGATGCGCGGACCTATTTTGAACACAATGTCTCCGACAGTGATTTCTTTCTCGGATAATCCGCAAATGTCAATAATTGCTTTAAGTCCTACGCTTGGGTTGGAATTCAACTGTTTCAGCCCATGATAAGTCAGTACACGGTTTTCTCCCATGATGGGGACAATATCAGAGGCTACACTGACTGCAACCAAATCCAAAAGGGGAGTCAGCTGGTTGAACTCGATACCGTTGTTCAAAGCAAAAGCCTGCATAAATTTGAATCCTACACCACACCCTGACAGATGTTCGTAAGGGTAAGTGGCGTCCGGGCGTTTGGCATTCAGAATAGCTACGGCAGGAGGCAGTACATCATCGGGTACATGATGGTCACAGATGATGAAATCAATTCCTTTTTCTTTTGCATATGCAATTTCTTCCACCGCTTTAATGCCACAATCCAATACGATAATTAGTTTTACACCTGTTTCGTATGCATAATCCACCCCTTTCACTGATACTCCATAGCCTTCGTTGTAACGGTCGGGAATATAGTAATCAATGTTCGAATAGAACTGCTGGAGAAACTTGTATACCAATGCTACGGCTGTTGTGCCGTCTACATCATAGTCTCCATAAACCAATATGCGTTCTTTCTTTCCCATAGCTTGGTTTAGGCGTTCTACGGCAATGCTCATATCCTTCATCAGGAAAGGATCGTGTAGTTCGCTAAGCTGTGGGCGAAAGAATCTTTTAGCCCCTGCTGCTGAGGTTATACCTCTTTCTAGCAATAGCTTACAGAGGACGGGATTGATTCCTGTCTCTTTAGCTAATGCTTTAGCTGCTTCTGTCTGTTCTTGGCTTGGAGGTTGGTAATTCCATTTGTGATTCATTTTATATATTGTTTTTTCTTTTTCTTCTCGCATGGGGAGGCTTCGCTTTTATTTGTTTCAGGCAGTCTCCAATTAATCCGTAAAGTTAGGAAAAAACAAATAAAAAAACCGTTAATTCCGTATATATTTTTACGGAATTAACGGTAGTGCTTTAAATACTAGTATATTACAGCATTATTTAATACCTAACTTTTTAGCGATTTCTTTAGGAAGTGCTTTCTTGTTGACAACGATATTCATGGTTTTATAGCGCACGAATGCTTTTGATGCATACCATACACCGTTATATTTGCCGGCTTTGCCCCAAGAGTTCTTTACCATATAGTATTCATTTCCATCCTGGTCTTTGGCGATACCATAAATCTGCATTCCGTGGTCATCGGTAGTTTCCCAGTTGTCATATGCTTCCTGGCGTTCTTCCTGAGTGCACCATTTCTGAGGTTGCGGTTTGCTGTTCAGTTTCTTTTCTTCCGGTTTCATTTTCAGCCAATGTGCCATGTCGGAACCACTTAATTCCTGTACTTTTTCAGCATCGGGCATCACTGCGATACCATCGCGGGTAAATCCTTGTTCGCTGACGTCAGACCCCCATGCAATAGTATAGCCGGTATTGATGGCATTGTCAAATACTTCCATCAGTTCGTCAATTGGTAGGTTGTAAGATTGTCCCCAACGCCAGTTGTCCTGAATTTCAAGAACAAACGGTTCATAGAACGGATGATGGGTGTAAGAAGTCAATGAAATATAATCGTCCGGATTCAGTCCGGTTGATTCGAAGAATGACTGCGGAGTATATTCTTTCCCTTTGTAAGTGAATTTTTCGGGACATTCACCCAAATAAATGTCATGGATGGCAGCAATAGCTTTCTTCCACAGCGGTTTACGGTTATCGTCTGTTTGGAGCGAACGGTGTTTTCCTTTTGCGATGGCAGCAACAACTGCATCAGATACGGCAGTCAGTTCTGTATGGTTACTTAATGTATCTCCATACATCACACCCGGGCGCATTTCTTCTTCCGGCACCAAACCGAATTTTTTCATACCATATATTACATCATAGAAAGAACCTCCTTGTGAGAAAGATACATCTCCATGAGTGCGCACTGCTGCATCGGCACGGTCAAGATAAGTTTGATGTACGATGTACATTTCGGACAAGTCGTATTCTCCTTTTCCCATACGGAGTAATTCTGATTCCAAAAAGGCCATACTTGAGTAGCACCAGCAAGTTCCTGCACGGTTTTGGTTCTTAATAGAAGTAATAGGAAGTTCCTTTACGGTAGTAAATACAAATCCTTCTTCTTTAGGTTCTTCTTTTGCTTCTTGAGCCGACAGACTCATGCTGAAGAGTCCGGCTGCGGCGAGTAATGTAAATCTTTTCATTCAGTGATAATAGTTTTGTTTGATATTAAATTATTATTCATTCATAATTGCTTCTACCTCTTCGATGGTGATGGGGATGCGTTTTTCTCCGGTAAAACGAGAGCCTTCGGGGGTAATCAGAATATCATCTTCCAGACGTATGCCGCCAAAGTCTTTAAATTTATCAATTGCATCGTAATTCAGGAAGTCGGTATGCATCTTTTCGGCTCTCCACTTGTCAATGAGAGCGGGAATAAAGTAACAGCCCGGTTCGTCTGTGATAACAAAACCTTCTTGCAGACGGCGTCCCATGCGCAAAGAAGCAAGTCCGAATTGTGACGAAGGGCGTACTTCATCGTCATAACCGACATAAATCTGTCCCAGATCTTCCATATCATGTACATCCAGTCCCATCATGTGGCCCAATCCGTGAGGGAGGAATAAGGCATGTGCACCGGCTGCAACGGCTTCGTCTATATTGCCTTTCATCAGTCCCAGGTCTTTCAGTCCTTGTGCCAATACTTTACATACTTCTTGATGTACCGACATGTAAGTGATGCCCGGTCGGGCAATTTCCAATGCTTTGTCGTGGCAGGCCAATACTATATTATATACGTCTTTTTGACGTCCTTGGAATTTTCCACCGACAGGAACGGTACGGGTATGGTCGGAACAATAATTGCTCAGTCGTTCTGCACCTGCGTCGGTCAGCATCATGCGTCCTACTTCCAAAATGTGGCTGTGGTCGTGGTTATGCAATGTTTCACCATGCTGAGTCAGGATAGTGGCAAACGAAGTCATGCTTCCATAAGAAGAAGCGATGCCGTCCAATACTCCGGCAATATATTGTTCTTTTACTCCCGGTTTGCATAAACGCATGGCAGCGGTATGCATTTCATAGCCGATATTGCAAGCCAAGTCAATTTCTTCTATTTCACAGGCTTCTTTTACAGAACGTAAAGCAACGACGGCTTTGATCAGTTCCAGTGAAGCATATTTTTTAACGATAGAAGCACGGATACCGGTCAGCTCTTCCAACAGCATCATGTTATCATAACGATAGGGAGGAAGAAAGTGAACTTTTCTGCCTTGTGCAATGGCTTTTCCCACTATTTCTTTCAGTTGTGCAAAAGGAAAACTCTGCTGAACACCTACCTGTGCGGCCAAGTCCTTGACGCTTGGTTGAGGCCCCATCCAGATAATATCGTCCATATCGACATCATTGCCAAAGAAATAGTCTTCTCCTGCTTCAACGTCCATCACTCCTGCATATCCCGGATGAGAATGACCGAAGAAATAGAGGAAAGAACTGTCTTGACGAAATTTATATGTATTATCCGGGTAGTTTGCCGGAGCTTCGTTATTGCCTAGTATAAGGATAAGGCCGTTTTGCACTTTATTTCTCAGTGCTTGCCGACGGTTTTTATAAATAGCAGAATCAAACATGGTTAACTTGATTTTAATTGAATATTAATGAACTGTTTGCAAATGTAACAATTATAATTTTAAATTCATGCGCAGAAGTTTAAAAAATAATCACTGCGGAGTGACTTTGACCTTATTTATCCCTGTATATTTTTTTATTCTTTCTTGTATAAACGGGAATTTCTTAATAACTTGCCGCATGTTTTCAATGAGATTTTTATTAGAACTGTTTCTTTTAACTTCTTAATAACTAACCAAATGAATGGAATGATAAGCCGAAGCCTGATGGGGGTCTTTTGCAGTGCTTGCTTTTCGGTGATGAATGCACAAGACCGTCCCAATATTGTAGTATTTATTGTGGATGATATGGGGTTGATGGATACTTCTGTTCCTTTTGTAACAGACTATCATGGAAATGCGGTAAAACAACCGTTGAATGAATGGTATCGCACTCCTAATATGGAACGCCTTGCCAAACAGGGTATTCGTTTTTCTACTTTTTATGCTCAGAGCGTGAGCTCCCCTTCAAGGGCTTCTATAATGACAGGGCAGAATGCAGCCCGGCATCGTACTACAAATTGGATTCAGCCGGAGAATAACAACCGTACTCCTTATGGACCGTTGGATTGGAATTGGAAAGGACTGACCCGTAATAATCTCATTTATCCTTATGTATTGGAACAGGCGGGCTATAAGACCATTCATGTCGGTAAAGCGCATTTTGGCTGTATAGGCAGCGAAGGGGCTGATCCTAAGAATTTAGGCTTTGACATTAATATAGCCGGTTCTGCTATCGGCAGTCCGGGCAGTTATTATGGAGAAAACGGTTATGGGGCGATAAAAGGAGCAAAGTCTCGCGCTGTTCCCGGTTTGGAGCAGTATTTTCATACCAACACTTTTTTGAGCGATGCACTGACATTGGAGGCGGATAAAGAAATAGAGAAAGCTGTTGCCGAAAAACGACCTTTTTACTTAAACATGGCTCATTATGCCGTTCATTCTCCTTTCGAGACAGACAAACGGTTTATAGGACATTACACAGACCCGAAGAAGAATCAACAAGCATGTGCCTTTGCCACTTTAATCGAAGGTATGGATAAATCATTGGGAGATTTGATGGATAAATTGGAAGAATTAGGTATTGCTGAGAATACATTGATTATCTTTTTGGGGGATAATGGAGGTGATGCCCCTTTGGGGGGAGCTGCGGATTATGGCTCGTCAGCACCTTTTAAAGGTAAAAAAGGTTCGGAATATGAAGGCGGAGTGAGAGTGCCTTTCATTGTTGCCTGGGCGCATCCTGATGCGGAAAATAAGTTTCAGAAAGCTTTTCCCGTTGCACAAAATGCCATACAGACACAGATGGGGACAGTGATGGATATCTATCCCACCGTATTGTCTGTTGCCGGAGTAAAAGTACCGGAAAATCATATATTGGACGGTTCTACTCTTGAAAGAATGATAGCAGGCAAGAAGGATAAAGCACATCGGGATGACTTCCTGATGCATTTCCCTCACGAACATCGTGGCAGTTATTTTACTTCATACCGCAAAGGCGATTGGAAGCTGATTTATTATTATAACCCGGAACATCCCGATGCTCCTTATTATAAGCTGTTTAATCTGTCAGAAGATCCCTATGAGAAGAATGATGTGGCAAAAGCAGAGCAGAAGAAAGCCAAAGAATTGTTTGGGCGGATGGTGAAAAGATTAGAGATGGAAAAGGCACTCTATCCCATCGACAAGGATAAAAATGAGTTGAGACCTTTTTTTATAGCAAAATAATTTTTGGAGAAAAGATGTTTGAATATTCATCGAAAAAGATAACTTTGTGCCGAACTTTAATGGGAGGCTGTTTGTTCCTTGACTTTGATTATGAAAATAGACGATAAAACAGGATTGGTATTGGAAGGAGGAGGCATGCGTGGGGTATTTACCTGTGGCGTGCTGGATTATTTGATGGATAACGAAATCTGGTTTTCTTACGGAGTAGGAGTATCGGCGGGTGCGTGCAACGGGCTTTCGTATATGTCCCGTCAGCGAGGGCGTGCAAAATTCAGCAATATCGATTTGTTGGATAAGTATCATTATATCGGTATCAAGCATCTGTGGAGCAAACATAGCATCCTTGACCAAGAATTGCTTTACGAGCATTTCCCTAAAGAAATCCTGCCATACGATTATGAAACGTATGCAAAGAATCCGGCACGTTTCGAAATGGTGACCACCAATTGTCATACCGGGCGCGCCTGTTATCTGGAGGAGAAGTATGACCGGAAACGTATTATAGACATAGCTAAGGCATCCAGCAGCTTGCCTTATGTGTGTCCTGTTGCATATGTGGATGGCATACCTATGCTCGATGGCGGAATTATTGATTCTATTCCTGTGATGCGGGCTTTTGAGCAGGGATATGAAAAGAATGTGGTGGTGCTTACCCGTAATCGTGGTTATCGTAAAAAGGGAAGGGATATTAAGATACCTCATTTCATTTATAAAAAATATCCTCGCTTGAGAGTGGTGCTCAGTAAACGTTGCCGCGTTTATAATGAACAATTGGAACTGGTTGAGAAGTTGGAAGATGAAGGCCGGATTATAGTGATACGTCCTCACAGACCCATGGAAGTCGACCGGATTGAAACGGATATAAAAAAGCTGACCGATTTGTATGACGAAGGGTATGCTTGTGCGAAAAAGATATTTGAGGAAAAGCACTTGCTGGAGAAGTGAATTTAGCGGAAAAACTTTTGATGAATATATTCAGGTAGCGTTATGGTTGAGGCAGTCATAACGCTAATTTTATATTATGCATTTTGTTTTCTTCCTGAATTATTGATTATATTTTGGGGTTTATGCTGATATCGGCCGGACTTCCTAATTCGTTTCATAGGATGAGCGTAATTATTTTGATAGGTAAAATCGTAAGAGTGAAGAAAAAAAGCATATATTTGCAATTTTCAACTATAAGTCTTATCGTAGATTATTATACATAAAAAATATACAATGAAAAGAATAATTCCATTCTTGCTATCTGTCTCTCTTCTTTATTCTTGTCATCAGGAGGAAGAAATCAGTCTGCCGACCGATGGGCCGGTTATTAATCTTGCTGAGTTGGGACTGTCTGAAAATGATGTTGTACAGGGACGTATGCGCATTAAACTGAAAGAAGAACCTGCCGGAAATTTAAGCGAGAAGAGTATCGAAGGCGGCATATCCGCACGAATTAAAATGATAGGTCGTTCTGCTTCTGCATTGAAAATAACCTGCATGGAACGTACTTTTCCTCATGCCGGGAAATATGAAGAACGTACACGCCGTGAGGGACTGCATTTGTGGTATGATGTTTGGTATTCGGAGGATGTTTCTGTGGCGCGTGCGACCGGTGAAGTTTCAGTGCTGGAAGGGATAGAAATAGCCGCGCCTGTCGTGAAGGTGAGATCTTTGGGGGCGGACGAACCGGTTTGGCGTGCCGTCGACTTTAATGATACTTTTATTGCCAAGCAGTGGTATCTGGAAAATCCGGGTACGGAGTCGTGGCAACAATTAGGAGCCGATATCCGGGTGGCTGATGCCTGGAAAAAATGCACAGGAGACCCCCGTATCATCGTTGCCGTGATGGACGGAGGTGTTCAGGTAGACCATCCCGATTTGGTAGATAATATATGGGTGAACGAAGGAGAGATACCCGGAAACGGTATTGATGATGACGGGAATGGTTATATAGACGATATAAACGGTTATAATTTTATGTATGATTCCGGTAAACTGACTCCCATGAAACATGCTACGCATGTGGCGGGAATCATAGCGGCGAGTGGAAATAACGGTAAGGGAATTGCCGGAATAGCAGGAGGAAACGGTACGGCGGGAAGTGGCGTAAAACTGATGTCTACCCAAGTGCTGGGGGCTACAAGTTCAAATAATACAGCTGCGGCTATTAAGTATGGTGCCGATAATGGAGCGGTTATCAGTCAGAACAGCTGGGGTTATAATACGACCACTACCAGTGTTTCGTATATTGATCCTGCGGATAAAGCGGCAATTGACTATTTTATCAAGTATGCCGGATGCGACAATGATGGCAATCAATTGCCCGATAGTCCGATGAAAGGCGGTATTGTAATCTTTGCTGCAGGTAATGATAATGTGTCTAATCCCGGTACGGCTTCTCCGGCAGACTATGATGCGGTGGTGTCGGTGGCTGCCATTGCTCCGGACTATACAAAGGCTTCTTATTCCAACTATGGTTCATACATTGATATTTCGGCTCCCGGAGGTAACTTGAATGGTAATGGAATGGTATATAGTACTATTCATAATTCTTCTTACGGGGATATGAGTGGAACTTCTATGGCTTGTCCGATGGTGTCGGGGGTGGCTGCGTTAGTTATTCAGAAATATGGATTGAACGAACGGGGATTTACTCCTGAAAGGTTAAAAGAAATACTCTTCAAGAGTGCTTATGATGTGGATAATTATAATCCGAAATATGCCGGACAACTCGGCTATGGTTGTGTAGACGCTACTGCGGCATTGGGAATTGAAGTAACGGATGAGATGCCGACGCTGACATTGAAAAACAATAAAGTGAGTGATGGAAACTTGCTTTTTTGGGTAAACTATCAGTTGGCCGGTAATGCACGTATCATTATTTATAATAGTACGGGTGGAAAGGTATTCGACTCAAAAAGAGGAGTAATGGCTATGTCTATCACAACAATAGATGTAAGTAAGTTGGCTGCCGGATATTACACGATGGAATATCAATGCAACGGCTGCACGATGAAACAGAACTTTATTAAATATTAATCCGGTAGAAGAATAAACAGTAGAATATGAAGAAAACGATATTTTGTGTAATAGCTCTTGGCATGTCGGTTGCCACAGTTTATGGGCAGGATGAGGTAACTGCTATCAATACGGGTGCTGCCAATTTCCTGACTATCATGCCCGATGCTCGCACCGCTGCATTGGCCGGTGCAGGTGTTTCACTCACCGGAAATGAGAATGCCATCTTTTTGAATGGCGCGACCATTGCAGCGGATAAAAACTGCCGGGGAGGTGCTTCTTACACGTATGCTCCGTGGATGCGCGATTATCAGTCAGGTTATTCGTTGCATACATTGGGAGGTTTTTATAAGATAGACGAAAAGAATGTGATTCTGGCAGGATTTCGTTATTATAATTATCCGAAATTGGGTGTGCTCGAGACCGGAGGAGAGAGTATACGTCCGAAGGAATTGGCTGCCGAGGTGGGTTATGCTCGTGAGTTAATCAAGAATCTTTCTGTGTCGGCTACTTTCCGTTATATTTATTCGGATATGGGAAAGGTGGGTAATGACCGGGGAGCAAGTACAGTTGCTTTTGACTTAGGCGCTTTTTATACAAAGGCGATTGCCAGGATGGAAGGGGCGAGTTGGTCTGCCGGATTGCAGGTGAGCAATCTAGGGCCAAAGATTAAATATCCCAAATCCAGCGAGTCTCTGCCGATGATGGCCAAAGTAGGCGGTTCGGTAGACTTGCCGTTTTCACAGATGCACCGTCTGATGATGACGGCCGATTTAGGTTATCGTTTGGCTCCTTCGGATGTGCAGGCTGTGAATGTGAGTGCCGGAGCAGAATATACGTTGGCAGAGCATTTTATGTTTAGAGGCGGTTACCATTATGGAGACAAGGAAAAAGGCGATCATAGCTTTGCCACTGTGGGTGCAGGAATGAACCGTTACGGTGGACATTTGGATTTTGCATGGTTGTTTGCATCGGATGACTGTCCGTTCCGAAATACATTTTGGGCGACTCTTGGATATTCTTTCTGATGATATAAATAAAAGGGAGTGTGTCAAAACATGGATAATGCTGTCGTTTAGTTCGTAGGGGCGAGGTGCACTCGCCCGAAAACAGTTTACTTTGTGTCTTTGGGCAGGCAACCCCTGTCCCTACAGCTGATGATTGGATAGGTCATTTTAGTTTTGTCACACTCTCTTTTATTTATGCCTTGTTGTAATGCCCTGGTTCTAATGATTATCGTTCATTTGCTTCATGCGGCCGATCAACAGGTAATTATTGTCATTTTCTTGGATGGAACTTGCCAGTGTGTTTACCTTCTCCCTAATTTCAGGTAACAGGTTGGTTGTCTTGAGTGCTGTTTCCAGCTCCTCTTTCAACACACCGGGGTCTACGTTGCGAATGTAATACCCGTTCCGGCAACTTGCGAACCAAAAAGCATCTCCTCCTCCCAAAAAGTCATTGTGTACTTTGTACAATCCTCCTTTCAGTGTTTTTTTGTCTACAATAAAATTTCGGTGCTCTCTTGTTTCGCTGCCACCGTGATTGTCTGTTTGCTCCATTTTTCCTACGACAGTCCCAATAAAGCAAGTCGGGTATTCGTATTGCCAGTGAATTGGGATTTTTCCACCAGAGAAATGGATGGTAAAGGTCGGCTGTAGTTTGTTCTGTGCATAATCGTAATGATACAAGGTATCTGCTTTTTCTATATGAAAGTCCAGAAAGGAGAAATCAAAGGCTTCCGTGTTGTTGTTATGGTAAATGTCGTTGCTGTAATCGGGCTTCATCTCTGTTATGGGAGAAAGCTCGGCAAGTCGGTTACCTTCGAAGTCTTGTACCCAAATCATTCTTGGATTGTTTTTCCAAGGCAGCGTGGCTACAGTAATCCGCCCTTTGTCTCCATCTGCATAGAAGACGGATTTGGGGAGCATCCATTTTTCTGCTTCATCTATCAGGGGAATGTTTTTTTGCAATTCTCCGTTCAGATTGTAAGTGATGAGTTTGGTTGCATTCCATGGCATGAGGTAGATGCGGTCATGCTTTTCATCCAGTTGGAAAGGCCCTACCTGAGTATATTCTCCGGGACCGTTTCCCACTGAGCCGATGTTACGCAAGAATTTCCCTTTACGGTCGAATAATTTAAAAGGTATGTTTTGAGAACAGTGGATTAGAATGTAGTTATCCGATACAGTTACGCTACTGTTTCTTACCAGTGCTTCGTCCTTATTGTCCAACTTTACAATATCCAAGTCTTCAATGAAATAACTGAGTGGCAAGTGGATGGAATCTTTAACGGCTGTCCAGTCGCATACCATGAGGGTTGTTCCGTTTGTTTTCACTTCGGCTGCTACAGTGGGCAATTCGTTCCATATCTTTGAATCGTCCGATGCCGTGTTGTCGTTCTCTTTTTGTTTGTTGTTGCAGGCTGTTATAATCAAGGTTGCCAAAACCCAAAAGAAATGTGTTCTCATACTTTGTAGTTTTAAAATTTACCGCAAAGTTAGGTATGAAAGGGATTTGATTGTAAAATCGTGATGGACAACTGAAAAATATTATATTGTTGTGTATTAGCTATTTATTTGTTTTATGTGATGGACAATTAATACTTTTGCAAGTATTCGTCCAATGAAATTCCTTCATCGGAGGTGATACCGAGTTTTTCTTTCATTCGTAGTTTCTTCTTGCTGACAGAGTTTCGGCTTATACAGTAAATGTTCGACATGTCGTGTAGGCTGACATTGATTTTTATCAGGCAACAGAAGTTAATGTCCGCTACACTCAAGGCGGGAAATTCCTGTTTCAGGCGTGTTGTGAAATGGTCATAGTTACTGTCGAGTATGACTCTTATTTCCCGCCATTCATTGTCTGTCAATGATATTTGCCGGTTGTTGTTTTTGTCTTCTTCTGTGTCATTGTCTAAAGAAGGTAGTTTTTTGAATACTTCCATTTTACGAAGCAGCTCTTCGCGTAACATGCCGGCCTTTTCTCTGAGGACACTTAATTCTTCTGCTTGTTTCAGTAGTTTGTTTTCTTGCTTCAGTCGGTCGCTTTCTTGTTGAAGCAGCCTTTTCATTTCTTCTTTTCTTTTGTATTGGAGATAGAACAGGAAGGCACTGACAATCATGGAGAGGATGAATGTAAGTAGCAATATGAGGTTGATATGACGTTGGCGTACAATTTCCAGTGCATTGATTTCTGTTTCCAACTTTAGTTCGTTATACTGGCTGGCACTGGCTTGATGGTTATAGACTGAATAGATGTTATGAAGGAAAGCAATGGCATTTTCATGTTTGCGGAATGCCTTTTCGGGAGAGCCGATGTGCTCGTACAGGTGAGAGAGGCGTAGTGCGGCTTCACTTGCCAAAAATATATTGCTTGATTGGGATACCAGATTATAGTAATAACAGGCGGAGTCTTCCCGGTGCATGAGCTCGTAAACATGAGCTTTGTACATGTTGTGCAAAGGAATGTCGTTTCGCTTCATATATCGACGGGATTGTCGTAGGGCTCGCAGGGCTTCGGAGAACTGTCCTTGTGCTGTGTATAAGTCGGTATATTCTTTAGCAAGGCTATAGACGAATTCGCTGTCTTTATCTTTCATGGCACAGGCTTTGGCGGAATCCAGCATTTCTTTTGCGACTCCGAATTCTTTTAGTTGGAGTAGTGTCTGAGCTTTTTCCCGATAATAATGTTTGCGGTGCAGATGAGTGGTGTCTATGCCCATTCTTTTGTTGATGTAAGCCAAAGCAGAATCTGTTTTCCCTATTTGTTTAAAGAATTGTGTTTTATATATAGGTGCGTACAAGCTCCTGGGGGCATTGTTGTCCCCTTGCTTTTTTTTCAATTATTTGAAGCATGGAATCGGCTTTATCGTATGCCTGATTGTATAGGAATAGTCTGTACCTGATGTGGTTTATCTCTTTCAGGTTTATTGTGTCTTTTGTTTTTTCATAATGTTGAGACAGTTGCTCTATCTTCTCTGTAGAATGCCGGATGAACGGTTGGGGTGAGGTGCTGAACTGAATTCGCCAATAGGTATAGACGTCTTCTCCTTCCAACTTTTCAGGTATGATTCTGTTTAAGTAAGTGAGCGTGCTGTCTATTTGTTTATCTGCATAGAATTGTTCAGCTTTTTGCAGCCATAAGTCATTTTCTCGTACAGAACAGGCGGTAAGTAAGAGGAGCAGGGAAAATATTGAGAGAGACTGTAACTTCATGCGGACATTTGATAGGGAATGAAAAGAGGATGTCCCATTTTGATGAAACATCCTCTGTATAAAATTCTGTTTTATTTGATATTATTTGGCAAAGCTCACCGCACGTGTCTCGCGGATAACTGTTATTTTTACCTGTCCCGGATAAGTCATTTCATCTTGAATCTTCTTCGCAATTTCTCCTGACAGGCTTTCAGTCTGCTTATCGTCAATCTTGTCGGCGCCTACGATAACACGTAGTTCACGACCGGCTTGGATAGCGTATGTCTTTGTTACTCCCGGATAAGACATGGCCAACTGTTCGAGGTCATTCAATCGTTTGATATAAGCTTCTACTATTTCTCGGCGCGCTCCCGGACGTGCACCTGAGATAGCGTCGCACACCTGAACGATAGGAGCCAACAGGCTGGTCATTTCCGTCTCATCGTGGTGAGCACCGATAGCATTGCAGATATCCGGTTTTTCTTTGTACTTCTCTGCAATCTTCATACCTAGCAGTGCGTGCGGCAATTCCGGTTCTTCATCAGGCACTTTACCGATATCATGCAAGAGTCCGGCACGTTTGGCCTTCTTCGGATTCAATCCCAATTCGGAAGCCATCACAGCACAGAGGTTGGCTGTTTCGCGGGCATGTTGCAATAAGTTTTGGCCGTATGAAGAACGATATTTCATCTTACCGATGATGCGAATCAATTCAGGGTGTAAACCATGAATACCCAAGTCGATAGTGGTGCGTTTACCGGTTTCGATGATTTCGTCTTCTACTTGTTTACGCACTTTGGCAACCACTTCTTCGATACGTGCCGGATGAATACGTCCGTCTGTCACCAACTGATGAAGTGCCAGGCGGGCTATTTCGCGGCGAACCGGGTCGAATGCAGAAAGCACGATAGCTTCCGGGGTGTCGTCCACTACGATTTCAACACCTGTTGCTGCTTCCAAGGCACGGATGTTACGTCCTTCACGACCGATGATGCGACCTTTGATTTCATCGGATTCGATATGGAATACGGTGACAGAGTTTTCGATAGCTGTTTCTGTAGCAACTCTCTGAATGGACTGGATAACGATTCGTTTGGCTTCCTTGTTGGCTGTCAACTTGGCATCGTCCATGATATCATTGATGTAAGAAGCAGCTTGTGTTTTGGCTTCCTCCTTCAAAGAGTCCACCAAACGTTCTTTGGCTTCTTCGGCAGACAGACCGGATAGTGCTTCCAGCTTTTCGCGTTCTTGCATCTGTAGTTTATCAAGTTCCTCTTTTTTCTTGTCTACAATAACAATCTGTGCTTCCAGATTCTCTTTGATAGCTTCAGCTTCTGTACGTTTACGTTGTACTTCTTCTTGTTTTTGATTCAGCATCAGTTCGCGCTGTTTCAACTTGTTTTCGGCTTGTTGGATTTTCTGGTTGCGCAATGCAACTTCTTTTTCCAAATCGGCCTTTTTATTTAAGAATTTCTCCTTAACTTCGAGAAGCTTGTTCTTCTTAATTACTTCAGCTTCTGTTTGTGCTTCCTTAATGATGATATCATACTTAGATTTCAGGCCATATCTGAAAAGCATGTATGATAACCCACCACCTACAGCGAAACACACAATTGCTATTATTACTGTTGTTACCATTGTTATTAATTTATATAAATAAAAAACGCACAACCATTCTGCCAAGAACTCTTCTCTTGGCAGTTAAGTTGTGCGTGAATATCTTTAATTTAAAATTTTAAACTATCCGTTTTTACTAAGATATTGCTCTATCTCTTTTGTTAGCTCTTTTAACTTCTCCTGATAAGGTTCAGTATTATTTTTGTCTTTCATAGAAATGTTTTCAAAAGCTAATTCCAACGCAGCCATTGCCCAATGCCTTGTAGGGCTGAAATCAGGAAAGCGGCTACGGTATTTGTTTAGTTTATTATCAATCTGTTTGGCAGCGTTCCTATATAACAGTTCATCTTCCCGACGAATAGTTAAAGGGTATCTTTCGTTGTCAATCAGCAAATGTATTTTCATCACATCGTCCATCATACTATCGTTTTATTGTTTTAAAATCCTATTGGCCTTTTAATAAAGCGATGCATCTGTCGACTTCACGCACAAGCTTTGACAATCTTTGTTTTGTATCTTTGATATCATTATCGTGGATACTGATTGTCCTCGCCATTTTTAAATTGGTATACATTGCTTCCAATTCTTTACGACTATTTTCTACTTGTTTTATCTCTTCGTCTTTTTCGGCGAGAAGTTGCTTCAACCGGGCATTTTCACGTGTTAATTCGTCGTGTAAATACATAAAATGTCTCAGTCTTGCTTCAAAAGTACTTAATAGCTTTTTGTCTTCTTCAGTCATTTTATACCAAAATTGTACACAAATATATAGGATTGAAAGCAAACAAGAAAATATTTTGAAAGGAATTTATCAATCCCGACCAAAAAAACTTTTTTTAAGTCTTTTGCAACTCCTTTTTTTATGTCTTTCTGTCGGTTTACTTTTTCAGCGTTTTGTATGAAAGGATATGCCAGGTAGTGCCAATAGCTATGGCGAGTAATATTATTTTCAACCAAAGGTAGGGGGCTATTTGGAAAATGCAATAACTGAGTGTTATCCATATCAATGATAAGGAAATGATTTTTGCACGTAGGGGGATAGCGCGGTATTCGCGGAAGTTTTTAATATAAGGTCCCAGTTGTTTTTGTTGGATTAGCCAACGATACAGACGTGGAGAACCGCGAAAATAGAATGCGGCGGATAATAATAAAAAAGGGGTGGTAGGCAGAAGAGGTACAAAGATTCCAATAATGCCTAATACCAGTGATATCGTTCCGGTGACGGTATAGAAAATTTTCATGGATGCAAATATAGACCAAAAAATGAAAAAAATAGGGATAACTGTTCTATATTCTTAGATTTTATAATGTATCTTTGCATCTGCACACCGAGGTGACATTAGGTGTAAGTTCTTTCTAAATATAAACTAAAGTGATGTATACAGTAATTAAGCGAATGGAAGTATCGGCTTCGCACAGCCTGAATCTTTCGTATAGAAGTAAATGCGAGAATTTGCATGGTCACAATTGGATTATTACAGTTTATTGCCGTTCGGAGGTGTTGAATGCAGATGGAATGGTGGTGGATTTTACCCATATCAAAGAGGCTGTGATGGGGCGTTTGGATCATCAAAATCTGAATGAGGTACTTCATTTTAATCCTACAGCCGAAAATATTGCACATTGGATTTGTGAGCAAATACCCTTTTGTTTTAAAGTTGAAGTCCGTGAATCGGAAGGTAATACTGTGATATATGAAAAAGATTAATGAGATTTTCTATAGCTTGCAGGGTGAAGGATATCATACAGGTATTCCTGCTATATTTGTCCGCTTTTCGGGATGTAATATGAAGTGTTCCTTTTGCGATACGTTACATGAAGACGGGATAATGATGAGCGATGAAGAAATAATATCGGAAGTTGTTAAGTACCCCGCTTCTATGGTTGTTCTTACCGGAGGCGAACCGGGTTTATGGATTGACGAAAGTTTGGTGGATGCTTTACATAATGAAGGAAAATATGTCTGTGTCGAAACTAACGGTACGTGTGTGCTACCAGGCAATGTAGACTGGGTAACTTGTTCGCCAAAAGAAGGAGGGGAAGTAAGATTGAACCATATAGATGAGGTGAAGGTTGTTTATGTGGGACAAGATGTATCTGTCTATTTGGACTTGCCTGCTCGGTATTATTTTATACAGCCTTGTTCCTGTTCCAATACCGAGGCAGTAATTGCTTATATTCTGAAGTATCCCAAGTGGCGATTGAGTTTGCAAACTCATAAGTTATTGCAAATCCCCTGATGTCTTTTTCTGCAATAAAAATGCTTTCAAGAAAAAGTTGATATAAAGTTGCTTTCACACGTTTCGCTCTCTGAAACCCTTTATTCATCGGCTTTTTGGGTGAAAAGGATTTTTAAGAGGTGAATTTATTGCTTTCACACGGAAACTCTTATGAACAGTGAGTTTCCGGTATTTGTGAAATGTGAAAGGACATTTTATCAACTTTCGTTCAAAACTCAATTAATGCATTAAATCGGCGAGAAAATTCAGAGAAAAGTGTTTTGGAAAAAAAAGACCTTGGTCTTTTCGCAAAACATCTTGTTCTTTTTTAAAAAGAACAAAGTCTTTTTCTAAAAGCCGATGAAGTTTTTGGAGGCTCTTGAGAACTTTAAATATAAAAAGGAAATGGGTACTCGAAAAGGATGAGCTTGTTCATCTCTTCCAAATAAGAAGTGTCTCAGCATTTTTTTTTAGAAACTTTTTTGGAAATGCATTAAAAAAAGACAGGTGCCAACAATCCGCTGTAATTATTTCACAGATTAAATTGATCCTTACTTTGGAAGCACATAAATTGGCTATCTCTTTAGTTTTAACCAGAGAGCTCAATATGAGTTGAAACGGATAAAGAAATCCCTTGTAGCCTAAATCCACATAATCTCCTATTTTTATATTCAATTTATAGTAATCTATTTTATATTTTTTATACTTTTGAATGATTAATATTTCAATTATGAAAAACATTCTGATTAGTACCTTTTTTGTATTATTGTGTCTTTTCACCGAAGGTAGAGCAAACCAAGCCTATTTTAATCATCTAGATGTAAAAGATGGTTTGTCACAAATCAATATTATCTCTATCTATCAAGATGAGACCGGCGCTTTGTGGTTTGGATCATTAGAAGGTATCAATAGGTATAACGGACATTCATTTACGGTCTTCCACCCTTCTCAAAACAATGAAGGGTTGGCACAAAATGAAATAATGGCAATTTGTGGTGACAAAAAAGGAAATATGTATATACAGGCTTCACATGACCTTGTTCATTTCGATATAAAGAAGCAAACATTTCATCGCCTTGCATCTAACAAGGTGTTTAATGTTGATTATCAAAAAGATACTTTATGGGTAGTCACAGCTAAAAAACTTTTATACCGCACGGAAAATGATTCGGTATTTCATTCTTTCGCAGCCTTCAAGGAAGACATAAGCGCTTATGCTCCTTTATGCTTTACAGACCAATACATTTATGTCGGTACTTACAATGGTATAATCCGTATATCACGCTCTACTCCTCTTGCTGCACATGAAAAAATATTACCAAACACCATTATCAAATGTATCTACCAAGATAGCAAGAAAAATATATGGATAGGAACTAGCGATAAAGGATTATATCAACTATGCCAAAAACAGGGGTTGAAAAATTTTATTCATCATCCGGATAATCCTAATTCGCTGTCTAACAACCGAGTGCGTTGTGTTATTGAAGATGACCTAGGCAATCTATGGATTGGTACATTCTATGGTCTAAACAGATACAATCCTATACAAAATACGTGGAGTCATTTTATACATAAAAGCCAAGATTCACAAAGCTTGAGTCATTCTTCTGTTTTTGCATTATATAAAGATACACAAGGAGGAATATGGATAGGCACTTATTATGGGGGTGTAAACTATTTTAATCCTACTAGTGACCATGCCAATTTTTACAGTGCCAACCCTGATGACCCGTCTGCTTTAAGTTTCCCTTTTGTTGGTAGAATGGAAGAAGATGAGAAACATAATCTGTGGGTATGTACAGAAGGAGGAGGATTGCATTATTTCGATCGTCAAACTAAGCAATTTACCTGTTATAGCAACCTAAAACCGAAAACATCACCGACTGGAAAAAATAACATGAAATGCATTTGGTATCAGAAAGAGACAGGAAAGCTGTATATAGGCACTTATACAGAGGGGTTAATCATCTTTAATACAAAAACAAATGACTCCCGAAATATAAAAAAAGAACTAAATAAAAAGAATAGCCTGCCCAATAATTTCGTACTCAACCTCCAACCTTATAAAGATAGATTGATTCTTTCCACCCAATCAGGCTTGGTGGCTATGAACCTGAAAACTGAAGTAATCGAACCGGTATCCGACATCCCAGCTATTCAAAGTATAGTTACCAATCACACTTACGAAACGTTTTATATTGATAAAAATGACAATTTATGGTTGGCGAGTGGTACTGGCGGAGTCAGTAAAGTCAACTTAATTACAGGAAAAATAAAATATTACTATCATAAAGACAATACCGATAACACTATTGGCAGGTTTAAAGTCTTGCATATATTTGAAAATCACAAAGCAGAATTATTTTTCTCTACTTCCGGTTCTGGTCTTTTTAAATATTCTCCTCAAGAAGAAACTTTTAAATGTTATTCTAAGGATAATAACCTGCTATATAGTAATTATTGTTATTATGCTACGGAGAATCAATTACACGAATTAATAGTATTGCATAATCATGGAATTTCCGTTCTAGATACCGAAAATCATAAATTACTTTATACCCACCGCACTCCCCAAACCAGTTATTGCCAAGGATCAAGTATTTACTGCACCTCAGATGGGGAACTATATTTAGGAGGAATTAATGGAATGGTAGCCCTCTCGCCCAATACGCTATCCGTCCACAATAAAGACCACAATCTTTATTTTGACCGACTAATCATTAATAATAAGTCTATAACTCCTGGAGACGAATCTAATATCCTTTCACAAACACTACCATACACTCAGAAAATAACTTTAAAACATAACCAAAATAATCTCGCCATATTATTAGGAAATTCCAATTACTTGCAAAACAAATATAACTACGAATATAAGTTGGAAGGTTTCGGTGATATATGGCTACCATTATATAGTCCAAAGATTATTTACACCAATCTCGCACCAGGGAATTATAAACTAACTGTAAGAGAGCTGACAAACACTCAAATGGTATGCGATGAGATTTCATTGTCTTTCCACATAACTCCGCCATTTTACGCCAACATCTATGCATATTTTATTTATAGCGCTTTGCTGGCATTTATTCTTTTTTCTATTATTCGCTTCAATAATCGTCAGGCTAAACTTAAAGCCTCTGTATTGTTTGAGCGGAAGGAGAAAGAAAAAGTGGAAGAGCTTAATCAACACAAGATGCGTTTCTTTACCAATATTTCTCATGAATTTCGCACTCCACTGACTCTTATCATGGGGCAATCCGAATCATTGCTTCAGCTAAATCTTTTTTCTCCATCTATATACAACCGAATTTTGCGCATTTATAAGAATGCAAGCCACATGAACACCCTTATTTCTGAATTGTTAGACATTCATAAACAAGAGCAAGGGTACCTGAAATTAAGAATAGAACATCATGACATCGTTACATTCACCAAAGAAATATATATGTTTTTCTATGAATATGCGTTGAAAAAGCATATCACCTATAAATTTGAATCATCTGAACCGAGTGGTGAACTTTGGTTCGACTCCAAACAGATGCAAAAGGTTATCCTTAATCTGCTTTCCAATGCTTTTAAATATACACCGGAAGGTGGAAATATCTCTGTTTGTGTACAGGTAGGGATAAAACAGGTTTATATTAAAATAAAAGATAGCGGAACGGGTATTCCGAAAGAATCTATTCAAAAAATATTTGACCGATTTTACCAAATAGATGGTCAAAAGTCACAATTCAGCTTAGGGACAGGTATCGGACTGGCTTTAGCAAAAGCCATTGTGGAACTGCATAAAGGCGAAATTCAAGTAGAAAGCGAAGTAGACAAAGGAAGTTGCTTCATAGTCGCTCTACAGACAGGGAATGCACATTTTACTCCTGAAGACCTTCAAAATGATTCTTCGGTTTCTAGTACCGCTGACTTAGATATCCTGCCAATGCAAGAAGAGATAGAATTACCTGATGACCAAGCACAGTCCGCCAACAAACCTACTATCTTGCTAGTAGAAGACAACGAGGAAATACTGAATATGTTGGTTGATATATTTTCTCCTACTTATGAAGTATATACAGCTTCAAATGGGTTAAAAGGATGGGAGGAGACACAACGCTTACAGCCAGATTTGGTACTGAGTGATATTATGATGCCTGAAATGTCAGGTAAAAAGATGTGCTATAAGATTAAGAATAATGTGAATTTGTCTCACATTCCTGTTGTGTTACTTACTGCTTTGTCTTCTGTGGAGTATGCCATAGAAGGCTATATGTATGGAGCAGATGACTATATCACTAAACCTTTTAATATACAGCTTTTACTATCCCGATGCAATAATCTGATAAATAATCGAAGGTTATTAATGAAGAAATTCAGAAAACAGCAGAGCGAGAATCCGGTAATAGGAAATGCTGTAAGTCACGCAGACAAAGAATTATTGGATAAAGCTATCGAAATTATTAAAAATAACTTTGAAAACCAGGACTTCAACATGAATGTATTGGCGGCTGAATTGGCTATAGGACGCAATAAGCTATATGCACGTATCAGAGAATTGACAGGTATGACTCCCAATGAGTTCGTATTAAAGTTAAAGCTTGATGAAAGTATCGAGCTATTAAATAACCATCCGGAACTAAACATTTCTGAAATTTCAGACCGCTTGGGTTTCTCATCTACTCCTTATTTCACCAAATGTTTTAAAAGTATATATGGAATCGCGCCACTAAACTACAGAAAAAGAGATTAAAAAGTTTGAAGGAAAATAACTATATTGACATGTTACTGCAACGAGGGGGAGAAAAGCTATAAATAATGGCTGGTTCAACCTGTACATCTATCATTCTAAGAGGATGTAATTAATAGATGGAACAACTTGTTTCAGCTATGAAGAAAGTATTTTTCACCATTTCATCGTTTTTACTCTCCTTTTTTTTCTCTTACCTCCATATGTTCTTCACTTTTTGCATTTATATTATAGAAATAATATGTAATTCACATCTTAACATTATTCTCCATAAAATAAGCCATATACAATTGTACCTAGTGAAGATTATGCCCTATTTCCGGTACAATTTTATATGACCGTCCCTCTCAAAATACTCTAATTTTACGTCATAATTACCAATTAAAACCTTTAATAATAAAGTAATTTATGAAAAAAACAATCCAACTCTCGGTTGCATTATTGCTCACATCGAGCATAGCTGCACACGCTGATGTTGCTAACATTGTCAAAGCTGCCGCACCTATTACGGAGCTGTCACAACAAAGCAATATGCAAGTAGCAGGAACAGTATTTGATGGTGAAGGACTTCCCATCATTGGGGCTAACATCATTGTAAAAGGAAACGCAACAATAGGTACCATTACCGATGTTGATGGAAGATTTACCTTAAGCGTACCTAAGAATGCTACACTGGTTATTTCGTATATAGGATATAAAAATCAGGAAGTAAAAGCCAATAAAGAAGTATTAAAAATTACACTTCAAGAAGACTCGGAAACATTGGGTGAGGTAGTAGTAACAGCTCTTGGTATTAAACGTGAAGAAAAAGCATTGGGCTATGCTACCCAAAAAATCAGTGGAGACAAATTATCTACTGTAAAAACTGTAGATGTAGCCACTGGACTGACAGGAAAAATAGCAGGCCTGAATGTAAGGAACAGTACCGAGTTTAATGAAACTCCTACACTGAAACTCCGTGGTGAAGACCCATTGCTGGTTATCGACGGAGTCCCTTATCGCAATATGTCATTACGCGATATTGCTCCAGATGATATTGAATCAATTGACGTACTGAAAGGGGCCACCGCATCAGCCCTTTATGGTGCGCGAGGAGGTTCGGGAGCTGTGATGGTTACTACAAAAAGAGGTAAAGAGGAAGGGCTGAATGTAACCATCAACAGCAGTACTATGTTCAACGCCGGATATCTAAAACTTCCCGAAGTGCAGACAGCATACAGTTCAGGTTCGGGCGGTAAATATAAAACAGGTGACTATGTATGGGGCGACAAACTGGATATAGGCCGTGAGGCAATGCAGTATAATCCTTATACATACGAAAAAGAAATGATGCCTTTGGTTTCAAAAGGAAAAAACAATCTAAAAAATTTCTCCGAATTTAGTTTTGTTACGAATAATAATGTAAGTGTAAGTCAAAAAGGCAAATACGGAAGTTTCAGAACATCACTTACTCATGTGTATAACAAAGGACAATGGCCTAATGAGAAGCTGAATAAAATCACTTATACCGTATCGGGTGATATCAAATATAAAAATTTTACAGCAGAAGGTGGTATTACTTATAACAAACGTTTTTATCCGAATATGGGCGGAACCGGTTATGGAGGTAATGGATATCTGTACAACCTGTTGGTATGGAGTGGAACAGAATTTGACATCCGCGATTACAAGAATTACTGGGTAAAAAAGGATGAACAGTCCAATTGGATGGATAGAAGTTGGTATGACAACCCTTATTATATGGCAAATGAAGTAACCTCTTCATCAAACTACGATGTTATCAATGCATTTCTGAATGCATCATATCAAATAACGCCGTGGCTAAAGTTGGCACTCCGTTCAGGAGCTGATGTATACACTCAGAAAAACGAATGGAAAACTCCGGTTGGTTCAGTAAGCGGATGGGGAAAAAAGAAAGGATATTATCAATTCAAACGGAGCAGTGGTTTCAGTATCAATAATGATGCCCTGTTAATGGCTGAAAAACAGGTTGGTAATTTTAAATTTGATGGTTTTTTGGGAGGAACTATTTATTACTTCCAAAATGATGTACTTAATGCACAAACGTCGGGCGGTTTAATTATCCCGGGCTATTATTCGCTTAATGCCTCTGTCGATCCGGCCGAAACCAGTAAATCATATAATAGCAAACAAGTAAACTCACTCTATGGGAAAGCAGCCCTTTCATGGAAAAGCGCTGTATTCTTGGAGTTTACAGGACGCAACGATTGGTCATCTACACTGCCAAAAGAAACACGTTCCTACTTTTACCCTTCGGTTGCGGGAAGTGTGGTCTTATCTGAATTGCTTCCTATGCCTGAATTTCTCTCTTTTTGGAAAGTAAGGGGGTCATGGACTCAAACCAAAAATGACATGAGCATTTATGCTATTAATGATGTATATAGTATTTCGACTGATGTATGGGATAATATGACGGCAGCTTATACTCCAAACACTATGAGAAACAGTTTGTTGTCTCCATCGGCATCACGTTCTTACGAATTTGGTACAGCTATTCATGTACTCAATAACCGTTTACGCTTTGATGTGACCTATTATAACAAACTAAAATATAATAACACCCGTTCTGCTAATTTATCTCCAACTTCAGGTTATAACAGTACTCTTATTAATATGGATGAAGAACAAGTGCGTAAAGGCTGGGAAGTAACTATTTCAGGTGACATTATCAAAAATAAAGACTTACAATGGTCTGCCACTTTCAACTGGTCGCGTGACCGTTATTTTTATGGTCAGATAGATCCAGTATATTCTACACAAAAGCCATGGGTGAAAGAAGGTGAACGTTGGGATTGGTTATCAGCATATGATTATCAAAGAGATCCCGCAGGTAACATTATCCATGGAAACGATGGTATGCCCCTTATCAGTGACTATGCCACTGTACAAGGGTATACTGAACCTGATTGGATATGGGGATTTTCTACAACTTTAAACTATAAAAACTTTACAGTCAATATCAGTGTTGACGGACGTGTGGGAGGTATTGCCCATTCTGTTACTGATCAGGCCATGTGGAACTCAGGAGTACATATCGACAGTGATAACCAATGGCGTTATGAAGAAGTTGTGAACGGAAATAAAACTTTCATCGGACAAGGAGTAAAAGTGGTTTCGGGAAGTGCTGATTATGATTCTGACGGTAATATCATACGTGATGACCGTGTATATGCTCCCAATGACAAAGTTGTTTCTTATGAGACATATATGATGAAAATGAACCCTTACATCGGAACTGTAAGGACACAAAACATCTTTGACCAAACCTTTATCAAACTCAGGGACTTGTCCGTCAATTACGCGCTCCCTAAAAAAATATGTGATAAAATAAAAATGAAAGGAGCCAGTGTAGGCCTTGTGGGGCAAAACTTACTAATGTGGACCAAAGAATTCCGCTTTTCCGATCCCGATAAGGCATCTGAGAACTTAAACTCCCCTTCTATTCGTTACGTAGGATTCAATGTTAAACTCGATTTTTAAATAAAAAATAAATATGAAACTGAATAAATACATAGCATGCCTTTTAGCCGGTTCCATCATGGCTTCATGCAATAATTTCGAAGAAATCAATACAAATCCGGATTCAGCGACTAAGGTTACAGCCTCTATCTTGGCAACCGGAGCCATTATGGGTATTATGAAGCAATCTACTGCCAAACCATTTGTGGTACATCAGTTTTATACTAAGCACCTTGGATGGGCAGAGGGATTCGAAGGAGCGCAGTACAATAGTTTCGGTCGTGAAAATTTTAGTGGATATACCGCTCTAAAAGATTACAATCTGATGGTTGAAGTGGCTAATGAGCAAGATAAAAATGCTTATGAAGGACTTGCCTTATTCCTAAAGGCCTATAAGCTCTTCAATTATACATTAAATGTAGGAGACATTCCTTATGAAGGTATATTGGAAGGAGCACAAGGCAACTTGACACCGAAATATAATACCCAAAAGGATGTTTTTAAATTTCTGATTACTGATTTGGACCGTGCTTATGAATTGATGTCTTCCGCTTCTGAATTTAGCGGAGACCCCATTTTTAGTGGTAATACAGAAAAATGGGCAAAGGTTATAACTGCTTTAGAATTAAGGGTACTTATCAACTTGTCTAAAAAGGAAAATGATACGGATTTGGATGTGAAAAGTAAATTTGCAGATGTTGTAGCTCGCAATAATCTGATGACTTCCAATGATGATAATCTGCAACTGGTGTTTTCTGAAAAGGACGGACAATTATACCCATTTAATCACTCACAGAATAAATATACCCAATACCCTATTGTATCCAATACTGTAATCGACATCCTGCAAGCCAATAAGGATTATCGCTTATTTTATTACGCCGCACCTTCGGGAGCCAAATTGAAAGAAGGGCTGGCTGCTAATGACTGGGATGCTTATCCAGGCATCGATCCTTCCCGTCCGGTAGACGAATTGAAACAGGTTCTGAACGAAAAGACACACTGCTCACTAAATGACCGTTATATGTATTACAGCAAGGGAGAGCCATTTATTATCATAGGATATGCAGAGCAGAATTTTATTCTGGCAGAAGCAGCCTTACGCGGATGGATTCCTGATCCCGATAAATATTATAAAAAAGCGATTGAAGGAAGTATGCGTTTTGCGGCGGACAATACCCCGGACAATGCCGATTACCACCATAACCGTATGATTACAGATGAAGTGATTGCTCAAACATTGGCTAATCCCACGATTCAACTTAATGGTAATTTTGATACAGATCTGAAAAAGATAATTGAACAGAAATATGTGGCAGGTTTTATGCAATTGCCTTATCAGACTTATTATGACTATCGTCGTACAGGATATCCTGTACTGCCCATCAATCCGGAAACAAACATGAATCATGATGCACCTACTAAGATGCCGGTACGTTGGTTATATCCTACTACCGAATTTGACTATAACAAAGAAAACGTTGAAGAAGCCATTCAAAGACAGTTTGCAGGTGATGATGATGTAAATGCTATAATGTGGTTATTGCAATAATGAAATTCTTAATTTTTATATTATTTTTCATTTGTGGGTTCAGTCAAAGCAGTTTGGGGAAATCCTCCCCAACTGCCCATTTTAAAGTATTGCAAATGAATATCTGGCAGGAAGGAACCATGGTTAAAGGAGGGTTTGTTGCCATTATTGATGAAATAGTTCGTGCTGATGCCGATATAATTTTTTTCAGTGAAGTGAGAAACTATAATGGTCGGCAGTTTGTGCCACGAGTGTTGGATGCATTGGAAAAGAGAGGCAAACATTACTACGGTAATCGCAAAACAGCATTAGATGTAGCCATCCTTTCAAAATACAAACTATCCGATCAAGTAGAAGTTTATCCTGATGGGGAAGGATCCGGTTCCATCTTAAGAGTTACCATACAAATGGGTAAACAGACTATTGCTGCTTATTCAGCCCATCTTAATTATACGAATTATGCCTGTTATTTACCACGTGGTTATGATGGGTTTACGTGGAAAAAATTAGAAGCTCCTGTTAATTGTGCCGACTCTGTGCTGGTTGCTAATCGAAAATCATGGAGAGACCAATCCATACGCGTTTTTCTCCAAAAAGTCCGTAAAGATATTGAAAAAGGGTATTTGGTCATTTTGGGAGGTGACTTTAACGAACCTTCCCATTTAGATTGGCAGGATGATACGAAAGACAAATGGGACCACAACGGATTGGTGATTGATTGGGATTGCTCTATCTTATTATATGATGGCGGTTTTAAGGATGCTTATCGTGTCCTTTACCCGAATGTAGAGACCCATCCCGGCTTTACATTTCCTTCTGATAATAAAGATGTACCCATATCCAAGCTGGCATGGGCTCCTGAAGCTGACGAACGCGACAGAATAGATTTTATCTATTATTATTATTTGCCAGGCTTCACTCCTGTCAAAGCGTCTATTCTAGGTCCTGACTCATCTATTGTACGAGGGCGACGGATGAAAGAGAATAGCCAGGATTCATTCATTATCCCTCGTTCTGTTTGGCCATCTGACCATAAAGCTTTGGTCGTAGAATTTACTTATGGTAAAGTCGGGTCAACGTAAAAGTATGAGGGTATAATTAAGAAGTTTCCGAAGTTTCCATTGTCCATTTCTTGAAACGGGGAAAGTTGAGGCTTTGCATGATATAAAAAAAAGTTGTATCAATTTGATACAACTTTTTAGCACGGGAGGAGAGGCTCGAACTCCCGACACCCGGTTTTGGAGACCGGTGCTCTACCAACTGAGCTACTCCCGTGTTTTCGGCTGCAAAGGTAGTGTAATATTTGAAATATACAAATCTATTTATGAAAAATATTTTTTTTCTATTCGTTCAGTAATCCTAATTCGTTGAACATGACCCGATAAGCTGCAGCTTTTTTTTCCAGGGCCAAAGGATAGGCACGGCTGGAAGAAGGCATTCTGTATAATTTCATAGCCTTGTCTCCAAATTCGAAAGGTTCGCTTGTACCTACGGTTGGCTCTTTTACCTCTATTTGTTCGCGGATAATGTCTGTTGCCTTCTGTCCGGTGGTAACAATGGCTTTGCACATCGGAATTTGTTTTAGTAACAGGCTGATATCTGTTTGTTCTATTACTTCCAGAAACTTGTCGGAGGCATTGTCTTGTAAACGGCGGATAGCTGAAGCTGTATCATAAAGTGCGATTCCTTTGTCGTTTAGGAATTCAATGATACGGTCTTTATCAAATACTTTCTTCTCAGGGTTCAGGAAATGCTCTTTGTCCTGAAAGAAAATAAGTCCGACAATACGCCACATATCATTTTGCAGGTTAGGGTAGAAGAAATCCATGCTCCACCGTTTTTTTTGCGGAGGAAAACTGCCAAGCATCAGCAGGACAGCGTTAGCCGGCAGAAAGGGTTCTAATGGATGTTCTTCGATATTTAATAGAGAATCCATGAAATCTTTGGAAATTAAGTTTATGAAGCTATATCGAAATATGTACCTTTACCATAGGGGCAAATACTCGGATTCGTCCCTACAGCAAAGCTATAATGGCAAGAGTAGTAAACCGCAATGCGAGTTTATTCTTTTGGCTTCGGCTCTTTTTTAGCCAATAAAACGATATTGTAAACGTATTCGGTCATCCAATTTTCAGAGTATCCCAATGCGTGTTGATACTTACGGATAGCAATACAAGTTTTGTGTACGCTGTCATCTTTCCAGTCTGTTTTGGTCATAATGTCATGGATAGTTTTTTCCGTCATATTACGTAACATCTTCTTCATTACGCTGGGCATACGGAACTTCCATTGCATCAGATTGCCGATAAGCATCATCAAGTCATTGCTGAATCCTTGGAACATAAAAAGATATGTCTTTACATCGTTTACATTCTTACAATTCTTTTTAATGGAATTGTCTATTTCTTTGAAGAAATCATCACTTAGTCCATAAAGTTCTACTAACATTTTTTTACAGCGTGACTTTTCGGCAATTCCTAATTTATTGTTTTGGGTCGGGATTTTAAGTGTACGTTTGAAAACTGCCATGTCAGGCAGAAAATTAATATTGGTAATACCTATATTGCAGGCCATTACAGACTGATAATATACACGAATCAGCGTCATGAAGTCTTCCATTCCACCTACTTTGGTGTTTTCTTCTCCTTCTGCTTGTTTTTTACTGAATAATTTTGAAAATATGCTCATGGCTTTTTTATTTTATGTTCTTGCCGCAAAGATACTTATTTTTTTTAAATACTTTACCAACATTCCAAATCTTCCTCAATGTCCTTCATTCTATCTTTCGTGAAAACAGGATTCTTAATTCCGCTACGTTTCTGTATCCGATAATCTTCTAATAGGCGGAAAGCATATTTGCCTAATAGAACGATGGCTATCAGGTTACAAATGGTCATGAATCCCATTGCTATATCTGCCAGGCCCCATGCCAAGTCCAAGCTGGCAAGTGCACCGAACATTACCATGCCGCATACAGAGATGCGGTAAACCGGAATAGCCCAGCGTTGGCGGGTGATATATCGTACATTGGCTTCGCCGTAATAATAGTTTCCCAATATACTACTGTAAGCAAAAAATAGAATTGCTACTGCTACATAAATTGTTCCGATATCACCTATTTCATTATTTAACGCCATCTGTGTCAGTTTAATTCCGTTGGCTTCTCCTGTAGACGCCAGCCCGCTGAAAAGAATGATAAATGCTGTACATGTGCAAATGACCAAGGTATCTGTAAAAACACCTAATGTTTGAATCAATCCTTGTTTTACGGGATGGGTGACATCGGCGGTTGCTGCCACATTGGGTGCAGAACCCATACCAGCTTCGTTGCTGAACAATCCGCGTTTGATGCCTTGCATCAATGCCATGCCTATACCCCCGCCTAATGCCTGTTCCCAACCGAAAGCATTCTCAATAATCAGTTCAATGACTTCCGGCAAATGTTTGACATTCATAATCACGATGAAAAGTGCTAAAAAAATATACCCCAAGGCCATGATGGGTACAATGATGCTGCTGACTTTGGCTATACGCTGAATACCTCCGAAAATAATAATTAATGTAAGTGCAGTCAATATGCATCCCATCAGAGCCGGAGAAATATTGAAAGCTTCCTCGAATGCGGCACAGATAGTGTTGCTCTGCACGGAATTGAAAGCAAACCCGAAGGTGAAAATGAGCAAAAAGGCGAATAGAATTCCCATCCATGGTTGTTTTAATCCTTTTTTCATGTAATAAGCGGGACCACCGACAAAAGAATTATGTCCATGTACCTTATATAGTTGGGCAAGTGTGGATTCGATAAAGGCACTGCTGGCACCAAAAAGTGCAATTACCCACATCCAAAAGACTGCACCCGGACCACCCAATGTAATGGCGGTGGCTACTCCTGCCAGATTGCCTGTTCCCACGCGGCTTGCTATGGAGATGGCAAACGCCTGAAAAGAGGAGATGTGATGTTCGCGACCTTCTGTCTTGCCGGTGGAATCTCCAAGCAGGCGTACCATTTCGCCTATCATGCGGAATTGTACAAATTTCGTTTTGTAAGTGAACCAGAATGCGCAACCTAGCAGCATTATAATTAAGATGTATGTCAAAATAACATCATTTATGTTGCCGATTAATTGGGTTAAAATATCCATTACTTTATATTGTCTTTAGTTTAGGTTTTAATATTGATGTTTTTATTCTTGGTTTAGTCTGAAGTAAAACTTATGTCCGCTAAATACAGGCTCTACTAAGCCAAAACGAATAAAGTCTGCTAATAGTTCGCTTGCAGTCTTCCTGTTTAAGTTACAAATTCGGCAACACTGATTGAGAGATATTTCTCCACGTTCTTTCAGTGTGTCAAGCAGCCGTTGTTCTCTTTCTGTAAACTCAACCAATACGCCTTCCGTTTTTTTTGTATGCTGCCACATTTTCAGATGTACAGGTGTGGCAAGGATATTTTCATCTTTGATACGGATGTATGCCCAAGGCTTATTTTTTTCATCTAGTGCATAGACAGGCTTGACTGCCATTTCACCGATAGAAACTTCTAATACGCTTTTTCCTTCGACCAAATAAGTCCGTGTCTCGATTTCTACTTTAGGGCAGCAATACATTGTGGCTGCCGCTTCTATCATATATATTTCTTCTTCTGAACGAATGCCGGCTATTTTGCCGTTGTCTTTGACGCCGACCAACAATCGTCCTCCTTCTGTATTGGCAAAGGCGGACAAGCTTCGGGCTATCTTGCGTGCATCCGAAATTTCGAATTTAAAATCTTGATGGCAATGTTCTCCCTCCGAGACCAGTTGCCGGATGTATTGGGTATCTGTTAATGGCTTCATTTCGGTTGCAAAAATAGGAAAAATAATGCTTATGCTCAAAAGGGAGTAGGAAGGATGAAACAAATTATAGGTATTAAATGATAAAAATGAAAGAATTAACTTGGTTATTATCAAGCTTTTTCTTTCATTTGCATAGAAAAAAGAAATTAGCTTTTAAATAATAAAGGATATGAAGAAATTGGGACTTGTCATTGTGCTGTTGTGTCTTTCTATGGCAGTTAGTGCAGGTGGGTTTATGTTCAAGCATCTTGAAGTAAAAGATGGTTTGTCTAGTAATCGGGTAAACGATATATTTAAAGATTCAGAAGGCTTTATGTGGTTTGCTACGGCTTCGGGGCTGAATCGTTATGATGGTTGCCAAATGAAAGTTTATCGCAGCCATAACCTTGACTTGGGACCTTTGCCGGATAATTGTGTTCAAAAGGTACAGGAAGATGGAAAGAAAAGACTGTGGATACGTACCGCTGCCGGTTATACGATTTATGATTCTAAAACAGAAAGTTTTAATCGTGATGTGCATGCTTTGTTGTGGGAAGCCGGTATTGACGGAATCCCTGCTTTGACTTATATTGATAAGAATAAGAACATGTGGTTCTATATTGCTTCTAAAGGCTGCTATCTTTATATTCCTGAATCACAGTTGCTTTATCCGCTTTTGTTTGATGCCGGTCAATTGCCTGAAGGAGAGATAACGGATATTTCAGAGTGTAGTGATGGAGTATTGCTTGTGTATAATACGGGAATGATTGTGTGTCTGAACAGGGATACAAATAAAATAAATTGGGATTTAAAGGATATATCCAAAGAATTGGGAAATAATAAATATGAGACTTTTTCTTTTTTCGTAGATAAAGAGAATGACATTTGGATTTACAGTCCTTCCGGACTTTGGATTTATAATCCGGCAGAGAAGAAGTGGCAAAAGAAGTTAAGAGACCTTATAAATCGGCAATCGCGGAGTGCGGTGTTGTCCGTTGCTCAGGATTTGCAAGGACGTATTTGGATAGGACGGGAACATGACGGGGTAAATATCCTGAATAAGTCTACCGGGGAAATAAAAACATTGATGCATCAACCTGACGATGAACGCAGTCTGCAAGATAATACTGTTTCTGCATTATATGAAGATCCTAATGGAATGATGTGGTTAGGCACATGGAAGAAAGGAATATCTTATTATCATGAAAGTATCTTCAAATTCAGTCTTGATTATGTGGGTGATGTTACTGCTGTTGAAGAAGATAAGAATGGGGATTTGTGGATAGGAACCAACAATGATGGTTTGATACATTGGAAAATAAATACCGGTGAACCTCAATTGTTTGTCCGTGAGGTATCCGATGCCAATTCTTTATCATCGGATGCTGTCTCTTGTTTATTGAGAACCAGAGACGGAAAGCTTTGGATAGGAACGCTGGGAGGAGGATTGGACTGTTATGATAATGGTCGATTTACTCATTATAAGAATATGGTGAAAAATAGTAAATCATTGACTGATAATAATATTGTGGCGTTGGCGGAAGATAAATCCGGTATTGTCTGGATAGGTACATCAGGTGGTGGTCTGCAAAGTCTCAATCCACGTACAGGAGAATTTAATACTTATAATACCACAACGTCTGACCTTGCATTTAATACTGTTTCTTCATTGTATATAACTAGGGATAACTCCTTAATGATAGGGACTTCCCGGGGACTGTCTGTCATGGATTTATCAACAAAAAAGATTATTTCTTTGACGGGAACTAAATCGGGAAAGACTCGTTTCTCAAACCAGAATATAAATCAGGTGTATGAAGATAGTCGTGGGCTGATATGGATAGCAACTCGTGAGGGATTGAATATTTATAACCCGAAGATAGATGAATTGACGATTCTTGCAGAGAAAAATGGTTTGTCAAACCTGTTGACAGTCGGAATTGTGGAGGATGATAACTCGAATATGTGGATAACTTCTGCCAAAGGATTGACTCATATCATACCGATGCTTGACTCAAAGACCGGTATGTATGATTTTCGTTGTAATATTTATGATGAAAGAGATGGTTTACAGAGTAGCGGTTTTAATCAACGCTCTGTGAAAAAGTTGTCTTCCGGTGAAATCGTAATAGGAGGAGTATATGGAATTAATCGTTTCTTTTCTGATAAGATTAAATACAACGGGGTATTGCCTAACGTGTTTTTTACTCATTTCTTGTTGTTCAATAAAGAAGTTGAAGTAGGAGAAGTATATGGTGATAAAGTCATTTTGGATAAGGCTTTGAATTTTGTAGATCAAGTGGAGTTGGATTATAAGCAGAATATGTTTTGTGTGCAGTTCGCTTCAGATAATTATATTATTCCTGAGAAAGTGGAATATGCCTATAAGCTGGAAGGATTCAGTGATGAATGGATTACGACTAAGACAGGAGAGGCGGTTTATACCAATTTATTTCCCGGTACTTATTTATTGAGGGTAAAAGCAATAAACAGTGATGGATTCAGTGGAAATGAAGAAGCTTCGCTGAAAATAGTTGTTACACCTCCGTTTTGGCTGTCTACATGGGCTTGTATACTGTATGTTATTCTGTTTGTTGGCATTATGTTGTTAATGTGCAGTAAAATGTGCGGTGGCAAACGTAAATCCGGACAATCAGAGGAGCAGTCTGAGATAGGAGAGGATGAATCGGATGAGGAATCGGAAGAATTAGAACAGCCCGGCAGTTATAAACCGGAAGAGAAGGTGACGTCTGAAGAAGAATCCGATGCCGTTTTACTTGCTCACGATGAATCAATATCTTCCGAAGTTGTGGATGAAGTTGTTTCGAAAGCAGTTGAAGAAGAAGAGGTTGCAGAGATAAAAACGATAGAATCTGTTTTGGAGGAAAAAAAGGAAATTGACACCGTTTCAACCATCAAGACCCAGAGGGCCAGAGTTATCCAACTTATAGAAGATGAAAACAGTGACGAGTATACTACTTATATAGTACCGGAAGATGAGTTGCCGGAGGTGATTATTACTGCAGGAAGTAAGAAGGTTGATGGTATTATCCCTCCTGCTATCAGTGAGATGATAGGAGCGAAGAAAGCTGTAAGCCATAGTGGTAATGATGAATCGGTAGATGAGAAGCTATTGGGAGCCGCGATGAAATATGTAGAAAGTAATATTTCCCGTAGCGATTTATCGGTAGAAGAATTAAGCCGTGAACTGGGAATGAGCCGTGTAAACTTATATAAGAGATTGGTGGCTATGACAGGGAAGACACCGATAGAGTTTATTCGTGTTATTCGTTTGAAGCATGCTGCTAAGTTGTTGCGTGAGACTCGGATGAATATATCGGAAGTTGCTTATCAGGTGGGATTCAATAATCCTAAGTATTTTACTAAATATTTTAAAGAAGAATTTGGTATGCTTCCGTCAGTGTATCAGGAGAAAGAAAAACAAGAACAAGGCGAATGATAAGAACAATTCCATTTGGAAGTTGTTTTATTTGTAATAATCACATTTAAAATAAGAATAGAATGGAACATACAGTCATACATGATGAGAAGGTAAATCGGTTTGAGGTTTTTGAATCGGGACAGATTGCTTATCTGCAATATGAGGAAAAAGACGGGGTGCTGGATATACTCCATACCATGGTTCCTCCACAATTGGAAGGAATGGGAATAGCAGCAGATTTGACAACGGCTGCTGCCAGATATGCCGAAATAAATCAATTGAAGATAAAACCTACTTGTTCATTTGCAAAAACATATTTCATACGTCATTCGCAATACGGGGATTTATTGGTATAAAGACGAAAAAGCAGTGTGTTGGAAATCCAATGTAACTATTACACTGGTTTGTTTTGACACACTGCCTTCTTTGGTATCCGTATTTTAGTCACACTGTTTGTGAGTCATAATCTCCAATACTAATTTATCTGTTTCATTCATGCCTTGTGAGCCGATTTTGGTCAGATTGCGGATACTGCGGTCTACATTATCATCGATAATACCTTCTACGGAACTGACGCATTTATGCTCCATTGCTAAAATAGCGGAAAATACAGCTGTAGATACACCACTGGTCAGTTTGAGGGCACAGCTGGGCTTTGCTCCGTCGCAAATCATTCCCGTGATATTGGCTATCATATTTTGTACGGCAAAAGTAATCTGTTCGTAATTTCCTCCCATTAAGTAGGTTATTCCACAACTGGAACCTGTTGCTGCAACTACACAGCCGCACAAAGCAGATAAACGCCCCAAACTTTGTTTTATATAAATAACAGTCAAATGACTGAGAACGAGTGCACGAATTAATTCTTCTTCAGATTTATGGTTGTCTTCTGCATAAACCACCACAGGCAAAGTAGCAGTAATTCCTTGGTTTCCACTGCCGGAGTTACTCATTACAGGAATCATGGCTCCGGCCATACGTGCATCGCACGCTGCAGAAGTATAAGATAGAATATGAGTGAAAGTATTGCTGCCTAATAACTGTTTTTCACTTTTGCTTTCTTTTAATATTTTGCCTAATTGATGTCCGTAATTACCTTGAAAAGAGCGTTCGGCTGCATTTTTGTTCAAACGTTTGGTCTCAAGTATGAAGCGGATTTCTTCGAGAGGGGTAGTCGTGGCAAAGTCATAAACTTTCCGCAAATAAAGTTCTGGTTCATGTTGTTCTTCTTCAGAGGAGCTTGTAGTCTGTTTGTTCAGTATAACATCATTGTTATGAGATACATATATAAAATTAGTATGCCCTCCTGATATAATAGCCGTTGCCTTGTCATTATCGGCTTCACAGATTATCTCAATATATAGCTTTTCGTCTATGTCTTTTTTAAGCCCGATGCAGATTGCTTGTGAATCTATCAGCTTTTTTCCTTCTTCTACAGCTTCGGGGGTGCTGTCTTTTAATACTTCAAGTTGGTATTCGGATTTTCCGATTAAAGCTCCCAAAGCGATGGCAATGGGAAGGCCGATCATACCGGTTCCCGGGATGCCCACTCCCATGGCATTTTTTAATATATTGGCACTTAACAGTGCTTTTATTTTTTCAGGTCTTTTCCCTAATGTTTCAGTTGCTTTGGCTACACAAAGTGCGACAGCTATAGGTTCGGTACATCCGATAGCAGGAACCACTTCGCGGTTAATCAGGGCAATGATTTGCTCTCTTTCTGACTTGGCAATCATAGTTTTAGAATTTTTATGAATAAGAAGGCTGTCCGATTCATTTTATTCAGAATGACAAGATGATGGGACTGCCGGGTCTTTAGAGACAGCCTTCTTATCCGGGGTTTTATTTTTCTTTCTTGTAATTATCTAATCCGGTCTGAAGGAAATCCACGTATTTATCTATATCTTCGTCATATGAATACGATTTATTCAGCGGCTTTCCTTCATTGTCTATTAATACATAGAATGGTTGTGCATTAGCACCAAACTTAGAACGTTGCAGATAACTCCATTTGTCACCTACTGTGCGCAGAGTACGTTCCTTACCGTTTTCCATTACCTTGATATGTTCCGGCAATGGCTCTTTGTTGTCTACATATAATGTAATCAATACATAATCGTCTGTCATCAGTTTGCTTACTTTCGGGTCTGTCCATACAGCAGCTTCCATCTTGCGGCAGTTTACACATCCGTAGCCTGTGAAGTCGAGCATAACCGGTTTTCCATTGCGTTTGGCATATTCCATGCCGGCATCGTAATCATCAAATTTGGCATGGACTTCATTGTTATACAAATTGAAATCCTGAGTTGTCATAGGAGGAGCGAACGCGCTGACAGCCTTTAACGGTGCTCCCCACAATCCGGGAACCATATATACGGCGAATGCCAAAGAAATCAATGCCATAAAGAAGCGGGGTACACTTGTGGTATTGTCATCGTCATCATGTGGGAATTTAATCTTGCCTAACAAGTAGAATCCTAACAAACCAAAGATTACAATCCACAAGGCAAGGAATGTTTCGCGGTCCAGAATTCTCCATCCATAAGCTAAGTCGGCTACGGATAAAAACTTTAAGGCAAATGCTAATTCAAGGAAACCCAATGTTACTTTTATGACATTCATCCAGCCTCCGGATTTCGGCATTGATTTTAACCAAGACGGGAACATAGCGAACAGTGTGAATGGCAAAGCCAAAGCGATAGCAAAACCCAGCATGCCGATAGCAGGGGCAATGACACTGCCGGTGGTAGAAACTTCTACCAATAAGAAACCTATAATAGGACCTGTGCAAGAGAAAGAAACCAATGACAAGGTAAATGCCATAAGGAAGATACTCAATAAACCGCTTGTTTGTTCTGCTTTGCTATCCACTGCATTACTCCATTTGGAAGGTAATGTCAATTCAAATGCTCCGAAGAATGACGCAGCAAAAATAATCAGCATTAAACAGAACAAGATATTAAATACAGCATTGGTAGATAGAGCATTTAATGCACTTGCACCGAAAATTAAAGTAATAGCCAAACCTAATGCAACATAAATAACTACGATAGATGCACCGTAAGTCCAAGCATCACGGATACCTTTCTTTTTATCTTTGCTGCGTTTCAGGAAGAAACTTACGGTCATTGGAATAATAGGCCATACACACGGAGTGAATAAGGCAAGCAACCCACCGATGAATCCGGCAAAGAAAATATATATCCAAGAACGATCTTGCTGCGAAGTTGTCTCACCATAGCTGTTCAATTCTTTGATAACCGGTGTCCAATAGTCCTGTACAGAGGTTTCGTTATCGGATAAGGCTACAGTAGCAGCACTGTCAATGGCAGTTGCTTCTGCAACAGAATTTTCAGCAGCAGGTTGGTTTACTGTTTCGGCTTTGGTTTCCGATGTTGCAACTGTAGCGGTAGCGGCATTCCCTTTTCCCGAGAAAGAGAACGGTACTTCTGTCGGTGGTAAGCAGTTTTCGTCATTACATGCACCATATTCCAGATAGCCTTCAATTTGATAGGAAGCATCTGTGATTTTAAACTTCTGAACAAAAGTTGCAGTATTCTCGAAGTAACGTAATTTCATTTCGAACACTTTGTCGAAGTTTTCAATTTCTTTTCCTTGTGGAGTGAGCTTTCCCATCAGCTCTGCACCTTGTATTTTTTCCACATTAAAGGTAGCGGAAATAGGACCGCCCGAAGGAAGGTCAGTGGAATAAACATGCCATCCGGCATCAATATTACCGGTAAACACAATCTGTGCTTCTGTGTCGGAAATTGTTTTCAACTCAGTTTTAAACTTGACTGGTTCTTGAATTTGGGCAAATGACGGAAGCCATGCCATGATTATCAAGAGGCAGCTTAATAAAAACTTCTTTTTCATTGTCTGTATTTTACGTTATTAATATTCTGATGATACAAAGAAAGGGATAAAATCTAAAAAAAGAGTCTTTATACCTATATAAATATCGGCAATTGCTGTTTTCGGAAGAAAAATCAAGGGTATATAGTGACTTATTGCTGTTTTTGTAATTCCAGCACTTTATTGCGGTATTGAGAAGGAGTCATTCCCACCACCGATTGGAAAAGGTTGTAGAAAGTGGAAATGGAGTTGAACCCCAAGTCGGCAGAGATTGCTTTTAGCGGGGTGTCGTTTTGGGGATTGGATAATAGGCGGATGGCTTCTTCAATACGGAAACTGTTTACATAGTGAGTAAAGGATTGTTTGGACTGCTCATTGATAATACGAGAAAGATAGGTGCGGTTTGTGCCTAATAAATCGGCTATTTTATCCTTTGTAATACTGTTGTCTTTGTAAATTTTTTCTTCACGCATGGCTCGCTCTAAAGCTCTGAAAAGTTCCAGACTTTTCTCATCGGTGAGTGATGATCCGGCATATTTTTCGGGAGCATTACCGGACTTTCCGTTTTGTTCCAGTTCTCTGATACGTCGGTTCAGTTCTGTTTCTCTTTTGATGGCTTCTTGATTTTGCTTGACGATACTTACATAAAGTTTATTTTTACGTTGGTAGAGGTAGTACAGCAATCCCAATACAATAAAGATAATGATAAGAATAAATGTTTGCTGCTGGATGCGTTGTTCTTTCTGCATCACATCTAGCTTACTCTGTTTTATCATATTCTCTTGTCGCTCGGTGTCATATTTAAATCTCATCTCGCTTAAATCTCTTTCCTTATCTTTATTAAAAAGACTATCATTCTCCAAGCGGAACACCTTATAGTAATTCAGTGCGTTATGGTACTGATGAAGTTGTTCGTAACAGGTAGAAAGAGTTTCATAAAGTGCATTGCGGTGAATTGCATTTGCCCGTGCATACGAAATTGCCAATCCTTGTTTCAGTAACAGGATAGCTTCTTCATAGTTCTTTTCCTTCATTAAAACACGGGCGTATCCCAAATGGGCATATACAATGGAAGAAGTTTGTGCAGCCTGTTTATCTTTCATTGCTTTTTTATAGTATTCGATGGCTTGTACATATTCTCCTGAATCACATAGGATATTTCCGAAAAGATTATAAGTATGTGCCTGATCGTAAAAATCATTTTCCAGCATTAACTTTTCTGCTTCATGAATATATTTTATGGCTTCTTCGTTCTGCTTCATCAAGAAATACAGATAAGCGGTATTGATTGCTCCGGTGTAAATAATATAGGGGTCGTTGAGCCTATGTCCGAGTTCATACGATTCTAACGCATATTTGATGCCGGCTTTATCTTTTTTCAGATAATAGATATTAGCTAAATTAGCTAATAGGATAGCGTATTGCTCTTGATATTTATTTTGTTGTGCCAACGTAATACCCTTATACAGCCATTGAATGGCACGATAATAATCTGTATCGATATTGGCAGCATATAGCCCTAAATTGCCATACACTGAGCATAGAAGAGAATCATTGTGAAGTTTGGTTGCCAACTCCAAAGCCAGATTCAAATTCTTTTTGGCAACCTTCTCCCTGCCACTCATCATTTGTGCTTGTCCTTGAAAGAGATAGGAATATAGATAGAGAGATGGATTTTTACTCTTATCCGCTATATTTTTCATGTATTCAGCATAAGTGATTGTTTTGGAGAACTCTCCTTTATTGAGGTAATATTGACATAGAAATTTTAGTGCATTACTATTTTCAGGTTCCTTTTTGATAACTTCCAGTTGCTTTTCGATAATAAAAGGCTTCTTTTGCGCTTTTGCGCAAAAGGGTGTCCAAAGGAAAAGTACTAAAAGGAGATACGTTATCTTCATGCGTTTTTTCTATTGTAGATGCAAATGTACATGATAATTTTGGGATTTTCATTCTGCATTGTCTCTTTCTTATAATAATTTATGAGGAGAGTAGACTTAAAAAGTGGGATATAAGTGGTCTTAAGAGAAAAAATATAGTGTTTTTTGTTTTTTTTCTCCTAAAAGTATTGCAGTTTTAAAATAAAAGCGTACCTTTGCACCGCTTTCAGGAAGAAAGTACTTCTTAAAGGAGTTTTGGAGAGGTGGCAGAGTGGTCGATTGCGGCGGTCTTGAAAACCGTTGTACCGCGAGGTACCCGGGGTTCGAATCCCTGTCTCTCCGCTGGAAAGAATTGCAAAACAAAGAAAATCCCTGTAAATTAATACTTTACGGGGATTTTTTGTTTTTGGTGCATAGCAAAAATAAGCATATCAAAGCATTCTTTCGGTGTACTATTCGGTGTACCTGTTTGCCTTCAATGTCAGGTACACCTATTAAGTAAATAATTCATTGTTTATCAGTGTTTTGCATCTTGACTTGTTGCTCTTGGAATTTTAGTTTTGTGATTAAAAAACAAGTAAGATGGAAAGAACAACATTTTGTCTATTGTTCTACATTCGTAGGACGAAATTGAATCGGAACGGTGAGGCTCCGATAATGATGAGAATTACAGTGAATGGAGTCCGGGTTGATGCTTCAGTGAAGAAAACAATTCTTCCGGAGTTCTGGAGTGCGGCAAAAGGAAAGGCTCTGGAAAAGAAGCGTGAGTACAAGGAACTGAATCTGTATCTTGATTCTATCCGTTTGAGGATAATGAAAATTCAGCGTGAACTGGAAATAGAAGGTGTAGCGGTTTCTGCCGGCAGTGTCCTGGACCGTTTTTTGGGAAAGGATGCTCCCGTACAGCGTACCCTGTTTGAGGTTTTCCGTGAACATAATGATAAATGCGCCCGATTGTCCGGTACGGACATGGCGCCTGCAACCGTGCAGCGTTATGAGACATCCTTGAAGCATACTCAGGATTTTGTCTGGGAGACATATCATAAGAAAGATATTCTTTTGGATGAAGTTTCCCGCCAGTTTGTTGAGGATTACGAGTTTTGGCTTAAGACCTCGAAAAAGTGTTGTCATAATACAGCCACCAAGTATCTGAAGAACTTCAAGAAGATTATCCGTATCGCTTTGGCCAAGGGATGGATGAAGAATGATCCGTTTTTGGAAATCAGGTTCTCGTTGGATAAGGTGGAGCCGGACTTCTTGGAAGATTCGGAAATCCGAAAACTGATTTCAAAGGAGATTGATATTCCGAGGCTGGGTCAGGTACGGGATATTTTTGTGTTCTGTTGCTTCACCGGTCTGGCCTTCTCGGATATTCACGGATTGGGAAAGGAGCATATCGTGGAGGACTCGAACGGTGTCAGATGGATACGCAAGGGAAGGCAGAAGACCAAAATCATGTGTAACATCCCATTGATGGAAGTTCCGTTAAAAATATTGGAGAAGTATTCCACCAATGAATATTGCAGGAAACATGGTGTGCTTTTTCCGGTGCTTTGTAATCAAAAAATGAACGCCTATCTTAAGGAGCTGGCTGATATTTGTGGCATAAAAAAAACATTGACCACCCATGTGGCGCGTCATACTTTTGCCACTTTTGCCCTGGCTAATGGTGTTTCGATAGAGAGCGTTGCTAAAATGCTGGGGCATACCAATGTTCAGATGACCCGTCATTATGCGCGTGTGCTGGACCGTACAGTGATACGTGAGATGTCACAGATAAAGATGGATTTTCATTTTTCCATGTAAGGAGAGGGTGTTTGGAATGAGCAAAGGCAGACATGAGGTTCGGATGCTTGCTCTTTCAGGAATGGCCGGAGATTGCTTCCGGCCTTTTTTATTTCATTCTGGCGTTTTCTGTCTTTTTTTGGCGGTTGCTCAACGGTTGAGTAACCAATGACCTTGTAATATCTCCGTAATATTGCACCGTAAACAATAAAAACAAGGTCATTATGAATAACAGAAGAACTGCACCTGGTGGGCAGATGACCCACATGCTCAGTACCATACTCGCCAAAGTAACCAACATTGAAAAGTTACTGGCTCCTGCCATACATAACTTGCCCGACAGCGAGATACTGGATTCAAAAGGCGTGCGCCTGCTTACCAAAATGTCCGACAGGACACTTCTAAGACGCCGCAATGACGGTTCGTTGCCTTTCCACCGTGACAAGGGGAAGATTTACTACCGCCGTTCGGACGTGCTGCGTGCCATGCTGCTTGAAAAAGAAGAACACTCTAAAAATAAAAGGTTATGAGAAAGATGATTAAGGTTGAAAGCGGCTCGTTCGCCGCACTCGTGAGAAGTTACAAGAAGTCCCTCAACATGTTGTCCGTGCTGCAACATATCTGTGAGGATAACTGTGTAGAACTCTCCATGCTGCCCGATGAGGTTTGTGAGCTGATAAACCTCGATCCGGCAGAGATTGAGAAGCAGCGTTTGAGCGGACGGCTGCGTTTTGCGGAAGAGGAGAACGGGACCAGGCATTATTCGATTGTGGATATAATCAATCTGAAGGATTCCATTGATTGGAAGGTTATTAACAGACAGGTGGAAAGCCTTTCCTTTGAGGAAGAGGAATGACGGAGTGCCCTTCTTTCCATTACAGATAAGAGTATGGCCGGCAGAGCGGATTTATCCGGGTGCCGGCCATACCTTTGTCATTTCCTGAAAAGCGGCTCTTTACGGCAAACTTAGGATATTTTTTTCAGTCCGTTTGACGGGGCGGCAATTTCCATTGGGGGGACATGCCTTGCCTTCCGTGGCAGGTCCGGTGTATTGTCACTTTCGCCTGTCTCTTTCTGTCCTTTCATTTCCGTTCCGTCATCCGTTCCGCTTTCATGCCCGCCTGCCGGTTTTATGGTAAGCTGTATTTTCCGGTTCAGCGTGGCAAGTTCCTCATTCAGCCGCTTGATTTCCGCATCCTTGGGCCATGAAGCCGCCACAATCTCCTGAAGGACCGGGATGTCCTTCGACAGCTCCGCGTTTTCCTGCTCCCGTTTCTCTATCATGGCGGGAATGCGTTCCAGCGCATTGATGAAGTTCATGACGGCCAGTTTCGGGTCTTTGGCAATATAACCGTTGTTGTAGGTATATTTGATACCGTCCAGCCCCTCGACCATGAACTTGTTCTGCAAAGCCTGCATGTCCCCCTCACAGGTCCTTTCGGTACGGACAAGGATGCGGAAATCGAACAGGGTCCCGATTTTCATATAGTCATCCTCCGTCCGGGCATTTCGGTTGATTGCGGCAAGCCGGTTGCCGAGTATCTCCACGTTGTCCGAATCCACACCGTCCAGTTTCAGGGGATTGGGACGGAGTCCGGTTTTCGCATCTGCGGGGGCCACCTTGTTGAAATATTCCCAGTCCCTGGTGAAACGCCCGATAAAGGCATTGTTTTTTTCTATTCCCAAAGTCCTTTCATTCAGCTTGCCTTTCGCGTTTCCCTTGTTACGGTGGAATGCCTGCCTCTCGCTTTCGAGGACCGCCAGTTTCTTGTCCAGCTTCGCCTTTTCCAGCAGGTCGTCGTTGCCTGAAAGGATGGCCACGTATTCGCTGAAACTGCCGCCTCCGTTTTCGTCAATCGCCCCCTCGTCAATAGTACGGGCGGCCAGATTGCGGCTTTTGAGCTGGTTGATGAACACCTGCTTGTTTTGCAGCAGGTTGAACTTGTAGCTGTCCAGTGACTTCTCCACCGCATAGATATAGCAGTCCACCTTGTTGCCGGCGTACTGCTTGGCGATGATATTGCCTTTTCTCACCGCGCGTCCGTTGCGCTGCTCCAGATCGGACGGCCTTCAGGGTATGTCCAGATGATGGATGGCCACGGCCCGTTCCTGTGCGTTGACACCCGTTCCCAGTTTCTGTGTGGAACCGAAAAGGAAACGGATGCGCCCGGAATTCATATCCTTGAACAGTTCCTTGCGTGCGTTGTCGCTGTTCGCCTCCTGAATGAACTTTATCTGCTTTTCCGGGATATTATGGTCTTCCACGAGCTTGCGCCTGATTTCACTGTAGATGTTCCACTGGTCGGGTTTATAGGTACTCAAGTCTGAAAAAATGAACTGTGTGCCTTTCTGGTCAAGATATTTATAGTAATATTCCGCAATCTTGGCCGCGCAATGGGACGCCTTGTTTCCCGGACTGTCACCGTACTGTTGGTCTATCAGCCGCATGTCAAGCGACATCTTGTTCGAGTAGTTGGTGGCGATCAGCATCTGTGCCTTCTCCTCCGCTTCGGACAGAGGCTCCCTGTCTATGTAGGTCGCATCCCCGGTTTCGGCGAACTTTATCAGTTTTTGAATGAAAACCTCCTGCTGGGGAGTGGGCGGTATGTGATAGAGTTGCTCGTTGAGTTCCGGTCTGTCAACCCCCACGTCTTCAGCGGTCTTGTAATCGGTTATTTCCGCATAGAAATTGGCGAGTTCCGGCACCTTGATAAAATAGCGGAAACGCTCTTTCTGCACCACCTGGTTGGTCACTGAAAATTCAAAGTCCGTGCTTTTCTTCGCATAGACTGCGGCCCAGCCGTCAAAGCAGGTAATCCCCTGCCGTTCCATTTCCTTCGGACGGAGATATTTGAAAAGGAGATAGAGTTCTGTCAGGCTGTTGGAGATGGTCGTACCGGACAAGAAAGTGGCCCCCAAATCCCTGCCCGTACGCTCCTGTATGGTACGGATGGCGAAAAGCATGTTCATGGCCTTCATGCTTCCCTCGGGATTGCCCAGGCCGGAAACTCTTGCATGGCGTGTGTTGAACATCAGGTTCTTGAAATTGTGCGATTCGTCAACGAAGAGGTGGTCGATGCCCATCTGTCTGAAATCTGTAACATCATCCGTCCGGTCCTTTATATCCTGTTCCAGCTTTTCAAGTTTGGCCTCAAGGTTTTCCTTTCTTTTTTCCAGCCCCTTTTTTATCCAGCCGGTCACTTCATTGCCCTGCTGCTCGAATACGGCGAGATTCTCTTCGATGCTGTCTATTTCCTGCGTATATATTTTCTGCTGTATTTCGGGGGACTGGGGTATTTTCCCGAACTGGTCGTGTGTCAGGATGATACAGTCCCAGTTATTATTTTTGATGTCATGGAATATTCCGACACGCTTCTCCGGCGTAAAGTCTTCCTTGCCCGGATACAGCACTCTGGCATTCGGATAGGCCCTCTTGAACGTGTCGGCTATGTCATGCACATTGCTTTTGAGTCCGATAATCATCGGCTTGTTCGCCAGTCCGAGACGTTTCATCTCAAAGGCGGCTATACACATGATAAGGGTTTTGCCCGTACCTACCTGATGGTCGATTATCCCGCCTCCGTTCATCTTCAGCATCCATACGGCATTTTTCTGGCTGTCGTACAGGGACGGTATGCCCAGCCCTTTCAGGTCAAGGAACGGGAAGCTTTGCAGGGAACCGTCGTAATCGGGACGTACATAGCAGTTGAACTTGCGGTTGTACATGTCCGCAAGGTTCTGCTTGAATTCGGGCAGCTGTTCATTCAGCCAGCCGGTGAAGGCGGAACGTATCTCGTTGATTTTGGTGTCGGCAAGCTGTATGGCCTCCGCATCCCGTACCTTAATGTCATTGCCCTCCTTGTCCTGTACGGTCTTGGTTATGTCGGGTACGGTGTTGTGCAGCGCATGTTTCAGCAGGTCGTTTCCGTAATAGCCTCTCTTTTCCCCTTTCACATAATATCTGTCGGTGATGTTCGCGTTGGTGCTCTCGAAGCTCACGCTGAATTCGTCGATGGATTCCGTATAGTGGATATGGGCCTTTGTCTCGAAGAGGTATCCGGCGAATTCCTCATATACGGACATGGGTATCCACCGTTCCCCCAGGTTGAAGTCAAGCTGTTCGAAACTTATGGGCTCCGGTATGGCTTTCCGAAGGGCCTCCAATGATTTTCTGCTCGCTCCGTCATCGGGATAGTCTCTCAGATGGTTCTCTATCCATTCTGCTTTGGCGATCACATTGCCCGCTATGAAACGGTCCTTGATTTCATGGCTCTTCATCATGGGATTGTAGAAGATGCGCTCTTCCAGCTGTTCGAGCAGTTCCTGCCTGCCGATGTCGCTGAGATTCTCCATATATTCCAGATTGACCTCGCCGAACTTGTTCAGGGATGCCGCAAGGGCTTCCTGCGGTGTATCCACATGTGTCACTTCGTTGGCGTTGAACGATACGGGCACGGTGAATATGTCCGCCTTCTGTATCTTCCCGTCGACGGAACGCTCCAATGAGAGCATTTCCCGTCCTCCTGCATCCAACAGCAGGAACTTGGCGTTGTCCTTTCCGTTCAGCTCCCTGAACATGCGGTGGAAACGGTCATACTGCCGGTTCAGTTCCTCCCTTAGTTCCGGCTGTTCGGTTTCCGTTTCGGCTTCCGCATTGTAGAGATTGTGGTAGGCTTCACGGAGCGGGATATAGTAGGCGGCCCGGTATTGTTGTGTGACAGTCAGCCTGAGCGGATGGAACTGTACTTCGGGAGTACCCAATCCCTGCAAATATCCGTATTGCTCACCGGCTTTCACGAGAGAGCCGTTCTTGTATTCGGGGCGTATTTCTCCGGTAAACGGACGTGGTTCCGTTTCTTTTTTCCGTTCTGCCTCGAACCGTAGTCTGCGTTCCTGCCATTTCGCTTCCGCTGCCGCCTGTTCCCCGGTCATTTCTTCTTGTGAGACGGCTTCATCATACATGTTCTCTTGCGAGAACAGATTGAACATTTCCGGTTCGTTTCCTTTTCTTTTGCGGGATGCCGACGCTGTCCGGCCCGGTGATGGCCGGCTTTCCATCATCTGCACCTCCGCTTCCTCCTCGTCCGCATAGGCGGCAAACAGATTAAGCATGGGTTCATAAGGCTTGGTTGATAAGAGACTTTCTTCCTGCATCTCCTGCCGGTGCTCCACTGCTGTTGTTTCCGGTGGAACTTCCGGTCCGGTTTTCAGGGCAGTGGAAACGGTGGAACGGGACAGGTTTTCTTCATAAAGTTTCCGGTCAAGATGGTTTCCCACATCTTGGGCCAATAATAGCCTGAGATGTTCGGAAATGGCTCCGATACCCCCTTCATGGATAAAATTCATGGCCGGTTGTCCGTACATGTTTTTACCCATGGATACGGAAGTATGGATGATATGGTCCAAATCGGCATAGCTGTTGTTGATATTGATGCTGCCCGATATAAGACGGGTTTCAATAAAGTTCCGTTCCTTTTCGGTCAGTTCCGATTTTCGGGTATTCTTCTGCAATACGATCAGGTCGCTGCCCACTTCCGTACCCGCATCGGTAAACAGATTGTCCGGCAGACGGATGGTAGAAACGAGATTGGCATGGTTTACCAGCCACTCCCTGACGGGACGGTTCTGTGGCGAGTCCATGACGCCCGAAGTCGTGATATAGGCCAGTATCCCGCCTTCGCGCAGCGTATCCATGCCTTTGAGAAAGAAATAGTTGTGTACGGCAGCGAGTGAGGATTTGCGCACCGGGTCGTCACTCCGGTCAAAGTCCCGGTCATAAATTCTGATATTCCCAAACGGGATATTGGATGAGACCATGTCGAAGTAGCCGTTATAATAAGGCTGTATGGACTGGAAACCGTCTATGGTCACCCTGCTTTTCGGATAGAGGGATGAGAGTATCCTTCCCGTCAGCCTGTCCTTCTCGAAACAATGGATTTCGGGGACATCTTTCAGAGTGCTGATGAACATGCCCGTTCCGGCGGAAGGGTCAAGAAAACGTTCCGGGCGGATTTCCGGTATCAGCAGGGCTGCCTGCATGGCCGTTACCACCGGCTCGGGTGTGTAAAAGGCTGTAAGGACGGAATTCTTAAGACTTTGGACGTATGACTTGTATTCTTTCTCGTCTTTGGAATACTCACGCAGAAGTTCATGCAGCAGCCGGACCTGGGGAAACAGTTCTTTGTCCGACCTTCATTTTTCTATGTCCGTATCTTTCTCCGCCGGATTCAGGATGCACTTCAGTCCTCCGAAACCCGAATAACCGTTCAAGACCTTGCGTCCCTGTTCTGTAAGAGAGAACTCCGGACGCATGAATATCAGTTCAAGTGCGGCTATGTTGTCCGCCAGATGTTGTCGTCTGTTATACGCCATATTGTTCTATATAAGATTGTATGAAACCTGTAAGTTCAACGGTAAGTGTATGACAGGCCGGAGATGATTCAAACCTGTCGTCTATGGAATATTTGCCGAATACCGCTTCTGCGGGCGGCAATACCTTCAGGCAGAAATCCGTCCGTTCTTCAGGCTGTATTTCGGGAAACCACTCCGACACGGCCTCGAAAACAGTATCGAACCGGGAAAAGCGCAAGTCCTGATAGAGAACCGTGTCAGCCAGTTCCAAAGCCTGCGCAACGGATAAGCCCTCACGTATGGCATGTTCGTAAGCCTCTGCGGCACTGTCCGCACGCTCCCGGATGAAAGCCTTGTTACCAGCCATGTGCGGGTGACTTTCTTTCAAATAAAAAAGGAGAGCCGTCTCAAAATAGGACAATTCTCCGGTTGCGGTATTTTTATCTTGTATAGTCATTTGTTTTCACTTTAAAATGTTAATCGGATATTAGATATATAACCCGGCTGCCATAAAAGAGAACCGGGTATATATCTGATGTAAACATGAATAATCCGCCTGTTACACTGAAAGGCTCTTTTTTGACCGGGCCTTTACAGACGCCACATGGTGAGGTGCCTGCTGTTTCACCTCCTTTTTCTTGTCGTTCTTCTTACTGTCAATGGCAGGCTTGTATTCACGGGCGTTACGTCCTATCAGCAGTTGGTTGCTCTTGTTGCTGAAACGTACATCATCGGAAAAGACTCTGCCATTGTAGCGCATATTCTCAATGAACACCATTTCATGGTTCTGGAGCATCTTTTTTTGTTCAGGTGTGATTTTGGCTCCCATGATAGTGTCGTTGACTTTCAGCTGTTCTCCGGACTGTTTGAAAGCGATGTCCATTATTCTCGGATCGACGAAAGCAACTCCGGAAAGCAGCGTGTCGTTTTTACGCTGTATGTCGTTGATGGGAAGCCGGCCTCCTGAAACGAGTATTTGCTTCTGTTTGTCATCCAGCCTTTTCCCGTAGATATAATCGGGTATCTTGATGGCATCCACCGGCATGGTAATGATACGGTTGCTCGGTTCATGGAAAGATACATAACAGTTGCAGACGGTTCCCGTATGGGTGTCTTTCATTTCCTTGATTGCCCCCAACGTTCCGGTGTTTTTAAGCGTCTGCTTTTCCTCGTCCGTGAATACTCCTTTATAGGCGGGCAGGTCGTACTGCGGTTTGTCAAGCCTGCTTAGGGTTTTCAGTTGCACCTTGCCGTCTTCCCCTTTGACACAGAGGAAACATGCTTCTCCCATATCCTTCTTTTCACCGTTAATCTCCTTGGTAATGGGAAATGCCTTTGAGGTAATTCTTCCTTTGAGCATTTCGCCCATGCAATGGTTGTCAAAGAGCAATTGCTTGTCAATCCCCAGCGCAGAGAGTTCTTTCCACGGAAGCTGGTGTTCATCGAACTTATACCGACGGGCAAGTTTGGCAATGCGGCCTTCATCGTTGAGTTCGCTGTTCTCCACCAGTTTTTTACCTTCCGCTCCGGGGTCTTCCCCTTTTCGGATCTGGACTACGGCATTCAGTGTCTTTTCCAAAAGGACGAGAGGTACAAGGAAGAAACTGAAACTCGTGGGATTTTCGTACTGGTTCTTGAAATTCGTGAAGAACAGTTCCAGAGGTGTGGTACGGTCCAGTTTGAGGAAGCTGCCATTGTTCTTCTTGTCGGGGGGTACAATTTCGAGACTGCCGTCTTGCTCGTTCATTTTGGAAACGACTGCGGTCTTGTTCGTTCGCTTGTCGAGGATGGCCATTACATGCTCGTCCTGACTCTGTTCTTGTTGCTCTTGCTTTTTCTTAGCCATAAAATCAATAATTTAAGTGATACAATAATTAATCAATACCGGGTAAACCTTAGCCCGTCGGTGCGAATGTAGAACATTAAATTACAAAATATTATGTTTTTGATACCAGCGGAAATGAATGGCGGCAATTGGCGAGAATTGGCGAAAGAAGAAGTCATTGCAGACCAAAAAGATTTGCAAAATCTCTTTATAAACTAAGAGTATTATATGTTTTACAACAGGTTGGCTACTGGGATTGTATGTTATGTGCCAATTTATTAGTTCAAAGTACGATTATATCATCTTTCCTTTGTATTTTTGGGGAAAATAAGGTTAACACTGCAATAATATAAGTTGTAAGTCCGAGTTAACCTATAATGTTTAATACTATATTACTGAAAGTCATGGAACAACAAAAACATATAAAAAGGACATCCCCAGTAGTTTATATAACGACAGAGATAAAGAATGAAATTATATATTACTTATTATCAGCCTTTGATTGTGACAGAATTAGTAAACAATAATTTGGAGACATATGATTAGCAAAAGCCAAATACAGAAAGAGATTGTTGTAGAACCTGAAAGATTCCATATGCTTTCTAATGAGGAAAGGTTGCGTTATGATATTACGCCTAAAGAACGTTTAGCTTTAATGGATGAAGATACTTATGAGGAATTAGTCGCTATATGGGCGTTTGCTTGCTTAAAACCTAAATATAAAGATGTATATAGAATTGGTGGTGCTGGAGATAAAGGAAGAGACGTTTGTGCATATATTGATTTATCCGAAGATAAATATGATTTATATCAATGTAAACATTACAAGAATGCATTGACTTATTCTGATATTAATATCGAATTTGGTAAACTTATATATTATTCCTTTAGTAAAGCAATATCTGTACCATTGAAATACTATTTGGTAGCTCCTTTAGGAGTATCACCAAGTCTTCTTGATTTAATAAAAGATAAAGGCAAGCTACTGAAAGCTAAATTAAAGAATGATTGGGCTACCAAGATTCATAATAGGATAATAGAAAAAAAATCAATACCTCTTATCGGAGATTTATTAGAGTATTTTGATAATTTTGATTTTGGAATAGTAGACTGTATATCCCCTGATTATTTTATAGATGATCTTAGAAAAGAAGGACACTATTATTTCTTTTATTTTGGTGGTGGAATTAATAGCCTACCATCATATAATGTTTTAATGCCTAACGATGTTGCTATAAACGAAGTTGCATATATTAAACATTTATTAGATGCTTACACAGAAGACTCTTCCACCAATATAACTGTTGATAATATTACTGATTCTGTATATAATAGGCACTTTTCTCGATCAAGAGAATCTTTTTACAAGGCAGAGTCTGTGGCAATGATAAGTAAGGAAATATCTCCAGCGACAGATGACGAGTTCGAGAAACTAAAAGATGATGTGTTAAATCATGTTGGAGATACTTATGAGGAAGATTATAATTCTGGATATGAAAGAGTTAAGGCTGTTACTAAAGAAGCGTCACATTTTCAAGTTAAACAGAATTTGTTGGCACCTAAAATCGGAAGTAATGAATTGCGTGGTGTATGTTTTCAACTTTCAAACGAGGATAAATTGATATGGAAAATAAAACAATAAAATTGCTTAATAGTAATCTTGAAATCGCATTACGGTTATTGGTTATCATGAATGTTTATAAAAAAGCAATGGAAAGAGATAGGTTAGTAGCTTATGAATATTTTGTCATTCACTCTGGAGACATAGAGCATGCCCCTTCCAGCATTCATCCAGATATTCCATATAGGGCAAGTATTTATATTAGTAATCATCAAAATATATCTGATGCTTTAAATATATTACTATCAAAAGAACTGATTTTATTGAATGTTGAGAATGATAATTTTGAATATCAAATAACAAAAGCTGGGGAAATATTCGTGCAATATATGACAAGTGAATATTATAATAAACTTAATAATATAGCTCGTTGGGTTTGTAATTATTTCGAAAATTTTTCTGATAGAGATCTGAATCTATATATTGAAAGTAATATTGGCAAGTGGGGAAATGAATTTACTAAAGAATCAATTTTAATGCAATAAAGATGGCAAATAAAGGTTTCTATATAAAGAGTGTTGTGGTAAAAGGAGAACAGGTTCAAGACACTCAAGTTGATTTTGTTAAAGGTTGTAATGTAATTTATGGACCTTCTGATACAGGTAAAACCTCTCTTTATTCTGTTATAGAATTCTTATTGGGCAAATCCAGCAATCCTAAAATACCATTGGAAGGAAAAGGTTATACAGATTTTTTAATGGAGATTCATACATATGGAGAAGAAATTTACACTATATACAGAAAACTGAATGGAACCTCGGTAAAAGTAAAGCCATGTTCAATTGCAGAATATTATGATAATAATATTAAATGTGATGAATACAAAATTAATAGTCAGTCATCAAATAGTTATTCTTCATTTTTGTTATCATTGCTGGATATTTCTGATATAAAAATAAAGATTAATCCAAGCAAACTTCACAAATTAACTTTCTCAACAATAAGACATTTAATTTTTATTGATGAAACAAGGATACTTAATGAAAAATCTCCTTTTTATACGGAAACAAATCCTGCTTTGTATTCTAAATGTCGTAATATCGTGTCATATCTGATGACAGGTCGTGACGACTCTTCATATATGCCTGAAGAAGATTTAAAAATCAGGAAATCAAGAATTCAAGGGAAAATAGACTATGTAACAGAAGAAATAGAAAAGAAAAATAATAGAATTGTAGAAATAGGCGATATTTCATATGTAAACTTTAAAGATTCAAGAATATTGGAATATTATAAAATGGAAATAGAAAAAGCCTCATTTGCATTATCACAATTATATAAACAAAAAAAAGAAATAAGTTCAAACTTAGAAGATTTGTCTTCAGAATTTATGTTCAACAATGAATTTTTGGAAAGAATGAAGTTGTTGAAAGAACATTATAAGATTGATTTAGAAAGACTTGAGTTTATAAATGAAGGGAGAAATTTATACAAAGAGCTAAGTTTTGTGAAATGCCCTCTATGTGGAGAGGTTATATCAAAAGAAATAGTGGAAGATATTGAATCTTCTAATTTTCTTAAGGCAATTCAAAATGAATATATTTCCATAAAATCGAAATATAGTGATATTGATAATCTTATAATAGAAAAAGAGAATGAAATAAAAATACTTCAAAGTAGAATGTTAGAAATAAAAGATGAATTATCTAATCTAACAGGTAAGATAAATAAAGTAGAACCCGACTTATCCTTGTTGAAGGGAAGTTTAGAACAAGCTGAAATAATTATAGAAAAGAAGACAACATTAAATAACTTGCAGAATGATGTGCAAGCATTGTCAGTTCAGTTGAGCCAATTAAAAGACAACTTAGCAAATACTAAAGCTATACATCCAACAGAAAATAGAACTGATATTGCATCCGATTATATGGATATTGTAAAACAAATATTATTTGATTGGAAATTTCCAGATACAGAAACCATATCATTTGAATATCACCCTACTTTTGATTTTGTACTTAGTGGTAAGGGAAGACAGCTATATGGCAAAGGTAAACGAGCGGTTTCATTTACTGCAATAATGATTGCTTTATTAGATTATTGTTATGGGAAAAGCATTCCTTTTTCTCGTCTGCTCGTTATCGACTCCCCATTAACAGCTCATTATGACAAGCATCAAGAAATAAGCAAAGAAGACCTACTTGACAATAGTATATTAAATGCTTTCTTTCGATACTGTAATGAAAAAACTTGGAATTATCAATTTATAATGTTTGACAATAAGATTCCGGAAAATGAAGAATATATGAATAATATTCACATTATAAAATTTGTGGGTAAAGGTGAAGTTGGCAGAAACGGTTTTTATATAGGAAAATAATCCATGAGTGCAGTTGATGAATATATAATAGAAAGACAGAATGAACAACAAGAATTAAAATTAGCTTCTTTGTTGGGTATAACTATTGATGAATTGTCAAATCTAAATTATGACATATATGATGATGAAGGTCATGATGGTACTCTTTATGGTTATATTGTTAAATTCAACAGCAATTCGTCCAAAGATATATTGTGCAAAATAAAAGGATTAGATTCCAATAATCAAGTTTGGATTGATCTATGGGATTTAGATAATTCAGATTCAGAGGATTATGATGAATACAAGTATGAATTAGGGTCCTCTACGTATAATAGTCATATATATTATAAAGATTCTATATCTAAAGTTATGATTTTATTATCTGCCCAAATAGATAATTCTTCGCTGTTAGAAATTTTTCATAGGCAAATCTATATCAGTGTAATATCATATTTTGAAACATTTTTATGGTTAACCGTAGTCAATCTAACAAAAGAAAACCCTTTATTTATTGAGAAAATAATAAATAATCACCCTCTTTTCAAGCAAGAAGCATATCTAAACAAAAGTAAGCAAGAGAAAATTGAAATAACTAAAACTTTAATAAATAGTATCCCTTATAGTGATTTAGAGCACAAGGTGAGAGTATTATATAAGTCTGCTTTTGATATAGAAATACCAAAAGATGATAAACTGGTAGAACATTTTAAAAATACAAGAAATCATCTTATACATAGAAGCGGATATAACAAACAAGGTGACAAAATAAAGGTTGATGCAATTGTAATAAAAAACCTAATAGAAATTTGTAATAAATATGTGAATGGTATTGCAGAAAAACTTCATATTGATTCTTTACCTTTTTGAAAATAGTAAATGCCATTTTTCACAAAACAGTCTTTTTACGGCAAGATCAAAAGTTTAATTTACTTAAATTCCAAAATTGCCGTAAAAAGCTATTTTAGAGCAAAACTGCTATGACCACTTACTTTATTATTCACCTTCATTATCGCCCAATAGATGTTTGAGTGCCGGGTCATTCTCTATGCGGATTAGTTCGTTCTCTACCAGTGCTACAATATCCTGTTTGATTTGCCGGTAGTTCGTTTGTATCTGCTGCTCCATTGTATCATTGCCGTTCTCGTCCAGAAAGCTGCTGATTTCGGGTATGGGCTGGTAGGCCGCCGTCTCTTTCTGTACGGCTTCATTGTCAACAACTATCTGCGCATGGAAAATTTTCTGGTCTATTGTTTCTCCGAAATTGTCCGCTACGGCACCTACAAACATACCTTGTGAGAGTGTACTGATTTTGCTGGCAGGTATCAGGCTGTCCAGTTGTGTGCTGATGGAAGTGGAAGTGTCGCTGCGGTTGATGCTCACAGACTCCCGTTTTTGCAGGATTTTCCCGAACCTTTCCGACAATGTTTTGGCCGTTTCACCCACTACCTGACCGCTGAATACATTGCCCACAGTTGACATGATGACAGCGGCCTCCTTGTCACCATAGTCACGTTTCAACTGGCTGAAGTCCTGAAAGCCCAATACAACCGCCACTTTGTTGCTTCGTGCCGTGGCAATCAGATTATCCAGCCCTTTAAAGAAGATGGTCGGTAGCTCGTCAATAATCACACAACTTTTCAGTTGTTTCTTCTTGTTTATCAGCTTTACAATACGGGAGTTATAAAGTCCTAACGCCGCACCATAAATGGAAATTCTATCGGGATTGTTACCTACACAAAGAACTTTAGGTTCTTTCGGATTATTAATATCCAGTGTAAAATCACTGCCGGACATCACCCAATAGAGTTGCGGACTTATCAGTCTGGATAACGGGATTTTAGCACTTGCGATCTGGCCCTGGAGCTGTTCGCTTGCTCCACCTTTCCATGCGTCAATAAACGGACTCAGATAGTTCTCAAGTTCGGGATAGCTTGTCAGAATGGTGAATACATCCTCGTACCTTTTGTTTAGTAGTTCTATCGCATGGGGGAATGTACAGAACCTGCCGCCTTCATAGATTTTCAAAAACCATATTATCGCCGTAAACAGGACAATCGGGGATTCTACGAAGAAGTCCCCTTGTTTTTGCACCCACGACTTATTGAGGTTAAGCATTATGGTGTACGACGACTCGTAAGCGTCTGAAATATCCGTCATCAGTTCCGGTGCCAGCGGGTTACAGCGATGGCTCTTGCGTGGGTTATCGAAATTTATCACGTAGAACTTGGGCGGTATCTTATAGCGGTGTCTGTACTTAATCAGGTGGTTATAGGCAATAACCGACAGGTCATCAAATTTAAAGTCGTATATATAAAGAGCATAGGACTTCTCTATTGCCTGCTTTATGTAATTATTGACCACGGCATACGATTTTCCGCTACCCGGTGTACCTAAAATCATGCTGGCCCGGAAAGGATTCACCACGTTTATCCAGCCTTTCCATTCCTTTCTTCCGTACCAGAATTTGGTCGGCAGGTTAATGGAATACTCGTTTTCCATAAGGCGGGTTTCCTGCATGAACGATTCATTCTCGGTATTGAAAACGTCCTCCAGCAAATTGTTCTTCAACAGACGGCTAATCCATAAACCGGATGCCAACAGGCAGAAGAAACCGCCGACCAATGTCGCGGTATAAAGTATGGCGCATACACCGGATGATGCGTCAATGGACAGTAACCACCAGTTCAGGAAAAAGAGTATGGCACCCGCTATGGCCGCAATAATTATTTTCCTTCATGTGATTTCATGCTTTTTTACCCCCTGGTTGCCCATGCAGGACAGACCGAGGAAGAGGACACAAAACAGTTTGGTGTAAAGAAGGGACGAGAACAGTCCTGTGGTACGCTGGAAATTGGACAGTATCCTGTCCACAATATCAAGCGTCCAGCCCATTTCGTGTAGCCAGCCGTAACAAAACCAATAGATGTGTATCGCCAAAAATAGAAAACTGATGGCCCGCATAAAGTCCGTGACTTTGGCAAGACCTCTTAAATCATCTTCATTCTGCATAATTGTAACTGTTAAAATTCGACTTTTTGTTCTATACCTTAATTATATTATAATTTGCACCTGCGCTTCTTCTTTTTCCTGCGTCCGAAGCGGAAGGCCGGATCGATGTACTCGTGCGTATGGTCATCTTCCATGAGTAGGGAGAAAATGTCAATGGCACCGAGTGCGGACGTATCAATCAGGCTGCCGGACGGTTTACTCTGATAGCCTTGATTTTCCTGCTGCCGGTATTCCTTCCTTTCCAGTCTTTCTTCCGTATCTTGTTCCTGCCGGGGTGTATCCTGCTCCGGCGGTGGTATCAGCCTTGTACGGTCCGCATCCGGATTGTTGAACAATTCGTTGAACACATTGGCTGAAAAGGCCTTGCCCAGACGCGAGCCGTTAAGCACTGTCCGGCTGGTATGGTCTATGAAAGTGATGCCGTACAGACGTCCTTCGGGATTGATACGGTAAACCGTCTCTATATCCGCCTCTTTCAGCTTTCGGGCGAAATCCTCTTTCGTGCCGATGTCCTGCATGGCTTTAATGACTTCCTGTCTTGTCCTTTCGGCAAGGCTGTTCCTTTTCACCTTTTCAGTAGAAGCGGCAAACTTCTTTTGCAGTGCTTCATAACCGAATGCCTTACCGAACTTGCTGGACTTGAAAGGTGTTCCCACCTGCTGTCCGTTATCATCCAAAGCTCCGTACATAATACCGTGGTATTCCTTCCCGTCCACACTTCCCCTGACTTCATAAACGGTTACGTTATACAGATTCAGAAGAGTGCCATATTCGGCAAGCGAGTGACAGTTGTAACATTCCAGCAAGGTTCGGGCGGTATGCTTTACCTGTGCTTTCACGTCTCCTTTCGCATAGTCCACTTTTTGTAGGGATGACAGTTCCCTCTCACCGTGTTCTCCGAGTGTGGGATGAAGCCCGTACTTCACTTCCATTTCACGGCAGATGTTCTGTGCCCGGATAGCTTCCCGGTTATGGTCTATTTTTTCTCCGGTTTCATCAATACGTACCGATACGATGTGCATGTGCTTGCGGTCTATGTCTTCATGCAGCCATGCAATATAGGGCTGGTTCCCGTAACCGAAGTTTTCCATGAACTCCTGCGCCAGTACGGTCATCTGCTCTTCCGAAAGAATGTCTTTCGGGGACGGGTTCAGGGAGATGTGGATAACCGGTTTCCGGACGTGCGAGTTGAGTGCGATGTAAGGTTCAAAAGCCTGTACACAGTGTTCAATCGGCACATTGCCCGAAGTGTCAGCCGCAATTTTGGGATGTCACAATACCTTTGCCATACCTTCGTCCACCTTTATCTTATTATAGGCAATCACTCCATAGAATGAACTGCCGGATGTGATATTCGGCACCATGATGTTATTCCTTTTTAGTGAGATACTCTTTTTCGTACCGTTTTGTCAGCTCGATAATCTGTTTGCAGAGTTCCTCCAGCTTGCGGGTTTCTTCGGCCAGTTTATAAAGGAAGGCAAGCGATTTCTTTTCCCCATAAATGGTATGGATGGTCTTTACACATTGGTTGTAGTTGTTTCCGATACGGCGGAACTGTTGATAGAAAGCGGTCAACCGGGCATAATATTCCTGAGCTTCCTTATCAATCCTCACTACCTTGAACTCTCAGCCGAAGATGCGGGCAAAGATAAATTCGGCCTTGTTCTTCATGCCGGACTGTTCAAACATCGTGAGAAACTTCTCGTTCTCACTGTCATTGAGACAGAGATAATAGCGGTGCGTGCGCGGGTCCGCCAGCACCTTGCGCCCTGCGGCGCTACGGATTCTTGTTTCATCTTTCATAACATGAATAATTTAGGAAGTTCGACTTGGGAGAACTGACATCCCCGAAAGGCCTTTCGGGGCGGGACTTTCAGCGGTTGGAAATATTTTCAACCGCTGAAAGTACACCTCGCTATATGCTGACGCATATTAAAATCCGGCTGGGCCGGATTAAAGGTCTGAAGGATTTGTTTTACGTTCTCTTACCGAGAACGGGCTCCGCTCTCCCGGCGACAAAGGTAGATAGTTTTTTCTGTCCGTGCATCATGGCGTATCACGCCAACACCCGCCAATGAATGACTTTGGAGCCGGGGGTACTTCATGGATGCTCTTTTTGAGGTTTATTTGTAGCCGGATAGCTATTTGAACGGATAAACAGATATGCAATCAGGCAGATATTCAAACAGGCATTTATCCGGATATATAACTATACATATATATAAATGTATAGACGGATAAACAGCTATTCGGATAAATGGCTATGCAATCGGATATGTGAATAGTTATCCGAATATGTACATAGCCATATAGCTACATAACCGAATAGACAGATAGCTGAATAGCTACATAATTAAATAGCCATGTAATAGAGTAGCCATATAAGTAGATAGCCGGATAGCCAAGTAGCCGCATAATTAAATAACTATATAGCTAACCGGATGAACAGATAACAGAATGAGTAACCGGACAGATAGCCCCAAAGACAGACGGCTGTTCATCCGGCTGTCTATAAATCAATTTATTCACTTAAATTAGTAACAATGGAAAAGAGAAAGAAAACCGTGTTCGTTTCGTTCGCCTCCCAGAAGGGCGGCGTGGGTAAATCAACCTTTGCGATTTATGCGGCGTCGTGACTGCATTATGTGAAAGGTCTGAATGTGGCGATAGTGGATTGTGACTATCCGCAGCATTCAATCATCAAACAGAAAAAACGGGATATGGAAGTGGTAAAGACCACACCCGTCTATCAGAATCTTCTGGTGGAACAGGCCGGGCGGTTGAAGAAGAAGGCTTACCCTGTTATCGGCAGTACCCCGGCGGATTGCATGACGGACTGAAGGGCGTTTGAGGAAAAGGCGGACGTGCATTATGATGTGGTGCTGTTCGACCTGCCCGGAACAATGGGCAGTGACGGGGTGATTGCCACAATCAGTGCGCTCGATTATCTGTTCGTACCGATAAAGGCAGACCGCCTTGTGCTGGAAAGTACGCTGAACTTTGCCACGACTGTCAATGACCGCCTGATAAAGACCGGCATCTCCAATCTGAAAGCCTTGTGCATGTTCTGGAATATGGTGGACCGGAGGGAACGTACCGTCTTATATGACATTTACCAGCAAGGTTTCTCCCTCCTGGGACTGGACTGTCTCCAAACCCGTGTCCCCGTGCGCAGTAACTTCACCAAAGACCTCTCCACTACGGGCGGCCCGGTTTACCGGAGCACCCTGTTTGCACCGGATGCGGGCTTTACGAAGGAGTGCGGCTTTGATGCGCTTATGGATGAAATCATGCGGACAATCAAAATTGTATAGTCATGGCAAGGAAAACGAGTGGACAGAATCCGGTGGATGAAGCCTACCTGCGCAGCCTGATGGCGGGTAGCCCGCCGGAAAAGGTAACACCGTCCATTCCCCCCAAAGAGGAAACGGACAGGGAAACGGCTGAAAAGGCAAAGACGGAATCTGAAGCGGAAGAGATGCCGGAAAAGGCCGCATCCAAAACGTTGAAAGCCGCACAGACCGAATTTATGAGGAGATTCCTCACCCCTTACAAATGCGAAGGCAGGCAGGGTGTCTATATAGACAAGGAACTGCACCGGAAAATATCGGTCATCGTCGGCATTGCCGGTAAACGGCAGTTGACGGTGGGCAATTACATTGACAATGTATTGCGGGAACATTTCGAGAAACATTCGGATGAGGTGAAGGCATACTGCCAGAAGAGTTACAACAAAATCTTTTAAGCTATGGATATGCGATTATGTTATGAAGCCGGAGCGGTTCTGTTCTGGCTGCTGTTTGCCTATCTGTTCATGGACAAGTTCCTGTTCAGGGGACAGCTTGGCGAGATATGTTTCGGGAAGGCACGCCGCCGCATGGCGAAAGCCCTGCGGGGTGCGGCAGGCTGGTTCGATCCGGTGAAAGAGGAACGGAAGAAAGGACGTGGACAGGCGAAAGGGAAAACGGGCAGGAAAGAGATTCCGGCAGTCGTGAAAAGACAGGAGAAAGAGCTTCCACCTGTCAAGGCGGAAATGAGGCCCACAGAAAAGACTGCGGAGAGAAGCAGTGAAAAAACGGTGGAAAAACAGTCGGAAACGGACAGCCTTGTCGTCACGAAAAGCTATGGGACACGCCAGCAGCCGCCAATGAACGCCACCGGTTCCGGGGCTATTGCAGGTAAGGAAAATGCCTCTACTTTTGCTGGCAGAAACGGGGAAACGGCACCGCCAAAGGTTGCACAAGTGCCGCCGGAGCGCATCCCGGATCTGTTCCGGGACAAGCGTGTGGAAGAGTGGCGGGCTTCCCCGGACGGGAGTTCCGGCGGACATGAAGGCGATGACGGACAGAGAGGAAACGGTGACGGAGTGGATACCGACGAGTTGAACGAGGAACTGGAAGATCTGAACTGTGTCCGCGAAGATTATTCGGACGGGGCAACCGGCATAGGGCCGGAAGAGCTTGATTTAATCATCGACCTCTGCAACGGCAGGGAGATTCCGACAGACAGACGGTTGTCCCTTTTAAGGGCGATCCACCATATCAGGGATACGCAGATTGAACGCTCGATACTGGAAAGCATCAATGGCAGCGACAGCCGTATCAGTAAATTTCTGGATGAAGCCGAGCAAATGGGCGGGGCTGCTCCGGACAGTGACTAACCGATTAAAAAAGGAGGTAACAATGGCAAGAGGCTATTTCGATACGGGTTGATGCCCGTATCACTGTAAAAAGAGAGAACCGGCAGGAATACCAACAACAAAACGTATCATCCATGTTTATGACGTATTTCGATTCAAGTTGACAAACGGCGGCTTCCCCTTATGGGGGAAACGTACAGACTTTCGGAGAGACAATCATTCCATTAACTTATCCATAAAACGACAGCGGCAATGACAAAAGGCCATTACGATTCGGGATGACAGACCGCTTGCGGCATTCACCCGGTAAGACAACAGGAACTATTCACCATTAAATTTTATTTGTATGAACATAGGACTGGTAGATGTGGACGGGCATAACTTCCCCAATTTCGCACTGATGCGCCTTTCGGCCTGTTACAAGGCAAAAGGGCACCGGGTGGAATGGGCGGCACCGCGACAGCGGTATGACAAGGTATTGGCAAGCAAGGTATTCACCTTCACGCCTGATTATGACTATGACCTGCTGGATGTGGGGGAAGTGGTCAGGGGCGGCACCGGGTATGACATAGCCGGCAGGCTTCCCGAAGCTGTAGAGAACAGCCGGATGATGGACTATTCCATCTACCCCGAATACCCTTTTTCGCTCCAGTTCTTTTCAAGAGGCTGCATCCGCAAGTGTCCTTTCTGCCTCGTCCGTGAGAAAGAAGGATACATTCAGACCGTGGAACCGGTGGAACTGAACCCGAAAGGGAAATGGATTGAGGTGCTGGACAACAATTTCTTTGCGAACCCGCAGTGAAGGAGTGCGGTAAGCTATCTGATGAAAGCGGGCCAGCCCGTGAAGCTGCACGGCGTGGACGTAAGGATTATGGACGAGGAACAGGCCTGGCACCTGAACAGGCTCAGGATGAAGCAGAACATCCATATCGCATGGGACCTGCCGCAGCTTGACCTGAGGGACCGCCTGAAAGAGATGGTAAAGCACGTGAAGCCCTACAAGATAACCTGTTACGTACTGATAGGATTCAATTCGACCATTGAGCAGGACCTGTTCCGGTTAAATGTACTCAGGGAACTGGGAATTACCCCCTTTGTCATCCCTTTCCGGGATTATGGAAATGAACGGACGCCTACGAGGTACGAGCGTGACCTTGCCCGGTGGGCGAACCGGATGTGGCTGTTCAAGTCCACCTCTTTTGAAAACTACGCACCCCGCAAGGGATTCAAGTGTGGGGAATATCTGAAATAAACCGATAAAGACAGTTAAAGACAATGGGAACAAACGGCTATTACGATTCGGGATGATTCGCATCCCGCTTTCAAGAGAGAATTAACAATGAAGTTTCACCACCAAATCATGTAACAATGCAAATGGCATATTATGACTCCGGCTGATTACCTGCCGGCACTTACCCCCTGAACTATTAAACCATAAACGGCCACGGCTGCCTTATGGGGATAGTGAAAGGGGGCAGCCCGTGGATTTTTATTCACTTTAAAAATCTCGTAATTCAATGAAACAGAAAAGATTGATTATGATGCTGGCCGTACTGGCGGCAGCGGGTGCGGCAATGGCACAAGGAAACGGACAGGCGGGCATCACGGAAGCCACGCAGTTGGTGACGGGATATTTTGACCCGGGTACGAAACTGGTGTACGCGGTGGGTGCCATTATCGGCCTGATAGGCGGCGTCAAGGTCTACCAGAAATTCAGTTCGGGCGACCCCGACACCTCGAAAACCGCCAGCTCATGGTTCGGAGCCTGCATTTTCCTGATAGTGGCCGCCACTATCCTGAGGTCATTCTTCCTCTAAGAACAGATAAAAGACAACAGCTTATGTCTGACTTTGAGATAAACAAAGGCGTGGGCCGTGAGGTGGAGTTCAAAGGGCTCCGTGCCCAGTACCTTTTTATTTTTGCTTTCGGGCTGCTTGCCGTGTTCGTGGTGTTCGTCATCATGTACACGGCGGGCATCGGGCAATGGACGTGTATCGGCTTCGGTGTATCGGCTGCCACGGCAGTGGTCTGGCTGACCTTTTCGCTGAACCGGCGTTTCGGCAGCCACGGACTGATGAAGCTCCTTGCCGCCCGGCAGCATCCCAGGAGAATCCTCTCACGCAAACGTATCACACGTCTGATTAAACAACAACAATCGTAAATCATGAGAAGTACATTGACAACATCCACACTGGAAAGCAAATTCCCCGTCATGGCGGTGGAGCACGGCTGCATCGTCAGCAAGGATGCCGACATCACGGTGGCTTTCCGGGTGACACTGCCGGAAGTGTTTTCGGTATCATCCGCGGAATATGAGGCGATGCACGCCACATGAGCCAAGGCAATCAAGGTATTGCCGAACTATTCAATCATCCACAAGCAGGATATTTTCATCACGGAGAAATACAGGCCCGACATCGGAAAAGACGGCCCGGGCTTCCTCTCCCGCAGTTTTGAACGCCACTTCAACGAACGGCCCTACCTCAACCACACCTGCTACCTGTTTCTCACCAAGACCACCAGGGAACGCTCCCGGCAGCAGAGCAACTGGAACACGCTGTGCCGGAAATTTCTGGTGCCGAAGGAGATACAGGACAGGGAGACGATGGAGCGTTTCATGGAGTCGGTGGGACAGTTCGAGAGTATCGTGAATGACAGTGGCCTTGCCAGGCTGGAGCGGCTGTCCACGGAAGAGATAACGGGAACGGAAGACGGACCGGGCATCATCGAGAGGTACCTGACCCTGTCTTCGGACGGAAGCGTCATGTTGCAGGACATGCAGCTGAACCCGGACGGGATGCGTATCGGCGACAAACGGCTCTGCCTGTATACCCTTTCCGACCTCGACGACCTGCCGGGCAGGGTACGGACCGACGGACGCTATGAGCGTCTTTCCACGGACCGCTCGGACTGCCGCCTGAGCTATGCCTCGCCCGTGGGTATCATGCTTCCCTGCGACCATATCTACAACCAGTGGATATTCATAGACGACAGCAGCGAGAACCTAGCCCGTTTCGAGAAGACGGCGAAGAACATGCAGTCGCTTTCACGCTACAGCCGGAGCAACCAGATAAACAAGGAATGGCTGGACGAATACCTGAACGTGGCACATACCAACGGACTGCAATCCGTCCGCTGCCATTGCAACGTGATTGCATGGGCCGAAAGCGGGGATGAGCTGCGGCGGGTGAAGAACGACGTGGGCAGCGCACTGGCGCTGATGGAATGCACACCCCGCCATAATACCACCGACCTGCCGGTCCTTTACTGGGCGGGCATACCGGGAAACGAGGCGGACTTCCCTTCGGAAGAGAGCTTCTACACGTTCACCGAACAGGCACTATGCTTCTTTACGGCAGAAACCTGCTACCGGAACTCGCTCTCCCCCTTCGGGCTGCGCATGGTGGACCGGCTGACGGGAAAGCCCGTCTTCCTCGACATATCCGACCTGCCCATGAAAAAAGGGGTGGTGACCAACCGGAACAAGTTCATCCTCGGCCCGTCGGGCAGCGGAAAGAGCTTTTTCACCAACCATATGGTGAGGCAGTATTGGGAACAGGGCACGCACATCCTGCTGGTGGATACCGGAAATTCATACAAGGGGCTGTGCGACCTGATCCACCAGAAGACGAACGGGGATGACGGAGTTTATTTCACTTACCAGGAAAATGACCCGATTTCCTTCAATCCGTTCTTCACCGAGGATTACCGGTATGACATCGAGAAGCGGGACAGCATCAAGACGCTGATTCTGACCTTATGGAAAAGGGAGGACGAACCGCCCCGGCGCTCGGAAGAGGTGGCGCTCTCGAACGCAGTCAGCCTGTATATCGAGAAAATAAAGAAGAACCGGAAGATAAAGCCGAACTTCAACTCGTTCTATGACTTTGTAAGGAAAGACTACCGCAAGGTGCTGGCGGACAAGAACGTGCGCGAGAAGGACTTTGACGTGGACGGTTTTCTGAACGTGCTGGAACCCTATTACAAGAACGGCGAATACGGGTATCTGCTGAACTCGGACAAGGAACTGGATTTACTGAACAAGCGGTTCATCGTGTTCGAACTGGATGTCGTGAAGGATAATCCCGTCCTTTTTCCGGTGGTGACTATCATTATCATGGAGACTTTCATTAATAAAATGAGACGCTTGCAGGGCATCCGCAAGATGATACTGATTGAGGAAGCATGAAAGGCAATCGCCAAGGAAGGTATGGCCTCTTATATTAAATATTTGTTTAAGACGGTCAGAAAATTTTTCGGCGAAGCGGTTGTGGTGACGCAGGAAGTGGACGACATCATATCGAGTCCGGTTGTAAAGGAGACAATCATCAACAATTCGGACTGCAAGATACTGCTTGACCAACGAAAGTACCAGAACAAGTTCGACCAGATACAGAACCTGCTCGGCCTGACGGACAAGGAACGCTCACAGATACTTTCCATCAATCTTGCCAATGCGGCCAACCGGCTTTATAAAGAGGTCTGGATAGGGCTTGGCGGTACACAAAGTGCGGTATATGCGACAGAAGTTTCGGCTGAAGAATACCTTTGCTACACCACAGAAGAGACTGAAAAACTGGAACTTACCAGGCTTACGGAAAAGCTGGATGGAAACATCGAGCTGGCTATCAGACAGCTTGCCGAAAACAAGCGGCAGGAAAACAAACAATCCTTTAATCCATAAAACACAATGAGTAAGAAAGATTTATTAAGCCAATGCAGGGAAGCGCTCGGAGATGCCACCCTGACCAATCTGGACCTGCTGAACCTGATTGGGGAGATGAGAAAGGAACTGGAACATGACCGCATCTGCGGGCACTGAATGAACAGGGAAGGCGGCTCGACGCTGACCATCCGTAAATCCAACCGGGTGACGGACGGCTTCAAGGGATACAAGGCCACGCTGTTCGCCGGAGAAAGGGCCTACGTTGAAATCAATATCCCGCTGCGCGGTGGTGACGACCTTTTCCTGCACGGGAACAGGGATGCCGGATGCATCGGGTATTTTTCAGGCAGCGAGGTGTTGCTGTTCGGCAGTTACGGTCTGTTTGCCCGTGACGACGACAGCCGGTATTTACTGACTAAAGAAAGGAGATAGGGCATGAAGAAGAGAACGATAATTTTGTTTATGGCATTGTCATCCCTTTCAGTGACAAGCAAGGCGCAATGGACGGTGATAGACCCCACGAACCTCGCACAGAGTATCGTGAACTCGGCCAATGAAATCGTACAGACTTCCACAACTGCACAGAACATGTGGAGTAATTTTCAGGAGACTGTAAAGATTTATAAGCAGGGGAAGGCCTATTACGATGCCTTGAAGTCGGTGCATGACCTGGTAAAGGGCGCCCGCAAGGTGCAGCAGACCATCCTTCTGGTGGGTGACATCAGCGACATCTACGTGACGAACTTCAACAGGATGACGGGCGACCCCAACTTTACGGTGGAAGAGCTATCGGCCATCGCTTTCGGGTACAACAGACTGCTCAAGGAAAGCAGCGACCTGCTGCTGGACTTGAAGGAAGTGACCACGGCAACCGGACTCTCGATGACGGACAAGGAACGGCTGGACATCATCAACCGGATATACGGCGAGGTGCTGGAATACAAGAACCTGACATGGTACTATACCCGCAAGAACATCGGCGTGTCGTACCTGCGGAGTAAGGAAAAGGGGGATGCCGCACGGGTGCTCTCCCTGTACGGGACACACGAGCAGCGTTACTGGTAATCATTCATCCGTTAAATCAAGAAGACTATGTTATTATTATCAATAGACTGGACAAACCTTCACGAGCTTCTGCGCTCGCTGTATGATGAAATGATGCCGCTGTGTGAAGACATGGCTTCGGTAGCGAAGGGAGTGGCGGGTCTCGGCGCCTTGTTCTATGTGGCCTACCGGGTATGGCAGTCCCTTGCCCGGGCCGAGCCGATAGACGTGTTCCCCCTGTTCCGGCCCTTCGTGCTGGGCCTTTGCATCATGTTTTTTCCCACTATGGTACTGGGTACAATCAACGGGATTCTTTCTCCCGTATGCAAAGCGACTTCCTCACTGGTCGAACAGCAGACCTTCGACATGAGGAAATACCAGGAAGAGAAAGACAGGCTGAAACGCGAGGCGATGCTGCGTGACCCGGCGAAGGCCTTCCTGGTGAGCGACGAGGCGTATGACAAGAGGCTGGACGAACTGGGCTGGTCGCTGGGGGACATGGACACGATGATAAACATGTACGGACAGAAGAAGATATACGAACTCGGCGAGAAAATCCGGGGATGGTTCCGCGAACTGCTGGAACTCTTCTTCCAGGCGGCCTCGCTGCTGATAGACACGCTGAGGACCTTCTTCCTGATCGTACTGTCCATCCTGGGACCTGTCTCCTTCGCGCTGGCCGTCTATGACGGATTCCAGAGCACGCTGACCACCTGGCTGTCCCGGTATATCTGCATCTATCTGTGGCTGCCGGTGAGTGACCTGTTCGGAGCGGTCCTCTCACGCATACAGATACTGATGTTGCAGCAGGACATAGAGAATATGCAGGACCCGGCATTCATACCGGACTCGTCGGGGAAAGTGTACTGTATTTTCATGATTATAGGTATCATCGGTTACTTCTGTGTCCCCACCGTTTCATCGTGGATTATCCAGGCGGGCGGTGCCGGAGCTTACGGACAGAAGGCAAACGGTGCCGGAAAGATGGTCGGTAACGGTGCCGCGGTGGTAGGCGGTGCAGCAGGCGGAGCGATAGCCGGACGTATCAGGAAAATGTTCTAACCTTACATCAATAATTGTATAACGACAACATTAAAAACAGAAGAAGAAAATGGAATTCAAATCATTAAAAAACATCGAGACATCGTTCCGGCAGCTACGGCTGTTCGGGATGATATTCCTGGGGGCGTGTACGCTGGTAACGGTATTTGCCGTATGAAAGGCTTATGATTTCGCCGAGGCGCAGCGACAGAAAATCTATGTGTTGGACAGCGGAAAATCACTGATGCTGGCCCTTTCGCAAGACGTGCAGCAGAACCGTCCGGTGGAAGCGAGGGAACATATCAGGCGTTTCCACGAGCTGTTCTTCTCCCTGTCACCGGACAAGAGCGCCATTGAAAGCAATGTGCAGCGTGCCCTTTACCTTTCGGATGAAAGCGCCATCGGCTACTACCGGAACTTGCAGGAAAAAGGCTATTTCAACCGTATGATAGCGGGAAACATCTCGCAGACGCTGACGGTGGACAGCATAAGGGGGAACTTCGACAGTTATCCCTACCGGATGAAGGCCTATTGCCGGCAGCACATCATCCGTTCGAGCAGCGTTACCGAAAGGTCGCTTGTCACCACCTGCCGTCTGAGGAACGTCACCCGGAGTGACAACAACCCGCAGGGCTTTCTGATAGAGAGTTTTACCATCATCGAAAACAGGGACATCGGACAGTATGAAAGATAAGGGGATAAAAAAGGTCTTCCACCCGTTCAGAACGGGGATAGACCGCCATATGGCCGGACTTCGCAGACGCTGGCTGCGGTTGAGCTGCCGGCAGCAAAAGGTTGTCATCCTTTACCTGCTCGGACTCTTCGCCGCCATCGACCTTGCCTGCATCGTGGGCGGTTTCTGCGGAACAGACAAATTTCCGATTGAGGTACGGCATCTCCAAAGGATTGCGTTTCCCCAGACGGACAGTATCCAACCATTAAAAAACAATATATCCAATGACACAATCCGATAAGAAAGAAAAGGAGAAGGAAATGCGGAAAGCGGAGTCCGTGCCCGAAAAGGGGAAACAGTTAAGCCGCAAGGCTGCCGACAAGCTGAAATTCTATGGCGTGGCGGCTGTTCTGTCCCTGCTTTGTGCCGGGTTCATCTGGTTTATCTTCAAGCCGGACACAACGGAAACGGTGGAAGGGACGGCAGGCATCAATACAACGATACCCGACGCTATCGCACCGGAAACGATGACCGACAAACAGAAGGCTTACGAACTGGAGCGGATGAAGAAGCGCAGGCAGGAAAAGGTAAGAACCTTGCAGGACATGGCGGGCGATTACCTGATACCGGACACATCGGACGGGCTGAAGCCGGAAAAGGCGGCACCGGAACAGGACGCTATCCGGGAGTCACGGCAACAGCAACAACAAATATCAAGACAGATAGCCTCGTTTTATCAGGAACCGAAAGACAATCCCAGGGTAAGCGATATGGAACGGCAGGTGAAGGAGCTTAATGAAAAGCTGGAACGGGAACGGAAGGGACAAGATCCGCTGGAACTGATGGAAAAGTCGTATGAGATGGCGGCACGCTATTTTCCCGGTCAGGCGGGCGGGCAGGTGAAAAGCATACAGTCGGGCGGTCCGTCCGGCAACCCTGCCGCCATAGCCGCCGGACGTGCCACGGAAAGCGTGGTCTCGTCGCTGGCTGCGCCACCGGCCCCCGACACGATACCCCGCAATTACGGTTTTGCCACGGTGGTAGGTGCCGGACAGCCTGCCGGAACCAATACGATACGTGCCTGCGTGGCTGAAGACCAGACGGTGACCACCGGGGCATGACTGAAGTTCCGGCTGCTGGAACCGCTGCAAGTGGGCGGCGTGCCTGTGCCTGCCAATACTCCGCTATATGGCACGGTGCGTATCGAGGGGCAACGGATGGCGGTCACGGTAAACTCCATAGAGAGCAGCGGCAATATCCTGCCGGTGGAACTGGTGGCTTACGATATGGACGGGCAGGAAGGACTTTTCGTCCCGAACACAGCGGAACGTACCGCCATGAAGGAAGCCGCCGCCAATATCGGGGGCAGTTTCGGGACAAGCATCTCATTCGCACGCAGTGCCTCGCAGCAACTGGTCATGGACGTGACAAGGGGCGTGCTTGGCGGCGGGTCGCAATACCTGGCCACAAAGATGCGTGAGGTGAAAGTGGCCGTGAAAGCAAATTATCAACTTTTATTAATCTCAAAAAAACAGTAATCAGATGAAGACAAGAATTATTTTATCATTAGTAATGCTTTTGACCGTATTGTCGGTAAAGGCGCAGGAATCCGTGGAAACAAGGATTTTCCCCACCAATCAGATTATCGCACCGCACCTCATCGAGGTGACTTTCTCGAAGACCGTACATATCCTGTTCCCTTCGGAAGTGAAATATGTGGATTTGGGCTCCTACGACATCATTGCCGACAAAGCTACGGGGGCGGAGAATGTGGTACGTATCAAGTCTGCCGTAAAGGGCTTTGAGGGCGAGACGAACTTCTCGGTCATTACGGCTGACGGCTGCTTCTATTCCTTTAATGTGGTATATAAGAATGAACCGGCACAACTTTCCATTGAGATGGAAGACTGGCTGCGGAAGAACCCGATGGGCGGGGCGGCTGACGACCGCATGTTCGTGAAACTGAAGGAACTTAGCGGGGAGACACCGCTGGTGGTGAACCGCATCATGTACACGTTGTATAAGAAGAACAAAAGGGACATCAGGCATATCGGCTGCAAGAAGTACGGCATACAGACCCTGCTCAAAGGAATCTATATCAACAATGACCTGCTGTACCTGCATACTTCCCTGCGCAACACCTCGGACATATCGTTCGACATTGACCATATCCGTTTCAAGGTGGTCGACAAGAAGGTGGCCAGGCGCACGGCCATGCAGGAGAATATTATAGAGCCGGTAAGGACTTACAACCGTCTGACAACGGTGGACGGCAAGGCCACGGTACGCAACATCTTCGTGTTGCCCAAGCTGACACTGCCGGATGACAAACTGCTGGTAGTGGAGATTTACGAAAAGGGTGGTGCCCGTCACCAGTCGTTCCGCATAGAGAATACAGACCTTGTGGCGGCAAAACCAATCAGTGAGCTGCACCTGAAATAATAACCTATATATAATATAATATGCAAAGAATATTATTCATATTGACAGCTGCTGTACTGTCGCTCCTTGCGGGCGAAGCATACGCGCAGCGTGACTTGCCGGGGCAGACGGGCATGCAGTTTACGACGGGCGGGGTGAATCATTTCCTTTCATGGAAGAGTGGCGGTGAACGCCACTACTTCACCTCGCTGGCCTTTACACATACCAACCGTAACCGTACCTATTGGCTGTATGGCCTGGATTATCAGATAAAGGAGTACACCTATGAAAATAAGGCGATACCCAAAGCGCAGTTCACAGGGGAACTCGGTTACTTTATTCCCGTATTGTGGGACAAGGGCCGGAATGTATGTCTACGTATCGGACTCTCGACATTGGGCGGTTTCGAGACGGTCAACCGGGGAACCTCCCTGCTTCCTGACGGGGCGACGGTGACAAACGGTGACTGCTTTATCTATGGCGGTGGGCTGACTGCGGCCTTTGAGACTTATCTGACCGACCGGATGATGCTCCTGCTGCAAGTCAAGGAAAGGGCTCTGTTCGGAACGGATGCGGGTAATTTCCATACGCAGGTAGGACTGGGAGTCCGCCTTATCATTAACTAATGAAAAGAGAAAGGAGAAACTTAAAAATGAAAAATGTACTATATATATGTATAGGCGCACTCTTTGCGGTGCTGGTCTTCGGTTCCTGCAACGATGATATAGACATCCGGCAGGATTATGATTTCAGCCTCTCGTCATGGTATCTGCAAGAACAGATTGAAACGGGTGAAACGGTGGAGATACGCTTTTATCTTGACCGTGAAGGGGACTATGAAAAGGCGGAGTATGAAATCGGTTACATCCAGATGGAAGGCAAGGGAGAGGTGACGGACAGTGAAGGCGTAAGACTCGTCAACCGGGAAGTGAGGCCGTTGGCGGAAGTGCCGGAACTGGATAGGAAAAATCCGGTCAGGCAGGTATTCACCCTCTTTTACCGTTCGACAAGTGCCAGACGCTCGGAACTGAAATTCTTTGTCCGGGACAATTTCGGACAGGAAAGGGAACTGACAGTAACATTTGATACAGCGAATGATACGGCTGGAGAATAGCCGTTGTCAGGCCGGTCAGGAAGAACGGTGGGGTATCCCGCCGTTCTTGATTTTATGAAATTTGCTTAATGAAAACAAAGGAATGAGTAATTGTTTCCTATTGCACGGAATTTGTTTCTATATTTAGCCGGAAGTTAATTAATCAATCAGATACGTATGAAAACAACACTCAGGATATTCCGCTTTTTATTCAAATTGCTTCTGCTCTCTTATGTGGCGGTGGTAAACATTATTCTTATATCGGCCTTTTATGTCCTGCTGCTGGCTGTCGTGGAATGGGTGTCCCCTTCCTTCCTGCCGGGATTGTTTGCCCGATACGGCTTTGCGCATCATCTGGTCTGTTCATTGCCTTTCTATATGGTCTTGCTTTATATTCTGTACAGCCTTTCACCGCTGAACGTATGGCTGATGCGGATGAAAGAGGGTTACAGACCGCTGGGCGGTGAGGAACGGATACGGTTGGAACGCCTGCTTTCGGAAATGGGGATGGAGAGGAAGCTGAATATCTACTGCAACAGGGACGCACGCACGAATGCCGTGACTTTCGGCTTCCATACAATCGGGCTGACAGGCGGTATTCTTCAGACGGCATCGGACGAGGAACTCAAAGGGGTAATCAGCCATGAGGTGGGACACATCTCGCATTATGATTTTGTCTATCAGGTGCTTCTTTTCTCTATGCAGTCGCTGGGCTATCGCTGCCTGTACGGGCTGTTCCTGATTCCGGCCCTGTTTTTCGGATTGGCAGGCAATCTGGTAATCGCCGTGGTTCCGGCTGTCCGTTTCGCCGTGGTGGGGATGGCCAGACTCTGGTGGAGCCTTTATAAACTGTTGCATCATACGATTTACGGTATCAGTCGGATAGCAGAGGTGAATATCAACAAATATGCCGAATACCGTTGCGACACGTATGCGGTACGTTACGGTTGCGGGGAGGGCCTGCTCTCGTTCCTGCGTCGGCTGGAGGTGGCGGAAACGGGTGGGAAGCGGCCTTCGTTCACCGAATATATCATGAGCACGCATCCATCAACCGAAAAACGGATTGTCCGGCTGGAAAAGTTGTTGTAACCTGCGATAAAGAATAGATGCCTATATCATTTTGCGGATATTGGTACAAGGAGTGGCGGACATGCGTATCCGCTGCATTTCCAAAGAAAAGTCCTCGTAATAACAGATGATATGGCCTGCGGCAAACGCACCGGTGAGGCTGTCTTTCTCAGAAAGCGTCTCCTTGCTGTCCGCCTTCTTTATCAGGTCATCATATAAGGCGCAATACACTTTGTCGGTATCTGCCGGATAGCGTGTACCGGTGATGACGGCTGAAAGATGTATCTCCGGGCATTTGTCCGCTTCACGGAGCATGATGGCCGTATCTGCCGCCAATAATCCGATATAGGTATTCAGATTGCAGGAGAACATGCGGTATCCTTCATCATAAAGTGCAAGAATAATACGGTAGAGTTCCATACGGATATTGTTTTCCCTAAACCGGTCGTATCGGCTTGTCTTTTCAATGGTACAGCCTGTAACGGCAACATTCCTGTCATACATATTTCCATGAGTTTTTTTGTTAATGCCTTGTCCGTAATTACTGTTAAGTACCGAAAAAAGCACGGAACTTAACAAGTCCGAACACAGGCACGACCAAGCGCCTCGCAGGAGACGAGTTAAGTCCGTGCCAATGGATATGACAAGGACTCCGCTCGTTTATTCTCCTGCATTAAAATTGGTCGTTTCGTGTTCGGGAATAAACAGCTAAAAGCTATTCTAATATGTTATCATTCAAATTCTTTAATCTTATAACCTTCTTTTTTTGATTCAACCCTGCAAAAATAGAAAAAAGCCGGGCAACCGCATAGGGATTGCCCGACTTTTTTGAGAGGAAGTATTCAGGTGTGGGGTGTGGCAGGTCATTCCACCGGCTCGCCGCCATAGCGAAGGCGGCAGATTTCCTTGTGGATTTCACACATGATATGCAGCTGCATCCGCTTGCTGATATGGCGGCTTTGGGAACGCATGAACAGACGGTTCTCTATCAGGCTGCAAAACTTCGTGCCCTCCCTGCTTACAATGCAGACAATCTGATTTTCAAGGAAAAAATCCCTGTCGGTGGAATATTCCACGTCCGGGAACATTCTTATATATTTCATTCGCTGATATTTTAAAAGGTTTTACGGTGGCGGTGTGGGTGGGGTCGTCCGGCCCTGCCCTCTGTTCTCTTGGGGCGGTGAAAAAGATGTGCCGGATGTTGTTTCCGGCACATGCTTTCCGCTTGGGGTCAGGCGGCTTTTCCGCTTTCGGGCTTCTCTGTTTTCGGGGCGGTGGTCTTCTTTTCCGTCTTTTCTGTCGTCTGCTGTTTTTCGGCTTCCCTGGCAGCTTTCTTTTCCGCTTTCTTCATTTCCTTTATCCTTTCCTCCAAACGTTCATGCCGTTTCTGATATTCTTCCTCGTGGGTGGCTTTGACAAGTCCGTATTGGTCGGGAAAGTGCATGTTTGCGAAGTCCCTCAGCAGCTTGGATGCGTTGTTGTCTCCGTGGCCGTTCTCACAAAGGAAGTGGCTGATGAAGTCCCGTTTGATTACCGTCTTTTGTACGTCCGTCAGTTTGGCAACGATTTTCATCCGCTGTTTCTCGTCCAATGCGAAAGGCTGGTCCTTGATGCCGAAAAGCGGGAAATGTCTCCTTTGAAGTTGGGCAAGCATGGCGAAATAAACCATACCGTCTTCGTACTGCGTGAACGGGCTTTCGGGATAGTCGTTCTCACGGACAATCTTTTTCGTATCGGTAACGGTCTTTTCGATGGAAAGCTGTTTGAAACGCTTGTCCCTTTCCTGCAATGTCCCGATAGTGACGGGGGCGGTTTCCTTCCTGTTTATCTCCACGTAGCAGAGTTCGGGTTCTGTCTGTCCTACCTTTACATAGGTCTTTATCCTGCCTTCCTCCTTCATGCGGTCAAGTTCCTCCACCTTTCGGGCATATTCCTCGTTTCTGCGCTCAAATGTCTGCACCGCCTGTTCGTACTCTTTCGTTTGGGTGAACTGCTCTTTCTTCGGTGCTTCGGGTGCTTTGGGGAATTCCCTTGCCGATACGTTGTAGTCAAGTTCCTTGATTTCATGCCCTTTCTTGTCCAATTTCTGTAGTGCCATATCGTTACGGCTTCCGTAGTAGGGGCGTGCGACAACCAGCTTCGGATCGGATTTCAAAAGTTTCTCCGTCTCTTTTGCCACATGGGCTGCGTTCTTGGCTTCCAGACATTTGCGGTTGGTGCAGTGGCCGCACCCGTTATGCTCGGCAAAAAGGTTGTAATTGGCTGCGTTGTGTACGCATGTATTGCATTCCGTCTTGTCGAACTTGTATTGCCCAAGGTCGGTGGTATAGTATTTTTCAAAGTACCTTTTGAAGAGGTTCAATGTATATCCCGTCCAATCCTCACCGTTCCCCTCTTTGAGGTGCTTCTCGTACACGTCCTTTTGTATATCGGGCTCATAGGTGCTTATCTCCTCGGCTACGCTGACAGTGATTGTTTCATTGTCCAACAGTTCACCGATAGGTGCATAGAGTTCGTTCAGTTTCAATCGGGTATAGATATATTTCTCGCTCCGTCCGAAACGGGCGGTCAGTGAATACATGTCATATCTGCCCTTTTCAAGCAACCGCTTGAACGCTTTTGCTTCTTCAGTGGGGCGTACCTGCTCACGCTGCAAGTTCTCGCTTAACGACATGTCTTCCGCTTCATCGTCCGTCACATTGTTATATATGGTTGCCTTTATGGTCTTTGCTCCTGCAAGCAATGAGGCACGGTAACGGCGTTCACCGTATATGATTTCATAACCGCCTTCCGTGCGTGGGCGTACTGCAATGGCCTGCAGGATTCCCACTTCCCGAATGCTTTCCGCAAGTTCCTGCAATGATGCGTCATTGAACGTCTTGCGGTGGTTGTCCCTACTTGGGTGTACGGTGGTGATGTCAAGGTCTGTTTCGGCTGTGGCCGTTGCAAGCGGTGTCTTGAAAGTGGCCTGCTGCGGTGCTTCTTCCGTAACGGTGGGAACGGTTGCCGTTTCGGGTGCTTCTGTCACTTCGGTAGCCGTGGGCACGTCCTGCGGTGTGAGTAGTGTCATCGGTTTCGGGATGATTGCCAAAGCGGTCACCTTTACTGCATTTTCTTTCTCTGATTTCTGTACGCTGTTCGTCTGTACTTTCTTGTTCGTTTTCATAATGATAAGTTTTAAATGTTGATAATTAATTGAATGGTTTTCCGTCTGAAAGGTATTCCCAACCGTTGGCGTTGCTTTCTTCCGTGAAGTATTCCAAAGTCCGGGTGCTTTCCATATCATCCCGACAAGCACGGAAAAAACTGTCGAGACATTCGTTCATAAGGCAGTCAAACGTGATATTTTCGGTGGGGGATTTCAAGAACTGATAAATCGGAGCAAGAATACAGTTATCTATATAATAGCCCGTAAGGGGACAACAGGCATCTACAAATATCCTGCTTTTTCGTCCTTTCGTCCCTTTCCAAAAATATTTTGGCGTGTACAGGTCGTTCCAATGGTTGTTCATCAGATAGGCCGCCAACCGCCAACCGTTTAGCCCGTCTATGCAGTCTTCCTGCCTGCTGCGGTAGTCATAGCTGTAATTGCATGCGTCATATCTCCAATTACGGCACACAATGCCGAAGCGTTCGCAAAAGGTATCAAGGGTCTGACGGTTCTCGTGTGTCCAACCGTAAAAATATCGGTTGCACAACCATTCGTTGTGTGCTTTCTCTTTGGCTTCCTCGGATAACTCGGTTATCCGATAGAGGGTGTATGTTCTTGTTTCCGTTCTCATGCCGTTACTTTTTTATGGGTTCGTTGATAGGCGGGCGGATTGTTCCGCCCTGCCGTTCATGCTGTCATACACGGATGCACGTGGCGAGTGCTTCCCTTACTTTCGTTTCCTGCTTTTTGGAATATATCCACCCTGCACGCCTTTCGCCCTTATAGGTGAGGTTCGCACGGAACAGACCGTTCAAGTCTTTCAGAATGTCCTTTATCGGCCTGGTGTCACCGAATACGGCAATCGCCTTCTCGCTGTATTCCACGATTTCAAGACTGAGGGTTGAAAGGTCTGCGGTTGCTGTGGATTGTTCTGCCGTATCGCTGTTTCTCTGCGGTGCTTTCATACAAAGGTTGGCTTCATCCCCTGCGGTGTGCGCATACCGTTCTATGAATTTTTCAAGGTCGTGGATAGGCTCTTTCTCAACCGTCCAACCGCTGTACTTGTTCCTGCCCAGATACATACCGTCTCCCATGCTGTAATTTTCACGGTGTTCGTAATCTGCGTTATATTCCGCCAAATAGGCTGTTCCCTCAAAATTGGCGGCATGCTTGCGCATTTCTGAAAAGAGGTTGCGTGTATGTTTGGAAAAGCCTAAAATGACGGTTCTTGCTATACTGTAGTCATAATAGTCCGTATAGCTGTCGCACTCGTTTACCCGTAGTGTACCGATAATGACCGCCTTTGCATCCGTCGGGATAAGGGGGCGCAAACGCTCCGCACCGATTTTGGCGATACGGCTGTATTCCTTTCTTGTTTCCTTCGCTTTCTTTTCTTCTTCGGCTTTCTTCTCTTTTGCCTTGGTGAGTAAAGCGGCTGTTTCCAACGGATCTAAAAACCTGGGGTTCGCATCATCGTAATAGATTCCTATTCCGAATTTTTCCGATAACGGGCGGATAAGGTCGGATGTATGAAACTCGTATGTCCGCAAATTGATAAGATGATAGGTTATTCCCCACCCGTTGCGGCTTACTTCATACACAACATAGCTGTCATAGCTGTAGCCTTCCAATACTACCACTTGATTGACTGAAACGGTCTGAACGCTTCTGTCGTAACTTCTGTTAGCTCCTAATAAATGTACTTTAGTCATAATGATTTGATTTTAAAATGATTCATATTCTGTCAGAGTATCACGCAAAGAACAAGGATAAAAAGGGCAAGCACGCAAAGAATGCGCCACACGGCACGGATGAGGAAGACCACCACCGCCAAAACTGCCAACATGGGCAGCACACTACCTAAACCAATCGCCACACCACCCAAAAAGGCACACACGAAACGCACCGCCACATAGACCACGAAACCGACCGGCGACCACTTCACCAAATTTTTAATGCCGGTTGGAGCGGAGCCGAAGCCTCGTTTCAAATCCTGCCGTATTTCAATTCTCTTTTTCATAACATTGACTTTTTTTTTATGCCTTGTCGGTGGCTTCACCTTGCTCGTTTCAGGGGGCAGATACGGACGGGGAGAAAATATGCAAGGCTTTTGGTGAAAAATTTTCAACCGCCCGGCTGGACGGATTGAAAAATTTTCGCCAAAACCCGCAGGGCGCGAGGCGGCCTTGCAGATTTTTAGGGGACCCGTCCGTAGCTTCGCACCCTGAACCCGGCAAGGTGGAGCTACTGACGGGATAAATAAAAACGGGAAAATCGTTATATGGGAAAAAGAGAATTGAAATGCGGCAGGATTCAAGGGGATTGCTTGATGGCATTTTAAAGACAACATAACCATTCCTGAACTTCGCTTTAAAGTTGCTGATAATTTTGAATTAGTACAAATCAAACAAGTTTATGAATTATATTGATTTGAAACATTAAAGAAATCTCTTCTTTGTTTGTCTGAATGATGGTAATATATTTATTATTAGAATTATAATATCAACGAAAAATGGCATCATTGAAAATAAAGTATCGACAGTCCTCTATAGAAGGAAAAGCAGGAACCTTGTTTTATCAAGTAATTCATAAGCGTATAGCAAGGCAGATAAGCTCAGGATACAAAATTTATCCTGACGAGTGGGATATTTCCAACTCCCAAATAATTATCCCTACAGGAATTGAAGAAAACAGGTACCGATATTTGGTATCTTTAGAGAAATATATAAAAGAAGATACCTTACGTCTGAAAGATATTATGATAAAATTTGATAATTTTGGGTATAACTATACGGCAGACGAGGTCATTGAATATTATTCCACCTTTCCCAAGAATGAATATTTTATATGCTTCAGTGAGAATCTCATTGGACAATTGAAACAAATAGGAAAAATACGCACAGCTGAAACTTATACCACTACTCTTAATAGCTTCAGACGATTTATGCACTCACGAAAAAAAAATAGTGACATCCCTTTCGATAAGATAGACTCCAGCCTGATGATGGAATATGAACAATATTTAAAATTTCATGATATTTGCCCGAATAGTAGTTCTTATTATATGAGAAATCTCAGGGCTATATATAACCGTGCCGTAGAGAAAGAATTGGTTATACAGCGATATCCGTTTAAATATGTATATACGGGTATAGATAAGACTGTAAAGCGTGCAGTCTCGGCTGAAATTATTCGACAAATACGTGATTTGGATTTAAGCCATACTCCCTCTTTGGAATATGCAAGAGACCTGTTTATGTTCAGCTTTTATACTCGAGGAATGTCGTTTGTAGATATGGCTTACCTAAAGAAAAGCAATTTGCAAAACGGTTTTTTATCATATTGCAGAAAAAAGACCAATCAGCGATTGCTTATTAAGTGGGAAAAACCTATGCAAGAAATAATAGACAAGTATGATACCTCAAACACCCCCTATCTCCTTCCTATAATTAAAAATATCCTAAAGGATAATAGGGGACAATACAAGAATGCAATACGTCTGATGAATACAAAGTTAAAAACAATAGGTATGCTTATAGGATTACCCATTCCATTGACAACATATGTTGCGCGGCATGCATGGGCTAGTATTGCAAGAAGCAAAAATGTTCAAATTTCAACCATTAGTGAGGCAATGGGACATGATTCGGAAAGTACAACGCGTATTTATTTAGCTTCATTGGATACTTCAATCGTAGATGAAGCAAACAGTCTGATCATACAAACCTTGTAAAAAGGCAGAATATTTGATTGATTTCTTAGCAAGAGAAAGATTTTTGGACTGCAAAAGTATAAATAAAATCAATAAGTTTATGTTTTTTAGATAAATAAAATAATAGCATTATAATATTTTAAATAATACAATTATACATATTTTATACGTTTTGTTAAGCAATACGACACAATCAGTCTAGTAGTTTGTTGTATATCAATATAAAAACAAAGAAATCTTTCTCTTGCTAAGAGAAGGATTTAAAAAAGTGCATAGAAAGTTTTTTGTTGAAATTTTTAAGGTAAAATTGGATGGATACTGTTTTTGATTCAACCAATATGTTTGGAAAAACGAGCACGCGTAATGTGTTAATTTATAAATATTTAGATAGAGTAATCGATGTCACTGTATAGTTCAGATACTTTGTCTAGCGTCGGGGAAGACAATCAGGTCGAAGCAAATCATGGATCTGTTTCGGAAAGGGAGATTTTGTCTGTATATGATAATGAATCACCTTGGTTTTACCTTTTCACTCATTGTTCCAAAATGGAACAAGTGGAACGAAAACTGCAAGAAAAGTTTCAAACCTTTATACATAAAACAGTTGTATACAGTCGTCACAAAAAGCGCATAATGAAAGAGGAACGGCCTACCATTTCCGGCTTGATATTTGTCAAAGGAGAATGTTGTCATGAAATTCAGGCATTTCTTGACAGGTATCTTCCGGGGCTGCATCTTGTTAAAGACTATTATACGCGGAAAATAGTTACTATACCGAGTAGCCAGATGTTTCCTTTCATGAAAATATCGGAAATTGATGCAGACAAAGTTCGATTTATGCCTAACAGTTTAGGACATTATGCTTTCGGGCATACACGGATAGTTGTAACTTCGGGGCTTTTGGCTGGATTGGAAGGTTATATTATACGTATAGCACGCGAAAAACGTCTTGTTACTTCCATTGGTAACATGACAATAGCCATATCCGGCATTAACAAAGAAAGTTTTGAGAATGCAGAAGAGTATGTCAACCTCAGAAAAGAACAACAAGGAGAGAAAGTTTTTCCGAATACAGCTATTTTTACTCCCGAACAGATAAGGGTAAACAATTGTTTTTTTGAACCTCAAAACCGAATAGACGTTTTAGCCATAGCCAAGAGTCTGGATAAGTGTATTTTACAGGCTGAATCCCTGATTATGAGCCATGAGTATGTCAAGGCAATAGAAATTGCTGTATGTATCCTTGAAGAGATAGGATGTCGCATGTTTCATGATGGTAAACAGATGCGGGTGGACAGAATCAAGGACGTTATCAATGCTATGTGCAACAACACAATCCGCATACTGTCGACTATTGAAACACTGCCCGGAATATCCGCTGAAATAAAAGAACGTATAGACACAGAAAGGCAATCGTTGTTCATTCGCTTCCCGTTTTTGCCACTTTCAATTAAGTAAAATGATTATAGCAGTAGATTTTGACGGGACCATTGTGGAGCATAAATATCCGCATATCGGTAAAGAAATTCCTTTTGCGATCTCTACATTGAAGCGTTTACAAGCTGAACATCACCAGTTGATATTATGGACGGTACGAGAAGGCAGACTATTGGAAGAAGCTGTGAATTTTTGTCATGAACGTGGTTTGGAGTTTTATGCAGTGAATGCCAATCATCCTGATGAAGAGAGAAAGATGTATTCTGTTCCCTGTAGGAAATTGAAAGCCGATCTGTTTATTGATGACCGCAATGTAGGCGGCTTGCCCGATTGGGGTGAGATATATGAAATGGTGAGTAATGGATGGAGTAGTCGAGATTATTTTAGTAGCCGGTATTCACCAGGGGAGTCAGAGAAGCGGTCAAGGTTACGAACGTTTTTGGATTCTTATTTTTCTAAAGCAAAGCGATGAGTACAGAATACAATATCCCCAAAACAAACAACAAGCGGATTGCAAAAAATACACTCATGCTCTACATGCGCATGATGTTCAGTATGTTGGTGTCGCTTTATACCTCACGCGTGGTGCTGAACATGTTGGGGGTAGAAGATTATGGAATCTACAATGTGGTTGGTGGATTTGTAGCTATGTTTTCATTAATCTCCAATTCGCTATCTGCTTCAACCGGTCGTTTTCTGACTTTTGAATTGGGAAAAGGAGACATGCAGCGATTAAAACAAGTTTTTTCTACTTCACTGACTATTCATGCAATATTAGCAGTTGCCGTTCTCCTACTTGCAGAAACTATTGGCATTTGGTTTTTAAATGAAAGGATGACGATACCTACAGTTCGTTTGCATGCAGCCAATTGGGTTTTTCAAGCTTCTGTTTTTGCTTTTATGATGGGGCTCTTTTCCGTGCCTTACAGTGCATCAATAATTTCACATGAAAAGATGAGTTTTTTTGCTTATTTGGGGATTTTTGACGTACTTATGAGGTTGGGTGTCGTGCTCTTCATTGCTTATTCACCTTGGCAGTTTGATCGGTTAATCATATATGCCATGTTGTTGGTTGGTGTGAGCGTGATTTGGCAATTAGCCAACATGGTATATTGCAGTAGGCATTTTCAAGAGTGTAAATTGCAGTTTGCTTTCCATTCAGACAATTGGAAAGAAATGAGTTCTTTTGCCGGGTGGAATTTTATAGGCTGTACAGCTGGATTGCTGAAAGATCAAGGCGTTAATTTGCTTTTAAATCTTTTCATGGGGCCGGTGCTTAATGCTGCCCGTGGTGTTGCCTTATCGGTCAATACGGCTGTGGGTAGTTTTGTTGGTAATTTTATGGCCGCTTTAAGTCCGCAAATTACTAAATCGTATGCTGCCGGAGAATACTTCTACATGATGTCGTTAGTAGAGCGGGGTGCCCGTTTTTCTTTTTACATTCTGTTTTTATTGGCATTGCCCATACTATTTGAAACGGAATTTATTCTGACTTTATGGCTGAACGACTTTCCGCTACATACCGTAAATTTTGTGCGACTGATATTGTTATTGTCATTGTCTGATGTATTATCTAATACATTGATAACTCTGCAGAATGCTACAGGAAAGATTAGAGATTATCAGATTACCGTAGGTGGTGCATTGATGCTGAATTTTCCGGTTTCATATCTTTGTCTAAAGATAGGTTGTGTACCGGAGAGTGTGTTTATAGTGGCCTTGATTGTATCGGTGCTGTGTCTGATACTTCGACTCTTGTTTTTGCAACGGATGGTACAGCTTTCAGTAAAGCAGTATTTATATAATGTATGCTTGAATGTGCTGTATGTGTCATTGATGGCTGCGCTTATACCTACACTGGTTTACTTTCAAATGGAAGAGGGGTGGGTACGTTTCTTGAGTATCATATTTTGTTGTGTGGTATGCAGTTCTCTTTCTATTTATTTTGTAGGATGTTCGATTTCTGAGCGTAAGTTTATTACAGATAGGGTAAGAGTGATGAAGAAACGAATTATCGGATGATAAAGGTAAAAGATAAATCCGCTTGTTGTGGTTGCGTTGCCTGTGTGCAAATCTGTCCCAAACAGTGTATTTCATTGGATGAGGACAAAGAGGGCTTTCTGTATCCTACAGTCAATCGTAACCTATGTATTGAGTGCGGTAAATGCGAAGCGGTATGTATAGAACTTCATTCTTTTGAAGTACGCGAACCTTTGAAGGTTTTTGCAGCTCAACATTTTGATGAATCGGTACGGGCAGCAAGTTCTTCCGGAGGTATCTTTACACTGTTGGCTGAGACCATCATAAATGATGGTGGAGTGGTTTTTGGTGCCCGTTTTGACAGTGATTGGAGCGTGGTACATGATTTTACGGAAACCCATGAAGGATTACAGGCATTCCGGGGTTCAAAGTACCTTCAGAGTAGAATAGGAAATACATACCGGCAAGCCGAAAAATTCTTGAAAGCGGGTAGAAAAGTACTGTTTTCGGGTACTCCCTGTCAGATAGCCGGTCTTAAACGGTATTTGCACAAAGATTACGAGAATCTGTTGGCTGTTGATTTTGTGTGTCACGGTGTGCCCAGCCCATTGGTTTGGAAGAAATATTTAGAGGAAACCATCGCACGTCAGTGCGAAAAAAATTCAGTTTTGCTTCACTTTAATCCCTTGATTTCTGAAAGAGGTAGCATGGCGGGTATTCGTAAACGGAAGATAGATACTATCTGTTTCAGAAATAAGAATTTAGGATGGAAAAAATACAGTTTTGCTCTCACTCTCTCCGAGGTGACAACCGACGGAGAGAAAAATACAGTTTTGCTCTCGACTATATTCCCGGAGAACGAGTATATGCAGGCATTCCTTGCCGATTTTTCATTGCGTCCCAGTTGCTACGCTTGTCCGGCAAAAGGAGGCAAGTCGGGAAGTGACCTGACCATCGGTGATTTTTGGGGGATTGAGAAGATAGCTCCCGAGATAGATGATGATAAAGGATGCAGTTTAGTAATAGTTCATACGGATAAAAAGGTGAACAGGTTGAGCAATAATTCAATTTTATCGGAAATTTCTTTGAGGCAAGATCCTTTTAAAGGCAATCCGAGCTATTATACATCCCCTTATCAACCTGTTAATCGGGCTTTCTTTTTCAGTCAGTTCGGAAAGAATGGCTTCTGTAAGGCATGGAAAAAAACGATGTCTACTAAATTACAGGACCGCATACTAAGAAAGATTTATCAGCTTTTATGAAAATAGCTATCATTACATTGCCATTGAATACCAATTACGGAGGTATTTTGCAGGCTTATGCGCTACAGACTGTATTGCAGCGTATGGGGCATGATGTGCAGCATTTGCAGCCGAAGGTTGAGTTTCATCCGCTTCATCCGGTTTGGAAGATGCCCTTTGTCTGGTCAAAACGGTTACTGAGGAAATGTTTTGGGGGAGAGTGGAGATTACCCGTATTTGAACATCCTCATCGTTGGATACGTAGATACACGGATGTGTTTATTTACAAGCATATAGAAATGCGCCCTTTGTCAGATGAAGAATGGAATGCATCTTTAGCGAAAGACTATGATGTTTTTATGGTGGGCAGCGATCAGGTTTGGCGACCTTGTTATGCTTTGCCCTTAGAAAGGTATTTTTTATCTTTTTTGGATGACACAGGCTCTAATCCACGAATAGCCTATGCAGCTTCTTTCGGTACTGAAAATTGTGAGTTTTCAGCTAATCAAATACTTGATTGCAGAAAGCTTTTGCAGAAATTTTCATTTGTTTCTGTGAGAGAACAGTCTGGAACGGAAATCTGTAAACGGATATTTGGTGTAAATGCCAGTCATGTATTAGATCCCACCTTGTTGTTATCTAAGGATGATTACTTAAAACTGATACAGGACCAGAGCCCAAGCAAAGGGAATCTGATGGTTTATATTTTAGATGAAACACCAGATACCCAGCTTTTTATAAGTCAGATAGCAGCATCGGAAAAGTTGATTCCGTTTAATACAAATTATTCATTAGGAAATCGTTTAGGAATTCCGCAGCTGCCAGTGGAAAATTGGCTTCGTGGATTTGTAGATGCTAAACTCATTATTACAGATTCTTTCCATGCTTGTGTGTTTGCTATTATTTTCAATAAGCCTTTTATATGTATAGGCAATAGTGAGCGTGGTATGGAACGTTTTCATTCATTGTTGGACTTGTTTGGATTACAACATTGCTTAATAAACTTAAACTCATTTTGTGGAGTTCCTTTTATAGATTGGAATAGTGTTAATACTAGATTAGAAGAATTTCGCGAGTGCTCTTTGAAAGATTTAAAAAGAGTATTAAAAACTTTTGAGCGTGGTCGTGGGTCGAATTAGTGTATTGTTTACGTTATGAAAATTGAAAGGCAGTTGGATGCAATTTATAAATAGTGTACCTTTCTATAATTTTATGAAAAGAGAATCCCCGTTAGTATCAGTTGTTATTCCAATGTATAATGTTGAGAATTATATAAAGAAATGTGCTTCTTCACTGTTTGAGCAATCATTGTCCAATATTGAGTATATTTTTGTGAATGATGCGAGCACTGATTCTACAGTTTTAATTTTGGAAAAAATACTTGATTTATATCCAAATCGAAAAAATCAAACAAAGATTATATCTCACTCAACAAATAGAGGAAGTGTCGTATCTAGACATACAGGGTTACAGTCATCAAGTGGAAAATATATATTATTCTGTGATAGTGATGACTGGGTGTCTCCGGAAATGCTTTTGCGTCTATTAATGGAAGCTGAGGGTGGGCAATATGACATAGTTTATTGTAATTATTTGGTAGTTAGTCATGGTGAAAATAGAATCTGCGTACAAACGGTTTATTCTTCAAAAATAGCGTATATTCAAGCTATTATTGCAGGCGAGTTGGGAGGATATCTTTGGAATAAACTAGTTAAGAGAGAATTGTACGAGCGTGTGGTTTTCAGTATGGGCTATGACATGTGGGAGGATTTATATATTAGCATCCAATTGTTTTGTTATGCTGAAGCTGTAGGGTCAGTAAACGCTGCTTTATATTATTATAACCAAGAAAATTTAAATTCAATTGTACATTCATGTAGCCCTAAGCGTTTATATGCCATGGTTGAGAATGTACGTTTAATAGAATCCTTTTTAACATCTTACAATATAGAGATGAAAACTTATTTGGAAAGTCGCAAAATGTATTGTAAGAACTTAATGATAGTTCAAAATGTAGCAGTACAGAAATGGAATATGATTTTTAAAGAAGTCAACCTTTTGTTTTGTAGGAATCAGAATATTCCATTTTATATCAGAATGATAGCTTATGGCTTGAATCATAATGTTTTTATTGGATATAATATCTATTTGCTGATTAAACGACTGATAAGGCATATCCGATACAGTGTGATGATATTAACTGATCATCGTTCTACATAATCTACAGATAGATATAGGGCTGTTGAAGTGCTTAAGTGAATTAACTTCTAAGTTGAGCGCTCTGATGTAATTGATTCTATAGTAAGTAATCTTGTTTTATATAGTTTTGTAAAAATAATATTTTTGTAAAAAATAGTAGTAGCATTAATGTTCTATTAATTTGATGGAGAATATAATGCCTGTCAGTTTGTGTAATTTTATAAATTATGGTAAAAAGAATCTTGGAAGCATGCAAAGAGAGAAGTATCATTACTCTGAATGAGCATTTGTGGATTTTTCTATTGATGTTTTTTGTGAGTGCTACTGAAATACTCTTATCTGGAAAAATTTCATTATTAACAATAGTAACCTCAATATCTTGTGGATTATTTGAGTCAGTATCTTTATTTATACCTTGTCTGCTCTTGTCTAAAAGACTAAATATAATATATACTTCACTATTATTAATTATATATGAACTAAGTCTAATTATAGCGCTTATAAGTTATGGCTTTTATGGTAAAGTAATGGTCAGTGAGGTTTGCGTGTTATTTTTGGAAACAAATTTAAATGAGGCTGTAGAATTTTTGACAGGTTATCTTCGTCATGTAAATGTATTACATATAATTTTAGGTTCAGTTTCTCTAGTTTTTATTGTTCATGCAGCAACATTTGTAGTTGGTCTGTATATAAGAAGCAAAATAGGAATCTTGTTAAAATGGATAGCATGTACTTATCTCTTTCTGCTTTTATTAGTACCTTATCATCCGGAATTATATGTAAATATTGTACCTCTACAAATTAAAGCTGTTTTAAATACAAGAATAAACTTATCAGAGTACATAAAAGATGCACATTTGGAAAGGAAAAGAGATAGTAGACCAGATAATATTATATTAATTATTGGTGAGTCACATAATAAGAATCATAGCTCTTTATATGGTTATAAAAAAAATACTAATCCCTTATTAGGTAAAAGAAAACAGAATGGAGAACTGTATGTATTTGATAATGTTGTATCACCAGCAACTACTACCATACCTTCCTTTAAATATATGATGAGTACTTATAATTATCAATCTAAGATGCAGTGGTATAAAGAGCAGACATTGGCACAGATAATTAAAGAATCAGGTTATACATCATATTGGTTTTCTAATCAAGGAAAATACGGATTTTGGAATAATGTAATAGTAAAATATGCAAAATTATTTGATGAATCATTCTTTTGTGATGAATTGTATACCGAAAATAATGAGATAAAATATGATGAAGAAGTATTGACATTAAGGGAGAAATTTGAAATAAAAGATAGAATTCCTAAATTTATTGTTTATCATTTGATGGGTTCTCACCCTGATTTTAGACTGAGGAGTCCTCAAAACTTTAAACTGTTTGATTGTGATGATTACGTTTGTAATAATGATTGTTACAATAGTCAGGTTTTGGCAGAATATGATAATTCAATATATTATAATGATTTTGTTGTTAACAGTATTATATCTTGTTATCAGGATAGTAATTCTTTAGTCATATATTTATCAGACCACGCATTAGATTTATTTCAAACAGATTGTGACTATGCCGGGCATGCAAAAGCAAATAAGGAATCAACAAAAGTTGGGGTTGAGATACCATTTTGGATTTATGTATCACCTAAATTTAAGAAGAATAATCCTCAAATGGTTGAAAGAATAAACAACAGCAGGAATAAACCTTTTATGACTGACGACTTGATTTATGTTATTATGGATATAATGGGGGTTGAATTTAAGGATAACCCTAATAAAGTTTCTGAGCACAGTTTTTTGAGTATTAAGTATAAGAACCGTATAAGAATAATAAATGGTTTTAATATAGACAACTAAAGTACGCTGATATTTATTTGATACAAAAGCAGTCAAAATATGGCTATTGATTGAAAGTTTTATCTTTTCATCCAATCAATGTTAAATACAAAATTAGTTAATAAAGTTCATTTAGGGTTCTACAATGTGTCCGTTCAAAGGAGGAATGTTCTAAATTGATTACTAATAATAAATTTACAATTTGCTACTAATGATGAGAAATATTGCTGTCATTATAACCGTTTATAATCGGATTGATAAAACTATAGCATGTTTGGATGCTGTTTTTAGTCAAAGAGAAAAATATCATTTCTTTAATGTAGATGTTTATCTAACTGACGATGGAAGTACTGATGATACTTTGAAAATACTGCAACCCCGTTTTTCTAAAGAACCATTATCTATTTTATCAGGTAGCGGAAATATGTTTTGGAATGGTGGTATGATTCATTCTTGGAAGGCTGCCATAGAGCATGGAGGTTATGATGGATATTTATGGCTGAATAATGATACAATAATATTACCTGACTTGTGGAGTGAGTTGCAGGAAGCTGATGAATATTCTAAAGAAAAGTTTGGTAAAGGTGGTATTTATGTGGGGTCTACTAAAGATTCGTTAACTGGACAATTTACCTATGGGGGATTTGATTTTACCAGTAAATGGACTTTAAAGGATAAGTTTTTATATCCTAACGGAAGTTTTCAGTTCTGTCAATGTGCCCATGGAAATGTGACTTATATTTCTCATGATGTAGTAGATAAGATGGGAATTTTGTGTGAACACTATCTGCATGGTGGAGGTGACCATGATTATACTTATTTGGCCTATAAAGCTGGATTTCCTCTTATTGTGTTAAAAGAATATGTGGGAATTTGTGAGAATGATCATCAACAAGGTGGTTATGCTGATTTTCTTTCTATGTCACTTAGGCAGAGAATCAAATATCTTTATTCTCCGTTAGGTTTTAATTTACATAATACACTTCTGTTTCAGAAACGATGCTTTCCTTATCGCTATCCTTTTGTATGGATGATGGGATATTTAAAGGCTTTTTTCCCTAAAACGTATTTTAAAATATATAGCCAATGCAGAAAATAAGGATTCAAACTCCTATTATATCTATTATAATTCCCGCATATAATAGCGAGAAGACAATCAATAGATGTATTGATTGTGTCTTGGTACAAAGTTTTTCTGATTTTGAATTGTTGTTAATAGATGATGGAAGTACTGATTCTACGGGATTAATTATTGATAGTTACTGTAAAAAAGATAATAGAATACACGTATTTCATACAAAGAATTGTGGGGTTAGCAGTGCAAGAAATTTGGGCTTACGAAATGCCATTGGGAAATGGATTACTTTTGTCGATAGTGACGATTGGATTGATGGGGATTATATAGAACAATTGTATAAGGCAATACCTGATGTCGACCAATGGAAAGGATTGGTTGTTCAAGGATATTCAAGAGTGGTAAAAAACATCAATTATAAGATTGAAACAATTTCTCCTACTATAAAGGGATTACATAGTCTTTCTAAGGAAAAAGATTTATTGAATAATAATAAGTTGAACATAATAAAGTTTAATTTTACTATTGGCAAATTGGTTTCCAAAGAACTTATAGAACATCACCACATCCATTTTGATGAGCAAGTCTCTTTTTTAGAAGATTTACTTTTTTATTTGGAGTATATCAAACATATAGATGATTTTTCAGTTTCTAGTGCTACAGGATATAACTATGTAATATGCAATTCTGGCTCACTTTCATATAAACTTTATCCAGCAGAAAAAGAGTACCATACTTATCATATGCTATTGCAGAAAGTCAGGGAAATTAAAACTATTCACAAACTGGAAGATGCTCATATTGATAATTTAATGAGAAGTGCAGAACAATATATCCTCAGAGTGTGTAGAAGTTTATATTATTACCCATACCGCAAACAAAGGACATTAAGAATAAACTATTTGAAGCAATATTTTTACGTAAAGAGTTTTGGGAAATAGCAAAAAAACAGAACGGAAGTCTTGTGGATATATTTTTCAGTTTGTGCTGTTGTCTTAGATTATGGTCTATAGCAGATTTTTTCTATAGTAGCTGGATTAGAATCCATTATAAGTAGCGTATAATGATGAAAAAAGTATTTGTAGCTTACGGAGATGAAAAAAGTGCTTATTCACTCCGACGTATTATTAAGCAGGCAAAAAAAATTAGAGTTTTTGATGAGATAGTTCCTATGACTCCTCAGGATTTGCCTGATTATATTAAAAAATCTATTTTGATGCGTCATTCTTATGGTGGAGGGTATTGGGCATGGAAACCATGTATCATCAAGGAAATACTATCTAAGTATGATGATAACACCATAGTATGCTATGCTGATGCAGGATGTACCTTAAAAAAAAGTATTGAATGGACTTTGTATTTTGAATTAATGAAAGACTACGACATGGTCTGCTTTAAATATAAAGATATGTATCCTCAATGGGAAAAGTTTGGAAGTACTTCAACAAAGATTAAGCATTGGGGGAAAAAGAATACTCTTTTGTTTTTAGATGATTTGTTGAAAGGAAAACAGTGGAGGGAATGTAATAAAATTTGGGGAGGATTATTATTTGTCAAGGGAAAATGTAATCCTATAGTCAATGAATGGCTTGATATAACATTAACACACCCGGAAATTATCATTGATCCCGATCAGGATGAAATGAAAAATCAATATCCATATTTTGCTCTCCATAAACATGATCAAGTTCTTTTGGTTGCCTTGGCTTATAAATATAAAAAATTATGCCTTGTATTACCTGAATTGTCAGAAACTTCAGGAGAGAATGTGGCCGTGTTTGCCTCTCGCATTAGAGCAAGAAATCTAAAAGAGTTATTGTGCTGAGAATAAAATACTGGGGGAGAAAAATATTAGGTGATCGTTTTTTTGAAGATGTAAAACGATGGATTGGTAAAAAGTAGTAAATAATATGCTGAAAGTTTCAGTAATCATTCCTATCTATAAAGTCGAGAACTTTATGGAACGTTGCGCCCGTTCTTTGTTTGAACAGACTTTAACAGAGGAGGTAGAATTTATTTTTGTGGATGATGCTTCTCTAGATTGTAGCGTTTCGATCATACATCAGTGTCTGAATGACTATCCGGAACGTAAGAATCAGACGAAAATTTTAGTCCATTCTCAAAATAAAGGTTTGCCTTCTGCACGAAACACGGGCTTACAAGCTGCTACTGGTAAATACGTTTTTCATTGTGACAGTGATGATTATTTAGACAGTGGTGCGTTGGAACAGATGTATGAGGTTGCAGAACAGAATCGGGCTGATATGGTGTGGTGCGATTGGTATTTATCGTTTGCTCACAGCGAACGCTATATGAAGCAGCCCAAGTATGATTCGCCTGTCGAGGTGTTAAAGGGAATGTTAGGTGGGGCTATGAAATACAATGTCTGGAATAAGTTAGTTAGCCGTCGTTTGTATACAGATAACCTGATTAATTTTCCTGACGGGCATGGTATGGGAGAGGATATGACGATGATTTGCTTGGCGGCTTGTGCTAAAAGAGTCTGTTATCTACCACAGGCATTTTACCATTATGTGCGGCAAAATGAGCATGGATTTACCCAGGTCCGGCAGCAGGCCGGCATCAATCATCGGCATCTGGAGGATTTGAAATGGAATATAGAACGAACTGCGAACTTTGTGACTCAGAAATGGGGCAGTCAAATGGAAAAAGAATTGGCTTTCTTTAAACTTGAAGCCAAATTCCCCTTTCTGATTTCCGAAGATACCGAACGCTATGCTTTGTGGCAGTCTTGGTTTCCCGAAGCAAATCCATATATTTTGCAAAATCATTATATTTCTTTCCGAAGCCGCATGTTGCAATATTGGGCATCGAAAAAGCAGTTTTGGGTGGTGAGGCTTTATAACCAAATCCTGATGAAGTTGGTATATGGTGTTCTTTACAAATAAAGAATAGAAGCATGATGAAATACATCTCTACAATTGGTACAATTGCGCTTATGAGTTTGTTTCTGTTTCCCATTGAACTGAAGGCTTTTCCGGGAATGAACTCCAAAAAGTTTTTGGCGGCCGTGGGACTTGTCTGGTTTTTTATTTACTTGGGAAAATACAGAACCGGACGTTTCAGCAAAGATATGGTGATTCTTTCTTTGCTGGCTGGCGGTGTATCAATGGCCGGATTGATAGCCGTGACTTATAATGAAACGCCCGATTATGTCTATGCCACTTATATCAGCTCCATGTGGGTATGGCTGGGTGCTGCTTATGTAGTGGTGAATATTATCCGGTTAGTGCATGGCAGCGCTTCCATCTGGCTTGTCGGTAATTATTTTATTGTGGTGTGCGTTATTCAGTGCGTCATGGCCTTATGGATTGACTCTTCTGTAGAATTGAAGCAAGCCATTGATTCAGTTATTGAGCAAGGACAGGACTTTCTGAATTCATATAAGGTAGAACGGCTATATGGTATCGGTGCCAGCCTCGATGTGGCGGGAAGTCGTTTTGCTGCCGCCTTGGTTCTGCTGGCTTTTTTTCTGCTGTCTATGGAACAGACTCGTTTTCGGAATTGGATGTTTTTCTATTTACTGGCCTTTGTCTTCATTGCGGTAGTAGGAAACATGATAGCGCGTACCACTACGGTAGGCTTGCTGCTGGCCATAGTTTATCTGCTCTATAAATCGGGATTCTGGCGCTTGCAGCTGTCGGCTGAAAGCCGTAAGTTATGGTTGTATTTAGGGGGAGTACTCTTGCTTACAATTCCTCTATGTGTTTATCTGTATCAGCAGGATGCAATCTTCAGAAGTAATTTACGCTTTGCGTTCGAAGGGTTCTTCAGTCTGATAGAAAAAGGGGAGTGGCAGGTAGCTTCTAATGAAAGACTGCAGAACATGTATGTATTTCCAGACAATCTGAAAACCTGGCTGATAGGTGACGGTTATTTTAGCAATCCTTATAATATAGATCCCTATTTTACCGGCCGCTTTGTAGGAGGTTATTATATGAGTACAGATGTGGGGTATCTGCGCTTCATATTCTATTCCGGCTTAGTGGGATTGGCAGCAATAACGGCAGTGGTCTGGAAGGCTTGCCTTATCTGTAGAAGCCGGTTTGAGGCACAGAAAGAACTGTTCGGACTCTTTCTGTTAGTCAATTTACTGGTCTGGTTTAAAGTGTCTACCGATATTTTCCTGATTTTTGCCTTATTCATGATGGTGAATCAGGATGAAAATGATACTTACAACCGGAAAATATCTTTGGCAAATGAAAATACTCTATAACATAGCCGGTACCTGCCATTCCGGTGGCATGGAACGGGTCTTGGCCAATAAAGCCAATTACCTGGTCAATCAGGGGATGGAGGTCGTTATCGTGACCACAGACCAGCAGGGACTTCCTCCGTTTTTCTCTCTGGACCAACGGATACGTTGCGTGGATTTGTGTATAAACTATGAGGAAAACAACGGAAAATCTCTTTTTAATAAGCTGTTGCATTATCCGCTGAAACAATGGAAGCATAAGAAAAGGCTGACAAAAATACTGATGCAGGAACGCCCCGACATCACCATTTCGATGTTTAACAACGATGCCGGCTTTATTACGGATATTAAGGACGGCAGTAAAAAAATACTGGAAATTCATTTCTCCAAGTTTAAACGCCTGCAATATAATCGTAAAGGCTGGTGGAGGTGGGTAGATGCATGGCGTACCAAACAAGACGAGAGGATTGCCCGACGCTTTGACCGCTTTGTCGTGTTGACAGAAGAGGATAAAGCGAACTGGGGGGATATGGATAATATCTGTGTGATTCCCAATGCGAATACTTTTTCTACTAAACAGACTTCTTTATTAAATACCCGAAAAGTAATTTCCATAGGCCGTTACAGTTATCAGAAAGGATTTGATCGCTTAATCAAAGCCTGGAAGACGGTTAACCGTGTATGTCCAAAGTGGACATTGGATATTATCGGTGAAGGAGAGGAAAAAAGTAAGTTGCAGTCTTTGATTTACCATGAGAATCTAGATGGCAGTGTGAGATTAATGCCGGCTACATCGGATATTATAAATGTGTATTTAGGGGCATCTGTGGTTGCTATGTCTTCACACTATGAAGGTTTGCCTATGGTGCTCTTGGAAGCACAATCCCTTGGCCTTCCAATCGTAGCTTTTGCATGTCAGTGCGGACCAAAAGACATTATCTCGGATGGAGAAACGGGATTTCTTGTACCAGAGGGAGATGTGGAAGGGCTTGCTGAAAAATTGATAACAGTTATAAAAGATAATGTTCTGCGATTATCCATGGGAAAACAGGCCAAAGAAGCTTCGCGTCGCTATGAAGAGGAAGCTGTGATGCAATTATGGATGGATATTTTTCAGACTGTAATGAAAGCATGAAAACGATAGTCGTATCTGCCGTGACTTTGCGAAAAGGAGGTACTCTAACCATTCTTAGGCAATGCCTGAATTACTTGTCTGAACTGGCTGTTCATGGAGATTATCGTATAGTAGCATTGGTCCACCGGAAAGAATTGGTGTTTTATCCGAATGTTGAGTATATGGAAATGCCGGATATGATTCAAGGGTGGGGAAAAAGATTATGGTGTGAGTATGTAACTATGCGTAGAATATCCCGGCAACTTGCACCGGTATATCTTTGGTTGTCTATGCATGATACGACTCCTAATGTACAAGCAGAGCGTCAGGCTGTGTATTGCCAGACATCTTTTTCTTTCTTAAAAGGAAAGTGGCAGGATTTGATTTTTGACTATAAAATTGTGTTGTTCACTTTATTCACAAGGTTTGCTTATCGCATCAATATACATAGAAACCGTTATTTGATAGTGCAAGCTGAATGGTTGAGGAAGGGGTTTTCCAAAATGTTTGGTTTGCCGAAAGAGTTGTTTATCGTGGCTACACCCGAACGGATGGAAAAAGAAACGATTATAAAAGATAATCAACAGAGCCACATTTATAACTTTTTATTCGCTGCTACCCCGGATTGTCATAAGAACTTTGAAACGCTTTGCCGTGCAACGGCTTTGCTTGAAAGGGAACTGGGTGTAGGAAAGTTTAAAGTGATTTTAACCATATCCGGTAATGAGAACCGATATGCCCGGTGGCTGTATCGTCATTGGGGGCATCTGAAATCAATCGAATTTGCAGGATTTATGAGCAGGGAACAGCTTTACCGGAATTACGCCGGCGCTCATTGTCTGGTGTTTCCTTCGAGAGTGGAAACTTGGGGATTGCCTATCAGTGAATTTGCGGCATTCGGTAAACCTATGCTGTTGGTCGATTTGCCTTATGCGCATGAAACAGCATCGGGAAGCTGTCAAACGGCTTTCTTTGATCCGGAGAATCCGAAATCATTAATGAACCGGATGAAGCGGTTAGTGAATGGGGATGTTTCTTTCCTGAAGGAGATTCCCCATCAGGTTCCTGCAGAACCTGCCACAAACACATGGAAAGAATTATTCGATCTGTTATTACAATAAATTTAAGAATGAAAAAAGAGAATCCAAGTATTCTTCAACTCGGCAAATTCTATCCGATTAAAGGAGGTGTGGAGAAAGTAGCCTATGATTTGATGACAGGACTCTCCACCAATAAAATTCACTGTGATATGTTATGTGCTACTGTTGCAGGCAAAGGAAAAACGATCCGTTTGAATTCCTATGCCCGACTGATGGAATGCCATTCGTGGGGAAAGGCTGCTGCTACCATGATAGCTCCTTCCATGATTACGGTGCTTCGGAAAGTCTGTCCGTCTTACGACATTGTACATGTGCATCATCCCGACCCGATGGCGGCTTTGGCATTGGCTCTTTCCGGATATAAAGGAAAGGTGGTGCTGCATTGGCACAGTGACATTCAGAAGCAGAAATATCTGCTAAGGCTGTACCGTCCGCTACAGGATTGGCTGTTGCGGAGGGCTGACCTCATTGTAGGTACTTCACCCGTATATGTGGATGAATCGCCTTTTTTGAAGAACGTACAGCAAAAGACCGTCTGTCTGCCGATAGGAGTTCCTCCCATTCTTCCTGAACCGGAAGCTGCCGATAAGATACGCCAGCAGTATGGCGGAAAAAAAATAGTCTTCTCTTTAGGACGGCTGGTGGCTTACAAGGGGTTTACTCATCTGGTGGAAGCTGCCCGGTTTCTGAAGGATGATTATGTTGTTCTGATTGGCGGTACAGGAGCACTGGAGCAGGCATTAAGCCAGCAAATTAAAAGGCTGGGGCTTGAAAACAAGGTTGTACTGTTGGGCAGGATTCCGGATAAAGACCTGCCGGCCTATTTCGGAGCGTGCAAGGTGTTCTGTTTGCCCAGCGTACAGAAGACAGAGGCTTTTGGCATTGTACAGATAGAAGCCATGTCGTGCGGAAAACCGGTGGTAGCCACTCGGATTCCACAGTCGGGTGTGTCGTGGGTGAATAAACACGGGGTGTCCGGACTGAATGTAATGCCGGGTAACGCCGGTGAACTGGCTTGTGCAATACAGGATATAGCAGACAACGAGTCCGTTTATGACAAATATTCCATGGCTGCAAAAAACAGGTATTGGGATATCTTTACCAATGAACACATGATAGACAAATGCAAAAGAATCTATAATAATTTATGGGAAGGATAAAAGAAGTAGTTTTGGATGCGGAAGAAAGCATGACTGTTGCTTTTAAGAAGGAACAGCGGATGTCTTTGGCATCCTGTTGGGTAAAAAGAAGTTTTGATATAGTAGGAAGTATAGTCGGATTAACCGTCTTGTCTCCGGCATTTATTGTCATAGGAGCATTGGTCAAACGTGAGGATAAAGGCCCTGTCCTGTTCAGGCAAGAACGTATCGGCTATCAGGGAAAGCCGTTTACTCTTTATAAATTCCGCTCTATGACGGCAACTGCCGAGTCTGACGGACGTCCGATGCTCTGTCAAAAACATGACAAGCGGCTGACCCGCATCGGCAGGTTTCTGCGGGAGCACCACTTGGATGAGTTGCCACAGCTTTGGAATGTGCTTAAAGGAGATATGAGTTTTGTAGGACCTCGGCCGGAACGCGGTTTTTTTATTGACAGGATTATTTCGATCAATCCTAACTATAGGCTTCTATATCAATTACGTCCGGGATTGTTTTCAACGGCAACACTCTATAATGGGTATACAGATACCATGGAGAAAATGTTGGAACGGTTACGCATGGATCTGGAATACCTGAATAACCGTTCTTTGTGGACAGATATTAAAATAATATTTCAAACCATATGGGCAATTGCTTCGGGTAAAAAGTTTTAAGAGATGAGAGTACGGAATGATTTGAAGCTTAGAAAAATCGGAAATAAGTACGTTTTGGTGGAAGTACGTGACAGCCATGCCAACCTGACCGATGTATTCACCTTGAATGCCACGGCGGCGTGTCTGTGGCAACGGATGTGTGAAGGAGATTTCACTGATCAAGAACTGGCAGAATGGGTATGTGAGCGGTTTGAGGTCAATATTGATACGGCTCTGGGAGACATCAACAGACAGCTGAATGAGTGGAAAAAGTATAACTTGTTGGTACAAGATAAATGAGCGAACTTCAATATAGCAATCACATCACAGATGCCTTTCTCGTTTTATTAAAAGCGGGTTTATGGGAGAAGGATTTGGAAAGCCTTTCCTGTTTTCCCTTGACCTCTGAAGAATGGCATGAAGTGTATCAGCAGGCTCTTTGCCAGACTGTGAGCGGCATAGTCTACCGAGGAATTATCCGCTTGCCTGATCATCTGATTCCTCCTGAGGATATTCTGTTGCGTTGGGTAGTTCGGGTGGATGCCATTGAACAGAGGAACCGACACATGAATGAGGTGGTAAATGAACTTTGTTCCCTCTTTAAGAACGAGGAAATACGGACCGTCTTACAGAAAGGCCAGGGGATAGCCTCACTCTATGAATATCCTCTGATGCGGGAATGTGGTGATATAGACCTGTATTTTCCGAGCAGGAAAGAGAGGAATAAGGCTGACTTGTTTGTTCGGCAGCAAGGAATACAGACCGGTAAAGGGGCAGACGGAAGCATTCATTATGATTGGAAAGGTGTGATTGTGGAACATCACAGCCGGCTGTTGGATTTGTATAGCCCTTTTCGGCAAGATTATCTGAATCAATTGGAAAAAAAGATTGGATTTTCCACGATCAGACTTTTGAAGGAGGATGACAGAGAAGTGACAGTAGCTTCATCTGTGCTGAATCTGCTGATGCTGAACGTCCATATCTTAAAGCATGCCATGGGATTGGGGGTCGGACTGCGACAACTATGCGATATGGCACGCGCTTATTATAAGTGGCACGGAACCATGGAAAAGTATGAACTATGTGAAATATACAGAAAAATCGGCCTGGGCAGATGGAGTAATCTGCTGCATAGTGCTTTGAGAGAATACCTTGGTGTACCGGTTACTTGTCTGCCGGATGATAGAGGCAAGCAGGAATCTCCCTGGCCTTTGTTTCATATCATACAGCAGGGGGGGAATTTCGGTCGCTCTGCCGGGGGGTGTCCGGTATCAGGAACCGGTTGGCAGCGGAAACTGTTTACGGCACAGTCCTTCTTCCGGAATGGCCGTTTTGTTTTCCGATATGCACCTTGGGAATATGTAGGTATGGTATCTACTTTATTGAAAGGACAAGTCAGATGAACCGGATTTATTATTACTGTATAGCGGATTTTTGTTTTTCCGTTTCCGGTATTTCAGGTCTGGATTATCTGCTGCCTTCCTTTGCTGCCTTCTGCACCGCATTCTGCCGTGAGGAGGAACGGCTGTTTGCCGTACATGTATTGCCCCGGCTTCCAGAGCCTGCTAATGATATGGCGGAAATGGATGTTTCTGACAATGACATGGGACGGGTCCGGTTGCTGGGTAGCCTGGATAGCTACCGCATCGAACTGAAATATGAAGACGGAATGGTTCATAGAATGCAGGCAGATAAATCCTTTACCTCTATTCAGATACAGCTTTGTAGGCAGGACAGGTATCTTGGTGAGGCACTCAGTTCGATGCTGCGAATTGCCTTTTCGCAGGCGATACTCAGCTACGGAGGAATTTCGGTTCATGCATCGGCTGTGACACGTATGGACAGTACTTATCTGTTTATGGGCAAAAGCGGGACAGGAAAAAGCACACATGCCTCCCTTTGGCTCAACTGTTTCCCAGACAGCGAATTGCTGAACGATGACAATCCCATTATTCGTATTCAGAAACAAACTGCTTATGTGTATGGAAGTCCATGGAGTGGCAAAACACCTTGTTATAAGAATAAACGAACCCGGCTCGGTGGTGCTGTCAGATTGGTTCAGGCCAAGAAAAACTGTTTTACGCTGCAAGAGGGTGAAAATGCTTTTATCACCTTGCTGCCGGGCTGTTCGGCTATACACAAGGATGCTGTACTGTACAATCATCTTTGCAACACGTTAATAGAACTGATTGCTGTCATTCCGGTGGGTGTTCTGCAATGCAAGCCGGAACAGGAGGCTGCCTTAAAATGTGAAGCAGCATTCAAAGCCACCTTAGCTTAGTGTAAATAAAATTAATTGATAATGAAGAAGAGAAATAATTTAATTTTTGGGATGGCCTTTCTTATCTTGCTATCCTCTTGTTCCCCACAAAATTTCGTGTATTGGAAAAACATACAGAGTGAAGCCAAATGCCTGGAAAATGAACGTTATGAGGCCATCATTCAAAAGGATGACAGGCTCTCCATTCAGGTAAGCAGCAAGAATCCTGAGTTGGCCATTCCTTTCAACAGACAGGGAGGAACTTTTTATCTGACAGAGGATGGAACAGTTTCCGCTTCTTCGGAAGGAACGGCAACGGTTAGAGAAAAAGGCTACCGTGTGGATGTGGACGGCAATATTGAATTTCCTATTCTTGGCAAACTCCATGTAGGAGGATTGACTTTGAATAAAGCTACGGAAATGATTCAACAGAAAATCAAAGAAGGCAACTATATCAAATCGCCTTTGGTATCCATAGAAATACTGAATTTCAAGTATACCGTGTTGGGGGCAGTCGGAAATACTGGCACATTCCGGGTGGACGGCGACCGCGTCACTTTGGTAGATGCCATAGCCAATGCGGGCGATCTGGCTTCGAATGCCCGCGTAGACCGTATTCAGGTAATCCGGACTGTGAACGGTGAAAGAAAAGTTTTTATGCACGACTTTGGGGATGAATCTCTGTTTTATTCTCCGGCATTCTATCTGCAACAGAACGATATTGTGTACGTAGAACCTAAGTACCGGAAGAAGAGTCACGAAGACCGCGGTTTCCAGTATGGAACTTTGCTGTTGTCGCTGGTAACCACGATTTGCTCTATTCTATGGGCTACCAAATAACCCGATTTTTTTATTATCTGTAAAATATATGAATCAAACGAACACATCTACAGCTTCAGGAAAAGAACAGGGACTTAATTTAGTAGATATGCTGGTCTTTTTCCTTTCCAAATGGAAATGGTTCCTGCTGTCTGTCCTGTTATTCGGAAGTTTGGCTTGGTTGCAGTATGCCCGCTCACCGTTGGTGTATTTTCGGCAGGCTACGGTCATCATCAAAGATCCGAGCAGCAAGCCTTATACGGCGGGCGGACTGAACCGTTATGATAATTTTGTCAACAAGGTGAACGTTGCCAACGAACTGTTGCAGTTCCGATCCAAAAAACTGATGCGCGAGGTGGTAAGCCGGGTACATGCGGACATCAGTTATCAGATACAGGATGGACTCAGACGGAATGAACTTTTCACACGTTCCCCCATTGCAGTCCGGTTTATCGATGCTACTCCTGAACGGAGCGTCGCTTTTACCGTTATTCCCAAAAATGAAAAAGAAGTGTTTCTTTCCCAATTGATAGGTGATGATACGGATAAAGTACTTACCGTAATGATGAATGATACGGTGGCTATTGGCGATTTGCATATTGTTGTCACTTCCACTCATTTTTATAAGGAGGCTTGGCTGGGGAAGTCGATTCAGGTTCAGAAAAGACCTTTGGATGCAGTTACTGCTTATTATCAGGCAGCATTGGGCATCCGGCAGGAAGAATCTGAAGCATCCATTCTCACCCTTTCCTTGAAGGACAATTCATCGGTTCGTGCCGAAGACGTGTTGAACATGTTGATAACCGTATATAATGAGGAAGCCATTCGAGACAAAAATCAGGTGGCCGTGAATACCGCTGAGTTCATTAATGAACGTCTGATCATCATTGGAGAGGAACTGGGTGATGTAGAGACAGACTTGGAATCGTTCAAGCGGGATAATAAGATGGTGGATATAGCCACCTCTGCCAACATGTTTATCTCTGAATCTCAGAAGTACAATTCTGATGCCTTGGAACTGGAAACACAATTGCAGCTTGCACAGTATATCAAGGATTATCTGACGGATGCCAGAAAAGAGACAGACCTGATTCCTGCCAATACAGGTATCAGTGATATGAATATCGAAAGCCAGATCAGCCAATATAATGCCATCAAGCTCAAACGGGACAAGCTGATAAACGAAAGCAGTGACAGCAATCCGGTGGTGGAGGAACTGAACAATGCGCTTCATGCCATGAAGCAGAGTATTATCCGGACTGTGGACAACATGATTGTGGGCATCAACATGAAACGGAACGATGCACAGAGCCGGGAGAAGCTGGCGCAGAGCCGAGTCGCATCCATTCCTACGAAAGAAAGGCAGATGCTCTCTATTGAACGGCAGCAGAAAATTAAGGAATCGCTTTATATGTTTCTGCTTAATCGTCGTGAGGAAAATGCTTTGTCGCAGGCCATGGTGGACAACAATGCACGGGTCATTGACAGTGCTGACGGCAGTGATGCCCCTATTTCTCCCAAGCGAAACCGTATTCTGCTGCTGGGGGTGTTGCTGGGTCTGGCGGTGCCTGGAGTGGCGTGTCTGCTGATTCTCTTTTTGGATACGCGGGTGCATAGCCGGAAAGACATGGAAGGCTGGATTAGCATACCGTTTCTCGGCGAAATCCCACTTGATAAAAATCAATTGAAACATCGGTCAAACAATCGGAAACAGCAGCCGGCTGTGGGCGAACGGGATGATGATATCGTGTCAGAGGCTTTTCGCATTTTGCGCACCAATATGGCTTTTATGAGTAAGAAGGAGAAACCGATGCAGGTTATTACGTTTACGTCATTCAATGAGGGAGCCGGAAAGACCTTCATTTCACGGAATCTTGCCATGAGTCTGGTCCGTGCCAAAAAACGGGTGATTCTGTTAGATTTGGATATACGGAAAGGGACACTGAGCCGTGTTTTCAATCTGCGGAAAACCGGTATGACGGATTATTTGGCTGACAGTTCCATTCTTATAGAAGATGTAATACAGCATGGTGAACAATTTGATATTATAGCTTCCGGCACAGTGGCACCAAATCCGGCCGAACTTTTAATGGATGAACGATTGGATGAACTGGTGAGGGAACTTCGCTCCCGTTATGACTATATCATAGCAGACAGTGTGCCTGTGGGAATTATAGCAGATGCCACCATTACCAATCGTATCGCTGATCTGACCGTCTTTGTGGCGCGTGCCGGAAAACTGGACCGCCGACAGTTGCCGGATATTGAATTACTGTATCAAGAAAAGAAATTGACCAATATGGCTATTGTGCTCAATGGTGCAGACTTGCGTAATCGCTATGGCTACCGCTATTACGGTTATTACGGAAACTATAGCTATGGTGCAAACAAGAAAAAGAAATTTTAATGTTTTAAAGTGAAATTATAAGAAATGAACGAACAGAGAAAAGAGAAGTATGAGACACCTGTAACGAAGCATGTACAGGTAGAAGTGGAAAACTCCATTTGCGCTGCTTCAGTGACTCCAAACCCTGGAGATGATGTGAAGACTGACCGTCATGTGGATATTAATCAGCAGATAGATGGCGGTGAAATAGATTTCACTAAAGGAGAAACTTGGGATTGATTGAAAGAGTAAAAACAATGTATTAAGGTAAAGTTAAGATGGAAAAGAAAAATGGTTTGCTGACAGCTGCCTTGCTGGCCACTGTGTTATTTATGGGCGGTTGTAGCAGCGAAGATAGTGAAATGGGTACACCGGCGCAGTCTGGCAGTCCCATTTCGTTCAGTGTGGCAGATGTTCAGTCACGGACACGCACGGTATATGAAGATCGGCTTCAAATCAATTGGGTGGAGAATGATGAAATTGGAATTTGTTCACCTTCTGACAATGTGCTTCCTTCTGTTGAAGGAGAACCAAAGACGGCTACATATAAAGTAACTACGTTAAATGCCGATGATCATCCTCATCATGCGAAAATAGAGGCTTCTGTACAAGGAACCTACTTAAAATGGGGAAATGACTTGAACGCTCCAGCTGTTTTTTATGGGGCTTATCCAGCGGAGAGAATAGTCACATATCCCGACGAAAATAATGCTGTATTCTCCATGGAGTATTACACCAATCAAGAGTGTAAGGTATCTTCGTCCGAGAATGGGGTGTATTTGACTAAACCGGATATGAAGAATGCCTACATGATGGCAAAGAATGAACTCACCCCTATAGGCGACCATGTGCTGATGGCCTTCGACCCTATCATGACTACACCGGATATTACGATTACGGCAGGCAGCTATGAAGTGGGGACGGGTATCATCCAGCCGGTTACTGTGACCGGGGTCAGCATCATTATGCCTAAGAAACTGAACTCTACCGATTTAAATTACAAGATTACCGGTTTAACCAATGGAACTTTTACAACTCCTCGTGGCGAATTGCAAGATATTGCTGATGGTCAAGAGAGTGTATTTATTCAGATAGATAATGATGGAAAGAAATACGTTGATTTGTATGAAGGCGAAAGTATCAATCTGATGGCTTTCCTTCCACCAATTCCTCAATTAACAGGTGCTAAAATCCAGGTACATACCTTGGGTACTACCTTTGTAATAAAAGTGGAAGAGGAATTGAAAGCGCAAAGCAGAATCACTATCAAGTTGCCGAACATTTCGGCCGAAACCATAAAACCGAATGATTGGATTAGTAAGCTGAATGCCGAAACTCCATTAAAGACTATGTCTATTCCGGCGTATGTATGTCAAGAAAAGACGGAAAATGAATTGAAGAATATTGTAGATTTATTTAATAAAGGAGTAAGAGCATTTGATGCGGAAGTGTTCGCATCAAATGAGGGAATTGTTCCAATAAAAAAAGTAATTCATTCTAAGTTTGTTGGCAAAATAGACAGTCTTTTATTAGATGAGAAAAATCAAGATGAGTTTGTTATAGTGTGGGTGAAGAATACGCTTCATGCAGGTGGAATTGAATGTCCTAACGGATGGATTGATTTTCCGGATAAGATAACAAATGCTAAAGGGAAGATAATACTTTTAGAAACATATAGTAACGAATTTTATAGTGTAAACAGCAAGATAGGGGAAAAAGCATTATTTAGTTTTAGTGAAAAGACTGCAGATTTTAAATTAACAAATTCCGATTGGACGGCTTTGTTAAATAAAGAAGCAGTTGAAAATCAGAGTATTTATAACACCATTGTAAGCAGTAAGTTACAAACAGGCTGCACCGGTATTGTCACCATCCCCAATGCCGGAATAGCCTTTGATGATACCTATGGCGACTTGCTACTCCAAGCTATTATCGACTGTAATTTCAAATTTAAGCATTAATCCACTTATTGAGCAATTAGAAACAAAATGAATCAAATTATTTTTTTGGGTAAAACAGTGAAGACAAAAAGATTAGTAGCCGGCATGATGCTGTGCTGCGGAATAGCTTCTTCTGCCTTTGCGCAAGTAAAGGAAGGAGAAAGCATCACCATGACTCAAGTAGATACCATACAAGTGACGAATCATAAAGAACGGGTCATTACCAATCCGTTCTGGAACAACTGGTTTGTGACAGCCGATGCCGGTGTCAATGCCTTTTGGGGCGACTGTCCTGTGGGCAAATTCAAGGACCGTTTGACTCCACAATTTAATGTGGGTGTGGGTAAATGGGTGATTCCTGGTTTCGGTCTGAACCTGCAGTTTACAGGCTTCCGTTCGAAAGGTGATAAAGGTGTACAAGGTCTGTACACACGTGGCAGCCAAACTTATACCGATGCGGATGGTAACAAATACTGGAAGGAAAAAATCAAATGGTGGGATTTAAGTTTCAATGCCATGTTTAACCTCACCCGGCTGATTGGCGGTTATGAAGGAATCAGTTCATCCAAACATTTGAACCAATTCATTGCTTCGATTGGTGTCGGTGCCACCCATCACTATGACTTGCCGTATGGTTCTGCCAACGAATGGTCCGGACATTTGGAATTGCAGTACAGTCGTTTCTTCTCGGCCAAGAAGAACCTTTCATTGGATGTGAAACTCCGGGGGCTCTTCTATGAAACCAAATACGACGGTGTATTCAATCATCAGCTCTTTGACGAGAATATCTCACTCAATGTGGGTATGACCTACTACTTCAAGGAGCGTGGATGGGGCAGAACGACGACCAACACCACTATCTACAAACAGGATGACCGCCAGATTTCCTATCTGAATGATGAAATCAACCGTCTGAGAAGCATGAAGGCAGATACAGTAGTAATAGAGAAAGGAACCGCTGAGGTTTTGCAAAATATTGTAACCTTCCCTTATCTGGTGAACTTTGTCATCGACAAGGTGAAAGTAGTAAACCGTGAAAAGGTAAACTTAAAAGCGGTGGCAGCCATGATCAAAGCTACCCCTGAACAGAAATACCTGATTTGTGGCTATGCCGATAAACATACCGGAAGTGTGAAGCGAAATCTCTGGTTGGCAGAAAATCGTGCCAAGAACGTCTATAAGGTATTGACCGAAGAATTCGGTGTATCTGCTGACCAATTGGTATTGGATGACAAAGGCGGTGTGGAAAATATGTACTACGATGATCCGCAGTTGAGCCGTTCGGTGATTATCACAAAGTATGAAAAATAAAACAGATTTTAAAGAAACAAGATTATGAAACTGAATATTTTATCATGGATTATTCTATCCTTGTCGGTCATTGGCATCTGTTCCTGCCAGGATGAGGAGCTGCTTTCTGTACCGGGCAACTATAGTTTAAACTCTGCAACACGAGCTGCGGAAGAAACAACTTCCCGACTCACTTTACAGGAAAACGGATATTGGAAAGCTAAAGGCAGAGTACCTTTGGTAGGAGCGGGACGTATTGTGGATAATCTTTCCGGACCTTTGGTTTCTGTAGGATCAACGGGCACTGAAGCTCAGATATTGGTGGATACCGATTTGACCAATATTTTTACACCAGGTAGCATAGTTGGCGCAGAAGCCCTCACAAACCAATTGGTTTCTATTCGCGATTTAAACTATGTATATGATGGAGGGCAAAAAGCCGGATTTGTATGTAAGAACCAAACGGATGGCTTATTGGATCTTAGTGTCTTGAAATCTTTCTGGATAGATACCTATTTAAAAGGTGAAAGACAGGAGCAGCACGTATTTACTCAAGCTACCAGTGTATTGGATTTGGGATTGGGTAATATATCCGGAGGTGGTGAAAACCAGACCTTTCTAGTAGAGGCAGAATTTAGCAAACCCTTTGATGAAATACGTATCGGTGTCAATGGTATTGAACTATCCGCTATCCAGGAACTGGGAATATACTATGCCTACGTAGGCGAGAACCCTATTATCCCGGCTGTGAATAACGGGGACTCCTACTTCAATAATCAAGTGACTGCGCCCTATGAAGACTCCTATATACAAAGTTCACTCAATAAATTGATTAATGACAAGTTGACAGATGGTATTGAAATCGGTCTTGTCTCAGCTCTGTTTCAGCCGCATATGTCTGTAAATTTTGGAAAGGATGTACCGGCAGGTAGTGAAGTGGGATTTTATGTTACTTCCGGAAGCTTGTTGGATGTGGGAGCCGGAAAAACGATTCTGATTACAACTTACGATGCAAATGATAAAGAAGTAGATCGCTACAGTTATACTCAGGTTGTAGAGTTAGGTTTGCTTGGCGATGGTGAATTTTTGTTCAGTTTGACAACAACCAAACCTTGTCGGAGGGTTCGTATTGAATTCTTAGGACTTAATCTCAAATTGGGGGTATCTGTCGTACATTATGCTTATGTCCGTGAAAAAACAACGGTGGATGCTTCGTCTTACTTTACAGTTGCAAATGCAACGGTATATAATCCCAATTACCGCTTTGCCGAGCCTGTACAAGGAACCGTAAAATACGAATTGATAGGAGGTCCCAATAGAAGTAATGCTAAGATTCAAAAGGAAAAAGACGGGAATGGATGGTTGCTGACAGGCATGAACATTACCGGTAATTATACAGTAAAAGCAATTTATACAGATGAACAAGGTAATGTGTCAGAACAGGTTGCAGTTATCACCCGTCTGAAAAAGAAACAGACAGCTTGTGATGTGCATTTGGTCAATACGGAAAAAGAACCCAATATTTACCGTGCTTACATTCCGGATCAAATTGGCGGAATCGAAATTGGTGGGGATATCATTGAAGGGGATCAGAGTTATATCGTAGATGAGAATACAGAGAATTATGTGGCATATAAACAAGGAGTGAGTATTTCATTAATTACCAATGATGCTCTTGTAGGAGTGGAAAGAATCGATGGGAAAACAATCAATGCGGAAAAACAGAAAATACGTGTTGGTTTTGTTATTAACAAATCTCTTGATGTTTTGGGGGCTAGCGCACTTCAGTTCTTGCGAATCAAGTTGTATAAAAGTGGGAAAGAGATCTATGCAGGGGTAGGAAAAGAGAATAATGGAATTGATGTCAGTCTGATTGGATCTTCGAAAGATAAAACCAGACTGAGTGTTGATACGGAATTGGAATTTGATAAGATAGAACTTTATTCAACAGGACTGCTTAATCTTAATTTGGTGGGTGCTTTACATATATATCATGCCTTTTGGGAAATGACAGACGATTGCGGCGATCCCGGTGAGGAATGTATGCAACTTATCAGCAATGCCAATTATGGAGCTGTAGCAACGACTGACACGAAAGGATTGGCTGGTATAGGTGGTACCGTTTTCAATTTAGGCAATATGGTGGATGGAAATATAGATAGCCATGCTACCCTCACGAGGCCTGTGGATGCAGCGACTGATACTGAGATAAAGGTTACTTTCAATACCATTAAGGCAAATCAGGAAGTAGGTTTCATCCTGACCGGAGTAACCGGCTTGACCAATGTTGATCTTATTGGTATCATGCAGATTAAAGCTTATAAGGATGATAATGAAATTACGGATAACACAACAGAAGGAGGCTTGCTCGGTTTGAAATTGGCCGGTAGCGGACAAAGGAAATACATTTCCATTACCCCTACTTCCGATTTTAATGAGTTACGTCTGATAATAGGAAAGGGAGTCGGTGCCTTAACTAATTATCTCATTAACGGAGTCTATTTGCGTCCGGACTATGATGGTGATGGAGTGATGGATTGTATCACAGACGAACTCTCCACTGAAATTACTAATTTGTATGTAGAACCTGAGGATATTTGTATTGGAGGTGAAGCAGCATTCCGTGTGGATGGTGGTGAGGAAGGTGTTACCTATACATTGGAATTTATTGATAAGCATAACGGAGCAAAAAGCCATAGAGGCGATGTTACCATCAATTCTTCCGGCTACTTGGAATTTACAGACCCTGGTTTCTTTGTTTCTTTGCCGGTTGGTGAATATTATGTAAGTGTGCTTCATAGTGGAAAAATAATATTGAATAAGATAGGTTCTCTTATTATTCATCCTCAGGAAACCACTTGGAAGAAAGATGCTCTCAGTACAGATTGGAATGACTGGAATAACTGGGATAGAGGTACTCCGTGGGAATGTACCAATGTGATTCTTCCTTCTGCAGCAAGTCGATATCCCGTTTTAAAGGCAGGAGCTGAAAAGGCTTATTGCTGCCAACATATTCACTTTGAACCGAATGCAGAACTGGTGGGACAAACTTATCTGAAATATACAACGGCTTTCGTTGATGCCAAACTGACAGGTGACAGTTATCAATTGATGTCCGCTCCGTTGAGAAGCATGGTGACAGGAGATATGTTTGTACAGGAAGAATCCAGAAGAGAGGGATGGAATGACTGGAGAAATACCATAGATGTGGAGTCTGGTCTTCACCCCAATTACTTCACTCCTATTATAAATGCAGAAAAGAATGATGTTTCTGATTATGTAGAACATCGGATAGAACCTGTTATCTACCAGCGTTTTTTCAGTAAATCAGTCGTGAATGCTGTAGTAACCCGTGCGACAAACTCCGATGATGCAGCCATCCGACATACGGATTGGTCCAGATCTTTCAATGCTGTGGGTACGCGTTATGAGAGTGGACAGGGGTTTGCTCTAAAGATAAAAGATGGGGTGGAAAATATGGAATATATATTCCATTTCCCAAAATCTCACACCCGGTATCATTATTATGATATACAAGGCAATCCTGTGGGTAATATGACGGAATCCGTGACACGTACCCAAGTGGGTAAACTCATGGTGGATAATCAGGATAGAATGCCACGTAGCATTCCATTGGAGCGTCAAAGTGAAGGCACAGAATTTTTGTTGGGTAATCCATTTATGGCGCATATCAATATCCGGAAATTCCTGAACGAAAACAGTAATGTTATATCAGATATTCAAATCTATAGAAATGGTTCTTATGTGACAGTCAAGGCGGATGGCACTTCTTCTGCAATAAACGTACCTGTGCTTATCAAACCGATGGAAGCAGTATTTATTACTGCCAAAAATAGAGTTTCTGATATTACTGTCACGCTGTCCGAAGATATGATTACACAGGCTGCAGGAAGCAATGTCCGAAAGGCTTCTAACGCTCTTTCCCGAATTTATCTGAATGCCCGTAGAAATAATCAAATCTCTTCGTGTGTGGTTTTGCAATCAGTTTCCGCACAGGATGGTTACCGGAGCGGAGAGGATGCTTTTCTACTGATAGAGAGTGAGGCTAAACCTGAAGTGGCTGTATATACGGCAGCTGATGGTGAGGCTCTTTCTATTCAGTGTGTTCATTCTGCCAGCCGTATACCGGTGGGATTCTTTATGAAATCTGAAGGACGTGTTGAACTCTCCTTCCAGACTCAAGGAAATGATTGGGATGGTTGGCGTTTTGTTGATAGTCAGACCGGTAAACGATATTCGCTAACCGAGAATATCACATTGGATGATGTAGCATCCGGTTCCGGACGTTTCTATCTGGAAAAGGAAGATTGATTGGAATAAAGCATGATTTAAAAGGAAAAGGCTGTCGGCCCTTGCGGAACCGATGGCCTTTCCGTGTTTAAAAGGAGATAGAAAGCATGGAAAGTGAAATGCTGATGGATGAAGTGGTACGGCTGTTGAGGCAGGGCTGCTCTGTGACATTGAGAGTAACAGGAAAAAGCATGTGTCCGTTTCTGATGCCGACACGTGACAAGGTGTTGCTGTGTCCCGCCCTCAGTTTCCGGATCGGGGATATTGTCTTGGTAGGTACCGCGACGAAAGAGTTTGTGCTGCACAGAATTTACGAAATGGGTATGGATACCTTGCTGCTTATGGGGGATGGAAATCTGTCGCAGATGGAAGTATGCAGCCGGGATGTAGTATTGGGCAAGGCAGTGAAGATTATCCGTAAAGGGCATGAAGTGGACTGTTCCTCTCGAATGGAACGTTTCCTCTCACTGACATGGATGAGATTGCGGCCTTTTCGCAGAGGGTTGCTGGTGGTCTGTCGCTTTTTTCTGAATGGTTTGGATGATAAAAAATGATGATGATTATGAAACAGATGAGTAGTTTGAGGTGGCTGTGGAATCAGACGAGATGTCATCGCTTGGATATTGTGGCAAATAGTGTGGTAGGGATAGTCAGAGCAAGTGTTTCGTTGAGCATGGTATGGGTATGCAAACAGTTGGTGGATGCGGCCACCCACGGAAAGGAAGAGTTACTGGGAGAATATCTAGTGGCGCTGGTCATATGTCTGGTGGCGCAGTTGGTGCTGGCGGTGGCATACGGGCGGCTGGAAAGCAGGATGGAAATCGGCATGAGGAATCGGTTGGAATCGAATCTGTTCGGCAAACTGATGAGAAGCAGGCTGGATGAACGCAACTCGATGCACAGTGCCGACTTGATTAACCGATTGGAACAGGATGTGCCGATGGTAACAGGCATGCTTTGCCGGGAAATTCCGTATGTAGCATCCGGAATATGTCAGTTGCTGGGAGCATTCTTTTTCTTGTATTCCATGGAGCCATATCTGGCTTTTATTATGGTGGGGCTGACTCCCGTAGCAATGGTGGTAAGCCGGATTTTTTTAAAAAAAATGAGGAAACTTTCCTCAGATATCCGCCGAACAGACAGTGAGTTACAAATTCATCTGCAAGAAAGTTTGCGGCACCATCTGTTAATAAGTATTCTAGAATATATACTTCCTATGGAAAGAAAGCTGTATGCTTTGCAAACGAAGTTACAGCAACAGGTGATACGTCGCACAGATTTTACGATGTTTTCACGTACCGTTATGCAGGGAGGATTCTCGGTGGGTTATCTTACAGCTTTTGTATGGGGAGTTTATGGCTTGTTGGCTGGTACGGTATCGTTCGGGATGATGACTACCTTTTTGCAACTGGTTGCTCAGATACAGCATCCCATGTATGAATTAAGCCGTCAGCTCTCTACTTTTGCAAAGACATTGACTTCAGTGGAACGACTGGCGGAAATAGATTCCTTTCCTGAAGAGAGCATAGAATTGCCTAACAGGCTGATGGACGGTTCCGTGGGAATTCGGATGGAGCATGTGTTTTTTTCTTATCCGGATAGGGAACAGTATATATTGGAAAACTTCAGCTGTGATTTCACACCAGGAAGCTTTACAGCGATTGTCGGTGAGACCGGAATCGGAAAGAGCACTTTGTTCAAGTTGCTGTTAGGACTTTTTTCTCCTGATAGTGGTAAAGTTCTTTTTTATGATAGCTCAAACGAACAGGGAATAGCTGCTTCAGCAGCAACCCGATGCAATCTTTCTTACGTTCCACAAAATAATATGCTTGTCAGTGGAACTATTAAAGAGAACCTATTGATGGGCAATCCGGCAGCTACAGATGAAGAACTTCGTGAAGCGCTTCATACGGCTGTGGCAGATTTTGTTTATACACTGCCTCAAGGCATTGATACGCTGTGCGGTGAACGAAATTCCGGATTAAGTGAGGGGCAGGTGCAACGTATTGCTATTGCTCGGGCATTGTTACGTTCAGGAAATATTCTGCTTTTGGATGAACCTACCTCTGCCTTGGATAATGAAACGGAAAACCTGTTATTGGAACGCCTTGTTAAGTTAGCAGGAAAGAAAACATTGGTATTGATCACCCACAGCAATTTTGTTACGCGTTTTTGTACAGGTGTTATACGAATATAAAAAAACAGCATTCTTGAGGTGAATAGGAATTATAATCAGTGCCATTATGTGGTTAAAATTAAAAATGTTTTTGGGTTATGCGATTTTAGTTTTGCTATTGGCTTTCATTGTCTGGCTGTTTCGCCAGGAACAGATGCTGAGACACACATTGCGCAAGAAGGAAAAGGAGTTAATAACAACATACCGTTTGGTAAAAAAGAGTTGTATTAGCTTGTTGTTTCTCTCTACTCATGCGGAGATTGTCATTACATGGGATGATAATGATATAAGGGAATATAGCCGTAGGCGTCATGGAGTTTGTGACAGTCTGCAACTCCTAAAGGAGTATGTCCATACTCCCTTACAAAAAAGCCGTATTGACTCATTGTGTCTTCTTCTTTGGAATAAAGAAATTCTTCTTTCCAAGACAATGCATACTTTCAATGAATTGCAGAGTATTGGTAATATTGTACAGGAAAGTATCCCTTCCATTATTTTGACTGCTAGGAGACAAGCTGTGCAGCAAAAGAGGAATATGGTCTTGTTTAAATCCGGTACGAAAGATAGTTCTAAGAAGGGAATTTGGGATATTTTTCCATTAAAAGAGAATAAACTTGCCTGTCAGCGACAGAAGGAAGATGGCGAATGTAGGCATTGCTCTTTGTTCATTGTCCCTTCAATCGGAATGGCAACATGTATGCTCCACTCTCTGAATAAAAGGATCTCCTTGGAACAGGCAGAAAGATTAGTGCAAATACAGGCACAGATGGACAGCTTATACGTTGGCGGCATGGAACTGAACGAAAGGATGAACAGCATAGTCTCTGAATTTGAACGGGAGAATAACGAACGTTTTACTGCACGCTACAGAACCTTTGTCCTTGAACGGAATAATTCCTACTATGTGGTAGCCGGCTTGGCTTTGTCTGTCTCTTTACTGGCAATTGTATTGTATATCCTCATTCACCGGGATTTGAACCGCCGTCTTCGGTATGAGAGGGAATTTGAACAGTCTGACAATCGGAATAGAGAATTGCTCCGTTCACATAAGGAGCTGATGGCCTCGGTGGCTCATGACCTGCGTGCTCCGCTGGCAGCTATCAGAGGCTGTGCGGAACAGTTGTCTTCGGAAAGCGATGGTAGTTGCAGGGCCGGTTATCTGGACAATATCCTGCATTCGTCCGATTATATGCTCGCTCTGGTAGACACGCTGATGGAATATCACCGGATGGATGAAGGTGAGGTGTACTCCAAAAACACACTCTTCAGTTTGAAAACTCTGTTTGAAGAAATAGCGGACAGCCACCGTCTTGCCGCCCGGCAGAAAAAACTTGCGTTCACCGCATTTTTCTCCGGTCTGGATGTTATGGTCAACTGTGACAGCTCGCATATCCGGCAGATAGTCGGCAACCTGCTGTCCAATGCCTTGAAGTTCACATTTCACGGGAAGGTGCTTCTTGAGGTGGAATACCGGCCGGGAAATCTCCACATTTCTGTTCTGGATACGGGTATGGGAATAGGCCTTGAGGAGAAAAAACGGATATTCGGAGCTTTCGAAAGGCTCGACAATGCGCGTAATATCCCCGGCTTCGGGTTGGGGTTGGCAATTACGGCCCGACTCGTATCCTTGATGCAGGGGCATGTGGAAGTGGAGAGTGTACCCGGTGAGGGCAGCCGTTTTTCTGTTTTCCTGCCTATGCTACCGGCCGGACACCCCGTCTGTCCGGAAGAGAAGTTTTCTCCTGTTTGTGAATTGCCCGTTGATATCCGTGTGCTGGTCATTGATGACAACAGTATCCAGTTGGGAGTCATCAGTAGAATGCTTTCCCGCAGTCAGATTCACTGTGACTGCTGCTCGGATGTCCGGGAGTTGATGGATTGTCTGAACAAACAGGAATACGACCTTCTGCTGACCGACATACAGATGCCCGGTGCGAATGGCTTCTCGGTCCTTGAGCTGTTGAGGACCTCGAACATTCCCCGGGCATGGGAGATTCCCGTCATAGCCATCACGGCACGTTCCGATAAAAAGGGAGAGTATCTTACCGCAGGTTTTGCCGACTGCCTGTATAAGCCTTTCTCTGAGGAAGAGTTGCTGGCGGCAGTTTCACAGATGGATCGACCTGATTTTGCTGCCATCATGGAAGGAGAGGGAAACGTGGAAGAGATGTTGGACCTGTTCATAAAGGATACCATGGATGAACTTGCCGGAATAAGGGACGCTTTTTCCACGGGAGATTATAAGAAGTTGGGAAGTATCATACACAAAGCCGCACCGCTTTGGGAAATGATTCGCATAAACATTCCCCAAAGTGAACTGAGGGAAATGGCTTCCATGCCTTCCGAAAAATGGGGTGGCTTATCGGATAAAAGGATAGAGGAACTGATTAAAGCTGTGGAACATGCTGTAGAGAAAGCAAAAAGAATAAAGAAAAGAGTATATGGAAACTGTATTGATAGTAGAGGATGACCGTGTGTATGCACGTGCTACCACAAACTGGCTGGTGAAAAACGGTATCAATGCCCGTTATGTATTATCCGTGAACAATGCAAAGGAGTTTTTGGACAATCATGATGTGGATCTGGTATTGTCGGACTTTCGTCTCGACAACGGCAATGGCATGGAACTGCTGGAATGGATGAATACACATGGCTATCGTATTCCTTTCCTTATCATGACAGGCTACGGGGACATACCCGGTGCAGTGGAAGCGGTTAAAAAAGGTGTTGTGGACTATCTGCCCAAACCTGTGCAGACAGAAAAGGTACTCGGTATTATCCGGAAAGCATTGGAACGTAAGAGAAGGGACGGCAATACAAAACAAAGATTCTATACAAGCAAAAGCCCTTTGGCATTGAGATTGCAGGAGCATATCCGGCTGGTGGCTCCGGTGGATACGTTAGCCGTGCTGATACGTGGCGCATCAGGGACAGGCAAGGAGTATGTGGCCCGGCAGATACATGTGTTGAGCGGTCGGTCGGATGCATCTTTCATCGCAGTGGATTGCGGGGTGCTTCCGAAGGAACTGGCGGCATCGGAACTGTTCGGTCATGTGAAGGGTGCCTTTACCGGAGCGACGGAAAACAAGACGGGCATGTTTGCCGCCGCCAACCATGGGACACTGTTTCTGGACGAAGTGGGCAATCTGAATGCCGAGGTACAAAGGGCACTGTTGCGTGCCTTGCAGGAAAAACGCTACCGCCCCGTAGGCGGTAAAGAAGAGATTCAGACGGACATCCGTCTGGTAGCCGCTACCAATGAGGACCTGGAGAAGGCGATAGCCGAAGGACGTTTCAGGGAAGACCTGTTCCATCGTCTGAATGAATTTCCGTTGCATGTACCATTGCTGGCAGAGTGCATTGAGGATATAATTCCGTTGGCAGAATTCATGCTGGATGCCGCCAATCAAGAGTTCTCAAGGAAAGTGAAAGGCTTTGACCGCGAAGTACAGAAACGGTTGAAATCTTATTCGTGGCCGGGAAACATACGGGAACTGAGGATGGTTGTCAGACGGGCCACCTTATTGGCGAAAGATGACTGGATAACCACCGGGGAGATAGACATTCCCGATAAAGGCAGGCAACCGGGAGAGTATTCACTTAATGATGAGCGGACGGAACGGGCAACCATTCTGAAAGCATTGGAGGCAACGGGCAATGACAGGAAAGCTGCCGCACGGTTATTGGGCATCAGCCGGAGCACGCTTTATCTGAAATTGAGGAAGTATCGTCTGGATTAGAATATGTCCGAAATTCGGACACATCATGTCCAATCCACAATGCTTTTATGTACACATCATTTTTACTGCTTTCTATATGGTTTATTTACAATGTTTTATCTGTGTACTGTTTCAGGCATGGCACTTGTCCTTATTCCGGCAGGATGAGTGGAGAGTTGAATTGTGGAACCTAAAAACATGATACGATGAAGACATTGGTGGAAACCTCTCTTTTTAATCTGTTCGCCTCTTATACAAACGGTGCCGGACCTGCGGCAGGTGAGTTGCCGGCCGCTTATGACGATTTCGTGAACTGCCTTGCCACGCTTTCACCGGCAGGGGACCTGACGGGACAGCTACGTCGTCTGAACTACACAAAAATAGAGCTGGCCTTTATGCGGCAGGCCTGCAACGGAATGGCTGAAGATTGCCGCAATATCCTGTATGACGTGTTCATCGACAAGACGCTGGCATTGCTGGATGCGGAAGCGGAAATACTGAAGGAGATGCTTCGTCATGGTACCGTGTCTGCCGGATTCCATGCGGAAGCGGTGCGGGGAAGCGGAAGCAAAAGTTCCGTCACACTGACATGGAACGGTACGGACAGCGACCTGATTGAACTGGTGGCCGCACTGATGGCAGCCGGTGCGATAGGTACGGCTGAAGGCCGGAATTTGAAAATTGTGGATGTTATCCGCGTTTTCGAGGAAGTGTTCCATCTGAAAATCAATGCGCTGTACACCAAGCGTGGCAAAGTGTTCGACCGTTGTACGGACACCACTCCGTTCATCGACTCCCTGCGCAAAAGTTATAACCGGATGCTGGACGCACGACTGGCGTAAAGGTTGTACGCCAACAGCCGCCAACGGATGACTCGTATGTATGAGGTATTGCAGATTGGCGGCTGAATGTTTTTCTTTGTCGCCGGTTATCATGTCTAAAAATACAAGCTATGTCAATCTTGAATGATATTTGGAACCGCATTGCCCGGAAACCGGACAGGCGGAAAGCGGCGGCAACGGAAACTTCCGGGACGGAAAACCGGGTATATGCGGTGGTTACGGAAGAGGGCGTGATGCTGTTTTCCGACACCCCCAAGGGTATGAAGGCACGGAACAGCTATCTGCAACATCTGGCCGACGGCTTCTTCAACGTGACCAAAGTACCCGAAACTTTGCGGATATATGAGATTGACCTGCCTACCAAACGGGTGGCCGGGATGGCGGACAACTGTATCGAAAAGCTGTCCAAAGCGGATTTGCGAAGTACAGATGCACAATTGCGCAGGTCGGTGGTGAACTTCACTTCCGACAAGTTTGCGGATAGAAGTGTGCTGGACGGCGGGGTGTGCAGGGCAAAGTTCGACCTGCGGCCCGATTTCCATAACTTCGACCGGCTGACAAAAGAATTCGGTTTGGGTATCTCACCCCGGAACTATGATGTGGCGGCATTACTGTATATTTCGGAAAACGGGTACGCCGGGATTGTTGCGGCAGACAAGGTGCATCCGTTCAGCTATGAGTATGAGTTCAGGGAACTGGCGGAGAAGCTGGGAGACAGCATGAGGGCACGGATGAACGCGCCTTTGTCGGCACACGACTTCGGTTATGCGGCCTTACAGAAAGAGGCAAAGGAGATGGCGGCGGATTTGTTGCAATCGGAGTTCCATATTACGGATGGGGAGTTCAGGTTGGGCGCACGGATAAGCCGGACAGAAAGGGTGGAAATGTCACATCCGGTGTCGTATCCGTATTCGGAAGAGGAACAGACCGGCGGGTTACCGGAAACACACTACAGGCAGGAAGCTCCTGAACAGCGGATGTCTGACAGCCAACGGCAGGTGAAGCATGCGGCTTCCATTACCCCACAGAAGAAGGAGAAGAAACAATTAATCCTATAGAATCTATGGAAGAAAAGAAAAAGCAAGCGGTGGAAAGCGGCAGTCTGTATATGACATTGGACGCCTTTTACAGACCCGTGTATCTGAGTATGCGCGGACAGGGGGAAGAGGGATTTTCCCGTTATATCAGTAACAACGTGCGGTCTCATACGACCGGTCGGGAATTTATTCCCGACCACTGAATGTTCCGTTTCGACTTTAAAGACAAAAGTCTGATTCCTCCCATATTCGGTACGGACAATGCGGATTACCTGGAACGGCTCTGTCCTGTACTGGAACGGGAGAATATATATCCGTCGGGGGTGGTGAGACTCCGGGATGCGGCATTCTGTGAGGAACGGGGGATTGTACATCTGTCATTATCAGCGGAACATACGGCTTTGCTGGAAAATGAGGATTACAGGCGGCTGCGACATCGTTTCGGAATGGACGGGGATGTGATACGCAGCGGGCTGGCTGCTTTTCCCACCTACATGGCGGTGGAACACGGGCGGAAGGTATTGCTGTTTGACAAGACAGACGGTGGGGACAGGATGCTGGATAAGTTTCTGAGTGGGCTGGCCGAACGTTTTTTTGACGGCAAGCGGAAACCTGAGAGCTTGAGGTTTTATGAGGTGGCTCCGCTGAATGCCGCATACCGGGCAAAAATAGGTGACGGACAGACGGTTTCTTCGGATGTGGTGAGATATGGGATTTGTGTGGCATGTTGCGACATGGCACCTACGCTGAGGAACTTTAACAGGCTGAGAAATTTGCAACGGCAGCCTATGCCGCTGACCGGAGAACAGGAACGGATAGTTTCGTCACTGGTGGCACGACCGGATAATGTACGGTTCCCGAACGTGGAAATGAGGGTGCGGATTCCGGCAAAGAGAAAAGGACAAGGAATGAACATTTAATTTTTTGATGAATGGAAAAAGAGAATACGAACAGTGGCAGTGTGTATGTCACAGTGGACGGACATCTCAACCCGGTGCATGTCAGTATGAAAGGTACGGGTGAGGAAGGTTTTCTGGAGTTTATGCTGGAAGATGTGGAGAAGGCGCTCAAGGAAACGGAAATGCCTACCATGGGCATGATGTACTATAATGTGCCTGATATGGGGATTGTACCGCGTTTGAGGGAAGGGAATAATGATGATTATCTGCGAAGACTGGAAAAGGCGATGGACGGACATGGGATTAAGCCGCATAGATACCTGGCTCTGTCGGAAGTGGTGTATTGCCTGTGAAAGTGCATGGACCCGCTTTTAAGGGACGAGAACTATACCCGGCAACTTACACCGGAGATGTGGCGGGAGATAAAGTCCGCACCACCCGAAGTGATAGCGGAGATGCAGGATGATTTGAAGCATGGGAACACGTATTATACGGGTGTTGAGACGGGTAAAGGGGTGCTGCTGTTCGGTAGGGATTACGTAGGAAACCGTCAATACGGGGATTTTATGGCAACGAATATAGAGAAGCGTTTCTTTGAACCGGACTTTGATGAAAAGTATCTGAATGTGTATGAGTTACGGGGATGGCCTTCATTGATGGAAGGGAAAGTAAACCGCTGTTGCGATGATTACGGCTGTTTGTTGCCGTTGGAGAAGATTCCGGCAGATGCTTTTGTGGACAAATCGGCATTGAAAAGTATAACGGACAGTGAGCGTTATGATCTTGCTCCTACATGGGAGAACTATTATAGGCTGACTGATTCCGGAAAGGGGCTGGGCCTTACTCGGAGTCCGTATAATTATGACCGGATGACACTGCTGTATATCATGGATAAAGGCTATCCGAGAGACGGACTGATAGATGAATACCCGGACAACTTCAGTTTTTACGATAAATTCGAGAAGATAGAAAATAAACTGCTGGGCCGCAACAGATGGGATGTGTATGATGTGATGCAGGAGAAGGCGAAGAAACTGGCAGGGAAATTGTTGAAAGAGCACTTTTCGGAAATACGGCGGAAAACAGACGTAAAGGAAAAAGAGCATGTGAAAAAAAATAAGGGTATAAAGATATAGGGTGATAAAAAATGGCAGGGGAAACTCCGTTACTGTTTGGATGCAGATAACGGGGCTTTTCTTTTTATTTTGTGGTAGCAGTAACCTTAGTTTGAATTTTTTCAGTTTTGTAAATGACATTTTGGCGGAAATAAGCAGTCATAATAGGTATAATTATGGAATGAAAATATGGAAGGAGTAGAAACCGATGGCTGGGTTACGGAAATGGTTAGATATGTTATCTGTCCGGATGAGGATATTTGGTATATTTGGAGTGACAATGCACGCCAACGGATGACTTTAATTTTGAATGCTTTGTCAAGTGTGGAAATATGCTTTTATTTGCTTTGTAAATAGTGAAATTATAAATCAAATTGTTATGGAATTAGTTGTTATAGAGAAACATGCGTATTTACAGTTAAAACTGCAAATAGAGAGTTTATCCGCCCAGATTGAATCCGTTAAAAAGAAAATTGGTCCGGTTGAAATGGAAAAGTGACTGGATGCCCAGGAGGTCTGTCTGGCTTTGAATATCTCCAAACGAAGTTTGCAAGGCTATAGGGAGTACGGGATTATTCCATATTCTTGTATAGGCGGCAAATATATGTATAAAGAGAGTGATTTGGCCAAAATATTAATTCAAAAAGAAAGATAACATATGGACGGAGTAATCACAAGGCAGTCAGAAGAGTACATAATGATGATGAGGATGCTTAAGAAATGCTCAAAAGAGATACTTGAATTTCAGAATTTGCCTGTTCCTATAGCCGGTGAGGTCTATATGACCGGTGAACAGATATGTGGCATGTTGCATATCTCAAGCAGAACTTTGCAAAAGTTACGTGATGAACGGGGGATAGCTTATACTGTCATAGGGGGTAAGTTCCTTTATCCTCTTTCTAAATTGCAATTGTTATTGGAAGAAAATTATAGAAATTATATTCGTTAAATCAAGTGGATAATTTGTATTTATGCTATTTTTTTGCTACTTTTGTAAAAGTAAGTAAGAGTGTAACAGGAAGAAAGTTGCAGCATATACGCGGTGAATTATTCGGTGTCATAGGAGCAGAGGCTTTGGGTAAGATACTGATAATGAATAGGGAAATTAAAAGTTAATCGTTCCCTGTCTCTCCGCAATAAACATTGAAAATCAATAGTTTACAAGAATTACACCCAGTTTTACACCCTACAATGTAAAATTGGGTGTTTTTAGTTTATTTAAGTTCTCTGTATTGTTTCGGCTTAGTTATAAACCGCAAAACGAAATGAAGTACTGAGCGTGTATCAAGGAAATGCAAAATGCGAATAAAAAAATTGCTTTTTATTCGTCGATTAAAAAATATTTGTGTAGTTTTGCTTTAAATGATAAAGGCATATGTATGTGTTGGGGGTAACATAATAATTAATTGATTTATGATATGAAAACAAAGGGACTGTTAAGGATAGTAGTATTATTCTTTTGTGTGATAGGATTTTCCGGGTGTAATGACGATGAATCTGAATTTTCATCTACTGAGATTCAACAAGCACTTTTTGATATGAAAGGCACGTACAAGGGTGCCGTGGAAGTTTCATATTATAGAGGTAAGGAAATTGCAACCTTTCCCGATGGAATAGCAGTGTCAAAAGATTCTCTAATATTTAAATTGCCTTTATCGCCTATTGCAGAGATGATTAAAGATGAGAACATATCACGGCACTTAAGGGAAATAGGTGATGTTGAAGTAAAAGCAGGATATGAATTCCATCAGATGGATCAAGGTGTCATGAACTTTGTCCTGCACCCTGAAAATATAGTCATTTTAGGCGGATATGGTGCTCCATTGTCAGTGAGAATAGAATTCTCTCAAAATTTTGGAGGTGATGCAGAAATATATAGCCAGTTTATGATGTTTAATATTTCACCGACAGAATTGTGGATAGACAATGAAAGATCAGAAGATTTTTCGCAGCTTGTTTATCATTTCAGGGGTAGTTATGAATGAGGTTTCACATAGAGTTTTCATGAGTAGAAGGTTTATCTTTTAAAAACACTCAAGGTCTTTTAGTTTTGTGAGTGCCGATAGTCATTCGGTGTACAGCCTGTCACCTTTTTAAAGATGAAACTAAAATATTGTACGTTGGGGTAACCCAACTGTTTAGCTACGGCAATAGGGCTATTGTCGTTTTTCTGTAATAAATGCTTGGCTTTCTCCAGTTGCTTGAATTGAAAGTATTCTTCCCATGTCTTGCCTGTCTCGAATTTCAGCAGGTCATTAAAATAGGCTGCCGAGAGATGAAGCTTTCCTGCAATATGGTAGGGTGTGGGGATCTTGCCGCTTTGTAGTCTACCGGAAGCAATGTAATCGTCGAGTATCTTTTCTGCTGTTTTTAAAATAGCTTTGTTTTTGTTTTCCCTTGTAATGAACTGACGTTCGTAGTAGCGTGTGCAATAGTCCAGAAAGAGCTCAATGTGTCTTGAGAGGATGGTGTTGCTGTGTGTGTCGATTGGATGATGTAACTCGTCCTCTATATTTTCGAGGCAACAGGTTATCTTTGATGTTTCGCGTTGGGAGAGATGGAGTGCTTCTTCTTTCCGGTATTGGAAAAAAGTATAGTTTTGGATATGGCTTTTCAATGAAGTCTGAGATAGTAGATTGGGATGAAAGGCTAATAGATACCCTTTGTCGGGAAGTGTGTTCTCTTCACTCATGCGAAATATCTCACCGGGCATGAGGAATACCATTGTCGTATTGGAAAAGTCGTAATACTTACGGCCGCAACAGCAGCTGTTGGGACATTCCTCAATGAGCAGGATGGTATAGAAATCAAACTTCACGGCTTCCTGTTTCAAATTGAGATTTTCCAAATTGATGATGCTTACTTGCGGATGCCATGTCTTGCAACCTAAGTTTCGATTGCACTCGCATACAGTCTTGAAGTCTAAAATCTTTTTCATTGTTCGGTTTCTGTTTCTTGCTCTGCAAAAGTAAATAATCATTCAGGCTTTCCTATTACCCGGATTACTGATTATATGACCTGATTTACAGCTTATAATGAGTAAGGTTGAAACTCATAGGTTAAGAAAACTGTAATTGAGGTTGGAACATCAGTAATTGAGGTACAATGAAATATGATGTAAACTGCTACTTTTGCTACAGTAAGAATTAATAATGAAACAGCATGAAAAAGTCATTAAGAAGTTTATGCGCAATAACGACGATAAGTCTTTGTGCCATGGGAAACCTGTTTGCGGTAGATAATAATTATTTTAATAGTGTTTATATGATAGATCAAAAACAAAGTTTAGTCCAGGAGTGGGATAAAGTATTCCCACAAAGTGATAAAGTGCATCACATGAAAGTGACTTTTCGTAATCGTTATGGTATCATCCTTGCTGCTGATATGTATATCCCTCGCAAAGCTGAAGGAAAGCTGCCTGCTATTGCTGTAAGCGGTCCTTTCGGTGCGGTGAAGGAACAGTCGTCGGGGTTATATGCACAGGCCTTGGCGGAGCGTGGTTTTCTGACGATTGCCTTCGATCCTTCGTATACCGGAGAAAGTGATGGCGAACCCCGTTATGTGGCTTCGCCCGATATTAACACGGAAGATTTTTGTGCAGCAGTGGATTTTCTGTCCATTCGTGACGATGTGGATGCAGAGCGTATTGGTATTTTGGGTATTTGCGGATGGGGTGGTATGGCACTCAATGCAGCGGCTATCGATACCCGAATCAAGGCAACGGTTACGGTAACCATGTATGATATGAGCCGTGTGAATGCCAATGGCTATTTTGACTCAATGAATGCCGATGCACGTTACGAATTGCGTAAGCAGCTCAATGCTCAGCGCACGGAAGATGCGAGGAACGGTTCGTATGCTTTGGCCGGGGGAGTGGTGGACCCGTTGCCTGTGGATGCTCCCCAATTCTTGAAGGATTATCATAGTTATTATAAGACGGAACGCGGTTATCACAAGCGTTCGCTTAACTCTAACAATGGGTGGAACAAGACTTCTTCACTCTCTTTCATTAATATGCCTATACTTTCGTATAGTGATGAGATTCGGAGTGCTGTGCTGATGCTTCATGGAGAAAAAGCTCATTCGCGTTATTTCAGTGAAGATGCTTTCAAGAAGTTGAAAGGCGGGAACAAGGAGTTGCTAATCATTCCCGATGCCAGTCACGTGGATTTGTATGATAATCTAAACGTAATTCCGTTTGACAGAATAGAACGGTTCTTCCGTGAATATCTTAAATGAAAAATATTAGTCGGTTCATAGTGGTGGGTTTGTTGTTTCGTGAATTATAAGAGGATGGCTGTCTAAATAGGATGCTTCAATGGAGTGGACATGAATATAATGTATTTGCGGGATTTTCGTGTTTTTAATATAAGAAAAATGTGCTGTAAAGGAAATAGTTGGTGATAAAATGTTTGCCATCTTATTATAATTGTTACCTTTGTGGGTCTTATAATATGAAAAACAATGAAAATAACAATTCTACAAAGAAATATAGAATGGGCGAATCCTCAAGCAAATGTAGAGAGAGCTGATGAGGCTATTAATCGTTTGCCGGATGCCGATTTGTTTGTCTTACCCGAAATGTTCTCCACTGGTTTTTGTACCAAGCCGGAGGGTGTGGCCGAGAGTGCAGACAGTGAAACATTGCATTGGATGCAGCGTAAAGCGGTCGAGCGTAACTGTGCTGTTGCCGGAAGTGTGGCAGTGCAGGAAAATGGAAAATATTATAACCGTTTCTATTTTGTACATCCTGACGGCTCGGTGCAGCATTATGATAAAAAGCATTTATTTACTTATGGAGGAGAGGATAAACGGTTTACTGCCGGAACGCAAAGGGTAGTGGTAAACTATCGGGGTGTGCGTATTTTGTTGGAAGTATGTTACGATCTCCGCTTCCCGGTGTGGTCTCGTAATTTGGGCGACTATGATATGATACTTTATGTGGCCAGTTGGCCTACTCCCCGTGTAGATGCATGGAGTGCTTTGCTCCGTGCCCGTGCCATAGAAAATCAATGCTATGTGGCAGGAGTTAATCGGATGGGGACTGATCCGGCTTGTGAATATTCGGGTGGGAGCGCCATCATAGATCCATACGGAAAGACAATGGCCGAATGTCCGTGGAGTTGTGAAAGTGAAGTCACTGCAGAGATAGATATGGAGAAATTAGCAGCATTCCGTGAGAAATTTCCGGTGCTGAATGATGCCGATTCTTTTAGCTTGCTATAAAAAAGAACGGATAGAATCGAATAATAACTAATAAAATAAATAGATAATGGCAGAAAAAAGATTATTGTTGGGCGATGAAGCGATTGCCTTGGGAGCGATACATGCCGGAATATCGGGTGTGTATGCTTATCCGGGAACACCGTCTACAGAAATTACGGAATTCATTCAAAATAATAAGCTGGCACAGGAAAGAAATTTGCATAGTACGTGGTGTACGAATGAGAAGACGGCAATGGAGGCTGCCTTGGGCATGTCTTATGCAGGCAAGCGTGCTTTGGTCTGCATGAAGCATGTAGGTATGAATGTGGCTGCCGATGCTTTTGTCAATTCGGCTATTACGGGAGTGAACGGCGGACTGGTGGTGTTGGCTGCTGATGATCCTTCCATGCATTCTTCACAAAATGAGCAGGACTCCCGTTTTTATGGAAAGTTTGCGATGCTTCCCATTTTGGAACCGTCAAACCAACAAGAAGCTTATGATATGATGAATGATGCCTATACACTTTCGGAAGAATTGAAGTTGCCGGTATTGATGCGTGTCGTTACTCGTTTGGCACATTCACGTGCCGGTGTGAAAGTGGGGGAAGTAGGGGAAGAAAACCAACTGAATCCTGACAGTGAACGTACCCATTGGGTGCTATTGCCGGCCATTGCGCGCAATCAATATGCTGCTTTGATAAAGAAGCAAGAACAGCTGGAAAAGGTTTCAAGAAAGTCGCCATACAATGGTTTGGAAAATTTTAATCCTGACAGCTCTTATGAGTTTGGTATTATAGCTTGCGGTATCGGATATAATTATGTGAAAGAATGTGACACAGACGATTCACCTGTTCCTGTATTAAAAGTATCACAATATCCTTTACCGGCAGAAGAGATTCAGAAGATGGCTGATTGTTGCAAATATATTCTGGTTGTAGAAGATGGACAGCCTTTTGTCGAAGAACAGGTGAAAGCTCTTCTTTCTAGCGATTATACAGTGAAAGGTCGTTTGACCGGTGATCTTCCCCGTACGGGTGAATTGACTCCTGACAATGTGGGTAATGCTATCGGTTGGGCTACCAAATCTCCTTTTGTCACTCCGCAGGTGGTGATGCCCCGTCCTCCGGCTTTGTGTCAGGGTTGCGGTCACCGTGATGTGTACGATGCATTGAATAAGGTTGCTGCCGAATATCCCGGTGCACGTATTTTCGGTGATATCGGTTGTTATACTTTGGGTGCATTGCCTCCATTCCGTGCTATCGACAGTTGTGTGGATATGGGTGCTTCTATTACAATGGCAAAAGGTGCTGCGGATGCAGGTGTCTTTCCCGCTATTTCCGTTATCGGCGACTCTACCTTTACTCATTCGGGTATGACCGGATTGTTGGATGCCGTCAATGATAAAGCGAATATTACGGTTATTATTTCTGATAACCTGACCACAGCCATGACCGGTGGACAGGATTCGGCAGGTACAAATAAGTTTGAAGCTATTTGTCTGGGATTGGGGGTAGAACCCGAACATGTACGAGTGGTGGTTCCGTTGCCTAAGAATATGGAGGAAATAACTCGTATCATTCGTGAAGAAATAGAATATAAAGGAGTGTCTGTTATCATTCCGCGCCGTGAATGTGTTCAGACTTTAAATCGTAAATTGAGACAGAAAAGAGTAGAAAAGGCATGAGAAAAGATATTATACTTTCAGGGGTAGGAGGACAGGGTATCCTCACTATCGCTACTATTATAGGCGAAGCCGCAACTGTTGCAGGTCTTAACTTGAAGCAGGCCGAAGTGCACGGTATGAGTCAGCGGGGAGGTGATGTGCAGTCTAATCTCCGTCTTTCGGACGAAACAATCCATTCAGATCTCATTTCATTGGGGGAAGCGGATTTGATTATTTCTATGGAGCCTATGGAGGCTTTGCGCTATTTGCCTTATTTGGAAAAAGAAGGATGGGTGGTTACTTCTGCAAATCCGTTTAAGAATATTCCCAATTATCCCGATGAGGAAGAATTGATGAAGACGCTGAATAGTCTTCCGCGTGTAGCCAAACTGGAAATAGAAGATATAGCGAAGGAAAATAATATGCCGAAATGTGCGAATGTCATCTTGTTGGGCATGGCTGCTAAATTTATTGGAATTCTGTCACCTGAACAACTGCGCGAAAGTATCGGTCGGGTGTTCGCTTCTAAAGGTGAGAAGATAGTGGAAATGAATAAGCGGGCTTTTGATATAGGTTTGGAAGCGGCAAAGAATCGGTAGGATGCTATGAAAATATTTAGTGAAGAATTGGTAGAAAGAGCTGTGTCGGAACTGCATATTGCCGACCTCTCACAGGCAACTATCGGCGATGTGCTGTTGGTTGCTCAATATTTGGAGAAAGAAACCGGTATTCCTTTTATTCGGATGGATCAAGGCTCTCCGGGGCTTCCTGCCAATCAGATAGGTATAGAGGCCGAGAAAGCAGCGCTCGACCGGGGGGTCGGTTCACAATATCCGGCCGCTGCGGGTGTGGCTGAATTAAAGAATGAAGCTTCTCGTTTTGTAAAGGCATTTATGAATGTAGAAATTTCTCCGCGTGCCTGTGTGCCGACTACGGGTTCGGTTGCAGGTTCGTTCGGTTCGTTTATTGCTTGTACGCAGCGCATTTCCGGAAAAAATAAAGTATTGTTTATCGATCCCGGATTTCCGATTCAGAAATCCCAGCTTCGCATTATAGGGGTGCAGTGGGAAGAATTTGATATTTATGCTTATCGGGGGGCTGCTTTGCATGATAAATTGGAAAGCATGTTGAGCACGGGCGAAATTGCTGCTATCGTATACTCCAATCCGAATAATCCGGCATGGATTTGTCTGGAAGAGGAAGAATTGGCTATTATCGGTGAACTGGCAACAAAATATGATGTGATTGTGATGGAGGACTTGGCTTATTTCTGCATGGATTTCCGTCGTGATTTGGGACATCCGTTTGAGCCGCCTTATCCTCCCACAGTAGCTCATTATACGGATAATTATATTCTGATGTTGTCTTCTTCCAAGATTTTCAGTTATGCGGGTCAGCGTATGGCATTGACATGTATTAGTGATAAGTTGTTCGCCCGACAGTATCCGGCATTGGCAGAACGTTATAAAGATGCAGGTGTCTTCGGACCTACTTTGATAGCTTCCATTCTTTATATGATAACTTCAGGTTGTACGGCATCTACTCAATATGCTTATGCAGAGATGCTCCGTTTGTCTACCGAAGGTAAGATTAATTTTGTGGAGGATACGCGTGAGTATGCCCGTCGTGCCGAACGCATGAAGAAGATATTTACCGACAACGGTTTCCACATTGTTTATGATTATGATGCGACTCAGGTGGTTGGAGACGGATTTTTCTTCACTATCGGTTATGGCAAGATGAAAGGTGGTGAGTTGCTGCGTGAATTGTTGTATTATGGTGTGAGCAGTATTTCTCTTTCCACTACCGGAAGTGAGCAGGAAGGTGTGCGGGCTTGCACATCAAGAATGAGAGAGGAGCTGTATCCTGTCATGGAAGAACGTATGAAAGCTTTCCATGAAGACCATCCATGATAGATGAAAGACTAACACAAATAAAATCAATCTATTACTATGATTTGGAACAAAAATAAAGAATGTATGAGTCGGGATGAGATGCATGCGCTTCAAAGCAAGCGTTTGCAGAAATTGGTTGCACTGGTCTATCATAATGTCCCGTTCTATCGTAATAAGATGCAGGAGATGGATTTGTCTCCCGATGATATCCGTAGCATTGATGATATCGTGAAACTTCCTTTTACTACCAAACAGGATTTGCGGGATAATTATCCTTATGGGCTTCAAGCTGCTCCTGCTTCTGAAATAGTGCGTGTACATGCCTCTTCGGGCACTACCGGAAATCCTACTATTGTAGGTTATACCCGTCGTGACTTATCTGTATGGTCGGAAGTAATGTCTCGTTGTCTTGCCGCTTATGGGGTGACCCGGGAAGATACGTTCTCGGTGAGTTATGGCTATGGCTTGTTTACCGGTGGTTTGGGTGCTCATTATGGTGTGGAAAATTTAGGTGCAACGGTTATTCCGGCGTCTACGGGAAATACTGAAAAGCATGTGCGTCTGATTCGTGATTTAGGTATAACCGGTATCGCTTGTACTCCATCATACGCCCTTTATCTGGCAGAAACGGTGGAACGAATGGGGCTTACCAAAGATGATATAAAATTGCGTATCGGTGCTTTTGGTGCAGAACCTTGGACAGACAATATGCGTAAGGAAATAGAAGAGCGGTTGGGCTTGAAAGGTTATAATCTGTATGGATTGAGCGAAATCATGGGACCGGGCGTTTCCTTCGAGTGCCAGGAACAAAATGGCTCTCATATCAATGAAGACCATTTCTACCCTGAAATAATCAATCCTGAAACATTGGAACAACTTCCCAGCGGGCAGCAGGGTGAATTGGTATTCACTACGCTCACCAAAGAGGGAATGCCGTTGTTGCGTTACCGCACAAAGGATTTATGTTCGTTGATGGAGGGTACTTGCGCTTGTGGTCGTACCAGTGTTCGTATGAGCCGCATCATGGGACGTAGTGATGATATGTTGATTATTCGTGGCATCAATGTCTTTCCTTCACAAGTGGAAAGTGTTATTTTGGGAATGCCTGAATTTGAACCTCAGTATATGCTGGTTGTCGACAGGCAAAATAATCTTGATATTCTTCAGGTTCAGGTGGAGGTTCGTCGTGACTTCTTCTCAGATGATTTAGGACGTATGCTTGCCATGAAAAAGACATTGAGTGACAAATTAAAGAGTGTGCTTTCTATCAGTGCGGATATTAAACTGATGGAGCCGAACAGTATCAGTCGTAGTGAAGGAAAGAGCAAGCACGTGATAGATAAACGAGTATTAAAATAAAAACTTTACGCAATATGACAATTAAGCAATTATCTGTTTTTCTGGAAAATAAAACCGGAAGAATTAATGATGTAGCAAAGACGTTGGCGAAGTATGACATTAATATGCACGCGTTCAGCATGGCTGAGTCTACAGATTTTGGAATCCTTCGTCTGATTGTTTCTGATGTCGATAAAGCAGTGGAAGTGCTCCGTGCAGAAAACTTTGCTGTAATGCTGACCGATGTGGTATGTATCAGTTGCCCGAATGTAGCAGGTTCGTTGTCGGCAATTCTGGAATGTCTGGCTGTCGAACAAATCTTTATTGAATACATGTATGCTTTTGCTCAGGGTGATACGGCAAATGTGGTTATACGTCCTAATGATTTGAAGAAATGCGTGCAAGTATTGGAGAAATGCCAATGTGATATTTTGAATAAAAATAATCTGTAAGATTTCCGCATCGTTTGGGAAAAGAAAAAGAGGCAGTCTCGCTGTGTAGGGACTGCCTCTTTTTTGCAGAGTAGGTTATTATTGATTATTCAGCAATACAAATAGAAACACGGTTTTCTTCAGCTGTTGAGAACGGCTGAACTGTGTCACCTTTGTAATCTACATTAATTCTGTTTTCAGTGATACCTTTGGCTTTCAAAGCTTCTGCAACGGCGTTGGCACGTTTTTGCGAGATAGTTTTGTTGTAAGCGGCAGTACCGGTTTGAACGTCTGCATAACCGGTGATAGTTACTTTAGCATTAGGATATTTATTCAAATAGTCCACGATGCTGTTTACTTTACCCAGTTCGGCTTCTTTAATTTTAGAAGAGTTGATAACGAAGAAGATGTTTTCTGTCAATGCTTCAACTTTTACAGGTTTGGGCTCTTCCTTTACAACCGGTTGCGGTTTAGGCTCTTCTTTTTTAGGAGCAGGAGCTGGAGCCGGTTCATAATAAACAGGTTCTGTCTTCTTGTAAGTCTTGCCAAACTTGAATGTGAAACCTACCAATCCGTTGAATTGCCAGTCTGCATTACCTGCTTTCTTTGAATTGTATTTATCGGATAACGCATTGGCATTTACTTCTAAATTGACGAATACATGGTCGCTCAAACGAATGTTTGCGCCTAAACCTCCGCGTCCTACAATAAAGTTTTTGCTGTCATTCCATAAATATCTTAACTCATGTCCCTGTGCGTTGATAGCCACAGCTTCGTCATTGTCAAATGCATGGTTGAAACCTACTCCTAAGAAACCATAAGCATTGAATACACGTTTGGGATTGAATTTGCAGAATAAAGCACTTAAGTCCAACATAGCATCTACGTTGCCCTGTACAAATTTATATTTATACACGGTGGAAGGAGAAGCCCATGCTCCTTTAGCTTCCCAAGCACTTACTCCGGCACGCAGACCAAATAACGGGCTGAATTGGTAACCCCCTGTAACTTGTGCAGCTGGTGATATCAAATCCGAGAAACTAGCTTCACCCAAAGTATGGCTGGCACCGCCTTGAATTTGCATAAACCAATGAGGGTTGAACACCACTTTACCTTCTTCTTTCACTTCCTGAGCAAAAGAACTAACTGTGCAAAGAGAGAATGCACAGATTAAGAATTTCTTTGTTAAATTTGATAGTCCCATTTTTAAAAATATTTTGGTGATTCTGCAAAGGTATAAAAAAATAATATATCAACACGTTTTTTCACAAAAATATGTTGATATACTAATAAAACCGGAATTTAAGCTTACCAAATGAGACTGTAATCGGTTTAGAACAAACTCCAGGCTACGGTTAATCCTGCCATAACGATGGCTACCATACTCATTAATTTAATAAGTATATTCAGGCTTGGACCGGATGTATCTTTAAACGGATCTCCTACTGTGTCTCCGGTGACAGTCGCTTTGTGTACTTCACTGCCTTTGCCGCCAAAATTGCCTTCTTCCACATATTTCTTGGCGTTATCCCATGCACCGCCCGAATTTGCCATGAAAATGGCGAGAACAAAACCGGATGACAAACCGCCAATCAGCAGTCCGATTACTCCCGGAACACCAAATAAGAGTCCGGTGGCAATGGGAGCAATAATAGCCAGCAGAGATGGGAATACCATTTCGCGTTGTGCACCTTTGGTTGAAATTTGTACACATCGTGCGTAGTCGGGTTCGGCTTCACCGGTCAGAATCCCTTTTATTTCCCGGAATTGTCTGCGTACTTCTTCCACCATGTGGGCAGCTGCACGTCCTACTGCGTTCATTGTCAGTCCGCAGAATAAAAATGCCATCATGCTACCGATAAAAATTCCCGAAAGAACTTTCGGATTCATCAGTGTTACATCATAGTACAGCATATAATCGGTGAAACTTGCATTGTGTACTTCAACAGTAATGCCGTTGGGCAGTTCTAAAATTGTTTGTCCCAATCGAGTCAGTCCGATACGTATTTCTTCTATGTATGATGCCAGCAGTGCCAAACCTGTGAGTGCTGCAGAACCGATGGCAAATCCTTTTCCGGTAGCGGCTGTCGTATTACCCAACGAATCGAGGGCGTCTGTGCGCTTGCGCACTTCTTCACCCAATCCACTCATTTCTGCATTGCCTCCGGCATTGTCGGCTATCGGACCGTAAGCATCAGTAGCAAGAGTGATGCCCAAGGTGGAAAGCATTCCTACAGCGGCAATTCCGATACCATACAGTCCCATGGAAATATTGGCAAAATCAAAACCTGATGCGAGCCAATAAGAAAGGATAATTCCAACTACTACCGCCAAGACGGGGATAGTGGTAGATACCATACCCAGCCCGATACCTGAGATGATTACGGTGGCCGGACCGGTCTTTCCGCTTTCGGCCAAACGCTGTGTTGGTTTATATGATTGAGAAGTGTAATATTCGGTAGAACGCCCGATGATAATTCCTACTATTAATCCGATAACTACGGCAAATGAGATATTTACCCAATTTTGTAAATTCAGTATCCAAAGGATAAGGAAAGTTGCAACGACTATTAAAGCAGAACTTAAGTTTGTTCCGACAGCCAGTGAGCCTAATAACTCTTTCATGCCTGCATTTTCTTTTGTTCTGACGGAGAATATTCCTATAATGGAAAGGAGAATGCCTACAGCAGCAATCAACATTGGTGCGATAACAGCTTTAAATTGCATGGTTGTATCGTTTGTACCTATATAGGCAGCAGCCCCCAATGCGGCAGTGGCGAGAATCGAGCCGCAATAGCTTTCGTACAAGTCTGCCCCCATACCGGCTACATCGCCAACATTATCACCTACATTGTCGGCAATGGTTGCCGGATTGCGCGGGTCGTCTTCGGGGATGCCGGCTTCTACTTTGCCTACAAGGTCGGCACCCACATCGGCTGCTTTGGTATAAATTCCTCCTCCGACACGCGCAAATAAAGCCTGTGTGCTGGCTCCCATACCGAATGTCAGCATGGTGGTGGTAATGATACACAATTTGGCAGATGGATTCATGACATCTGCCGGAATACATTTATCCAGCAATAGATACCAGAACGAAATATCAAACAGGCCGAGTCCTACCACCACCAGTCCCATGACTGCTCCGCTTCGGAAAGCGATACGCAGACCTTTGTTTAAAGAGCTACGGGCTGCATTGGCGGTACGTGCTGAAGCATACGTTGCGGTCTTCATTCCCAAAAAACCGGAAAGCCCGGAGAAGAAACCGCCGGTAAGGAAGGCAACGGGCACCCAGGCGTTTTGCAGATGGAAGCCGTAAGCCATAACGGAGAATAGAATAACCAGCCCCAGGAATACCATTCCCACTACCTTGTATTGCTGTTTGAGATAGGACATGGCGCCTTGACGTACATGCAGAGCGATTTTCTCCATTGTAGGAGTTCCTTCGCTTTCACGCATCATTTGTTTGTAGAAATACCAAGCGAGTACCAACGCCAATAAAGAGGCGATGGGTACAATCCAGAAAAGATAGGTTTCCATACGCAGTATTGATTTAGAAGTTACTTCCCAAAGATAAAAAAAATAAGTGATATTCAAAGGTATAGGACCACTTTTTTATTTGTTAAGGGAAAAAGAGAACCAGTTGGAATATTGTGGGTTATCAGGTTTATGGAATATGCCGGGGTTGCCGGAGGGAGGCTTTTCGGGTAGCGGAAGAATTTTACCGTTTCAAGCGATAAAATTACACGGATTCATCTAAGTATCCGGATGATAAAATAATAAATTGTATGGGAATAGTTATTTCCCATACAATTTATCTATCAAGTCACTGCGGCCTATCTTGCGTAATTCATTGATGATGGCACGGCGTTCTTCGGGTTTATACCAGAAAAAGAACATTCGTTGCGCCAATTTTTCCTTTTGCGTCTTGGCAGAAAAGACCGGTTGCAAAGTATAGGGATGATAGCCTGTATACCAGGCTTCGGTAGCAATGGTCATGGGAGTGGGAGTGAAGTCCTGTACCTGTTCCAGATGGAAGTCCAACCTTTTGGTGATAACTGCCAGCTCTGCCATATCTTCTTCTGTGCATCCGGGATGGCTGCTTATAAAATAAGGAATGATTTGCTGTTTCAGATTCAGCTCCCTGTTCACTTTATCGAATGTTTTCTTGAATTCATAGAATTGTGCGAATGAAGGCTTCCGCATGATATGCAATACTTGATCGCTGGTATGTTCGGGGGCAACTTTCAGTCGTCCGCTCACATGTTTGGCTATCAGCTCGCGTGTATATTCGGCTGTGCTTCGGTTTATCGCCGGGTCTTTACTTTGGTATTGCAACAGGTCATAACGTACACCGCTTCCGATAAAGCTTTTCTTTATTCCCGGTATGGCATCTACCGAGCGATAGATGTCGAGCAGCGGGCGATGGTCGGTATTCAGATTCGGACATACTTTGGGATGGATGCAGGACGGGCGTTTGCAACGGCGGCATTTGTTTTCATCCATTCCGTGCATGGCATACATATTGGCACTCGGTCCTCCCAAATCGCTCAGATAACCTTTGAAATCAGGCATTTCTGTAATCTCTTTCACTTCTTTCAGGATGCTTTCCTTGCTTCGGCTGACTATGAACTTTCCCTGGTGGGCAGAAATGGTACAGAAAGCACATCCGCCGAAACATCCCCGGTGGAGATTGACGGAGAATTTAATCATATCATAAGCCGGGATGCGTTTCCCTTTGTATTTGGGATGGGGCAGCCGGGTGTATGGCAAGTCGAAAGACATATCCAGTTCGCCCTGTGTCATGGGAGGGTAGGGAGGATTGACCACTACGGTCTTGTTTCCCACATCCTGCAGGATGCGGGAAGCTTCGTATTTATTGCTTTCCTCTTCGATGAAGCGGAAGTTTTCGGCTTGTTTCTTCTTATCTTTCAGACACTCTTCATGAGAGTGGAGGATGATATCCGGTTTTTCTTTACTGTGCTCGGATAATGTGCTGATGTTTTGGAGCGGACACACGGGGTCTCCCTTACGGATTATGTAGGCTGTTTGTAAGATATCATGTGGAACAGGAAGACCGGCTGCTATAGGAGCAGACCCGTGTGTCTGTCCGGCAGCAGCCGTCAGTGCTTTCATCCTTCTGCAAAGTTCTGTAATCGGCTTTTCCCCCATTCCATAAATAAGCAAATCTGCTCCCGAATCTATTAAAATAGACTTCTGCACACAATCCTGCCAATAGTCATAATGGGTGACGCGGCGTAAGGAAGCCTCTATACCTCCCAAGATGACAGGCACATCCGGGTATAGTTTTTTAAGAATCTGTGTATATACAATGCTGGGATATTCGGGACGCATATCGTGACGACCGTCCGGTGTATAAGCATCTTCACTGCGTAAACGTTTATTGGCTGTGTACTTATTCACCATGCTGTCCATACATCCGGCAGATACACCGAAAAAAAGACGTGGTCGTCCCAGCTTTTTGAAATCGCGCAAGTCATCACGCCAATTGGGTTGAGGCACGATGGCTACTCTTAGTCCCTGTGCCTCTAATAATCTTCCGATAACGGCCGGTCCGAAAGAAGGATGGTCTACATACGCATCTCCGCTAAATAAGATAACATCCAGGTCATCCCATCCACGCAGTTCAACTTCTTTCTTTGTTGTCGGCAGCCAATCTGTAAGTTTATGTTCTTTCAAATCCTTTTTATTCTTCTTTTTGGCCTCCTTCTTCATCATCCTGATTCTTTTCTTTTTCCCAGCGGATGTAGAGCAAAATCAATTGATGAAGCCCGAAGGCTTTCATGTTATTATGATAAATTACATCTATGCAAAGGTCGAGCAACTCTTTGTTGTTTCCCTCTTCACTGGTAATCAGTGAGCGTATATTCAGTTTTAATTTTTCCAGTACAGACTCATCTACAATGCCGTTACTGTCTATTAAGTGCTGAAATAGAGCGTATTTCTCGATTGTTTGCAGGTTTTCTTCCGAAATTTCCATGCAACGTGTGCCTGAGGCATTTGTTTGTATAGTGTACATAGTCCTTATTTTAATGGTTTATACGGACAAAGTTAGGTGTTTTTATGAAATAACCTCTAATTTGCTTCTTTATTTTCATAGAAAATCCTTATTTGCTTCCGAAGAAACCTAATATGGCACTCATTATCCGTGTCCGTTGCTGCACTCCTTCGATGCTTTCGAAAGGGAAGCCCAATACGAAAGTGCGGTAATTGCCTTTGTAGGCAATGCCGGCACTGTAATTGCCGGGAGTGTATATAAATGTGGAATAAGCCGGTGCGACAGGAGTCAGGCAGTCGGGGGCAGGTACGGCATACGTTTTTTCATTCACGGTGCAGGGAATTGTAAAATGGGTGTTGGCACCGTAAATAGTGCCTGATGTTTTTCCGCCCATGCTTCCGCCAAAACTGTATTTCAGTATGTTCTCGGTAAAGCCGAGTGCCGAAGGACTGTTCATGTTGCTGCCGATATAAGAACCGCTGACCAATATGTTTCCACCACGGCGGCAATAATCCGTGATAAGTTGTTGCATGATAGGGGAGAATGCCTGTTTCTCCGCACCCATAATGAGGTCTGTGACCGGATAGTCTGTCAGTCGGACAAATCCGTTTTCCACTGCTTCGTCGCTGCATGAGACAAAGGAATATCCTCCGGCGGATTGTATGGCTTTGCCGTGTATGAAAGGATAATCAAACGTGTTTCCGGCTATCAGCATTCCTTCCAGCTCACTGCCACTGTATCCCAGTCCGTCTTTTGTTTCCCGTCCGATGCGGCTTCGGTCAAAACTTTGTTGTGCACCGCAATAGGCCGGTGTGCTTATATAAGGTATTCCCGGGTCTGTCTTTAAGTCAAATCCTTGTATAAAATTCGATTCTATGGTAGCGGGACCGCTTAGGCGATCGAATGCATTTACTATTAAAACAGTTCCTTTGCTCTTTTTGGCTTTATAGGCCGACAGAATTTCGGAAGGGAAACTTTCTCCTCCACGGTTGACGGCTGTGACTTTGAAGCTGTATACCAGTCCCGGTTCGGCTTCGAAAGTATATTTCGTATCGCGAACCAACGTACCATTGTCGAATCCACCATGTCCCAAACGGGTGTACACAATGTATTCCCGGGCCTTTGCCGTAGGTTCCAGCGGGTCGTCTACTGCCTGCCAGCTCAGACGGAATGTGTTCTTCTTGCTTCCTTCGGCTATTGAAAAATTGCTCACCGGCAATGGTTGTACCACATAGTCAGTGCCATGCATAGTGGCTGTATACTTTAGGATTGATTTATAAACTGAACGTGCAACCGTGAATTTAAACCGGGGATTGTGTCCCAGTTTAAGATCGGCAAAGTTCTGATGGGAAAGCAGTTCCAGAATCATGGATGGAACACCCGGCAGGCGTGTCTCGCTGTAATTGCGGTTCCACAGGCTGCGGCGCGGCCATTGAATACCAAATCCGGCAGAGATATCCCGTTGCAGTCCGGTCAGCACCATGTCTGCCAGGTCGCGGGAAGCATAGCGGGAGATTCCGGCGTTTAATTTCCCATTATTGCTGCCGGTGGTATAAATGCCCAATGTCCCGATTAGCTCATCTTCTTTGGAGAAGCCGGCATCGCTGTGCAGTCCGAAAGTCATTTCAAACGGCACTCCCAAACCTTGTTCCTGCGGATTGTAAACAGAACCGCCACTCATGTAATTGATAACCCGGCTGCGGCTGTTGATGTCGTCGGTATAATCATTTTTCCCTTCGGCGGGACTATATATACCGTAGGGCATTCCCGCCCATTGTGCTGCATAACGTGCTCCTTCCAGGTAGCGTGGAAGACCGCTGACGCTTCCTCCTCTCGAAATATTTCCCATGCCTCCTCCAAAGCGGACGGCATCGGCGCACACTACTCCTTTTTGTTTGCTCTCATTACTTAATACTACCATTCCGTAGTCGTTGGTTCCTTTGTCGAATTCAAAAGTGCCCAGATAAACCCATGTACCTCCGCCCATTTGCTGGTTGACTTTGAATTCGGTCACTCCACCTTTATGGAAAACCAAATATTTGGCATCGCTTACACTTCCCGGCAATGTCTGATAAGAAACGTATACGGCATATTTCCCTGTTTCGGGAATATCGGGAATCCATTGTGCAAAAGCCTTTTCAGGCTTTTTTTCCGTTGCGGCGAAGCGTGCCGTGCCGTCCCGGAAAGGATTCTGTCCGTCTGTATAAACAGAACGTTTTCTGGCGAATCCTGCCAAAGGAGATGTTTTCCATTTTCCTTTCCGGCTTTTCTCTTCTATATAAATGCTTTTTCCCGTAACTGTGTTGTTGTCCACTATTACTTCGTTGCGCTGCCGGTCTCGTTCGCGTGGCGTATAGACGACGGCACCGGCGTTTTCCAGCATGGGGATGATATAAGGAACGACGAAAGACTGTGTGAAGAGGTCTTCTGTGGTGCAGAATAAGCGCGGACGTTGCCATTCCCAACTTCCTTTGTTGTTTTTATAATATTTTCCATGGCTTTGCCACAATGCGATGTGTCTGCCCTCCAATCCTTTAGAGGCAAGATAAGGACGTGACATATTTTGTATCCAAGGAGCACCTTTATAGTCGATGCGTTGCCACAGCCTGCTTTTATCCTGTTTTTTTTGTAATATATTGGGGATTAATTCTTCAATCGGCTTTCCATCTGCATAAATGGTAATATCGTAGTAATTGACGGGGCCGGGAAGACTTTGTTTCAGTAACCTGTAAATGGCTTCTGTATTTTCGGGCGTGAAAGGTTGATAACCAAAGTTCGCATTGGCATAAACATGCAGCGCTTTTTTACTGTGATTCAGTTCGTAGCGGTCCAGTCTGCACTTGCCGATATTGGCGTATGATGTTTCGAAATTAGTAAAAAAGTCTTTTAAGCGTTGTTCCACATTCCGGTCCGGTTCTTGTGCCGATATCCAGAAGGTACTTACCGCCAGAAACAGAAAAGACGTTATTATTTTCTTTGCCGGCTTAATAAACATAATTGCTTCTATTTGATGATGCGAAGTTAGAAATATTTGTCCGTATTCCCGTATCGGCTCATCTAAATGAAATGAATTATCTTTAATTTTTGCTTTACATTAGCTGTTATGCTTCTGTTTTGTTTTCTTTTTCCTTTTCTTGCAGGTTTGTGCTTGCCGCAAGCTTAGGGAAGAATAAGTGTTTTCTTCCTTTGGGTTAAGTCTTTTTCTACGTCCGGTTATTACGTCCTACTGCGGCAGGACGTACGTTCCATTGCAGTAGGACGTATATCCCATTGTTGTGGGACGTAATAATCTGCCGCATGAAAAGTCTTAATCTGAAGGACGAAAATGCTTGGCCTGTCTTATGGAATATTTAAAAGGAGGTGTGTCAAAATAAAAATGGTCTATCAAATCTTAACAGTAGGGGCAGGGTTTACCTGCCCGAACCAACAGTCAGTAATACACAAAGCAAACTGTTTTTTTGAAGAGGAAACCTCGCCCCTGCCGGCAAAATGATAGCATCATCAACGTTTGGACACACCCCTTTTGCTGTTTTATTTTAAAAAGAAAGATTATTGAATATTCCCGATAGTAAATAGTTCAGGATGCTTTCCTTTGAAATCTTTATAATACAATTTAATTTCACGCATATCTTTCTCTATATCCCCGCTAGGGTGAATCACCTTTTCGGCAGTGATACATTTTTTTTCGTAGTCTATAGCTACTAATATGATGGGCAGACCGGCTCCTTGGGCAATATAGTAAAACCCTTTTTTCCAATTCGGATTTGCTTTGCGCGTACCTTCGGGAGTAATGGCCAAATGAAATTTTTTGCTCGACTTGGCAATGTTTATCATCTGGTCTACCAATGAACTCTTGCGGCTGCGGTCTACCGGAATACCTCCCATCCAGCGGAAGATAGGTCCCAAAGGCCAGAAGAACCAGTCTTTTTTCATCATGAAGCCGGTTTCACGGCCAATAGCCCCCATAAACAGTTTACCGATAAACAAATCCCAATTGGTGGTATGCGGAGCTGCACAAATAATATATTTGTCATAATCGGGAACGGAGACTTTGGTCTTCCATCCCAACAGTTTGTAGTAGATAAAACTACAAATAGCTTTCTTCATTCTTTAAATCCGTGTTATGCTTTTGATGCTTTTTCCATTTCGTCTGCCACTATTTTTATTTCTTTGTCCAGGTCTTCATGCAATCTCTTATAGAAGCCTTTTACATTGCCCGGCTCGGTGTGGCTGATACGCGGAATCAATGCCAACACGTTATGTATTGCGTGAATAACTGCTTCACGGTTAACACCTTCCATCAAGGTAGCAAAAAATAAATCGCTTGCTATATAGGTTATTTTTTTCTTTAAATTTCTTCTACTTGCCATAATTGTAATGTTTTTAAGTTAATACAAAAATCTAATTTCGCGGTAAAGTTAGCATTTTTATTTGTATACGTTTTCATATTTGCGAAAAAAGAGCGAAATTTGCACGTGATTTCTAAATGAGTTTATACACCTTTAAATAGAATAATAGAATATGACTAAAAGTGCATTACAAATTGCCAGAGCTGCTTATCAGCCCAAACTTCCTAAAGCGTTGAAAGGCGCAGTTAAAGTTAAGGAAGGTGAACCTACACAGTCTGTAGCTGACCAGGAAGCTATCAAAGCATTGTTCCCTAACACATACGGAATGCCGTTGATACAGTTCGTTGAAGGCGAAGCTGTTAATCTGCCTGCTATCAATGTAGGTGTAATTCTGTCCGGTGGACAGGCTCCCGGCGGACACAATGTGATTTCAGGTTTGTTCGACGGTATCAAGGCGCTGAACAAAGACAGCAAGTTGTTTGGTTTCATTCTGGGCCCCGGTGGTTTGGTTGACCATAACTATATGGAGCTTACTGCTGATATCATTGACGAATACCGCAATACGGGTGGTTTCGATATCATCGGTTCGGGACGTACCAAACTGGAAAAAGAAGAACAGTTTGATAAAGGTTTGGAAATCATCAAAGAACTGGGCATCAAGGCATTGGTAATCATCGGTGGTGATGACTCTAACACCAACGCTTGTGTATTGGCAGAATATTATGCAGCCAAGAATTGTGGCGTACAGGTAATCGGTTGTCCGAAGACTATCGACGGTGACTTGAAGAACGAAATGATTGAAACTTCTTTCGGTTTCGATACTGCTTGTAAGACTTATGCCGAAGTTATCGGTAATATCCAGCGTGACTGTAACTCTGCACGTAAATACTGGCACTTCATTAAATTGATGGGACGTTCTGCTTCTCATATTGCTTTGGAATGTGCTTTGCAGGTTCAGCCTAACGTATGTATCATTTCTGAAGAAGTTGAAGCTAAAGATATGTCTTTGGATGATGTAGTAACTTACATCGCTCAGATTGTAGCCGACCGCGCTGCTCAGGGTAACAACTTCGGTACAGTATTGATTCCTGAAGGTTTGGTAGAGTTTATTCCTGCCATGAAGAGATTGATTGCTGAATTGAACGACTTCCTGGCTGCTAATGCTGCGGAATTTGCTTTGATTAAGAAATCTCATCAACGTGAATATATCATTTCTAAGTTGTCTAAAGAAAACTCGGCTATCTATGCTTCACTGCCCGAAGGTGTAGCCCGCCAGTTGTCATTAGACCGTGACCCGCACGGAAACGTACAGGTATCATTGATTGAAACAGAAAAACTGTTGTCTGAAATGGTAGCTACCAAATTGGCACAATGGAAAGAAGAAGGCAAGTATGTTGGTAAGTTTGCTGCTCAGCACCACTTCTTCGGTTACGAAGGACGTTGCGCTGCTCCGTCAAACTTCGATGCCGACTATTGTTATTCATTGGGCTACACAGCATCTATGTTGATTGCTAACGGCAAGACCGGTTATATGTCTTCAGTTCGCAACACGACAGCTCCTGCTGCAGAATGGATTGCCGGTGGTGTGCCTATCACAATGATGATGAATATGGAACGTCGTCACGGCGAAATGAAACCGGTTATCCAGAAAGCATTGGTGAAACTGGACGGTGCTCCTTTCAAGAAGTTCGCTTCACTGCGTGACAAGTGGGCTACTGAAACAGATTATGTATATCCGGGTCCTATCCAGTACTTCGGTCCTACAGAAGTTTGTGACGAGCCGACTAAGACTTTGCAGTTGGAACAAGGTAAATAATTCTGAATAGAAATATTAATATTGTAGGGGCGAGTTGTTTTCGTCCGGATACACTTCATGTTGTGTTTTCGGGGGATTCAGTTCGCCCCTGCTTTGAATAATTCGGTATATATCAGCACTAAATGAGTAAGCAACCGCCCATATCGGTGGTAAATAAGCCACGTAAGACAACTTCCCGAAAATCTTCTTCTCCGCGCAAATCGCGGAAGAAAGATGCTTCGCCTCATAAAAAGAAGGTAGTCAAGAAATGGGAAATACCGACGGGGCTTTATTATATCCTGATGGGAGCAATCACCGTTGTGTTTTTAAGTGCTTTCTTCTATTTCTTCATTCGTCCTTATTCTTATCGTTGGAAACCTTGTTATGGGCTGAAGGCATACGGTGTATGCATGCCGGCGGGTTTTCATATTCATGGTATTGATGTTTCCCATTATCAGGGAAATATTGACTGGCAACGACTGACTCAGACCCGTCAAAGTCAATTCCCTATCCATTTCATCTTCATGAAAGCCTCCGAGGGCGGAGATTATGGTGATCGTGTTTTTCAGGCAAATTTTGATTCAGCCAAGGCTTATGGATTTATTCGCGGAGCTTATCATTTCTATAATCCGAAAACAGACCCGGTTCGTCAGGCTGATTTCTTTATCAATTCCGTAAAGTTGGACACAGGTGATTTACCTCCCGTACTCGATATCGAAAAGCGTGGAGATGATGCCCGGACTCTTCGTCGGGATTTAAAAATATGGCTGGATAAAATAGAGAGACATTATAAAGTAAAGCCTATTCTTTATACTTCTTATAAATTCAAGACCCGCTATCTTAATGATTCTATATTTGATTCTTATCCTTATTGGATTGCTCATTATTATGTTGATTCGGTGGAATATAAAGGCAACTGGAAATTCTGGCAGCACACTGATGTGGGTACACTTCCCGGCATTAGGGAAAAGGTGGATTTGAACATATTCAATGGCTCATTGGAGGAATTGAAATGCATGACTATCCGTTGAGGTATTTCATAAAAAACAGACTATCTGTTCGGTTTTAGGTGAAGTGTTCGTTTTCGGACATTGGATTTGTTTTCTATTGTTTTGATTATCAATATGATATGACTTTGGCATATACTTTGTATTTGAAAATGGAGAAACAAAGTATGTGTATATTATGGTAAGAACGTATTTTAATCAAGCTTTTCATTTAATCAGGCAGAATCCATTGTTCAGTGGTTTCTATATACTTGGAACCGGATTGGCCATATCGATGGTTATGTTATTGGTTGTTATTTATTATATAAAGGTAGCAGGAATTTATCCGGAGACTAATCGTGCGCGGATGATGGTTATATCGGATGTGCACATGCAGAGTGTTGATAATTCCAATTCTAATTCGACGGGTCTGATAGCCTACAATATAGTGAAAGACCTTTTTTACAATCTGAAAGGTACAGAAGCGGTTTCTGCTATAGGAACTTATGTGGCAGGAGATGGTTATGCTCAGTTGCCTTCTTCAAAACATCGCATACCGGTAGTTCAAAAAGCAGTGGATGTTGCCTTCTGGAAAGTTTTCGATTTTGACTTTGTAGATGGAGCTCCCTTTAGCGAATCCGATTTTGCCAGTGGCATTCATCACATTGTCATTTCAGAGGAAGTGGCGCAACGGATTTTTAATACTTCGAAGGTGGTGGGCAAGTATCTTACGATAGATTTTGTGGAGTATAAAATATGTGGAGTTGTCAAAACCCCCAGTTATGCCACGGAACTGAGCTATGCACAAGTATGGATTCCATATACTTGTTTTCCGGGGTATGATAAGTATAATCAATACGATGCGCTAGGTGCCTATGAAGTAGTCATATTGGCACGTTCCTCTTCCGATTTTGACAGCATAAAAGCTCAGGTAGATGAATTTACCCGAAAGTTTAATGCTATTTCTCATGATGGCTATAAACTGCTTTGGCATGGACAGCCTTATGCTTACTGGAAAACATTGTTCCGTGTGGACTCTATGACGGACTTGGATTTTATGAAGATTTTCCGTCAGATAGGAGCTGTTTTGCTGATGCTGTTATTAGTGCCGGCATTGAATTTATCGGGCATGATATCGGGACGAATGGAAAAACGTTTGCCCGAGATAGGAGTGAGAAAAGCATTTGGAGCAACGTCTTGTGTCTTATTTTCACAAATAATCTGGGAGAACCTGATTTTGACTGTTATTGGCGGTTGTCTGGGTTTGATTATATCTTATGGAATGGTGTTATTATCTAAAAATTGGCTGCTTACTTTGCTGGACGACAATGTGACGGCGTTACCTGATGGGGTAGGTGTGAGTATAACTCCTCAAATGCTGTTCAGTCCTGTTCTGTTTATGGCTGCCTTCCTGATATGTGTGGTGATAAATTTGTTCTCAGCCGTTATCCCGGCGTATCTTTCTCTGCGAAAAGATATTGTGTATTCCATTAATAAACAAAAATAAGAGGTTATGTGGCATCATATATTTAGAAACCTTTGGAATTCGCGTAAGCGTAATGTGTGGATATTGTTGGAGTTGATTGTTATTGCCATTGTATGTTGGATGGTAATCGATCCCTTATTTGTTATTTTCTATAATAAGTCGATTCCGGATGGCTATGAGGCAGATGGGTTGTACAGGCTTCAGCTTTCTGTGGTTCCTTCTGATGAAGAAATTCGCCCGGAAGATTTCCGGAAATTGATGGAACGGCTTCGAAGTCATGAGCAAATCGAATCGGCTACTTATGTAGTTAATAACCACTATCCTTGTTCGCGTGGAAACAGTTTTAATAATCTTACTTTGGACACAATGAGTGTTCGTGTTGCTTTTATGGATTTTGTTCCGCACACCGATTTCTTTCAAACCTGGCGAATACGTTCGGTCAAAGACGGTACTTGGGAAAGTCTCGAAAATGCCGAATATACGGTGAATAGTATTTTGATGACTTCGGATGCTGCCGCTTGTCTTTCGCCCGATAAAGATCTGACCGGAGGTGTGGTTTATGCAAGAGATAGTGTTCCTCTGAAGGTAACGGCGTTGATTCAACCGGTCAAAATGAAGAGTTGTATGCAGCCTTATTATCTTCGTCTCAATGCACGTACTGACGGCATTCCGTCATGGGCCTATGAGGGAGGTTTGATTGTCTTTGCCCGTACAAAACCCGGAGTTGCGGAAACTCGCTTCATTGAGGATTTTATTCCTTGGATGGAAGAGTATTTGGCAGTGGGGAGGTTGTTTATCAGCAAGATTGAACCTTTCAGTAAAGTACGTGAGCAAAGTGATTTAAAAGAAGGAGCTACCAGTGAGATTCGTATTAAATATGCCCTTTGCTATTTCTTTCTGGTGAATTTGTTTTTAGGAGTCAGCGGGACATTTTGGTTGAGTACCCGTACACGTCGGGAGGAAATGGGAGTGAGATTGTCTTATGGGGCGTCTCCTAGACATATTCGTCTTTTATTATTGGGTGAAGCCGGTATGTTGACTACTATAGCAGTATTGATAGGTTGTCTTGTTTATTTTCAATGGGTGCTGAAAGATGGATTTTATGTGTTGTCGAGTATGACGCCCGGTGATAATATGCGTTATATTACTAATCATTTTACAGTTCATTTTTTGATAGTGTCGTTGATTGTATATCTTATCATGATGATAGTAACATGGATTGGAGTATGGATACCGGCTTATAATATCAGTAAAATATCTCCTGTAGAAGCGCTGAAAGACGAATAATGTTTTTATATTTGCCGTATGAATATAGTAATGAACATATTGTGGATTGTTTTGGGCGGACTGCTTATTTGCATAGAATACATTATAGCGAGCCTGTTGTTGATGGTCACCATCATTGGAATTCCTTTTGGTCTGCAGACATTGAAGCTGTCAGTTTTGGCACTTTGTCCGTTTGGTATGCAGGTGCGCAGTTGCCCCGGCGGTGAGGGTTGCTTGAGTGTTTTGATGAATATACTTTGGATATTGGTAGGAGGTATTTGGATAAGTTTGTCTCATTTAGCTTTTGGTTTGTTATTATGCATCACTATTATCGGTATTCCATTTGGTTTGCAACATTTCAAGTTGGCTGGCCTGGCACTTACTCCTTTCGGGAAAGAGATAGTTTAAGTCGTGCTGTCATAGAAAAAGAGTGTGTCAAAACGTGAATAATACTGTCGTTTAGTTCGTAGGGGCGAGGTTCGCTCGCCCGAAAACAGTTTACTTTGTGTCTTCGGGCAGGCAAACCCTGCCCCTACAGCTGACGATGGGATAGGCCGGTTTAGTTTTGGCACACTCCCTTTTTCTATGAATGCTATTCTACTCTTTTATGATAAATGCTAATATCCGGGATTCTGTTTGATGTTCGGATTCTTGTCGAGTACATCTGTTTGAGAGAATGGCAAATAACGGTTCTTCGGAGCAAACTTACGTGTTTCAATTGTTGCTGTGCCTGTAACTTCTGCACGTTTGTACGGATCGTTTTCACTGTAATTGATAGCACCGGTAATACGTTTTAAATCACCGTTCATTAAAGTTTCTGCCAACATCTTGCCACCGGCGTCTTTCCAACGCAGGATATCTGCACGGCGTAAACCTTCACCTGCAAATTCTACGCAACGTTCACGACGAATCAATTCACGTAATTTATCCTGAGTATCATATTTAGTTCTGACTACTTTAGGCATACCTACGCGTTCACGAATCTGGTCGATATAGTTGTACACTTGATCTGATGGACCGTTTAATTCGTTTTCGGCTTCTGCCCAACTTAACAGTACTTCTGCATAACGGAATATGATAACACAGGCAGCTGTATTCCAAATATTAGAATACTGTTCGTATGGATCTAGATATTTGGCCCATGTTAAAGCTGTTTTTGAGGCATTGTCTGTATAAGTAGGAAAGTTCTTGTTTTTTGAACCGTCTGCCAGCTTCTCATCCAGTGTATTTAATATCTTTCCTCTCCATTCTTGTCCGGGATAAAGAATAGTCATATCCATGCGCGGGTCACGATTGGCAAAAGGATGTTTGGCATCATAATAGCCTGTAGCTTCCTCTTTAGTCAAACCATTGTCCATTTCATACATGTCTACCAAATTTTGAGTAGGAACAATTGAAGACCATCCTGCATCATCATTATTATACATTTGACCAATAACGCCCAGTCCGAAGACACTTTCGAGGCGTTGATCTGCCAATATGATTTCTTTAGAATCTACACCTGTCAGTTTGAATAAGTTTTCATAATCAGAATCCAGTTCGTATTGTTTTAAATCGATGATAGCCTGAGCTGCATCTTTTGCTTTCTGCCAGTCGCCGTAATACAATGCTTCGCGCATTTTGGTTGCCAAAACTGCTCCTTTGGCAATACGTCCGCGTGCTGCCGGAGTGGTGTTGATGGCTGTAAGTGCATCGTCCAAGTCCTGTGCTATCTGTTCGCGTACTTCTGCTTCCGTATTACGCGGTACCTGTGCTTCTTCGGCCGTAGTATAAGAACCGATGATAGGTACACCGCCATACCACCAGTTCATAATGAAATATCTATAGGCACGGATGGCTTTGGCTTCTGCTATCAGTTCTTCTTTCTTACCTGCAGTAGTGAATTCTACATTGTCGATGTTTTCTAACACTGTATTACAACGGCGGATAATGGCAAAATCATAGAATGAAGCACCTGTGTTACCGCTGGATAAGGAACCGTCTCCCCAAGGACGCCATCCTTCCCATGAAAAATTATTGTAACCTATGTCGGAACCGCAATCTAAATAAAGAATGGACGATGGATCTAATAATCCATTGTAGCAACCTACTACAAAACTCTCGGCATCAGTTTCTGTTTTCCAGGTTGTTGCAGGAGAAAGGGCATCTTTCGGAGCTGTATCCAGAAAATCTGAACATGAAGCAGACAGCAATGCGATACCTGCTAATAAATATGTTGATAAACGTTTCATATTATTCTGTATTAATTAAGTGATTATAAAAAGTTTAGAATGTAATGTTGACTCCGAATGAATGTGTTTTATTCAAAGGATAACTAGACAGACGTTCACTGACAGTTTCAGGGTCTACATTGATTGGCATATCGTCAAATGTCAGTAGGTTTTCTGCTGAATAGTATACACGCAGATTCTGAATTCCCCATTTCTCTATCCAATTTTTAGGAAGAGTATAGCCTAATTGTATGGTTTTCATACGGAGATAGCTTGTGTCCATAATCCAGAAATCGGAAAGTACATTCGAAGCTTCACTTGGAGATACACGTGCTTCTGCTATGCGTGGCATGCTTGCATTTTTGTTTTCGGGTGTCCAACTATCCAACCAGGCAGTTGACGGATGTCCTGCGCTACCGGAGAATTCACCGAATGCTTCCTTGGTAAATGCATATCCTACACCGGCAGCACCATTGAAGTTCATTGACAAGTCTATGTTCTTATAACCAACATTGATATTGAAGCCAAATGTGAATTTCGGATCTTTGGTTCTATAAAGCTCGCGGTCATCAGCCGAGATTTTACCGTCACCGTTTGCATCTACATAGCGTAAGTCACCTGCCTTGAAATCTTGTCCGAAAGGATATCCGTCCATTGCAGAGTATTTGGCTTGCCATGCAGCAGCTTCTTCATCAGACTGGAAAAATCCGTCTGTGCGATATACGAACCATGAATTAATGGGAGAACCTACTTCGCGCATAAAACTGCCGTCAGCCATACGGTCTACTCCACCTAAATTTTCAATGGTATTCTTGTTGTAGGCAAAGTTTCCTGAAACACCGAAGGTCCAATCGTTCCATGTATCGTTGTAGGCCAGCTGAACTTCAATACCACTATTCTTCATTGCACCTACATTATCTTTGTATGCACCCAAGGCAAATTCTTTAGGTACGGAGACATTCATGATGATATCTGTGGTCTTTCTGTTGTAGTAGTCAATAGAACCGGTCAGCTTATTGAATAAAGTGAAGTCTATACCGATACCCCAAGTGGTAGCTTTTTCCCAAGAAAGAGAAGCCATTTTGTATGAACCTTGATAGTATCCTGTCACTAACGAACCTCCGAACGGATAGTTGGCGCCGAGGTTGTATGTATTCATCCATGGATAGTAGTCTCCTCCGGTCGGAGTACCGTCTCCCAAAGCATCCTGGTTTCCCAGCTGACCCCAAGAACCGCGAATCTTAAGGCTTGACAACCAACTGTCTCTTAAGGTTTCCATAAATGATTCTTCACTGATGCGCCATGCACCGGAGAATGAAGGGAAGTATCCCCAACGGTTGCCCGGAGCAAAACGAGAAGATGCATCGGCACGGAAGTTAGCTTCGAATAAATATTTTCCTTTATAATCGTAGTTGATACGACCAAAGTATGACAACATATTCAATTCTCGTGTAAAACCACTATTGGTTTGAGTAGCAGTTGCACCTGCATTCATATCGTCCAATTCATTATTTGGGAAATTTTCACGGTACATATCATTGTAGCGTACATCGTATGCTTCTGCATGATAACCTAACATTGCTTTTAAGTTGTGATCACCAAATTGCTTGTCGAAATTCAACAAAGCATCAAAGTTATACCGGGTCCAGTTTGTAAATGACTCAGTTAAGCTGTTAGGACGTGCGGCCTGTGCCGGGTCATTATTGATTTTCTTTACGAAAGCCTTGTAGTGTTGGTCATCATTAACATAAGCTCCCGATACGGTTGCTGTAAGGCAATCCAAAATTTTGTAATCAACAGACAACATACCGGTAAAGTTCTGGTTATATTTATCTACTGTAGATTTTGAATCCAACCATGCAATCGGGTTACCGTCATTTGTTGAACCGTAAGTTCCATCTTCATTCTTGATAGGAATCATCGGGCTTAGGATGTTGAGCTGACGGATAATTTGGTCTGAAGAACCACCACCATAGTTTGAGTTAGGGTCTTTATAATCATTCTTGATATAGGACAAATTCATACGCACATGCCATTTCTTGGTTATATCTACGTCTAAATTCATACGTCCGTTGAATTGGCTTCGCTCTGAATTCGGAAGGATACCCGTCTGCCCCAGATAACCGACAGAAGCCATATATCTTGCATTCTCTGTACCACCATTGATACTTACATTGTGCTTATGCAGAACACCTGTTTTATAGGCAGCATCATTCCAATCGGTATTAGGATGTCCGTATGGGTCGGAACCATTCTCGAATAAACGGATGTCTTCGTCCGAATAACGATGTGGGTTATTATTATCATCGTCAATGCGATTGTACAGTCTGGCATAATCGGCAGAGCTTACACGGTCAATGGTTGCCGTTGCATTTTGAATACCGACATATCCATTGTACGAGATACGGGGAGCACCGGTTTTTCCGCGTTTGGTGGTAATCAAAATTACACCGTTAGATGCTTTAGAACCATAGATAGCTGCAGAAGAAGCGTCTTTCAATACGGAGATACTTTCAATATCATTCGGGTCAAGGTCATTCATGGAACCACTTTCTACACCGTCAATCAAGATATAGGGAGATGCATTATTCAACGTTCCTACACCGCGGATTCTGATATTACTTCCGTCTTCACCAGGACGTCCCTGACCTGCAGTAATTGTTACACCCGGCATCAAGCCTTGCAAACCGCTTGATACATTCGAAATAGGGCGATTGGTTAACTCATCGCTGTTTACTTGTGCAACGGCACCGGAGAGATTAGCCTTTTTCTGTATACCGTAACCTACAACAACAACTTCACTCAGGACTTCTGTGTCATCTTTCAACACTACATTGAGAGTCCCACCATTCCATTTGACTTCTTGTTTTTGATACCCTACATAGGAGATTACGATGATATCTCCTTTCTTCACGTTAGTTAAGGCGAAATTACCTTCAAAGTCGGTAATTGCTCCGTTGGTGGTTCCTTTCACTATTACAGAAGCACCAATAATGGATTCTCCCGTGGCGTCTTTCACAATACCTTTACATGTTTCATTTTGTTGTACGATAGCAGAAGCGTTAACTTCGGAAGCTGTAACAGCAGAAATGGTTCCTGTAGAGAATGTTCCCAAGAACAATAACATGCTAACTGATTTCAGTCGTTTTAACATAATATTGAATTTTAAAGTGTTTGATTGAAATTCAAAGTTCTAAAAGGATAAGTTCTTCTAGAATTATTCTTTATATTAAAATACTGATAATCAAAGAAGTGAAAATAAATTATATTTCGTAAGAACAGACCTATAAGCTTCGTAGAATTAATAGAACAAAATATTTTCTACCTACATTCTACTAATGTATGTATTTAAACTGTTCAGTAAAGGTGCTAATTTAGTTTTATTGATAATATCCTGTAGAAATGTTCTTTTAATGCCTTCTTGCTGTATATAATAACAATAAGATGAAGTTACTAAAATTCTACCCAATTTGTTATTACTGCTTTTTTATTTGTTTTTTCATGCTCTGTACTTTATGTACATTACTCGTTCGGACGCTCTAAATCAACAGTAATGGGTTGATTATTAGCTATTTGTTTTCATTAGCGCAATATTAACCAACCCATACTCTTATTAAGATAATATTTTATATGCTTTCTTCAAATAGAACTGTTAATTTTTGACTTTAGCCCGATGTATAGGTTCTTCTATTGTTTCCAACAATTTTTTGCCAGTCTTTACAGGTGCCTTGATTAATTCCGGCAAGTTATAGGTATATGTAAAGGTATCATAAAAATCGGGCTCCTTCTGAGGTAATAGGAAAGGCTTACTAAAATGTCCTGTCTCGGGATCAAAATGCGCAAAAAACGGACGAGCCCACAATCCATCCAGACGTTTGCTGCTGAAGACCAGCCATCTTCCTGTTGAAGACCAGGTATGAAAACTGTCCACATTGTCACTGTTTATTTCCGCGATATTTCGTATATTACCTGTAGCCAAATTAAGCAGATATAAATCACTTTCAGGATGCCAGATGGAGAAATTGCCGTAATCAGACTGAGTAAATAAAAGGAACCTACCATCCGGTGAAATTCTCGGAAAAGAGACAGTCTTACGAAGGGCTGATGCTTTATAGACACATTCCAATGTATGCAGTTTGGAATGTTCTGCGTCAAAATGTATACGATATAAATCATACCGGATACTGTCCAAAGACATTCCTTGACGATATCCTTCAGCACGACAGAAATAAATCTGTTTTCCATCAGGACTCCATGTTGGAAAAGTTTCCATATATTGTTCACCATAAACTAACGAATCAGTAAATGTTTCGTGAGTCTGTACATCATAAATCATTAAATCGGCAGCCAAATCAGATACTTCTATAGGCTTTTGTCCTGAGGAATGGAAGAACTGCTGTATCTCATTGGCAGAAAATGCAATATATCTGCCGGAAGGATGCCAGGCAGGATAAGTGGCTCCATGCCTGTATTCTTCAGGCTTAGGGTCGACTTTTTCCATCTCACCATTAAGGGAAATTAAAGTGCCCCCCTGTTTACCACGCACATGAACCATCATCGTATCGGGTGAATTTCGGTTAAACGTATGACAGTTAATGCATTGCTTCCCAAAATTTCTATTTTCAGCGATAGGAGTCTGCTCATACGTTGTCAGGTCACGTTGATAAATTCCCATTTCATTCCAAAGTTCATATCCGGGATAAAGCAGACGGTACGCTAAAAAAGGATCTATCGCATGAACGGATATACTATCCTGAATATCAGAATAACGTACCCATTTGCCATGCTGCTTAATAGTAATTCTGACATATATTTTTTTGCCGGCAGCTTTCTCCAACAGTACCTTCCACTCGCTTTCCGGTATACGGACTATTGGTTCGTCATCCTGAATAAGAATGTCATAATTTTCCTCTCCGCATCCTAATTCTGTCTGGAAAGCCTCTCCTTCCTCCTGAATTCTAAAATTAGGAGGTGCAATATTGATAGGGAAAGTCATATCCGTATAATCCGGATAAATTAACGGTAATCGGTCACTCATACTTTCTGCCTGATGATATTGCGTACATCCTGACAAAAAAATAATTAATGTATAGTAAAGCAGATTTTGTATTTTCATATAATTTCCCATTAATTAGCTATCACCTTATTACCATAAGGACTGATATAATTCAAATAAAACCAATACGTATTTCCGAACTCCTTTTGCAAAGTGCCTAACTGTTTGCTCTGTACAAGACTATAATATCGTTTAAACCGTTCTTCCGTTGCCGGACTTATTTTTATTCCTACCTTTGAAAACTCTTCTTCGCCAACACCTAATTTATAAATATAAAGAGCTTCTTCATAAATACGAGGAAGTTTTGTATAAGAAAAAGATGACATGAATTTCAAGTTATTCACAAAACGAACCACATGGTTACTCAGTAATAAGTTACTCATTAAATACTCAAAAGCCATTTTGTTGGTGCTGTCATTCTCACATAAATATTGCAATTCCGGCCCTATATTCAAGACATTGGCAAACCGTGCCGGAGTATCCACCTTTCCATCCAATGCATTTCTTAGTCCGGGAACTTTGCCTTCATTTACAATTTTTTCAAGTAGCAAAGCTTTCTCTCGATAGAAAAGAGACTGTTTTAGCTTATTAATAAAGCGTTGTGCCACTAACGGGCGGTGGTTTACAATGTTATATTGTGCCAAATTTATAAGGTGAGGTGCTGTTTCTCCCCATACTACCATTGACTCAAACTCCCAGCGTTGTGCCTCATTGATATACCCAAGTTCTTCATAAAGAATATGTCCGTATTCACTCTCACGACTGTCACTGTTCCACGGGAAGTAAAGTCCCTTGACTCCCTGTTTTTGTGGATAATCCAATAAATGATAAGGAAGCTGTCCTGTATGATAAAGTGCCAAATGATGAAAATAAGAAATGAGCTGATTATAACGTCCGGTATCTAAATATTTTTTTGTATACTCCAGCACACTTCTCCAGTCTTTGCTTTTTACAAACTGTTCGGCTTTTAACATTATACGCTCATTCCTATTGTAGTTATAAAAAAAATAGTGAAAACCATATCCTGTATATCCTAGTAAAAAAAGAGAAGTTAATAAAATACGTATTTTTTTATTTGATATGCCAGGCAGACGAAAGAGGGGAAATACGTTTCGGTAACGTTGAATAAACAAAAGAAGCAAATAGAGCATCAACAGGCATAGCAGACTTCCTGGCAATATAGAAAGAGAATGATTCGCTTCCATTGTATAGAAAAAAAGAATAAGGGAAGGAATAATGGACAATTGCAACAGATCATTCTTTCCGGTTATTATTTTTATAATGCTATTTGTCAACCAATAGACTGATGCCAACAAGAATGCCAAAATAGTACTTCCTAAAATAGGATAATAGAAAAATTGAATAATAAAGTTAGTGATATAGTTTAGCCAACCCTCAGATTGAACACATTGCAGAAAATAAGATTTAGAAAAAAGGAAAAGATGATGTTGTTCGTGATAGTAAAGCACATGCGACAACACTCCTTGGTAACATATATAATAAAGGATAAACAAAGCTCCAAATAGGGTATAGACCAGTCGTTTCATCTTATATATTTATTTAATAAAGTAAGTGAGGACACTTACTATAAGACAATGCCCTCACTTAAATTATTGCTTGTAGATATTATAATGTTATTAATATCCCGGGTTCTGAGTCAGTTTAGGATTCAAATCGATTTCTGTCTGAGGAACAGGGAGTAAGTAGTTATGATCTTCATAATGACTACCCGCCAATTTTATATTTTCACCTTCATAAAGAATATAATCCACAATTGCCGGTTTGCCATCTACTACTCCTTCTACAGGTTTCATCTTCAATCCCAAGAACGGTGCATTCAAAACTTCTTTGGCAATGCCCCAACGACGAATATCCCACATACGTTTACCGCCTTCGAGTGCAAACTCTACACGCCATTCGTTTTGAATACGTTTACGAAGCTCATCTTGAGTAGCACAATATGTCGGTTTGCTTGGGTCTGTATTTTGTAAATCAGGCATACCTACACGTCTACGAACTTGATTGACAGCATCAAATGATTCTGCGCTCAACGGATGAAGCTCATTCATCGCTTCTGCATAAGTCAGCAGGACTTCGGCATAACGAATAACCACCCAGTCTTTGCCCATATTCCAACCTTCGCTTTGAGGATCAATACTTGGGTCTAACCATTTTTGCTGATAATATCCGGTTGCTGTAGCATCACCATGCTGTTCAATACCGGTTTTTCCACTTGATTTCAGCGGTTTGACTTTAATTGTAACACCATACATTTCTTCTCCGTCATGAAGTACATTGACTTCCAAACGAGGGTCGCGATTTTTAAACGGATCCTTTTCATTATAAATTGTAGATTTACTGATAGGAGCACCGTCTTTATCTTCGAATGCGTCAACCAAGCTCTGAGTAGGATTCATACCTCCCCAACCTAAAGTAGGGAAACATTCCCAACCAATCAAGTAGTGAGTTTTATCAGGGTAGTTGAATTGTACATACAAGATATTTTCATCACATCCATCTGATTTTTCCCAAAACAACTCCTGATATTTACCGGTATTTCCGGCATCATAAAGTTCATATTTACCTAAATCAATTACAGCCTTAGAAGCATCTGCTGCAACTTGCCAGTTACTATAGTACAAAGCAGCTCTAGCTTTCATAGCCAAGGCAGCTCCTTTGGTAACACGAGGAGTATTTGCGGCATCCCATTCTTCAGGCAAATATTCAATTGCCTTGTCAAAGTCCGCCATAACCTTTGCATACACTTCTTCGCGTGGAGTACGAGTGATATCTTCTACATCCGTTAAGTTCAATGGTTTATCAATATAAGGAACATCACCAAAAGAACGGATTAAATTGAAATATACAAATGCACGGAAGAAATAAGCCTGTCCTTCAATTTTTTTACGTGATTCGTCACTCATTTCGATATCTTTTACTTTTTCCAATACCAAGTTACATTGACGAATCGGAGTATAACTACCCGCCCAGCTTTGGTCCATCGGATCGTAAATACCTTTTGATATGTTACCGGCAGCCCATTTAATGCCATGAACTGCATTATCTGAATTGATATCTTCGTCTTGATCCCATGTAGGCAGGCAGCCATAAATATCAGTTACGGCCATCATCGCATCATTCTCTGTTTTCCAGAAACTGCTATCAGATAGCTCATCCAATGGATAACGGTCTAAGAAATCACTACATGAAGAAGTGAATCCTGCAAATAATAAGGCCGTTGCTATATGTAAAAATTTTGTTTTCATGTTATTTATACTGTTTTATTTGAAATATTAGAATGAAAGTTTTACTCCGACAGACAGTTTTTTAACGTTACTGTAAGACCATCCTCGTTCATTGCTTTCTTCCGGGTCGATACCACCGTCCAAACCTGTAAAAGTAAATAAGTTTTCACCGGTTAAGAATACCTTTGCATTAGCGATACCGGCTTTAGTTAACCATGCTTGAGGTAATGTATAGCCTAAAGTAAGGTTTTTCAAACGAACGTATGATGCATCTTGAAGCCAGAAAGAAGATGTTACAAAGTTTGTTTGACTAGAACGTGTAACACGGGGGTAAGAAGCATTGTGATTATCCGGAGTCCAACGATCCAAATGTCTTTTCAAAGCAGTTGCACCATTATAAAATGCATAAGCAGCTTCAGCGGTGTAGTATCCGTCTACATCAAATGCTCCTTGGAATAAAGCAGAAAGATCAAAATTCTTATAACCTACACTCAGATTCAAACCTCCGGTCCAACTTGGGAAATTCTTACCTATAACAGTACGGTCTTTTTCTGTAATTTTCTTATCACCATCCAAATCTTTGTACTTGATATCACCTAATTTTTCCTGACCGTCAGCCAAACGTTTCGGACAGTTAAGAAGATCTTCTTCTGTATTAAAGAAGCCATCGGCTACATAACCGTAGTAAGAACCGATAGGATATCCTTCCAGATTCCAAATCTTGTCGTTACTTGTCGGACCTTCTGTACCTGCCATATCCGTAATCTCATTCTTTACATAAGATACATTCAATGATACAGAATAGTTCCAGTCCTTATTAATTTGCTTGTTATGGTTAATCAAGAAATCAAAACCGGTATTCTGCACACTACCAATATTCTGTGCCGGAGCATTCATACCGATAACTCCCTGAATAGGAAGATACAGCAACATATCATTGGTTTTCTTCTTATAAACAGATAATTCAAAATTAATCATGTTGTTTAAGAAACCGGCTTCCAAACCTAATTCATAGTTAGTAACCGTTGCCCATTTCAAATTATTGTTTACATAACGAGCTTCATATATAGCTGAATACAAAGTATTGTTGAATAAATATTTAGTAGCATTGTCAGCTATATTATATGTATATGTTGGTACTGCCGGATAAATATCATCGGATTTCAATTCCTCATTACCGGTTTTACCCCAACCAAGACGTAACTTCAAATTGCTCAGCCAGTCTACATTGTCTTTAATAAATGCTTCTTCAGAAATTCTCCATCCTGCAGAGAATGCGGGGAATACTCCCCAACGATTATCTTTCGGGAAACGTGAAGAGGCATCACTACGTAAATTAGCTTCAAACAGATACTTACCTGCATAATCATATTGGATACGTCCGAAATAAGACAAACGAGCCATTTCATAACCTCCGTCTTTATTTTTTTGTGAAGACTGGTCTAATGTATTCAGAGATTCAGGCAGCTCATCACTACCGCCACCTTGACGAGTAGCTTCTGTATACTTATAAATATGTTCATAAGATTCAAAACCTGCTAATGCACTGATATTATGTTTGCCAAAACTCTTGTTGAAGTTAATCAAGACTTGTCCGGTGTAATAGTTGTGGTTATAATACTTATCATACCCTTCACGCAAACCGGAATCATACGCATTGCTTCCGCTACCATAAGTGAAATGCTTTTTAAAACCATCTTGGTTACTGGTATAATTACGTACTGAATATACACCTTTAATACTCAATTCAGGTAAAATCTGTATAGTAGCATGACCTGTAAGATTTATTTCCTGTTGTGTATTACGTTTGAAACCAGACTTGTCTCCTTGTATAGCAACCGGGTTATCTACACCGGAATAAGTATAAGAACCATCTTCGTTATAAACTTTATTAGTCGGCTTTTCGCGAGTTACACCTTGATAAACAGATACAAAGCCATTCCATGCATCATTAGAAACACCTCTATAACCGGATGCATTGATACCTACCTTTATATATTTATTGATTTCCGAATTCAAATTCATACGGGCATTGAATCGAGAATAATCATTATCAGCAGTCAAACCATCCTGATAAATATAACCTAATGAAGCATTGTACGTTGTTTTTTCAGTACCACCGCTGATAGAAACATTATGCATTGTTTCTATAGCACTCTTTTTAATAGCTGCTTCATACCAGTCTGTGCTGGGTAATGCTCCGGTACGATAGTCTTCTATTTCTTCCGGAGAGAACATCAATGTAGCATTAGGATTCTCATTTAAAGTTGCTTCATTATATAAAACAGCATATTCATAAGCATTCACTAATTCACGTTTTGCTACCGGAGAAGACCAAGATACATTACCGGAATAAGTTACGCGTGCCTTTTCTCCTTTTTTACCCTGTTTAGTAGTAATCAAGATTACACCGTTCGCAGCCTGTACACCATAGATAGCAGCAGAAGCAGCATCTTTCAAAACTGTAAATGTTTCAATATCATTTGGGTCAATTGTATTCATACTACCCGGTACTCCATCTACAATAACCAATGGACTGGCTGCATTGATAGAGTTCTTACCACGAATAGTAATATCAGCAGCTTGACCACCCGGAGCACCTGAACTCTGAATAGCTGTTACACCAGGCATTTGTCCTGCTATAGCTGCAGAAACACTTGACACGGGACGGCTTTCCAATGCTTTTGCATTTACAGTTGCAACTGCTCCTGTTAAATTAGCTTTCTTTTGTACACCATAACCTACTACGACAACTTCTTCCAATGTTTGACTGTCCTCTTTCAGGATTACATTAAGTGGTTGACCGTTGAATTTTACTTCCTGGGTAACATAACCTACATAGGAAATAACAAGAATACTTCCTTCGGAAACTCCACTCAAGGTAAAATCACCATCGATACCGGTAATAGTACCATTGGTTGTACCTTTTACTACTACGGACGCACCGATGACTGTTTCACCCATAGCATCCTTTACAACTCCTTTACAGGTTTCGGTCTGTTGCTCAATAGCATTTGAGCTTGCTATTGCAGGAGCTGAAACAGCATTCATGCTTCCTGTAGATGCAGCCATAAGAAATAGCAGCATACTGACCGACTTGACTCTCTTTAACATAAAGTATTAATTTAAAGATAATAAATAAGTTACTATCAACGTAGTTCTTCTAGAACTATTCCTTTTTATAATCTACTGATAATCAATGCTTGTATTA